>Ga0194124_10000002_pt1 | contig 714381 bp, 555 predicted proteins | sample TA2KigCas0mmetaG_FD_148605 | JGI IMG/M metagenome (GOLD analysis project Ga0194124, IMG submission 148605) | Freshwater microbial communities from Lake Tanganyika, Tanzania - TA2015031 Kigoma Deep Cast 0m | ecosystem: Environmental > Aquatic > Freshwater > Lake | place: Tanzania: Lake...
ATCTCCAGACTGCTGCCCGCTGGCTTGTGCCTTCTGGCCGGCACCCTCGGACTTTTCTGCTTCGCCTGACGCACCTGGTTCTCCGCCTTCGGTCTTGCTGCCTTCGGTCTTGCTGCCTTCGGTCTTGCTGCCTTCGGTCTTGTTACCTTCGGTCTTGTTGTCGTCGGCTTTGTTGCCTTCGGTCTTGCTGCCTTCGGTCTTGCTGCCTTCGGCCTTGTTGTCGTCGATTTTGTTACCTTCGGTCTTGCTGCCTTCGGTCTTGCTGCCTTCGGCCTTGCTGCCTTCGGCCTTGCTGCCTTCGGCCTTGCTGCCTTCGGCCTTGTTGTCTTCGGCCTTGTTGTCTTCGGCCTTGTTGTCTTCGGCCTTGTTGTCGTCGATTTTGTTACCTTCGGTCTTGCTGCCTTCGGTCTTGCTGCCTTCGGTCTTGTTACCTTTGGTCTTGTTACCTTCGGTCTTGTTACCTTCGGTCTTGTTACCTTCGGTCTTGTTACCTTCAGTCTTGTTACCTTCGGTCTTGTTACCTTCGGTCTTGTTACCTTCGGTCTTGCTGCCTTCGGTCTTGTTACCTTCGGTCTTGTTACCTTCGGTCTTGCTGCCTTCGGTCTTGTTACCTTCGGTCTTGTTACTCTCGGTTCTTGCAGCTCCCGGCGAATTATCCCCTGCCGGGGCGCTGCGAGGCTGCTCGCCATTACGCTGCTCGTTGCTCACCTGATTGTCGGACGGTTTATCGGATCCGGATTCGCCTTGCGTCTGCTGTCCATTTGGTTCAGGTTTTCGCTGCATAGATTCCAGCAGCTTTTTCAAAGCCTCATCATCGTCAGCTTTTCGTTTCCCGGAGGTCTGTTCGCCTGCGGCACCCTCGCCCTGGTTGCTGGCCGATGAATTCTCGGCAGCGTCTGAGTCCGTACGTCGATCAGTCGATGGCTGCTGCGAATCCGGCTGTCGCTGGTTCTCTGCGTCTGACCGCTGCTGGCCTGAAGCTTCGGCAGACTGGCTGTTGCTCTGCCCAGGTTGAGCCTGTTGCCCGGGTTGTCCGTCGGGGCCTGGCTGTTGTTTCGGATCAGCCTGCTGTTCTTGTGGTGGCTGAGGCTGTGCGGGTTCCTGACCCTGTGGCTGCTGAGTTTGCGGAGGCTGCGGCTGCTGAGGCTGTTTTTGCTGCAGTTGCTGCTGCACCTGTCGATCCTGCTGCAGTTGTTCCTCGACTTCTTTGTCGGTTACTGGAGCAATGATGCGGAGGTTGAGTTCACCCGAAGAGCCCTGGTTACCCAGCGGCGGTCGGTTATCGCGAGCTTCGAGGTGCCAGGTGACGGTGTCGCCGGGTTTCAGCCTTAGCAGGCTCAGTTTAAAGTCATATGTACCGCGCCAGGACTGGATGAATCCGGTTGTGGCCGAATCCATCAGAAACTCGGCCGGCTGCCTGGTCTGTCCGTTGACCGCATAGTGCAGCGTGACATTTCGCAGCAGGAAGTCAGGGTCTGCAGCTTCGGCCAGCAGCGGCACAACTGCATTGGCGGGCACCTCAAGATCACGTGACGGGTCCAGGACTCGCACCACCGGCCGTTCATCGCGTCGCACCTGAATAGGATAAACCGGCGGTTCCGGATCACTGCGACCCTCGCTGTCTTCAGCAAACACACGATAGTACTTGGGGAAGGATTTGTCCGATCGTTCTTCCAGTTTCCATTTCCCGGTCAGTGTGGTGCCGCTGACGACCATGGAAGCTTCTTCAGCTTTGGTTGAGAAAGTTGCGTCATCAGAAAACTGCAGCACGGCGTTTCTGACCGGCGCCGTACTTTCGGCGGTGATCGTGACAGTGGTGTCCTGCCATGTTGCAATTGCCCCGACCAGATCAGTGCGGTCCGGCAACTGCATGTATTCGGGGTGCTGATAACGAACAGTTGTTACGTGGGCCGTTGGTGGCTGAATGACCGTGATGTTCCAGGTGTCACTGATGGCATCCCCGGCCGTGATGCGATACTGCAGGTTTTGTCGCACGCCGCGATTTGCCTCGCCCGTCAGTACTGCTGTGAATCTTTGCTGATCCTGTCCGGGCTGCATTCTTAGGGATTCATCCACAAACCGTCGGTCAGCTGTGGTGTAGAGCACCTGCACTGAATCCGGCATGGTCCCTGAAACATCGACCTGGAACTGCACCTGAGTTCCTGCGGGCACTGCAGCGTTGCCTGGCTGTATGGATTCCAGTACGGTGCGAGTAGACACGGCTGCTCGTGCGAATGAGAATGGACGCAGCAGGCTGATGGACTTGGGGCTGAGCACAGCGTACAGGCAGGTCAGCAGTGTCATTACAAACAGAATCAGGCTGAGCCGCATCAGCCAGCGGCGATCGATGACTTCATCGAGATGTACGGACGCCAGCCGCACGGCCGCCCGTTTTTCCAGAGTCCTGCGAATTGTTATGCCAGGATCGCGACCGTGAGCCTGCAGGTCAACCAGCGACAACAGGCTGCCATCCTGGGACTGTTGACTGCTTTCAAGCATCCGTGCGGCGAATACCGGATGCACGGACTGCCCCAGTCGACGAATAACGAACCACAGCACGATGCCACCGCAGGCAGCAAGGATCACGAACAGCAGTATTGCTCGAGTCAGCGGGCGAAAGCCGCCCGGAACTACCCAGTGATCCAGCAGAGTGAAAATCAGCACGTAACCGACCAGCAACAGGGCCGCCAGCACAGCGGCTGTCAGCACATCGTTGGTACGAATTCGACTGCGTGCCTGATTCAGCTGGATCCGGATGTACTGGTCCGGTTCCACCCAGGCGGAATTCTGAGGTTCTGAAACTGCAGACACGGCTGTGATTCCTGAAAGAAATCCAGAGTGATGGAGCGAAGTCTCTGTGGCTTCATTTTATCGGCCTTCAGCGGGTTTCGGCAGCGAAAACAAGTCATCGGTAGCGATTACGCGGAATTCAGCGCCTGGGCAAGTGGCGAAAATCCCTTGAATTTCGGCCCAGTAACTACTCGAATACAGTTGCCGCACGTGCCGTTTTTTGAGAAACAGACACTGTCTGCCTCAGAAATTCGCCTGTTCGGCGAAAAAAGGTGGCTTGACTCTGCCCTTTTTCTGATGGTTGGGCAACCGGCCAGGAGATTTCCCCACATGAATCTGATTGCTCGCACCCTGTGTTTCTGGCTGCTGTTCGTCAGCCTCACAGCGATTTCTTCGCTGCGTGCCGCTGAGCCTCAGCGGGATTTGATTGCCGGTCTGAAACCGCTGGCCACGATTGTCAGCGGTCGCCAGGACAGTTTTTCGCTGCGAGGCGATGTGAGGGTGTCTATTGATGGTTCGCAGCAGCCTGTCGAGATGCTGTTGAATCGTTATGACGCCGTCAGCTTTGACTTGCAGCTGTCGCACCCCGAATATGAATTGACTTTGTGTCGACGCAGCGATGTCACAATTTTGCTGCTGCCAAAGCACAAGACGGCTTTTCTGGCCAGAGGTGATGTTCCGGCAGCCGACAGTCTGGCTCCGGCAAACGTCGTCAGTCGGATGATCTCCAGTGCCTCAGAGCTGGCCCCGGTGACGCTGGGCCTGACCATGCTTTCCAATGGCAACATTGACGACACCCTGAAAGCTCTGGCAAGTCTTGCAAAGCTGGAACTGACCTCAGAGTCAGGCGAATGGAAGAACGGCAGCACGGTGCTGAGCTTTCCTCAGGCAGGCGAGGTAAAGATTATCGCCGACGGCACCAGTGTACTGCTGACAGCAGGTGCAGCGTCCGGACCTGCTCCGGATGTGCATTTTCTGCCCGATTACAAGGTGACAGAACTGGACCGAGCCGAGCTGGAGCGAACGTTTGTGCGGGGAGTTCGTCGCGCCACTGAAATACTCAGTCCCGGCAAATCACTGACGGAGCCAGCCCAGAAGGCTCGCAAGGTCGAGAATGGTTCACTGCAGTGGATTGACGGCCATCGTGTCGTCTCCCTCTGGGGTACTCCGGAAGAACTGGGTACAGCCCACGGCAAACTTCTGCCGGAGGAATCGCGACGATGCATAGAATCGGTGCTGTATTCGTTCGGAACTGCCAATGTCGTCAGGACTGGTCGCTGGTTCCGGCATGACCTGCAGGATGCATATGCTCGACTGTCACCGCACATTCCGGAACGGCATAAGCAGGAGACCGACGCGCTGGCGCGATCGTTGCAATTGGATTCGGAAACAGTTCAGGTCCTGAACGTGTTTCCTGAGCTGTTTCACTGTTCCGGATTTGCGGTATTTGGTTCAGCGACTAAGGGTGGCAAGCTGTATCATGGTCGCGTTTTGGACTATATGACAACGATCGGGCTGCAGGATGCGGCGACGACTTTTGTGGTTCAGCCGAAGGGATATTTTGCTTTTGCGAATGTTGGCTATGCCGGCTTTGTGGGCAGTGTCAGCGGAATGAATGCTGAGAAGATTTCTCTGGGTGAGATGGGTGGTCGTGGTGAAGGTCAGTGGGATGGGGCGCCCATGGCGACGTTAATGCGACGTGCTCTGGAAGAATGTGACACACTGGCCGAAGTGCAGCAGTTGTGGACTGACAGTCCGCGAACCTGTGAGTATTACTATGTGTTTGCTGACGGTGAAACAAATGAGGCGGTGGGTGTCGCAGCTACTCCGCAGTCGATTGAATTCATCCGTTCGGGGCAGGGGCACGAGCGTTTGGGCGAAGGCATTCCGGATAGCGTAGTACTGTCCGCCGGCAGTCGTCTGACAGAACTGCGGAAGCGTGTCACTGACAAGCACGGCCAGATTGATACTGAACTGGCACAGTGGTTGATGAGCCGTCCGGTGGCGATGTCATCCAATCTGCACAACGTGCTGTTTGTGCCGCAGGACGGGCTGCTGTATGTGGCAAATGCCAGCCATACGAAACCGGCTGCCGAGATGCCGTATGTGAAGATCGATCTGTATGGTCTGCTGAAGCAGGCGGGGACTTCTGCAGGTGAATCGACGGCAGCCCGGTGAGCGAATGTCAGCAGGAATTGCGATCAGTTGGCAGTTTGTATCTGGGTGATATCCGGCTGGGGCTGCCTGTAGTGCAGGCAGCACTCAGTGGTTACAGCGACTGGCCCATGCGTGCGTTGGCTCGCGAATTAGGTGCTCCTTATTCCATCGCGGAAGTTGCCATCGACTCATTTGTAGCGAACTTGAAGGATCGGGCCAAAACGCGGCATCACCTGCTGGTGCGTGATGAGGATCATCCCGTGGGTGCGCAGCTGACTGGGTCTGAGCCTGATCTGTTCGCACTGGCGGCAACGCGGATGGTGGACGCTGGATTTGATGTGATTGACATCAACTTCGGCTGTCCGGCAAAGCGTGCTTCCGGTCGCTGTCGCGGGGGGTATCACCTGGGACAGCCACACACCGCAATTCAGATTCTGGACGCAGTGCGATCCACAGTGCCGTCGCGAGTGCCGGTGACGATCAAGATGCGGCGCGGTGTGGATGACACGTCGCAAAGCCGTGATCAGTTTTTCCGGATCTTCGAGGCAGCTCAGCGGATTGGTGTTGCCGCTGTGACGGTGCACGGCAGGACGGTCGAGCAAAAGTATGTCGGGCCCAGCCGCTGGTCATTTCTGCGCGAGGTGCGTGAAGCGTTTCCTGATGCTGTGATCCTTGGCAGTGGTGATTTGTTTACGGCTGAAGACTGCGTGCGAATGATTTGCGAGACGGGTGTGAATGGGGTGACGGCTGCTCGTGGATCGATCGGTAATCCCTGGATCTACAGTCAGTGTGCTGCTTTGTTGCGGGGATTACCGCTGCCCGAACCGCCGCGGCTGCAGGAGCAGGTCCGCGTAATCCGGCGACACTGCGAGTTGGCCGGACAGGTGCTGCCGGCAAACATGGTGCTGCGGCAGGTTCGCAAGTTCTGCCTGTTCTATTCAGCGTGGCATCCGCAGTCTTCACTGGTGCGGTCGGATTTCATTGCTGTGCAGTCGTGGGACGACTGGCAGAGAATTCTGGAACGCTGGTATGGAGAGGATTTGGCGGGCCGTTATCCGGAGAATCCAGGCAATCTGACGTCAGGCTGTCGCGATTCCTGCGGCTGATCGAATTGGGAGCGGCGCGAAAAGTGCCGATTCCCATCTCTGGCGTCTGCAGGATTTTCGGGGGATTTTGACAGATTTCTCATATCGACTCCCGAACCGGGGCGGGTTGGGATAGGATCCGCCAGCTCTCACACCCGGTTGTCTCGACTTAGCCTGTGATGGTTGTTCATGCAAAACGCAAGTTCTCATACTGCCGCTGGTGATCAATGTGGTCGCGTCGCAGCGACTTCGTCGCCGGCGGGCACGGCAAAGCGGTCTGACGGGCAGATCCTACGCTGCTGGCCGGTTCCCGGAGTGCCTGATTTCGTTCCTCCTCGCGGGTTGTGGGGTGGCAATCTGCAGACGGTTGTCGCCAGTCTGTTTCCTGGGAAAGTACCGCTGCCGGGCACAGTACCGCGGCATCTGCGGCTGCCGGATGACGACCGGGCTGTGCTGCACGACGACATGCCGGGCAGCTGGCAGCGTGGAGACCATGTCGTGCTGCTGCTGCACGGCCTCTCGGGGTCTCATCAAAGCGGTTACATGGTTCGACTGGCACGTCGGCTGGCTGCCATGGGAGTGCGAGTTTTTCGGATGGATCATCGGGGCTGCGGTGCGGCAGCTCAGCTGGCTCGTTCACCATATCACGCGGGTCGCACAGAAGACATCGCGGCAGCGGTGGCGATGCTGGAGCGACTGTGCCCCGGTTCACCAATTTCCGTCGCCGGCTTTTCCCTCAGCGGAAACATCCTGCTGAAGTATCTCGGTGACAACGCGGAAAACCTGCCGTTTTGTTTGTATCGGGCGGTCGCAGTGTGTCCGCCAGTGGATCTGCATCAGTGCACAACGCGGCTGGCGGCAACCACGGCTGGTCAGCGCTACGACTGGTACTTTACTCGCCGGCTGCTCAGTCAGATCGTGCAGACCACTTTGTGGCGTGACGAGCTGCCATTGGCACAGGTCAAGCGATTGCCTCGGCGGATGTACGAATTTGATGATCTGTATACGGCGCCGATGGCCGGATTTGCCTCTGTCGACGACTATTATACTCAGACTTCCAGCCTGCCGGTGCTGGGGCGGATTCGCGTGCACACGACGATTCTGGCGTCTCAGGACGACCCAGTGGTTTGTCCGCAGCCGCTGATTGATGCTCAGCTGCCGCCGAATGTAACTCTCTGCCTGACTCCGCATGGCGGGCATCTGGGGTTTATTGGTCGAGCCGGTCTGGATCCCGATCGCCGCTGGATGGACTGGCGACTGACGGAATGGCTGCTGGAGTGATCAGCGAAACAGTTCGTCTCCAAACGGGTGCAGCCCACCGAGGCTGGCGGGTTTCGGCAAAGCTCCGACAAACAGCTCAGCCAGTCTGAAATCTTCGGCTGTGGTGATTTTGATGTTCATGGGCCAGCCATCGATGACCTGCACCGGATGTCCGGCAGCTTCGACCATTGAGGCTTCATCGGTGGCAGTCGCCAGATTGCGGCAGATGGCGAAGGCCTTTTCAAGCACACTGCGTTCGAAAACCTGAGGCGTTTGTGCCTGGACCAGTCCGGTCCGGTCTACTGTCTCAGTGATGCGTCCGCTGGCAGCCACGCGTTTCACGGTGCTGCTGATCCGCAGCCCGGGGATTGCGGCTTTGTGCTGTTCGGCTGCGGCGAAGATTTCATCGATCCAGCGGGTTGCCAGCAGCGGGCGAGCAGCGTCGTGGACCGCGATATACTCAACGTCCGGGCCCAGCTGACGGATGGCATTGCGCACACTTTCAGCCCGTGATGCACCGCCCGCCACAACCTGGATATCCATGAAGGCAAGATTGGCCCGATAGGTCTCGCGGAACCAGTCAAGATCGTCGGGTGAGACGGCGATGATGGTCTGGCAGACGTCGTTTCGGCCGAGGAAATGTTCGACCGTGCGGACCCATACAGGACGCCCTTTCAGGTCCAGAAAAGGTTTTTTTTTCTGAAAGCCGGTCATGCGAGTGCTGCTGCCGGCGGCGGGCAGAATGACGCCGAAACGAGCCATGAGCGGAAATCTCCTGTCCAGTCATCCTGAATTACTGAGCGAGTGACAAATCATAGAAGACCGACTATGGAGTGACAACGCAGGTCATGAATCCCGCAAAGACACCGTGTCTGAGCTGCTGCAAAATCGGTACTGCTGGTACCCGATTTTTGGCTCGTCTGGTGCCGTCGCGTGGTATGCTGTCGGCTGAGTTTTGATTATCCAGGGCTGTCACCGGGCCGCATGTCCAGGGCGGCTGCATGCTTCGCCGCGGCTGACATTCACGGGATTCGTATGAATCAGGCACTGACAACTGACCAGCGATTTCAGCAGTGTGCGACAGCCGTGCAGGGGCTGCTGCAGGCTGTTCAGCAACTCCAGCGGGCTGCAGTGCTGCTGCAGACGGATCCGGTCGAGGCAACTGAATGGCATCAGCTGCTGCGCCAGAAACTGGCTCCCCAGCTGGGGCAGTCCGCCTTTCTGGCTGCAGCGGTGGTGGGCGGCACCAACATCGGCAAAAGCGTGATCTTCAATCATCTGGCAGGCAGTCCGGCAAGTGCTGTCAGTCCGCTGGCTTCCGGAACCAAACAACCGACTTGTCTGCTGCCTGCGGGGTTTCAGCAGCAGCATTCCCTGCAGGCCATCTTTCCGGATTTCGAATTACGGCCGTGGAGCTCGGCTGATCAGACGCTGCAGGAAACAGAACAGCATTTGTTGTTCTGGCGTGAATCTGGTGATCTGCCTGAATCGCTGCTGCTGCTGGATACTCCGGATATCGACAGTGATGCCCGGACGAACTGGCTGCGAGCTGATGCGGTGCGGCGTTCCGCGGATGTCCTGATCGCGGTGCTGACGCAGCAGAAGTATAACGACGCTGCAGTGAAGGAATTCTTTCGGCGGGCCGCGCGGGAAGGTCGGACAGTGATCGTTGTCTTCAATCAGGTGCTGTTGCCTGAGGACGAGCCGTACTGGCCGATCTGGCTGCAGACATTTTGCGACGAAACCGGCCTGCGTCCCGAAACCGTGTATCTGGCTCCAGCCGACCGTCGGGCCGCCGAATCCCTGCGGCTGCCGTTTTTTGAACGTCGGCATGCATGCTGTGCGGCGGGTGCTTCGGCCGAGTCTGTGGATCTGACGCGAGTTGTCAATCCTGCACAGCACCTCGCAAGGCTCAGGTTTGCCGAGATACGTCTGAAGACATTGCAGGGCAGCCTGCAGGAGCTGCTGCATCCGGAACGCGGGGCAGGGTGCTGGCTGCGTGAGCTGCAGCGGGCGTCGGCCACGCTGCAGTCTGCGGCCGCACGACTGACGCAGCAGGGACTGATTCAGGTGCGTGGCTGGCCGGTACCTCCGGCAGCGGTGGCAGCGCAGCTGTTACAGGACTGGTGGGGCAGTCGCCGGACCGGCTGGGCGCGTTCGATCACCTCAGCATATGCCGCATTGAATGTGACTTTGCTGTGGCCGGTACGAGCTGCCCGCAAGGCACTGCAGTCTGCTCCTGATGTGCCGCCGCTGGAAGAGTATGCCAGCCGCGAATGGTCCGTGATCGTATCGGTGGTGGAGGAAGTGTTTCAGCGGCTGCAGGTGCTGGCGGATGGTGGCGTTCCGCTGATTCGTGCGCGGCTGCAGAGTCTGCTGGAACCGGCAGTTCGTGGTCGACTGCTGGAGCGGCTCCGGGTGGCTCATGGGGCCACAGATCTGCAGCTCGAATTGCGGCAGGTGGTGGACCAGCAGATGGAGCATGCGGAGGCTGCCAGCCCGGAGGTCTTTCGGCTGTGTCGGCACGCCAATAATTTGTCAGCGGCGGTGCGTCCGGTGACCAGTGTCGTGTTGTTTTCGCTGGGATTCGGACCGGCTGGTGATCTGGTTGCCCCGCTGCTGGGGCAGGCGGCGGCAGCGGCACTGGTCCATGCTGCAGTGGATGTGGCGGGAGGGGCCACGGCAGCAATTGCCGGCGAGGCTGCGGTGGCGGCCGCAGCGGGGTCCGGGGCCGGGTTGTTGCAGGCGTGGTTTCATCAGCTGCAGGCATCATTTGCTGCGCGGCGGGGAGCGTGGCTGGCGGAGTTTCTGCAGTGTGAGCTGTTGGGTGATTTGCCGGACGAGCTGCAGCGTGCGGCCGGTTTGGCGAATTCTGACGAATTTCTTGCCGTGCAACGATCTTTGCAGCAGCTGGCCATAGTCAGTCAGGCAGATGCTTAAATCGGGAAACGGGCTGTGGCATGCAGTTGGGGGGGGGAAGTGATGCAGGTTTCGGGTGAATTACAGCAGATTACGCTGCTGTTTGAGATTGATGAACTGGCTGTGCGAGTTCGTCGCTGGGCGCAGGGGGGGCCTGCGTGGCGTCCAGCTGAGACCGTGCGAGCGTTGACGCTGCGGGTGCTGGAGCGGGTGCAGACGGTGCGTTTGCGACTGGAAACCCCGCTGGTGGTGGCCACGTTCGGTGGTACTGGCACCGGCAAAAGTACTCTGGTGAATGCTCTGGTGGGGCAGGAGGTTGCGCTGGCCGGGCGGCAACGGCCGACGACGAAGCAGCCGGTGCTGCTGGTGCATCCGGATTTTGATCTGCAGGCGACGGGGCTGCCTGTTGACCAGTGTCTGGTGCTGCGAATTGATGCTCCTGTGCTGCGGGACCTGGTGCTGCTGGACTGTCCGGATCCGGATACCAGCGAGGGAGCTGAGCCGAGTGGGAATTTGCAGCGGCTGCGTTCGCTGCTGCCGTACTGTGATGTGCTGCTGGTCGCTTCGACTCAGCAAAAATATCGCAGTGCGCGGATGGCGGAAGAGCTGGGGGATGCGGCGGCTGGCTGTCGGCTGGTTTTTGTGCAGACGCATGCTGATCAGGACGTGGATATACGGGACGACTGGCGGCGGGTCCTGTCTGAACGGTACCAGGTGTCGGAACTGTTTTTTGTGGATTCACGCAAGGCGTTGTCCGAGCAGCAGCAGGGATTGCGACCGACGGGCGAGTTTGGTCGGCTGCAGGAACTGCTGTCACGGCAGCTGGGCAGTTCGCGACGGCTGGCGGTGCGGCGAGCCAATCTGGTGGATTTGCTGCAGGAGGTACTGGAGACGGGGCAGGCTGAGTATCAGCGTCTTCTGCCGCAGGTGGAGCGTTTGCAGGAGTTTTTGGCGGAGCAGCGTGAGCAGTTGCAGCGGCAAATGAGTGGGCAGCTGCAGCAGGAGTTGCTGCGGAGTCGCGGATTGTGGGAGCGGCGGCTGTTGTCGGCCGTCACGGATCGCTGGGGATTCAGTCCGCTGTCGCTGTTGCTGCGAGTGTATAACGGGTTGGGGGGAATTCTGGCGTCTCTGACCTTCCTGCGTGCTCGCAGTTCTGCTCAGATGGCCCTGATCGGAGCGGTGCAGGGGGCGCGATGGCTGCAGACGCGGGTGCAGGAGCAGTCTGAGGAAGCGGGGCTTGAACGAGTGCTGACGGCGGGAGTAGCGGATCATCACCTGCAGGAAGCGCGACTGCAGGCTGCCGGTTTTGCGCGGGCGGCCGAGCTGGTGGTGTCTGAACTGCAGGCGGGCGGAGAACTGGCTTTGCTGCGCAGGCAGGCGGCGGTCCTGGAGGGCCGTTTTCTGGCCGATGTGCGGCAGTCGGTTGAGCAGTTGCTGGGGGAGCTGGCGGAGTCATTGGGTGCGGCGGGAGTGCGGCGTATCTTTGAGTTTCTGCTGCTGGTGTATCCGGTGTTTATTACGCTGCGGATGGGGCACAACTTTTTCTGGAGCTCATTTTTGGCGCCATTGCTGGGGCGGTCCTCTGATGCGGCTCCGCTGCTGACGATCGACTTCTACATTCCGGCGATCTTTTTTCTGCTGGTGTGGTGTGGTCTGGTGCTGTGGGGGGTTGTGCAGCGGCTGCAGCGAGCGGTCACGGCGGCGGCTGTGGGTCTGGCTGAGCGGCTGGCGGAATGTCGAGTGGGCGGGGGGTTATTTCCGGCGACCGAGGGTTTGTGCGGGGACGTGCAGCGGGACGTGTGTGAACTGCGTGAGTTGTGGGAGCTGACAGTGGCATTTCGGAATCGTCTGGCGGACACCACAACGTTTTTAGGTTCACAGAAGCGATAGCGGGCGATTGCTGGTTTGTTGTGTTTCATGAACCAGCCCGCTGTGGCGGTCAGCGGTCAGCTTTTAGCCGCCTGACCACTGCCTTTTCCCTCTTCCCCTGCTTTTTTCCATTTCTCTCTTGGCATGCTCGCACCCCCGCAGTATAACAGTGTTGGAAAAAGTTCCAACAAACGCGATATGTGTGTGCGAAATGGTTCAGGATGGGTTTGTTATTGTGTCGAAAAGCGGGTTTGTGTACCTGCGGAAGGGGTTTTGGTCATGTTGGTATTAAAGCGGCGTAAGGGGCAGGAAATTGTGATTGAGGGTCCGTCGGTGGGTTTCACTGGTGGTGCAATTCGAATTCGCATCGTGCAGACCAGTGACGGCAGCTGCAGTCTGGCCTTTGATGCTCCGGAAACTCATCGGATTCGTCGAGCTGAGTTGCCAGCGGTGTCTCAGTCTCAGCCGGCTCAGCAGTCTTCGTACGTCCCCGGTGTGTCTTGTGGTGTTCCTGAATTGCTGCAGGTGCAGGGATGACAGGTGGTATTGGATCGGTGATTCGTCAATTGCGTCAGTCGCGTGGTTTGACACTGCGTCAGCTGGCGGTGCAGCTGGAAATTCATTTCAGTCATTTGTCGAAGATTGAAAACGGTCGTGACCAGCCGGGCCGCGCGGTGCTGATTCGTGTTGCTCAGGTGTTGCAGGTGGATCTGGATGTGTTACTGGGTGAAGCGGGCCGTCAGGAGCGTCCATTTCGGGTACTGGGTCGGATTGCGGCTGGTGTTCCGATGGATGCGATTGAAAACGTTGAGACCTTCGATCTGACTCGCGTCTTTGATCCGCAGGATCATTTTCTGCTGCGTGTGCAGGGGGATTCGATGATTCTGGACGGGATCAATGACGGTGATCTGGCCATCATCCGCCATGCTCAGACGGCCCGCAGCGGCCAGACTGTTGCGGCGGTCGTGGATGACGAGCAGGCGACGTTGAAGCGTTACCGTCAGGAGGGTGATATGGTGGTGCTGATACCTGCGAACGAGCGTTTGCGACCGATGCGGTATGCAGCAGCTCGGGTCAGGATTTGCGGTGTATTGACGGGTCTGGTGCGGACTCTGGTGCGTTAACCTGCAGTTCGGAAAGCAGCGGGCATGGTGCAGACGCGAATTGGCATCAATCAGTTGGACATGGGTGGCTGGGTGCGAGTGTATTTGGGGCAGGGCGAGCCCACAGGTGAGATTGCTCACTTTCTGTCTCATGCCCTGAATGGCTGGTTTCGTGAGCGTCCGCATCTTAGACTGCGACTAGTACTCCCGGTGACTCGCAATGGCAACACGGTGGAGCTGCATGCATGGTACGAGCAGATTTTGTTTTCGGATCAAAGTCCGCTTGCAAAGCCCGTCCCCAGGACTCCAGGCCAGCCTGCGGCAGCCAGTAGCCAGTAGCCAGTAGCCAGTTCTTCATCCATTGTTCCGTGTTCCTCATCCCTCCTTTCCGAATCTCTCGATGTTTCTGACACTTCTTTTCGTGGCTGTTCAGTCATTGATGCCGGTTCCAGAGGATTTGTTTCCAGCCACCTTTGAGGCTCAGACGATTGACCCTGAGGCGGGTCGGGTGGTGTACGCAGTGACTCCGGCCGATGTGGACGGTGACGGAGATCAGGACATTGTGGCGCTGACGGAAAGTTCGGTGATCTGGTATCAGCAGCCTGGCTGGGGTAAGCGAGTGATCCTGCGTGACCAGACTCCGCCGGACAACGTCTGCATTGCTGCTCATGATATTGACGGTGATGGGCGGGTGGATTTTGCTTTGGGAGCGGGCTGGACGAAAACGGGAACTTTGCACTGGATCAGGCGTGGTGCGGATCCTGACGGGTTATGGACGGTATCAGCGGTAGCGGAAGAGACGTCGGTGCATCGCATCCGGTGGGCGGACGTGTTAGGGACGGGGCGTCCGCAGTTGGTGGTTTCGCCCTTGAATGCCAGTGTGGAAGCGGGTGTGCGGTTACTGGCTTTTGAGGTGCCTGAGCAGCCGGCGGTACAGCGCTGGCCGGCGACGGTGTTGAATGCCGAGCTGAATCGGATGCACAATCATGTGCATGTAGATTTTGACGGGCAGGGTGCTGTGGACACGATTGCGGCCAGTCGCGAGGGGTTATCGCTGGTGCGTCGGGTAAGTGACGGCTGGCAGCGAACCAGTTTAAGTGCGGGTCGTACGGGACAGTCAGATGTGAATCTGAACGGTGCGGGTGAAGTGCGAGTGGGGCGACTGAGGGATGGTCGGCGTTATTTCGTTTCTGTAGAGCCGATGCATGGTGACCAGTTGGTGGTGTATCTGCAGTCGGCTCAGTCAGCGGATTTGTGGCAACGGCAGGTGATTCACGATGGATTCCGTCGGGGGCATGCATTATGGACGGCAGATTTTGACGGTGACGGTGCCGACGAGATTGCCTTTGGTCACAGTGATACTCCGAAAAAATTCGGCGTCCAGGTATGGTGGAATTCGGATGGTTCAGGAGTTTCCTGGCGGGGTCAGACTTTGGACGAGGGAGTTATAGCGACCGAGGACCTTGCGATTGCGGACCTGACGGGTGACGGTCGTCCGGACATTGTTGCCGGCGGCCGCGCTACTCACAACGTCCGGCTGTACCTCAACCAGCCGCAGAACGGAGCAGCAGGTGGAGTGCGATGAACGTGAGATTTTCTGCTGCTTTTTTCCGGCCACAGACGATTGCTTTCGAAGCGTTCAGTCGCAGAACTGATCAAAGAATCTGTGGTCGACGATCCAGGTGGTTTGTTCCTGCAGGCCCAGTTGCAGTTGTCTCATAAGAACAATGAGGGCGCTGCCAATGAGGGCGCTGCCATCGACCAGTTCGATGGGAGGTACACCATCATGTGGTCCTTCGAGGACCCTTCTTTTGGCGGGCTCGAATTGGTCGTTTGAAATCGTACTATTTCCGCAGAAGCTCATCGAGCTTCTGTAGTTCATCGGAAATACTATCCAGGAGAAGTTCAGCCCTCGCCTGCCTCACGTTGACGACTTTTTTGCCGTATAGCGGATATGCCGCAATGTTCCGAGTCGAAATGTCATGCTTCATGCGAGCGTAGTAGCTCCGCAAAACTGTGATCGCATTTCGGACTGGTGTTGAGGTTGCGGTCCCGGAGCGACATGTCCAGACATCTTCGGGTGGACAACGTCTGGTCCCCGTTGGTTGAACTCGTACGGACGAGGCTGACGTTTGACGTTCAGGCGGAGGCAGCAGACATGGCCGAGCTTGTGTGGTCCGCTTGCGGAGGGAGGTCGGAATTCAGTACCGAACCAGAAAACTACCTTTGGAAAAACGGCGGACAAGCCTGCCGAAGCCGCTGTTCGTTGTGACTGATGAAACTGAGTGCGCCGGGACTTGAACCCGGGACCTACGGATTAAAAGTCCGTTGCTCTACCAACTGAGCTACGCACTCGATCGATTCAGTACCTTCCCTTCGATAGATTAGACAGGGATCTGGTTGCTGGCAACCGGTTCGCTGTTTTTGCCGGGGACTCTCGATTGAAAGAACATCGGACAGACAGGGCAGGCGGGTCGAGGGTTCGCTCGGTGATTCCTGCATTCGGGCGTTGCTCGGTCAGATTTCCTCGGTAAACTGAACGTTTTGCCGCGCGAAGGGAATCGCTCAGGTGCAGCGGCCGCGGCTGAGGATTCAGGGCGTCAGTGGATCAATTTGGGTGGTGCAGCAGCGTAGCGAGCAGCGGGCGGGGCAGTGGCGGGTGATTTCCGGCGGTCAGACGGGAGTGGACCGCGCTGCGCTGGATGCTGCGCTGCAGGCGGGATGGTCGGTGGGGGGCTGGTGTCCGCTGCATCGCCGTGCTGAAGACGGAAGAATTCCTGCAGTTTACCCGCTGAAAGAGACTCCGGCGCGTTCCTATGCTGTTCGCACGGAGTGGAATGTACGGGACTCGGACGGTACTCTCGTGCTGCTGCTGGACGAAATTTCCAGCGGGACGCAGTTAACGATTTCCGCAGCCGGCAGGCTGGGGAAACCGTGTCGGATTGAGTATTTGTGGGGTCCGCAGGGCGGTGCTCTGGCTGGCCGTCTGGCACTGGCGGATAACGCGTTTCCGTCCCTTGTTGAGCGAGTGGCGGTTGTTGTGGAATGGCTGCGGCGAAAGGATATTCGTGTGCTGAACATTGCCGGGCCGCGTGGCAGTTCGTCAGCGAAAGTCTATCCGGAAGCCCGGCAGTTCGTGGTGCAACTGCTGCAGCAGTGGCAGACGGCTGTGGCGGAACCGTAACGCACTTCCCGCCTTCCATTTTCATGGAATTCTCACGGGAACGGCTCAGTTTGGACAATTTGACGGCGGGTGATTGCGATATCGGGGGCAGGCATTTCTATACTCCCGCCATCGTCTCGCGATTCCTCTTTCAGGCGCCTTGTAGTTTCGGAATTCTCCATGAGTGCTCAGTACATCATGACCATTGAACATCTGACTCGCCTGTACGACGAGAAGGAAGTTCTGTCCGACATCTGGCTGGCGTTTTACCCGGGCGCGAAGATTGGTGTGCTGGGCAACAACGGTTCAGGCAAAAGCACGCTGTTGCGGATCATGGCGGGTGAGGACAAGGATTTCATGGGTGTGGTGCGTCCCGCGAAGGGGATTCGCATCGGCTATTTTCCTCAGGAGCCGCGTCTGGACCCTGAGAAGACGGTGGGTGAGTGCATAGAAGAGGCGGTGGTGGAATCGCGGCGGGTGCTGGACCGCTTTAATGAGCTCAGCATGAAGCTCTGTGAAGACCTGACTCCAGAGCAGATGGAAGAGGTGCTTGAAGAGCAGGCGCAGGTTCAGGATCAGATTGACGCGCAGAATCTGTGGGAGCTGGACAGGACTTTGGAGATTGCAGCGGACGCGATGCAGTTGCCACCGGCTGAGCAGAAGGTGGAGGTGCTGTCGGGTGGTGAGAAGCGTCGCGTGGCACTCTGTCAGCTGTTGCTCAGCAATCCGGACATGCTGCTGCTGGACGAACCGACGAATCATCTGGATGCGCGATCTGTGCAGTGGCTGGAGCAGTTTCTGGCTTCGTTCAAGGGTACGGTGGTCGCGGTGACTCACGACCGTTACTTCCTTGACAACGTTGCCGGCTGGATACTGGAGCTGGATCGAGGCAAGGGGATGCCTTATGAGGGGAATTATTCTTCGTGGCTTGAGCAAAAGCAGAAGCGTCTGGAACTGGAGGAGCGTCGGGAGAGTCGTCGTCAGAAGGAACTAAAGCGGGAACTGGAATGGGTGCGGATGTCCCCGAAGGCTCGAGCGACAAAGAACAAGGCGCGTCTGCAGCGTTACAACGAGCTGGCTGCACAGCAGTACGACGAGCGTGACGATGCGGCTCAGATTCAGATTCCGATCAGTCGGAAGCTGGGACAGTTGGTGGTGAAGGCCGAGAATTTGTCGAAGCGATTTGGTGATCGCGAGTTGTTTCGCGGGTTGAGTTTTGATTTGCCCCCGGGCGGAATTGTGGGGGTGATTGGGCCGAATGGTGCTGGCAAGACGACATTGTTTCGGATGATCATCGGTGCAGAGAAGCCGGACAGCGGCACCATGAAGATTGGTGAGACGGTGGATATTTCGTATGTGGATCAGTCGCGGGATTCGCTGGACGGTTCGAAGACAGTGTACCAGGAAATTTCCGGGGGCCATGACTTGCTGGAGGTTGGGTCTTCAAAAATTCACGCGCGTGCGTACTGTGGTCGTTTCAACTTCAAGGGTTCCGACCAGCAGAAGTTTGTGGGGCAGTTGTCGGGTGGTGAGCGGAATCGCGTGCATTTTGCGAAGCTGTTGCGATCAGGTGGAAATCTGCTGCTGCTGGACGAACCCACGAACGACCTCGACGTGGATACTCTGCGAGCCCTTGAAGAGGGTTTGGAGACCTATGGTGGCTGCGCGGTGGTGGTCAGTCACGACCGCTGGTTTCTCGACCGCATTGCGACTCATATTCTGGCATTTGAGGGTGATGGTACTGTGGTCTGGTGTGAGGGCAACTATCGGATTTACGAGCAGCAGCGTGGTGAGCGACTGGGAGAAGCGGCCGACCGTCCGGTCGCCGGGCGATTTAAGCCATTGAATCGGTGAGGTGGTCAGTGGTCAGTGAGTTTTTTTGATGGAGTTTGCCCCCTCACCCTCGACCCCTCTCCCCCCGGGTGTGGGCGAGGGGAGATGTTACTGACACCCCAGTGTTGATGGGGGCGAGGGTGGTCGCCTCGGATTGGGTTGCGAGGGCAGCTGTTTACAGGTGGCAGCTGCGGCTGTGGCTGAGCGGAGGTTCTGATGGATTTTTTGCAGCTGAGCGGCAAGACGATCCTTGTAACGGGGATTGCCAATCGTAAGAGTGTGGCGTGGCATACGGCCAGTTTGCTGAAGGCTGCTGGTGCCCGTCTGGTGTTGTCTGTCCGCAGTGAGTCTCGTGCGCAGTCGGTGCGCAAGTTGTTTCCCGACGAGCCGATTCATGTGTGTGATTTTTCCGAGCAGTCGCAGATTGATGGGCTGCGTGATGCGGTGACCGCGCAGTTTCCGGTGCTGCATGGAATGGTGCATTCGGTGGCATTCGCTGACTATTCGGCCGGCTGGATGCCATTCCATCAGACGCCGCGCTCAGCCTTTTTGCAGGCTGTGGACATTTCCTGTTTTTCCCTGATTGCGTTGAGCAATGCGTTTCGTGAGCAACTGGATCCGCAGACTGGCAGTGTGGTGACGATCTCCATCTCGACGACTCGCATGGCAGCCGAGAACTACGGCTACATGGCACCAGTCAAAGCGGCGCTGGATTCGTCTCTGTGTTTTCTTGCGAAGTCTTTTTCGCAGTTTTCGCGAGTACGATTTAACGCGGTGTGTCCGGGGTTATTGAAGACATCTGCATCTGCCGGGATTCCCGGGTATGTGGACAGTTATCTGTTTGCGGAAAAGGCGACCTTGCGAAAGCAGGCGGTGCAGACTGAGGAGGTTGCGTCAGCGGTGGCATTTCTGCTGAGTCCTCGTTCTTCCGGCATCAATGCCCAGGGGCTGGTCATTGATGCGGGGATGGGGATCAATTATTTCGACAGTCAGTTGATTCAGGGGCCGGGTCAGTGCTGATGGCTGGGAATGTGGGCGGTCAGAATTCCCGTTCGTTGGATTGTCCGCAGGAGCCTCAGGAATACCCCCTGTTTTTGCAGGATCCGGCAGCCTCGTGTGTAGAATTTCCGTTGCGTCGGCAATCGCGGCGCGACGATATGTTTTGGAGGGGGGGGGCAGCGGATGAGGGTGGACTCAGGTATTTCGCGGGTGCAGTTCCCCGCAGTGGCTCGCGCCGGGATGTCTGCAGCCTCGTTTGTGCTTGGGTCGGTCCTCTGGGCGATGGTTTTGGGGCTGCTGACTTATCTGTATGTGTTTCGCGTGCAGCAGGCTGATCAGGGCCGTCAGTCAACTGATGCTGCCGCAGCGGGTGCAGCAAGTGCAGAGGGGGCAGGGCAGTCTGAGGGGGCTCAGGCGCCGGACGATGCTGTGGTGGCATCGACGAAGACCGTAAAGATCAGCTTCCCGACTCGCCAGTTACCAGCCTTTGAGTTCCCTGAGTGTCAGGGCGGGGTAGTCAGTCTGGACAGTTTGAAGGGGCGTCACTGGCTGGCCAGCTTTGTGTTTACGCGGTGTGTGACAACCTGCCCCGTGATTACTCGCGAGATTTCTCTGCTGCACAAGCGTGTTGCTCAGTCGAATCCGGATTTTGTATTTGTGACGTTTTCGGTGGATTCCAGCTATGATACGGCAGACGTGTTGCGGAAGTATGGAGAGACGTTTCAGGCTGATCCGGTCCGGTGGAAATTTCTGACAGGGGACGAGCAGTCGATTCAAGATCTGATTCGTCGTGGGTTTGTGCAGTATGTTCAGCCAAATCTGGGTGCGGAGCGGAAGCCCGGGTTTGAGGTGGCTCACACCAATCGTGCGGTGCTGGTGAATGAGGCTGGTCTGCCGGTCGCGACATATCTGATGACGGTCCCGGAGGACGTGGTGAAGTTGCGGCGGGTCATTGAAGGGCGGGAGGAATTTCCGAAGCCCGGTCCGCTGCTGACGACGGAGTCGACGGGAGAGAACCCGGATGTGCAGTTGAATTTGCTGCCTGCTGGTGAGGATGACGGGGAAAAGTCCGGTGCTGCTGAGCCGAAAGATGTTGGAGACGGTGCTTGTGGTGACGAGCGGGCGGGTGCGGCGGCAGGAACGGGCGGTGCTGGCACCGTGGCGGGTGTGACAGGGGAGTCGGGGCCAACTGACGAGCCTGTGTCGGGTGCGGTGGTTGAGTCGGCAGCTGAGCAGAACCGGGCGATCGACCAGGTCTTGCCGGACTGGGTGAAGTTTCTGCCCACACTAAATGCAGCGCTGAATTCATCGTGTTTCTGTTTGCTGGTAGCAGGGTATGTGTTGATTTTGCGAGGTCGGAAGGTTGAGCATCGCAACTGCATGATCGCTGCGTTTGTGGTGTCGGTGGTATTTCTGGGATGTTATTTGACTTACCACGAAGCGTTATATGCGTACACGGGCCGTCGTGGTCGTGCATTTGTGGGATCTGATCTGGCGAGGTGGCTGTATTTTTCGATCCTGATTCCGCATGTCTTGCTGGCAGCGGCGGTGCCGGCCCTGGCGTTGCGGGTATTTTGGCTGGCGTGGAGAGAGCGTTGGGTGCAGCATCGTCGTCTGGCGCGGGTTACTTTGCCGATCTGGGGCTTTGTCTCGGTGACAGGCGTGGTGATCTACTGGATGCTGTATCACTGGCCGTGGAGCACGATGGCTCCTACGGCTATCATGCCGGGCAACGCAATCTGAGCGACTGTGCTGGTCGAATTGGCTGGAGCGGCGACTGTTTTTGCAGTCTGCCGGCGGGAATTCCCCGTTATTGTTCGAATTCCGGTGGATTTCCCGGTCGAATCTGCATGGAATACTGCGGTTAGTTTGAGAGAGGTGTGCCGATTTCTGGGAACCGGGGCAGTAACAGATGAAACCGATACGCAGACTACTGTGTGTGGCGGTGGCGGGTTTGGTGCTGGGCGTGGGTCCGCTTGCCACCGGGGTGCAGGCGTGTCCTGGCTGCAAGACGGCGAACGAGACCGAGTCGCGTCGTCCGCAGGCCTACATGATGAGCATTTTGTTTATGCTGGGCATGCCGGCGACAATCGTGACTGGTTTTGGATTTGCCTTTTACCGGATGTCACGTCAGTCGCCTGAGCAGGCTGCATTGTTGCAGCAGTTTCTGGACCAGCAGGCTGAGCAGCAGCGTCAGCAGGGTCAGCAGTCCTGACGGGACGGTCATGATCGCTGGAATCCCTTTGATCCATGTAACCCGTTGCGAACACTGAAAACCTGCGATATCGAAGCTTGCAAGTTTAGAGGATGTCTGCATACTGTGGGGCGGTGCAGCCGAAAGGGTTGACGTGTCGACGATCCGGGCGATTAACTCAGTTGGCTAGAGTGCATCCCTTACAAGGATGAAGTCGGGGGTTCGAGTCCCTCATCGCCCAGTTAGCCGTATTTTTGCCGGCTCCCGTCCGCGGACCCTCGAAAAACAGTGGTTTTTCGAGGGTTTTTTTGTTGGTGCGCGGTGGTTGGCGCGTGTGGGCTGCGTTTATGGGGCTACCTGTGGGTCTCGGAACCTGCGACACGCTGACGGCTTTTGCGGGGTTTGATTTTGGCAATTTGGCGGTGAGCGGGCATGGGCAAGCGAGCGGTGCGGAACCACGAGGATGAGGATGACGACGATCTGGAGCTCGAAATGGAGCTTGAGTTCGACGGGGGTCCGGATGATGATTTCGAGGGTGATCTCGACGAGGACTTCGACACGGACTTTGACGAATCGGGGCGCGGGGCTGGTGGTCGTGGTGTCGGATTTCGTGGGCAGGTGCGGAAGGAGCGTCCGCTGAAGTCGTGGTCTGACCGGGCGGTTCTGCAGGTGGCGGAGGGAATCACGGGTCCTGAGTGTCTGGTCGTCCTGACTCATGGGACTCGTCTGGCATCCGAACTGCGTCAGTTGCGTCCGGACCTGCGTTTTTCATTCTTTACCACCGAACACTTTTTTGCTCGAACGCTGAACAGTTTCCACAGTGATGCGGGGCGTGCGGGCGGGGTGTCAATTTATTGTGCGTCAGATCCGCCGACGGGAGTGTTCCAGACGATTCTGTTTCCGACTCTGGCGGGCGATTCTTCAGAGGTGGCGCAGGAGCTGTTTCAGTCACTGCATACTCGGCTGGTCCCTGGCGGTCGTTTGATTGTGTCTACGAATGCCGCGAAGGGGCACTGGATTGATACTCAGCTGAAGGCTTTGTGCAGCCGTGTCGAGCAGCAGAAGTTTCCGCGGGGGCATGTGTTTACGGCGTGGAAGAGTGCAGAGCTGAAAAAGCTGAGGGGTTTTCGGGCGCGTTATGATTTTCGGCATCTGGATCGTGTGCTGGTCGTGGAGACTCGGCCGGGCGTGTTCAGTCATCGTCGACTGGACGGCGGGGCGCGGGCTTTGATTCGAGCATTATCGCTGGTACGGGATGGTTTAAAGTCTGGTCAGGACGTGCTGCGAATCGTGGAGATGGGATGTGGTGGCGGGGCTGTATCAGCAGCGGCGGCTGTCAGCTTTCCGGCGGCTGAGGTGCTGGCGATCGACAGTGACGCGCGGGCAGTCGAGTCTGCGGCTCAGACCGCGAAACTGAACAATCTGCTGCAGATCAGGACTCAACTGGATTCCGAGGGGCAGGTTCCGGATGCGGGGCAGTGGGATCTGCTGCTGGGGAATCCTCCTTACTATTCGGATTTCCGGATAGCGGAGTTGTTTCTGCAGACAGCGCGGCGAGCGTTGCGACCTGGGGGGCTGGTGTTGATTGTGACTAAGCCTGTGGAGTGGCAGGAGGCTCGGATGAAGCAGCTTTTTCAGCACGTGCAGGCTCATAAGTTCGGCGAGTATACGGTGTTTTTGGGTGAGGCGAAGGGGGGGCAGTGATCAGTGATCAGTCAGTTGCAGGCGGTTTGGCTCACGCGAAGCCGCGAAGGAAGACGGAAAGGTCAGTAGTCAGTGGTTGAGCACGAGGGGGCGTTGGGGGGATGCGGGCGCCGGGGGTTGGATGAGGATCGGAGCCAGCTTCAGGCGTTTGGGGTGCCATGCAGTTCCGTCATGTTTTGTAGTCAGTGAAGTGGCAAATGGTGACGCATATGCGACATTTGTTGATTGTAGAAGAGCTGTTGTCGTGTGGCTGGATGTGGGGGGCGAGTCCTGTTTCGCTGCGTGAGGAAGCGGCGGTGATGTTGTTGTCGCTGGCGAGGGATCTGGTGTGTCTGCCGCAGACTCGAGTATCGGCGCTGTTGTCGTCTGAGGCATTGGCGGGTGCGGTGGGTGACAGTTTGCGGCTGGCGGGTGTAGAGTTGTTATTGTCGGCTGATGGTCCGGAGCAGTGGCTGCTGAGTCCGACTGTCAGTCCGACTCACTTCACGGCGACACTGGCAATTGCTCCTGAGTCTTCAGGTCTGCTGGTGCAGCGGCTACAGCAACTGCAGTCTGGGATGTGGTCTGGCGTGACCAGTCTGAATGTGTCGTGGCAGCAGGCTCTGATGTTTGGTGATAAAGCGGCGACGGCTGTCTGGCTGGGTGCTCATGATCTGCGGACGCCTGAAACATGGTTGCTGACGGAGGCGGCAGCTGAGCGACTGGTAGGCTGTCTGGCGGCGGGCCGTCTGGATCTGCGTACGGGTCTGCTGTGGGATGGTGGTGAGTGCAGCGTTTTGCCCTGCGATACTGCTTTGTACGTGCTGAAACCTCGTGACGGCTGTGGCTGCGGGGGCGTGCAGTTGTTGTGTCTGAGTCGCGAGCAGCTGGCGGCTGTGAGACTGGAGAGTGAGAGTGTGCAGGATGGTGTTCTGAGTGAGTGTTATACTTGGTTACTTCAGCCACTGCAGTCGGGGCGGCATTGTTCAGCGGCGCTGATTGGTCGGGGTGATCTTGGTGTGGTGTTGTTGCCGGCTGGAGAGCAGTGCATTGAGTGTGATTCGGGCAGGTTTCGATACACGGGCGGCAGTCTGCCGGCGGGGGATGAGTTGCAGCAGGCGGTTTTGGTGTCGCTGCGGCAGCTGGCGGTTCTGCTGGGTGGATTCCGAGGCTGGCTGGGTGTGGATTTTGTGTTTGTGGAGGGTGGTGAGCTGCAGATTGTGGAAATCAATCCGCGGCTGTGCACCAGTTATGCGGGCTATCGGCTGTTGGCAGAGACCAGTCTGGCGGGTGTGTTGTGTGGTGACTTTGCTGTGGGGGCGGGAGAGCTGAGGTGGCGTTCTGAGCGGGTGGATTTTCGGGTGTGACTAGGGGTTTGGGGTTTAGGGTGGGGCAGCTGCAACAGGTTTATTTTTTTGTCCTGCCCCGACCGAAGTCAGGGCGGACGAGTCCGGGCAGGACATCAGCAGCGAGGCTGGCGGTGCGTCCTGCGGCGAGCAGTTCCCATGCGATGGCAGCCATGGCGGCATTATCGGTGCACAGTTCTGGGGGTGCGATGAACATTTCGAAGTGTTCTTTGCGGCACATCGTGTGCAAAGCCTGTCGGAAGGGGCCATTTGCAGCGACTCCGCCCCCCACGCAAAGACGCGAGTAATTCAGCTGTCGGAGAGCCTGACGGCATTTTTCGACCATGACTTCGATAGCGGCAGCCTGGAATCCTGCGGCCAGATCGGGGACCAGTTCGGGCGGTGTGCTGGTGAGCTGATCGGGGCCGGGGATGCCGCGAGCAGCGTAGAGTAGGGCGGTTTTGAGTCCGGAGAAACTGAAGTCAAGTTTGCCTGAGTGCAGCAGCGGTCGTGGCATGCGAAATCGGCTGGGGTTACCGGTTGCGGCGGCCTGCTGAATTGACGGTCCGCCGGGGTAGGGCAATCCGAGGATTCTGGCGGCTTTGTCGAAGGCTTCTCCGGCCGCGTCATCGGTTGTGCCGCCTATCAGTCGGCAGTCGGCAGGGCTGCGGCAGTCGTAGAGGTTGGTGTGGCCACCACTGACGACAAAGCCGATGCCGGGATAAGTGGGTGTGTTGTGTCCCATGCTGCAGGCGTAGATGTGGGCTTCGACGTGATTGACGGTGATGAGTGGGATATTGAGTGTGAGTGCGATGGTTTTGGCTGCGGTGAGTCCGACGAGGAGAGAGCCGACCAGTCCAGGTTCGGTGGTAACAGCGACGGCGCTTAGCTGATCGGGTTTACAGTCTGCCTGTGTGAGTGCAGCGGAGATGACGGGAAGGATTCTTTTTACATGGGCGCGGGAGGCGATTTCCGGGACGACTCCGCCCCAGTCCAGATGCAGTTCATGCTGTGAGGCGATGATGCTGGACAGGACAGTGCGATCTTCGCGGACAATAGCGGCAGCAGTTTCATCGCAGCTGGATTCGATGGCCAGCAGCAGTCGAGGGGCACTGGGTTTCACAATTGCAATTTTCGGCTGGGGTGAGAATATGCGGGAGCATGATGTTCGAAGTGGGGCGTATCGCCGGAGGGATTCTTTCAGATTGTCGGATCGGTGCAAAGTCCGGGCGGAGCGGGAGGGTGCAGTGATGAGTGGATTACGGCGAGTGGTATGGCTGGTGCCGGGATGTGTGTTGATGTTGTGTGTGTGGAATCAGCCGGTGGCGGGCCAGCAGCGTCTGCAGCGGATTTCTTTTGGTTCCTGTGCGAAGCAGGATCAGCCGCAGCCGATTTGGGATGCGATTGTCGCGGGAGCTCCGGATTTGTTCATTCTGCTGGGTGACAACATCTATGGGGATTCGAATGACATGCAGGTTTTGCGTGAAAAGTACGGGATGCTGGAGCGTCAGCCTGGGTTTATGAAGCTGCGTGCTGTGTGTCCGGTGCTGGCGACGTGGGATGATCATGATTATGGGCGTGACGATGCGGGTGCTGAGTTTGAGCATCGGGTGGAATCGCAGCGGGTATTTTTGGATTTTGTGGGTGCTGAGGCTGGGGATCCGCGTCGTCAGCGGGAGGGGGTGTTTTGGTCTGGGGTGTATGGTCCTGTGGGTCAGCGAGTGCAGGTGATTTTGCTGGACTGTCGTTATTTTCGCAGTCCGCTGAAGAAGGGCTTTGCGGCTCGGGAGCCGGGCGACGGTTATCGGGGTCGGTACGTGCCGAACGAAGATCCTGCCGCCACGGTGCTTGGAGAGGCTCAGTGGTCCTGGCTGAAGCAGCAATTGCAGGAGCCGGCCGAGCTGCGAGTGATCGGTTCCAGTTATCAGGTGTTGTCGAATCAGCATGGCTGGGAAATGTGGGGCAATTTTCCTCGTGAGCGTCAGCGTCTGTTTGGGTTGATTCGTGAGACGGGTGCGGAGGGGGTATTGCTGATTAGTGGTGACCGGCATCTGGCTGAGCTGGCGTCGCTGCCGGCGGGTGGTGCGGAGGGAGTCGGGTATTCGTTATTTGAGGCGACCAGCAGCAGTCTGAATGCGCCGTCGGGGAATCTGACGAAGCTCGGTGTGCGTTTTGCGAACGAGATTAATCCTTACCGGGTGGGTTTGACCTGGTTTGATACGAATTACGGCAACATTCTGGTGGACTGGTCGGCTGCGGATCCGGTGATAAGGTTGCAGATTTGTGACGAGTCAGCAGCGGTGGTACTGCAGCAGCGAATGACGTTGAGTCAGTTACGTCGAGGCCAGGCGGGAGGGTGACAGTTGCGGTGGATCATTGGATGTGAAGGAGCATCTGCACTTTGTGGCAGAGGTATTTCAAATCGGTGTGTGCTGTGGCAGTACCCGGCTCGGCCAGTTTGAGCTGATCTGTCATTCGTGTGATGGTGGACTGCATGGAGCTGGCAAACCAGAGGATCCTCTGCAGGTGATTTTGGATTTGACAGTTGATGTTGGGAGCGGAGCGGAGAGGCAGGAGTTCTTCTGTGCAGTTGCAGTGGTGGTCTATCATCAGCAGTGCGCGAGTGGCAACAATGTCATCGGGATCGTACATAGTGCTGAAGATGCAGCGGGTTTTGCAGGCCCAGCGATACAGGTTTCTGACGTGCAGTCCAAGATTGTCGCAGAGCGGGACATCTGAAAGTCTGAGCCGAGTCGGATCGCAGGCATCTTTGTCGCTGCTGGCGACATCTGGCTGGCCACCCGATTTAAGAATTGCGGTGTCATCATTGCCCCATTGGTCATCAACAACATCATCTTCATCGTCGTCGCATGCTTCGCTGAAGTCACTGCAGCAGCGGCTGTCTTCGGGCTGCATTGTGGCCAGGCATTCGTCGAAGGTGGGGGACAGTGTGTTGTCCTGTATGAGGAGGTCGATTTTCTGCTGTTCGGTAGTGTTGGCTATGCGAGGCCACTGGCCGGTGGAATCTTCGACTTCGAGATCGTGGAACCAGTGTTGCTGCAGCACAGCCAGCACAGTGAGCAGCAGGCAGTGACCAGCCTGACCACTCTGTTCTGTGGAGACAGAACACCATTCGATCGTGCCTGTAGTTTGGCCAATTTCGCAACTTTCGGCGGTTTGCAGAGTGATCAGTTCGCCGGAGGGGGCAATCAGCAGGCTAACGAGCGGCTGATTTGGATGCACCTGGAATGCGATGCCGCGTACTGGTGACGGTTGAGGGCTATCGGGTGAGTGCCAGAGGATGGACCAGCCCTCGAGGGCGGCGACGATGCGAACAATTTGCTGCTCAAAGTGTTCGATACAGTCGATGTCTTTGATGCGTCCGCGGTAGCGTAGTTCAAGCCCCATGTCAGCTCCTTTTTGCAAGTGCTCTGACAGTGTGCATCGCTGGTGTAAACCCGCTCGCTGAAGTTTTGTATGCCACTGTATATCTTTGAATTTCGTGAACGCCTTTAATGAAAAATCTGATAGTTTGCAGAACTTGTGCAGTTGTCCTGCACGAATTTAGCGGTGCAACGTTTGCGAGAGTGTCTCATCGGCAGGACTCGCTCAAAAAAGTTTCAGGACTTCATTGTCGAAAACTCTGTAAGGGGTGAGATGTTTGCGGTGTGAATCGGGTCGTGGTTCGTCGTTTAATTTTGAAGGTCCGGCTGGTGCGGGAGGTGGTTATGAGTCTGTTGAATTTGTTGTTGAGCGTGGTTTTGGCGTTGTGGGCGGTGACAGACGAAGTTCCGCCGAAGGCTCCGGTAGCCCCCATAAAGGTTCACAGCACCGTCTTTCACGGCATGACGCTGGAGGATCCTTATTTCTGGATGAAGGACAAGACGAATCCGGACGTGATCAGGTATTTGGAGGCGGAGAATTCCTACCGAGAGTCAGTGACGCAGCATTTGGGTCCGTTAACGGAGACGCTTTATCAGGAGATGCTGTCACACATTAGGCAGACCGATTTGGGTGTGCCGGTGTTTGAGCGTGGGTACTGGTATTACAGCCGAACGGCGGAGGGGCTGCAGTATCCGCTGTACTGTCGCAGAAAGGGTTCGATGGAGTCAGCGGAGGAGTTGCTGCTGGATGTGAATGTTTTGGCTGAGGGTCAGAAGTTCATGTCGGCGGTTCCTGCGGGTGTGAGTGACAACGGACAACTGTATGCGTGGCTGACGGACATCACAGGTTTTCGGGAGTATTATCTGTCGATTCGGGATCTGGCCAGCGGGAGGCTGGTGGAGGACCGATTTGTGAAGGTCGCTGGTTTTGCCTGGTCAGCCGATAATCGCACTTTGTTCTACATTGTGGAGGACGAGGCGAAGAGGGCTTACAGGCTGTTTCGCCACGTGCTGGGTCAGCCGGTTAGCAGCGATGTGCTGGTGTATGAGGAGTCGGATGAGTTATACACGCTGGCCATCGACAGGACTCGTGACGGGAAATATCTGATTTGGACATCTGAAAGTTCCACGACGACGGAGCAGCATTTCCTCGACAGTACGACTCCGACTGCTGAATTTCGGGTGATTGCTGCGCGGCAGGAGGGAGTTGAGTATCAGGTGGATCACAGGGACGGTCAGTTTCATATTCGCACGAACCTGGACGGTGCGATCAACTTCAAGTGGATGGTTTGTGACACAGAGCGGTGTGGGTCGGAGCACTGGCGGGATTTTGAGGCGATTCAGCCGTCCGTTTTTCTGGAGGGACTCAGTCTGTTCCGGAATTTTGCGGTGATTGAGGAGCGTGAGGCGGGGAATCCACAGTTGCGTGTGCACAACTTTGGCAGCGGTGCGTCATATCGTGTGGAATTCCCGGAGCCCAGCTATATGGCGGGGCTGGGGGCGAATCCGGAGTTTGACACTAATACGGTGCAGTTCACTTACACTAGTCTGGTGACTCCGGCATCTGTCTATTCCTTCAACCTGTTGACTCAGGAGCGTCAGTTATTGAAGGCGACGGAGATACCAGGGGGATTTGAGAGCGGGAACTATGTGAGTGAGCGGATTGAAGCGACGGCGGCGGACGGGGTGAAGGTGCCGATTTCACTGGTGTATCGTCGGGGGCTGGTGCGGGATGGCACAGCGCCGCTGTATCTGTACAGCTATGGCAGCTATGGGTACAGCACGGAGCCTGTCTTTAGTGCATCGCGACTGGTGTTGCTGGATCGGGGAGTGGTGTTTGCGCTAGCACATATTCGTGGTGGCTCGGATCTGGGTTACCAGTGGTATCTGGACGGCAAGCTGATGAAGAAAAAGAACTCGTTTACCGATTTTATTGCCTGCGCGGATCATCTTGTGCAGCAGAAATACGGTGCTCGCGAGCGTTTGGCGATTGAGGGTGGCAGTGCGGGCGGGCTGTTGATTGGGGCGGTATTGAATCTGCGTCCGGATATTTGTCGGGTGGCGCATCTGGCGGTGCCGTTCGTGGATGTGATCAATACGATGCTGGACGAGTCTTTGCCGCTGACGGTGCAGGAATTTTTGGAGTGGGGCAATCCAAAGGAGCGGCAGGCTGGGCGGTACATGCTGGAGTATTCGCCTTATGACAATATCGGTCGGCGGGACTATCCGGCCATTTTGGTGACGACATCGCTGAATGACAGTCAGGTGCTGTTTCACGAGCCGACGAAGTATGTGGCGCGGCTGCGGGCACTGAAGACGGATGCGAATGTGTTGTTGTTGAAGTGCAACATGGATGCCGGGCATGGCGGTGCCAGCGGGCGTTATGAATCGCTGCGGGAGCAGGCGTATGAGTATGCAGTGTTGCTGTACCAGATTGGTATCAGGCGGTGACTGGCGTGGATTTGCTGGTGAAGAAGGATGGCATGTTTGGGAAGCAGGCTTCCCAAACTGAATGTTTTGGGAGAGAATCGGGGTCAGGCAGATTTGTGGAGTGAACAGCGGCGAATAACCTGGCTCGGGCAGGCATAAATCGGAAGCAGCGTGATGCTGAAATCGCGACTTTATCGCAGTACCAACGTGTACAATTTCTTCATGAAGTCGCTGGGATATGAACGCAGCATTGACCGGTTTTTGCGAAGCGTAGAGCTTGAGTTATCGGGACAGGTGCGGATTTTGGATGCGGGTTGCGGCACGGGGATGCTGGGGCTGCATTTTCTGGAGCGATTTCCGGGATCGGTACTGACATCGACCGATTTGGAGCCGCGATTTTTGCAGACGACAGTCGCGAACGGTGTGAAGCGTGGTCTGGATGTGCGGCGGATCACTGTGGGGGTCAGCGATATTTCGCACCCAGGTCGTCTGCAGTTGTCTGATGGCGAGCTGGTGGAGCTGGCGGCTGGCAGTTTTGATTTGATTTGTGTGGGTGCGGTGGTGGGATATGCGTCGTCGACGGAATCATCGGTGCAAGAGTTGGTGCGTCTGCTGGCTCCGGGGGGAACTCTTTTAAATCTTGAGATGTCGGAGAGTCCGACGGGGAAATTTGTGTCGCGTCGTTACAGCTATTCGAATATTGCTTTGTCGCTGATGCAGCAGGTGTTGCGTGAATCCGGGTGCTCCGTCAAGCTGACTCGCCTGAGTCTGGTGCATTTGCCGGCCAAGTTCACGCGGGTTGCTGTGATTGCTCGGAAGCCGGCAGGTTAGTCAGTAGTCAGTAGTCAGTAGTCAGTGGGCGGCGATTTCCGTAGCTCGGGCTTTCCAGCCCGAGATCTGTCCTCTGCGTTTGGAGCGTCTGGAGATCGCCGTAATGGGGCGGGGGCTTTGCAGGCAGTTTAGGGCTCACGAGAAGCCGCGAAGGGAAACGCACGGGTCAGTGGTCAGTGGGGGAACGCAGCGAAAAGCCCGCCGGTTGTCCGGCGGGCTGAGTGGGGTTTGCGAAGATTGCCTGTCGCTGGCGGTCTGATCCGGTTTGATCAGGCGGCTTTACGGGCTTGTCGTTCGGCTGCTGCCGGGAAGGGCAGTGTGGCTTTGCGGTCCAGTGCCTCGCACAGTCCCGAGATGACTCGTTCCAGGTGTACTGGCGGAAGTTCTGCGTAGATGGGCAGTGACAGGACTTCGCTGGCGGCCTGTTCGGCTTCGGGCAGATCGCCTGGTTTGTAACCGAGGCAGGCGAAGCATTTCTGCAGGTGCAACGGGATGGGGTAATAGACCATGCAGCCGATTTTTTGTTCTTTGAGTGACTGCATCACTTCTGCTCGCCGCCCCCCGGTGATGCGGATGGTGAACTGATTGAAGACGTGTCGGCGATCTGGCAGGGTGGTGGGCAGAGTGACGACATCATCGAGGCCACTGCTGCAGATCAGTTCAGCGTAGCGTTCGGCGTTGGTGGTCCTTCCGGCGGTCCATTTGTCAAGGTGTCTCAGCTTGACTCGCAGCACAGCGGCCTGGAGTGAATCGAGTCGACTGTTGAAGCCGACTTCGACGTGATTGTATCCACCGGCATCCCCGTGGACTCGCAGGCGTCGCAGTCTGGTTGCGAGGTCATCATCCTGAGTGGTCATGATGCCACCATCCCCGGCACCGCCGAGATTTTTGGTGGGGAAGAAGCTGAAGCAGCCGATTTTCCCGAGCGATCCTGTGCGTTCACCGCGGTATTCCGCCCCGATGGCCTGGGCAGAATCTTCGATGATGGGCAGATCATATGCGGAGGCCAGTTTCCAGAGTGGTTCCATTTCCGCGCACTGTCCGAAGATGTGTACGGGCATGATTGCGGCGGTGCGAGAGGTGATCGCAGTTTCGACGCAGCGCGGGTCGAGATTGAAACTGACGGGATCGATATCGACCAGCACGGGGACAGCACCGATGCGGTGTATGGCTCCGGCTGAGGCGAAGAAAGTGAAGGGGCTGGTGATGACTTCATCGCCGGGTTTTACGCCAGCGGCGAGCAACGCGAGAATGAGTGCATCGGTGCCAGAGGCGCAGCCGATTGCGTGTTTGGCTCCGCAGTAGGCTGCGATTTCCTTTTCCAGCTGCAGTACTTCATCGCCGAGGATGAAGGTCTGAGTTTCGAAACAGCGATCCACAGCGGCCCGGACTTCGTCGCGAATTGTGGCGTGCTGGGCGACGAGATCAATAAAGGGCACGGGGGCCCCTGAATCCTCTGAGGAGGCACTATGCGTACCTGCGGACATAAGCGACTCCATTCGCTTGCTGTTGTCGTGGTTGCGGGGCGGACCCCGCTGGAATGCGGAAATTAGCGCCGGATTATCAGTTTGTCAAGACAAGGGCACCGGCAAAGATTGCCGATAAACGCTTGTCAAACTGGAACTTACGGCATTCCGCCGACGATTTGCACTGTTGTGCGTTATCGGACGCTGCTACAGGGAACCCGGAGCATTCATAACTGATTTTCAGGTCCGGGAAAGCAATGAGTCTGGGGAAGCTGTGCGGTCTGGCTTCACCGTGGAAAAAGTCCGTGGCTGGGAGTTCGTTTGGCTTGCATTTTTCACGTTTCTGCCATGATGGTGGAGTGGGGATGGCGTTCGGTTGCCGGTTTTGGCTGCTTTTTTGAGGCAGGGGGGTGAGGTATGGCATTTGTTGAGCCGGTGAGTTCTGAGCGGGCTGAGGACAAGGTTGCGCAGGCTTACGAGCGAATTCGGGAGGTGCTGGGGGTTGCAGAAATTCCGGAAATTTTCAGCTATTTCGCGTCTGTTCCGGCGTTTTTGCACGATTTTTTTATGAATTTTCGGAAGTTTGTGCTGTCGGCGGGGAAGCTGGATGAGAAGCGGAAGCTGCTGATAGCAGCGGCGGTGGCGGGGCAGGGTGGCAGTGGTCGCTGGCTGGATTATCTGGCAACTTTTGCGGAGTCGCGTGGTGTCAGTCGGGTGGAGTTGTCGGAGGCGTTGGCGGTGGGCGCCACGAATTCGATGTACAATGTCCTGTTCAAGTTCCGGGATATCAGCGGGACAGATGTTTTTAACGGAATGGGAGTCGGTTTGCGGGCTCACACTTTTCAGGGGACATCGCTGGACGAGACGACGGTGGAGCTGATCAGTTTGAGTTTGAGTGACATTAACAGTTGCAAGCCCTGCACTTCTGCTCATGTGGCCAGGGTGCGTCAGATGGGGGTTGCTGACGAAGCGATTTATGAGGCAATACAGTGTGCGGCGACGATGTTGAGCGGTGTGCAGTTTTTGCGGTCGATTGGGCTGGGCTGATTGACAATTCGCCGGGAAAGGGCGGTGTGGTGTGTCTGTGGACTTGATTTCGAGCCTGCAGTTCGTCATTCTCCTCGGTCAACCGAGATTCCTTTCCCATTATTTTGCGGTGAGGTTCTGGCTTTAGTGTTCAGATTTGGCTGAAAATTCGGCGGGAATTTGACAAGAATCATTGGTGTGGTCTGTGTGCAACGGCCGATATCCTGGTTTTTGCTGCAGGTTTGGCAGGGGTGTGACGGAGATTTCGGTCTTTAGCGAAAAGTTTTTTGCGGGTGTTGGAGTTTGCGATGCACATTCGGAAGGGTGATGTTGTTGAGGTTCTGACGGGCAACAGTTCCGGCACTCGTGGTCCGGTTCTTTCTGTGGACAGGAAGAACGGTAAGCTGGTGGTTGAGGGTGTGAATCGGGTTTTGAAACACGTGAAGCGTGGTCACCCGAAAAGTCCTCAGGGTGGGCGTTTGCAGACAGAGCTGGCGATTGATGCGTCCAATGTCGCCTTGATTGATCCTCAGACAAATAAACCCACGAAGGTTTCGGTGCGAATCAATGCGGACGGCAGCAAGGATCTTGTGGCTCGCAAGTCTGGTGCTGTGATTCGTGTTCTGGCGCCGGCAACGAAGTGATACAGCCTGTAACCTGAATTATTTGATATCAAGAAGGCTCTGCGTTAGCAGGGCCTTTTTTCGTTGACGGTCTTTGCACAAGACCGGCGGTTCTGGTGGACAATAGCCGTTGTGATTCGGCAGAATATGGTGCTGCGGATGGCGTCCAACCGGTCATCTGCATGGCAGGTTCACGAGGGTACCACGCAGGAGCGATTGATTCCATGAGTTCGTCAGGAAGTCAGAGTATTCAGAGTGTATTGAAAGAGACTCGTACATTTGCTCCGCCGGCCACCTTTTCGGCTCAGGCTCACATCGGCAGTCGTCAGCAGTACGAAGCGATGTGGAAGCGGGCGAAGGACGATCCGGCGGGCTTCTGGGGCGAGATGGCTGAGAATCTGGACTGGTTTCGTCGCTGGGATTCGGTGCTGCAGGGGCAGATGCCAGAGACAAAGTGGTTTTCTGGTGCAAAGATCAATGCCAGCTACAACTGTGTGGATCGTCATCTGAAGGGTGCTCGCCGGAACAAGGCTGCGATTATCTGGGAGGGCGAGCCTGGTGATACTCGGGTGCTGCGTTATCAGGACCTGCACCGTGAGGTGTGTCGTTTTGCGAATGTGCTGAAGAAGCTGGGTGTGCAGCTGGGTGATCGGGTAACGTTGTACATGCCGATGATTCCCGAGCTGACCATCGCAATGCTCGCATGCGCACGCATTGGAGCAGTGCATTCGATCATTTTCGGTGGTTTTAGTGCGGACGCGGTAGCAGACCGCAACAATGATGCTCAGGCGAAGGTCGTTGTGACGGCTGACGGTGGCTGGCGTCGTGGCAAGGAGGTGCCGCTGAAGGCTGCGGTGGACGCCAGTCTGGACCGTTCACCGACGGTTGAAAAGGTGGTTGTTGTGCGACGTACGGGTGGTGAAGTGGACATGGTGCCGGATCGGGACTTCTGGTGGCACGAGTTGATGCAGGGCGTATCGTCCGAGTGTGACGCGGTGCAGCTGGACAGTGAGCATCCGCTGTTCATTTTGTACACATCGGGCAGTACAGGAAAGCCGAAGGGTGTGCTGCATACGACTGCCGGCTATTTGCTGGGAACCACCATGACTTCTCGCTGGGTTTTTGATCTGAAGGAGGACGACACTTACTGGTGCACGGCTGACATTGGCTGGATTACGGGGCACAGCTATATCTGTTACGGTCCGCTATCAAACGGTGCAACAGTGATGATGTACGAGGGAGCTCCAAACTGGCCGGACGAGGGTCGTTTTTGGGAGCTGATTGAGAAGTATCGAGTGAGTATCTTTTACACGGCTCCAACGGCAATTCGTGCCTTTATCAAGTGGGGCAATCACTGGCCTGAGAAGCATGATCTGAGCAGTCTGCGTCTGCTGGGCTCGGTTGGTGAGCCGATCAATCCTGAAGCTTGGATGTGGTATCATCGGGTGATTGGGCAGGAGCGTTGTCCGATTGTGGATACGTGGTGGCAGACTGAGACTGGTTCGATCATGGTCAGTCCTTTGCCTGGGGTGACTCCGACGAAGCCTGGCAGCTGTTGTCATCCGTTGCCTGGCGTTGTGCCCGACATTGTGACTCGCACTGGCCAGAGTCTGGGTGTGAACGAGGGTGGATTGCTGGTGCTGCGTCAGCCGTGGCCATCGATGCTGCGAACATTGTACGGGGATCATGAGCGATTCCGGGCGACATATTTCACGGAGGTGCCGGGTTGCTATTTTGCCGGCGACGGCGCGAGGCATGATGAGGATGGTTATTTGTGGGTGATGGGGCGAGTGGATGATGTGCTGAATGTTTCGGGGCATCGTTTAAGTACGATGGAGGTTGAGAGTGCTTTGGTGGCTCATCCGAAGGTTGCAGAAGCTGCTGTGGTTGGATTTCCCCATGAGATCAAGGGTGAGGGGATTTGTTGTTTTGTCACGTTGAAGATGGGTGAGGGAGATGATGCTCTGAAGGTCGAGCTGACTCAGCATGTGCGTCAGGCGATTGGTGCTTTGGCGACTCCTGATCAGGTCCGCTTTGCCACGGCCCTCCCGAAGACTCGAAGTGGCAAGATTATGCGGCGTTTGTTGCGTGACATCGCGGCTGGTCGCGAGTCGACTCAGGATACCACAACTCTGGAAGATCTCAGTATTTTGGCGAAACTGCGATCGGACGAGGAGTAAGTAGCGGCGGTCTGTCGGCGTCCGGTGTTTTGGCAGGTCGGGGGTTGGTATGTCAGACCTCGAGGATTTGGAATTGAGGCTGTTGCTGCGAGGCAGCCGAAAGGGTGTCTTGCGGTGCAGTTTCGTTTTGGGTGTGTTATTTCTGCTGACGTATTTTAGCGGGTCGGTTTCTGGGCAGCGTCTGGAGCGTTGGGTGTATGCTCCGGCGAACCTGCTGGTGCGTGAGAATGTGGACCGTCTGGAGCAGCTGATGCGAGAGGCAGCTGGTCTGGGGTTCACGCATTTGCTGCTGTCGGATTCCAAATTCAGTCGTCTGCATGAGATGGACGAGCGTTATTTTCGTCATGTGGAGCGGGTGCGGAAGTTGTCGGACGAGTTGCAGCTCCGGCTGGCTCCGGCTGGTGCCGGCGGTGTTTCCGGTGGGTTATTCAAACGAACTGCTGGCTCAGAATCCGAATCTGGCCGAGGGACTGCCGGTTCGAAATGCGCTGTTTGAGGTGCGTGGCGACCGTGCCGAGCTGGTCGCAGATCCTGCGGTTTCTTTGCCACTGCTGGGGGACCGCAAGTCGTGGAATTTCGTGGACGAGGCGCTGCGATCTGAGGGCGACGGTCTGCGGGCCGGAGATCCGCAGGGTGAAAACTGTCGGGCGATGAAGACGGTGCGGGTTGCTCCTTCTCGCCATTATCACGTGTCTGTTCGCGTGAAAACGCTGGACTTTCGTGGTCAGCCGCAGATCGCGGTGCTGGCTGCGACCACCGGCCGGCGTTTTAGCCATACGAATCTGCGTGTAGGGCGGACGTCTGACTGGACAGTTTAGCACATCACCTTCAATTCGCTTAGCAGTGAGGAGGTACATGTTTATTTGGGGGCGTGGGGGCCGACAGGAGGTTCATTCTGGCTGTCGGATGCTCAGATGGAAGAATGCGGTCTGCTGAATGTGCTGCGTCGCAACGAGGCTCCGCTGAAGGTCATTCACGAGCATCAGCCGGAAGTGGCGTTGCGTGAGGGAGTTGATTTTGAGCCGGTTTCTGATCCGCTGCTTGGTCGAGTGCCGTATGGTGGAGAGTATGAGGTCTGGCATGCATCCCCGGAGATCCGGCTGAAGCAAAGTTTCCCCGAAGGTTCGAGGCTGCGGGGTTCGTGGTTTCATCGGCATGTCATTTACGACGGCCAGGTGTGTGCATGTGTAACTGAGCCGGCCTTTCAGCAGTTACTGCGTGGTCAGGCTGACGATGTGGAGCGAGCATTTCCGGGCACGGATCGGATGATGTCACATGATGAGTGGCGAGTGCTGGGCTGGGATGAGAGTTTTCAGCGGACCGGCAAGACGGCGGGTCAGGTTGTCGCGGACAATGTTCGTTTTTGTACGGACTCTCTGAAGACTTTGCGCAGCGATCGTCGGGTGTTTGTGTGGAGCGGTATGTTTGACCCGCATCACAACGCGGTGGACAACTATTATCTGGTGAATAGTGATTTGAGTGGATCGTGGGAGGGGTTATCGCGGGACGTGGTGGTGGTGAACTGGAACTTTGGTGTGCGCGATGAGAGTTTGAAGTTTTTTGCGGAGCGTGGTCATCGTCAGTTGTTGGCGGGCTATTACGACGCGGATGCGCAGCAGATAGGTCACTGGCTGGACACCGTGCGATCGCAGCGTATTGAGGGTGTGGTGGGTGTGATGTACACGACCTGGAAGCAGGATTATTCACATTTGCGTGAATTTGCGGAGGTCGTGAACCGGTACGAGGGCGAGGTGCCTCGCGAATGACATTTCGGGCTGCTGCTGGTGCAGAGTTCAGGATTTTGCAGCAAGCTGCTGGCGAACGAAGGCGGTGGTATCAGCGAGGGCTGGCTTCATTGTTTCTGCGGAACCTCGCCATTTGACTTCGGCGATGCCTTCAGCCAGTCCTTTGCCCCCGATAGTGACTCGCAGTGGTATTCCGATCAGGTCGGCATCCTTGAACTTGAAGCCTGGTCGCTGATCGCGGTCATCCATCAGGACATCTACGCCGGCATCGGTGAGTTCCTGATAGATGCGTTCTGAGACTTTCATGACTTCGGGATCGGTCACATTCAGCGGGATCAGCATGACGGAACAGGGTGCAACGCTGAGCGGCCAGATAATGCCATTCTCATCGTGGCAGGTTTCGACGATTGACGCGACAACTCGAGTCACTCCAATGCCGTAGCAGCCCATGATGATGGGGTGCGAAACTTCCTGTGCATCAACATAGCTGGCGTTCATGGAGACACTGTATTTTGTACCGAGCTTGAAAACATGCCCAACTTCGATGCCGTGCACCATCTGGAGCGGGGCTTCGCATTTTGGGCAGGGGTCAGATGCTTCGGCGTTGCGGAGGTCGAAGGTTTCGCTGACCGGGAAGTGGGTTCCCGGAATGACACCGGTGAGGTGAGCATCTTTCTGGTTGGCACCAATGATGGCGGAGCTGATTGCAACGACATCGTGATCGACGAGGCAGGGGCACTGGATACCGATGGGCCCGGCAAAGCCCACCGGTGCTGCTGTGACGTTGAGTATGGTGGCTTCGTCGGCCAGTTCGACAGATTTGGCTTTGGCAGCGCGGCGGATTTTACCTTCATTGGCAGTATGATCACCGCGGAGCAGGATGGCGACAGGTTTTCCGTCGGCTTTGTAGATGAGGGTTTTGATGAAGGCTTTCGGGCTGGATTTGAGCAGTTTGCTGACCTGTTCGATACTGCCCGCATCGGGTGTGGAAACGAGTTTGGGTGCCGGTGCATCGGCTACAGGCTGAGGCAGTTCTGATTTACGTCCGGTTTCAGCGCGTTCCTGGTTGGCGGCGTAGCTGCAGGCGGGGCAGTGGATGACGAAGTCTTCGCCATTGCTGGCGGGAACCATGAATTCGTGCGAGGCATCGCCGCCGATGGGCCCGCTTTCTGCTTCCACGGGCAGATATTTCAGTCCGCAGCGTTCGAAGATGCGGCAGTAGGCATTGTACATGGCATCATAGGCAACATTGAGTTGTTCGAGAGATGTGCCGAAGCTGTAGGCGTCCTTCATCAGGAATTCGCTGGTGCGCAGCACTCCGAATCTTGGCCGTTCTTCATTGCGAAATTTGGTTTGAATCTGGTAGAGGGTGACGGGCAGCTGGCGATAGCTGTTGATGTGTCGGGCCATCAGGTCGGTGATGACTTCTTCGTGAGTTGGGCCGAGTGCGAAGTGCAGCTTGCGATCTCCGCGGCGTGCTTCGAAGTTGAAGAGGACATTTCCGAAGGCATCGCGGCGTCCGGTGCGTTCGAAGATTTCGATTGGCTGGAGTGCGGGCATGAACAGTTCAACGGCCCCGGCGCGATCCATTTCCTGGCGAACGATTTCTGAGACTTTGCGAACGGCGCGGTAGCCGAGGGGCAGCCACGTGTAGGCGCCGGCCATCAATTGCCGGATCATACCGGCGCGAAGCATCAGCTGGTGGCTGGGCACTTCAGCTTCAGCCGGGACTTCCTTCATTGTTGGAATGAATGTCTGGGACCAGCGCATAGGAGACCTGAGCAGACAGGGCTGTAGGGGACGGGGATTGACGTGAAACGGCAGCATCTTAGCAGCATTCCCGAAAACTCGTAGGCCAACTGCCATGTTTGAGAACCTGCAAAACCGGCGGGATTGGCAGTGATTTAGATTGTTGCGGCCTGGGGTGAAGTCTTGAGGCTGTCAGGGCGGTGGCTGACCGCCTATAATCCGTCCTTGCATTGTCGGTAATCCGCAGGATTTGTTCAGGTGAAAGTGCATTCTGCATGGCTCGCACGTTTGTCAGGGAATTGAAGGACGGGGACAGCGTCAATGAGATATTTATGCTGGCGGACCGTCAGTTGCGTGCCAATCGCAATGCCAGTCTGTATTTGCTGGCGACACTGCGTGACCGAACTGGGACGATCAGTGGCCTGATGTGGAACGTGCAGGAGTCTGCAGCGCAGGACTACGTGCAGGGTGGTTTTGTCCGGGTGCGCGGCAAGGTGCAGTTGTATCAGGGCAACCTGCAAATGATTGTGGCAGCGATGGATGCGGTGCCGGATGCAGCTTGCAACCCGACTGATTATCAGCAGCAGCCGCAGGCTCAGGCTGGTCCGCTGCTGATGCGACTGCGGCAGTTGCTCTGTTCAATTCGCTGTCCTGATCTGGGGATGCTGGCGACGTGTCTGATGGAGGATGAGGGGCTGGTGACTGCTCTGTGTACGGCTCCTGCCGGCGTGAAGGCACATCATGCTTATCAGGGCGGGCTGATCGAGCATGTGGTTTCGATGAGTGAAGCGGCTGATCAGCTCAGTCAGGTGTATCCTGCGCTGGATCGGGATCTGTTGCTGATGGGAGTGCTGCTGCACGACATCGGGAAGACTCGCGAACTGGGCTGGGATCCATCGCTCGTTTATACGGATGAAGGCCAGTTGCTGGGGCATATCCATCTGGGAATGGAAATTCTGAATGAAAAGCTGTCCGTTGCAGAGTCTCGTCTGGGGCGTCCGCTGGATTCTGAAAAGGTGCTGCGAGTCAAGCACATGCTGATCAGCCATCACGGGACCAGGGAATTCGGCAGTCCGGCGGTTCCGATGACTCCGGAGGCGCTGGCTCTTAACTGCATAGATACTCTGGATTCGAAGCTGCATGAGTTTCAGCGTGTGATCACGGAGGACCTGAACACTGACTCCGCGTGGACTCCATTCAATCCGCGGATGGATCGGCGTCTGTTTAAGGGGCGAAGCGGCGGCAACTGACGGCGAGTTACTGCGGCGGAATCTGCCGCAGCTGAAAAGCGCCAGCAGCGTGGCTATGTTGTTTGACCGTCGTCTGCAGAGCCCAGCGGGTGACCCCCCAGGCTCGCGCTGAAAATCTGAGCGCGGCGGGACAAAATGCCGATCACTCGGACACGGTGCTGCGACTGGATCCTCCTCAGGCGGCAGTGGCAGGGCCGCAGTTTATGGCCGGAGTGCGGCAGGGGCGTGGCGACGTTGTGCAGGAGGCGGCATCTGGTGAGACGGCGGCAGAGCAGCGTCTGTCCCGTCTGGCTCGTCCTCTTCGCGGCACCAGCGGGAATTTGCGGGGTTAGGGCAGCGTGTGTTTTGGTAAGTTTCGACTGAGTTGTGTTTGGCAGATGAAGACCGGAACAAAACCATGATCTGTTCGCTTGATTTTGGCTGCGGTACGCTGCGGAGTTTGTGTCGTTCCGGCGGTCCGGGTTCGCGTCTGCAGCGTCTGGAGATGCGATCTGAGTATGCGGCGGTGCCGGATAATGCGCTGCATCGGCGGGCGTTGAGCGACCAGGGTGTGCCGTATGGGCTGGGTGAGGGGGTGTTGTTAATTGTCGGGAACGACGTTGAACGGATTCGCTGGCTGACCCGAATCCCGGCGACTCCTTTGTTTCCGGGTGGTCGTGTACCCCGCACAGATGCTCCTGCGAGGCAATTGCTGCACATACTGACCGGGTGTTTGTTGCCGTCGGCTGGATCAGGCGAGGATCTGTGTGTGCTGATTGCTCCTGCGGCGGACGCCAGCAGTGCGGAGGATGAGTTATTGCGGGCTGAATCTGCGGGCGGCGTGGCATTTTTGCGTCGTCTGGTTGAGATGTCGGGATTTCGTGCGGTGGAGTTGGGTGCGGCTGAGGCGGCTTTGCTGTCGGCATGGCCTGACAGTCAGTTCACTGGGGTCAGTATTGTGCTGGGCGCGGAATCGAGCAGCTGGTGTTTGGCGCGGCGTGGACTGGTGCAGTCTGCGGGTTGGTTGGCGGCTGGTGGAAACTGGGTGGATGCGGAGCTGGCGAAGCAGTTGCGTCTGCATGTGTGGGGTGCGGACGGTGCAGCCTACTTGGACACGCCGCGGGTGAGCGGCTGGCGTCGGCAGCAGTCTGTAGATGTGCGTCAGCCGCGTGACGAGCAGGAGCAGCAGTTGAGTCATCTGGTACGGTCTGTGCTCCAGAAGCTGGTCATGGCTGTACTGCAGCAACTGGAGCATTCGGAGGGGCTGGTACAGTCTTTGCGTCCGGTGCAGGTAGTGCTGGCGGGTGGCTTTGCGTCTGTATCGGGGGTGTCGGAGTTGCTGGCGGAGCAGTTGTCGGCTGCGGCAGGCGGTGTGCAGCGATTTTTGGTGCAGCGAGCGACTGCACCTGATACGGCGGTCCTGCGCGGGGGGCTGATCTACGGCGAACTGGCGCAGCGATTGCAGCGGGACTGGGCAGCCTGATGGGTGTTGCCGGGGGGTGGTGGCAGGTGTTGTGCCGGGCTTACTGTGGACATCGCTGTCTGAAATCTCGTTCGCAGGGTCGATAAATCGTAGGAATTGCCGCCAGTCCGTCAGGAATTCGCCCCATTTTACTCCTGAGACTTTGGCGTCGAGTCGGATTGCCGATAGACTCATGGTGGGCAGGTTTCTGCTCCTTTGAATCGACCGAGCAATTTCCGAAAAGTAGCGCATGGCAATTCTTCCAATTATCGATCCGTCCTCCAGTAGTGCTCAGTCTCTTGCGGCGCCGGCGGTTTCCGGGCAGGTGAAGGGGCGCTATGCGTTTATTACTCTGGGATGTCCCAAGAATCTGGTGGACAGCGAGACGATGCTGGGTTCGTTGTCTCGAGAGGGTTACGAGCTGGTTTCTGAACCGGCGGGATCTGACTTTGTTGTGATCAACACCTGTGGATTCATCGAAAGTTCTCGAGCGGAATCTCGTTCTGTGATTCAGGAGATGCTGGACCTGAAGAAGGCTGGCGGGACTCGTGGGGTGATTGTGGCGGGCTGTCTTCCTGAGCGGCTGGAGCAGGATGGCGGATTGCTGGGGCAGATGCCTGAGATCGACCATGTGGTGGGTGTATTTGGTCGCGACGAGATAACGAAGGTGGCTGATCGTCTGGTCGGGGGAGCTCGTGAGCAGCGTGAGTTGTTCCGTCCCGCGCCGATTCGAGCGATGAACGATCAGTCTCGTCTGCGAATTACCCCGCAGCACTACGCTTATCTCAAGATTTCGGAGGGTTGTGACAGGACGTGTACATTCTGTTCCATTCCATCGATGCGTGGCAAGCACGTCACGAAGCCGGTTGAGATGGTGTTATCAGAGGCGCGTGAGTTGGTGTCGGACGGTGTCCGCGAGCTGATCCTGGTTGCTCAGGACACAACCTACTACGGGATGGACCTGTACGGCGAGGTTCGTCTGGCGAAGTTATTGCGTGAACTGGAGCAGGTTGAGGGTCTGGACTGGATTCGCCTGATGTATCTTTATCCGATCAATTTCACGGATGAAGTGATCAGTGTGATTGCGGATTCTTCCGTGATTCTGCCATATCTGGACATGCCTTTGCAGCACATCAATTCTGCTGTGCTAAAGCGGATGCAGCGGCGTGTGAACGGCGAGCAGACTCGTGACCTGATCGGTCGTCTGCGTGAGCGGATCCCGAATGTTGTTTTGCGAACGACATTTATCACTGGATTTCCGGGCGAGACAGACGAGCAGTTTGAGGAGTTGCGCAAGTTTGTTGAGGAGGTTCGTTTTGAGCGTCTGGGAGTTTTCACTTATTCGCTTGAACCCGGGACACCTGCGGTGCGTTTGGATGGGCATCTTCCTGAGGACGTGAAGGAGGCGCGTCGTGACGAACTGATGGCTCTTCAGCAACAGATTGCATTTGAGCATGCGGAGCGGCTGGTGGGATACGAGCTGGACGTTTTGATTGACGAGGAGATTGGCGACGGAGTTTATGCCGGGCGTTCGTTTGCGGACGCACCGGAGATTGATTCCACGGTGATCGTTACTGGAGCCGAGTTGGAGCCGGGTGATATGGTTCCGGTCGAGATTCTGGAGCGTGACGGTTATGATCTGGCGGGGATAGTCAGTTTTTCTGATGAAGACGAGCATGAGGAAGGCGCATGAGCCGTGCGTTGGTACTTTTAGTGTTCTTAGTGGTTTGGCTGCGTTCCGGTTTGGGGTACTGTGCCGCTGCGGACGAAATTCGTCCGACGGCGTCTGCAGTAGTGCGGCTGTCAGCTGAGCGTGTGGGCGAGCAGTTGCAGGCGTGGCTGCAGCAGTCTGGTGCTGATGCGGCGAAAATTGACGCTGGAATGGTAGTGTGGCGGCAGGGTATTGCGGAGGCGAAGGCAACTGCTGAAGAGACGCTGGATTTGTTGGTGTCAAGTCTGGCGGCGGCGGATGACGAGACGGCTGCGCTGGTGCAGGCCTGCCATGCTGGGCAGCCTCCGGCACTGCAGCAGTATGAGGGGGTTAAGGCCGCTCCCTTTTACCGGGACAATGTGCGTGTCTGGCATGCTCGTGTGTTGGCACAGCAGCGTTACTATGATGAAGTGTGTGCCTTGCTGTCGGACATTTCGGTGCAGGGTTTGGTTGATCCGGCGGCCTTGCTGTTTTACCGTGGTATCAGTCGACTGAAGCTGATGCAGAAGTCTGTGGCTGCGGACGATCTGACCTTGTTGTTGAGCAACACAGCGGATGTGCCGGTGCGTTTCCGTGCTGTGGCCGAGCAGTTGCAGGAGGAATCGTCAAAGCCGGCGGGTCCACTGGGTGAGGTGGCTCAACTGATGTCAGACGTGCAGCGCAGGTTGGATCTGGGTGTGGCAGACGAACCGGTGCAGAAGCGTGAGGACGAGGTTGTGGCAGCTTTGGACAAGCTGTTGAAGGAGCTGGAGGATCAGCAGAAACAACAGCAGCAGCAACAACAGGGCCAGGGGCAGGGGGGCAATTCACTGCAGCCGCAACAGGCTGGCGGGCAGGCTCAGGTGCGTGGTGCGGCTGGTGGGGGCGAGGCTGAGCGGAAGGAACTGAGTGAGAATGGGGCGTGGGGAATGCTGGATAAGGAGCGGGAGGCGCAGGCGAAGGAGTTAATTCGTCAGCAGTTTCCACCGAATTTCCTCGACGCCATCAGCCGGTATACTCGAAAGATTGCCGAGCAAAAAAAGTGAATTTCGTGGATGCTGACGGGCGGTCGTGCAATGAGGGGGCAGCGGGATGAATCTGCTGGTATTGTTGTGTTGTTTGCTGCCGGGATTTCCGGGGGAAGTGCGACTGTCGTTGGCAGATGGTACCGGGCGTTCCGGTGATTTGAAGTCGTTCGACGGTCAGCGGGTGCTGTTACAGGCAGACGGCCAGCAAGTGGAGGTCCCGGCGGCAGAGGTGTTGCAAATGGAGTTTCGCCAGGCGAACGCGGAGGAATCCTCGCATGATTCTGCGGCGGTGCCGGTGCAGCGTGTCTATTTGACGGATGGATCGGAGTTGTCAGGTGAGGGGCTGCAGCGTGTGGCTACGGATGTGCTGTTGCGGTCTGTGGTGTGGGGTGATTTGCGGATTCCTGTGAACTTAGTGTCTGCAGTGCGTTTGCAGACGGAAATGCCGGGCTTCGCCGAGCAGTGGGGGACGTTTCAGCAGCGGAAGTCGGAGAAGGACTTGTTAATCGTGGTCAAGCGGGATGGCAGTGGTCTGGATTTTTTGAGTGGAGTCGTGAGTGCAGTCGGCTCTGAGGCTGTTGAATTCCTGCTGGATGGAGAGAAGGTTCCGGTTCCGGCTGCTCGGGTTTACGGGGTAGTTTTTGGTCGTTCGGAAAATTCCGGTGCAGTGCCGGTCGGGGGAGTTCGGGTGTTGCTGGCGAATGGTGACGTGCTGCGTGGCCGAGAGCTGAGTCTTGCGGATGATCGACTGCAATTACAGGGCTCGTGGGGGCAGTCTTTGCAGTGTGAAGCTGGAAAGTTGCTGCTGGTGGATCTGAGTGGTGAGCGATTGTCTTACTTGTCTGAGCTGCCGGTGCTGCGTGAGGTATTGCTGTCTGCTGATCCGGAGGGCAGTCTGCTGGACGGTTTAGTGGATACTGAGACTCAGCGGCGTCTGTTTTCACCTCGCCGCGACCGTGTTCTGCAGGGTGGTGGGCGTCTGCGTCTGCGTGGTCAGGAGTATTTGCGCGGGTTGTGTGTGCATTCGCATTCGGTGCTGTCGTGGGCACTGGACGGGCGTTACGAGACTTTGGAACTGACGGCGGGTGTTGACGATGAGGTGGCGTTCAATGCGGCCGCGGGGCATGCGGTTCGTCTGGTAATTCGAGCAGACGATGCAGTCGTGTTTGATCGTATGATTGCGGCGCAGGATCCGCCGTTGCCTGTGCGTCTGTCGGTTTCTGGCAAGTCAACGCTGGAGGTCGAGGTTGATTTTGGGGATGGCAGCAGTATTTGTGACTGGCTGGATCTGGCGGATGCCCGGTTATGGCTGAATCAGCCAAAATGAACGAATTCAAAGTCGTTGCCAGATTGGATTCTGGCGTGTGTCTCGCGGTTGTCGGGAACGTGTGGCCGGGATGGTTGCAATCTCTGAAATTGACGAAGAGACTGCGCAAGGCGTTGTGTCGTGTTGCAGATTTTGTAGCGGCAGTTGAAGACTAGTTTGTTCAGGAAATTCCATGCAGAAGACGTTGCCATTTGACGAGCAGTTCATTCGACGGCTGACAAAGACCTGGCCGACTCCTTTTTACGTTTACGACGAGGCGGGTATCCGTCGAACGTGCCGTGAGCTGAATGCTGCATTTGCGTGGTCACAGGGATTTCGCGAGTACTTTGCTGTGAAGGCATTGCCGAATCCCTGGATTGTGCGAATTGCCAAAGAAGAGGGTCTGGGTGCAGACTGTTCCAGTCTGCCTGAGTTGCATCTGTCTGAGCGAGTGGGACTGAGCGGCGAGGACATTATGTTTACGTCCAACAATACTCTGGCTCACGAGTACCGCAAGGCGGTGCAGCTTGGCTCGATTGTAAATCTTGATGATCTGACTCACATTGACTACCTGCGGGAGCATGTGGGTCTGCCGGAGTTGCTGTGTTTTCGGTACAACCCCGGTTCGGCTCGCGAGGGCAATGTGATTATCGGGAAGCCGGAAGAGGCCAAGTATGGTTTTACCGAGCAGCAGTTGTTTGAGGGTTATCGCAAATTGAGGGATGCCGGGGTTCGGCGGTTTGGTCTGCACACAATGGTGGCCTCGAACGAACTGAATGGCGAGTTTTTTGTGGAGACAGCTCGCATGCTTTTTGATCTGGCTCTGCGACTGCACTCGGAGTTGGGGATTCGAATTGAGTTTGTGAATCTGGGTGGCGGAATTGGAATTCCGTATCGTCCGGAGCAACGTCCCGTGAATCTTGCTCAGGTCGGCGAATGGATTCGTGGGCTTTATGAGCGCATGATTGCCGGGACGGCTCTGCATCCTCTGCGGTTGCTGATGGAGAATGGCCGGATGATTACTGGTCCGCATGGGTATTTGGTGACGACTGCTGTGCATCACAAGACGATTTATCGCGATTACGTCGGTGTTGATGCGTGCATGGCGAATTTGATGCGGCCGGGGATGTATGGCGCTTATCACCACATAACAGTGCTGGGCAAGGAACAGGCGCCGCATGATCATGTCGTGGATGTGGTGGGGTCATTGTGCGAGAACAACGACAAGTTTGCAGTACAGCGATCTTTGCCGGCGGTGGATCGTGGCGATCTTCTGGTAATTCATGACTCGGGTGCTCATGGACATGCCATGGGGTTTCAGTACAACGGGAAGCTGCGTTGTGCTGAGTTGCTGCTGCAATCAGACGGCAGTGTTCGTCAGATTCGTCGGGCCGAGACGACTGAGGACTATTTTGCCACGCTCGATTTCACTGAGCTGAATGCTGAGAGGTGATTTGTGGTACAGATTGATGAGCAGCGTGCAATTGACCGCGTTATGGACCTGATTGCAATTCCGGGCGGCAGTGGTACGGAGTCGGGTGTCTCGAAGTGGATTTCCGATCAGTTGCGTGCGGCCGGTGTGCCAGAGTCGGCGATTGAAATTGATCGTGCTCACAAGCGAATTCCGGTGGGGGGAGACACGGGCAATCTGATTGTGCGGTTGCGTGGTACGCGTCGCGAGCCTCGCCGTTTGCTGATGGCGCACATGGACACAGTGCCACTGGCAGTGGGAGCGAAGCCTATTCGTGAGGGGGACTGGATTCGACCGGCATCAGCGTCAACTGCGTTGGGCGGTGACAATCGTGCTGGCTGCGCTGTGGTACTCACGGCGCTGCTGGAAGTATTGTTGCGTGGGCTGGATTATCCGCCGCTGACTTTATTGTTCACGGTTCAGGAGGAAACTGGACTGCGTGGTGCGCGGTGGTTGACGGCGTCAAAACTGGGGCGTCCGGCGATGTGTTTCAATTGGGATGGTCGGGATCCTGCAGCATTGATAGTGGGGGCCGTTGGTGCCAGCAATCTGTCGATTGAGATTGAGGGGATAGCCAGCCATGCGGGAGCACATCCGGAGGATGGGGTGAATGCGGCCGTGGCGGCATCGTTGGCTATTGGGCAACTGCAGAAATCTGGCTGGCACGGGCAGATTCGTCGTGGGCGGCAGCGGGGCACCAGCAATCTGGGGGTCATTCGTGGCGGTGATGCTACGAATGTTGTGATGCCGTCAGTGCAAATTGAGGCAGAGGCGCGGAGCCACGATTCGGAGTTTCGGGCTCAGATTGTGACGGCCTGGCGATCTGCCTTTGAGTCGGCGACTGCCGCAATGAGTAATGCGGCCGGGCAGTGTGGGGTGTTACGGTTTACAGAGGAACTCAGATATGAGCCGTTCCGGATGTCTCCTGAGACTGCCTGTGTTGTGTCTGCTGGTGCGGCAGTGCGGGCAGTGGGGCTGAAACCGGCGACGCAGATCTGTGACGGCGGACTAGATGCAAACTGGCTGGCTGTACACGGCTTTCCTGCTGTTACGCTGGGATGTGGACAGCACAACATTCATACTGTGCGTGAGCGACTCAGTATCCCGGAATATCTGCAGGGCTGCCGAGTGGCGACTCTACTGGCATCTGCGACCGAGTCCTGATGTTGGTATGGTGATTCAGGCACTGGGTTTCATGCGGGAGTAGAGCGACAGGATTTCGTACAGGTCCGCTGAGACTCGCACCTCGTCATCTGAGAAGTCGGCAACCCAGGTGCGGTCCCAGATGATTGCGTCAGAGAGGATGCGAGTGAGTTCACCGAGCTTGATGGTAGCTTCGGGCTCGTGAAGCACCGCGGCGTCTGTTTCACCCGAGCCTGTGAAAAGTCTGAGTCTGGGACGCATCCGTGTTTCCCTGTTTTCTGGTTGCCGGTACCCGTTCAGTCAGCAGATGCTGTCTGATTCCCCCCGGGGTTGCGGCTGATTTCTGCGAGTGTTATCGGGCGGTGTGGCGCGGGGGCTTCATCAAAATTTCCGATTGGGTAAGCAGTGCGGATTTCGCCGGGAAAAGGGCTGAATCTGTTTGAAACGACTCAAGTTTCGCCGTTTTTCGGGAGTGGATAGTGCAGCAAAAAGTGCCTGCAGTGGGTTTGCGTGGCTGGAATCGGCGTTTTGGGGTCTGGGGGGAGTTTGTTAGTTGTCTTGCAGTGTCGGAAGTGTGCAAAGACTCTGATGGCCGTGTGAAACGGTGGGGTCGAGGTCGCTGGAGTGTTCCGTTTCCCGGAAATCCCGCTAGAATTGAGGTATGAAGGTCTTTACAGGAATAGCGGTTTCACCCGGGATTGAGGCGGGGCCGGTGCTGGTATTGGGATCGGAGAACTTCCGAATTCCTCGCGTATATCTCACGCGCGATGCCGTGGACACTGAGCTGAACAGGTTTCACCGGGCCTTGGAGCATGTGTGCGAGGATATCCGCGAGAACGAGCAACTGGTCTCTTCCCAACTGGGTGAGCAGTACGGAGCGATTTTTTCTGCTCATTTGCAGATGGCGGGTGATCCGCGTCTGATCCGTGAGGTTGAGGGGTTGATTCGGGATCAGTGCCGATCACCGGAATTCGCTGTCAGTCGAGTGTTGCGGGGATATGCGAGTCAGCTGCAGAAGATGGGGAATCAGTACCTTTCGGAGCGGGCGCTCGATATCTTTGATCTGGAGAAGCGGCTTCTTGGCAAGCTGTTGGGTGCCAGTCGCGAAGAGTTGCGGAATCTGTCGGCTCCTGTGATTCTCCTGGCTCACGACCTGACTCCGGGTGAGACGGCGTCGCTGGATACCCGGTTTGTGCTGGGTTTTGCGACGGAGGTGGGTGGTCGCACGAGTCACACGGCCATTTTGGCGGGGGCGCTGGAAATCCCTGCGGTGGTGGGTCTGGGCCGCTGTCTGGCTCAGGTTTCTGGTGGTGAGACAGCGATACTGGACGGGGATCGGGGTCAGGTTGTTGTGGAACCGGACTCGGAATCTCTGAGTCGAGTTGAGCGTTCGCGGGCGCGGCGGCATTTGGTCCGGGAGCGTCTGGGGCGGATCAACAATCTTCCGGCAGAGACTCAGGATGGTCAGCGAGTGCAGTTGAGCGGAAACATTGAGTTTCCTGAGGAGGTTGGTTCCTGCGTGCAGCGCGGGGCTGACGGGATTGGGCTGTATCGAACGGAATTTTTGTTTTTGAGTGGCAATCGTGAGCCATCGGAGCAGGAGCATTATGAGGCTTACTGTCGGGTGCTGGACGCCTGTGGTGAGCGACCGGTGGTGATTCGGACGCTGGACCTTGGTGCCGACAAGGTTCCGCAGTTGCTGCAGAGCCAGTTTGAGGAGTCATCGAACCCTATGCTGGGTTTGCGGAGTATCCGTCTGAGTCTTCAGAGTACTCCGATGTTCAAACGTCAGTTGCGAGCGATTTTGCGATCTTCTGTGCGCGGCAACGTGCGGATTATGTTTCCGCTTGTGTCATCATTGCTGGAATTTCGTCAGGCGAAGATGATTCTGATGGATGTGATGGAGGATCTTGAGGAAGAAGGTGTACCGTTTCAGCGTAACCTGCCGGTGGGAATGATGGTTGAGGTGCCATCGGCGGTGATTCTTGCTGAGGAATTTGCCAGGGAAGTGGACTTCTTTTCGATTGGTACAAATGACCTGATTCAATACACTCTGGCCTGTGACCGTTCAGATCCGACGGTGGCTGGCCTGTATCGGGCTGGTGATCCATCGATTCTGAGGCTCATACGAATGGTGCTAAAGGCAGCGGACCGGCATGGTAAACCGGTAACAGTCTGTGGCCAGATGAGTTCTGAACCGCGATTTGTGCCGTTGTTGCTGGGCATGGGGCTTCGCAGTCTCAGTGTGACTCCGCAGTCGATTCCTTTGCTGAAGGAAATCATCAGAAGTCTGCCGATTTCTGAGGCGGAGCGGATTGCTCAGCATGCCTGTCAACTGGATCTGGCGCGGGATGTGGAACATTATCTGCAGGGCGAGTTGTCGAGGTTATGTCCTGATCTTGTCAACGGCAATGACTTCTGAGGACCGGCTTTACGGGTCGTTTTCGGGATTGCTGTTGTTTTGAAATACAGTGTCAAAGGGATCCTGTCGATTTTTGGGCATTTCAGTTTTGACTGAGTGCTCAGTAATTCTCAGGTCTTTGTTGGCACGAATGCGGCGGCAGGTGACGTTCGCCTGTCGTGCTGAGAACATATCTGGTGTCACGTAAATGCGTGCCGCTAAATTGGCGGAGTGCACAGATTTAGGCTGTGTGATCCGCGCAGACTGAAAGAGTGTCATGAAGAAGGAAATGCTGATTAATGTGCTCCAGCCGGAGGAAAGCCGGATTGCCATCGTTGAGGATGGTGTGCTGGAGGAGTTGTATGTAGAGCGCAGCAGTGCTGAGAATTATGTCGGCAATATTTACAAGGGGCGAGTGGTCAACATTGAGCCCAGTATTCAGGCGGCTTTTGTAGACTTTGGTGTGGGCCGCAACGGCTTTCTGCATGTGAGTGACGTGGAGTTTCAGTATTACCGTCATTTGGTGAAGGAGGGCGGTGAGGACGATCGCGAGCAGCGTGAGTTGTCTCGAGGAGGTCCGCCACCGAAACATCTGAACGAGAGAAATGCCCGCAACAAGCCGCCGATTCAGAAGATTTTTCAGCGTGGCAGTGAAGTGCTGGTGCAGGTCATCAAGGAGGGCATTGGCAACAAGGGCCCGACTCTTTCGACCTATATTTCGATTCCGGGTCGTTATCTGGTGCTGATGCCGGGTTTGCAGCGAGTGGGTGTCAGCCGCAAGATTGACGACGAGAAGACTCGGCGTCGTCTGCGGCAGACGATGAAGTCCATTCAGCCGCCTGAAGGTCTGGGTTTTATCATCCGCACCGCGGGGATTGACCGTGAGGAGTCTGATCTGAAGCGGGACCTCAGTTATTTGCTGCGGTTGTGGGAAACGATTGTGACTCGTCTGAAAAAGACGCCGTCTCCTGCGGGCATCTATGAAGAAAGTGACATGATCATTCGTACGATCCGAGATATCTATACGAATGAGATTGATACGGTTCTGATTGACGAGGACGGTGCCTTTGAGCGAGCTCGTGAGTTCATGAAGATTGTCATGCCTTCGCATGTCAATCGCATTCAGAGGTATGCTGGTTCGGAGCCACTGTTCAACAAGTATGGTATTGAGAGTGAGATTGCACGGATCCATGATCGGCACGTGCCGCTTCCGGGCGGGGGATCATTGGTTATTGATCAGACGGAAGCACTGGTGGCGATTGATGTGAACAGCGGAAGTTTCCGTGCTGACAATGATCCGGAGAAAAGTGCCTATCAGATGAATCTGAAAGCTGCTGATGCAATTGCGAGACAGATTCGTTTGCGGGACCTGGGAGGGGTCATTGTTAATGACTTTATTGACATGCGTGACGAGCGTCATCGACGTGGTGTTGAGCGAGCACTGCGAGATGCGGTCGAACGTGACAGGGCTCGTACGAGGGTTCTTAGAATCAGCCCATTTGGTCTGATTGAAATGACTCGTCAAAGAATCCGACCTTCTTTGCGACGATCTGTGTATGAGAATTGTCCGTCCTGCAATGGTGTGGGGCAAGTGAAGACTGCGGAAAGCCTGTCAATTGAGGTGATGCGACTGGTGATGTCTGCAGCTGCTCACGAGCAGGTTTGCAGGATTATGATTGAAGTGCATGATCGTGTCGGCAACTACCTCAACAACCGTAAGCGGAAGGATTTGATCCGGATAGAGGACGAGAATGAGGTGGACATTGTGATTGTCACGAAATCAGACGTGTCGTTTGAGCACATGACTTTTCGGCCTGAGGACAGTGCGGGTCGCGAGGTTACTCAGATCTGAAGCAGTTTGCGTTCGGACGTCGATGTTAAAGACCGCCAGGGTAATCTCTGGCGGTTTTTTGTGGGGCAGAGTGGTGAACCGCTTTAGTTCTTGTCTTTCGCGAGCACGTGTAAGGCAGCTTTGCGGACATTTTCATCTGGGTGTTGTTGCAGACTGTGAGCATCATTGAGGCTCAGTATGTTTGCGGGTATCGAGTTGTTTTCGAGGGCTTTGAGCAGCAGCAGGCAGCGTTCCGGAGTGCGGGTGAGTGCAATGATGGCCAGTCGTTGATTTTCGGCGGTGAAGCCTGGCAGATGGTTAACGAGTTCAGCTGCCGCTTCCGGTGCTGGGATATCTCCTAGTGCGCTGATGGCACCCATTTGGAGTTCTGGGTGGGTGTTGGGTTTCAGTGGCGGCAGCAGCGAGGTGAGAGCCTGTTTCGTTGGCAGCAGCGCGAGGATTCGCAGTGCGTCGTAGCGTGTGCCCGCGGGGACCTGCTCGTCCAGTGCCATTGTTTTTGCAAGTTGCAGAGTGCGGCTCCAGCGGCTGCGTATTTCGGGAGTGCTGAACTGACTGGCGGTGAAGATCTCGTGTGGCCAGAGTCCGCTTTGTGTGACGCCATTGATTAGTCCGCCCCCGATAACGACGGCCTGCCAGTGTTGCAGCGGACTATCGGGAGCGGGCATCGCAAGACGGACGAGGGAGTGGATTTGGCTTTTGTTGCCGCTTTTTGCAGTGGCGACAGACAATCTCCAGATCCATGGGATTCGTCGATATTCCTCGGCGGAACCTGCGTTGTCTGGCAGTCCTGCGATCAGGAGTGGCAGGATTTGTTCTGCCTGAGGTAGAGCAGCAGTGATTGCTGCCTCGCGGTCGTCAGCGGGGAGGCTGTCATTAAGGAGCCAGCTGGCGAGTTCTTTGGGTGTTTCCGGGAGCGGGGTTTTCGCTGTGGTCATACCGCGAGCGAGCGGTACTCCATCGCCTGCAACAATGTGAATTGCTCGCAGGTCGGCGAGTGCGTGATGGGGGTCTGATTCCGGGCGGACAACAAGTTCGCTGTTTCCCATGGGGATCAGTACGGGTCCGATTCTCTGCAACTGGTAGCGATCCCAGCCTCCCGTGGACTGCACTTTTCCGCGGAGCGTATTTGCTGTGGTTTCGATGCGAAAAGGATTTCCGGCGGAATCGGGGTGGCAGGCCCATTCTGCCCACAGTGTGAATTCCTGTGCATTTGTGTTCTGCAGTTGCCAGCGCAGGTGGTCAGTGGGGCCGTGCCAGAAGCCGGCGTTCTGAAATGGCTGTTCGAAGACAATTTCCTCACCGTAGAATTCTGCTTTGGAAGCGAGGAGTACGGAATTTCCCGTCGGGTTGATCGATACGATCTGCGGCTGATTTCCGGGGAATGAGCGGGGGGGTGTTTTGAGTGTGCTGAGCCAGGCGTAGAGGTGTCCGAGATCTGCCGGGGTGAGATTCTGTTCGAGCCCTTCTGGCATGAGTGATTTTCCAGTGCTGCGAATGACTTCAACATCAGATCTGAGCAACAGGCTGGTTTTTCCTTCAGAGGCGAGGAGTGAGAAGCTATTGTCAGACTCATCGCGGATGAGTCCATTAAGGTTTCGTCCGTCGTTGAGCAGGACAGCATATCCCTGGTAGCGTGGGTCGACAGCGAGGTTTGGGTCGAGCACGGCCTGGAGGATGGCATCGACGGGGCGTGATCCCCACGTGCTAATATCGGGGCCCACATCGCTCCCGACATCGCGGATACGGTGGCAGTTTGAGCAATGTTTGCGAAAGACGGCGGCTCCGGCGGCTGAATCTCCCGACGATGTCATTGCTGCGGTGAATTTTTCGATGAGTTTTGTGCGACTTTCTTCTGAGGGCATTTTAAGGAGAGCGGAGGCAGCCTGTCGGATTGATTCGGAGGTGTGATTGAGCAGGAGTTGTTTTTGTTGGATATTCAGTTCACCGGGGTTGATTTGTTTCTCCTTGACGGCATCAAGAAGGCTAAGAATCCACTCGTGTCGCTGCAGGAAGCCGGCCAGCAGCGATGTGCGAATTTCGGGGGACATCGAATCCCATTTGCTGAGAAGCATTTGGGCGAGTTTTGGTCTGGAGCTTGTTAGCAGTTCTTCTGCGGCAGTGCGTTGGAGGGGCAGGGGAGTTTGGGGGGTGAGCATCTGCAGAAGCATCTGTTCGGCATTGCTGTCAAATGCGGCAACGGTTCCGAGCAGGCGTGCTGCGACGATATGGTCTTCTGTGCTTGTGTGTTCAAGGAGGACTGACTGTTTGAGCTTGTGCAGCAGTTGTCGGATTGCTGTTAGGTTGTCGGGGGGCAGTTGCTGTTTTCGCTGCAGCCAGCCACGGAGCGCTGAGGCCGCATTAAGCATAGTTGTGGGGGACGGCGCATTGTGTGCGTCGACAAGCGTCTCGTTGAGCAGTTGAGTGGCCACATAGTCGGATGTTATAGTGACGGCTTGCAGCAGCAGCTGGCCTCGATTGGATTTACCGTGTCCGTCAAGGGATTGTAGTACCAAGAGAATATTGTCGGGGGTCAGTGAACTGCGTGCGGCCGTCAGCAAAAAGGCGTCACTGTTCGGATCGCTGAGCAGATCTGCGAGGACCGGGCCGGCCTGAGTTGCCGGGAGCATCCCGGCTGTGCAGGCAAGTTGCATGCGTACTACGTCTGCACGATCTTTGCGTAAGACGGCGACGGCTGACGCTGTGGCATTTCCGGACGGCAGCCACTGTTCACAGAGTCGCAGTGCGTGTCTTCTAACCTGAGCGTTTTCATCCTGCAGCAGTTGTATGGCAGTTGATTCATCGAGTTGCTGGAGGCAGGCGAGCGTGGATGCAGCCTGCAGACGAACTTCCGGCAATTGTGACTGCAGCAGTTTCTGGAGTACCGAAACGGCCTTCAAGTCTGCATTCCAGAGGATCAATTGCTGTACGAGGTCACGTACGGTGCCGTTGGGGGTATTCATGCTATCCGCGAGTTCAGCCCCCTGCATTATGGAGAGGTTCTGAACGGGGCGCAAAGTCGCGTGCTGTGGTCGAATGCGGTAGATGCGTCCACGTTCGGCACCGGCTCGTGTGTCGAGTTCAGCGAGTGTTGCGGGTGGGATCCAGATGGGGTGTTCGATAACGAACCGGTACATGTCAACGATCCAGATGACTCCATCGGGGCCTGTACGGGCCTGTACGGGGCGGAACCACGGGTCAGAGGAGGCGAGATATTCCTGCTGTCTTTCTGCTTCCGGGCGGTGACTGCGGAATGTGGAGCCGGATTGGGTGAGGATCTGCCTGTAGACGAGGTTGTTGACAGGTTCACAAGTCAGCGTGCAGCCGAAATGAGTGTCCCCTTCGAGGCGGTCCCGGCAGATTCCCAGTCCGCAGGCAGCGGTTGCTTTGCCTGGTGGTCCAGAGAGTGCAAAGAGCGTTTGCGTGGAGACAGGATAGAGGCGACCTGGCTGGGGCTCAGCAAGCAGGCTGACAACGGTCCGTTCTGCGGCCACCGCGGGATTGCGGCGGAGGTAGTGATCCTGAAGCGGATAGTGCAGGAGTGGTTCTGTATTATCACAGCCGAACCAGTCGCCGTAGTCGTTGCGGACGCGTCCCTGCTGTGTGGATCCGGAGGCTGGTTCAAGCTCACCGGTATCCGGGTTGCAACGGAAGTCTCGCTGTCCCAGTTCTACAATCTTTCCCGTGAGCTGGCAGGTGATGGATCCGCCAAACAGCCCGCAGCTCCCGTAGACCCATCCATCAAGTCCGTATTCGAGGCTGTTGACTCGTGCCTGATAGTTGTGCGTGGCAAAGCCTGACCATAGTTTTTTGACTTCATCTGCGCGACCATCGTGATCAAGGTCACGCGCCAGCAGAATATCGGGGGCGGCGCAGATCAAAAGCCCATCGCGCCAGATGGTAACTCCGGTGGGAAAAGGTAGTCCGTCCAGAAATACCTGTGAATGATCGAGCGTACCGTCACCATTTGTGTCTGTCAGGCGTCGGATGGTACCGGAGGTTTCGGGGCCAGGTCCACCCTGCGGGTAATCGCGCATTTCTGCGGTCCAGACACTTCCATCGGGGCCAAATGTGATGGCTACGGGACTCTGGACCAGCGGTTCTGAGGCCACCAGTTCTGCAGTCAGTCCAGGTGCTGTTCTAAGGCTTAGCAGTGCCTGTGGTGGTTCGAGTGGCATGGTGCCACTGGTGCGTGATGCGTTGTGACTTTTGGAGTTTGGTAAACAGGACGGTCCGGCGACCAGTTTTCCGGTGGCGGTAACGATGGCTTCTTCAAGTCCTGGGGCCCACGGGCCGGGAATATCGTAGTAGACAGTGGCACCACTACCTTCATATCCGCCTTCCTGCAGAACGCGTTCGGATGGCACATAGCCGGGGCAGGCATTGCTGTATGCTGCAATCCAAAGGCTGGTGTTTGATAACTCCCGGCTCAATCTCAGTGAATAGTCGGCCACCACTTCCCCTGGCAGGAAGATCATTGAGAATTGTTCGTTAAATTTCATTGTTTGAATGGGAACAGCGATTTCGGAGGTGAGTTTTTGTCCGGCATTCAGCCTTTGCAGTTGTACTTTGGCGTGATACCCGATGGCATTGCTGGTGGTGGCTCGTTCTTCCCACTCGCTTTGGTCCGGCAGCGGTGCCAGTGGCAGGGTGATGCGTTGAAGTGCGGGTGTGCAGTTTGCGGGCAGTGGCTGCAGTCCTTTTTGAATCGTGGCTTGCACAGCCTGAGCAAGTTCCAGGCCGAGGCTGTCAGCCACGTCAGTGCGATTACCCTGCACACCGCCGCGGGGATTGGCATCTGCTCCGCAGCCGATTGCAATCAGTGGCTGGCAGTCAGGGTACATGCGCTGCAGGTGTTCGGCAGCATATCCTGCCCAGTCACCACTGACGAAGTTATCGCTGAGTGTGACGCAGTGGCAGGCGTATGAGACGAGGACGGCGCGGAGCGTTCCCTCTGGTGAGTTTACAGCAAGAACTGGGAGCCGATGATCGACGGGGCCTCGGGGTGTGCGTCGATTTTCGGCGAAGCTGACAGACCCTGTTCCCCAGGACAACTTTGCCGGCTGTTGATCACGGAATGCGCTGACGGCGACTTCTGTCAGGCGATCCTCAAGAAAGTGTGTGTAGGAAACGATGCGGTTCCACTGGTCGACCGGCACCGGTTCTCCAAACAAGGTGTTGGCACAGCCGACAATCATCGGACCGCTGTGTGTGTGAGTGGCACAGAAGGCCAGGCTTTCTCTCTGAATGCCGATTTTACTGTGAATTTTCTGCCAGACTCGTTCCGCAAGTTCATCCGGGATACCGAGTGTATCGACGGTGATGACGATGGCTGTGTTTTCAGGTGCATTTCCAAACGCGAGTGCCCGAGCAAACAGGTGTTGCCGGATGTCGACAGTTTCCTGGCGTCGGCCTCCGAACCCATTCAGGCGAATGGGTTCTGTTGGCGTGATGTCAACAGTGGCAGTCCCGGCGACGCCCATGGTTTGGGCTTCTGCAGCGTTGCAGTATGGCAGCAGTATTGCCAGCAGAGTCAGGGCGGGGCTGAGTGTATTCATGAGTTGCTCCGGCGATGTGCGGATTGGTTTCCGAGGCTGTGGAGACGGTCGTTTTCTCTTAAAACTGCTGGACTTTCAACTGCGCACGAGCGGAGGATGGTCATGTGAACAGATTTACCGCTCGTAGTGGTTCTTCATCGGGACTTAAGGCAGCATTTGTACAACATCGACGGTTGGAAAGCCGCTGATTCTGAGTCCAGTGGGGAGTGGAAAGCGATGAGAGTATTGGGTTACTGTTGGCTGAGGCTAATTCTGTTGTTGCTGGTTTTGGTGGGGGTGGGTGTTGAGCGACCAATTCTTGAAGCTCAGGAGTGGGCTCGATTTCGGGGTGTAAATGGCAGTGGGCTGAGTACGGCTGAAAGTTTGCCGATTCGCTGGAGTGAGTCAGAGAATCTTGCATGGAAGCTGGATTTGGCGGGTGAGGGGTCGTCGAGTCCGGTTCTTTGGGACGACCGCATTTTCCTGACATGCAGCAGGATGCCTGCTGATTGGGGCGCAGTTCCGCAGCGCAGTTTGTTATGCGTGGACGCAGTCAGTGGCAGGCTGCAGTGGTCTGTTGAGGCCCCTGAGCCAGTTCGTGAGGATCCTCCGCAGGGCTATTTGACGGAGCATGGCTATGCCAGCAATTCGGTGGCAACAGATGGTCGGGCGGTATATGCATTCTTCGGGAAGTCGGGTGTTGTGGCCTGTGGCCTCGACGGGCGTGTGCTGTGGCAGTTGAACGTGGGTTGCGAATCATCAAATCGCCAGTGGGGGTCTGCCGCCAGTGTAACGCTGTTTGAAGAGCTGGTGATCATCAATGCTGCCGAAGAGGGGCGGGCGGTGTTGGCGCTGCATCGTGACGACGGTCGAGTGATTTGGAAGGCTGAGGCTGCAGCCTTGGAACTGGCCTATGGAACTCCCGGTCAACTGAAGTATGACGATGGTCGAACGGAGCTGATTTTGGCAGTTCCTGGTGAGGTTTGGGGTCTGAATGCCCGCACGGGGAAACTTGCGTGGTTTGCTGAAAGTCAACTTACAGGTAATGTGTGTCCCAGTCCGCTGATTGTGGGTTCAGAGATCTTTGTCTTTGGCGGGTTTCGGTCTTCGGGCTCTTATTGCCTGCGGTCAGGGGGTAAAGGTGACGTTTCGCAGTCTTGCGTGAAGTGGCAGACTCGATCAAGTTCGTATGTGGCAACACCGGTGCATTTTCGGGGCAGGTTGTACTGGGCGGACGATCAGGGAATAGCCTGGTGTCTGAATGCAGACACCGGGGAAACCGTATACCGAGAGCGGATACCGGGGCTTCGGACTGGTGGTCGTCCGATTTACGCATCGCCGATTGTGGCGGGCGGAAGAATTTACATTCCGACGCGACGTGACGGCACGCTGGTAATTCCTGCTGAAGCAAGTTTTTCGGTGCTGGCGATGAATCGTATTGCGGGTGACGATACTGATTTCAACGCGACGCCGTCAGTGCATGGGAATCGGCTGATTCTGCGATCAAATCGTGCACTGTATGCAGTGGGTGGTGGTAGTCCGTAGTGGATTGCCAGTGGTAGTTGAACAGCTTTAGTTCTCTGCGAAACATGTGCTCAATTATCAATCTATCATTGGGATTCAGTAGTTCGGAGTAGTGTTGTTTAAGTGGGCGGAGACCTCCTTTGGCGTGTGGCAGGATGATTGGTTCTGGGAGTCCGAGCAGCGATCGGACGGATTCCAGTTCTGCGTTGATAATTTCATATCTCAGAACACGATCCACCAGCAATTCTCCTAAGTCTGAGAGGTAGAGTTGAATACCGCGGCTGGTGAGCAACTGGATCTGTGGTGACTGCAGGAACTGACTGATGGATGGGCGTGGTCCTTTGCGGCAGCACCAGTAGTAGAGCGAGACAGCACGATCGAAGGGATTGCGTTCCACGCAAAAACGGAAGTAGGTTTGCCATATGTTTTCTCCGACCAGTGCGCGGACTTCGGCGGCTGGCATATGGTTGTAGAACGCGGGTTTGTTGAATGGTATGCGAAGTCTTGCGAGCCAGCGGGATTTTGTCTGTGGCGGCAGGCGGTAGTTTTGCGGGCCAACTCCACCGAGTTCTTTACGGAGCGACTCATCTTCGGGGGAAACAGGTGTGACGATATCGTCGGGGCCGAGGAATTTTGAGAGCGCCAGTTCAATACTGGTGCCTGCTGTTTTGGCGGTTTTCAGGAAAATGAATCGGTATCGGTGTGAAACGATCACCGTTGGTGTCTCCTTGGGGGTCAGCCAGCTGATCTCGTTGCCGAGGGTTGCTGGTATCCCATATTTGTAAGTATGTCGGGCAGATCTGGCAGTTCATGGTAGATTTGCGTGATTCGCTGAGCATGTTCGGGGGCATTCCATGAGTTGATGCGGCTGGTTTCAGTCTGTCGCAGTCCATTGAGGGCTCGGAGATCGAAGTTTCGGGGCACTCTTGCCTTGAAATCGAGGAAGCTGCAGTCAGCTTCGAGCCCGGCGAAGTGGTTGATTTGATTTTGGACGGTCGCGGGACTGGAGGTAAGCATTTCATAGCTAATTGACAGAACATCACTTCGGTATCCGGACCATTCCCAGTGCTGGTGAAAGAATCGCCAATCGGAACAGTTGAGGTAGTATTGCCGGGGTGAGGAGAAGTGTTTGGAGGTAAGTACAGCCCGAGGATCGCGGTGCATGAGAATGAAGAGAGCCTGAGAGCCATTTTTGCGGTGCCAGTTGGCTATTTCGGGAATCAGAAAGATGTCTTTGGGGCGTTTGCTGAGCACAATGGCGTGGGATCGGCGTCCGGCGGAGGCGACTTCAAGTGCTCGTCGTTCTTTGCCGAAGCAGCCGAGGTTCCTGGTGCAGGATTCGAGCAGTAACTGGAGGAGTGTTGTGCCGCTTCTGGGGAAGCCGCAGATGACGATTTGTCGTTCAAGAGGAGTGCCTGGGACCCAGCCTTGATCGGTGCTCTTTGCAATCCATCGTCGCGCGGGCTGCAGAAGTGTTTTGGGAAACTGAAACGTAGGTTTTCTCCGAGCCATTGTTTCGGGTGGGAAGTCTGGTCGGGGGCATATTGATCGAGCGGGTGGCACAGAGTGATTCACGCCGGTGCTCCTGACAATACCTTGGCCTGTTCTGAGTGTGGCGTGATTTCGGGAAATGGTTGCGGCAGGAGGTGCTGTTCCACAAATGCGGCACAGCGATCGCTTTCCGTATTGAAACGCGTTTGTCGTTCAGTGGGTATTTCCAGAGAATCGAAGTCGTCGGTGAAGTGCCCGCCACGAACAAGTCGACACAATTCCTGAGAGAGACGTCCGCTCTTTCTAAGTGGCAGTCTGATAAGTGTTACAGCGGCGCCGGAGTTGAGTGATTCGCTGATCATGGACATGCTGTCACAAGTCACAGCAATGTGCCCTGCAGAGTTCATGAGTGCCAGCAAGTCTGCAGGTGGCAAAACTTTGGGTGTGAAACTGTCAGCGAGCGAGTGCGTTTGCATTTGCAGAAGAAAGTCGTCGGGAGTTCTTCGGGATGCGGCGATTGTCCAGGAGATCCCGGTCACATCAAGCAATCGATGGATATGATCTGCAACTGTCCGGTTGTTCCAAAGAAAATGTCTGGAGTGGCCTCCGATCAGTATCAGTCCTGTCTTTGGGCAGAGTTTGTTTGCCGGTCGAACGCGATTCAGAACTCCGGTTGTTTGCAGCACACCTGCGTGGGGTACCCAGACCTTGTCGTGGCGAGGAATCAGGCATGCATCGAAGAGGTGGCAGGGCAGTGAAGGTTTCATCAGGACGATAATTTTTCCGCCGAACTGGTGGCGGGCTACCAGCATGGGCAGGTGAGTGCGATGCCCGGCTCCGATGCATAGTTGTGGTGTCGGCAGTGAGCGACAGTGTTTGAGAAGTCTGGAAATGATTTTCCATGGCATGCTGGTTGCAAATGTGATTGGGACATCAAAGAAACGGTAATTTCTTCGACGTTGCAGCGATTCAGAGAGAGCGAGTACCTGGTTTTCGTGACCGGTACGTCCATCCAGAAACCGCCAGACGACAGCAGCATCGGAGGCCAGCATGGGGCGGTTCCGCAGTTGGCAGGTTGTTGGGGAGAGGTGGGCAGGGTCAGGCTGCGCGGGACTGGGTTAATTCAGGTTGCAGCATGTGCAGCGCGGCTGGTGCATTCCGCTGCAGTTCGCTGAGGGTACCTGCGGCTTTGATCTGGCCCTGTTCCAGTACGACAATTCGGTTTACGAGGTCCAGAAACGCACTGCTGAGAGAATGGGTAATGATGAAGACGGTGCGTCCTACGGCGAAATCTTTGAGAACAGTGTGGATGATATCTTCACTTTGGGAGTCAACGGCGGAGGTGGCTTCGTCGAGAATCAGAATACTGGGATTTCTGACGATGGCTCGAGCGAGGGCGATGCGTTGTCTTTGGCCACCGGAGAGTTTTCCGCCTTTTTCGCCGACGACTGTCTGATAGCCGTCGGGCAAGAGCTGGATGAATCCGTCCGCCTGAGCCTTTTCGGCTGCCTGATGGATCATCTCGGAGGTGGCAGCGGGATTTCCATAGCGAATGTTTTCGTAGATGGTGTCGTTGAACAGGAATGTTTCCTGAGTTACGAGGCCAATTTGACTTCTGAGGTCATTGGTGCGGAATTCGCGGATATCGACACCATCGATCAGAATCTGACCTTCGTCCGGATCCATAAAGCGGGGCAGCAGGCTGAGCAGAGTGGACTTCCCGGATCCATTTCCTCCGACGACAGCCATTACCTCACCGAATCGAATATCGAGGCTGATGTTTTTGAGTGCGAGTGGTCGTGCGGTGCCCTCGGAATCGTGGGTGTTGTAGCGGAAATTGACATTCCGGAAGGAGATGATGGAGTTGTGTGGAATGAGCATTCGCGGTGCTGCGGATTCTGGTACAGCGCTGCGCTGGTCGATGAGTCCGAAGACGCGTTCGCAACCGGCCATGCCGCGTTTGATCTGCTCGAAGACACTGGATAGTTTTCTGACGGGATCGAGTGTGCCGGCGAGCAGTGCGTAGAGTGTTGCCAGTTCAGCGATGCTCATCGGTTCAGCCGCCAGTTGGATGCCGAGGATTGTGTCCGTCTGGCGGAGGACGAGATAGGCTCCGGGAGCAAGTGCGGCAAAGACTCCGAGGACTCCCATGGTTTCTGAAATCGGTCGGGAAAGCGAGCCGAGCATGACGATTTTCATCGAGCCGGCGTAGTATTCGCGGTTTGCTTTGAGGAACTGTCTGCGGTGCTTGCGGAATCCGGAAAAGGCGATGACGATTCTGGCAGAGCCAAAGGTTTCGGCGATGCATTCGTAGATTTTGGCCATGCTTTCCATGGTACGATGGGAAGCGCGGCGAAGGCGTTTGCCGAAGAAATTGAAGACCAGTCCGAGCAGAGGGACCATGGTTACGGACAGGAGTGCCAGTCTCCAGTTGACAAAAAATGCGAGGATTGTGCAGGCGCCGGCTTTCAGAGGTTCGCGGACCAGAGTCACTCCGAAGACACGGATTGCCTGGGTCATTTGTTCGATGTCGTTGGTCATGCGTGACATCAGGGATGAGGTTCCGATGCGTCCCAGTGACTGCACATCAAGTTTCAGGGCTGAACGGAAGCAGTCTTGCCGAATGGCATTGACGGTCAGTTGAACGATACTGCCAACGAGCAATTCCTGAAAGTAGATGAAAACGCCTTTGATTATGGTGGCGACCAGCAGCACTCCAAGTATGAGTGCCATCGTGTCAAATCGATCTTGAGGAACCCAGGGAAGGATGGTGTTGCGGATTCGGGTCAGCAGCAAAACATGTCGAGATTCTTCACCCATCAGGTACTGCAACTGAGCACGTCTTTTAACTTCGTCTTGTGGTACCTGCTGGAGGGAGGCTGAGAGTTCCGAGATTGCAGTCTGGCGAGTTGCGATTTCTGAGTCGACAAATTCATGCAGGCTGTCGTTTTGAAACAGCACTTTGACGACGGGGAAAGCGATCGAGAGATTTAGTGCCCAGAACGCGGAAACAATCAGGGCGCAGATGACGGAAAGCACGACAAGCTTTCGATATCTGAGCACATACATAGAGATTCGGAGAAAATTCGGCATCGATCCGTCCGTGGTCGAAGTAGTCCGGCGCAGGCCAGTTTTCTATGCTGTTTTGGCGTTCGAGGTCAAGGTCAAAGTGGTGGCATCAGAGTTCAGGAATCAGGGCCTTCCGGGGTGTTTTTCAAGTATTTGGGGTGGCAGTTTTTCGGTGAAGTGCGATCCGTGCGAGGCCGGCGCCGGCAGTGGCACCCAGAGCGTGTCCCTCCCATGACACGTGTGATCCAGCAGTGGGGAACAATCCCCAGAACAGCGGGCCAAACAGTACGGGTACCAGTACAGCAGCGGCGATTGCCAGCGGTCGGCGTTCATGAAAAGCGGCGGTGATGAGCCATGCGGCGAGTGCGTAAATGAGCGTACTTGCACCCATGTGCTGGCCGTTGCGACTGAATAACCAGACAAGCGATCCGCTGGAGAGCCAAAGACCGGCGAGGATGCGTGGCCAATGTTTTTGAGTGGTCTGGAGCATCAGGAGGAGTGCGGTGAGCGGAATCGTATTTCCAAGGATGTGATTTAGATCCTGATGCAGCAGTGGCATGGTGGCCACGCCCACAAGACCGACGGGGGTTCGTGGCTGGAGCGTCAGGGGAGTGAGATCGATTACTTTGCCGACCACCCATGCCAACCAGAGCAGCCCGGTAAAGGCCAACACCTGCCAGAGGTCACTCCAGAGCTTGCGGATCATGGACAATTCCTACAGGGTTTCCAGAAGTTTCAGCAGCAGTTGGATCTGGAAGTCTGTGAGCGGGGGGGCAGACTGATCGTGATGTCCGGACCGGAGTACATCTTCCAGTGTGGTGGCTCGACCATCATGAAAGTAGGGAGCTCGCTGACTGACGCCGGCGAGGTTGGGGGGGTTAAAGAGGGTTTCGCCCTGCTCGTCATGAATGCCGACGTCGAAGACATCGGTACTGGTTAGTGAGTTACCGGCATGGCAGTTACTGCATGAGTTTTCAAAGATTTGTCTGGCCTGCAGCAGCGTTTTAGGGGCCGGCAACATGCTGCGGGCGGTGGAAATTCCCGGTGGCGGCTGGAGTGTGCGAAGATAAGCTGCAAGGGGCTGAATGGGAAGCTGATCTGTGGTAATCTGTGACTGCATGGAGATAACGAGGGAGGTCTGCAACTGATCTTCAAGGTGTTTTTTGCTGCCGTTCCATGCCCATGGTCCGGCTTTGGCGGATCCAAGGAGTGAGATGACTTTTTTGGGGGCGCCGCGGTCCTCGTCTCCGAATGTGTCGGCGAGCATGCCGTTGGTGTGGCCATCGGTGTGGCAGGAGTGGCAGCTGTACCAGCCGTCGAGTGATACGCGGGCATCAAAGAACGTCTGCTCGCCGACTTCTGCGGGAGTAAGTGCTCGGACGGGAGCGAGTGAAACCGTGGTTTGGATGGCTACGGAATCTTTTTCGAGTGAAACGATGGTGAGTGTATCATCGAACCGGTTTGCGATGAAAGCAAGTTTCTCGTCCGAGGACAGGCAGAGTGATTCCGGTCGTTTACCGGCGTGAATGCGTTCGAATGGCAGATGACTGGCCGTGCGAAAGGCTATCTGACTGGTTCCGGAAAGCACAAGCATAGTGATGTCCTGCTGGGTCACGACGATTGCGCCGGGGTCACCGGACCCGATTGAGGGTGTTCCGAGAGGATACCTGGATGGTCCGGTGCCGGTGGTTTGTGCATAGGCTGGTGTTGCCGTGTCTGTCTCGGATTTTACCGAATATGCACCTCCCTGCTGAAATTCGCTGCGTTCTTCGACACCCTTGATGAATGACGCCTGTGGTGAAGCTGAGAACAAATCCTGCAATGGCAGGGAGTGCAATCCATTCTGCATCAGGACCCCCCAGAACACTCGTTCGTAGGTGGTAAAGGTGCTGGAGTCGAGTGTCTGGCAGGAAACCAAAAGTGTGTTTGTGTGTGGATTCACAGCCAGCCCGCGAATGTTGTGGCCGTGAACCGAGAATTGCTTAAGCAGTCGACCGCTGGTGGCATCGATAGCGGCCAGATTGCCGCCGAAGCTGTCGGCAACGATAAGTGTGCAACAGTCGATGAAAAGAATGCGGCGCGGACAGAAGGGCAGTTGTACCTCGGCCTGCAAGTGAGGCTGTCCGGCGGCATCGAGTGCAAAGAGTGTGACTGTTCGGGGCCAGAGAGAGGATACGGCAAGGAGTCCGCCATCACTGCTGGCAGCGAGGTCCACGGGTGATGCGGCTAGTTTGTGCTGGCTGGTAAGATGGAGGGCCGGGGCCGTCAAATCGGGAGAGAGGATGAGCAGGTTTCCTGCAGCATCATCAAGAGCGACAAGAAACCTGCCGGTGGATTCGACAGCACTGAGAGAGTCTGCCACTTTCCATTCACCGACGACATGCCGTCGGGCCTGATCCACGGCGGTCACTGAGCCGCTGCGGGAGTTGGCAGTAAAAACAGCGCTGGCGTGGGTAGCCAGGTCAACCGGCATACGCAGTCCGGGAGCGGAGGCATCTGTTGCCGGGAGGGCAGTTGTGTGGCCTGCCGGCAAATTTCCAGATGCTGCGAGCAGGAGGGTAAGCGTGAGAAGGAGGTGTTTAGCGGATTGAGCCAGTGCGGTGCGGGGCTGAGTGCAGTTTGATTGGCAGGTTTTCATGAGCGTATTCATTGGGGGGGGGCAGTAATCTGTGGGCATGAGAAACCGGTGCAGCTGAAGATGATAACGCGGAGTAATTTTTCCTGATTGGAAATTTACTTAGATTTTGCAGGAAAACAGATGAAAAGGACGGTTGCTTGCGGTGGTATAGTTGATCAGCGACGAAGTATGGAGCGGAGTGGAGAGGAGTGAAGTGAAGATGTCTAAACTACATGAAGTCCTGAAGTCAAACTTGTCGGCTGTCAGGTCGCGTATTGAATCTGCCTGTGGCAGAGCAGGGCGGGACCCATCAGCGGTCAGGCTGGTTGCGGTGACCAAGTATGCAGACTGGTCATGGGTGCAGGCACTGGCTGGAATTCATGGGGTGTTTGGTGAGAATCGACCTCAGCAACTGGCTTCGCGCAGTGTGCTGTTGCCTCAGGTTGAGTGGCATCTGATTGGTCATCTGCAGCGAAACAAAGTGAATCTGGCGCTGCGACATTCAGCACTGGTGCATTCGGTGGATTCTCTGCGACTACTGCAATCGATTGCGGAGACTGCGACGCGGGGCACTCGTCCGGCGATTTTGCTGCAGGTGAATGTGTCACGTGAAGAATCGAAGACCGGTTTTGGGGTAGACGAATTGCGAAGGGTTTGGGATTTGGCAGCGGAGTATTCGGACCTAGTGGAGATACGTGGTTTGATGACGATGGCGGCAGAGGGTTCTGATCCTGAGGAAGCTCGTCCGGCATTTGCTGAGCTGCGAAGTTTGAGGGATGAACTGTGTGATCTTGCGGTGACGCGACAGCGCGGAATCAGTCTGACTGAGTTGTCGATGGGGATGAGTGGTGATTTTGAGCAGGCTGTTGAAGAGGGTGCGACGCTGCTGCGGACAGGGAGTCTGTTGTTTCGTGGATTGGAGCCTGCTGCGGGCTGATGGGCAGCTTTGTCACAGCGGGGAGTGGCAGCAATTGCCGGTGAGGCGTGATGGTGTCGGGAGTTTCCGACCGTGCTGACAGATCCGAGGAATCGTTTTCCGGGAAATGTCGGGGAAATGCCGAAGACACGGATCGGGTAAGATGTGTGCCCGGGGGGGGGTGACCGTGCGCCGGGTGGTGGCCTGCCATCCGCCGAATTGTGAATACAGCAGCGGGGCTGTAATGAGCAGACGTTTTTGGGGTTGGCCAAGCCTGTTTTGGGGCATTTTAGCGACGTCGGTACTGACCTCATCGGTTGTTGCCGATGATGAGTGGCAGCCTGCCTCAATGGTAGGGGTAGAACCGGCGGAGACCGAACTGGAAGACAGTGTGCCTGCGGACCAGATGTCTGACATGGAGTTTAACCGGCGTATACCTGAGCCGGAGCAATTTTTCAGTGGTTCTGCTGATGGCAGTTGCAGCGATGAATGTGGAGAACTGCCAATACCGAAGGGCAAGAAAGGTTGCTGGCAGGGGGCGAGTATGATCAGCAGTTATCTGCATGATGATTCTGCGACCGGGTTGGCAATTGGATCGATAGATGCGTCGACGACTTTTGGTGTGCCACTTGGCAGTTATGAAAACATTCTGCTGATGACACCATTTTTTCGAGCAGATTTCTTAAGTTCTTCTGCTGTGTTTGACCTGCCGTCTGAGGTTTATGAGACGGGGGTTCGGGGGTTTTGGCGAAAGTCGCTGAATGAGCGCCTGAGCGCGATGGCGATCGTGACTCCCGGGGTAAGAACGGACTTTCGCAACAGTGACGGTGCAGTGCGTTTCTTTGGGCTGGGTCTTTTGACATGGCAGGCTGTCCCTGAGTGTCTCGCACTTTCGGGCGGGGCGGTGTACACGGGTCGAGACGACTTTCCGGTGTTACCGGCGGCAGGGCTGTTGTGGACTCCGAGTCCGGAGTGGAAGTTTGATCTGCAGTTTCCATCACCGCGGATTTCCCGACGCCTGATGAAGGACGGCCAGAACAGTGAGTTATGGGGTTATCTGTCGGGCTTATTTGGGGGCAATACGTGGGCGGTGCAGCGAGCATCGGGGCTGAATGATCAGTTGACAATTCGGGATCTGCGGCTGATGTTGGGTGTTGACCAATTATTGCCAGAGAACCGGTCTGCGTTCGTGGAATGCGGCCTCGTGTTTGATCGTTCGTTTGCATGGGAAAGCAGAGCAGACGAAACTCATCTGGACAGTACCTGGATACTGCGTGCGGGCGTCAGCTTCTGAGGTTCTGGTGGCCGCTGGTTTCGGATTGCCGTGCAGGGGTGGTTGAACTGCGGGGACGATCAGGATTGCTGTCGTTGACTGCAATGGACTGCAGCAGATTTTGGGGCACTACCACTGTTGTGAGGTTATGTGTGTTGTTGGTTGCTTCGGTCGTGGACATTACTGCGAGGACCATCAGGAACATTCCGACACCGATTGGGATGATTGCGGATAACTCCAGGTGTCTGCGGAAAGAGATACTGATGGCATCGGTCCTGGTTTGATGAACCCGGATGATGCGTTTTCCGGTCTCGCGAGTTTCTCGCTGCATGTATTCTGCGACGGAATTTTTGACTGAGCTGGCGAGTTGTTCTGCGGTGACTGGATTTTGGCTGAGTGTTGACGGCTCTGAGCGAGTAAGCAGATTGTGCCCGATTCGCAGATCCTGTTCGAGAAGTCTTTGCTGCTGTTCGCCCGTGAGTATTGTGCATTCAGTTGAAATCGAGGGCATTTCTCTTAGCGGCGAGATGATCCAGATGTGTTGTCTAAGCTGACTGTTTCGAAAAAAAGGTACAGCCAGTTGCAGCGACGTGGCTCGAACCGATTCCGCCGGCAATTTTGCCAGCCAGCGAAGCTTGAAACGCGTCAGGTTTGTGGAGGATGACAGTACGAGTCGTCTTCGAGCCGGATCCTCCCAGGACACAGGGACTTCTTTTGGAAGCTCCATGACTGCGACAGTGTCAGGCACTTCAAGGATACATGTGAATGGGGAAACTCTGCTGAACAACAGGAATTCGGTTTCGGCTGAGGGGGATTGTCCCGGGCTGGCTGAGAGGACCGTGGCAGAGACAGCGATGAGGCTGTTTCCGGTGCTGGAGTCAGGTTCATTGCCAGCGATGGGGGTTGGTAACTGAATTGAATTCTGCTGCAGAAAGGGAGCCAGGGAGAGTCTTTGAGCATTTTGCAGTTCGCGGGTGCTGGTGATGGCTGGTGGATTTCGATTTGCATCGAGAGCCCAGTCGGGCAGGCGTGACATCGAGGAGGTATTGGCAGGCGTTGTTTCTGCGAGGAAAAGTTCGGACCAGTTGATGCGTTCGGAGATTGCTGGCCACGGCAGGCTGGCTGGTGCGTCACCATTGTTGTTTGTATTTTCTTGCGATGGAATACTCCAGACTACCGTGAATTCTGTCTGACCGAACAGGGATTGCACTGCAGTCCCATTGACAAAGAATCGTTGACCGTCTCGCTGCAGGGCCACTTTTTCACGATTGAAGATTACAACTGGCTCCGCGACGAATTGTGTGTTTTCGGGAAACGTCATTTCCAGCGGGCCAAGAGCAACGGACCATTGCGATAGTCTAATGGCAAACTGCAGTCGATCGGTCAGCCACCACGCTGCGAGATTGCCAACAGGGTCCACAGGATTAAGTCGAGTAAGTCTGACGGGGCGGGCTTCTCCGACGATGGTGAGACGCAGTGGTGAACCCTGCTGCAGGACATCCCCAGGTTTGAGTGGTGGATCAGAAACTGCATCTCCGACATCGGCCAGAACGAGGCCAGTTGCGGACTGGTCATGAAGAACGAGGGAGGATTCGAGAATCTGTGATTTCTCCAGTGTCGGGCTGGCGATGCGAATGTCTGTATCGTCAGGCAGAATTTCTCGATTCCCCTTCAACGACACGGCGTGCAACCCGGTAGTGCCTTCTCGCAGCAGTATGACGACTTGGTTTCCACGGCGGTGCCATGAAGCCAGACGGTTGGCTTCCCCGGCCGTGACTTCCACCTCCTGAACCGTAATTTTGTCGGGAATAGTGATGCGATGTCGGAAGACAGCGAGTGCTGAAGTTTCAACGTCCATGCGACAATTCCAATTCATTCTTTGCTCAGTGAAAGTGCATTCCTGAGAGATGCGAACTTCATTTGAGGTGATACGGTCTGGTGCGGTCAGCAGCAGGTTTGTGGTGTTTTCTGAGATTTCGAAGATCAGGTCAGAGCGTCGCAGCCATGGCCCCCAGCGTGGTGAGACGTCAGTAAAATTTAGAGGAGTCGCGAGGTTTGTTTCTGGGGCAACTGGTGCAAAGATGGAATTTGCTCGTAGTGCCAGCAGACCACCGGCGGCCGTCGTGCAGTCTGCAAATTGGTTCAGTTGTTGCACGGGTATTGATTGCTGCTGCAGTGGGAGCGGTCTGGTCGACCTGAGTTGCAGGTGCAAAATAAAGTTGGCTGGTACAACTCCGGGCAGCGAGACGACGGCAGCCTGATTTTCAGCAGACCAGAGCAATTCGGGGTTTTGTAATCCGGCGGCGGCGGCCACTGAAAGAAGGCGAAATCCGTCGGGAATTCGATAGCGTATTTCGGAGCTGAGTGGATTCCACTGCTCAAAGCGACAATAGCAGTTCAGGTTTTGCAGTCCGGTGGAGTTTTCTGCAACGGTCAGGACCTGAACGCGTGCGGGTTTGGCGGAGTTGCGGTCGAGTTCAGTCTGCAGGAGTCGCACATCGACGCCGTCGTTGACTGCCAGTCCATTAAATTCGACAGGTCCGCTGGCAGGAATCCACTGTAAGAATCCTTGTGTGGTCTGCAGTCGTGCGAGAGAGAACAGGGCTCGAGCGGCTTTGACATCAATGGTAGCCGTTGGGCTGGGGGGAAGAGGAATGCGGAACTGCAGTCCGGAGGGTTGTCGTAACGTCGCTGGCCGTAGTCTGCAGACAATGATGTGTTCGGAGAATGCCGCAACTTCATCTGCAGTCGCCGAACTGCGGGTTGAGTTGCCAGGGTCTATTGAGATTTCCGGAACGGATCTTGATGGGGGTATGCGCACGGTGAGTTGGTCGGAGGGTTCGGGTTCAGGAAAGATGGGGAGTCCGTCAACGTCACAGGACACGAGTTGTGCACCGCGAACAGGCAATCGCAGTGTTCCTTCCTGGTCGCTGCTTGGTACGGAGACCACGAGTTGCAGTTCCAGCTGTACAGATTCTGCAGTGCTGGCGGTAACGAGGGCTTTGACGGAGCGTACCAGTGCGACTGAATTTGGGGGCAGTTGCTGTTCAAGTTGCCGAAGTTGCTGCAGGTGGTCTCGTCGCACGAACGCAAGCCCTGTTGGGAGCAGTGAAGGCGGGGACTGCAGAATTACTGGGGGCGTATCGTCTTCTGAGACGGTCGTGGTGGCTTCGCTCAGAGATTCCTGAGCCAGCAGGTTTTGGGCTGATAAGGCAAGTAGGAGGGCAAGGGTTTGAAGAACAGCAGTTCTGCGAAAGCTGCGGAAGTACTTCAGAATTCCGCGGATTGACAGCGTCAGCAGCAGGCCACAGGCACTTCCCCAGAATGCTCCATACAGAGCAGCTCGAACAACAGGTGCCAGTTCAAAGAGTCCGGCGAGTGAGAGCATAAGAACAGGCAGTGTAGCGGCGGGGGGATTTCGGAGCAGTACAGCTGAGCCGGAGAGGCAGATTCCGAAGAAGACAATCCCCATCCCGGCAGCGACGATTCGGCGTCGCTGTTTTTGAGTGACATCGAGTACCAATGTTTGCCGGCTGGTGTCGGGTTGTACGAACCATGCTCGGGTCCAGTCGCGTTTGCGAGAGAGTTCCCAGAGAAACTGGAATTGCGTGGTTTCGGCATGTGGTCCCGAGTTCAGTCTGGCGAAGGGTTCCGCAGTCAACTCAGAATCCTTTAAACTGCTGAAGGCCAGTTCTTCCAGTTGGGGTGAGACAGAGGTATCTGTGACGCGGAAATCGCAGTCTGGCAGTTCAGGTTCAAGTTCCGGAGCAATCAGCAGGTGGTGTACAAGCTGGATTCCGGTTCCATTGATCGATTTTAGATGAGACAGTGGCAGTCGACTGCGAATATCTTCCAGTGGGATGAATTCGGCGTCCCATGTCAGGGCGACTCGGCAGCGGTCACCGGAAGGGGGCAGTGGAACCTGCAGCCCGGCAGTTGTTTGCCTTGCTGCAACTCGCCGTCCCTGTACAAGGATACGGGGCTGAGTATTTGCGGTGTCGATCAGCAGATCATTTGCGGTGACCTGTCCGCGAACGTCAATAATTACGAGCATGCGGTGTTCGACTTTGCCGCCGCGTTCGCGGATCAGGTGATAGCAGGCAGCATCTGCCGACTGGACCGGATCAGTTGTTTCCGCTCCAGAAAGTTGAACGAGCACTGGCTGCGGTTCGACCGGCAGCTTCCATGACACCATTGGTTCGGTCTCTGCGGCTGGGTTTTCCTGCAGTCCAGGGAGCCTCAGGATCTTCATGTCTGAGCGCGGAACGAGAATCGCAGAGCTGGTGGTTTCAGCTTCTGGCAGAAATGGAACGGCAGCGGTGAATTCACCGGCAACGGCACGACGGATGCTGCCGTTAACGGTGAAAACCGAGTCTTTGTGGTGTTGCGGCAGAGTGAAAACAGCGTCTCTCCATGTGTCTTCGGCACCGTTGACGGTTCGCCATGCTGGCGCGACGGCCTGGCCATTGACGGTCCAGCGGATTTCTTCAGCGAAAGCAGCAGGTAGTCTGAGTAAAAGATTGTGCTGCCGCAGTTGTGCAGAGCATTCGACCTGCAGATTTTCCACGACCACTCCATCGCCATCGGTTCGCAGCTGGTGCAGGACCTGGCATTGTGAGGGCTGAGTTTCCGGTGGTATTTGAGGCAGCGACTCAGTTCCGAAGAAGCAGAGGGTATTTTCGGTCAGGCTGGCAGTGGGAAACCAAGGCGCAGCTTCAAGGAAGCTTTGGTTCGCGAGTATTTGTAATCCGCTGGACCATCGCAAGGGAAGGCGTGAGGCTGTCAGGTTTGTGGGTGAGTACAGCAGCCATGCAGCTGTGCGCGCAATATCAGTTGCGACTGCGAGAGGTGGTTGCAGAACGGCTGCATCGGCTTTTTCGTATTGCTGCAACTGCAGTTCGATAACGCGGGAGGTGTCAGGTTCGAGGGCTTCCGGCAGGTGGACAGTCAGCATGGAACTGTCGGATCCATCTGAGGCTTCGGTGCCCGACAGGTTTCTTTGTTCGAAGTACAGGGAGCGATTATTTGAGGCGTAGCGGGCAGCGACGATTTGCCAGCCGGCGTTGATCGGCCATTTAAGCTCTATCACGGCAGCGTCGCGGCATTGTACGTTGACAAAACAGCGTACGACTGCGAGCTGGCCAGCGGGTTGCAGGACAGTAGCGACTGCATCAGACAGAACGGCCGCAGTGGTGGAGGTGCGAACTGTGGCAGCAGCATCTTGGCTATACTGTATAAGTTGATGGGTGCGTGACTGATCTGGTCCGGGTACGACGTCTCTTTCCTGCATACCGGTCAGCGTCCAGTCATCAATATTGACCGAAGCCGGCAGCGAAACACTAACGATGCCGACGGGAGTCAGAAGTGCGCCATGAAGCTCTTTGCCGCCCAGCCACTCCTGCATCGTGAGTGAGGGCAGATCCCATTTCCCTGCGTCCGGAATCACTGAGGTTGCTGAGATGTTGAGGGATCCAGCGGAAGTGGTGTCAGGGAGGCTTATGAGAAGAAACTGTGAGTTTTCGGAATTGCGAGATTGCCAGTGGACGGACCGATTTTCGTCGGTCCGCACTGCGGTGACTCTGGCTGCGGGGCTGACTCGGGCTGTTAGTTCTGAGATTCCTTTGATGTTTTGCGGCAGGCCGATAGTCCAGCGCGATGTCATGATGTCGCCATTGAGCGTGTGATTAGCTGAGAATGCAGTTAGGGTCAGCGGTTCCGCGGACTGCAGGCGCGTTCTTGTGCGGCAGGAGAACGCTATGCGGGCGGGGTCAGACGCATGCAGATCCCAGAGCAGCCCGGAATCGGTGTTTTGGGGGCCAAGTACAAGACAGCCGATTCCGGTGACTTCGGTTTCCGGCGGAGTTGTCAGTTGAAGTGTGGAGGCGATACTTGCGGGAAGTTCGAGTCGGAAGATGGCGGATTCTCCGGAGACAAGTCCTTCAGCAGTCCATGTTCCTCTGAGATCTCCGGTCAGTCCAGGTTTCATAATGAACAGCCTGCGGAGGTGATCTGCGGCGAGTGAAACCGGCCCGCCTGGGTCGCGGAGCCGCAGCTGCTGGAGACTTGTGCGTCCGAGCAGGAGTCCTGTGTCGGTTGCTGCTTTGTCGGGGTTGCAGAGTGTGAATTGCACCGAGCCTGTGATCAGGCTTCGGCCCTGCAGTTGCGCCGAATAGCGGGCTGTGCGGACGGCCGGTGCAGATGGCTCCTGGGATATTTTTTGAAGATTCTGCAGCTTGATCAAATCTTTTTGTGGAAGTGGAACGTATTCCCCGCTGGCGATCAGTTCGGAAAATCTGGTTGTCTCGGCAGTTGTTGCAGCGGGGGCAGCGTCTGGTCTGGCGGGTGCGGACGACGGCGGCGTTTCGGGCATATCCCTTTCAGCCTGGCCGGTACCGTCCTGCAGGAGCAGCGTCAAGAGAATGTAGAAGAGAGCGACCATATCAGCGAACTGAGCTTGAGGAAAGATCTGGTCGCATTGCGCTGCTTGCGGACGTTGCGCCGTGGTTGCTTCGAACATCAGCTCCCGTGAGGTCTGGAAATCCGAAGATTGAGGGGAGTTCTGCGGCAGCATTGAGGGGTCTGACGGTCTGCCGTTTGTCGGACAGGTAACGTTGCAGCAGAGCGAGGCAGAGCCCCGCCAGAACTCCCGAAACGGCGGCCGGCAGGAAGACGGCGGACCAGACTGGCTGTGCGATCCAGAGTGCAAGAGTGACAGCGGGGGTTAGTACAAGGGGCACGAGCGGAGACAATCTTTTGAAGATGGACATGCTTAGAAACACGAGTGCGCATCCGGGGGCCACAGCTAGTACCTGCAGTGCCAGCGGGACTTCGACGACGCGAAATTCCCTGGCGGTGGCGGTTCCGAGGCAGAGGCCGATGGTGTTACTCTGGCTGAAACGGTCGGCCGTAAATGGCTCAATCGCGGCACGCACCGCAGCCGGGAACGTGGAAATCACGGAAGCCAGATCGGCGACGTGTCTGTTTGCTCGCGACTGACTCCATGGGAGAGCCGCAGTAATTCCGTGATCAAAGGTTTCAAAATTGATTCCGAGCGGTATGCAGTGGGCACCGGGAGTTGATTGCAGGCTCCAAACCACGGGAAGTGCGGCTTCTTCTGCTGAATATCGGGGTCTCAGCAGCGAGAGTTTGCGGTAGAAGGCGGAGTCGGATGGTGTGATCTGTCGGCATCTGATCAGCAGGACAGCCGGACCTGCTGTTTGTTCAAGTACTGAGGGCAGGATTTGCCAGCGAACACCTGTTCCATCATCAGTGGGGACAGCCTGCAGTGCCGTGCGAGCGAGCGTGGAATTTGTCAGTACCTGATTGCCGAACTGGACCGATTCCAGTTGCAGGGCATTCTCAAGACTGAAGAAGATACTTTGCGGCATGTCTTCCCACGCGGCGATTGTTGATGTGATTGTCTGCCCGGGCAGCAGTTGAGAGGATGCGAGGATGACAAGGGGGCTTTCTGTATCGCCGAAGACGGAAGTTTTTTCGCTGCGTATGGGGAGTGTCAGGTTTCGTGCAATCAGCGAGGGGATCGCTGCAGAGACGCCCCCGGGTTGTCCACTGCTCCATTGCCATGCTGCGTCAGACTCCTGAGAAAACACGGGCTGCCAGCGGGCTGGATCCGCCGCCTGCAGCCCACTCCACGATGCTGTATGCGCACGAATGGTACGAATCAGGCAATCGCCTGGAATTACGAGTGGAAGTTCCCGAACGGAGCCATCTCTGGCAGACGCATCTGTCTGAGAGTTCCAGATCCAGCCAACGTCCAGGAACAGTTCTCCACGAGCAGCCTGTGGCAGTCGATATGTCCATTTTCCGGACGGGCCAATCACAGGTCTGAGCGGTTCGCGGTTGCCGGGCATTCGCACTGTGGGCTGTATTCGGTCGGGCACAAAGAGTGCGATTTCGGTGAGGTCTTTGTTATCGATAAAAAAACGAATTTGCTGGCGGATTTCAATACCGCTTTCATCCGGAGAAAATCCGGCGGAAACATCAGCTTCAACCACTGGATCCTGTCGTCGCAGTGACACCAGCAGTGGCTGGTCCGGATTGCGGTAGAGCAGGCTGCGAACTGGTTTTGTACTGACGACAGATTCAGCAGCGGGATCCGTTGACATGGGAGCCAGTGCGTCACTCGAGGCCGGGGCAGTGACTTCAATCCGAATCTGGTCAGATTGCTGCAGTCGGAGTGTGACGGGTTGTCCTGTCCGTGCGCGAATCTGGGGACATAGCAGGCTTAGTACTGTGTCAGCAGTGGCCTCCTGTCTGGCAAGACAGCGCAGTTCCACTGTGAACTGCCCGGTCTGACGTTCGGGAAAGGCAACAGTCAGCCAGTCTGACTGGCCATCCACATCTCGGAGTAAGGCTGCCGAGGTGCCGTTTTGCCGACGCAGCAAAATATCGCCCGGCAGGAGTCCCCAGACGTCACGCATGTTTTGCGGCCAATGGACAGGCAGTTCCAGCAGCGAACCGCGGAGCACGTTTACGTTCCAGCTTATAAGCAGACTGACGGAGTTGCTTTCTGGTTTGAGTTCGAGCACCTCGTCGAAGATGTACTGTGCTTCTGTTTCTTTTACCTGAAGCAGGATGTGTGATTCAGGCGAACGGAGCCGAAAAGCGGTGGCTGCAATACTGTCTGCTACGTCTGAAGCGACGCGTCTGCGCTGAGCCCCTTCGACCCTGGACTGTTCCACAACAAGCCCGGACGGTATCAGAATGTCGAGGTCACCGGTCTGGACATTTGCCTCCTGAACTATTGGCAAAGAAACTCGGATGGACTGCGGGAAGACGCGTTCCTTCAGTTCCATTTCGAATCCGAGACTCAACTGGCCTTCCACTGCCGAGGTGAGTCGGATCAGTGTACGCGGCGGGCTTTCATTTGGAAACAGTTCAAAGTTTTTCAGCACCGAGACGTTCGCGGAATTCCTTGCGCTGACTTCCTGTAGTTCGAAACCCGGAGGGTAGACGACGCTGACCTCCGACAGAGATCCTCCGCTGATCTGCAGCGACTGGGTTCCGTTAAGGCTGCCGGGTATTGTGGTGAGATCCAGTTTGATGCGAGTCTGAGACTGGACCACCGGGGTGACAGCGATTTGCGGAGCAATCTCCGACCAGGACAGTGAAACTGGTCCGGACAATCCCCACATTTCCACAGCGCGAATACCTGCTTCGTCGCGGTGAGTTTCGGCAACCGCATCTGCTGGCAGACGCTGTAGATCAACTGGAACGGGGAAGTCGAGACGAGTGTGGGAGGCTGTTGCCCGGGGCAGGGTCAGATTCAATTGCCAGCCACCACCGGCTACCGGGCGGGCCCGCGTGATCATCTGCAGATTGAGCGTATGCAGGCCGCGTCCTTTGAGATGCCATATTTTTGCATTCTGCTCACCCGCAGACAAGACGGCCTCGGCGCCGGGTGTTTCTGATGCGTGCTGAAACTCGGTAAGAAATACATCGCCGAACGAAACGGGAACGGGGATCCACTCGCCGTCTGTGCGGACCTGTATCTGCAGCCGAAAGGAAAGTCGGACGACATCCCGCAAAACGCTGCCAGTGATCTCGCAGTGGGCGATGGTGAACGCTGGCACGGCCCGCTGTTCGAGGCCCCGCTGCAACAAGATCTGAGCAATGTCCGGTCCCAGCAGATTTCGCAGAGGGACAAGTTCACCTGACTGCATGCGAATTAAGATATCTGAGGTTGCGGGCAGGTCACCGACTGGAGGTTGTGCGATGACGCTGTCGGTGGAGGGCGATGCGTCGGTTTGGGCGCAGACCGGGCGCGCAAACAGGCACAGACTGATAAGAAACAGTCTTGCGGCGCTGCCGAAATTCGGGAGTCGCCGATCCATAAGCACTAACCCTTCCCGACCCACTGAAAATTGCTGTACCCACAGCCCTGCCAGACAATCACGAGAAGAGTTTGGCGGGCTGGAGTCAGTATAGTTTACGCAAAGCGCCCGGGCGGGAGAAGTTGCCAAAGTTTACGGAGGTCCAGCAATCTGGTGGATTCTGTAAAACTCTCGGTCAATATGTTCAATTGAACAGTTCTATGAGGCTCTGTTGCAGTTCCGAGGTGCTGGTGGCCAGCAGGCTGGGTACGAAGAGATCGATTCTGTCGCCTTTGAGGTCCGAAAGAACCCCACCGGATTCGGTGACCAGTAGTGCACCGGCGGCGATGTCCCAGACGTTGAGGCTGTTGGACCAGAAGGCATCAATTCGCCCGGCGGCGAGGTTTGCGAGGTTGAGAGCAGCAGAACCTGTGCGCTGGACGGTCTGGAGTGAGCTGAGTGCTTTGAGGAAGCGTCGGACGGCTGGGTTTTCGGGGTTAGCGGCAATTGGCAGGCTGGCCATCCCGAAGGCTCGATCGAGTCTTGTTTCACCACTGGTGTGCAGCGGACTCCCATTAAGCGCAGCGCCACCATTTCTGCGGGCGGTGAACAGGTCCTGTCTTGTGGGATCCAGAATGACGCCAACTTCCATTTCGCCTCGGTGCATGAGCGCGATGGAGACGGCGAAATAGGGAAAGCCATGCACGTAATTTGAGGTACCGTCGAGGGGATCGATGATCCACACGGATTCATCGCTGGTGCCGCGTTCGTTGAGATTTTCCTCACCGAGGAAGGAGTGTTGTGGAAACTGCTGACGCAGCAAATTGACGATTGCTGCCTGAGAAGCTTCATCCGCCTCTGTGACGAGGTTTGCGCGGCTTTTTTCGCGTACTGAGAATCGTCCCTGCCAATCGAGGAGTACCTTTCCGGCGACCTGCGCGGCATCGACAGCGGCGGTCAGCCAGGCCTGTTGAGACATTTGCGGAACCTTATCTGGGTGATGGCGTGATGGACGGGGCAAAAACCATGGTTTGCAGTTGGGGAGTGTAATCGAAACGTGGAAGGTGGGAACGCCAGTCGGGGGGGCTGGTTGTGGGTGCAGAATCGATTTTATCGTTACAGTCAACAAATCCTGCTGTCGATGCGGGTATTCCTTATTTCAGTCTGGCTGAAATGGTGTCGCAGAACTGTCATTGTCCCTCTGTTTCGCAGTAATTTCATGAATGAAGAACCTCACAAAAGCTGGAATTGTGGGTGTCTTTTCTTCCGAAAGTGCCGATGCACGGACGCTGCCTGGATGGAAAATCCCTTTGAAAGCTGAAATCTGTGGGATCGTCACGGAACCCGGACGTGTTCTGCCCGGTCGTCGCGATGCCATTCCGTCAATGGAACTGGTGCTCGTGCTGCCGTTTTTTTTGCTGCTGATTTTTGGCATCGCGGAGTTTTCGATGCTGGTGTCGGCGTACGCGCGGGCGACTTCGGCGGCGTAGTCCGGAGTGTGGCCGATGAGTCTGAGCGGAGAGTCCGCGTCTGAGGTTGAGGAGCGTGTGGCGGAATTGCTGGGTGCGTCTCTGGCTGCTGGCAGCGTGATCAACGCTGAAACGGCGGAGTATGCGGGACAGATTAGGCGGATCCATGTCCGTGTTCCGATGGGGAGTGCCACTCCGGATCTGCTGGTGATGACAGGTTTCAGTCTTTCGGATCGTTATCTGGAATCCAGCGCCGCGATGGTGGTGGAGTGGGTGGCATCGATGGACGGTGCTGAAGTGGACAGTGAACGGGCACCGTGAAGTAGTAATTGCGGCAGCGAAAGCGTTTTGAGCACTGAGGGAGAGACCTGTGAAGATTACTCCCTGCATGCTGACGGTTGCCACATTTTCGATCGTTTGCACGCTGGCTGCAGGCTACATGCTGAAGCTGGAGTTTGGCCGCGTGCCGGTGTGACTGAATCACAGCGGACCACTCGTACGATCCCTAGGCTGCAGTCGGATGTTGAAGTTGGCACCACCATTACTCGCGCGCACATTGGGTTGGGACCGTGTGATCGCAGCAAGACTCCTGAGCCCGACGCAATGCTCAATTCCAGCATGATCAGCAATTGGATTGCGAAAGAGAAGATAACGGCTGCGACGCCGCTTCGTGGTTCCATGTTTTATGCGCCGGGAGATTTTCCGGAACTGGCTCTGCCTGCGGTGCTTCCTGTGTTGCGGCCGCGGGCCGGGCAATTGGCGGAGGTTCAGGCAAAACTGGCGACCGGGCGATTTGAGCCGGGCCTGCTGATGCTGTGCAGCAGACTGGCGTCTGCGGGTGTATCGCTGCAGCGGGCGATTTCGGTGCGGGTTGTGGATGCTGTGCAGTCTGATGCTCAGACGGTCCGCCTGCGGTTTCAGCCCTGCGTGATGGTGACGGCTCTGGCTGTGACCGGTTCGGCAGACGCCGCGGAGAATCGATACGTTTACAGCGCGCGTCTGGCCTATTGAGCACTGCGGCGTGCGGAGTGGTGGATCTGCGTGCATTTGCAGCGTCGGGTGCGGCCGGCAGGAAAGCAAAAATGTTCCCCAATCCGCTTGCAGTTCCGCCTGTTTCCCGGGAGCATTCGGACGAGGGTTTTCCGTGTGTCCTCGCGGGGTGGAGACTGAGATGAAAATTCGTCATGTTGTGGTGTCGCTCATACTGTCTGGTGTCTTGACACTTTTGCCGATTACCAGCAGAGCTCAGACGAATTCTGTAGCCGGATCGGCCGATGGCAATTCTGTTGCGGGTGAACTGCTGAAAAAGCTGCAGACGGAGAAGCCTGAGCAGGGTGCACGGCTGCTGGATGAAGCGATTGCGGCAGAGCCGGATAATTTTCGGCTGCACAATTATCGATCTCTGGTGGCCAGTCGCTATGCGGCAGCAGGAAACATGGCAGAGGCGATGAAGCAGGCAGAGCAGGGCGTCGATGCGCTGCTGCAGCACATCGATAAGCCAAACGTGGCCAGCATGGCAGCCTCATCAATTCAGATGTATTACAGCTTTGCTCGACGATCCGGCAATCCGGATCTCGCTCGTTTGGAGGCCACTCTGGCGGCATTGCGAAAGGGTTCCGGAAAATCTGCTGATGGCCTGGAAATGCTGGCGATTGCTCAGTTGACGCTGCTGCGGGGCGAGTTGCTGGCGGGGGCAGGAAAGTCGCAGGAAGCGGTGGCAGCGATCCGTGAAGAGCTGCAGTCGCTGCGAGCCGAGGCAGAGCAGGAGTCAACAGCCGAGCGAGCGATTCTGGCAAGTGCGAGACTTCTGCAGGGGCTGCAGATGCCCGTCTTGGGGTTGTCCGAGGCAGATTTGGCAGCGACGAAAACGCAGCAGCAGGAACTTTTTGCGGATGCATTGAAGCGTCTGCCGAATTCAGCGGGGGTGCTGGCGGAGTATCTTCGTCTGCAGGGCAGCGAAGCTTCACGATTGTCTGGTACTGATCCTGATGGGGCCACTCGCATTTTGGCGTCAGCGCGACTACTGGCAGCCGAATCTGTTTTGAAGGAGCAGCCGGCTGTTAAGGCTGCGGTGGCGATGTATGCACCTCTGGAGCGTCGCATTGAATCTGCTCGACTGCAACTGCAGATGATTGGCAAGCCGGCCCCGGCTCTGGATGTTGCAGCCACGGTTCACGGCAACGCTGTAACCGCAGAAGCTCTGCTGGGCAAGGTTGTGCTGCTGGACTTTTGGGCCGTCTGGTGCGGCCCGTGTATTGCTACATTTCCTCATCTGAACAGCATGTATGATGAGTTTCACAGTCGTGGTCTGGAGATCGTCGGGGTGACTCGACAGTATGGCTATCAGTGGAATTCCGAGACAAAGCGGGCATCGCGGGCGGAAGGTGAAGTGTCGCAGGAGGCAGAACTGTCGATGCTTGAGGAATTCATGAAGCATCATGAATTGCGACACCCAACCATTGTGACTCCGCAGGAATCTGAGATGCAGAAGCAGTTTGGGGTGACCGGTATTCCGCATGCGGTGCTGATTGATCGAAAGGGGAACGTGCGGATGATCAAGGTGGGCTCAGGCGAAGCGAACGCGAAAGCGCTGCATGACATGGTGCAAACGCTCCTGGTGGAATGATTTTGGGGTCAGCGATTTGAGTTTGGTAAATATCCGCAGAAAGAATGGCGCAGCAGATGAGTGGACAGGTATTGTTGCCGCGGGGTTTTCGGGCGGCGGGTCATACTTGTGGGATAAAGGCCAGTGGCAAATCTGATCTGGCCCTGTTTGTAGCGGACAGTGCCTCATCTGTTGCCGGGGTATTCACTACGAATCGCGTCTGCGGTGCTCCGGTGATCGTTTCTCGACGTCGCGTGCCGAGCGATTCGGCTCGCGCCGTGATCGTGAATTCGGGTAATTCGAACGCTGCCACCGGAGATCCTGGGATTTCTGATGCGGAGCGGATGACAGCGGAACTGGCGGCACGAATTGGCTGTCGGGCTGAAGATGTGCTGGTCTGTTCGACCGGAGTGATTGGTGTGCCGTTACCGATGCCGTTGCTGCTTGCCGGAATTCCGCAGGCGGTGGGAAAGCTGGCAGGCGATGAGCGGTCGCTGCTGGATGCCGCGACTGCGATGATGACCACAGACACGGTTCCGAAGCTGACATCCGTGGATCTGCAATTGAGCGGTGTAAGTGTGCGGATTTCGGGTGTGTGCAAGGGGGCGGCCATGATTGCTCCTAACATGGCGACGATGCTGGGGATAGTCATGACGGATGCTGTGCTGACTCCGACACAATGCACTGAGCTTCTGCGTGCGAGTGTGGAGGATACGTTCAACAGCATCAGTGTAGACGGCCACACGAGCACCAGTGATACTGTTTTGCTGCTGTCCAGCGGTGCATCGGGTATCAGTCCGGGTGCGGAAGATCTGGCTGTGCTGGCTGGCGGTATTGAGCAGGTGTGTCGGTATCTGGCAACCAGTATTATTCGGGATGCTGAGGGGGCCGATCATTTTATCACGGTGGACGTTGCCGGGATTGTCAGTCGTGCGGCAGCTCGCCGGATGGCTCGAGCAATTGCCGACAGTGCTTTAGTGAAGACAGCGATTACGGGTGGTGACCCGAATTGGGGGCGGATTGTTTCAGCTGCGGGATACAGTGGCGTAGGTTTTGATCCGGCTTATCTTTCTCTGCAGATTAACGGGACAGAGGTTTATCGGGCGGGTACGCCGGCGAAGTTTGATGCTGCAGCGGTGTCGCGGGGGCTGAAATCGAACCGCGAAGTGCATCTGGAGCTGACTTTGCATGGTGGTCCGGAGTCTGGCAGCAGCAGTGCGCGTTTCTGGACTTCGGATTTGACAGCTGAGTATGTGCGTCTGAATTCTGAGTACACGACCTGACTGTTGTGGAGGGATGCGATGGTGGGTACGTGGCGTAATTCGCTGTTGCATCGGCTGTTTCTGATGCTTTTGCTGTTGCCGGCTGCTGGTGGCACTGCAGATGGTCAGCAGCGGTTCGAGTTGCAGCGAGAGGCGATGGTCCAAAAGTCTCTGGAGGCAGAGGGGATTCGCAATCCGCGTGTTCTGGAAGCGATGCGTAAGGTGGCTCGACATGAATTTGTGAGGACAGCGGATCGAAGTCGTTCGTATGAAGACACGGCGTTGCCGATTGGAAATCAGCAGACGATATCGCCGCCGTATGTGGTGGCCTATATGACGGAGGTGCTTGATCCGGGGCCCGAGGATCGGGTGCTTGAGATAGGAACCGGCAGTGGATATCAGGCGGCAGTATTGGGTGCGATCTGTCGCGACGTCTACACGATCGAGATTGTTCCTCAGCTGGCCAAACAGGCAACGCGACGTCTGCAGGACCTGGGATATGAGAATGTGCATGTGCGCGAGGGTGACGGCTACAAAGGTTGGGAGGAGAATGCGCCGTTTGATCGAATCATTGTAACTTGTTCCCCGGAAAGCATTCCGCAGCCGCTGATTGATCAGCTGAAGGAGGGCGGGCGGATGATCATTCCGATGGGCGAGCGTTACCAGCAGTCGTTTCATCTGTTGAAGAAAGAGAATGGGGAACTGCAGGATGAGAAGCTGATTTCGACATTATTTGTTCCGATGACTGGCGAGTCAGAGGAGCAGCGTCGAGTGCAGCCGGATACGGACCAGCCGCAGATTGTGAATGGTGGCTTTGAGCGTGATGAGAATGGAGACGGTCGAGTGGACGGCTGGCATTATCAGCGGAATGCTCGTCTGGAGGCTGAAGGTGCTATGGAGGGTCAGCAGTACCTGCGATTTGAGAACGCCGACCCGGATTCGCTGTCGCAGGCATTGCAGGGAACAGCAGTCAATGGGCGTCGTCTGGCGGGGCTGCGGCTGCAGTTCTGGATGAGGTGCACGGCGGTGGTTCCAGGGGCAGGTCCATCTGGTCAGGCCGCAGTTGTGGTTCATTTCTATGACGGGGTACGGCGGGAAATTGGTGCTGTGGTGATTGGTCGCTGGCGTGGGACACTGGACTGGCAGGATGTGCGAACAGTGGTTCAGGTGCCAGCTGAAGCGAAGGAGATGATCTTTCGCATCGGTCTGAATGGTGCTGCAGGGCAGCTTGACCTTGATGACCTGAAGATTGTTCCGATACCGCGGTGATATTTGACTGGACAGCGGATTTTGTCTGGGGTCAGGGCGATGAAGCGAATCAATGCGAAGCAGTGTTTTGTGTTAGTGCTGTTTTTTCTGATGTTGTCGCCTGCGATGGCTCAGCAGGATTCCGGCGGTCAGGGCGTGGCAGGGGCTCCGGCGACTCCTGTTGCCAGCACTGATCCCGAAAACCCGTTTCCCAAAGCTGTAAAGGTGCCTCCCGGCATTCTGGATGGTGGTGCTGAATGGTTTAACACATCGCTGCCAGTGGATTTGTCTGAGCTGCGAGGGAAGGTTGTGCTTCTGGATTTCTGGACGTATTGCTGCATCAACTGCATGCATATTTTGCCGGATCTGAAGTTTTTGGAAGAGAAGTACGGTAACCAGCTGGTGGTGATTGGAGTGCATTCTGCGAAGTTTGATAATGAGAAAGATTCGCAGAATATTCGGAATGCGATGCTGCGGTATGAGATTGAGCATCCGGTGGTGAATGATAGTGAGATGTTGATTTGGCGGCGTTTTGGTACTCGCGCCTGGCCGACGGTGGCATTGATTGATCCGGAGGGTAACTACTGTGGTTCGCAGAGTGGCGAGGGCAACAGGGAGTTGCTGGACGGGGTGATTGGGCGACTGATTGAGTATCACCGTTTCAAGGGAACCCTGAACGAAAAGCCTCTGGCATTTTCGCAGGAGTCTGTAAAGGCGGCTGACACACCGCTGCGTTATCCCGGCAAGGTAAGTCTGGATAGTGAGGGCAATCGTCTGTTTATCACAGACAGCAACCATAACCGGATCGTCGTTGCCGGGCTGAATGGTGAGTTGCAGGCAGTGATTGGCAGCGGTGTCGCAGGTCGTCGGGACGGCAATTTTCAGGAGGCAGAGTTCTTTCGGCCACAGGGGACTTTGCTGGTGAATGGAATTTTGTATGTGGCTGACACCGAGAACCATCTGATTCGAGCGGTGAATCTGGCTGAGGGGCGAGTTTCGACTCTGGCAGGCACTGGTATTCAGGGACAGCCGGGTCACTCGCTGGACGGTGGGTTACTGGAGGTGGCATTGAACAGTCCGTGGTCGATTGCTCATGCGAAGGGCACGCTGTTCATCGCGATGGCTGGGCCTCATCAGATTTGGTCGCATGTTATCGGCAGTGCTCGGCTGGAGATTCATGCGGGGAGTGGTAGTGAGGATGTTGTCAACGGCCCTTTGCTGGAATCGGCGTTTGCACAGCCTTCTGAACTGGTTGCGGATGGTTCGGGAGCGTGGTTGTATGTGGTGGACAGTGAGGGGTCCGCTGTGCGACGCGTTTCGACAGACAGGGCTGGCAGTGCAGAAACGCTTGCAGGTACTTCAGAGTTGCCGCGTGGTCAGTCGCTGTTTGCATTTGGGTATCAGGACGGTGCGGGGGATGTGGCGAGGTTTCAGCATCCTCTGGGTATCGCTCTGCATGATCAGACACTGTTTATTGCGGATTCATACAATCATCGTATTCGGCGGATTGATCTGAATGGTAATGCGGTCACGACGTGGCAGGGAGATGGAACGGCGGGTAATGCGCTGCAGCCATTGCAGCTGAACGAGCCTGGTGGTCTGGCCTGCTCGGGCGGGCGTTTGTTTATTGCTGATACGAATAACCATCGAATCGTGACTGTTGACCAGTCGACTGGCGGAGTGGCAGAATTTTCAGTGTCCGGCCTGAAGCCACCGGGACCGACTGCAAAGCGTGCTTTGCCGGATCTCAAGTCAGCGATTGATGTGGCACCTGTTCGTCTGGCTGCCACGCGGGGTTTGCAGACAGTCGTGAAACTGCAAATCCCGGAGGGATGGAAGCGGAACGAAGATTTCCCTGTGACCTGGGCAGTCTTTGCAGAGAATGATCAGCCGGTCGTACCGTCGTCGGCGTTGTCAGTGCGGCAAGAGTGTGAGCTGGGGGGGGATGGCAGTGACGTGCAATTCGTCATACCGCTTTCCGGACAGCCTGGTGAGGCTTCGTTGGTGGTGCAGGTCACGTGGGGTTATTGTGCGGCGGACGGGAAGGGGTTATGTCGTATGGCTTCAGCGGTGTGGAGGGTGCCGGTGCTGCTGAACACTGACGGTGGCGAAAGTCGACTGGACCTGCAATTTCCGGAGCTTGACATCAGGTGATTTGGTGACTCTGGCTGCAGCATCGGTAGTGATCTGCGGACGGCGGACCTGGGTGCAGTCTGGTGGAGCACCAGATCAGCAGTGGCACTGTAACAGCCCAGAGTGACCCCAGCAGCATCAGGCTTGCGAGTTGTGGTTCGGCGATCTGCACGACTCCCATACGCTGTCCTCCCAGAAACGTAGCGGGGGCTCCGGCGAATGTCAGGCTGGCAGCCAGCAGCGGGCGATGATAGAGCCAGCGGAGGCAGTTGGGGAAGGTGTTGGCAAACTGCGCCCACAGGACGGTCATCCAGGCGGGTGGCAAAACACCGAGCGGGCCGTGGGGAGTGAAGTTCAGGACGCCGGCAGCAATGAGGAGCGAGTCAACGAGCATTCCGGCGATGGCGGCGACAGCCATGAGCAGTAATTGTTGATTGCGACGTGGGTGCAGCCAAAGGTGGAGAATGATCAGCAGTGTGGTGCAGGCGATGCCGAGTTCGGGGTATCCGGCGGCGGCACCACCCATACAGGCCAGCCAGCCGGCTTCATAGAGCAGAAAATTCAGCAGGTTGGACATTGAGTAGTCCGCGGGTTGCTGGAGCAGTGCCTGGCGTGGGGCAGTTGGATCAGGATGTTTTCTTTGGCGGGGGATCTCGTTTGAGGGTGCCTTTTTGGATTTCCTCTACGACTTTTGCGAGGACGGCGGCATCTTTTGTTTTCATGACGTGTGCGATGCGAGTGGCTGGTATGAGCATGCGGGTCATCAGTTCTTCGGCGGATTCCCAGAGTTTTGCCTGTTTTTTGGGTGGTGCGAGGTAGAGGTTGGTGACCAGTTCAGCCAGTCGCTGCTCGTCAATTTGTTCGCGGTTGTCATAGTACCGCTGGATAACTTTCTGCTGGTAGGCTGTGTAATTGCGGTCGCTCATGGGAGTGTGGCTGGCGGGTGTTTGGCTGTGTGAGTGAAACGTGACTGGATGATGATGCCGGCGGAAGCCGTGGAGTGCGGTATTTGAGAGAAAGTTGGCGACAACTTCCAGTCCATTTTGGGGTGTGGAATCGATTGAAAATCGGGCTGAATTCGCATGGGCGACGCGATTCGTCGCTGGAAATGCAGTAGCATTTGGTTCATGCGTGTCCGCGAAAGGGTGCGAACAGCGGTAATTCCAGTGTGTTTCTGACGGGCGGTATTCTGAAAATGGCTGACGGTGAAAATATTTTTCGTGGTTGTATTCCGGCTTTGATGACTCCTTGTTCAGCTGCCGGTGAGCCTGATTTTGACGCTCTTGTCAGTACGGCGCAGCGGCTGGTTGGTGCCGGGATGCGTGGGGTAGTGTATTGTGGTTCCATGGGTGACTGGCCTTTGCTGACAGACGTTCAGCGGCAGGAGGGCGTCGAGCGATTGTGCGGAGCGGGTGTACCGGTTGTGGTGGGTACCGGGGCGCAGAATCCTGCGATAGCGGCGGCGCACGCTGCTCATGCTCGCAGGGCCGGCGCTGCCGGTTTGATGGTGATTCCGCGGGTCCTTTCGCGGGGAACATCATCAGCGGCTCAGCGGCATCATTTTGCGGGCGTCCTGCAGGCGGCTGACGGTTTGCCGGCGGTGATTTACAACAGTCCTTACTACGGCTTTGAGACTCGAGCTGAGTTGTTTTTTGATTTGCGACGGGAATTTACAAATCTAGTGGGTTTCAAAGAGTTTGGCGGCGCAAAGTCGCTCAGCTATGCCGCTGAGCATATTACCAGTCGTGACGCTGCTTTAACCCTGATGGTGGGTGTCGACACGCAGGTGTTCCACGGCTATGTGAACTGCGGTGCCAGTGGTGCGATTACTGGTGTTGGCAACGCTCTGCCGAAGGAAGTGCTGCGGCTGGTGGAACTGTGTGGCAGGGCTGCTGGTGGCTGCGTGAAGTCACGGGTGCTGGCACAGCAGCTCAGCGAGGCACTGATGGTGCTTTCAACTTATGACGAGGGGCCTGACCTTGTGCTTTACTACAAAGCACTGATGGTGCTGGAGGGGCATTCTGAGTATCAGCATCAAATCGGCAGCACGGACAGGCTGAGTGACTGTCAGTTGAATTTCCTGAAGGCTCAGTGGGGCCTGTTTCGTGCGTGGTGGTCGACGTGGGAGGGGGCCGTCTGATTTTTGGCTAGCTGGCGGCGGTTTGTTGTGGTGAGGCTGGTAGTTGGTGCGGGGTGGTGTGCAAGGAAGGAATTTCCGATGAGATCCTTACTGCTGGTACTGGCGTCGATGGCTGCAGGAGTATCGAACATGCTGGCGGATGATGGGATGTTTCCCATGAGCGAGCTGCCTCGAGTGAATCTGCGTGAGCGGGGAATTGAGCTGACTGCCGAGCAACTGTTCAACCCGAGCGAGATCAGTCTGGTGGATGGGATTTGTCGTGTGAATGGCTGCACGGGTTCGTTTGTTTCCGATTCCGGCCTGATTATTACGAATCATCACTGTGCTTTTGACGCGATTCAGAAAGCCAGCACAAGTGAGCGGGATTTGCTGACGAACGGTTTTATTGCGGGCAGTCGTGCTGCAGAGATTCCGGCTCCTGATTACCAGGTTCGGATTACTGAGAACTACCGGGAAATTTCTGCGGACGTTTTGTCAGTGGTGCGGGATGGGATGACATTTTTGGAGCGTACGAAGGCGCTTGAAAAACGGCGTAAGGAACTGGAGCTTGAGGCTGAGAAGCAGCATCCGGGTTTGCGTGCGGAGGTTGCAGAGATGTTTGCTGGCCGCACGTACGTGCTGTTTTTGTACACATACCTGAAGGATGTTCGTCTGGTGTTTGCACCACCTGTCTCCGTGGGAAATTTCGGAGGTGAAGCGGACAACTGGGAGTGGCCTCGGCACACGGGTGATTTTTCTTTCATGCGTGCCTATACGGCTCCTGACGGCAGTTCGGCGACCTGGTCAGAGCAGAACATCCCATATCGTCCCAGGCGATTCCTGCAGGTACAGTCGGCGGGCGTTGACGAGGGTGATGCGGTGTTTTTGCTGGGGTATCCGGGACGCACGGCGCGACATCGGACTGCCAGTTTTTTGCAGTATGAAAGTCGTGTCAGGCTGCCGCTGACAGTGGAGTTGTATCAGTGGCAGATTCGAGAGATGGAGGAGGCTGGTGCTGCGGATCGATCGGTCGCCATACGGCATGCGTCGAGGACAAAGTCGCTGGCTAATGTTGAAAAGCGTTCGCGAGGGCAATTGCAGGGGCTGCAGCGTGCGCAGATTGTTGAGCGTCGTTTGCTGCAGGAGTCGGAGTTGCAGGCTTTTATTGACGCAGACGCGGAGTTGCGAAAGCAGTTTGGCACGGTGCTGGGGGATATCGCGGCGGTCTATGCAGAGATGGAATCCGCTGGATCTCTGGAGATACATTTGCAGCAGCTGCGTCAGGCGTGCCGAGCTTTGGCATTTGGGTTTGCGGTGGTGGATGCCGTGCACGAGCGAGCGAAGCCGGATCTGGAGCGAGAGTCTCCGTGGATGGACCGGAACTACGCGCAGTCGGTTCAGGAGCTGAAGGTTTCGCTGCGGGACTGGCATCCGCCGACAGATGAAGTGATGCTGGGGGGCATGCTGGCGAGGCTTGAGAATATTCCGGGGGGTCGTGATATTGCAGTCCTTGGCGGTTTGACAGAGAGCGATCAGACCTGTGAGCAGGCGGCAAAGCGTTTGATTGCGGGGACGAATCTGGGTGATGCAGTTTTCGTCGAGCAAGCGTTGGCTCAAACGGTCAAGCAGCTGAGTGAAAATCAGGACCCTGTACTGCAGCTGGTATTGTCGTTATATCCCGAGTATCTGCGTTTGCGGGAGCTGGACAAGACTCGGGAAGGGCGACTCAGCCGACTGTATGGCTCATTGCTGGAGGTTAAGGAGATATTTTTGCGGACCGGTTTTATCCCTGATGCGAACGGGACACTGAGATTCACATCGGGTCATGTGCGTGCGTATTCGCCGGCAGATGCCGTCGTCAGGACTCCTGTTTCGACGCTGCGTGGTGTGATTGAAAAGACGACCGGTCGCGATCCGTTCATTACTCCTGAGCCCGTGCTGCGTGCATATCGTGAGGGTGATTTCGAGGGGTTTCTGCATCCGCGTCTGGGACAGGTTCCGGTGGCAATTCTTTATGATACAGACACAACCGGCGGGAATTCGGGCAGTCCCGTTTTGAATGCGAAGGGCGAGCTAGTCGGAGTGAATTTTGATCGCTGCTTTGAAGCCACGATCAATGATTTTGCGTGGAATGCTGACTACAGTCGTTCGATTGGTGTAGATATTCGTTATGTGCTGTGGATTACAGGTCGGGTGTATGGAGCGACCGAGTTGCTGAAGGAGATGGGAGTTGTGACAGCGAAATAATTGAGGGCAGGCGTGGGGGAATTCGTACCTGAAAAGTGTGAATTCGCTTGTTTTTTTGATCCGTGTGAAGCGTCCTGCGTTGAGAGAGGGGTGGCATTTCGAATTGGTAAGCTATTTAGAGAGCAGGGGAGGGGTGTGGCATGTCGGCATCTGAGCCGGACGAAATGAAGCAAAATGAGGGGCAGCTTGAAATGCTGCTGGTGCCGATTGTTACGATTCTGACCGGCGGTTTTGTGCTGCTGTTTGGTTTTTGATTGTGAATCCTCGTGAAGAAATCGTGGTGCTGCGTTTTGGCAAGTTTGTCACGACGCTGCGGCGGCAGGGGATTTGCTGGATCGGGCACTGCATCGCATACCGACTCGCGATATGACTCATGATATTCCAGTAACCACTGTTCAGGCTGCTGGCCGAGAACACCATCACTGGGTGTTTTCATCATGGCTGGCGGGTGGAGGTGTTCGAGGCGGGATGACCTGGGGCGAGTCGGATGACTATGGCATTAACGTGGCTGCGGACGAAGTGCATGTGCATGATTTTCATACCACGATACTACATTTGCTGGGGCTGGATCATACGCGTCTGACGTGGCGAAATTCGGGGCGGGATTTTCGTCTTACAGATGTGCATGGTCGGGTGGTGCAGGAGATTCTGATCTGACAATCTGACAGGTCAGCATTATGGTGTTGGGGCAGCGGCGACTGTCCGCTGTCCGGGCGACTGTCTCAGAAACGCAAGCAGATCGGCCATTTGCTGAATGCTGACATCCTTTTCGATGCCTTCGGGCATCAGCGACCTGTTGCTGGATCGGAGTTCTTCGACTTCACTGCGTTCCACAGACACCTGTCGTCCTTCTGCCTGTTTAAGCGTGATTGTTTGTGGTGTTTCACTGACCAGCAGTCCATTCAGCAGTCGGCCGTCCTTTGTCACCACGATGTATTCGGAATACTGCGGGTCTACTCGGCGATTGGGATCAAGCACGTCGTACAGCAGCGCATCCGCAGCGCGGGCACGCGTGTCGCTGATGTCCGGTCCGACACTGTGTCCGAGGACTCCGATTCGATGGCATTTGCTGCAGGTACGTTCGAAGACGATGGCGCCGCGGGTCACGTCTGCTTCGAGTGACAGGGCTGCCGAGTAGTCTATGGCTATCTGCTGGCGATCTGCTGAGACGGCTCCGCCAAAGAGGGAACGAGCGGCGTCCTGAACGGCTTTATCGGCATTTTGCAGGAGCGGGAGTCGCTGGTCGATGGAGAGCGCTGCGGCGGATATTTCACCAGCCTGCATTCGACTCAGCAGCTGATTTAGACTGTCGCGACGGCTGAGGAACAGATCGATCGCGGCGGACCGAGCAGCCGGGGTGAGTCCGGTCCAGGCGTCCATGACCTGCTGGGCCAGTTCCGACCGACCGGAGCGGCGAATCACTTCCACAGCGGCTCTCTGGCAGGCTGATGATTCGCCGGGCGACAGCAGACTGGAAATGGCGGCCTGTAGTTGTTCTGTGGGTAACTGCGGGAGCAGCATCATGGCGGCGGTGCGATCCACATCCAGAGCGGTACGATCAACCGCAACCGCGGCGGCTGTGTTCAGAGTTTGCTGGATTCCTGTGAGGCTTTGGGTAAGTTCCGGAGGAGGGCTTTGCAGCAGCGCGTTGACGGATTTGGGCAATTCACTGCTGAATGTTCTCGGCAGTCCTTCTGACATGCCGGCGACGACTGCTGTGCGAAACCAGACGGGTGTTGCGGCGGCGTCGCGAATACTTTCAGCAGTAATCTTTAAAGAATCGAGGTTGCCGTGGATGCAGGCGTTAGCAGCGAGGCGTCGCAGGTAGTCTTGCTGGGAGGTGAATTGTGCGGCATCAGGTGAACTGGGGGAGGGGCTTTGTGCCAGCCGTTGAATTACAAGGTGAGCTGATTTCGGGGCGGTTGTCAGAAAGGCCCCCTGGATCCACGGATCGGTCGTGGCCGCCGCTCGTACAACAGTTTCAGTCAGTGCGGAGTCGGCGGGCTGCAGGGCCAGCAGAGTCTGAAACTGGACTCGTGGATCCGAGTCCAGCAGCAGTGCGGAAAGTATTGAGATTCGCTCGTTGCCTGCCGGAATATATCGTGACAGGCGAGCGGCGTTACGTCGCACGCTGGCGAAAGTGTCGTATGCTGCGGTCCTGACATCGGCAGCGGTGAGGGCGTGTAGTCCTTCGAGTGTCCAGAGGGCATGCAATCTGCCGAATTGTGCTGGGTGGTCGGATTCGCGACTTTGGAGCAGGGTGCGGAGGGCTGGGATAGCTGCGGCATCGCGTTTTTCGAGCAGCAGGCGTTGTCCCAGCATTCTTCTCCAGCCATTTCCGTCTGAGAGGATTGAGACACATTCAGCAACAGAAACTGGCTGGCGGAACTCTGTGGTGGTGGAGGCCAGCGGAGTAATTTTCCAGATGCGTCCGCGGTCTTCCCCTGCACGCCAGTTCATTTTTGCGGCGACGTCATCGGGCACAAACTTTGGGTGTTCGACCCACAAACGGTACATATCGGCGAGATACAGGGAGCCATCCGGGCCGGTGGCAAGGCTGGCTGGGCGGAACCAGGTATCTGTGGAGGTGAGAAAATCGGCAGTTTCGCGGGCGCGTGAGGAAGTCAATCCGGCTCCTTCGGCGGTAATCAGTGAGCGAGTAACGAGGTGACCAACTGGTTCACAGACGAAGAGCGAGTTGTCTGATTCGGGGCCGGCGAGACCACCGCGATACGCAGTGACTCCACAGGCCGACGTATGTGTACCGGCGTGCGAGAGCCAGTTGCTCTTCATTGTAATTTTAGGATAGACGCGAGTTTTTTCGCCGGCGGGTCCGACGTCAGTATGTCCCGCAGTGACTCCGGAGAATGGGTTGGCAGCAACCTGTTCCAGAGTAAATATGTCGCTCATGGAGGGGTTGCGATTTGAGCTGAAGAAGCGTTGTCCATAGCTGTCGATGGTGTTGCCAAATTGTCCCGCCCCGGCAACAGCCTCGAATTTCATGGTGTATGGGTCAAAGCAGAAATCGACTCGCGGAATATCAACGGGCTCGAGTGATTCAAATCCCGGGCGGACACAGCGGACTTTTCCGTAACCGTAGGTGCACCAGATGCGATTATCGAGTCCCAGTCGCGGACAGCCGATCTGCATCTGCGGGTGAGCGGGAGTAAATCCTTCGAACCATGTTTCGATACGATCCGCCGTGCGGTCGCGGTTGTCGTCGGGCAGGTAGACGATGCTGGTTTCGGTGCAGGCGAGGACTCCTGTACCCCATGCAAGTACGCTGTGGCAGAATTTGAGGTGCACTGCGAATACTGATCGGTGATCCATTTTCCCGTCGCGATCCAGATCTTCGAGAAGTACGATCTGCGACAGGGCTTTTGAGTCCGGGTTTGCAGGGCCCGTTGGGTAGTCTCCGTATTCGGCAACAAACATGCGTCCGGTGGCGTCAAAGTCGAGGGCAACCGGATCGAAGACGAGTGGTTCGGCTGCCACGAGTTCAATGCGGAAGCCGGGTTCGATTTCGAAGCAGGCTGCGGATTCAGCGGGAGATTTCGGTGGTGCGGTGGGTTGATCGATCCAGTGTCTTCCTCCGCGCTGCTGTTCGATGGAGCTAACGAGATCACCGGCCGGGGGTTGTAGCAGCGAGATCAGGAGTGGCAGGAGCAGGGAAACCACCTTCATCTGCGTAAGCATAGAGAGTTCCGATCAGGGCAGGGCGGGTTATTTGGGGGAGGCGGAAGAGAGGCAGCCAGAAGCAGCAGTCGGTGGGAGATATTCTGCCAGCCGGGGGCGACTGTTGCCAGCGTGAGTTTGGGGGCAGTTTATCGGCGGGCGAAAATAGTATTGGAAAGCCAGGGATCTGCAGTGAGGATATGATGTAGCGCGGCTGTCAGCAGGTTTGTCCAGTCAGCACCGGCAGGGACACTGCGCAGGGTTTGCAGGGGTCCATTTGTCAGGTGGTTGTAAACGATTTGGAGCGGTACCAGCATTTGCTGGCGAAACAGTTGTTGCTGTTCGGTATCGAGATCCGTTCGCAGCAGTGTCGTCTGAATTTCGGAGCGAGTTCTTTCGAGTCGAGCGAGTCCCGAATGCTGACTTCTGAACAGGAATCCGTTGACGAATGCGCGGCGCAGTCTGCCACAGGGGTCGAAATGGTAGACCTGATTTTGACCGAAGAAGAAGCTTGGTGCTGAGTCGCGGAATCCGACGGTCAGTGGTTCCGGGAGGGAGGGCAGCAGGAATTCTGCGCGTGGGAGCAGGGCTGTGGCCTCGTTGATCAGGTCTTCGCGTTCGGATTCGTTGCGAGCCATTGTGGTGCAAACTGGTAAAAATCGCTGGTGTGAGGCTGCGGACGCGGCTGGTGACCGAATTCGGGTGATTGTAGCAGGGACTCATGGGCTGGAAAATGCCTGCGAGGTGTGGGTTGGTTTGTACCGATCGTTACGGATGTTAGATTTCAGGTGCATGTTTTTAGCTTTTTCGGCAAGCGACAGGCCGTGCAGTGCAGCGAAAGGTTTGGTGTGTGATGGGCTTGAAGCGTTGTATTTGGGCGGCACTGATGCTGGTTCTGACAGGGGTGGCCGGTGCTGCAGGGCCTCCGGAGAAGGTCGCTACGATTGAGGGTGTTACGGAGTATCGATTTGGAAACGGAGCAAGGGTGCTGCTGTTTCCGGATGCGTCACAACCGACGATTACCGTAAACATGACAGTGCTGGTGGGATCTCGACATGAGGGTTATGGTGAGGCGGGCATGGCGCACCTGCTGGAGCATTTGGTATTCAAGGGGACTCCGACGTTTCGCGATGTTCCGAAGGCGTTGCGTGATCATGGCGCCAGCTTTAACGGTACGACCAATCAGGATCGAACAAATTACTTCGAGACTTTGCCGGCAACGGAAGAGAATCTGGAGTTTGCAATTCATCTGGAGTGTGATCGTTTGGTGAACAGTTTCATTGATCGTGAGGACCTGTTGAAGGAATTTACGGTTGTACGAAACGAGTTCGAGCGAGGTGAGAACAGTCCGGAGGGAGTGCTGTTTCAGCGGGTGATGGCAGCGGCGTACGAGTGGCATAACTATGGTCAGACTACGATTGGTAACCGCTCTGACATCGAGCGAGTGCCGATTGAGAATCTGCAGGCATTTTATCGCCGATATTATCAGCCGGACAATGTGGTGCTGATTGTGACGGGGCGTTTTGAAGAGCCGAAGGCTCTGGAGATCGTGGGTAAGTACCTGGGTTCAATTTTGCGACCTGAGCGTCGTCTGGATGCAACCTACACAGAAGAGCCGGCTCAGGACGGCGAGCGTGAGGTGATTTTGCGGCGTGTAGGCGGGGTTGGTTCGGTCATTGCGGCCTATCACATGCCGGCTGCGGCCCATGAAGACTGGGCGGCACTGTCGATTTTGGGGAGTGTGTTATCAGAGACGAAGGTTGGCCGGCTGGACCGGGCGCTGGTTGAAACGAAAGTCGCGACCAGTGCTTCGGGTCGTTCGGACAGTTCACATGACCCTGGTTTGTTTACGTTTTCTGCTTCTCCGGTTGAAGGTAAGCTAAATGAGACTCGCGAGTTGTTGCTGAAGACGATTGGCGAACTGGGAAGTGCAGAATTTTCGGCTGAGGAACTGGACCGGGCAAAGTTGCGGTCCAAACGGAGTTCCGAGCAGCTGATGACCAGTGCGTCGTCGATGGCATCGGCTTTAAGCGGTGCGTCATCGCTGGGTGACTGGCGACTGTTGTTCCTGCAGCGGGATCGCGTGCAGGCGGTGACTGCAGCCGATGTGAATCGAGTGGCTGCGACGTATTTCAAGCCGTGGAATCGAACTCTTGGCATGTTTATTCCGTCGGATGCTCCGCGTCGACTGACGGTTCCTGCGGTGCCGTCAATCGCTGCTGTGGTGAAGGACTACAAGGGTGGAGCGGCGGTCGCTGCTGGAGAGGCTTTTGACCCGACTCCGGAGAATCTTGACGCACGCACGAAGGTAATTGAGGAGGATGGCGTTCGTATTGCACTGTTGCCGAAGAAGAATCGGGGTGAGACGGTAGAGATGACCTTGTCGCTGCGTTATGGCAATGAGGAGTCTCTGCAGAATTTGGGCACAGCAGCAGGAGATGGATCGACTGAATGTCCAGATCGGTGGTGGTGGTGGCGGTGGTCGTGGTCGCCGAGGGGGGCGTGGTGGTGGCGGAGGTTCAGCGGGAACTCTGTCATTTTCCATCGAGGCGCGGCGTGATTCTCTGGAAAAGGGGATTTACCTGCTGGGTGAGATTCTGCGGGAACCGGCTTTTCCGGCTGAAGAGTTTGAGCAGATGCGACTGCGGAGTACAGCGCTGATTGCGTCAATGGACGCTGATCCCGCAGCGCTGAGTTCAGAGCTGCTGTCGCGCAGTCTTTCTCAGTATCCCAGGGGTGACGTGCGTTATTCGATGTCGATGCAGGAAAGAAAGGCCGAGCTTGAGTCTGTGACTTTGGAGCAGGTGAAGGCTGTTTATCAGCAGCAGTTGTCGGCAAGTCATGCTGAGATTGCGATCGTGGGTGATTTTGAGGTGGAGTCCGCGATGTCAGCGGTACGAGAGGTTCTGAAGGGCTGGAAGTCGGAGACTCGCTGGCAGGAAATTTCCCGAGAGGCTCGTGCGGACGTGCATGCGGGGAAGCAGGACATTGTGACGCCGGACAAGGCGAATGCTGTATTTTTGGCTGGTTTGTCATTCGCGATGAATGACGATCATCCGGATGCAGCGGCGCTGCAACTGGGGAATTTTATTTTGGGGGGCGGGACATTGAGTTCTCGCCTTGGAGACCGCATTCGGCAGAATGAGGGGTTGTCGTATGGCGTAAATTCATCGGTGAGTATCCCGAGCACCGGGAATGATGCTCGATTCGGGATCAATGCGATTACGAATCCGGCGAATATTAATGCAGTGGAGAAGGCTGCGATGGAGGAGTTGGGGCGATTTTTGAAGGACGGGCCGTCTTTAAAGGAACTGGCGGATGCTCAGACAGCGTGGCTGGAGTCTCGCAAGGTTTCTCGTACGAGTGATGGTGCGATTGCAGGCCAGTTAGTTTCAAATCTGCATCTTTCGCGGAGCTTCGCGCGTGATGCAGAGGAGGAGCGACGGATCGCAGCTTTGACACCGGAAATGGTGCGTGACGCATTTCGCAGGCACATCGATCCCGCGAAGCTGGTGGTGATTCGGGCTGGTGATTTTCGTTGAAGTTGGACGGATTGTGTTTGGGCCAGAGTTTCTGCACTGAGAGGAGCGAATCGTGAGATCAGGAACAGGGGCTCTGGTGTTTTTGTGTTTATTGTATTCCGTGCAGTGTGCTGGTGTTGTGGCGGGGGATCGTCCGACAGGACGATCCTTCGCGACTCGCTCCGAAGCGATTGCTCGCCACGGCATGGCGGCGACAAGTCAGCCGCTGGCGACGATGACGGCAGTCGATATTTTGCGGCGAGGCGGTTCTGCGGTTGATGCTGCGATTGCGGCGAATGCCGTTTTGGGCGTTGTGGAACCAACTGGCTGCGGGATTGGCGGCGATTTGTTTGCGATCGTGTGGGATGCAAAGAGCGGTCAACTGCATGGACTGAACGGCAGTGGCAGATCTCCTCGTTCACTGTCAGCAGAGGAGTTTCGTCGCCGTGGTTTGAAGAAAATTCCCTCGTTTGGTGTGCTGCCGATTTCTGTACCGGGCTGTGTGGATGGATGGTTTGAGCTGCATGGCAGGTTTGGGCGTTTGCCGATGTCTGAAGTTCTGGAGCCAGCGATTCGATATGCTCGTGAGGGCATACCTGTGAGTGAGGTGATAGCTGACGGATGGCGCAGCGGCGAGACAGTGTTTCGTGAGCAGCCGGGATTTGCGGAAACATTTTTGTTGGCGGGTCGAGCGCCTCGGAAGGGTGATGTCTTTAGGAACCCGGGTCTAGCGGAGACGCTGGGGCGTATTGCGAAGCATGGGCGTGACGAATTTTACGCAGGCTCGACGGCTGAGCGGATTTCTGATTTTGTGCGGCAGCACGGGGGTTATTTGTCGTTTGGGGATCTGCAGCAGCACAGGTCGGACTGGGTGGCTCCGGTTTCGGTGGACTATCGTGGCTACGATGTTTGGGAGTTGCCACCGAATGGGCAGGGCATAGCTGCACTGCAGATGTTGAATGTGTTGAGGGGTTTTGATTTGCGGCGGGCAGGTTTCGGCAGTGTGGATCATGTGCATTGGTTTGTGGAGTCGAAAAAGCTGGCTTTTGAGGACCGGGCTCGGCTGTATGCGGATCCTCAGTTTGCGGCAGTGCCGACAACTGAGTTGATATCGATTGAGTATGCGGATCGTCGCAGGGCACTAATCGATGCTGGGCGTGCGGCTGCAAGTTATCCGGTTGGAATTCCGACGTCGGTGGAGGAAGGCGATACGATTTATCTGACGACGGCTGACAGTGAGCGAAACATGGTATCGCTGATCCAGAGCAATTACCGCGGATTTGGTTCGGGTGTTTGCCCGCCGGGGCTTGGTTTTTCGTTACAGGATCGTGGCGAGATGTTTGATTTGGAGCCGGGTCGAATGAATTCGTATGCTCCGGGGAAGCGACCGTTTCACACGATCATTCCGGCGTTTGTCACGAAGGGTGGGCAGCCATTCATGAGTTTTGGTGTGATGGGTGGGGCGACTCAGCCACAGGGGCACGTTCAGATACTGATGAATGTGATAGATTTTGGGATGAATCTGCAGGAGGCGGGGGACGCTCCGCGGATTCTGCATTCGGGTTCTTCGGAGCCGACAGGTGAGCGGATGACGGCGGGTGGCACGATAGCACTGGAAGCGGGTTTTCCGCAGGAACTGCCGGACCAGTTGCGGCAGCGGGGGCACATCCTGAAATCTGTTCGTGGCGAATTTGGGGGCTATCAGGGCATCATGTTTGATGCTGAACGCGGCATCTATTTTGGTGCCAGTGAATCCCGCAAGGACGGCATGGCTGCCGGCTACTGACATGTTTTGACGGGAAGGCATCAACTACTTTTTGCGAAGGGTGCAGGTTTCGCTGATAGAGTATCCGGCGAAGTACCCCAAGGGGCTCCATGAAAATCCGCTGGATGGATCCTGGACAATAACCGTGACTTTGGTGTTGGTTTGGCTGACGGAGATTTGGGCACCTGTGCCGAGTCCGACCCGGTTCATTTGACCTATAGCCTCATTGGTAGCGTTGAGTGCGGTACCACCGGGAATTGCGACTTTCCCAGCACCTTCGCAGGCTGCGAAACCGATGGTGTTTCGTGCGAAGTTCATGGACGCGAGTTCAATCGCAGCAAAACACCATGGATTGAAGACCTATTGGGGAACATACGGGTCAGGATCTGATATTGTGCGTCAAATTTTCGGAAAACGCCGAACGGATTGTCTGTTTGGGTCGCGACAGTGTGTTTCTGCGTTACATCAGACTGCGGCGGAATGCGTGTTTTTTGCTGGTGTGGTGTTGCTGTAATGCAACAAAGTGGAATGTGTGGGGCAGGTGGAGGGGAGCGCTGGCATGTATTTGATGAGGCTGGCTGATCGCGTTGCGCGGGGTTTGAGAAAATTGCCCGCAGCCCAACTGGAGCCGCACCGTAAATTTCTGCTGGACCAGCAGTGTGTTTCTGGCGGATTTCGTGGTCGGGAGGGGGACGGCGATCTTTATTACACTGGTTTTGCGGTGCGAGCTCTGGCAGTGACAGGTGGTGTTCCAGCTGAGCCCGCAGAGCGTCTGCATCAGTTTTTGTTGTCGACGGATCCTTTGTCGCTGAATGCGGTGGATCTGCTGAGTTGGCTGTACAGCGGTTTTGTGATTGAAGCCACCTGTGGTCGTGCTGTCCTGAGGGCAAGTGCACAGGAGTTTGCTGTAGAGGTGGTGAGCAGTCTGCAGCGTCTGAGGACGGCAGATGGTGGATTTTCGCGAACAGTGGAAGGTGCAGCGGGCAGTACTTATCAATCGTTCATGTGTGCTCTGATTTTTGAGCTTTTGGGGCAGCAGATACCCCGCCGAAACTCCTTGATTCAGTTTCTGTACGATCGTCAGCGTGAGGATGGCGGTTTTGTCGAGATTGCTCCGATGAAGCGCAGCGGTACGAATCCTACTGCGGCGGCTGTCGCTCTACTGAAGTCACTGGGCGCTATGGATGAGGAAATAGTGGAAGACGTGCTGGGTTTTTTGACGGATGTGGTCAGTGAAGAAGGTGGCTTTCAGGCGAACACTCGCATACCTTTTGCAGATGGCCTTTCGACATTTACTGGATTGCTGACAGCTCAGGATCTGGGGCGTCGTGATGTGATTCCGACGGAGCAGCTACTGGCATATGTGCGGGGGGGGCTGGAGCTTGGAACTGGCGGGTTTCGTGGGGCTATTTGGGATCAGCAGGCTGATGCTGAGTACACATTTTATGGTCTGGGGATTCTTGGGCTGCTGTACTGCTGATGACAGACCGCCAACATCAGCGGCAGAATCTGCGGTTTTGTCTGCCATGCCTGACCGGACCGGCGGGATTCTTTCTTGCCTGTCGTCTGTGCTGTTCGGTTCGATGTAGACAGGATTGGGCGGTTTTCAGTAGAAGCAAGCAGCAGGAAGCCCGGTTGGTGTCTATCCGGAGGTCGTGGTTATGAAAGCATCCTGAGGTGGCCTGGAGGCCTGCTGATGTTCCGTGCTTCGCGGTTCGCATTGATTCTTGCACTCTGCTGTGCAACTGGTTGTCAGGGTGCCAGATTCTGGAAGAAGAGCGACTGGCAGGCGACACGTGATAAGGCTGCGACCAAATCGAGCAGTTCAACGGCCAAGAAAGACTCTGAGAAGCCTAGGCTTTCCTTTGCCAAACTGACCAGCAGAAAAACAGACCCGGATGACAAGGATTCTGGTCAGGCTGAGCCTTTAATTGCTGAGCAGCAACTGGATTTGCTGGTGCAGCAGGGACAGCAGGCGCTTGAGAAGAACGATCTCGAGACTGCCAAGCAGGCTTACCGTGAAATTCTGCTGCTTGATCCGGCGCATGCGGCCGCGAATCATGGTCTCGCGATGGCAGCAGATCTTGAGCGTCGCTGGAAGGATGCTGAGTATCACTATTTGCAGGCTTTGAAGACGAATCCTGGTGATGCGAACATACTTTCGGATCTGGGATATTCCTGTCTTCTGCAGCGTCGTGTTGCAGAGGCGGAAAGGTATTTGAATCAGGCGCTGGAAGTAGATCCGCAGCACGAAAATGCCCGCGTGAATCTGGCACTGCTGGATCTGCAGCAGGGGTGGGCAGACGCTGCAGAGCAGCGAATTGTGGATCTTTACGGCGACACTGCTCGTGCGGCAGAGATAATGTCGCAATTGCAGTATCAGGCAACTGAGGCGAGCGGGAACCAGCGTCAGAAACCGGAGTCCGCAGAGGAATATCCCGAGGTATCTTCCGAACTGCCGTTTGAGCAGGTGCAGGAACTGGCGCGGCAGCAGCGTGAGGCTTCATTGCGCAGACGCATGCAGGACAATGCTGGTCGTACGATTCCTCGGGCCGCTGGCTGGCCGGCGGGTGCGGTGAATCAGGGTCCTGAGGGATCGACACATCAGTATCCGGGATCTGGCTGGTCAGTTCAGCAGCCGGATGGTGGTATGCCATCGATGCCTCCTCTGGACAGTACAGATTTGGCACAGGCTCGGTATCGTGGGCAGTGGCCGACTGCACCTGCGAATGCTCGGTCTGTGTCGTGGAACCAGCCGCAGTCAGTGCCGGCGTCCGGTTGGCCCGGCTTCAGTGGTTCGGCAAACGTACAGGCACTGGGTTACGGTGCGCAGCAGGCTGTTCAGCCGAGTTCGTGGGTACAGCCGGCGCCGTATCAGGCGGCGGGCGGTTTTCCTGCCGGTGGTGTGGATCAGGCAATCCCGGGCGGTATGAGACGGGGACAGACTCCGGCTGTAACGCCTGTGGCTCCCGTTCAAACGGTCAGCGCTGCGATGATTCGATCGGGGCAACCGGTTGCCCCCGGGGCTCAGAGTCGTGGTGAACCGGCTGGAATGCAGATTCGTGGTGTGCCTCAGGGGGGCAACGCTGGCTGGGAGCAGGCTGGTCCAGTGGGGTCACAAGCTGGGTACAGTGACAAAGCTTCTCGGTTGGAGAATTTGCCTGTGGAGGGGCTGAATGCTGGTCCGGGGAGTTTGTTTCCTGTGTACGGAGATCAGTCAGCCGAGGGTGTGCAACCGGCGGGGTTTTCAGGGGCGGGACCCGAAGTTGCGACGGGGCTGCGGATGATGGGCGGTGTCGTTTCGTGGGCTGCTGATGGTCTTTATTACGGTCCTCCAAAAAGTGTGCTGGCTGGTCAGGAGTTGTCGGACCAAATGTCGGCTCAGGCTGCCCAGCGTGCTGCGCAGCTGGGTGTATACGATGTGTGGCCGGAGGCCGCTTCAGCAGTTGCTCCAATGCAGGCATATAATCTGCAGAGCGAGTCAATTCATCAGGAGTATCGCGGTATACAGCACAGCCAGCGGCCGATGAATCAATCACGGCGCTGACAAGTCGGGTATGGTGCGATTAAGGGGGTGCTGTTGGCGTCGGCCTGGCCGGGCGGCTGATTTGATAAGTCGGCAGGAAGCGGTAATAGACTTCCAGAGTGAGTGTTGCGAGAGCCGTTGAGTAGAGACGCCCGCCGTAGCGTCCCCACGGATCGTTGGGGTCCCAGGTGCCGGCAAGTTCTCCGGACGTGCGTTGTTCTGCGATCAGCAGATCTCGAATCATGCTGTTCCATTGTCGCCAGGGTGCTCCGCCATGCTGGTGCATTGCGAGAGTTCCGTAGTACCAGTAGTAGAAGTCTGTGCGGGCAACCGATGGTGGATTCCGACCGAGGAATCCGACGGCTTCTCTGGTGGCGGGTGAATCCGGGGGTGCGCCCAGCATTTGTCTGCAGAAGAGCGCTTCAGCGGTCATGACGGGTGTTGGTGGCTCTGAGCCTCCGGATGTACCAGGAATCGATCGTCGATAACCGTAGAGTCCGCCGGCGGTTCCCTGGGCTGTGTTTTTTAGAAAAGCCTGCATCCGGGCACGGACCTGTTCCGAAACTGTGACTCCAGCCATCTCAGCACTTTTCAGTGACATCAGGTGCCAGCCAAACATGCTGACATCACCTTCCTGAAACTGGCGATATCGCCAGCCTCCGCTGGCAGGATCCTGCTGCCCGATGGTGAATGTTACGGCCTTTGCCAAGGCTGAACGCAGGCGGATATCATCGACATGTCGCAGTTGCCATGACCATCTCAGGATAGGGTCCGCAAGAGTTTTTTCGTTGAGTAGAGCATTCATTGGCAGGACAGAAGTGGCAACGGGGCCGGACAGGACTGTGGTGGAAAGTTTGGCTGTTTGAAAGGCGATTGCGAGCGTGTCTGGTTCAACAATCGAACCGAGGACAATGTCTTTTTGCATGCCGCAGGCTTCTGCCAGGGCGTAGGTGGCCATCGCATGGCAGTACATGCGCGCAAAGTGTTCAGCATTTCCGGCAAGGCAACCATCTGCATTCTGCTGCTGAATGAGCCAGTCGAGTGCCTGATCGACCTGAATCGCGTACCGCCCCTGTTCGTGTGTGTAGCCTGCTCCGAGAAAGCAGAGGACAGTCAGAGCGGTCAGTCCAGCGTCAGCCTCACGACCGGCGAAATCACGATCGACGCCTTTTTCATCGATGTCCACCTGGCCGGCACCATAGTCTGAGGCGTCCCAGTGTCCGTCGGGTGATTGTACCCGGGCCAGCCAGCGCAGGCTTCTCTCCACGGCATCTTCAGACAGTCGGGAACCTCCGTAGACTTCGGTAGCCTTCTGTCTGGCTTCGACACCGCGCAGTCCGTAGGCGGCGGGCGGAGTTGGTCGACGGCGTACTGACGGCAGTTCTGTCACCATGATCTCGCCGGCTGAAAGCAGGGAGTCGGCAAATTCTGGCGCCGTGCTGCCGAGACGAACATCCTCGTACTGGCTATTGAGTGGCAACGGCGTTTGAGCTGTTTCTGGCGCTATGCGTGCTGGCCGTGTCTGGACCGCCGGATCGGGCAGTCTGCGTGCTGGAGGCGGCAGGCGAGATTTTACGGTCAGGGCTCGGTCTGGCTGAGCAGCAGGTGCGGCTGGTCCAACGGGAATTCCGGCGGCGAATGAATCGGACGGCTGCGGAGCGACAGGTTTTTTGATTTGGTCAGTGTCTTCCATTGCAGTTGGCAGAAGCACCGCAGTCGGGGAGTCATCCAAAGCTGCTGACAGGGACAGTTCCGCTGCCTCGATTTGCAGTGCTGTAGCTGGTGCTGCAGCAACGGCCGTTCGTTCCGGTGCAGGCATTTCTGTGTCGAGCCCTGGTCGAGAACGCTGGCGACTCAATTGTGTTGCGGGAAAGTCTGTCTGGCTGGATTCATACGTTGTGCTGAGGTCTCCGGCGGGGTCGGAAGCTGCTGCTGCGACCTGCCGTGGCCCGACCTGTCCTGCCTCTGCCAGGGGTGCCAGTTCTGTGGCTGGAGCTGGTTCAAACTGAGTCACATCGGCCGCTGAGAGGGCGTTAGCTGGCGGAGTATCAGGAGTCCTTTCGGGGGTTTCCGGTGGTTCGAGAATCGGCGCTGCCGTTTCAAAACGCAGCAGTTCAGCTTGTGTCAGTGTGGGGCGATCAACCAGCGGAACATTGCCGGCTCGATCCTGCAGCACTTCTTGATCAGACTCGGGTAAAACTTCAGTCAGGACTTCTGCCGGGGGAATGATTTGCTGTTGGGGATCCATGGGCGGAGCCTGTGACGGATCGAAGACCTCGAGACCCAGCAGGCAGACGAAGTGAATTAGAATGGATCCCATCAGTGACTTGGCAGCGGTGTGTCGATCCCCCCAGCGTGTCGCCAGCATGGTCCCGAGATGGCCGAGCGAAAGCAGCATGGCTGAAACAAGCAGCAGAGCGATGATGTCGTCCCCCGACAGTTTCGCTCCGTGTTCCAGTTTGTCCAGCAATCGCAGTACCGCACCCATTACTACTGCTCAGCCTTTCCTGGACCGTCTGATTCCGGCTGAAAGGCCAGTGAAAACCGAGAGATCTGCAACTGATGGCACAGGCTCATAATGTCAATTACGGACTGATAGCTGCCGGCCCCGTCTCCACGGATAATGACTGTTTGTCCGGACCATGCACTGCGGGCCTGCTGGAGGGCCGAGCCAAGTTCTTCCCGGGACATTTGGCGTCCGCCGAGAGAAAGTTGCCCGGATCGGTTCACTGCGACGACGAGAGGATCGGGTTCCCGGCTAAGGGTCTGCAGTGGGGCGGCAGTCGGCAACTGAACGTCGAACTGCTGGTCACTAGCTTCTTTTGTGAATCGTGCGCCGACCATGAAAAAGATGATGAGCAGGAAGACAACGTCAATCATTGGTGTCAGATTGAGCGAGGGATCTTCCAGATTCTCTGTTTTTAACGGCATGACTCCCTCCAGACGATCGACGCAGTCGCGTCTTAGGAAATCCTAGCGGAAGAACCATTTCTGAACACTGAAAAGGGCCGTTTTTCGGTGAATCTGCCGGTAGTTGGTGTGTGCCCCAGGGCGGGTGATTTGAGGAACGGGTCGATCCTGAATTCCCTGATTACTGCGACTTTTCCATCATTTGTTTATACATGCGTACGGAGGCGCTGCCAAGTAATGTGACATCGACGCCAGCGACGAGGAGCGAGCAGCCGCGTTTTTGATACTCCAGCACTGCATCAGCGGTGACTCCGAAGTAGCCTGTGGGCAGTCGATGTTTGCTGCAGCACTGCAGTACACGATCTATGGCAGCAACGACTTCCGGGTCATGGATTTGTCCCATGCGATTGAAGCTGGCTGACAGGTCATAGGGCCCGAGGAGAATGCAGTCGATTCCCGGAACGGCGACGATATCTTCGATGCAGCCGACAGCGTCCCGGTGTTCGGCCTGAACAATGACAACGACTTCATCATTGGCAGTGCCAACGTATTCGCTGAAGCGTGCGCCGTAGCCCTGTGCGCGTCCGATCCCGACTCCGCGCCCGCCGAGCGGTGCGTAGCGAGCGTAGCGTACGACTTCCTGTGCCATGGCGGCGGAATTGACCTGCGGCACGATGATGCCCTGGGCACCGGCGTCGAGGACTCGCTTGATGGTCCCTTCTGAGCAATCAGGGATACGTACGATGCAGGCAGTGCGGTGTCCGACGGCCTGGAGTATGTTTTGGACATCTCGAGTTTCGATTGTACCGTGTTCGCAGTCGATAAAGAGCCAGTCAAAACCTGCATCAGCCAGAATTTCAGCGACTGTTGCGGATGGCAGCGTGAGCATGGTGCCGCGAAGTATTTTTCCGGCGAGCAACTGGCTGCGAAAGCCCTTGATCATAGCTGTTTATTTCCCTGAAAGGTGGTGACGGGATTGTGGATGCTGGCTTTGGCTGTTCAGAATCCGAGGTCATCAAAGATGGCATCATTCAAAAGTTGATTGCGTCGCTGGTGCTGAGGTTCACCGCAGAAGCCATTGGCTGCCCAGGCGACTACCAGTTGTTTCTCCGGGTCACAGAATGCGACAGAGCACTGGGCACCTCCGTGGCCGAACGCGATTTCTGAGGCCTGAGTTCCGAATCCGTAAGGAACTGTGTGGGGGCCATACTTTGCGGAATTACAGATGATACCGAGACCGAAGTCGACAATGTGCTGAAAGGTTTGATCGAGCATTCCGATTCTGTGTCGGGATGTCATGAGTCGCACAATCTGGCTGCTGACGAAGAGTTCTTCACGGCGAGTTCTTCCGTGTCGAAGCAGCATTTCGTAGAAGGCACCGAGTTCTGAGACAGGTCCGCGGAGATTGCCTCCGGCGGAGGGACTGACGATCCAGGGCGGTCCTGATGCGGGACTGTTTTCAAGTTTCCCCTGTTGTCGTTCGTAGAGCTGGGGCAAGCGGACAGCAGTTTCCGGGTGCTGCGGCTGCCGGATACCACACGATGAATTGTGCATGTCGAGTGGTGTGAGCAGTCTGTGCTGCAGGATCTCTGCAAACGAGTTCATGTGTGGCGTGTTACCTTCTGCAAGGACGCGGATGATTTCTGCGAGCAGGAACCAGCTACTTTGTGGGTGGTATGCGGCCGTGCCGCGCGGCAGTTGGCAGGGAGTTCGAAGGATTGTGCCGAGGCTGTCATTCCAGGATGCGTGGGGCCAGCCTGTGTCAATGGTGGGGAAACCGGACGTATGTGTGAGCAGTTCGTTAAGAGTGATATCTGCTTTATCGGTGTCTTGTGCAGCGGGCAGCCATGCTGCGATGGGCAGGGAAAGCTGTTTGTCCGGCTGGCTGAGGAGTTTGAGCAGCAGCAGGGCGGTGAGCGGTTTACCGGCACTTCGCCATGGCATGAGAGTGTCACTGGTGAGTGGTCTTCCGGGGGCCGCACATCCGAGTCCCGCATTGAGCAGCGGCACACAGTCGACGGACACATAGATCTGCAGTCCGGTATGCAGGCCCCGGGCGACGCCATCCTCGAATGCAGCAACAACCTTTGGAAATCTCTGCAGATCTGTAAGCATTTCAATTGGCGGAATGCGTGGCTGTGTTTGGCCGGGATCGGACCGGTCAGGGTTTTACGGGGATGCTGAGAGTGACGGAGGCTGAGGCCATTGCGTCGGGGTCATTTCTCTCCAGCAGGCTGTTTGCCATGACCGAGAGTGTTCTTTGAACGGGCAGTGTTTGGCTGGAACCATCAGGCAGTTCAACAGTGATTTGGTTGTTGAGTGTCAGCAGGCGATCACTAAGCAGCAGGGTGATACTGGTTTGAGAGCAGGCGGAGATGCGAATCTTTTCACCTGCGACTTCAGCGATCACCTGATCTCCTGCTTTGGCGGCAGCGGGATCCACCTGCAGCCAGTAGAATCGGCGATGTACGACATTGTCCTGCACCCAAATGACTCGCGCTGGCCATGGCTTGCGGCCAAATTCCGACATCCACGGTATGGCAATTTTGTCCTCAAGTTTCATCCAGTGGCCTTTACCTTCGTGGAGAGTGACGCTGTGCACGTAACCTTGTGGGTCGGCTTCCTGCAGCGTTTTTAATCGGCGACCCCATTCAGCGGCGACGGTGTTTCTTCCGTATGCGGAGTCGAGTGCGCCCATGTGAATTGTGAAGGGAAGATTACGAAGTCCTTCGGGGCGGGCTTCATTGGGGTGTCCGGCCATCATGGCTGCGGCGGCAAGTTGATCGGCCATGCGGGGAGCCAGCTGGTAAACGCCATCACCGCCGGCAGAGTATCCCATGATGTAGACCTGATTTGGGTTGACGTTTTCGAGAACGATCATGTCGGTGATCAGGCGGTCAAAGAACTGGTCGATATGTGCTTGATGCCAAAGGTCCCATGTATTTGTGGCGGCGCGTGGCACGAGGTAGATGCCTTCAGCGGGCTGGTAGAGGCGTTTTTGATTTTCGTACTGCTGGTCATTCACAGCTGCGGGAGCTCCGCCACCGCCGTGCATCGAAATGAACAGACGTCGTCCTGATGCGGGCTGATCGCCAAACGTGCGGTACCAGAACGGCATTTTCAGGTCACCGATAACCAGTTCACGAGCATCGACTTCGGCTTTTCTGTCTGAACGCAGAAATTCGGTTCGTGCACGCCACAGGATCTGGCCGGCCCGATCTGCCTGTTCCGCTGTCAGTGGTTGTTTGGCGAATTCCTGAGTGGTCAGTTCTTTCAGGAGAGCATCAGACAGTGGGGTGGCTGTCAGCCATGATTCGAGGTTTTTAACCGGGTCGGCATAGAGTGAAGGGCAGGTCAGGATAAGGGCGAGGGAAAGGAATGTCTGGGGAAAAAAACGGAACATTTTCTGCAGTCCATGAGAACCTGTCGAGGGATATGGGCGGGGATTTTGGCAGTCGTTACAGGTGGCATCGTCCATCCAGTCGGCATTCCAGCATGTGTGACCGGGAACTGCAATCCAATGCCTCGTGGGAACTCATTCGTAATGCTGGACGTGACGATGTTGGGGATAGGGCAGGGCGGTCAGATTTCTGTTATTCCGGCAATCGCTGTAGACCGGATTCGATCCGGAGCGTAAGATTTTGCGGAGAAATCTGCCGAAATGGTGGTGTAAGCGGCAGATTTTGCGGATTCACGCCTTCTCGGGGCTTACGGTTCATGGCGACAGGACGCGGAAAACGTGATGCACTAGAGCCTGCGAAGGCTGTGGGGGCTGCGGGGGATCATCCGGTGCAGCAGCGTGCTGAGCGTCTGGCGGCGATTCGGCGTGCAATCGAAGCGGGCGAGTACGATTCTGAGGAATTGCTGGCGAAGGCATTTGATCGGATGCTGCAGCGTTATCAGTCAGGATTTTCGGCGGATTGAGAAGTGAGAATTGCGGGAGTCCTGTGGATTGTTGATGAAAAACTCGCAGTCAGATGACAGACTATAGCCGTTGATTGTCCTGAGAGCGTGGTCGACGGGCTGCACAGGACGTTGATTCTTCCTGGACTGTGGGGCCAACATTGAACGAATCTGCCACAACCGAGCTGGCCCGGCATGAGGTAGCGGTTTCTCCGGTCGAGAAGTTCCGTGAGTTCCTGGGAACACGCGGCAAGCGACTGACACAGGAGCGAGAAACGATAGTCCGTGAGATTTTTGCGGACCACGAGCATTTTGATTCAGATCAGATTGTTTCGCGTCTGACCCAGCCGCGGCGTGACGGTGGTCGCGTCAGTCGGGCAACTGTGTATCGAACATTGCGTGAGTTGGAGAAGGCTGGCCTGATACGCAAGGTGGCTCGGTCGAATGATCGCGAGGTCTACGAGCACGATTACGGATATCCGCAGCACGATCACTTTATTTGTGAGAAGTGCAGCCAGCTGGTTGAGTTTCGGAACGAAGAGATTTCGTCGGTGCTTGAGCGGGTGTCTGCCGAGCATGGATTTCGGATGAAGGGGCATCGTCTTGAGGTGCACGGGATCTGTGCTACGTGTGCTCGACCGCCAGTTCGGCGGCATCGCAAGCTGGATATGATCTGATATCAATCGGGGTTTCGAGGACTGCGACCTGCGGCCAGCAGCATTGCCTCGGCAATCTCTTCGCAGGCTGAAAGGCAGTTGTTCACGTTCCAGTAGTCGTCGGGTTTTTGGTAGAGCCTGCGGTTTTGTGAGTCTGATGTGTCCATTTGGCTGGTTGGGGTTTGCACGAGGAAGTAGTGCTGCGTGCGGAGGCCGGTCCAGCAATTTCCGTGGATCGTAAGAATTCGTTCCAGGGATTCCGGGTGCAGCCTGGACAATTGCAGCAGACTGCGGGGGGTGTCCGGGCGGTGAGTTGTGTTTTGGGAAGGCAGGGTGCCAGGTGTCTCAGGGTGATCTGGCAGTGCCAGCAAATCGGCAATCGTTGGCAGCAGGTCGTGACTGCCGCAGAGCATCTGGATCCTGGCGGCTTGCAGATGGTCGGCTAAAATCCACAGTGGAACCCGGATTTCGGATTCGGTACACGGGCAATCAAAGTGTTCTGGCAAGGGGCGGCTGACTCCTTTGGTGCTGGTGATGATGAGTGCTGGCCGGTGCTGTGGTTCGGAGTGCTGGGCGTGGAGCCTGCGAATATGCAGCAACGCTGCCGCAAGTGTTTCCGGGCAGTCGCAGCCGGAAGCTGTAAACACCAGCAGGCCTGATTCATGGGGTGTGGCTGAAGGCTGTATGGGCTCCAGCGTTCGGTGGTGACAGCTTTTTCCGGCGGCCTGCAGGCGATTCAAAAAAATCCGGAAGGCCTCGGCACCACCGAGGTAATCGGCGACAGAGCAGGGCGCGATGGGATTCTGGCTGTAATACTGTTCGAAGCAAACGCCCTGAGCGTCGAGGTCATCGCAGGGATGCCATGCTGATTTGTCAGAAGCAGATGCGGCCGAGGCGGCGGAAGAGTCTGGGATGGGGGGGGGTAAGCAGTCCAGCAGCAGTAGCCAGACCGCGGATTTTGGCGTGTCAGGTTGAGCCATGAAGTTGTATGAGGGTGATTGTGTGACGGAGATGGCGCTTGGGAAAATGTGCTGTGAGCCTGCGGCAGGATAGCATCAAAGTGAGTAGCAGTGCCAATGCATTTGCAGCGAATTATTCAGTGCGTCATGATCGCGGTGAATTCCGGCGACTGGATAAATCGCAGGAACTGAGTCTCCAGCAGGTCGGGATCTCCGATGGTCTGGCGGAACAGTTCCAGTCTTTGGGTGGGTGATCCTGCAGCAGGTCCGGGTAGTTGAACTGTCAGCCTGATGTAGCGGGCATAGTTCTGTCGCAATTCCTGCTGATCCATTGTGCAGAGAAAGCAGGTGAAGCCTCAGGCGAGGCTGTAGGCGTCAGGTGACTGCTGTGAGAAGAGGTCATCGGAGGAAATGACCCACGCGAGATCTCTGGGTGCATAGCGAGGGAGGTACTGATTGTGGAACCAATACAATCGCTCAGGGTTGATGTATGCTGAGGGTGTCAGCGCGCGATTGGTGTGGTGCGTGAGGATCGTATCGGCCTTGAGCAAAAGAGCAAGTCCTTCCACGAGCCATTGTGGTCCTTGTGCGAGCTGGCTGTGTACTTCGCAGTTGAATCCGATCTGATGGCAGGCTTCGTGAATCAAAGTTGTGCGAGTTGACCGGGGCAATTGCTGCAGGGCGGTATCGGACGTCGATCGATTGTGGTGGGCGGTGGCTGCAGTGAGAATCTGGCGTTCGGCTATGTTTGAACTGGGCTGTTGTTTGTGGCGTTCGAGGACGACAATGCGATTGGATTTTGTGGAGCAAGCTTCGCTGAATTCTTCGGACCATTTCATCTGGTCGCGATCGCTGTAGTGTCTGAACGGTTCTGCATCGCGGAAGATGATTGTGATGAGGGGAAATTTCGGCTGTGCGGGGCTTAATCCCGGTCTTTGCAGGCAGTCATGCACTTCGATGTAGATTTCTGCGAGTGCGGCGACGTAGAGGGCTGTTGAGTCTTGGTCGGCAGTAACGATGTCGTGGTGGGTGGCGAGGACTGTGAAGTGCGGTGGCAGTTCATCCTGCAGTTGGCAGATGTGTTCTTTTTTCAGCCAGCCGAGAGTGTTCGGAGATGATCCGCATTGACGAGATGACACTCACTGGCAGTTGCGAGATAGCGACGTACTGGTCCATGAGCCAGACCTGATCACCACGTCGCCGCAATCATCGACCACTGCAGGTGTTGTTGCCGATCTTCAGTTCTATGAGTCTGGAGCCGTCTTCAGCGGGCAGGGCAGGGGGCGCAGGCGATCAGGGTGACCGCCAGCAGAATTACGGCTGCGTTAAGGGAGCAGTATCGGCAGGGAGAATGAGTCATACTGACTGAGTTTTGAGGTGCGGGTCGAGGCCGATTTTGATTCGAGCGGCAGAGCTGCCGGGCTGAAGTCTGTACTGTGAAGAATACCGGGAGTGTTGCGTCGGCGGGGAAAATTGAATTTGTTTCCAGTTATGTGATGAACTTGAGGATGTGTGGCGAAGTGGCATCATGGCACTGTTCGGGATGCACCGGAAATTCGCGAAAGCGGGCGGTACGGCGGTCAGAACGGCTGCGGGCTTGACCTGCTGGAACTTCTCGGGACACTTCACCGGAGTTGCCGGATTCTGCTGACGCGGGTTCAGATGTTCTTTCCGGCTCAGAGAACGCCATCGTGGACGGGGTGAGTCATGTTGTCTGCAGGGCACGTATCAAAGTCGTTGCTGAGGCTGTTGTTGCCGGCGCTGGCTTTCGCCGGTCAGTTATCTGCCGAGGACTGGCTGCAGTGGCGCGGTCCCGGTCACGACAACAGTGCTGCGTCTGGCCAGCAGATACCGACGGAGTGGAGCGGTGAAAAGAATGTGCAGTGGCGAGCCGATGTTCCGGGGCGCGGTCATTCTTCGCCGCTGATTGTTGGTGATCTGGCGGTACTGGGAACAGCGGACGAGTCAACTGAGATTCAGAGTGTGGTGGCGATTGGCAGAAAGGACGGTCGTCTGCGATGGCAGACGGCGATCAGTCAGGGCGGTTTTCCTCCGGTGCACCCAAAGAATACTCACGCGTCTTCCACGGCGGCTTCGGACGGTCAGCTTGTTTTCATGTCGTTCTGTCATCACGAAAAGATTGAAGTGGTGGCTCTGGACATGCTGGGTAAGGTTGTGTGGCGTGTGGATGCGGGAAATTATCGTCCGCAGGCGTATGAGTACGGATATGCGGCCTCGCCAACGATCTACAAGGATTCTTTGATTGTGACAGCGGACTGTGATACATCCGCGTGGATCAGAGCGTTTCGTTTGACTGATGGTGAGCAGCTTTGGGTTCGTGAGCGGTCCTTGATGCTGAATTGGGGGTCTCCGATTGTGGCCTCGCTGAATGGTCGCGACCAGTTATTGCTGAGCGGTACGAACATGATTGCGTCGTATGATCCGAATTCAGGTGTTCCGTTGTGGAGTACTCCCTGCCTGACGATGGCGACATGCGGTACCTGCATTTGGGAAGATGGGGTTATATTCGCCAGTGGTGGCTATCCAGATGCTGAGACGGTTGCGGTGCGAGCCGATGGGTCGGGTGTCGTCTGGAAGAACAAGGTGAAGTGTTACGAGCAATCGATGCTGGTGTCAGGTGGCCATGTCTATGCATTTAGTGATCAGGGCGTATTTTACTGCTGGAACGCAAAGACGGGTGAGGAGCGATGGAAGCAGCGTTTGCGTGGTCCTGTGTCGGCTTCTCCGCTGCTGGTGGGTGATCTGATCTTGGCGACGAATGAAGCAGGTACGACGTGGGTGATTCGGGCAAATCCGGAGAAATACGAGCTGGTATCGAAGAATCAGCTGGGGGATTCTGGATTTGCATCGTGTGTGGTTGTCGACGGGCAGTTGTTTATGCGAACGTCGACTGGTGAGGGAGCGGGTCGTCGAGAATCACTGTATTGTCTGGCTCTGAAGAAGCAGCCCTGAATATGTCCGAGGCAGATTCGCGGATTGTGCTGCTGGGTGGCGGAGTGGTGGGTTTGACCACAGCTTTGCTGTTGAGGCAGCGTGGAGCTGAGGTCACGATTGTTGAGCGTTCGGAGGTCGGGCGGGAGGCTTCCTGGGCAGGTGCCGGGATGCTTCCGCCGGGCAGGGTACCGAATGCGACGTCAGCAGAGGCTCGGCTGCGCTCTTTCAGTTTCCAGGCCTGGCCGGGTCTGAACGCACTGCTGCAGCGATTGACCGGAGAGGACAATGGTTACCGAGTCTGTGGTTCGTGTGTTTTGACGGAGTCTGCTGAGGAGGCGTCTGCTGAAGCCGATCGGTGGATTCAGGAGGGTGTACTGGCGGAGGTGCTGACGGAGGGTGAGTTGCGACGTCGCGTGCCAGTGCTGAGCGAAGCTCGAACTGCTGCGGTATGGTTACCGGAGTTTGCGCAGATACGGAATCCGTGGCATTTGCGGGTGTTAAAATCGGCCTGTCTATTGACCGGTGTAACACTGATTGAAGGGGCTGGTGAATCGTCCCTCGGATGGGAATCCGGGCGGATTACTGCAGTAAGAACGGGGTTGGGGACGCTGAAGCCGACGGCCGTGTGTCTGACTTCTGGTGCCTGGGCAGGGCGAATGCTGGAGCCCTTTGGTGTGGAGGCCTCGATCCGACCGATTCGCGGTCAGATGGTACTGTTGCGGATGGAGAGTGGCTGGTTGCCGAGCGTGGTGGAGTGTGGTCGACGTTACCTTGTGCCGCGGGAGGATGGTTTGATACTGGCGGGATCGACTGAGGAGGATGTCGGGTATTGCCGTGAGAACACGGTGTCGGGACTACGGGGGCTGCTGGAGTTTGCGTGTGATCTGGTGCCGGGACTGTTGCAGGCTCCAGTTGTGAAGACATGGGCTGGTTTGCGTCCGGGCACACCGGACGGCCTGCCTTTGCTGGGGCGGGTGGCTGGTTTTGAAAATTTATATGTGGGGGCAGGGCACTTTCGTTCGGGTTTGCAGATGTCAGCTGGCACGGCGGAGATACTGTGCGAACTGATGCTGGCGGGGCGTTCGCCAATGAGTCTTGAGGATTTGCAGGTGGAGCGTTTTTGCGGGGGCGGTATGCGGGGGGCATTATGCGAGCGGTAGTGCAGCGGGTTTCTGAGGCGTCAGTGACCGTTGAGGGTGAGGTTACTGGTCAGATTGGTCGTGGTTTTTTGGTGCTGCTGGGGATCGCTGCAGATGACTCAGAGAAAGACATCATCTGGATTGCGGATAAGATTGCTGGATTGCGAATATTTGAGGATGCTGAAGGTCGGATGAACCTGGGTTTGGGGGATGTTGGGGGCGCAGTGCTGCTGGTGAGTCAGTTTACGCTTTACGGGGACTGTCGGAAGGGGCGTCGTCCAAGTTTTGTGGAGGCAGCGCGGCCGGAGGTTGCCTTACCGTTGTACCAGAGTGCAGTGGCGGAATTGCGTGGTCATGGTCTGCGGGTTGCGACGGGCAGATTTCAGGCTCACATGGATGTTCGTCTGCTGAATGATGGACCTGTGACATTACTGCTGGACAGTCGCCGTCAGTTCTGATGCTGTGTTTTGCAGTTTGCGTGGCGGGACTGCCCTTCTCTGCCGGATTTTCTGATCTGGCGAGGTCGTATTTGGACTATTCGGCATAGTGGCCACTGTAATCCCTCTTTATCGAGGTGCCCCAGTCCTCCTATAATAACCCAGAGGTTTCGCTGTTCGGCTCATGGATGTCCGCCAATGAATTCGTCGCAGGTTATCGATCTGGTAGTGCTTTGCGTGCTGCTGTTCTGCACGATTCGCGGGGCATCTCGGGGGTTGCTTTCGCAGCTTGCGTGGGCGGCTGCGATGCTGCTCTGTTTCAAGTCTTCGGGGACACTGTCTCCTTTGATTGAGCCCATAATTGCCGTTGATCCACCGCTGAAGCACTGGTTATCGATGCTGGTGGTGTATGTGGCTCTGTGTGGTGCCACGTTTCTGGGTGCGGGTGTCATTGGCAAGTGGCTCCAGGATGCTCGTCTGGGCGGATTTGATCGACATTTGGGAGCGTTGCTGGGGCTGGTGCGGGGCGTTGTGATCTGCATGACAGCCATGTACTTTCTGATCACTATGTCACCTGATATTCGAAATGCGGTGAGCCGCACGTGGTCGGGTTACGCCGCTGCATTGATACTCAGTCATTCCCAGGTATTGCTGCAGCTTGTTCCTGATCATTCAGTTGAGGCGGTTGAGCAGGTGCTGAATAGATTTGGTCAGCATTTGCCGGCGGTGGACGAGTTGGCCTCGGCACGGGCGACGACTGCCGATTCTTTCGCCGATCAGCCTTCGGCAGCAGAATCAGGGTCGTGGCTGGGTGCTGGCGACAGTGGGTTTGATTTGAGTCGACTGGGTGAAAGTTCGGGAGAAAGGGCGTCGGATCTGCTTCGCAATCTGCCACAAGAGTTACGGGATAAGTTACCGGAGCGGACTCTGCGGGAATTGGTGGAGGCGACACCGGAGGTGCGTCAGCGAATACTGGATGAGTTATCGAAAAGGGCGACCAGCGGTGCTGGGGCATCATTGCTGCCTGATTTATTGCGAAGAGTTTCCGGAGCGGTTTCCACTGGTGGGGCATCCGAAGATTCTGCAGCTGGCAGCGGGCAGGGTGCAGCGAGGCGTCGGGAATCGTTGCAGTTGAGCGTTGCGGACGGCAGGCTGCTGGACGAGATTTCGGCGATATACAGTAAGCGAGCGGAGATCGTCTCGGGAGCTCGCGAGCATCTTTCGGGTTTGCCGCCGGTGGTGGTGCGTCGTGTCCTTGAGGACTGGCACGCGGATGCTTTTGGGCTGGCGCGCGATCCAGACATTGGTACCAACGTAGATACTCGACTTGACGAGCGGATCGTCCGACAGCTGAGCCGATCCGGGGTGAGTGTGGAGCAGTTGGATCGTGAGCTGCGATCGCGATTGCGTGAGATTTGAGGAGTGCGTGCTGAATAGTTTTTGCAGGTGAAAACGCGTGTTTTTTTCAGGATCAACTTAACATAACGGACATTATCGGACGTTGAGTTTTGTATTTTTTGGTGGGGTCGGAGTTTGACTTCGGGGAAACTCAGCGTTTGGCGGCAGCAGGCGTGCCGACTGTCAGCGACAGTTCCAGCAGTTGTTCATTGCGTGATACGGTCACTGCAATCTTCTGACCCGGGCGGAATTCAGCAAGACGCTTTCTCGCATCAGATTCGCTGGTGATGATTGAGTCACCCACCAGCACAACCAGGTCGCCTCGTCGGATCCCCGCTTGCGCTGCGGTGGACCCCGGAGTGACAGCGTCAACCCATGCCGGGGTTCTTTCGAGGACACCGGGCATCAATGCCAATCCGAATCTTGCGGTGAGGTCTTTTGCGGACAGCATTCGTTCGTCGCGTTTTGGCTGGGTGGCGGCGAGGCGGCGGCCGGCCAGCATGGCGACAACGGCCGATTTCAGGGTTGTCAGCGGCACAGCGTAATTGACCCATGTACCGCTGACCGCGTGTCGAATTTCGCGACCGATGAGACCAACGGGGCGTCCGTTTTCATCTGTCAGCAGTCCGCCGGCAGCACCTGAATTGTTCGTGATGGCATCAACCAGCCAGACACTGCTCTGCAAAGGAAACTTCCATTTCCCCTGAACTGCATCGAGCGGTACTGAGGCGGCGATAACGCCGTGCACGACGGAGACGGGTTCGTTGCCCGCAGCGACACGAAACATGTTGCTCCATGCGAGCACTGGTGTTCCGAGTTCCGGGTCGATTGCCAAGTTGAGATCAATACAGGGAAATTGCGGGGCGGATTCGGCTTTGAGTTTCAGCAGCGCTGCGTCCATGGAGGTTTCAGTAGCGACCGTTTCGGCCGAGTATCTTTTTCCATCGGAGGTGACCGCAGTGAGAAAGCCTGTTGAAACGAGGTGGCTGGCGACGGTTAGCACATGGCCGTCCGCTGAGACGAGGACTCCGGTACCATAAGAATCCAGCGAGCCCAGCCCTGCTCCGAAAAGTTTGACGACAACTTTCGGGCAGTCGCTGAGATCTGCGGGTGGCTGGGCAGAGGTATCTGGAATCCGAAGCGTGAGCATTGCGGCTATCTTCAGCAGCGATCGGCGGCGGAATTTCATTTGCCTGGTTCCTGTTTTCCTGCGGCCGTTGTCGTCCGCAGCCAGCGAATCTGTTCGGTAGCCGGATCAATGATTCCGAGACGTTCGGGAAAGATGACTCCCTGCCATGCTTTCCAGTTTTCAAACATGAGTCGAATTTCGTCCATGGCGGCTTCGGGTTCTAGGTCGAGTGCGACGGGCATGGCATCCGGAGCGTTGAAATACCAGCGAGCAGTACGAGTGCCGGATCTGGTTGTGAGAACCTGCAGTGCCCTGCCCGACGGCAGATGAACAGTCCGCCCGGTTGCCGTGATTTCATCAAACAGGGGGGCATCTTTGCGGAGCATCCGATGGAGCTGATTAACGGCAATCAGAAATCCTGGGAAGGCAGGTGGTTCCTCCTGCAGATCCGGCTGAGCGACTTTTTGCAGCCACGACTGTTCGTTCAGACGCAGTCCAACGGTTTCTGAGGTGACCACGAGCTTGCCTTTTGCTGGGGTGTCATTGTCTTCTGCTGACAGGTCAATTTCCCAGCCTGAATTTGTGGGGTATTCAGCGAATTGCTGCTGAAGGGGGCTCAGGAGTTGCTGACTTACCAGCTGGTTGAAGTAGTAGTTGCTGAATCCATCGCGTGCGATGAAGAGCTTTTGAAGTTCGGCCGGAGGCTGCTCCCGGAATTGCTCGCTGTCACCATCCGATGGTGTCTCGCGTTGTCTTTCCTGTGGAAGTTCGGGTGCTTTCTGGAAGGCGTGCAGTGGTCCGAGTCGTACTGTGGCGGAATGACGGCCGGTGCGATCGCGCCAGATCAGTGGCAGTCGTGTTCCTTCTGGAAAGATACCGACGACATTCTGGAAATCGTTTGCTGAATTCAGCTGCCGTCCGGCGAAGGATTCCAGAACAGCTCCGCTGCGGAGTCCACGTCGCCATGCTTCGGAGAGTTCACTGACCTGGCGTACCACCACATTCAGCTGTTCGTCGGACTCGACTGTGAGGTCAGCGCGTCCGTGATCTACGATGAGTCCGCATTTCAGGTGATCAACAAAATTGAGTACCTGATTTACTGAAATGGCGTAGGCTGCTCCCGAATTGACTCGCCCGCGTTTTTCGAAGGAGGCCCTGCCATTAATACCAATCCAGCGTCCCTTAATGTCGAACAGGGGGCCGCCAGAGTTTCCGGGATTGATGGAGGCATCGATCTGGATACAGTCGGTGTATTCGAGGAAGGTATTTGCCGGGTACTGATAACGTCGAGTTCCGCTGACAATTCCGAAAGTCACAGTTGGAGAGAAGTCGGATGCGAGCAGAAACGGGTTACCAAGAGCGAGGCACTGGTCCCCTGCCCTGACGTTGTCGCTGTTTCCGGGGGTTGCAAATGGAAAGTCGGAGCGTCCCTGCAGCTGAATCAGCGCCACGTCTCCTGTGGGGTCAATTCCCACGATGACCGCATCGTAGACTTTACCATCGTTCAGCCCGCATTTCAGAAAGCTGCCGGACCCGGATGTGACGTGGTAATTGCTGATGGCGAAGCCATCGGGCGAGATGAGGACGCCGGAGCCGCCGCCGGCTCCGGCGGAGTCCATGACGCAGACGACGCTGGGTGCGATCCGTCTGATGACTTCAACTCGCTGTTGCTCATTCAGCCGCAGATCTTCTGCAGCTGCAGGACCAAAGGTACTGAGGCACATCATCAGCAAACAGATGCTGCGGTACATTTGCGACTTTGCTCCTGCCGGGGTTGCTGTACCGCTCTATTTCCACCAGACGAGCGTGTTGATTGAGTACTTGAGGCCCTCGTATTCGTACTGGGCTTCTCCAAACACGGCGACTCTTTCGTCACCATTTTTTGCAGCAGATCCGATGTATTGTCCAGCGGTGGCCTGCAGTTCTGCAGACGTCCACTTTGATTCTCGGAAGTCATTGGTGGCTGAGCGAGCGGACCAAATTCGGACAGCGACCGGCTGGCCGGATGCCTGCAAGCTGAAGCCTACGGTGCTGTCGGTCACTTGTGGTTTCCAGTTGATTTCAGGCAGAGATTTACCGGCGGCAACGTGGCGAAAAAATACGGCGATGGTGGTCAGTGCGTAATCGCGTCCCTGATCCAGTCCGTGTCCTGCGTTAGGAGCCCGATGGATATGGCGGGTTCCCTGCAGTTCATCCCAGTAGAGATTCATGGCGTCGACGGTCCAGTATCTGTCGTTGGCTCCGACGACGATGAGCTTTGGCATCGTGAGTCGGGATCGGTATGTAAACGGATCCATCATTTTCCAGAGTTCTGCCTCGCGACCGTCTTCTGGAATACCGTTTTCATGAACCAGTCCTTTGCTGGTGTAGTCAGCGATTTGTTCGCTGTAAACACCCCAGGTTTTTTTCTGATGTTTCATTTGTGCCGGGAAGTTGAGGACATCGATGACGATGGGAGCAGTGGCGATGATTCGTTTGTCAACGACGGGCGTCAGCCAACTGGTCCAGCCTCTTTTGGAAGCCCCGGATATGACGAAGGAAGTGACATCCTCCTGAAATTCGCTGCTGGCGAACTGTTGCAGGGCATCCATGGCTTTGACAGCGCTTTTGGCCATTGGGAAAAGGAGTGGCCATGTTGCGTCTCCCGTTTTCAGATATTTCAGCCAGGTTTCAGTGATCAGGTCGTCTTCGACGCGATTTTCGAACAGTGGCTGATTGGGAACCTGATGCAGGGTAGCAACACGAGCACCGCAGGCGTCTGCGAGTGCAAGGCCAAGCGCGAAGTCGGTCAGTTGTGGCATGCGACCATTGCTTCCCCCCGTGACAAACAGCAGCATCTGCTGTTTGTGCATGAGCTGCTTAGGTTCGTAAACAACCAGCGCGTGCTTCCAGATGATGTTCTGCCATTTCTGTGATGTCAATTGCAGTCGATGTACTCGATTCTGGCCGGCTTCGACGGTATCCAGCTTTTTCCATGCGAAGTCCGGTTCCGGGCGTTCCATGTACTGGAAGATTTCCTGAGGCAGTTCGGCTATCTGTTTTTCATCTGCGCGGGCGGGGCCTGGTACGATGAACGGCAGTAAAACCAACAGCTTAAGAAAGTTGGCGCGGGACAGCATGAGTGAATCCTGAAGCAATCGCAGTCGAGGGAGGGGATTAAGAAAAAAACGGCGGACCAGCAGGTGCTGCTCCGCCGTAATGGTCATGTGTAGGCTCAACTGTAAACTGGTAACACTGAAGACACAAGGAGCGCTGGTCACTTTGTTGTGAGTGCAACGGTCCCGAGGTCTGTAGGTTCACCTGCTTTTACGGAGACTTTCTGGGCTGAGGGACTTTTAGGGTCGGCATACCGACCATTGAGTTTGTCCTTGCCGGTGTACTGCCGAGACATCAGGTTGAATTCCTGCCAGGTAAATGTCAGCACGTAGTCGCCAGGCGGAACACCGTCACCCTGCTGATACGTTGAGATCTGAAAGTTGCCTTCAGGGTCGCATTCGGTGCCGGAAACTGTGGGATCTGTCGTATTGAGGCCTGCAACGGGTACGCATTCGATTCGTACGGCGGAACCGGGGGCCTGGCCATCGACAGTAATTTTCCCTTTGACCGGGAAAGTGGCCTTGCGATTGGGAGCCTCACCACAGCCTGCGATAAGCAGCAGGGAAGTGAGGATTATTAGGGGGTATTTTTGCATTTTTGAATCCATTACTGGCGAGGCTGCGTGGGGCCGAAAACTGAACAGGGAAACATGGAGCGGACTACCCCGGCCGCAAATTGCGGGCCGAAGCAGCCGGTCTGATCCAGCTGCTGCAGGCGAAAGCAGATCAGAATTCGCCGACAATTTCGCCCTTCTTCTTGGTTACTGTGGAGGCGAATACGGATGCCGCGACGTTCTCGCTGATGAATCGGACGGAACCGTCAACAAGTGCGAACTGGCAGCCGCCAGTATGAAAGCTGTGGAATCCGTTGCCGCGAATGTTGGTGCACATTGCGCAGGGGCCACCGCCAAGTCCGGTGCCGTCATACAATGAACCCTGCAGCCAGTGTTCGAAGGCGAGTGCATCTGACCATGAGCCACCGTTTGTGACTCCGAGTACGGCGGGCAGGCCAACAGCCGGCTGAGATTTGTAATAAAGTTTCACACCGCCGGTGCGTTCTCCGAACATCAGGGTGTTGGAAGTTCCGTCGGTGACGTCACGCATGCGGGATGTGCTGCCGCCAAGACCGGCTGCAGTCAGGCAGCCGTCTCGATCACCACCCTGATTGTTGTTGTAGGCGAGGTTACCGTAGACACCGCGAATGCCGGTCGTGCCGCCGTAGTCTGTTCGGCCACCTTTCCACGTCATGGTCATGGGCGGTAAGCCGGCAGCAAATGCATTGGCCGGATACATATAGTCGTCAGTTGTGGGGGCAATGGAGGAGGGGCACAGGAATGCCGGGATAACTGTAGCAGCGGCGGCGACGTTCTGGGCGAGGATCGTGGCGTTGTACCCTGTTGGCCCCCTCATCATGGGTACAGAGGAGTCAATTGAGTTGTACAGGTTGGTTTGTTCGATGTAGGGTAGCAGCATGGTGAACGCTGAACGCGTGACCAGATTCGGCGGAGCAAAGATGTAGCCTGGAGGAAACATGTTGGCCACGTCGTGGTAGTTGTGTACAGCCAGTGCCAACTGTTTGAGATTGTTCTTGCACTGTGTGCGTCGAGCAGCTTCACGAGCCTGCTGTACGGCGGGCAGCAGCAGAGCCACGAGGATGGCGATAATGGCGATCACCACCAGCAGTTCGATCAGGGTGAAACCGCGATGCGGTTTGGTCAGGGTTTTCATGGATGCCTCCGAGGATCAATAAAAGTGGCCAGGGAAATCGCAGGCGTAATGGCTATGATTGTCGGAAAATTTTGAGAAAAGGGAAGTACGCGGTTTGGTAATGCCTGTTGATTTTTCGGTCTTTTTTGATTTGCAAACCTCGGTTGGCAGCTCGACATGGGCGTGCGAGGACTGCAGAATTCCCAAGGATCAGCCGTTTTGGCCCCCTGCCCTGCTCGGCTTCGCTGCTGTGTCTCCTGAGTACCGGCAGCACTGATTTTAGAGGCACGTTCTGTGGTGCTTGTTCGTGAGGTTGTCATGAATCTGTCGTCATGTTTTGTGCGTCTGGGAATACTTTTGACGGGCATGTGGGTGATGGGATTCGGTAATGCCAGTGGGCAGCAGCCGGCAGCGGAGCTCATTTTCCCTCTCCACTCGCAACACAATCACGCTCCGGGAATTGCAGAGCTAAAAAGTGGCGAACTGATTGTGTCGTGGTATCGTGGCAGTGGCGAGCGAACAGCTGACGACGTGGCGGTCTGGGGCTCTCGGCTGAAGCCAGGCAGTACAGTCTGGAGTGAACCGTTCTTGCTCGCGGATACTCCTGGATTCCCCGACTGCAATACGGCGATGATGACGGACGCAGATGGGCGACTGTTTTTGTTTTGGCCGGTGATCGTCGCGAATACCTGGGAATCCTGTCTGACGCGACTGAGGGTTTCAGATCAGCCGGAAGGCACGGCTGCCCCGGCGTGGAATCGTGATGACATAATTCTGCTGAAGCCTGAGGATTTTTCCGCTGAGGCGATCCGGGTGCTCGATGAGACCCTGGCCCTGCTGCCTCCCCTGCCCCCTCAAAAAATGGCGTCAATCAATGAGGCTCGCGAACGGCTTAGCCAGAAAATCTGGCAAAGGATGGGCTGGCAGCCTCGCTGCAAACCGGCGGTCCTTGGGTCGGGGCGAATCCTGCTGCCGCTGTACACGGATACTTTCTCGCTGTCGATCATGGCCATCAGTGACGACGGTGGTCGGACCTGGTTTGCCGGGAAACCGATGCTGGGATTCGGGGCGATTCAGCCGACGGTTTTACAGAAATCCGACGGTACTGTCGTTGCCTGGATGCGAGAAAACGGGTTTACTGGTCATGTGCGGTACGCGGAATCGACTGATGAGGGGGTGACGTGGGGACCGGTCATGGTTTCCGGCCTGCCGAATCCCGGGTCAGGTCTTGACGGAGTGCGGCTGCAGAGTGGGCGCTGGCTGCTTATGCACAACGACGCACGAGAGGGGCGAGGCAGGCTGGCTGTCAGTATGTCGGACGACGAAGGCAGTACCTGGAAATGGAAGCGACTTCTGGAAGATCTTCCAGACGGGTCAGCTCACTACCCTTGTGTGATACAGGGAGGAGACGGACGCATTCACGTCGTGTACAGCTACTTCGTGAAGGAAGGCAAGTCGATGAAACATTCGGTGTTTACGGAAGCTTGGGTGGAAGCGGGGACAGCGGGTTCCGACAAGTGACAACAAGTGCCCCGCCCTGCAGCGCCCAGCGATTATTCTTCGTTGCGATTATTTCCCAGCAGGCCCAACTTGATGAGGTAGTAAAGCAGAGTGAGCAGGCTGGATACGAAGGCTGCGACGTAGGTCAGAGCTGCAGCATTCAGTACGCGACTGACGCCGGTGTATTCCTGATTTGTGACGATGCCATACTCGAGGCACAGGCGTTTTGCCCGGGCTGAGGCGTCGAATTCTACGGGCAGGGTCACAAGCTGGAACAGCACGATGGTGGCGAAAGCGATCACGCCAGCCAGCAGCAGCGGTTTGGCGTGCAGTACGAGTCCCAGCATGAGCAGGATCTCGGAGGCGTGTGATCCGAATCCGACGACAGGGACGAGCGATGAGCGGAGCCACAGCGGGCCGTAGTTGTCGGCGTGCTGGATGGCATGCCCGGCTTCGTGGCAGGCAACTCCGACTGCAGCAACGGAGGTACTGCTGTAGACGTTTTCCGAGAGCGCAAGTGTGCGAGTGGCAGGATTGTAGTGATCGCTGAGGAATCCCTGGGCACGTTCGATCTGAACGTCATAGATGCCGGCGTTCTGCAGCAGGAGTTGGGCTGCCTGTGCCCCGGACATGCCTCGCTGGGTGGGTACCTCGGAGTACGTGCTGAAGGCAGATTTGACCATCAGACTGGCAATGCCTGACATCAGCAGTCCGGGAATCAGGACCATCAGGATGTAGGTTGAGTCGAAAAAGTAACCGAACATTTGCTGTCTCCTGTGCTGTAAACGGGCCGACCGCCAAATTGACTGGGCGACTGTCCCCTTAATTCTATCCGCAAGGCGTATGCCGATTGGCCAAAATCCGAGATTTCTCATGGCGATTCTGGTCGAAGTGCATGTCTGACGGAAATTGCGCATTTTTCATCGGCAAGTTCGAACCAATCGTTTTTTTGTTTAATTGAGGCTGCAGTTGAACTAGACTAACCATTCTGCGCCGATAGTTCGGTTGAATGCCTGCCGTGGATAACCTGCCGCCTTTTTTCTGCCGAAATCTTCTCACATGCTGCTCGATTCGTACTCCTGCGAGAATTCGCTGATCCGACGTCGCCGGTTGCTGCAGGTTGGCTGGTCGGGATTACTGGGGTGTACTGCTGGGCAGTTGGTGGCGGCACAACGGGCAGCGCGTGGCGTCGAACAGCCTCGTGCGAAATCGCTGATTCTGGTGTTTTGCACTGGTGCAATCAGCCACCATGACACGCTGGATATGAAGCCGGAGGCAGCGGCAGAGGTTCGTGGGGAGTTCAGTCCGATAGCCACATCTGTTGCCGGAACTCGGGTGTGCCAGCATCTGCCAGGTCTGGCGACTTTGGCTCATAAGTACGCGCTGGTTCGCAGTTTGTCCCACAAGGACAACAATCATCTGATGTCGACTCATCATGTGCTGACAGGGCATCTTCAGCCCGGTGGATTTTTCGACAAGGTGGCATCGCGAGATGACTGGCCTTGTTATTCAGCTGGCTGCGAGTTTCTGCGTGCTCGTTCTGACGGCATTCCCAGTGGAGTCAATTTGCCGACGTGGCTGATGTCTGCTCCCTTGACGTGGCCTGGTCAGCAGGCTGGGTTTTTGGGGCCGAAGTTCGATCCGTGGCAGATTGTGGGGGATCCTGCGAGTGCCGAATTTCGGGTTGAATCGTTATCACTGATTCAGGGGCTGGATCAGAGCCGACTTGACAGTCGTCGCCGACTGCTGCAGAGCCTGCAGCCGGCAGAAGCAGCGGACGCGGTTACCGGATCGGCAGCGAGGATGTCTGAGGATCAGCGGCTGGCCTTCAGTATGTTGTCAGCCGGTCGACTGACTCAGGCATTTGAGCTGCATCGTGAACCCGACTCCGTCCGTGATCGTTATGGCCGGCATACGTTTGGTCAGTCGCTGCTGTTGGCGCGTCGCCTGGTAGAAGCGGGAGTTCCGATCGTGCAGGCCAATATGGGGCCTGTACAGAACTGGGACAGCCATGCTGCAATTTTTCGAACTTTGCAGGATCGCCTTTTGGCACCACTGGACCGTGGTGTGTCGGCGCTGCTGCAGGATCTTGATGAGCGGGGATTGCTGCAGGACACGATGGTGATCATGCTTGGTGAATTCGGCAGGACGCCGAAGATCAATGCCGACGGCGGGCGCGACCACTGGGGGCCGTGTTTCACCGGGCTGTTTGCGGGTGCCGGCGTGCAGGGGGGCAAAGTAATTGGCCGTTCGGATGAAATCGGTGCCTATCCGGATTCGGCAGCATTTTCGCCGGACGATCTTGGTGCGACGGTGTATTCGGCGCTGGGTATTGATCCGCATTCCGTGGTACGTGACCGACTGAATCGTCCGGTACACCTGAATCAGGGGGCGGTGATCGAACCGTTGTATTCCGGGGGTGACGCGATTTGACGGAAAGTTTACCGTCAGACCTGTCAGCCAGTGCGTCAACGATTATTTTTTCTCAGTGTCGGTTGTTTCCTTTGGTGCTGGCGGCGTCTGGGCTTTGGCAGCAGCCGCGGGCTGTTCGAGTTTGGGGGCGAGGGGCAGATTGAAGGGTGCTGAGACTCGTCGTCCGACCGCTGGTTTCAGTTCGCGGAGCCAGATATTGCGGAACCGCACAGCGTCTCCGTGGAACTGCAGCGAGATTGGTCCGGTTTCCGCATGGGGTTTGTAGTGGGGTGCTTCTGTGTAGCTGGTGCGGCCGTAGAGTTCAAAATTATTGAGCAGCAGAACTCCGTTCTGAATCAGTGTCACATGTGCCGATTTTTCCAAATCACCATTTCCTCGGAAGCGGGGGGCGTTGAAGATAATCTGGTAGGTGTTCCATTCGCCCGGTTTGCGCATGGCGTTAGCGAGCGGGGGACTCTGTTTGTAGATGGACCCGGCTTGGCCGTCGAAGTAAGTTTGATTTTGGAACGAGTCAAGGATTTGAACTTCATAGAGTCCCATCAGGTAGCAGCCGCTGTTGCCGCGCCCCTGCCCTTCGCCGCGAACTTCAACTGGTGCAGACCATTCGAGGTGCAGTTGGATGTCGCCGAAATGTTTTTTGGTAGTAATGGCTGATTGTTTTGCTGTCGCGACGCCATCTTCGATGAGCCATTTGTCGCCATTTTCCCATGCGTCGAGGTTGCTTCCATCGAACAGCACGACGGCATCTGATGGCGGGGCATTGTCGGCAGCACCGGGTGTTACCAGCGGTGGTTCCTGCCACTCGACGCCGCTTTTCCATTCCTGTGCGATGGACAGGCCGGGGCAGGCGAGGAGTGAGAGGGCGACGAGGCAGATTTTTTTTAGCTTTTTCACAGAGACTGCTCCGGGTGAGAACTAAGGCGGTTTACGGGCTGCAAATGCAGCGAATCACAGCGGACAAATTTGCGAGTAGGATGTTTAGCCAGACTGGGCGGCAAGTGCCTGAACGGTCGAGATCATTTTTGCCCGACTTTTAGGAACAGTCGATCCACACCGGCGACGATACGATTTTCGATATCACCGTTCCAGCGGAGGGCAGGTCGTCCGTATTCGTACAGATTGCTGCCACCTTCGTAGCCTCCTTCTTCCCAAACGCGACGGCTGGGAATGTATGCGAGCATATCGTCAGTGTATCCCATGACCCAGGTTCCAGCACCGTGTTCCTGTTTGAATCGAATTGCGTAGTCGACGACGGTCTCTGCTCCCATTCCGATCCATTTCAATTCTGCGCCCAGCAGCCAGACATGCAGCGGGTATGGGGAGGCAGTGGCAAAGGGCTGGCCTGCATCCAGTTTTGTCAGCATTCTGCGAGCCCAGCGTCCGCGAATTCCCTGATCGGCAGCTGCGGCCTGCAGCAGTTCATTGCGTGTGATCACATTCAGGTAGGGCAGGTCGATCATTTCAAAGGCTGTGCGCAGTTGCGGTGAGACTGGAATCAGGGGCTGCAGCAGTGTCTGTTTAACAGCGTCAGCCAGCATTGAGCCATATTTCTCACAGAGTTCCACAGTTCTGCGGGGCAGTGGATTCTGGTCACCCCCGCAGGTGTTGACGAACATGGCAGCAGCTCCGGGGAATGCCTGCTCCAGCTGCAACTGAGCGAAGCCGGGGTAATCTCCGCACCATTTCGTGAAGCTGAGCGTAGTGGGGTGGCAGGCGTAGCCAAACAGGATGGCGGCGACGCTGCCGTCCGGGCGAGTCACCTGCAGGACCGGGACGGAATGATCCACGGGGCCGGCAAGGGGAGTGTCACGGGCCAGCAAATCCGGTATATCTGCTTCGCGATTGTTGCGTCTGTTAACGGCGAAAGTGGTCTGGCCGATGCCGTGGCTAAGTCTGGCGTCGCGCAGGTCGCTCAGAGCATTTGTGCAAAGTCGGACGGTTCTTTCAACCATCAGATCGGTGTATTCCCGTACCAGTTCTTCCTGCTGGTTTTCAACGGGGTAGTAATCGATGAGATCGTCACCAAGCCGTGGGCCGCAGTGGTTGTGCGAAAATGTGAACATGATCTGGTCACGGCTGAGCCCGTGGAGTTCCGCAAGCTTTTCGAAGACGCGATTGCTCATGGAAGCAGGCACGCCCTGAAAGTCGCTTGTGATCAGCATGGCCTTTGCGCCGTCGGGTGCCTGCAGAGCGAGGGCTTTCATCCACAGGTCGTGGAGTTTGCCTTCCGGAGCGCGGCGGGATCCGTAGCCGGCCAGCCAGACAGCGGTGTCCGGCGTGATGATCTCACGGGACACACCCGCTTGCCAGCTTTCGGGGTGTGCGGGCGCTGTTGATGGGCCGGCGTAACTGACGGCGGATGAAAGTACGGCTGATGCAGCGAGTTTCTGCAGCAGCAGGCGGCGGTTCAGAACCTGTGTCATGGCGTGGGCTTCTGGATTCTGATGACTGGAGAAATCTGCGGATTCGGCAGATTCGCAGATGCGGAATGGAGTTGCCAGTCACAGATCCGTAAAATGCTGTGTTTGTTGTACGGACAGGTTGTCGGAAGATCATAAGGAGAGTGGTATGCGCGGCGAACGATGTCAGATCGTGCCCGGAATTCCTCATCACTTCGCTTTTCAGATTGGTGGGCGTGAGGTGCTGCGGTGGAATTTTTGGGAAGACTATCCGCGTCCCTGTTTCTTCCCGGTGCTGGCCCCATCGGGGGCATATTTGACTCGCATGGGACATCCGGGGGCTCCCGATCATGACCATCATCAGTCCATCTGGTTTGCTCACAACAAGGTGCTGGGGATTGATTTCTGGAGTAATACAAGTGGTGCGGTGATTCGGCAGCTGCAGTGGTTTGCTCTTGAAGACGGTGCAGACGGCTGTCGGATGGCCGTGGAACTGGGCTGGTTCGACGGGCATAATCCGGCACCGCTGCTGCGGCAGGAACTGATCGTGGAGCTCTGTCCGGTACTGGATGGTGGTGAATATACTGTGGAACTTCAAAGTCGATGGATTCCAACTGCTGCGTCTCTGGAATTCGCGAAGACGAATTTTGGATTTTTGGCTGTCCGGGTGGCAAAGAGTGTGTCTGCTTTTTTTGGTGGTGGCGTTTTGACTAACAGTGCGGGTATCGAGGGTGAGAAACAACTGTTTGCCGGTGCTGCCGAGTGGATGGACTACAGCGGACCGACTCAGCCGAACAGCGACGCGTGGGAAGGACTGACCTATATCGATCATCCGGGGAATTCTGGTCAGCCTACCTGCTGGCACGTGCGGGATGACGGCTGGATGTGTGCTTCGCCGTGTCTGAATGATTCGCAGGTGACAACTGCGGATTCACCGCTGCAGCTGAGATATTTGCTGCATGTGCACAGTGGTGCGGTGCAGCGGGACCGAGTGGCGGAGATCGCGAATCGCTTTCGTAGTCAGGGTTCGTTGCGACTGGAAAAATCGGCAGTCAACCATATTCGCTGGCAGATTGTGCGCGGATGACGCGTTGATTTGGCTGGACTGGGGGAATCGCCGATTGTCAGAATACCGAGTACAGCAGGCCGTTGAGCAGCGCTGAAGTCAGCAGTTGCCGCAGGCGTTGATACAGGATGAAATGACGGACCGATGCTGAACGAACCAATGATCTCCGGCTGTCGCCATTGTGCAGTTATCGTATTGAGTCTGGTGTGCTGTATTTGCCGACTGGCTGTTGCAGCGGATAAGGTAAGTTTTGAGAATCAGATTCAGCCGCTGCTGAAGCAGCACTGCTGGGACTGTCATGGTCCAGAGCAGCAGGAGGCACGGCTCAGGCTGGACCGCCGGAGTGGTGTGCTGAGGGGCGGAGATTCCGGTGAGCCGGCACTGGTTCCGGGTGATGCTGAGGCCAGCCATCTGATGCAACTCGTGCTGGGGCGTGAAGCAGGCAAGCGAATGCCCCCGGAACCACAATCTGCATTGAGTGAGACTGAAACTGCCCTGCTCCGTCGCTGGATCAACGAGGGTGCTGAGTGGTCAGATTCGATTGAGCCGGCAGACGTGGTCCGGCAGGAGATCACTCACTGGTCCTTTAAGCCGGTGACTCGTCCTGCGTTGCCAGAACTGCAGTCTGACTGGCCTGCTGGTGCGGTAGATGCATGGGTGCTTCAGGGGTTACAGCGACAGGGGCTGACTCCCAGTGCTGCGGCTGGTCGACGTGACCAGATTCGTCGTTTGTATCTGGATATGCTGGGATTACTGCCGACTCCGGCGGAGGTGACAGCGTATGAGCAGGATGATCGTCCGGATGCCTGGGAGATGCTTGTGCAGGAGGTTCTGTCGAGTCCTCATTACGGAGAACGATGGGCTCGCTACTGGCTGGATCTGGTGCGATTTGCCGAGACGAACGGTTACGAGACGAATCGCGAGCGTCCGAATGCGTGGCCGTATCGGGACTATGTGATACGGTCATTGAATGAGGACAAGCCATATGATCAGTTCGTGCGCGAGCAGCTTGCCGGCGATATGACGGGGGCTCCTGAGGCTACTGCCTATCTGGTGGCTGGTCCGTATGATCTGGTGAAGAGTCCGGATATTAATCTGACGCTAATGCAGCGTCAGAATGAACTGGACGACATGATCGGGACGACGTCTACGGTTTTTCTTGGTCTGACAGTCGGGTGTGCTCGCTGTCACAACCACAAATTTGACCCAATTCTGCAGCGGGACTATTACGCCCTGCAAGCGGTTTTTGCCGGAGTACAGCATGGGGATCGCCAGTTGCCAGAGACCCCTGTGCAGGTGGAGGAATTGCAGCGATGTGGTGTGAGGATGGCGGAGATTTCGAGGCTGCTGACGCCATGGCGTGTTGTCGGGCAGGAGCAGCGTGAGGCAGTAAATGTTCGCAGCAACGAGGAAGTTTTTGCACCGGTGCGTGCGAGGTTTGTGCGATTTACGATTGCTGCGACAAATTCTGGTGAGCCTTGTCTTGATGAGCTGGAGGTATTCAGCGATGGTCAGAACGTGGCACTGTCGTCGGCTGGATCGCGCGTTACCGCCTCGGGAACTTTGCCTGGCTACGAGATCCATCAGTTGAAGCATGTGAACGACGGCGTTCCCGGGAATGCTCGGAGCTGGATTTCGAACCAATCGGGGCGTGGCTGGGTGCTGGTGGAGCTGCCTGAGGTTCGTGAGATCAGTCGGATTGTCTGGTCGAGAGATCGGGAGGGGTGGTTTCAGGACCGACTGGCGACGAAGTATCAGATCGAGGCAGCTGAGCAGCCCGGTCAGTGGCGTGTGTTGGCAACCGAGGCAGGTCGGGCGGCTCCGGGGGCGATTCCCGTGGAGCCGCAGTATGATTTCGTGGCAGCGAAGGCTGGCGAACGCGAGGAACTGGAGAAGTTGTTGCAGGAGCAGCAGTCACTGCAGTCGAGACGTCGCCAGCTGCAGGCTGTCGGAACGGTGTATGCGGGTACGTTCCAGCAGCCCGGACCGACTCATCGTTTGTTTCGTGGCGAGCCGTCTGCTCAGCGGGAAGTTGTGGGTCCGGATACCGTAGCGATTCTTGGCAGCCTTGGTCTGGATCTGCAGTCCACCGAGCAGCGGCGTCGTGAGGCACTGGCTGACTGGATTGCATCAAGTGAGAATCCGCTGACGGCTCGAGTCATAGTGAATCGGCTTTGGCAGTTTCATTTTGGTCGGGGGCTGGTTTCGACGGCGAGCGATTTTGGGGCAGCCGGAGCGAGGCCGACACATCCGGAGTTGCTGGATTGGCTGAGCATGGAACTGATGGAGAATCGCTGGTCGCTGAAGCACATCCATCGGCTGATTCTGCATTCGCGGACGTATCGTCAGAGCAGTGTTCCGCGGGTCGAGGGAATGGAGCGGGATGGTGGGACAGAGTGGCTGTGGCGATTTCCTTCAAGGCGTCTGGAGGCGGAGCCGTTGCGGGACTGTATTCTGCAGGTGTCGGGAGTTTTGCGTCAGGACATGTATGGTCCGGGCTTCAGTGCTTTTCAGGTGGAGCTGGAGAATGTGCGGCACTATTTTCCGAAGCAGCAGTATGGTCCAGAGGACTGGCGGCGGATGATCTATCAAACGAAGGTCCGTCTTGAGCGGGAGTCTGTTTTTGGCGTATTCGACTGTCCGGACGCGGCCACTTCGGTGCCGCGGCGAAGTCGTTCGACGACGCCTTTGCAGGCATTGAATCTGTTCAACAGCAGTTTTATGCTGCAGCAGTCAGAGTTGCTGGTGGACCGTCTGAAGAGGGAAGCTGGTGAGTCTGTATCCGGGCAGGTGCAGCAGGCGTTCCGGCTGTGCTTTGGGCGAGTGGCGGATCGGGAGGAGCAGGAGGATTGCGAGCAGTTTGTGCGTTCTGAGGGTTTGGCAGCATTTTGTCGAGCGATATTGAACAGCAACGAACTTGCATTCATACCGTGAATCGTCGGGTTTGTGAGCGGACCTGCGTCAGCGTACAATCTGGGGCCATGATCTAAAACTTTGGCTGCTGGTGCTGCATGAACAATCCTGCTGACGGATCGGTTGTACCGACATTTTTGTCCTCGTTGAATCCTCGCCAGCTGGCGGCGGCGATGCACGGTACTGCACCCCTGCTCATTATTGCTGGCGCAGGGACCGGCAAGACGACAACGCTGGCAAACAGGGTGGCATGGCAGGTTGCTTCTGGCACGGATCCAGCGAGTATTTTGCTGCTGACATTTACTCGGCGTGCAGCTGCTGAGATGTTGCGGCGAGTCGAGCAGATTATGTCGACTTTGGGGGCAGCAGATGTGCGGGACCCGGCGATCTGCCAGAAGTCAGCTATTCGTCGCATGTGTGGAGGCACATTTCATTCGGCGGCTTCTGCGCTGTTGCGACGACACGGGCATCTGGTTGGATTGCATCCGGATTTCACGATTATGGATCGGGGGGACTCGGAAGATTTGCTAAATCTTGCTCGCACTGAGCTGAAGCTGCCGAAGAGCGAAAAACGCTTTCCGCTAAAGGGTACCTGCCTCGATATTTACAGCCGCTGCGTCAACACGCAGCAGGCTTTGCCGCAGGTTTTGGAGCAGTGGTTTCCGTGGTGCATTGAACATCAGGCTCGGCTGGGTGAACTGTTCAATCTTTACACAGAGACGAAGGAACGGCAGCGTGTGCTGGACTTCGATGATTTGCTGTTGTTCTGGAATGCATTGGCGGCAGATAAGGCGGGTTCGAGGGTCTTAAGACAGCAGTTCAGCAGGATTTTGGTGGATGAATATCAGGATACGAACGTGCTTCAGGCACAAATTTTGAAAAACCTGTGTCCGGATGGTGTCGGGCTGACGGCGGTCGGCGATGATGCTCAGTCAATCTATTCGTTCCGTGCGGCGACGGTTCGCAATATTCTTGATTTTCCCCAGGATTATCCGGGAACTGAGCTGATTGCTCTGGAGCAGAATTATCGCAGTACGCAGAGGATTCTGGACGTTACCAATTGCGTGATCGCTGAAGCGTCCGAGCGGCATCACAAGGAGTTGTGGTCACATCGTGGTCCCGGTGCTGTGCCTCGATTTGTCACTTGTTCCGATGAGGATGCACAGTGTGAGCATGTGATTGAGCAGATTCTGAATCGTCGGGAACAGGGCGTCCAGCTGAAGCAGCAGGCGGTGTTGTTTCGGGCGTCGCATCACAGTATGGCGCTCGAAGCGGCTTTGGGGCGAAGGAACATTCCGTTTGTGAAATACGGTGGCCTGCGTTTTCTTGAGACTGCGCATGTGAAGGATCTCATTTCGTTTTTGCGTCTGGCGGAAAATCCGCTGGATGCAATCGCCGGTTTCAGGATTCTTGTTTTGCTGCCGGGGATTGGTCAGTCGAAGGCAGCCCGACTGCTTAACCAGTTGCGGGAAGCTGAGGGGCGATTTGACGCGTGGGACAGTTGGGAGCCACCGTCCGCCTTGCAGGAGCTTTGGCCGCAGTTGGTGCAGTTAATGCGGCGTCTGGAATCACGTGGGCGTAAGGGAGAAGGTGGCGTAAGTGCCGATATTCATGCGGTCAGGCAGTATTATGAGCCATTGCTGCACAGCGCATATGAAAATGCACCGGCACGCATTAATGATCTCAAACAACTGGAAACGATTGCCGTTCGTTATGAAAGCCGGCAGCAGTTTTTGACGGAAATGACTCTGGATCCGCCGGCGTCAACTCAGGAACTTCCGGCCGATCCACTGCTGGACGAGGACTTCCTGATCCTTAGTACCATGCATTCTGCCAAGGGGCTGGAGTGGGATTCGGTGCATTTGATTCATGCGGCTGACGGGAATATTCCTGCCGACATGGCGACTGGCAGTGCGGAGGAAATTGAGGAAGAGCGACGGTTGTTCTACGTAGCGATGACTCGTGCCAAAAATCATCTGACAGTACTGCGTCCGGAGCGTTATTACTTTCACAATCGACATCGCAGCGATCAGCACTCGCTTAGCAAGGTGACTCGTTTCCTGACGCCGTCAATCCTGGCGATGATGGAGCAGGTTTCGCACGGCCTGACTTCAGGCAGTGGCAGCATAGGTGCCGCGGGCGGGCTGGTGAAAAGTGATACTACTGAGATTCGCCGTCGCATTGCAAAGCTGTGGGGCTGAGTATTTTTAGGTGCGTGGTTTTTGGGGCTGCTTCCGCAGAAAGTCGAGTGTGCGCTGGAAGTCATTTGGCAGCGGAGCCTCAAATGTCAATTCGTGGCCGCTGACCGGATGCCGCAGAGTCAGACGGAAGGCGTGCAGTGCCTGACGAGCGATCAGGATATCTGCGACATCCTCCGAAGATCCTGGGACTGGTCGTTGCGTCTGCAGGATATCCGACTGTCTGAGTTCGGTTGTGCCGATATACAGGCGATCGGCGACGATGGGTGTGGCAATGTGCTGCATGTGAACTCGCAGCTGGTGAGTTCTGCCGGTTCTGGGGTGCAGATCAACGAGAGCGTAGCGATCAAAGGACTCAGCAAGCCGATAGAACGTTACTGCTTCTCTGGCATTGCCTCCTTCGGGGCAAACCATCATTTTTTCTCGCACCCGCGGATGTACGCACATAAATGTTCTGATGTAGTCGGACGCAAGTTCCGGAACACCGCGAACGATGGCGCGATACTCTTTTCGCACCTCGCGCTGTTCAAACTGCCGTGAAATCTTTTGGTGGACCTGATTGTCACGGGCGATGACGATCACGCCCGTGGTATCGCGATCAAGGCGGTGAACGATGCCTGGCCGCAGTCTTCCGGCAGTATCGCTGAGCTGGTTGAAGTGATACTGCAGGGCTGCGGCGAGTGTGCCTTTGGAGCTGCCCCTGCCGGGATGGACAACCATGCCAGCGGCTTTGTTGACGACAACCATATGATCGTCTTCGTACAAGATCTGAAGGGGCAGGTCTTCCGGCTCTATGCCAGGACGCTCAGCGTCAGTCAGGGTGACATCCAGCCGGTCATTGACACGGAGGCGTCTTGATGATCGTGGAGGCATGCCATTGAGTTGTACGCCCCCGGCTTCAATGATCCGCTGCAACTGAGCTCGACTGTGATTCGGAAACAGCCGGCTGAGGTAGTGGTCAAGTCGCCAGCCGTGTGCGCGCGGCTCAACGGTCAGATTGATTGCCGCACAATCGCCGGCCGCTGCGGCAGTGTCTGCGAGCGGCTCGACGTCATCTTCAAAAAATAAGTCGTCCCCATCCGGGGTCATTCGCCGGGCTTCTCGGCCGGGGCGGGAGCAGGCTCTTCGGCCTTCGGCTGTTCAGCCTTTGGTTCCTCAGCCTTTGGCTCCTCAGTCTTTGGTTCCTCAGTCTTTGGTTCCTCAGTCTTTGGTTCCTCAGTCTTTGGTTCCTCAGTCTTTGGTTCCTCAGTCTTTGGTTCCTCAGTCTTTGGTTCCTCAGTCTTTGGTTCCTCAGTCTTTGGTTCTTCGGCCTTTGGTTCCGCGGAAGGCTCCTGAGGGTTTGCAGGAGTTTCGCTGGTGGCAGACGCTGTTCCGGGAGTGATCAAATTACCGAGCGGGTTAATGCCAGGGAACTGCGGAATCGGCGGTACGTTGCCGGGGCCGTCCTGAGGCAGGCCTGTTTCTTCACCGGGCTTTGGATCCTGTTTTTGGAACCACGCATAGAAGTCTTTGGTGGGCTGCTGTTCCAGTTTGCGTTTGCGAGTTTCAGCGAGTTCAGCGAATGTTTTTTCGCCGGGGAATGATTTCGCGACCTGATCCCATGCCTCAATTGCTGATTTGACGGTGGCTTCCTGACCGTCACAGCGAGCTTCTGTGATGCGTGCGGACCCCAGCAGCAGTCGAAGTCGAATATCATCGCTGAGGTCACGACTTTCCTGCAGTCTCTTAAAGGTCTTCTCAGCTTTGTCCAGTTCTTCAACGCCGACTTTGCGGTTGGTGAACAGGCTGGACAGAGCATTTTGCAGAATCATTTCGGCTTCGCGGAGTCTTGCGTAATTGCCGATGGGTGTGCCTACGGCATTGTCGGCGGCATCCGCGTACTGTTCCGGGGTATTTGCCGCGAGCAGGAGGGCCGATTCTTTGGCGGTTGCTGGTGGCTGTCTGGAGACGTAGACGTAGACTGCTGTGGCGGTGAGGGCCGCAGCAATTACATAAATCAGCGTAGTGCCGTTCCGCTGCATCCAGGGACCGGATTCCCGCAGGATTTTTGCCAGCTGAACTTCATCTTCCTGGTGGACGTATTGTTCTTCCGACATCGTCGGGACTTTCGTGTGAGACCGAAAAACTGAGGCCTGACCAGCCCCGCAGTATAAAAAACGCCGGGAATTATGGTCAAGCTGGGAGAGGTGGTAACCACCGGGCTCCCGGCAGTTGAAAAATCACCGCATTTTTACAGTGTTCATTCTGAATAGATGAATTCGTTCATACTGAAAATGGTTTGGCAGAGGTCTGTCAGCGCCTGTTGCCGGGGGTTTCCGCCCTTTCCGGCGTGCTGTTGTTCCTGATTCTTCAGGAAATTCAACGCTGCCTGCCGTTCGTCAGTGCCGGGGGGTCTGCTAAAGGCCAGGTGCCATGCGTTGTCAACTGCTGCGACAGGATCGTCTGCAGGCAGTCGTCCGGCGAACCCGCTGGCCCATTGTCGCGCCTGTGGACTGTTCATGAACATCAGCGCCTGCGGTGCGACGGTGGTGACAGGTCGCTGTCCAATACTGACAAGATGTTCAGGCCAGTCAAAGAGCATCATCATCGGGATCAGCTGACTGCGTTTGATGAAAAAGTAGATACTGCGACGTTTCATATTTTGGTCAAGAGTCCCAGGGCCAAACTGCTGCAGGTCAAGCTGACCGGAGACTGCCAGCATTGAGTCGCGAATGGCTTCCGCCTCAAGTCGCATGGGACTGCGTCGCCACAGCAGCGCGTTTTCGCGATCTAGCAGTGCACGCTGCTCGTCCGCGAGGCCGGACTGCATCCACGTGCTGCTGGTCATGATGAGTCGCTGCAGGCGTTTCAGGGTCCAGCCGTGGCTGACAAGATCGGATGCCAGCCATTCGAGCAGTTCGGGATGAGACGGGCGTTCGCCGGAGACACCGAAATCGTTTGGCGTCGTTACCAGACCTCTACCGAAGTGATGCTGCCAGAGTCGATTGACAATGACGCGTGCCGCCAGTTTGCCGGCACCTTGTTCCGGGTCCGTCATCCAGCCTGCCAGGGAGGCTCGTCGGTAACTGGTGCGAGTCCAGCCATTGGGGGGCTGGATATGCCAGTGTGTCGCATCTTTGCCAGCGGGCATGAGGACCTGCAGGTATCCGGGCTGCATGAGTTGCTGTTTCTGCTGTACGTCGCCGCGTTTCAGCATCCATGTCTCAGGGTAAAAATGCGGAAACCCTCGATCATCCGCATGATGTCGTAGGTGGGGCAGTCCTTCGCTGGTGACCATGACAGTTGCCAGCTGCAGCCCTGGGCCCTGTTTTTCTATCGCAGCGATCGCCTGCAGATGTTGCTGCATGCCCGGATCAATTTCTGCGAACCAGTTGATCGCCGTGTTCCATGCTGCTGTGGAGCGGTCGGGATTGGTGCGGAGCACCTTGAGAGCGGCGAATACGGTGTCGCTGATGCTGCTGGAGCCAACCTCGGGCTGCGGCATGACTCGGTCAGTTACCGACAGTCGAAACCTGCCGAGAGTATGCTGCAGGTTCGGGTGGTTCAGGGTCAGTGTGATGGTCCAGCGAACGGGGCCATCGAAGGAAACCGGCTTATCAAATTCAAAAACAGCTGCCTGATCTTTGCCGATGCCACCGTGGTCGACAGCCCAGCCAGAGATTTCGCGATCGTCAATTGAGGCGGCAACAGAAAGTTCTCCGGAGTCCTGCTGGTGTGTGGCTCGGGCTTGTGTCAGGCGGATCTGTTGCGGCGGTGTCTCGACTGCGGCATTTGCCGGGCTGGCAGCAACTGCGATGTTTCCGAGGGCAAAGTTTCCGTTTGGTGCCCTGCCCGGTCCACCCTGTGGCAGGCTTGGGTGTGTTAGTGCCTCAAGCCGAACTGCGGTCACAGAGTGGCGTACGGATTCTCCGGTGAGAGTGATGACTTCGCGTGCGGGCGGATTGCCTATGGCCAGAATTGAGCCGTCGGCTTGTGGCTGAAAAACGGTACCTGCACTGGATGCAACGCTTTTTAGGTGCAGCGTTTCCCACGGTCCGGCCGTCTGTTCCTCGATGTTTTTGCGAAGCCAGTCCAGCAGGCGGTCAGGCAGTTTTTCCGCACGGTAGTCGGCGGCTGCCTGTTTGGCAGCCCGCAACTGAAGTTCAAAAGCCTGCTGTCGCTGGCGGTTTTCGTCGGGTGCGAGATCAAGTTGTGTTTCGGAGCGGATCGTGGTGGTGAAGGCTGCTGCGAGCGAGTAGTAATCGCGTGCGGGGATCGGATCGAACTTATGATCGTGACAGCGAGCGCATCCGACGGAGAGACCGAGGAAGGTGACACCGGTAGTCATCACCATATCGTCGAGTTCATCGTAGCGAGCGGATTCGAATTCTGTTTCAGTGAGCTGAGTGGGGAACGCACCTGCGCCAAGAAAGCCGGTGGCCATCATGGCGTCCGGAATCTCAGGGGCAACTTCATCACCAGCCAGTTGCCAGCGAACGAACTGATCGTAGGGCATGTCCGCGTTGAAGGCGCGAATCAGAAAGTCTCGATAGAAATATGCCTGTGGGCGATCGTAGTCCTGTTCGTAGCCGTGTGATTCGGCGAATCTTGCAACGTCCATCCAGTGCCGCGCCCAGCGTTCACCATACTGAGGTGATGCGAGCAATCGATCGATCAGTTTGGGCCACGCCTGAGGGTCGTTGCTGCTGACAAACTGCTGAACCTCAGCGGGTGTTGGCGTGAGTCCCAGCAGTACGGCATAGGCGCGGCGGATCAGCGTTTTTTTTTCAGCAGTGCCGTTTGGCTGCAGTCCGGCGGCTTCCTGGGCTGCAAGAATAAATCGGTCAATCGGAGTGCGGCACCAGTCGGAGGATTTGACGTCGGGGATAGCCGGAGACTGTAGTGGCTGGAAGGACCAGAAGCCGCGATCCTTATCTGTCACAATCATCTCGGCGGGTGGCTTTTCCGAGCGATTGCCGAGCGGGGCGTCATACGGAGCGCCTAGGTCAATCCATCTGGAAATGCTGCTGATTTCCTGTTCGGACAGTTTTGGCAGCTTCCACGGCATATGTGGTTCAGCAGCATGAGTGATCAGCTGCACAAGCTGACTTTCGGCTGCAGTCTGTCCAATGAACCCGCTGTTTATCAGGCCGTCACGTGTTGCCAGATCAAAGTCACTTTTGACCGCAGCACCTCCATGACATTCCAGACATTTGGTAGTGAGGACTGGACGAATGGTCGTGCGGAATAATTCGAGACCTTTCCGGGCGCGTTCCGGATGATCCGGAGGCACCTGCCCAGCCGCGGGTGGCTGGGACTGCACGGGAGAAACGGTCAGGCTGAAAACGGAAAGCAGGCTCACATAAAACAGAGCAAAACGCATGGCTTAAGTCCGATGGTGGGGGCTGGTGAGAAGAACAAGTTACAATTTACCGCCCCGCTGCACAGATTCCCAGATAAAACGGAAGGCGATCAGTGCAGTGGACTATTCCCCGGTTTCAGCGGTATTAATGCATTCTGGCGTCCGGCCTGGTATACTCAAGCAAAGTTTCAATTTGCGGAAATTTTCTTCACGGATTTCTGTTATGCCTTCAGCGTGGACCAGACTGCGTGGTCATCAGGAGCAGCGAGCACTTTTTGAACGCTCGATGCGGAATCACCGGCTGTCCCATGCCTATGTTCTGGCCGGTCCAGATGGCATTGGAAAGCGGACTTTTGCCCGTCTGCTGGCACAGTCTCTGTTCTGTCAGGAAACGACCGAGCAGCACCTTGAGGCTTGTGGTGCCTGCCGAAACTGTCGCAGTTTTGAATCCGGCAACTGGCCGGATTACTTTGAAATCGGACTTCCGGAGGGCAAGACTGAGATCCCGCTGGAGCTGATCCTGGGATCGGTGGAAAAACGCGGTCGCGAAGGGCTATGTTACGAGCTGTCCTCGGCGCCGCTGGCATCCAATCGTCGAATTGCTGTGATTGATGACGCGCAGCGGATGAATCTGGACGGAGGGAATGCGCTGCTGAAAACTCTTGAGGAACCTCCGGCAAATGCATTGATCTTGTTGATTAGTGACAGTCCGGAAGCTTTGTTGCCGACCATTCGTTCACGCTGTCAGCTCATTCGTTTTTTTCCGCTGGTGCAGGAAGATCTGGAGCAGTTGCTGCTGGAGAAGGAACTCGCTCCCAACCTCGAGGAAGCTCGAGCGGCGGCGCTGCTGGCAGATGGCAGCATGACTCAGGCGGAACAGCTGCTGAATCCTGAGTTACGTGAGTTGCGTGACCTTGTGGGACGTGAATTTGCATCATTTGAAGCGATGCGGCCACAGGAGGTTGCCCGGCAGATTGCGGATCGTATTGAAAAAATCTCGTCAAGTGCCGAGGATCAGCGTCAGAATGCTCGCTGGCTGCTCAGTTTCCTTGCTGATGCTGTCCGCTTGAAGCTGCGTCGGATTACCGGGGGGGATCTGGGAGATCCTCTGCTGCAGCGTATGGGGCTGAGATGTGCGTCTGATTTGCTGGCTGGCCTGGTCGACAGGATTCTGCAGGCGATATTGCACGTTGACGCCAACTCGCCTGTCCGGCTGGTACTTGACTCGCTGTTTGATGATCTTGCCCGGGCGATGCGGCTGGGGCCCACATCGGTTCGCTGACGACAAAAAACGCCAACACTGGAGTGGTGGGCCTGGTGAGCCAGGAGTGACGGGTGGCTGATTATTCTTCCATCTGTGCCAGGTCGATTCCGTACTTCAGCCAGATCGTATTCCGCCAGTCGTTCATTACCGGCTGAGCGATCAGGCCACTGACCAGTCCGGAGATCTCGCCACTGCGGAAGCCGAACTGTTTGCCTTCGGTGAGGAACAGCTGCTGCAGCACTGCTTCCTCTCCGATTCGGTCAGTTACCTGCACGACGTAATAACTTTTCAGATCATCGTCAGCAATAACACCGGCCTCATCAGGTCCCAGGTCATCAAAGACGGCTTTCATGAACCGATCGCCAGCACCTTTCAGCACACCACCTGACTCATCTGACCAGTTGATGGTGCCCAGTCGCAATTGCGGTTGCTGGAAGCTCATGGCAGGTGCGGATTCCTGTTCCAGCCATGAGAACAGCTGCGTCTGTCGGACTGTGAGGGCAGCGGAGTCGGTATCGCCAAGCACCGTCTGGCCCTCGAGGCTGTCAGTGATGGCTTTGCGTTCAGCCTCGGGAAGTGCGAGCCCATCGGTGACCAGTTTGGCCAGCGTCCTCGCACGTTCTTCTGCCAGCTTGCGAGCCTGCTGACGCTTGAGTGTCAGAATCACTTCTTCGCGGATGCCCTGATCTTCGAGGGCAGGAATATGTGCCGGAGAAAATTCTGTAATCCACCAGGCGTAGTGGGATTCATTTCCCGACAGATCGAACTGATTTCGGACAGCACGATCGCTGGCGAAGAGGTTCGCATCTTCCCACTGGTCTCTCTGAGGGAATCGGGAGAACACTTCATCAGCAACAGGTGCACCGCTGGTGTAACCCAGTGCCTGACCGACTGAGGCCTGATCGTCGGCTGCCAGGTCCATGCGGTTGAGCAGACCGGTGCGAACAAAGCTGAGTCCCAGTTTTTCACCGAGTTCCTTCATTTCAGCGAGGAGCGACTGGTGGACGTCCTTCATTTCCCCGGCGATCTGTTCGGAGGTGAGGGAAGGTTTTTTGTCGACTACCTGGCGACGAGTTGCTGATCGTTTGCGTTCGATCTCGCGCAGGCCACTCATGACTGCATCCATCTTTTCGTCGATTGCCTTGCGAATGCGTTCTTCGTGCAGCTGATCGCGAATCTCGGATTTCAGATCGTCGTCCAGCGGGCGATATTCCACGGGTGGAATCACAAACGGGACCGCATCAGTTCCGCCGGTTGCCGGAGGTTGTGCTGTAGCGTCAGCCGGCTGTGCCGGAGTTTCTGTCTGTACTGGTGCGGGGGTCGGCTCTGTTGGTGCGGCAGGGGTCGAATCAGCGGGTTTGGGGATTTCATCCTGGAATGGAAGGCAATTGCCTTCAGGAGGTGCACTGGGAGCATCTGGCTGCGGAGCTGCCTCGGCTTTGGGTTCTGCCTCGGCAGGAGGTGCGGGGGCGGCATCCGGGGCCGGCGACTCCGTTTTTGGTGCATCAGGTGCAGGCGTATCAGCTTTGGGTGCAGCGGGTGCGGCTGGATCCGGTGTTACAGGTGCAGCGGGATCTGCGGGGGTGGTGTCTGGGGCAGAAGGCTGATCTGCTGGCTTTTCTTCCGGTTCTTTCCGGTAGAACGTATCTTTCTTTTCGTTGTAGAAGGTCTCGATTTCTGCATCGGTTGGTACGGGAGTGCTGTCCTCGGCGGATTTCCAGGAGAGTTCCAGCCAGGCGAGAGATGCTTTGTTGAACTGGCGGAAACCGGGGGATCCTGGTCCGTCCATGCCGGGAAATTTTTTGGCATACTGTGCGAAAGCCGTTTCGATTTCAGCCTGAGCTGGTTCCGGAACTTTTGTGAGGAAGGCATCGACATCCAGTCGCACGGCGTTCAGTCGCTGGCGTACCTGAGTTCTGCGGAACATGTCGTAGTACAGGCCGGGTGGCTGCGCGACAGCGGCAGCAGAGGGCGACAACTGTGTAAAGGCAAGGCGTGCTGCGATTTCATGGCGGAACGCATCGAACAGTTGATTTTCAGTGACTGCCATGCCACCGACATTGAGTCCGGTGCGGATTTCGGCAAAGGCTTTCCCGGACAGGCGACCATCGACGGCCTGATTGATGAAGTCTGACACCATTTCGTCAGTCACAACAATCTGCATCTGGTCGGCTTCAGCTTTGAGCAGTTCTCCGAAGATCGCGTCTTCCTGCAGTGTGGTGTAGTAGCGGAACTGTGGTGCAAACCGTTCGGTGCCTGGGCCGTAGACTTTGCTGAAGGCCTGTGCCATAAAGGCATTGCAGATGCTGCGGCGAGTGGCAGTTTCCTGGATCCGCTGATCATCGAAGGCGCCGATTGCGGAATCCTGGTAGAAATCTGCGGTTGAGGAGATGGACCCGGGGATGAGCCAGCCGGCGATTCCGCCGAGAACAGCACCACCGATGCCATACTGCAGCCAGCGTCCCTGACGGATGCCGGAAAAACCGAGGATGATTCCGCCCAGCAGGACGCCCAGCATGACAAAGTGATTTGCCTGGTTGGACATCATGTCGCTGATAGTGAAGGCCACCATCGAAAGGATCACGATGCTGACCATGGTGATCTGCTGATGGCGACGGAAAAAAGTGAACGGAGTGCTCATGAGTAAAAACTCTTTGAAGCCGGGTGTTCAAAAATCGTTGGCAGGACGACTGACTTGACAGAAGTCTGCACGATTATTTATTTCATTAACGCGGGAGGCATTTCCTCGGGTAAACAAAAACGAAGGAGTAGATTTTAGCCGCCGGCAGTGCCGAGGCAAGGTCAACCAGAGTTTCCCAGCCTGCGGTTTCCGCCGAGGAAACCTGCAGTATGCGCTGGGAGGTGGGGTTGCGGGACACTGTCAGCCTGACCGGCCCTCGTTTTCTCGATTTTCCCGGAAAGTGGTGCAAATCGCTCGAATGTGTTGAAATCCGATACCGTTCCGGCTTTGTTGTAGCGGAATTCGCTGAGGCATGTACTCATGCCGGTCTGACCGGCTTTTCAGAAACAGATCGTTCATGGCTGCTCTTAAGAAAGCTCTGGTGATTGTTGAGTCACCAGCCAAAGCAAAGAAAATTGCGGGATTTCTGGGCGATGACTATATCGTTCGGGCCAGTATGGGGCACATCCGTGATCTGCCGTCCAGTGCCGCCGAGATACCTCCTGCGCTCAAAAAAGAGTCCTGGTCTACTCTCGGCGTGAACGTTGGTGACGATTTTGACCCGCTTTATGTTGTTCCGGCAGAGAAGAAAAAACTGATCACGGAACTGAAGGACGGTCTGAAAAAGGTCAGCGAGCTTGTGCTGGCGACTGACGAGGACCGCGAGGGCGAGAGTATTGGCTGGCATTTGGTGCAGGTGCTGAAGCCGTCAGTGCCGGTCAGCCGCATGACATTCTCGGAAATCACAAAACCGGCTATTTTGGAGGCCATTCGCAACACGAGGCAGGTTGATGAGAACCTCGTGCAGGCTCAGGAGACGCGGCGGGTTGTCGACCGGCTGTATGGTTACACTCTGAGTCCCCTGCTTTGGAAGAAGATTGCTCGCGGACTTTCAGCCGGGCGCGTTCAGAGCGTTGCAGTTCGCCTGCTGGTGAGTCGAGAAATTGAGCGCATGAGGTTTCGCAGTGGTCGATTCTGGGACATCAAGGCTCGGCTGACGGCTGCATCGGGGGTTCCTTTCGAGGCTGTGCTGCAGTCGCTGGGTGGCCGTCGGATAGCGTCCGGTCGTGATTTTGACGAGCAGACTGGACGGCTGAAGGTTGGTGCGGATGTACTGCTGCTGTCGGAAGAGCAGGCTCGAGCCACCGTGCAGAAGATTGAAACTCTGCCGTGGCTGGTCTCTGCAATTGATCAGAAGCAGCAGGTGCGTCGTCCGTATCCGCCCTTTACCACCAGCACACTGCAGCAGGAGTCGAATCGGAAGCTGGGTCTGTCGGCTCGTCAAACGATGCAGATCGCTCAGCGTCTGTACGAAGAGGGCCACATTACTTACATGCGAACGGACAGCGTGAATCTCAGTGGTGAGGCGATTCGTGCTGCTCGTGGTCGAGTTGATGATCTGTACGGTCGCAGTTATCTGAGCCCTGAGCCGCGTCAGTTTTCTACGAAGACCAAGGGGGCTCAGGAGGCTCACGAAGCGATTCGCCCGGCCGGCACAGAGATGCGGACGGCTGAAGAACTGGGGCTGTCGGGTCCGGAGTCCCGGTTGTATCAGATGATCTGGAAACGCACGATGGCCACTCAGATGGCTGATGCGCTGCTGCGTTTTGACACAGTGACAATCACTGCTGGCGATGCCGAGTTTCGGGCAACGGGCAGAACGGTAGAGTTTCCGGGTTTTTTTCGAGCGTACGTAGAAGGGAGTGACGATCCTGATGCGGCGATTGAGGATCAGGATTCCACCCTGCCCTCGATGAGTGAGAAAGACCGGTTGAATCTGCAGCAGGCTGAGGCGAACGCTCATGAGACTAAGCCGCCCGCTCGCTATACAGAAGCGACGCTTGTCCGCACACTGGAATCTGAGGGAATTGGTCGTCCCAGTACCTATGCCAGTATTCTCAGCACGATTGTGGATCGTGGTTATGTGAGGAAAAACGGCAACCAGCTGATCCCGACGTTCACTGCCATGGCAGTGACTCGACTGCTGGAGAATTATTTTCCTCGCCTGGTCGATCTGGGTTTCACGGCGCAGATGGAGCAGAAGCTGGACGACATTGCGACGGGATCGGCAGAGCGGCTGCCGTATCTGCGGGAGTTTTACAACGGGCGAGAGGGTTTAGACGAGCAGGTAAAGCTTCGTGACGGGGATATTGATCCTCGTGAAGCCTGTACGCTGTCGATTGACGGGCTGGATGCTGCGGTGCGTGTGGGCCGGTATGGCCCGTACTTCGAAAAAACTCGCGGTGAGGAGAAGCTGACGGCATCGATTCCCGACACGATTGCACCAGGAGAAATCACGAATGAAGTGGCTGATCGGCTGCTGGATGAGAAGCAGCGCGGGCCGACAGCAATTGGCATGCACCCTGAGGAGGGACTGCCGATTTATCTGAAGCGAGGACCGCGGGGCCCTTATCTGCAGCTGGGAGAAGTGACTGAGGACGGCACGAAGCCGAAGTACTGCAGTGTGCCGAATTTCATCAGCACGGACAGTCTGGACCTGCCTGTTGCGCTAGAGCTTCTGGCTTTACCCCGTCAGCTGGGCAAGCATCCGTTGACGGGAAAAGTTGTCAATGCGGGAATTGGGATGTTCGGCCCGTATGTGACTCATGACAAAGTGTTTGCGGGGTTCGATCGCAAAACGCATCAGTTTGAGCACGATGGTGAGACTTATAATGTTCTGAATGTGCCCATGGATGTGGCAGTTGAGATGTTGCGTAACACTCGCCGCAAATCGGCTCCAGTGGCCCTGAAGGAACTGGGGCCACATCCGGAGGACCAGGCTCCGGTGCAGATTTTCGAGGGGCGTTACGGTCCGTATGTTAAGCATGGCTCGGTTAACGCCACCTTGCCGAAAGAGACGGAACCTGGATCAGTGACGATTGAGCAGGCGCTGCAGTGGCTGGCGGCGAAAGCGGCCAGTGGTGGCAAGGCCGGCGGCCGTCGAGGCAGCGCGTCTCGCGGCATCAAAAAAGCTGCGAAGAAATCGCCCGCGAAAGCGGTTCGTAAAACGGCGAGCAAAGGCGTGAAGAAACGCAGTCGATCGGAGTAATTCTGCTCGGTCTGCTGGCGAGCGGGTGTTGTAAACAGAAAAGCCCGGTTGCTTCAGCAGCCGGGCTTTTCTGTTGAGTTCAGCGAGTTGTGAATCATTCAGCCTTGGGTGCATCAGCAGCCGGGGCCGGGGTTTCTGCCGGTGCAGCAGCGTCAGCAGGCTTTTCACCTTCTGTGGGAGCAGCGTCAGCAGGTTTTTCACCTTCTGCTGGTGCGGCGGCGGGAGCAGCGGCATCAGCCGGGGCTTCAGCGGGAGCAGAGGGAGCGCCGCCAGCAACGCCTGAACCAGCGGAAGCACCGCCACCGGCGGCACCGGTAGATTCGCCACCGCCGCAGCCCAGAGTAACAGACACACCGGCCAGAAGCACCAGTGCAGTAAGAGAACGCATCATTTTCATGTGACCCAGCCTTTCGAATTCCATCAGCTTTATCAGCAGAACTTGAACCTGTTCCGCCGAAACCCCCCGTTCCGGCGACAGCCCATCGTGACTAAACTAAGGGAAACAGGAACAAATTCAACATCCAACGAGGCGAAAAACGATCACTTTCAGTTTTAATGGGGGTGTGCCCGATATCTGCAGGAATCCCGCCACTACCCTGAAAGTCTCGCTACAATACTCCGAAAATGCTTCGCCCTGACCCGAAAGAGGGCGACTTTCGCCGATGTCTTTTGGTGTTGGGCTACTGAACGGAAATTCAGTGCATGGCAGCAGACGGGGCTCATGATAAGTCGAGTGATGAGGAAGCAGGTGGCGGTAACGTCCTGACTCCGCGGCAGAAGGTACGTCGCTTTCCGACTGGTCCGGGTGTGTATTTGATGAAGGACGGCGAGGGCCGGGTGATTTACGTTGGGAAGGCGGTAAATCTGCGAAATCGTGCGTCCAGTTATTTCACGGCTGCAGCGGAGGCGGATCGTCGGACTGCCGATCTTGTTCCTGAGATTCGTGATGTGGACTTCATTGAAGCGGAGAGTGAGGTGGATGCTCTGCTGATGGAGGCTCGGCTGATCAAGGACATTCAGCCCCGTTTTAATGCACTGTTGAAGGATGACAAGACATTTCCGTATTTGCAGATTACGACGCGCGAGGATTTTCCTCGTGTCGAGTTTACTCGACAGCCGGAAAGTTCTGGTGTTCGGCTTTATGGTCCTTTTACCAGTGCCGGTCAGTTGCGTGGCACGATAGCGGTGCTGCAGAAGATTTTTCGTTTTCGGACGTGTTCTCTGGACATTGACGAGCAGGACGAGCGTTGGCGCTGGTTTCGGCCGTGTTTGCTGGCCAGTATTAATCAATGCACGGCTCCCTGCAATTTGCGAATCAGTCGTGAGGAGTACAGGGAGGATATTCGGCGTTTGCGATTATTTCTGGATGGTGGCCGACGGGCGTTGCTGAAGGAGATGGAGGAGTCTATGAAGCAGGCTTCTCGTGAGCTGCGTTTTGAGAAGGCTGCGAGAATTCGGGACGAGATACAGTCACTGGAGAGTTTGAATCTGCGTGGTGATCTGGAGAGTCATGCACAGCCGGAAGTCTTCTACACGGATCCTCGCAAGGGTCTTGAGGGATTGCGGAAGCTGCTGAGCCTGTCTGAGATACCTCGTCGGATCGAAGGTGTGGACATTGCTCATTTGCAGGGCAGCGAAACGGTGGCCAGTCTGGTGCAGTTCATCGACGGTCTGCCGTTCAAGCCTGGTTATCGAAAGTTTCGAATTAAGACGGTTGAGGGAGTGGATGATTTTGCTTCGATGCGTGAGGTCATCACTCGCAGATTTTCCAGTTTGAGTGAAGAGGGTGAGGCATTTCCGGATCTGTTGCTGATTGACGGTGGCAAGGGGCAGCTGAACGCTGTGATGGAAACATTTGGGCTGCTTGGCATTTCTCCTCCGCCAACGGTATCACTGGCCAAGCGTGAGGAGGAGATTTATGTGCCGGGCGAGTCTGAGCCGCATCGGTTGAGTCGTCATTCGTGGGCGTTGCGGCTGTTGCAGTACATTCGCGATGAGGCTCACCGTTTTGCTCAGCATTACCATCACATGCTACGGCGGCGTTCGTCCCTTGGTCAGGGGGGTACTCGTCGTCGCGGGAAGCGTCGTGGGGACAATTGAGATCTGGCTGGGAGAAGGGAGTTTGCTGTGCCGGAAAATCGCAGAGAGCGGACAATTCGTCAGCGGCTTGAGGATCGTATTCGTGAGGCGATTATTGCACGTCACCGCCGCAGCCGAGTAGTGCTGTTTAGTGACACCACGCTGCGTGATGGCGAGCAGATGCCGGGGGCGACTCTTGAGCCCGAGGAGAAACTGCGGATTGCTCTGGCACTGGAAAAGGCTGGAGTGCATTCATTGGATGCCGGTTTCCCGGCCAGTTCGGAGGCGGACGTGGAGGCGATCCGTCTGATGACAGGGCGGGTGCGGGGGCCGGTACTGACAGCGTTGTGTCGAACGGTGCGCAGTGATATTGATGCCGCAGAACGTGCGCTGGAGGGAAATCCGGTGCACAAACGGGGAGTCAGTCTGTTCTGCGGAACGAGTCCTTTGCATCGAACATACAAGCTCGGGCGAAGTCGGAGTGAGATTCTGCAGTTGATTTCCGACACTGTTGGTTATGCGGCAGAGAAGTTTCGGATTGTCGCTTTCAGCCCTGAAGATGCCAGCCGTACGGAGCCTGACTTTTTGTGTGAGTGTTACAGTGAGGCGATTGGGGCGGGTGCCACAACGATCGGGTTTCCGGATACAGTCGGCTTGCTCACTCCGGAAAAATCGCGTGATTTTATACGGCGGATTCAGGATGGGGTACCGGAGTTGGATCGGGCGCTGCTGGCCGTGCATTTTCACAACGATCTGGGCCTGGCGGTGGCGAATACTCTGGCCTGTATTGCGGAAGGAGCCAATGTTGTGCAGTGCACGGTGAACGGAATCGGTGAGCGTGCTGGAAATGCGTCGCTGGAGGAGGTCGCGATGGCGTTGACACTGCATCGGGAACAGTACGATCGTACTCACCGCTTGAACACTCAAATGCTGGCCCCGCTGTGTCGTCTGGTGGCTGAGCTAACCGGTATTGTTTTACCTTTGATGAAGCCTGTTGGCGGGGCCAATATTTTTGCGACTGAGGCGGGGATACACCAGGACGGGCTGTTGAAGAATCCGGACACCTATCTGCCATTTCGTCCGGAAGTTGTGGGGGGTGATGACATTCGGCTGGTGCTGGGTCGGCACAGCGGTCGGCGGGCGGTTGTTCATCGCCTGCAGGGGCTGGGTATTCCCCATAATGAGGCAACGGTAAATCGGATTGTGGAGAGATTGAAGCTGCTGCCCAAAGGGACGATTGTTGATGACGTTTTGCTTCAGCGTATTGCTGCAGACGCACACTGATTTCCCCCGTTCTTAAAGCCCGGGAATTCCTTATGCCAATCGCTTTGATTGATACGCACTGCCATCCTGAATCGGATTCCTTCCGTCAGGATTTTGAGGACGTTCTGGGGCGTGCGGCTTCAGCCGGTGTGGTTCAGTTGCTGGCGATCGGTATTTCTGCAGCTACCAGCCAGGCTGTGGTGCTGCTGGCCAACAGGCATCCGGGGATCTCGGCTGTGGTGGGTGTTCATCCGAACCATACTCACGAAGTGCGGCCGGGTGACTGGGCGAAGATTGAAGAGCTGGCCTTTCATCCACGGGTGGCGGGAATTGGAGAGACAGGTCTGGACAACTATTGGAAGGATGTGCCGCTGGATCTTCAGTATGACTCGTTTCGTCGCCATATTCAGTTGTCTCGCCGATGTGACAAACCTTTTGTGGTGCACTGTCGCGAGGCTGAGTCGGAAGTGCTGGAGGTTCTGCGGGAGGCTTCTGAGACTGCATCGCTGCGGGGCGTGATGCATTCTTTTTGTGGCAGTCAGGCGACTGCGGATGAGTGCCTGCAGCTGGGAATGTTTTTGTCCTTCAGCGGGATGCTGACCTACCGCAGGAACGACATGCTGAGGTCAGTTGCTGCGACGGTGCCGCTGGATCGGCTGCTGATTGAAACGGATGCTCCCTATCTGGCACCGCAGCAGTATCGCGGGAAACGCAATGAGCCGGCATGGGTACTGGAAACCTGCGCGTGTCTGGCCGAAATTCACGGCGTATCGCTGGAGGAAATGGCAGCGATCACAACAGGAAATGCGCGTCGATTATTTCCGCTGAGCAGCAGCACACTGAGTTTGCAGTCACCGGGTTGAGTTCGTCCGCCCGGGATTTTTCAGTCGATGAAGGCGAATTCATTGGTGTTGAACAGAACGAGGCACAGTGAGGCGAGGGCCAGTTGTTCCGGGGTAGCTGGTTCCACTGCTGTTTGTGCCTGCAGCGGGATTTCAAAGCGAGTACCGATGGTTGTCTGGACGGCCTGCAGCTCGTCAGCGTTGAGCTGTCGGTCAAAGACAATCAGCAGGCTGAGGTGCCCCTTCCAGTACTCGCCGTCGATATTGCCCTGCTGTCCGATAACCCACGGTGTATCGAGGCGTCTGGGGGGCAGTCTGGGGGACTGTGAGACTGCCTGACGCAGATCTTGAAAGATGCTGGCTCCGGCCGGACCATTGGTAGCGGTCAGAACAAAGGGTCGGCTGTCCTGCTGAAGCTCGCCTGTGCCTGAGAGGGCATCGCTGAATCGAAATGCTCGTTCGCCGGTGAGTCCGATGAACAGCGAATCAGTGGAGTTTCCATCACGACCGCTCCAGTTGGACAGCAATTCACGATGTCCCGAGGTGCCGCGGTCCGTGACTACGGCAAACACTGTTGCTTCGTCCTGCAGCAGCAGTCCAGTGCCAAGCTGCAGGAAGCTGTTGAGTCCATTGAATTCGACTGCCGGGTGTTCGGATCCTGGCAGTCGACCGAGCTTTGGTGTTCGACGCGGATCAGGCTGATTTGCGGTTCTGAGAGCAGGATCTCGACTGATCCACTGCTCAATGGAAGCGTCCGGTGCTGTGCGGATACCTGCAGCCGCATCCAGCAGCAGTCGTAATTCAGCGGATTGTGGAATGGATTCTTTCGGAGTTGCGATTTGTCGGCAGGCGGCTGTGACTGCTGGACTGATGCGTGCAGTCTTTGAGGTCTGATCAGCGACTGCGGCAGACTGCAGACTACTGGCCAGCAGGACGTGTTGTGATTCAATGTGTCTGAGGCTGTCACGGAGTTCATCACTGTCAGGTTCTCGCTGCAGTATCGCCTGCCAGATGTGTCGGACTCGATCTTCCGGCTGTGTTAAAGACAGTGATGCAGAAGCCAGTGTTGCAGCTCTTTGATGCATGAACTGATTGTTCATGAGTGTGAGAGCCTGGGGGGCGACAATTGAGGTGTCTCGGCGACCGCAAGAAATTGTTGTGTCGCACTGGTCAAAGGTGGTCATCATCGGTGGCTGCAAGCTGCGCTGCAGGTACATATAGAGACTGCGTCGCAGTTGGTCGGCGGTAGGTGATGCTGTCCATGCAGCATCCTTTTTCGACAATCCTTCAAGGGCATCAGTACTGAGAGTAGGTACGAACCCAGGTCCTCCGAATCGCAGATCCAGTTCGCCGGATGCTGCCAGAAACGCGTCACGCAGAGATTCGGCATCATGCCGTCTGCGATTGGCTCGCCACAGCCATCTGTTTGCGGCGTCGACGGAGTTACAGTGTTGTTCATTTGGGTGCTGGGCGGACTGCTGCCAGGCTGCGGAAGTCAGGATCAGGCGATGGATGTGCTTCAGGCTGCCGCCGCTTCGCACCAATTCGCCGGCAAGCCAGTCGAGCAGTTCGGGATGGCTGGGCTGGTCGCCGGTGAAGCCGAAGTTGCTGGTGCTGCGTACGAGCCCTTCTCCGAAATGATGCATCCACAGGCGATTCACGATAACTCGAGCCGCCAGTGTATTTTTGGGGCTGGCGATCCAGTCAGCAAGCTGCAGTCTGAGTTTTGTTGTGTTGCCGGAATCTGCGGGGGAAAAGCCTTCGCTTCCGGGCGCGGGCAGGCAACTGAGGGGGCCGGGTGAGACCGCCTGCAGCGGTCTGTGACGCTCACCATTTTTCAAAACATGCAGTGGCTGGGGCTGCCTCGTGAGGTCTGTCCAGCCGAGAACTTCGGGGAAGCCCAGTGTGGTCGCATCCGGCCCGCCCAGCAGCGTGCGACCACCGGGATGCAGTGGCCCTGGCCAGAACGCTGCGGCAAATCGATAGTAATCAGTTTGTGGTATCGGATCGAACTTATGATCGTGACAGCGAGCACATTTGACGGTCAGTCCGAGAAACGCTGAAGTTGTGGTATGCACCAGGTCTTCCAGCCGTTCATAGACATAATCTTCGGGGTCATTCGGTTCATCGTTCCATGTGCCCAGTCGCAGGAATCCCGTGGCGATAACAGTTTGTTCGCTGCGGTCAGGCACTTCATCTCCGGCCAGTTGCAGCCGCACGAACTGTCCCCAGGGCATATCAGCATTCAGCGCCTCAACGACCCAGTCCCGATACTTCCATGCGAATGGCTTGGGCTGATCGCGTTCATATCCGCTCGTATCAGCGTACCGAACGACATCCAGCCAGTGGCGTGCCCAACGCTCACCATAGTGGGGTGAAGCGAGCAGGCGATCTGTGAGCTGTTCGTACTGAGATGTCGTCAGATTCCCCTGCCCTGCTCTTTCCGCCGCTATTGCGAGTTTCAGATCTGTTTTTTGCGGGGGTAGTCCGGTGAGGACCCAACTGAGTCTGCGCACCAGTTCCCGTGGAGTTGCGCGGGGTGCGGGAGTCAGTTGCTGCCGCTGCAGGCTGGCTGCAAGGAATCGATCTACAGGATGTTGTTGCCACTCATTCCAGGGTACAGAAGATTGGTCAGGCGGCTGGTGTGTCTGGAGTGGTTGCAGTGACCACCAGTCGCGACCACCCCGGCTGATGAGTGTTTTTTCAAACAGATCGAGGACTCGTCCAGTTGGGACAGCAGCGCCTTCGTCAATCCATCGTTTGAGCACTGCCACTTCTGATGCCGGCAGCGCTCGTTCATGACCATTAGCCGGCGGGGGCATTTCGGCAGCCGTGATGCGTATTATCATCAGGCTGCCGGCAGCATTTCCCGGCAGCAGTGCCGGCCCGCTGTCGCCGCCCTGACGCTGACTGGTTTCCGTCTGGAGCGACAGGCCGCCAGAGGGGTTGACTGTCTGGTGACATTCGAGGCAGCGGCTGAGCAGGATTGGAGCCACTTCGAGTTCGAAGTCTGTTTTGGTCTGTGCTGTCGCCGGCTGGATCAGGACGACCAGAATAACAAGCGCGCAGCGAATGACGATGGACATACAGCACCTCTGGAGATCACGGCAGTTTAGCACGTTTTTTCTCTGCACGCTGCTTCTTTGCTGCATTTTCGGCTTCTCCCTCAAACGGCTGGTTACCGTAGGCGGTTCGTGGAGTTTCGGCTGTGTCGCCAACTGCTTCCCGCAGACGCTGCAGTTCAGCACGCAGTTCAACGACGACGTCAGCATAAGCGGGATCTGAGTAGTAGTTCTTTGTCTCTTCGGGGTTTTGCTGGCGGTCGAGCAATTCCCATTCGTTGATGTCGGGCTTGTAGTAATGCACCAGTTTATAGCGATCTGTGATGACCCCAACATGCGGCCGCACCCGATGGGGAACCGGGAATTCGTAGTAGTGATAGTACAGGCTGTTTCTCCAGTCGGTTGGTGTTTGGCCCTGCAGAATCGGCAGCAGGCTTCGTCCCTGCATGTCGGCCGGTTGTTCGAGGCCGGCAACCTCGAGGAATGTCTGAGCGAAGTCCACAAGTGAAACGATTTCCTTCTGAACGGATCCCGGCTTTACGACACCTGGCCAGCGCACCATCAGGGGAGTGCGGAGGGATTCTTCAAAGATCCAGCGTTTGTCGAACCAGCCATGTTCGCCCAGAAAGAATCCCTGATCACTAGAGAACACGACAACGGTGTTGTCAGCTTCGCCCTCGTCTTCCAGTACCTGCATCAGGCGTCCGACATTTTCATCCACTGCTTTAACACAGGCGAGGTAGTCGTGCATATAGCGGTTGTATCGCCAGCGGACCAGTTCCTTGCCCTGCAGTCCGGCAGCGAGGAATTTTTCGTTTCGAGGTCCGTACCAGGCATTCCATTCCTGCAGTTGTTCGGGAGTCATGTTTGGTGATGGACGCAGTTTTGCATCAAGTTCGGTGAATGTTCGATCCAGACCCATGTCATGATCGGCTACGGCTCGGCTGCGACCGGCAAAATCATCGAACAGTGTGGGAGGCTCAGGATACACGCGATCGTTATCCCAGCCGAGATGTCTGAGTGCCGGTGCCCATTCGCGATGCGGAGCTTTATGCTGGCTCATCAGCAGGAACGGTTTCGAGCGATCTCGCTGCTTCAGCCAGTCAATTGACAGATCAGCAATCAGATCTGTTGTGTAGCCTGTCATTTTCACCTTTTCGCCGTTGCGAATCATCGGAGGGTTGTAGTACAGGCCCTGACCGGGCAGAACCTGCCAGTGATCAAATCCGGTGGGATCGGAGATAAGATGCCATTTGCCAATCATCGCTGTCTGATAGCCAGCAGCCCGCAGCAGTTTGGGAAAGGTTGTCTGCGAACTGTCAAAGGTGGAATTGCTGTTGTTGTAGAAGCCATTTTTGTGCGAATACTTGCCGGTCAGGATGGTGGCTCGGCTGGGCCCGCAGATGGAATTGGTAACAAGGCAGCGATCAAAGCGAGCACCCTGAACTGCCAGTTTGTCAATATTCGGTGTGTCCAGCAGGCGTCGGCTTTCTCCGTAGGCACTGATTGCCTGACAAGTCAGGTCATCGCAGAAGATGAACACGATGTTGGGGCGTTGTGCGGCTGGCTGAGAATCGGATGTCTGAGCCTGACAGGTGGCAGACAGTTGTAACCAGCCTAGTAAGGCGGTCAGCAGGCAAAAAATTCGATGCATGAATCAGCTTTCTGAGTTCAGTTGCGGCAGACAGTTTCGTCAAGATTTAGTACCAGATTGCAGAGCATAGTCCATGCGGCCAGTTCGACAGCAGGCAGTTGTTCAGCAACAGGCGATTCGCCGTTTCGAATCACAAGCTCAGCTTTTTCCGAATGAACGTTGTAGTGCTGGCGCTGCTTACTGAGTGCCTGGCTGAGGATTTGCAGTTCTGCTTCCGCCGGATTCCTGGCCAGCACTGTGCGATGCAGCAGAGAGATCTTCGCAGCCTCATCACCGGGGGACTGCAGCAGTCTCTGTGCCAGTACCCGTGCTGCCTCGAAGTGCTGAACGTCATTCATCAGTTGCAGGGCCTGCAGCGGTGTGTTACTGCGCTCGCGGCGACTGCAGAACTGTTCGCGATTGGGGGCATCAAAGTTGGTCATGAATGGTGGCGGTGCTGTTCGCTTAACGAAACAGTAGACACTGCGGCGATAAAGGGCACTGCCATGTTGCTGCATGTAGAACCTAGTATTGCTGTTTTCATAGCCGACAGGTTCCCAGATATCCGGTGGCTGGTAGGGCATCACTCCGCGACCACCCATTGTGGCGTCGAGCAGGCCGCTGACGAACAGAACATTGTCACGCAGTTGTTCAGCATCGAGGCGGAACCGCGAGCCTCGTGAGAGCAGTCGGTTGTCGAAATCCAGTTGTAATGAGGACTCGGTGGCGACCGCTGCCTGCCGAAACGCAGCCGACGTGAGCAGCAGACGGAAGAACTGTTTCTGATCCCAGCCAGAGTCACGGAATTCTGCGGCCAGCCAGTCCAGCAGTTCCGGATGTGATGGTGGATCGCCGCGAGTTCCGAAGTCGTCGCTGGTGCGAACAAGTCCGCCGCCGAAGACCTGCTGCCAGATACGATTGACGGTGACTCGTGCGGTCAATGGGTTTTCGGGTGAGGTGAACCAGTTGGCCAGATCGAGGCGGCTGGCGCGGCGACCTGTCAGGGTGTTTCCATCGGTATTGCGAAGCGGCGGGAATTCAGCCGGCACGCCCGGTTGAACCTTTGCTCCCCGTTTGTCGTACTGGCCGCGTTCCATCACAAATGCTTCGCGGGGCTGTGGCAGATCGGTGAACATGAATGTTCCAGGCACATCGTCGAGGACCCCGGCCTGGCGTGCCAGTGCTGCATCAAGAGCTGCACGCTGAGCCATCGCAGGGGATTCTGAAACTCGCTGTACGATGCGTCTCCAGAACTGCTTTAATTGCTGCAGCTTCTCAGCTTCAACATGGTTCTGCGGGCCTGCGGTCAGAAGTTTTTGCAGATCGGCCGGCAGCCCATCGGGGCTGGTACCTTTTGACAGTTGCCACCAGGCAGTAAACGACGAACGCGGATCACGCCCGGCGATGGTACGGCCGGAAATTCGCACGCTGTCTACACGGACACGGCCTCCATCCTGACCAAGCACGAGTGATTTGATGCGTGCCCCGGGAGTCGATCCGGCCTGCTGAAGGGGAATTTCCAGAGAATGCCAGCCGCCGGGAGCCGGCAGACTGCCCATGAGTTTGCCGCTGGAAACTTCTGTTTCGCTGGTCCAGACGGACCGACGTGAGCGTTCGTCGTCGTATTGAATGCGGAGACTGCGCGGGGGGTGTCGAGGATCGGTCCAGACATCGACCGTCAGGACACCTTCGGCCGGCACCATAATCGGAATCAGCGTCAGATCAATCGTGAGGTCGTATTCTGAACCGTACGCCAGCTCAAGAGAACGGGCGTCGGTATGGTCCCCGGTTTTGGCAGAACGCACCCAGACAGCGTCGTTTCTGGAGGTATTTCGGGATTTGCTGCCAGCTGGCAGCTGATCATCAAGAATTATGTCGCTGACGAGGCGTTCGGCATTCGGATCAGCGGGTTCATCGGTGAGAATTCCGTTGTCTGCAGCGTTATTAAGAGCTGTCAGGAGCTGTTCTTCTGCCAGTCGCACCTGTTCGCCGGCTGCTTCAGTGAGCGTTTGTGCTTCCGGAGTGGGCACCCGCACGAATGGCTGAGTTCTACTGATATTGCCGTCCATACCAGGGTCTGCCGCTGAGTAGAAGAAGGCATACATGGAGTAGAAGTCTTGAGTGGTGATGGGGTCGTATTTGTGGTCATGGCAGACAGCGCAGCCGGCGGTAAGTCCCATCCATGTCTGCATCGCGGTGCTGGTACGATCGACGGCATAGCGATAAAGCCATTCTTCGTTTATGGCGCCACCTTCGCTGGTGGTTACGTTGCAGCGATTGAAACCGGTGGCAACTTTCTGTTCAAGCGTCGCGTTCGGCAGCAGGTCGCCGGCGAGTTGCCACGTAGTAAACTGATCGAACGGCAGGTTGCGGTTGTAGGCACTGATTACCCAGTCCCGCCACGCCCACATCTCACGTTCGTTGTCAAGGTGCAGGCCGTGCGTATCAGCGTAACGGGCCACGTCGAGCCAGTGACGAGCCTGCTCTTCACCATAATGAGGTGACTGCAGATATCTTTCCACCATCTGCTCGTAAGCATCAGGAGACTGATCGGCAAGGAATTTGTCAACCTCTGCGATGGCTGGTGGCAGGCCGGTCAGTACGAATGCGACGCGACGAATCAACGATGTGCGATCTGCCTCCGGCTGCGGCTGCAGCCCGACCTGCTCAAGGCGATTCAGTATGAAGGCGTCAGCCGGATTGCGTACCCAGTCCGTTCTGGTGACAGCGGGAACTGGTGGTTTCATCGGTGTTTCGAAGGCCCAGTGCTTTTGCCATGTGGCACCCTGTTCAATCCAGCGTCTGAGCATTTCCTTTTGTTGTGCGGTCAGGTTTTTGCCGGTTTCCGGGGGTGGCATCTGAATGTCGGCATCGCTCGACTCGATGCGCCGGATTAGTTCGCTGGTTTCTGGTTTTCCTGCCTGTACGGCGACTCTGCCGTCGTGTTCCCTGAAGGCCCCGACTGCCGTGTCGAGTCTGAGGTCGGCCTTGCGAGTTTGAGCGTCGAAGCCGTGGCATTCGAGGCAGTTGGCAGCCAGAATCGGGCGAATGTCTCGATTGAACTGGATCCGGTCATCCTGCGCGGTTGCGAACGCTGCCGCCGAAAGCAGGGTGCAGAAGACTGTCGCGAGGCATGCAGGGGAAGCGATGGAACACAGGAATGAGTTCAACAGGATTCCCGGCATGGCTGTGTCTGCTTTGGAAGGAACGAGCGGGGGAAACGATGATGGCGGCGGAGGACATGAATCCTGAGGTGAAATTGTATCAGTATCCGGCTGAAATTTGCCACTCTGCGGCGAATTTCAGGACATCCCAACGACAGGGCCAGCGTGACGGAAACCTCTGTGGACTTGTGTTTTGCTCGCATTCCGGAGAGATTGCAGATCCGCGCGGGGAGTAACATCCCCCGAAATGCCTCATTTTACCCCACCATTCAGGAAGTTCAGGCAATGGCCAAGTCTTCACAGTTAACAAACCGTCGGAAATTTCTCCAGCAGTCCGCAGCGCTGGTGGGTGTTTCTGGTCTGCCAGCAGTGCTGCACGCGGGAAACCGTCAGAAGCAACTCAATATTGCTGCAGTGGGCGTCAACGGCATGGGCTGGGCTGACCTGAACAGTATCGGAACACATCCGGCGGTGAAGTTTGTGGGTTTCTGTGACATTGATTCTGCCCGTTTTGACAAAGCCGACGCTGCCTATCCCAATGTGAAGCACTGGGCCGACTATCGCGAGATGCTGCAGCAGCTTGGGGGCACAGTGGATGCTGTTATCGTTTCGACTCCTGATCACATGCATGCACCTGTGGCGATGGCTGCGATGAAGCTGGGCAAACACGTTTATTGTCAAAAACCGCTGACGCATACGGTCTGGGAAGCGCGTCAACTGACGCGACTGGCTGAAAAGGCCGGCGTGACGACCCAAATGGGTAATCAGATTCATTCGGCGAAGGAATATCGGCTGGGTGTGCGGCTCATTCAGGACGGGGCGATTGGGCGCATCAAGGAGGTACATTCATGGGTTGGAGTTCAGGGAAGACAATACTGCCAGCGGACAGATCGTCCTGCTCCGGCCGATGTTCCCGCAACCGTCAACTGGGATCTCTGGCTGGGGGCCGCTCCGGAGCGTCCATTCGCCGCTGAGGTGTATCATCCGTTCAAGTGGCGAGACTGGCAGGACTTTGGCTCGGGGGCTCTGGGAGACTTCGGCTGTCATATTCTGGATCCGGTATTCACCGCACTTGGTATCCGCCACCCCATCAGTATTCAGGCTGAAAACTCGGGAACGACGACTGAAGTGTGGCCCGGTCCAGAGACTGTGACCTGGGAATTTTCCGGAACGAAATACACAACAGGTGGAATTCGAGTAATCTGGCGAGATGGTGGGCTGAAGCCACCCGTGGAAATGGCGGGGATGCCCGCAGATCGGCAGTTGCCAAATGCTGGATCGCTGTTTATTGGTGAAGGTGGGACCATGGTGCTGCCGCATGTGGGTATGCCGCAGCTTTACCCCGTGGATAAATTTGCGAACTACAAACTGCCGGATGTTGCAGGGGCAAATCACTGGCACAGCTGGGTGGATGCAATTTTGGCGGGTCAGAAGACCACCGATGGTTTTGACTATGCCGGTCCGCTGACCGAGACTGTGCAGCTGGGTAACATTGCAGCCCGGCTGCCGGGGCACAAGATTCAGTGGCAGGCTGAAAAATTGAGAACAGATTCGCCCGTTGCCGACAAGCTGCTGACAAAGTCCTATCGCAGTGGTTTCGAAGTTGCAGAGGTTTAACTGGGAGTGGCGACTTTGTTTCAAAGCAGTTGCTGGCGTGCTTTCTGCAGGGCCCGCAAAAATGCCTGCACGTCGGCGGTTGTGTTGTAAACGCCGAAACTTACCCGCGTGGATCCTGAAATGTTCAGGTAGCTGTGCAGCGGCATGGTGCAGTGATGGCCATGCCGAGTAAAGACACCGTGCGTATCGAGGATGGCGGCCAGATCTTCTGGGTGAATGCCGTTGATGCGAAAGCTGACGATTGCGCCCCGGTGTTCGGGTGCCGGTCCGAAGATCTGCAGGTCCGGGATTTCCCTGAGACCTTCAAACAGTTGTCGAGTCAGTTGTTCTTCATGCTGGTGCACGGCAGCCGGATCTAGTTGCTGCAGCCAGCGGATGGCAGCTCCAAGTCCGATGACCTGCACAATAGGCATGGTGCCGGCCTCAAATTTTGCGGGAGGTCGTGACCATGCAGATCGTTCGATCGTCACTTCAGAAATCATGTGACCACCGAATGTCACCGGCTCCATTTCTTCAAGTCTTGAGGGACGTCCGTAAAGCACACCAATACCCGTGGGGCCATACACTTTATGCCCGCTGAAGACCAGAAAGTCGATGTCATCGGCGGAGACATTTGTGGGGAGATGCGGCACACTTTGGGCGCCATCAACGACGAGGCAGGCATTGACCTGGCGGCAGCGACGCGCTATTTCCCTGATTGGGTTGATTGTTCCGAGCATGTTTGACAATGCGGTGACAGCCACGATTCGTGTGCGTTCGGTGAACACGGAATCAAAGGCTGAGGAGTCCAGTCTTCCGTCAGCGGTCAGCGGTATAAGTTTCAGCTTTGCTCCTGTGCGCAGAGCAACCTGCTGCCAGGGGACAAAGTTTGCGTGATGTTCCATCACGGTGGTCAGTATTTCATCCCCGGGCTGCAGACGGGGGACAGCCCAGCCGGAAGCAATCAGATTCAATCCTGCCGTGGTTCCGGATGTGAAGACGATCTCATCTGCGGAACGAGCTCCGATGAACTTTGCGGTGATTTCTCGCGCGGCTTCGTACTCTTCGTCGATGCGTACCCCAAACTGGTACGTCCCACGGTGAGCATTAGCGTAATACTGCTCCTGAACTTCGCGTTCCTTCTCAATGACACACGCCGGCTTTTGAGTAGATGCTCCGCTGTCCAGAAAAACAGGAAACCGTCCGTCACCCAGGGGTCTGTTGAGTACAGGAAACTGATGGCGAATTTGCAGTGGGTCGAATTTTGGAGCCGGACAGAGAGGCAGCGCAGGGATGTGTTCGTTGTCGACGGCAGTGTTTGGCATGTTTGCCGTCACTGCGTATCGTTGTGCCAGCCACTGGATACGTTCCACCATGCCGCGGAGTCCGTTACGGCGTTGCGGTGAGATGTGCTGCTGGAGGTTGAGTTGCCGAAAGACGGCCTGAATGTCAAAACGAAGAATCGCGGCGGCAGTCATACCGTCGTAGGCCGACTGCAGAATAGCAATCAATCCTCGGACAATATTGGAATCACTGTCCGCCACAATCCGAATGATCGCACCGTCGCCGCTGCCTGAGACGTCTGCCGAAAGCCAGACCTGGCTCTGGCATCCATAAACGCGGTTGGCATCGGTGCGCAGGGCGGCCGGGAACACGGGTAAATCATCACCCAGCTCCAGCAGGTACTTCGACTGGTCCTCGCGGTCCAGGTCGGAGAATTCTTCAAAGATCTCCTCAAGCGACAGTCCCATCTTGTGTTCCCGTTTGCTGACTTTCCGGTCTGCGTTGACAGTCAGAGAATTTCAAGGACTGGTCCGGCGGGCGAGCGAATCAATTCTTTGAAGATCTGAACGGCCACGTTTTGACAGACCGTGCGCAGGTCTTCTCGAGCCGGGTTTTCTTCCTGAAGCATCTGCATCAGTTGTCCGCGATCTGCGTATTCACGGATACAGGCTTTCATCGGAATTTCCCCAAGGAACGGGATTTTCATTTCTGCCGCCGCCTTCTGCACACCACCCCGCCCGAAGATATCCCCGGTCATATTCTCGATGAAGCCAAGAATCGGAACACTGACCTTTTGGTACATGTCAACGGCCTTGATGGCGTCCAGCAGTGCGACCTGCTGTGGCGTGCAGACGACAACGGCACCGGCAAGTCCGACCTGCTGAGCCAGTGTTAATGCCACATCGCCGGTTCCAGGCGGCAGGTCGATGATCAGATAATCCAATTCGCCCCAATCGGTGTCTTTCAGAAACTGCGTCAGTGCTTTGTGCAGCATCGGCCCGCGCCACACGACCGACTGGCCCTGTTCGATGAAGAATCCCATGGACATGAGCTTGACACCGCCAGCGTCAACGGGCTCTATTCGCATCATGCGATTGCCCTCGCTGTCGGTCACTTCATTTGCAGCCGGGCGGCCACCAGCGTGCATCATGTGCGGAATACTTGGGCCGTAGACATCCGCATCCATAAGACCGACGCGGCAGCCGAACGAATGCAGCCCGCAGGCGAGTGAAGCGGCGACAGTGCTTTTACCAACGCCGCCTTTACCACTGCCCACTGCGATCACGTTGTGAACGTTGAGACCAATGCGTCCGCCTGTATCTTTACCACGCACAGTCGAGTGGACTTCGATTCTAACCTGCAGGTCTGGTGCGGCGAAGCGTATACGCTGTCGCACGAGTTCTTCGAGGGCTTTTGGATGTGGCCATGCCGGGGTCGGCAGTTCGATGCGAATACGAGCATCGTTTCCGTTGACAAAGGCGTCACGCACCATCCTCAGTTCACCGAGTGAGCGCTGGGTCAGGGGTTCAACAACGTTCGAAACCAGAAGTTGCAGTTGCTCGGCGGTCGGCATGGTCCGTTGTGTCTAAGAAAGTGAAGCCGGCATTCCGGGAGAAAGGCCGGCAGGACAGGAACCGGCAGTGCTGGTGGCGGAAGAACCCGAACAGCACTGCGACTACTGCAGCATCCTAGGTTCCATGAACGTCAGATCAACCAGACCGTGCCCCGCACATGCTGCGATTTACCGAATCGCTGAAACTTTTCGAGGGCTGGAAACCACTGCCGGAAGTGCAGGCGGGGCAATAAAAAAAACCCGTGATCTTAGGTCACGGGTTTTGTACGACGGAATTCCAGATATCTGGAAACCGGTAGACAAATTCTGTTACAGACGGAGGCCGGCAGCTCAATTGTGCTCGGGCATGGCAAACGGGTCCTGCTGCAGAGGCTTAGTGATGGCACCGGAGCGGATCAAGCTGACCGGAACGCGACGAGATACAACCGCACCGTTTTCAACAACCTGAATGCGTTTCAGATTTTTGCGGTAGACTCGCTTGGAGATACCAGTCGTCTTGCGACCGTTACCGCCGAGATACTTGGCTTTGCCACGTTCAGTCTTCTTGTTGCCACGACCGGGCTTGAGATCGCCGTAAAGCTCTGCCAGCGAAGCCCGCTTGATCCGCTTGTTCTTTTTCAAAGTGCTCATGATTGTTCAAGATTTCCCGCGAGCGGTTGGGATTGACTGGCAATCGGAACCTGATCGCTGACGCAAAAAAAGAGTCTCAAAAGGTCACATACAGGGCAGCTTGCAGGCCACATATCAGGACACTTGCAGGCTGCAGATGCAAATGATCGTTGCTGCTGCACCCGAACGACCCAGAATATCAGGGCCGGTATCGGCGTTCAATCCAGAAAAGTCGTGCAAATTCCTGTTTTTTTGCAATTCCTGAATGAGAAAGGGGGCTGATGCAATCAGCCCCCTCGATTTACACCGGAAAGCAGCAACCAATCACTTGGCAGCTTCGGCGGTACCCGGCAGATCAGTAGCCTTAATCAGGTCCCCGAAGGTCTTGCCTTCGGTGGCGCTTTTGCCGGCTTCTGCCTTGGTCAGCGCTTCCTTGATTTTCGCTTCGTCAGATTCGTTCTTCTTTGTCAGTGCCTTACCAAATTCTGCGCCGTAGTTGTTGCGAATTTTCTTGTCCTTGTCCGGATGGCAGACCGCACAGGATAGCTTGCCATCGGTGCCATGTTTTTTGGCCAGTTCAGCGTAGGTTGCGCTCATTACGTCCTTGTACTTAGGCCGAGCCACAGCCTGGGAGCCGTTGGTCACAAACAGGCCGGCAGCCACAGCGGCGACCGCCACAAACTTCAAAACGTTCTTCATCGCCCTCTCTCTTTCATCCCGAAACGTCAATATCACTGGAAGTTAAAGCTTACCACAAGACAGCCAGTCCGCCGCAAGCACAGCAGACCACAGAACTCTTCGTCAGATCTGTCGAGGAATCAACGGAATACTGACAGAATTGCCCCGGGCGGTGTCATATATTGCATCAGAACAACGGACTGTCAATCGACCCGGACACGGAGCCGACTGTGGTTTACTCGAGCACCACAGACCGGAATTCCGGACCGATGGGTCTGTTCAGATTTCGTGCAGTGCTCGTTTGTGCACCGTGCGAGTTGTAACGAGGCCTGGTTGTCAGGCGCTGGCGCGGCGAGACGGCATGCCAATGTGGCTGCCGGTGGCGAGTTGTTCCAGGTGCACCGCCATCCTCTGCAGCACATCGGCGACGATCCTCTGCTGTCTGACCAGTTCTTTCAGGGCCCGAGCCGAATCTTCCATGCGTCGATCCAGCAATTCGATTCTAAGAATCAGATCTTCCGCATCAGCTTGGTCATCGTCGGAGCGGTCTTCGATGAAGAGCTGTGAGCCGGCACCGGTGGCATCGGATTCGCTGGCTGCGGACCTTGCAGAGGCAGCCAGTTCGAGCAGCTGCTGTTGCACGATTGATTCCTCCGGGCGTGTGGCGGTGCCGGAGGCGGAGTCGAAAGTGGGTGTGCAGAAGTGAAAGACGGCCCTGAAATCTCCGATTTCGAGAAGATCACCGTCGCGCAGGTCGGCGTGGCTGACAGTCTGGCCGTTGATGCAGAGCGCTGGGGCTGATGCGAGCAGGGTGATGCGAGCTGAGTGGCCGTTGAGCTCGATTGATGAGTGCAGCGAGGGAACTCCGGTTTCTCCGAGTCTGAGGTCGCAGGCTGCCCCACTGCCGATGAGGCAGTGTCCAGCGGTGAGTGGTCGAAAGGGGAAACGTCGGCCATCGTTGGCCAGTTTCAGGCAGGCCACGGTGTTTGGTGGCAAGAGAGCGCTGAAGTCTCGCACAGTGGGCTCACATTCGAGATCAACCGGGGAATTGCTGCTGTCCGCAGACAGCCGTATCTGAGTTATCGTCAGATTCACTGCGAGCGGACCGCAGATTCGAATCCTGCGGTCGTATTTCTTAAGCTCCACTTAAGATCGGGCGGGAAATCGGAATTGGAGTTCCTGCGGGTTGTGTCTGCGGCAGTTTTTGCCGCAGTCGGCCGGGCAGCAGCAGTTGCAGTCAGCGTCCCCAAGTCTGCAGGTAGCGTTTCAGATCCAGTTTTTTTGCTGTATTGTCAGACGTCATGTAACGGATTTTTCCAAAGATTTTTCGTTCGGGGCCCCAGGCACGGTCGTAACGCCCGAAGACCCAGAAGATGCCTGAGTAGGAGTTGGGGTCGCGCCCGTCGAGTGCGTATTTATTGTTGAGTTCGATGAGTGATTTCAGTGCCTGCTGCGGCTGGGGTGACCACTGGAGAACTTTCTTGCCCCACAGCATGCGGAGGTAGTTCTGCATGCGGCCTTCACGGAGCAGTTGCCGCTGTGCTGCATTCCAGATTCGGTCGCCGGTGCCAGCGGCCTCAAGTTGTTCATGGGTCCAGGTTTCAGGGCGTCGATCGGCGGCATGCTCGTGCAGTGTCTTTCGTGCCCAGTCGGGCAAAGACTCCCAGCGATCGTACCGACGATCCTGCCAGCACATATTGAATCCCAGTTCGCGCCACGTCACAAGTTCGTCGAGGAAAGATTCGGCGGACTCGGACATACCCCACCAGCCATTGCGGCTGCCGCGAGCCTGTCGGGGGTCACCGAGCAGTCCCGGATTCCATCTCTCGCGATCCGCCAGTTGCTGAAAGACTTCATGTACAGAAATATGGCCGAAGTGCAGCCAGGGTGACAATCCGCTGGCGACGTCTGCATCGGGTTCGTTTCGTTCCTCGCCATAACGGCTAAGTCTGCAAGTCAGAAAAGTGTGCAGGCACTGGCGTGCCGCGGCAGTTCCGCCACAGGAGGAAGTTTCGAGGACTGACTGATCGATGGGAATTGTATCGAGCCAACCGGCCGGGTCGGCAAGTTCTTCATCGGTGCAGAGTCCAGGCGTCTGGCTTAACGTCGCGGGCAGCGACGGCAAGCGGGGCACACCTGGATCTGCGAGTGGGGCAGTCTCTGGACTGATGCTGAGGTGCGGTGTGAGTTGTTTTTGCAAAAAACGACGGAAGGCGTAGGCTGTGGGGAAAATTTGATCGGTTGCTCGCATGGGCAGCAGTCCGTTGGAGTCCACAGCTTCCAGCAGCACCGGCAGATGGCGACCGACGGCTCGGACCATCTGTGGCAGGAAGAAGCAGGGGTAGTCGTCAGTTACAATCACGCAGGATTCCGCAGCGATTTTCTGGAGCAGCCCGGTCCCTCCGCCCAGCGATCTTTCAACCCAGGCTGCATAGGCGTGACCGTGTCTGCGGGCTTCAGCGGCGTTATCTCGCATGCCCTGTATCGCGAATGCATGGAGGCGTCGGCTGGCCCAGCGATAGTCGCAGCGGAGAGGTTCGAGGATCAGCAGCGGGCGTTGCAGGGCACGACAGTGTTCCAGTGCCCGGTCGAGGGCAAAATTAAAGGACAGGCGACGACTGGCCGTCATCCAGTAAACGATGAACTGGCCCGCTCTGCGAATCGATTCATTGTTCACTTGGTGAATTCGGACATCCGGTACCGACTGCATTTGGGTTGTTCCCGTCAGGAGAGTCTGCTGATTTTGCAACATCATGGCTGTCGTAAAACGGTCATTTCCTGCCCCAGAGCGACTGGATGGTGAGAACGTTTCTTTGCCGCGTGTGACCGAATTGTTTTCTGTTCGCGTGTTTTTTGAATGCGTAAAGTCGTTTTTATGGGGTTATTTTTGTTTTTTTGTGACGAAAGTTAATTCTACGAATCGTTCACGGTTGGAAGAAAGTGAACGATTCCTTATCATGTGAACGATTCTGGTGGCCGATTTAGCTGCCAGCGATCCTCTTTCAACGGAGCTGAAAAGATGAGCGTTTGTACCGTAAAACGTGGTGGTTCCCGGACAAGGTCGACTCCGGCGAGGAGCAAGGTGGCTGTCGATCCGGCCGTTTTGCTGGCGTTACGAGCTTCGGCTGAGGAATTGCTGAAAACGGAGATCCGATTTATTTACGCCTCGGAATTTGAGGATCTTGACGGCAAGACTGAACCGGTGACTGCGGCAGAGACGCTGCTGGAAGAGTTGCAAAATTCGGCGGTGGAGGTCTCCAGGACAGTGTCTGAGGCGGCAGAATCCGGTGCAGGTCTGAATTCCTGTGATCCGTTGTTGACATTTGCTCAGGAGCAAACGCTGTTTCGGGCCATGAATCTGCTGCGATATCGGGCCAATTGTCTAAGGAGTCGACTGAATCCTGAGTTGCCTTCTGCTGAAGTGATTTTCCAGATTCGGAGGATGCTGGAGCAATCCGAGCAGATTCGCGGGCAACTGGTGCGGTCTAATCTTCGTCTGGTGGCATCCATTGCTCGAAAATTTTCGGCGTCGGTGCACGACGTTGAGGAATTCAGCAGCGACGGCAGCATGATTCTGCTGGGGGCAATTGACCGGTTTGATTACTCAAGACGATTCCGTTTCAGCACCTACGCGACTCATTCAATACAGAGGCACTTTTTCCGTGCCTGGAAGGTTCGTCAGCGTCGGCGACAGCGTTTTCCGGTCACTTCAGCAGAAGTACTGGTGGAAGTCTCCGAGGAATACACGGAACAGCCTATTTGTGCCGATCCGCAGGCTGTTGTGAAAGAGCTGCTGTTGCAGGCTCCGGAAGTGCTGGATTCACGAGAGCATCAGATTTTGCTGCATCGTTTTGGACTCGGGGGTGCGGCTTCTGAGGCTCGCACACTGCGGGAAATCGCCGCAGACCTCGGTGTATCGAAGGAACGTGTGCGCCAGTTACAGCTGAAGGCGCTTGAAAAACTTCGTCCGTTTCTGAATCCGGCTCAGTTCAATCTTGAAGCGGTTGGCGTCTAACTGGTGTTGCAGGGCAGTGTTGTTGCAGCAACAGTTGCGCCCATGCTGGCCAAGACGCGGGCGGGCCGCTTGAAAATGTGAATAGCTCCTGGAGAACAGGGTGCTGCAGTTGCAGGCTGAGCGAGTGCAGGGCAATTCCGTCGGAGAATCTATAGCCACTGTCGTATTTGTGATCACCGAGAATCGGTGTGCCGATGTGTTTTAGTTGAGCGCGAATCTGGTGTTTTCTGCCGGTGTGCGGAGTGATTTGCAGCAGCCACTGACCGCTGCCTTCGCCCAGCACCTGATAGTCGAGACTGCATTTCTGTGCACCTTCTTCCTGCGGCCCGGCGGGGACTGTGATGTGTCTCTGGTCGTTGCGTTTCATCCAGCATTCCAGCTGGTCCGCCTGTTTCTGCGGCGGGCGTGACGTAATCGCGACGTAGGTTTTCTTTGCCCTTTGGTCGCGGAACTGCACACTCAGGCGGGCTGCAGCCTTGGAAGTGCGAGCGAAAACAAGCACGCCACTGACAGCGGAATCCAGACGACTGACCACGCCAAGGTAGACGGCTCCGGGTTTGTTGTAACGGCGAGCGATATCTTTTTTGGCAAGTTCGAGAGCGGTAGAGATCCCCGGGAGTGCTCCCATGGTCGCCAGCCCCGCCGGCTTACTGACCACGCAGAGGTGGTTATCTTCGTAGATGACCTGCATGCAGTGTGGCTTAGCGCTTTGTTCCGGGAGCGGCGGCGGGAACCTCATCCGGCAATCCGGCTTCGCGTCGCAGCTTCAGCAGATCGTCCGCTTCGGCTACTCGTTTCTCTGGGGCGAAGTATTTGGTCAGAGAATCCGACATTTTTCCGATCAGCGACTCAATACGTCGCTTCGCAGCGGAGTTTTTAGCCTGTTCAGCACGGTTTACTGCCGGAGCCCGGATTTCATTAAGTTTAAGCCCAAAAGCATCCTTTCCCGGCAGGCTGTTCATGGCTGTCACTGCTTCCACAAAGCCGTCTCCGTTCTTTGCAGCAGATGCCTTTTTTGCGAGGCTCATATGAACGGCCTTTTCGGCAACCATATCCACAAGTTCGTCTCGCAATAGGTATAGATCTCCTTCGACACCGAGGCGAATGGAGTCATCCGGCAGTTTCACAGTATCCACGGGAATAAGTCCTGGAGCGTAGGGAACGCGAGCCAGCAGTGTGCTGCCACTATAGGCATACAGCCAAAACGTTGGGTTTTTGGGGTCTGTCCGCAGAGTCAGTTCGCCCCTGCGATCGGTCAGTATTCGCATTGGTGGCGATGTGCTGACATCTGTTTGTTGCAGCTTTGCAACCTGATCCACTCGCAGGCAGATCAGCGGCCGATCTGGTCGATTTTGCAGGACGAGGCGAACCTGACTGGAGGCCGCGATGGGCCGCTGACGGACTCCGATCTGCTGCAGGTTCCGGCCTTTTGTTCCAAACGGCACAAGGCCATGCGAGAGCAGGACTCCGCGCGCTCTGCCCGTATCCACCCACGCCTCGGAAGGCGGCGTTTCCACTCCTTCGACACGGACTGCCTGCTCGTCAGTTGCCGCTTCACCAATGCCCAGCACCTCGTTAAATCCCGTGATCCGTACATAACAAAGATCGAGTCGCTGCAGCAGTTTCACCTTGCCGGGGTTTTTGCGGTCCATCTGTCTGAGGAATGTGCGGAGCACGTCACCTTCCTGCAACTGAGCGGCACTGGGGTCCGGTGGCAGGATCAGGCCGGCCTGTACGACAAACTCCAGTTCAGTTTTATCGATGGTTTTAGCGGTGTACATCAGGATTGGGCGAAAGCTGTCCCGTCCGAGTTCACATGCTGTGTTTGCAACAGCGGCTGCAGTGAACACCGATCGCGAAATCACAGGAGTCAGCTCCTGTATGCGGACGTCGTGCTCACGACAACTAACCGTAAATCCATCGCGCGCACATTCAACAGCAAACAGCAGTACTTTTTCTGCTTCGCTTTCGACGTACCGTGTTTCAAGCTGTGGCACTTCAAGCCGTTCGAGGGCCGCTTTGGTGCCCGGTACAAACCAGTTGGATTCCTTGATCCGAGTGATCCACATTGCACCATACATCCGTTCAAAGCCATCGCGGATCTGTCGAACAAGATCGTCTCGCAGCGCGGGGTCAGTCGCACCGGTGCCACTGAATCCGACTTCAACCGTTACCCGATATGGACGCTGCTGGAACGGTGTGCGATCAGCAGCCGTAGTTGCAGTGGTGGGCGCTGTGGCAGCGGGCGCTGTGGCTTGCGGCGGAGCGGCAGTCGCAGCAGGGGCCGTCGGCTCCTGGTGAGCCGACCGGGCAAGCGGCAGTACGCTGAAAAACGACAGGGAAAGCAGCAGGCACGTTAGAGCTGTTCTCATGGCTTGATCATCCAGCGCTCTGCATTGTGGTAGACCGACATCAGCTGATTTGGTGCGCCGGTCACATTCTTTCGCATGACTGCATACTCATCAACTTCCCAAAGTGGGATGAGAAATGCCTGAGCAGCAATATGTCGATGAATTGTGAACAGTTTTTCCTGGGCATCAAGGAAGCTTGAGGCATAGTCGAGTCCGACCAGTTCCTGACGCATCCAGTCCGGATACAACCCCAGTCGGGACATGTCGAAAGTGTTGTCGTTAGCAAGTACGGGCCACAACTCAAGCAGCGGCTCTTCTAGCCGCACCTGACGATAGCAGAAGTCCCAGTCAGCGTCGGCAAGCGACTGGCCGGGCTTGTCACCCTGAATGAGATCAATTTCAAAGCCGATTTTGCCCCAGTAGGTCATTAATCTTTCGGCTGCTGCCTTTGGGATTTCACCGGGTTCCACAACAAATCGAAGTCGCGGCAGTTTCACATAGTCAACCTTTGTGTTCTTGCGGAACTGTTCCGCATCGAAGTTGATTTTCTCGACTCGCGCCTTTTCTCTTGCGGCGTCGGTAAGTTTCATAAGTTCAGCAATTTTGAGCTGCTGTTCGGCGGCGAACCGCAGTGCATAGGCAAGTCGCAGGTTGAATCGTGGAGCCGGCTCACGAGGTTCCGTGGCGTAACTTCGCAGATTCCAGGCCGCACTGGTTGGCCGGCCATGCTTCATCGATTCATCCCTGAGCACAGTGGAACGCAGAATGCCTTCACGGTTGATTGCGAAGGACAAAGCTCGTCGTGTCTGTGCATTCGTAATGCGTTCCGAGCGCGGGTTGAAGATCAGCACGTGCGTCATTGGCAGAGAATATTTTTTTACCTGAAAGTCAGAGGCCAGGAATGCATCGACTTCCCAGGGCAGCAGCTTTGGAATGTAGTCCAGGTCTCCGCGATTGAACGCCTGAATCATGCGGTTACGATCGTCAAAACGCTGCTCCTGAATTTCGGCGACATGGTATTTGCCTGCATCCAGTCCGTCGGGCTCCGGCGTACCTCTGAGCCATGACGTGGTGTTTCCGATTGCCTCGCGCTGCTGAAATCTGGTTGCAATAACCGTTGTGCTGCTGGGACTGGCCTGTTGGGTGTTTTCATCGCTGCCCGGTGGAATGCTGCGAGTGGCCGGGAAGCGGAGCAGCGACTCAATACTGAGGGGAACTCTGGAGAAGCGGAGTCGCAGCTGGGAGGGTGACCTTACGGAAATCTCGGAGACAAATGAGGCCAGCCTGGAACTGTAAAGGGGATTGTTTGCGTCGATTCGATGTGCGATAGACTCTGCCACCTGATTGGCTGTCAGCAGTGGCTGAGTCTGCCATGCTGGTTTTGTGTCACGCAGAGTGAAGACAACTTCTCGACCCAGATCTGTGGGATTCCAGACCTCAAAAAAGCCAGAACGGAAATAGGTCAGTGCATTTGCGGAAGACGGCTCAAACAAACTTACCTGGGCAAGTTCCTGCAGTCGTTCGTCTGTTTCCAGAGGCGCCGGATGAATGAACGGACCCTGAGGATCATTGATGCCGACTCTCAGCACCTGGTGTCGAGCGAACATTTGGGTGAAAGATGCTCGTCCGTTACCCTGTGTAGGCCAGACATCTTCCGCGCGGCGTGCCAGTGCAGCAGCTTCGGCATGCTGTTTTTGCTGACTGCTGGCAGTGGCTTTGTCCAGCAGGCTTTGGCTCAGCGTCTGCAGTTCCGTCTGGGCAGCGACGGCAACTTCATGCTGAGGAAACAGCCGGCGTACGCGATCAATCAGGTAACGTGCCTTTCGGAAATCTTCCTTTCCGACGGCATCAGAAATCATGGGCCTGACCAGTTCTCCAAGTCGACCTGGCAGTTCGGTGCTCTGAGGATTCCGCTGAAAGACCTGATCAAGGAGTGCGAGGGCAGCGTAGATTTCTCCAGCAGCAGCACGGGTGGCAGCCTCGCTGAGCAGCAGGCGTTCAAACCGAGGTACTGATTTTTCCCAGCCTGGAAGTTCAGTCTCTACACGCAGCAGGAGTTCGTATGAGGTGCGATAGTCTGCTTTTTCAAGCAACTGATCCACAACGAGCAGCATCAGATCTTCGAAGTACAGAATCTGATCAACCTGTTCCACGGGGACCGCGTATTCGGTCAGATCGCCCGGAAGTGTGAACATCAGTTTTTTCAGGCTCTTCAGCCGCTTCAGTCGAGCCTCGCGCTCTTTCTGATTTTGCGGCCTAGAAGCCTCAAGCTTTTTGTATTCCTGGTCCTGTTTTCCGAGAATATCGGGACGTGAATCGAGGGGGTTCACGACGACGACGCGGCGGTCTTCCGGAGTGCCTGCCTTCAGCACCACCCAGTCAAATTCCTTGTCATCGAGGTCAGCGCGCAGCAGAGCATCTGCCGTTGGCAGCGGCATTTCAGCCAGCTTCGGCAGTTCGGTCCGTCCCACGGACTCGTCGGCGCGAACAGCCGAACCCCACAGCATCAGCACAATTGCCAAAACGGCCTTAAGCCAGTGCCGAAGCGAGCTTTTGACGGCTGCAACAGTTAGGAATCTGAGTTTCATGAACACAAGCCCGATTTATCGCCTGAGAGCCGGATCAATTGCGTAAATGCTGCCATCGATACCCGTAATCACGATCTGTTTTCCAATGCGTGTCAGCCCTGACTGCACTGCCTGGCCGACGGACATCGAGACCCCGGTTGGGACTCCGGCTGCATCAAGCTTCCTCAGCATACCGTCCGTCCTTGCGACCAGAATACCGTCATCGACCGTCAGTGGATTCCCGGCAAGTGCGAATCCTCCCAGCTGGAGCTCGCCTGCAGCGGCAAGGCCTCCCTGAGTTCGAAAGACTTTTGCTGCCTGGCCGGCAACTTCAACAATGACAATTTGTCCATCAGCTTTGGGAGCAGCGCTGGGAACTCCTCCCAGCTGAGCTTCAGCGATGATTTCGAGACTGGCTCCCTGCATCATCAGGAGGCGACCATCTGTTGTGGCCGCGAACAGGTAGCCATTGGCCGCTGTCGGTGGCACTTCAATATTGTGCGGGAACTTCGTGATGCTCAGTTCTGCCAGCTGTGGTCGCGGCGTGTCGCGGTATTCAACCCGCACAAATTCGTTGGCGGCAGTAACCGCCAGCACCTGCGTTCCTGACAGAGCCACAAGTGCCTTCCACGGCTGCTGTTGATTCTGAGTTTGCGTGGAGAGGTAGTCTTCTGCTGTGCGACCGCCGGGAAGTCCCGTCACATGCAGTCTGCCTGGTACTGCAAATACTGCTCCGGCATTGATCGCGACCGGGGGAACCTGTGGAGGTCCGGGGAGATTCCAGCGCTGTTCCAGCTGGCCAGTCGTTGTGAATGTCCACATGGATGGTTCAGGCAGTCCCGCCCAGGCGGCCGGCCTTCCATCGTTCAGTACCAGGCCGTCAACCGGAGATACCAGTTTATCCGGCAGGCGGAAACGACTGACTGATTCCAGCAGAAAGTTCTGCCGCTGCAGGTCTGCAAACGGTACTCGGTATGACTCGCCGTAATCAGTGACAGCCAGCAGCGATTCTCCGCCGGCCGAAGGAGCAGTGGCGACAATTCGCGAACCGATTGCTGTTCGCCAGATCCCCTGCATTTGTTCGCGGTCAGCACGAGTAAAGAAGGTGCTGTCGGAAACGCTGGTGCGAGTTGTGAGGAAGGCTGAGTCTTCCAGCAGACGAATTGGCTGCGTATGCACACCTTCGGCTGTCATTCCGGAGTCCAGTTCGACACTGTTGGCCTGAGTCCGAAACTTTCGCAGGTCACGTCCTGCCAGCCAGACCTGTCCACCGGGACCAGCCATCAGGAACATGCGAGTCTGCAGGCCTTCTTCCAGCTGATTAGCGCCTACTGCAGACAGCGGAGGCTGCCCTGGTTCGTCACTGACTCGGAATGCAGAAATTCGCTGAGGTGCCGAGGGTACAAAAAGCTCGAATCCGCGCAACAGGAGCGGATCCTGAACCTGACCTTCGACAGGGTTTTCCGCAACCGGTGTGAGTTGCCCGGAGGTTTCGAGCTGCAAGGTTTGAATTCGAGCTTTTGTGGTCGTCAGATTATCGCACATCAGAAAGTATCGCCCGGCCGCTGCGACCGGGACCCGGACACTGCCCGGACCATGCGGTATCTGCGAAGCTGCGAGGCAGCCAAAAGGGTTCAGGCCAATGGTGTAGACCATGATCTGGTCACCCGGGATAATCATGAACTGTCCGTCGCTGGAGAACGCTGGCGGGCCGGTTATGGCCTGCGGGAATTTCAGCTTTGCCAGAGCCCGACCAGTGTCAGCAGCGACCTGCCAGAGTTCATTACTGGTTGTGGTGATGAAGATAATCCCGGCGGTGACGGTGGGAGGTGCCGAGGGGCGAGATTCGAGCGACTGACGCCAAAGCACTTCTCCGGTGTCCTCAGCCAGCATTTGCAACTGCTCGAACTGGGTACTGTAGACAAGGATACCATCTCTCGAGCCCTCGACCGGAAGCGGAGCGAAAGGGGCACCGGCCCCGATGACTCGACGCCAGCGCGGGTCACCGGTGTCTGCATCTACCGACCAGCAGGAATCTCTGCCAAAGGTGACCAGAAAACGGCTTTGCGATGTGAGATCTGACGCAGCCTGGGTGCGAATCGCGAGCGTAAGAGCCGGCAGCTGTTCCTGAGCCGGATCGGCAGGCAGCGGGTCCTTCCCGAGTTCAGTTCGGACAACCAGTTCCTTTTCGCGGTTCAGAATGTCCGTCAGCATTTTGCGGACGTCTTTATCTTCGGCCAGCGTGGGGAATCTTTGGATCAGTTCTTCGCGAGTTTTGATGGCACCGGCTGTGTCTCCGGCCGCGAGCAACGTGCTGATTTTTTCGGTTGTTGCCTGGAACGTCAGTTTGCGTGCAATCGCTCCTTCGGCGATTCGCTGGCGTTCTGTCAGTCTTTGCTGGCGAGATGCCGGAACACCATCGGGAGAATACCTTTGCAGCAGGTCAAGTGCTTCACGGCTGACCAGCAGAGCCTCTTCTGACTGCGTCAGTTCCGCTACCACAGCTCCGGCATAGGCCAGTCGATCGGTGTAACGCCGCAGCGTGTCCTGCAGTTCGCTGAACCCGGGCAGTTCCCGACACTCAGCCTCAAGTTCCTTAAACTCTGCCATCCCCTTGATCACATCCGGCGTGTCAGTCAGGATGTATTTTTCAACTCGAGTTCTGTGCATGCCAATCCGGGCTGCCGCTGTGGATTCTGTTTTCGGGTACTGTGCGATGAATTGCACGAATCGAGCTTCAGCATCCAGATACTTCTGCTGCTCGAGGAACGTCTGCGCATCCTTCAGCATGCGTTCTTCCACATTCCTCTGGTTGATAAACCAGAAGATACCGGCCAGCAGGAAGCAAACCACGGTTACGCCCGTAAGCAGCAGTACTGCCGGTGAGCGAGAGATTTTCTGGTCTTCGTTTCTGACCGGTCCACCGGTGAGGCGATCGGAGAACGCAGTCAGACTCCCGCGTTTCAGTTGCTGCTTAGCCTTTTCAGCGAGCTGTTGCCGGTCTGCTTCCGGGTCGACATTTGATTTGTCAGGAGATTTGTCTGCCACAGTCTTATCCCGTCAGTATATTCCCGTAGTTGCTGTCTTGATCCGGAGCGTTGTTTTGCCACGAGCTTTCGCAGCGGGCTGGCCCGCTGCTACCATTCAACAATCCTGTTCCGGACTCGTGTAAAGCCTGCCTGAGTTGCTGCATCGATTACAATAACGCGGGCTTCGTGAGTGGAGTCCGGATGCAGTTCCAGATCCACATCGGTGACGTCCGAAGTTGAGCCTTTTTCCTGTTTCAGCAGTTCCAGCAGTTCCCTGAATGTGATGGCTTTTTTTGTCTCTTCGACATACATGGTGTTGTCTGCATCCACCTGCACCTTCACTGCTGTTGTCTCAGACTCCTGAGGCACCACGACGGCAGTTGACACACCATCCGAATTCTTTGCCGGAGGGACATCAAACGCCTTCTGCATGCTGAAGGAGGCTGTTACCATGAAGAAGATCAGCAGCTGAAACGTGACGTCGACAGCCGGTGTCAGGTCAATCGCTGCGCTGTCTTCTGCACGCGGCCTGCGAGGCGGCGGATCGTCGTCGTCAGCGACTGCCGGCAGCGCTGCGGCCTGTTTCACACGTTCCAATTTCGGTTTGGCGGGCTGGGGTGACGCTGCGGTGGCCACGGCCGGAGCTTCGAATGGCAAATCTCCGCCATCATCACCGGAATCAGTTGCTGACTGTCCCTGATTCCGCAGGCTGCGCTGACGTTCAAGTTCTGCCAGTCGTTCCAGTTCTTCAAGGCGTGGCAGGCGAACCAGATCGAGCGATCGGCCCTGCTTCTGAGCGGCGATGAGCGTCTTGATATCTTCAGAGACTTCCTCGGCTGACTGGTATCGCAGGTTGCGCCGCTTGGCCATCATTCGATGCACCAGTCGGCACATTGTTTTGGGCAGCTGCGGGTTTCTTTCCTGCAGCGGTGGCGGCGGATTTGTCAGGTGCTGCATGGCAATCTGGACTGCCGATGTTCCTCGGAACGGTGGTTCCCCGCATAAGAGCTGGTAGCAGGTGACTCCGAAGGAATAGATGTCTGAGCGGGGGTCGAGTTCTCGTCCGCTGACCTGTTCGGGGCTCATGTAAAGGGGCGTTCCCATGGTCACGCCCTCTCTGCCTTCGGTGTTTTCGCCGAGTTGCGCGAGTCCGAAGTCAGCCACCTTGACCTCGCCCTTTTTCGTGACGAGGATGTTTCCCGGCTTAATGTCGCGGTGCACGATACCGGCACGGCCGGAAGCCTTCAGGGCGACGGCGACCTGACGCATAACATGCAGCACCGATGCCAGATCCAGCTTGCCGCGTTCACGCACCAGTGTGGACAGGTCACTTCCCTCGACAAATTCCTGAGCAATGTAGTGCAGGCCCTGCTCTTCCCCGATTGTATAAACCTGCACGATGTTGGGGTGGTTCAGGCCGGCTGCCATCATGGCTTCCTGTTTGAACCGAGTCAGCATGTCCTGACCAGAATGTGCCATCAGCGATGGCTTCATGACTTTTATGGCCACATAACGCTGCAGCGACGTCTGCTCGGCAAGGTAGACTTCGGCCATGCCACCGCTGCCCAGCGGTCGCAGCAGGTGGAATTCGCCAAGTTGTTTGTCCGTCAGATCGCTCATGGCGATGAAATTCCTGGTTTTTAACTGGCTGTAGCCTGCTGACTCTGCAAACGCCGCAGTGGCGCGAGCCGGGTTATTCCCGGCGGTCCTGAACTGCATAGTGGAAACCGACGTTGGGTATTTCAGAGATCATGGTTTCAATTTCTCCGGTGAATCGGTTGGGCACCGAGCGGTCACCCATGATCATCAGATCGATACCGTTTGGGCGAGCTCCGGCTTCTTCGTTCAGACGCGCTCGCAACTCTTCCATCGTGATGGGTTTCTTGTCAATTTCCATCAGCGGATCGGTGCTCTTCTCGACTGGTGCCTTAATGACAAGCTTGAAGGCAACCTTGGCCATTTCCGTGGATCCGCCCGACATGGATCTGGGCACGATGGCTGGCGGGTTACCCTGCATCGTCGAGGTTACCATGAAGAAGATCAGCAGCTGGAAAGTCACGTCGATCATTGGGGTAATGTCAATTTCGGTGTCTTCCGGTGGCCGCGACTTCTTCTGGAACGGTGCGTCATCATCCTCTTCTGCTGCCATGATTCTGCTCTGTCACTGACGGGATACCGGGGAGTCAAAAAGACTGGAAAACCAGCGTCGCCCGCCTTCAGCCGGCCGCTTTGGCTTTGGCGTCTGCGAGACTGTCCAGAAACGTGCCCGTACCTTCATCAATATTTTCCTGCAGTTTCTTGATTCCGTTGGACGCCGAGCCCTGCAGCACGATAAGCGGGATTGAAATCGCCATTCCGGCTGCAGTTGTCCAGAGTGCGAAGCTGATGTCCGCCGACAGTTCCTTGGGGTCCACACCCGTGGCAGCAGCACCGGCAATTTTTGCGAAGGCGTTGATCATCCCCAGAACTGTTCCCAGCAGCCCGAGCTGCGGGGCCGTCTTGATGCTGGTACCGACCCATGCGTTGGTGCGGTCGAGGTTACCAAGAATGTCACGTTCGAAGCGTTCACCCACCATCTGTCGGATTTTCTTCATCGGCAGATCACGAGCCTCGATGGCGATTGCAGCCAGCTGGGCGAGGGCTTTGTTCCAGACCGCCGGGTTGTCACAGATCTGCTGAGCGCCGTCAAAGTCACGACGCTCAATACACTCTGTGAGCTCTGTGAGAAATGCCTGCTCAGATGCTGCGCCTGGGAACTGCTTTTGCTTGACACGACGCATCAGCAGCAGCCCAGCGTACATCCCGCCCGCCGCACAGGCCCCGATACCAACCCAGATCGAGTTTTCGATGATCTTCATGAACGTGGATGCTCCGGCAGCCGCCGGGGCGGCCGCAGCATCCTGAGCAAGGATCCCGATAAACCTGATCACTTCAGAAACACTTGTCATAGCTGAATCCACTTCGCAACTATTTCAGAACCTGACGATCCACAACAAATTCGTAACCACTGCCAGCCTTGCGAACTCGAAAATACGTACGACGAATCGCAGCCGGCTGCTGATTTCCGTAGGAAACTTCCAGCTGGGCCAGCATCTGTTCGGTGGCGGAAGGGTAAAAGTGCAAGATGATTCCGCTGCTGCCGTCCACGCTGGCGCGCTGGAAGAGTTCCATGTCGGCCTTGATACGGTCCTGGCTGCCATCCTGCCATTTGAGGAACAGACGCTTTTCAGCGTCACCCGTGCGCACCTCACGTTTGGTTGGGGTTGGCCGGCTGAGATTGCTGAGGTATGTCAGGCGGGCCTCTTCTTTTTGCAGCAAACCAAGCTCAATGCCGAAGAAATCAAGTTGCGCGGCGTAGCTGTCGAGGTCGCCTTTGTCGGCGAATTCCACAATCCAGCCCTGTTCACGCTTGGCACCGCCACGCCCAGGTCCACCACTGCCCAGCGGACGACCGCCTGTACCGTCAGCGCTGCCTGGAACACCGGATGTGTTGCGATCACGATTTTCGTTGGGAGCCTCGATGACGGCTGCATTTTCAGCAATCTCAACAACCTGCTCAAGCACCTCTTCAAGTTGTGTGACGTCCGTTTCCTCGTTGGCCATCGAAGGGTCAGGCACCGCGTCTTCAGGTGATTCCACGTTCGGTGTGGCATCCGGACTGCCGTCCTCCCAGCCACCATCCCCCGCGGCCATCAACGAGACTTTTTTGGAAATCGGCGAGGGCAGCAGATTCGACAGCCAGATCATCAGCATAACCACGAAGGTCAGAACGGCGATCATTCCGGAGGTCTGCAGGACAGAGATGGCGACCTCATATCTGGTCAGTTTGATCTGCGGCATTCGCAGACGCGAATTTCCGCTGGATTTCACCAAAGACATGAAAACATCCCCTGTTGCACCGATGTCGGAGTAATGAGATCTCCTAAGTTGTACAGTAAGGAGCGAGGAAACTCAAAGACTGTGACCCGTCTGGTGATGCGGAAATTGGAAAAGGTTTGTGTAGCCCGCGGCAGCGGAGGGCAGAAAGGGTGGTTTGTTTTGTTGCAAGTGATTGTAAGGTAATGAGGTGTGGAAAATGTTGCGGGGTCTGAGCTGACGGGCTCGGAAATCGGCTGCAGGCCTTGGTTGGTCGTTTTACTGGGTGTAAACGGGTGTGTACCCTTCCGCTGTGGCGGCACGATGTTTTTGTGCTTTTGTGCTGCCTTGGCGGTTGCTCCTGTTTGCTCAGTGTTTTTTATGTTTGTTTGGGTGCGTTTCTGTGAGTGACTGCTAAAAAAACACATGTGCAAAGTGCTGGTTTTTTCGATTTGCAGTGGTGCATCTGTAGCGGTTGTGCGAGAATTTCGGACCAGCGAGTGTTAGTGGTCTGCTTTTGTGCCAGCGGATATTCCGAGGAAGTCTGCAGGGGCCGGCGGTCCGGTTGTCGCGTTTGTTATGGATGATCAGAAGATCTCAGGGATGAGTCTAATGAAACTCTCGGTGGTGATTGCTGCCCATAACGAGGCGGAGAATCTGCCGGGGCTGCTGCAGCAAGTCGCGGTGGCTTTGACGGGGTTCGTGCCTTGGGAAGTGGTTGTCGTGGATGACGGCAGCACGGACATGACGTCTCAGATCCTGTTCGACCTGCAGCGGACTATATTGCAGTTGCGAGTGGTTCGGCATCGCAGCAGCTGTGGTCAGAGTCAGGCGATTGCAACGGGAGTGGACGCTGCCCGTGGCACTGTGATTGCGACTTTGGACGGGGATGGTCAAAACGATCCTGCGGACCTGCCGGCGATGTTCAGATTGCTGACGGAGGATGCGGGGTGTGGATTGTGGATGGTTGCCGGGCATCGTAAGAATCGGCGTGATTCTGCGTGGCGAGTGTTGAGTTCCAGAATAGCAAATGAGGTGCGGAGTCGGATTTTGGGAGACAATACTCCGGATACCGGTTGTGGGATCAAGGTGTTTTACCGATCGGTTTTTCTGCAGTTGCCGCGATTTAATCACATGCACCGTTTTTTGCCGGCCTTGGTGGTGCGAGGCGGTGGCCGGGTGATTTCTGCTGCTGTGAATCATCGCCCAAGGCTGCACGGGCGATCTCATTATGACACGCTGCGGCGCCTGCTGACCGGTCTGATTGACCTGGTGGGTGTCGCGTGGTTAATTCGTCGGAGTACTGTGCCGGTGCTGGAGCAGCCGGAAGGGGCTGAGAATGAGCGAGAAATCCTGGATCATCTTCGGTTCGATCGGCCAGTTGGTGTTCATGGGTCGGTTCGTCGTTCAGTGGCTTAGCAGTGAGCGCGAGGGTCGGAGTGTAATTCCGGTAGCCTTCTGGTATCTGAGCCTGCTGGGCAATGGCATGCTGCTGGTCTATGCAATTCACAGGCAGGACCCCGTGTTCATGCTGGGTCAGGGCATGGGGACATTTATTTATCTGCGGAATTTGCAGTTGATCTCGAAAGAGCGTCGTCGGCTGGCTGCTGCTGCTGCGCGGACAGTTGACCAGGAAGCTCAGGCGACCACGGGCGAAGTTGCCGAACCGGCTGTTTCACCGCAGTTGCATTCTGCCGGCTGAGCGGGCGATAATGCCATGAGGCTTCCGATCACTGCGATGGTTTTGGGCAGCCTGTTGTGTGCGGGCACAATTTTTTCGCGTCCGCTGCTGCCTCCTGATGAGACGCGGTATCTCACAGTGGCCTGGGAGTCACTGCAACGCGGTGATTTTCTGGTGTCGCACCTGAATGGTGAGACTTACGCTCACAAGCCGCCGCTGCTGTTTTGGCTGATCAACGTGGCATGGCTGGTCTTTGGCGAGGGCGACCTGGCGGCTCGTTGTGTGGCGCCCATCGTCAGTCTTGTCAGCGTAGTTCTGACGTGGCGTCTGGCGTTGCGGTTGTGGCCGGGGGGTGTCGTTCGGGCTGGCATGGCAGGAATGATCCACGTGTCCTGCCTGCTGTGGATGTATTTTTCCCCAGTGACCATGTTTGACACATTGCTGACCGTCTTTGTTCAGGGCGCGTTATTGGGGGCATTACGGGCAGCAGCGGGCGACGGCCGGGGATTCTGGCAGGTTGGTGTCTGTATTGGACTGGGGATTCTGTCCAAGGGGCCGGTACTGCTGGTTTTTGTGCTGCCGGTTCTGGTGGCTGCGCGTTTCAGTTTGTCGGTGAGTCGCCTGCGATGGTGGCTGGCCGGGGTGACAGGCAGTGTGCTGCTGGCTGCGCTGGTGGCTTTGGCATGGGTGATTCCTTCGGCCATGAGCGGTGGAGAGGCATATTCTCGGGAGTTGCTGTTTGGTCAGACGGCCGGTCGGCTGGTGAATTCCTTTGCTCATCGCCAGCCGTTTTGGTTTTACGCCGCGGTGCTGCCGCCCAGTCTGCTGCCGTGGCTGTTACCTGGTTTTGTCTGGCGTGGTTTGCGGGGCTGCTGGTCTGATCGGGGAGTGCGTTTCGCGTTTGTCTGGCTGGGGGCCGCTTTTGTGATTCTCAGTGCTGTCAGTGGTAAGCAGCCGTACTATATTCTTCCGGCGATTCCGGCTGCTGCGCTGCTGCTGGCAGCGTTGGCGGATCGTGGAGGCCGGCAGTCGCACTGTGGCGACATGCTTCCGGTTATTGTTGGAACTCTGCTGCTGGGAGCCGTTCCGCTGGCTCTAAATGCTTTGTCGGTTTTCTCGAGGTCCGGGTTGCCGGGGCTGATCAGTTCTGGAGAATCTTTGGTCCTGATGGCTGTGGCGCTGCCTTTGTTCTTCGTGCGTCGCAGCAGTGTGCAGGTGGCGGTTACTGCTGTCGCAGCATCGGCCGTGGTGTTCCAGGTGATTCTTGTCAATTCTCTGACAGATACACTGTGGGATGGCTTTGATCTGCGACCGATGGCAGCATTCGTGGGGCGTTCGGAGCGGCCGGCTGGCTGGTTTGGCGGGTATCACGGACAGTTAAATTATCTGGGGCGACTGCCATATGTGGCCGAACTGGCGACTGAGTCGGACGTTGTGTACTGGTGGTCGAAAGAACCGGGTGGGCTTTTGATTGTGCGACTACCTCAGTCTAATGCAGAGTCCGGCAGGGAGTTTTACAGTCGACTGAGAATGTACGATCGTGAGGCTGTGCCGAAATCTGAACAGGCGGTGCTGGCGGTTGGCCTGAAGGCTGCGGCTGAACTGCCCTGGGAGTCAGGTCTGTGTGGTGTGCTGTACGTGCAGTGGGTACGTTCGGGGTTGCGCGAACAGCCGTACGTGATCGTGGAATTCGGCGAGCAGCGCGGCGCAACGGAGTGAACCTGCTGGCGGTTCCGGCTGTCGTGGCGTTGGACGGCAAAAACTGCAGAGTTTAGCTGCCTGCCGGCAGCGAACGTGGCGGTCGGCACTATGAACCCCTGAAAAACTTCAGGAAGGGGACCGAAAACGGCTGCTGCTGGCTTCGCATTTTGAGTATGTTTCCCACGGTCACGCTGTCGCTTTCGACAAAATTTCCCCGTTTGAGACGAGTAAATGGAAATTCGATTCTTTAATACGCTGTCTGGTACTTCCGAGGTTTTTCAGCCTGTCCACAGCGACTGCGTGAGGATGTACAGCTGCGGTCCCACTGTCTACGACTTTGCTCACATCGGCAACTTCCGTTCGTTTTTGTTTGCGGATCTGATCCGTCGCACGCTTGAGTTTTTCGGTCATCGCGTGCATCACGTGATGAATATTACGGATGTCGGTCATATGACTGACGATGCCAGTGCGGACGGCGGTGGTGAGGACAAGATGCAGGCGGCAGCCCGTCGCATGAAGGAGGACAAGAAGTCGGGGCGGGTACCGGAAGGTGCGGTGCAGAATCCTGATGATCCCTACCAGATTGCAAAGTATTTTGCGGACGCATTTTTGGAGGACGCAAGGACTTTGGGTGTGCGTGTGGCATTTGAGTATCCGGAGAATGTTCCGCACGCGACGCAGCATATCGATGCGATGCTTGAGATGATTGGGCAACTGATTCAGCGGGGGCATGCCTATGTGGGGCCGGATGGTGTGGTGTATTACAGTGTGGAGAGTTTTCCTGCATATGGTCGACTGAGCGGGAATACTCTGGATCGCCTGATGACCGGAGCGGGTGGCCGAGTCAGCGAAGAAAATCAGGCGAATAAGCGGCATCCGGCCGACTTTATGCTCTGGAAACCCGACTCATCGCACATCATGAAGTGGGATTCTCCGTGGGGAGCGGGTTATCCCGGCTGGCATATTGAGTGTTCCAGTATGGCTCGAAAGTGCCTGGGGAGAGACATTATTGATATTCATACGGGGGGCGAGGATTTGATTTTTCCGCACCATGAATGCGAGATTGCTCAGACCTGTGGCGCGACCGGAGAAAGCACTTTTGCGAGATTCTGGATGCATGCTCGATTTTTGCTGGTTGAGGGGCAGAAGATGTCCAAGAGTCGTGGCAACTTCTACACGGTTCGAGACGTGCTGCAGGGGGGAGTGTGTGATGAGAAGGGTCAGCCAACCGGGGTTTCTGTGCATCCTGCGGTGCTGCGTCTGGAACTTCTGAAGTCGCATTATCGTGGCAACATGAACTTCACTCACAAGGGGCTGATTGATTCTGCAGGCGTTGTGCGGCGACTGACAGAATTTCGGTCTCGTCTTGAGGCAGCCTGTGGTGGTCGTGCCGAGCCGGTGGATCTTTCGCATCCGGTGTTGCAGGAATTTGCTGCTGCGCTGGCGGATGATCTGAATATAGCCGGGGCGCTGGGGGCAATTTTGCCGTGGGCTGCCACGACGCCAGCGGATCCCGCTGTGGCGCTGGGTGTACTGGAGCGGGTAAATCAGGTGCTGGCGGTTGCTCCGCTGGATGTTGCCCCTGCTGGAACTCAGGCGTCAGATGAGCAGGCTGAAGTCCGGCAGCTTTGCAGTGATCTCGATGACGCCAGAAAGCGGAAGGATTTTGCGGCGGCTGATCTGATCAGGGGACAGATTCAGAAACGCGGCTATGATGTGAAGACGTCTCCGACCGGAACCGCCGCAGAGAAACGCCTCGCCTGATCTCTGCAGCAACCGGTCGCTTGTAGTGTGGCTGCTGCGAGGTGCGGGAGTGGCGGAGTGACTGCAGAAGTGATCATGTCGACACTTGCCGCGGCGGCTGTCTGGGCTTTAACGATCTGGCTGCTGAGTCTGCTGGCGGGGCGTTACTGCATAGTTGACGCTTTCTGGGGGCCCGGTTTTTTGGCGACGTCTGTGACTGCGGCACTGGTTCGCGGCTGGTCTGAGCTCAGCCAGCAGCAGACGTTGCTGCTGTGCCTTGTGGGTATCTGGGCTGTGCGTCTGGCGATTCATCTTGGGCTGCGAATCGTGGGGGATCCGCATGAGGATCGTCGTTATGCTGCGATCCGTGACGGGCATCAGCCGGGATTTTGGTGGAAGAGCCTGTTTTTGGTGTTCCTGCTGCAGGCTGTGATCTTATGGTTTGTCGGAATTCCTGTTGTGGCGGGGCTGGCGCAAACTGGAACTCAGGGCCATCCGGCACTGCTGCTCGCGGGAGTGATGTTGTGGCTGCTGGGGTTGTTTTTTGAGGCTGTGGGCGACTGGCAGCTGGCTCGTTTTCGGTCTTGTCCGGAGAATCGGGGTCAGGTACTGCAAACGGGCCTGTGGCGATATACTCGTCACCCCAACTATTTTGGTGATTTTTGTGTGTGGTGGGGCCTCTGGCTGGTGGCTGTGTGCTGCGGTGCTCCGTTATGGTCCGTTTTTTCGCCTTTGGCGATGGCGTTTTTTCTGTTGCGTGTATCTGGAGTGCCGATGCTGGAGCGGGATATTGGGACGCGACGTCCGGGGTACGCCGAATATGTACGTCGGACGAATGCGTTTTTCCCTGGACCACAGCGGAGGAGCGGGGTGGCCTGAGTGTCAGCGTGGGGGCGGTTTATCAGTCTGTCATTCGATCGCGGCTGCTTTGGCGAGGTCATCATCTTTTCCGGCGACGATGAGGGCGTCTGATTCCTTGAGCACTGTGTCGGGGTCAGAGGCGAACGACATGCGATCTGACAGGACATCGTGGATAGCGACCACTGTGATGCCGAAGTTTTGTCGCAGTCCGAGTGATCGCAGGGTTTTCCCGTTCCAGCTGGCGGGGACTCCCATTTCCTGAATACTGAAACCAGTGCCGATGGAGACGTAATTCAGCAGGCCTGATCCGGACATGCGCTTGCCGAGACTGATGGCAGACTCACGCTCGGGGAAAATTGTTTCAGAAACGCCAATTCGTTCCATGACTCGAGCATGGTCCCGGGAGATGACTTTGACGTAGACGTCGCGGACTCCGAGGTCGTGCAGCACCATGGTAGTCAGGATGCTGGCTGTGATGTCATCCCCGGTACTGACAACGGCGGCATCAGCACCACGAACTCCCAGTCGTTCCATGACCTGGATGCTGCGAGCATCACCAACGGCGGCGCGAGTGGACCAGGGTGCAATCCGATCCACGGCATTTTCATTTGTGTCGATGGCGATGACCTCGTGCCGCTGGCTGAACAGTGCTTCCGCCACGCTGGAGCCGAAGTTTCCGAGTCCTACCACAACAAAGCGTTTCATGATTTACCCCACAACAACATCTTCATTTGCATAGCGAAATTCATTCGCGCCTTTTTGCGGAATCGTGAGAGCCGCAGCCACAGTGAGTGGTCCGACGCGTCCGAAGAACATGAGCAGGATGGAGATTCCCTTGCCGACAACGGTCAGGCCGGGGGTGATGCCCATGCTGAGCCCAACCGTATTAAATGCACTGATTGCTTCAAACATACAGGCTCGCAGATCACTGCTGCCCTGTGCGATCTGCTGTTCAGAAATCGTCAGCAGCAGAATACCGAAAACTGTGACCGCCATGGTGATTGTGAACAGGCTGACAGCGCGGGTCGTGGTGGCTTCCGGAACGGTTCGGTACCAGACGGTGGTTGATTCGCGTCCGCGGAGTCTTGAGACTGCCATCAGAAACATCAGAGCGACGGTGGTGCTTTTAAGGCCTCCCGCTGTTGAGCCGGGTGAACCGCCGATCATCATCAGCAGCATAGTGACGAAGTTACTGCTGTCCGTTGCCTGATTGTAGTCGATGGAGTTGAAGCCTGCAGTTCGTGCTGTCACGCTCATGAACAGGCCGTTGACCAGTCGGTCGAAGACAGGCAGTTTTGCCAGAGTATTTTCCCATTCGAGCATCGTCAGCAGAGCGGAGCCGAGAACCAGCAGCAGGGCGGTGGTAACGAGGATCATGCGTGACTGCACAGACATGCGGAAGGCACGGCGTCTGCGGCGGGATCGAAGGGACTGCAGGATTTCTTCGTGAGTGAAGAAGCCGAGGCCACCGAGGATAATCAGGGCTGAGACAGTGAGCAGTATTCCAGGGGACTGCTGAAAGTCCATCAGGCTAGTAGTGAAGGTTGAGAAGCCGGCATTGCAGAAGGCGCTGATGGAATGGAAGACGGCAGGCCATGCGGCTTGTCGCCAGCCCAGCGAGGTGCACCAGAGGAGGTACAAAGCGAGTGCGCCTGCGGCTTCGATAACCATTGTGTATCGAATGATGTTGCGGGTGATTTGGCGTGGTGTCAGGTGCGGGGCAGTTTCTGAAGTGAAAATGCAGAGCGATTCTTCACGAATGGACATTCGTCGCCCGAGTGCCGTGATAATCAGGCTGGTGAAAGTCAGGATTCCCAGTCCGCCGAACTGTACCAGCAGCAGCAGCCAAAGTTGCCCGAAAAACGTGAGTTTTGTACTGGGATCAACGACTGCCAGTCCGGTGACGCAGACTGCGCTGGTCGACATGAACAGAGAATCGATCCAGGAAAGCGACCCGCCAGTGGAAATGCCGGGCAGCAGCCATAAGCCGCAGGCACCAAACAGGATCAGTGCCGCAAAAGAAGCTGTGAAAAGCTGCGGGGGGGTCAGTTTCTGCCAAAAACTTTGCCGGGTATGCTGAGACAGTTCCCAGCGAGACCAGGCATTAGGGCGGTACATAAACGATTCACTGAAGGGCTGTCGGAGGCATCTTTTGGATGGCTTCTTTCAGCCGGTAACCGCTGAGCAGTCCTGAACAAACCCGGTGTTTGACTGGCCTTTGCGAGAATTTCACAAGGCTGGTACTGGTGCGGATGACAACCTGAGTGCCGGACCTGCGAGGCCGGGCTTGTTAAATTCTGACTTACGGAATATGCAAAAGTAAAGTCTGCTGTATCGGCCTGAAGAAATTTTGGCGGGAGAAGTCGTGACCGGGCTGAATCTGCGGGGTATTTGCGGAATTGTGGCCGCTTGAGCAAGAGTGGCGGATCGTCGCGGCTGACATTTTGCGAAGTTTTGGGTATCTTTTTATGCCGTGAAGCAGCGATCGCTGGTGCTGTGTCGTCGCTGATGCCTGTTTTTTCTGTTGTTCTTGATTCGGAATTTTGCATTCATGTCCGTGTGTCCGGTTCAGGAAATTCTTCAGCCACTACAGTCGCTGCGGCTGATTGATCCGCATACTCACATTAATCCGCATCAGGCCGCTTCGCGGACTCTGGCCGACATTCTTGGCTATCACTACTACACTGAGCTGGCTCATTCAGCTGGCCTTGCGAAGGAGCGGATTGAGGAGCCGGGACTGGATCCGCGAGAAAAGGTTCGCAGGCTGGTTCCGTGGCTGCAGCGGCTTGAGAATACAGCTCAGTACAGTTGGCTGCTGGAGATGAGTCAGCAGTTGTTTGGGTTCGAGGCGGATCGTATTACGGAAGCCAACTGGGAATCACTCTATGATGCATCGCTGAAGTGCATGTCAGCGCCGGACTGGGAGCAGCAGGTGCTGCAAAAGTCTGGTCTGGATCAGGTGTATTTGACCAATGATTTCGATGATCGGCTGCAGGGTTTTGACACATCGTTTTACGTTCCCTGTCTGCGGACGGACGATCTGGTGTTCCATCTGGCGAAACCGACGGTGCAGCAGCGTTTGCAGGGGGCCACTGGAATTTCCGTTACTGATGCTCCATCACTGCGTGATGCATTGGGGCGTCTGTTTGAGCATTTTGTGGCGGGTAATGCACGGGCCTGTGCAATCTCGCTGCCGCCGTCATTCACGCCGGCATCTGTATCGGCGGTGGTGGCAAGTGGACTGGTGTTGAAGGCCTTTTCCGGAGCCGAGCTGACGGGGGAAGAACAGTCTCGGCTGAGTCAGTTTGTGTTTTGGATGCTGGCGGAATTCTGTGATCAGCACCAGTTGCCATTTGATCTGATGATTGGCGTGAACCGACGGGTTTACGAACAGGGTGTTTATCAGGGCCAGGATTTGTTTGATTCTCGCGTGTCACTGGTGCAGTACCGTGAGCTGTTCAACGCATTTCCGGGGGTTGTGTTTCCGGTGTCGGTGCTGGCTGAGACCAGCAATCAGGAACTGGTGAGTTTTGCCTGGATTTTTCCGAACGTGATTACCTGCGGCCACTGGTGGTATTCGAATATCCCGGTCTACATTGAGCGTGATACGCGGGCACGTCTGCAGGCGGTTCCGGCGACAAAGCAGGTCGGCTACTACAGCGACATGTACAAGCTGGAATTTGCATTGCCGAAATTTGCCATGTATCGGCGCATTCTGGCGAAGGTGCTGGCAGAGGACTTTGTGGGTGGTCGTGGCTGGAGTGTTGAGCGAGCGGTCGATCTTGGAAAACAGGTGCTGCGCGGAAATGTAGAGTCAATATTCGGTGGTCTGTCCGCTGGAGGACTGTGAGATGCCAAGGATCGTCGTGCTGCTAAACGAAGAAACCTCGTTCGAACTGACAAAGTTTCCAGCCGTTCTTGGTCGCAGTCCCGATAGCGATATCCAGGTGGACAATGCGCAGGTATCGCGCCGGCACGCTCAGATTCTTGAGCAGAGCGGGCAGTATTTCATCGAGTGTCTGGGGGCTGCCAACAGGACAGCAGTGAATGGCAAACTGCTGGAACTGAAGGAACGCAGCGCAATGCCGCTGCAGCACAATGATCGGATCAAACTAGGGCCTGTGCGTCTGCGTTTTGAGGCTGACGGGTCGGTGCCTGAGCCTCTGGCAGCGACGTCCGAGGGATTTGAGCTCGATGAGAACAGTTCAGCCACCATCATGGGCAGCTCGTCTGTACGTGGGTTTGGGGTCTTTGAAGTTCGTCCTGAAGAGAAGCTTCGCGGCATCCTGAAGATTAATCAGTCTTTGGCTGGGCAGGTCGAACTTACCGAGATCGTTCCGCGAATCCTGGATGTGCTGTTCGATATTTTTCCGCAGGCCGATCGAGGCTCTGTACAGGTTCGGCTTCGTGGATCAGAGCGACTGGTGCCGGTAGCTCAGAAACGGCGAGAGGAAGGTGATGACGAATCTGTGCGGCTGAGTCGCACCATTCTGATGAAAGTGCTGAATGAAGGGATTGGGATTCTGTCTGCGGATGCTGCCAATGATGCTCGGTTCAGCGCCAGTGAGTCAATTTCCAGTCTGAAACTGCACTCGATGATGTGCGTGCCGATGCTGGACCGGCAGGGAAATGCATTTGGGGTTATCAATCTTGACACGCAGAACACGATGAAGCGTTTCACGGATGAAGACCTTGAATTGCTGATGGCTGTGGCCAGTCAGGCGGCCAATGCGTACGAGAATGTGCGGTTGCTGAAAAGTCATCTTGAGAAGCAGAAGCAGGATGAAGAAATGAACATAGCCCGGTCAGTGCAGAAAGCACTGCTGCCTGAAGTTTTTCCGAAGGTACCGGGCTGGTATTTCTTCGCCTCATATGACGCGGCTCAGGCAGTTGGCGGTGACTACTACGACTGCTTCATGATTGGCGAGCACAAAATCTGTGTGTCATTTGGCGATGTGGCTGGCAAGGGTGTGCCCGGTGCGCTGATTATGTCTCGAGTTGCCAGTGTTGTGCAGAATACGATGAGCTTTACGGATGACGTGGCAGTGGCCATCGGTCGCATCAATCGGCACATGTGTCACAACATGGTGGCTGGTCGATTTGTGACCTACACGCTGGCCGTGGTGGATCTTCAGACAAATCGGATTTCGATGGTGAATGCCGGCCACTATCCGCCGCTTGTGCGTCGCAGTGACGGGACTGTTGAAGAGTTTGCTGCAGGGCAGATCGGCATTCCCATTGGAATTATGGACGACTACGAATATGACGTTGTTGAACGTCATATTGAGCCTGGCGATTTATTTTTGCTGCGGACGGACGGAGTTGACGAGGCGATGGCTCCGGACGGAGCGTTATACACGACTGAAAAGGTGCTGGAGTTTGTGACAAAAGGTGTCGGAAACTTAGCCAAGTTGGGGCATGATCTGCTTACCGATGTCCGCCGCCATGCCAACGGTCGACCGCAAAATGATGACATCGCGATTATGACATTCGGACGAATTTCGTGATCAGCAGAGGGGATCATTCCTTAGCAGTTTTGGAATCCTTTTCTGTTTCTTCGTCCAGCCTGCGGTACATGGGCAGATGGCGGTAGTACACTTCCAGCGTCAGCACACTGAGTGCTGTCTGGTAGATTCGTCCGCCACCGCTTCCGTGCGGATCCGTGACATCCCAGCTACCCGCCCCTGGTCCATCTTTGATCTGTGTCGTGACCAGTTGTTCGCGCATCCTGAGATTCCACTTGTCCCAAAGTTCGCCACCCCAGTGATGCAGCACCTGGGTTGCGTAATAGTTGTAGTACATGTTTTCGCGACTGGGACCGACATTTGCCAGATGTTGTACACCAGCATGCAGTTCCGGTCGATCTCTGCGCCAGCCCATATACATCTGGCAGAGCAATCCGACGGCTGTCATGGTATCCGCAGGGCCGCCGCGGGGCAGATACGCGTAGCGAGCACCATTTTCGACGGACACTGAGCGAAGAAACGAGCGAGCATCCTGCATCGTGTCGGCAGCGACAGAGATGCGGTTGGCTTTGGCGCTTTGCAGTGCCATGATCTGCCAGCCTGTTACGGATGTGTCCCCGGGCTGGTTGGGAGTGTATCGCCAGCCACCACCCAGACGATCCTGAGATCTTTCGACGAAACGAATGGAACTTGTGGCAGCTCGTTTTAGGGTACGGTCTTTGGGGGCCAGGGCGGCTGCTTCGCAGAGACAGATTGTTGCAATTCCCTGGACGTAAAGTCCTGAATTGCCCTGAGCAGTACCGCGAAGATCGAGACCGGATGATGTGGTTTCGGCCTTGCTCAGCAGCCACTTAAGTCCGCGAGTGACGGTTTCCTGATATTGTCCCTTGATCTCGTGTGTGTGCCCCCCGCCGAGAAATGTGAGCAGTGCCAGCGAGGTGGCTCCCATTGGAGTTGCCTGCAGCGACCCGCCCTGCCCTGCACCGCCCACCTCTTCGAAGCTCCACGAGCCATCCTTTTTCTGGATTTTTTGCAGCCAGGTGAGTCCTGAGTTGACGGCGCGTTCGCTGTCAGCACTGCCGCCGAATTTTTTGACGGCCGCACGACGACCGGCCTCTGAACGTCCTCCAAACTCGCCCTTCATCACCGGAATTTCGGTGAGATCCTGGAGGTCATCGACGGGCAGGGTCAGGTCTTCGGGGCGCGGAGAATTCAGGTTCATCCGTTGTGTGCCACGATCCAGCTCAGACAGCATTTGCTTCATTGTGCTGTCTACCTGCAGGTCCTGCATGGAATCCGGCTGCACAATTTGCGGTATGTCTTCGGGCTGCACGTCGTCAGCCGCCTTGTCCACGACTCCCAGCAGTCGAAGAACGCCATCGGTGGCGGCATCCGGCATCATCCATACAGCGAACAGCAGTCCGACCACAAGGTGTGCGGCGAAACTGACCAGCACGGTCAGGACTTCACGCCGACGATTTTTCAGCAGTGCAGCAAGACCATGACGAAGGAAATGTCTGAGGGATTGCAGTCGTGCGGCCAGACTTACCGCCCAGGCCGGTGGCTGGCGACGTCTGCGAGTGTGCCTGCTTCGTGTGGGCTGCGGGTGACTGGGCGCGGGAATGCCACTTGCGTCAGAGGCACCTGTTGTGTCGCTGGCTGGCTGTGCACTACTTCTGCTGTCAGACTGTTCCGCCATCACAGACTCACGGAGGCCACTGAAACCGCTCCAGGACTGTTTCGCTGAAGGGAGCTTCCCTGATTTCGAACTGCCGTCAGTCCGAGCATTCGGGATTACAACACCGACAGCGCAGGAGGGCAAGCGTGCGGGGGCCGTCAGGGCTGACCGGCGGCCCACAAACGCAGTTGGTCGCGATTGATTTTGACATTATGGCGAGTATCGACGGGGAAGGAACGATGAAAAAGTACACGTTTGATCGCCGCTGTTAGCGGATTCCCGGCCGCCAAATCAAGCAGATCAGCACGCAATTTTTCCGCCGACTGCGGTGATTCCGGAAACTGTCCGGGTTCCGGTTCCACGATGATCAGCGGTCGCTCGTGACCCGCGGGCCCTTCGCCGGTCAAGGCTGAGCGATAGATTTGCGGATGCTGGTCGAAAATCGCTTCACAGCAAACAGAATACATTGGTCCGTGGGGAGTGTGAACAACATGTGCGAGCCGTCCGCAGAACCAAAGTCGCTGCTGTTCGTCCAAAAACCCCACATCTCCCATGCGGTGCCAGAAAGTTGAACCGTCCGGGATCTTTGCAGCGGCAGTGGCTTCTGGTCGCCGAAAGTACTGGCGAGCAGCAGCCGGGCTGCGGACAATGATTTCTCCAATTTCTCCGGCTGGCAACTGTTCAGCGGCAGAGATCTCGGGAATGATGGCTGAAGTGGAGCGAATAATCCGAACTTCAACTCCGGGGAATACTGAGCCGACGCAGGTGCCGCGACCGGCGGCTGACTGAGCAGCTGTTTCCGCCAGAATCTCGCGTCCGCCAATTGACGCGACCGGCAGACACTCGGTTGCTCCATAGGGCGTGTGGATATCAGCGTCCGGGCGCAGCAAAGCAGTCATGCGGCGAATCACGTGCAGGGGCACCGGGGCACCTGCAGACAGCACGCGGTTCAGCCGTTCGATGCGAATGTCAGACTGCTCGCAGTAACGGCCCACACGATTCCACATGGCGGGCGAACCATAGGCTTGTGTGGCCCGCTGAGTGTTAATGCCAGCGAGAATCTTGAGGGGATCGGCGTCCGCAGGGCGAGTGGGGTCCATTTCGGGAATCACTGTGGTCACCTGCATTGCCAGATTGAATAAAGCAAACAGCGGAAATCCAGGCAGGTCTGTTTCCCCCGGAGCGATTCGGTAAAAATTGCGAATCAGGTCAACCTGCGCATTGAACATGCCGTGTTCGAAGACAACCCCCTTGGGTGGTCCCGTGCTGCCGCTTGTGAAGATGACAGCCGCTGGATCAGTGGACATTGTTCGGGGAAGTGGCATTGCACTGGCTGCCAGACCACGCTGCAGCAGGGCCTCCAGCGATTCCAGCCAGGGCAGCAGTACTGAAGAGCCGACATTGACGTTCAGCTGCGACCTGCGAAACCGCCACGGCATCAGACTGCGTATCAGATGTACCAGTGGAATCGCAATGAATCCGTCTGGATCGGTTTCATCAAGACATTTCAGGAGGCTGCTGCGCCCCATCCCAGGGTCGATCAGCACACACACTGCTCCGGTGCGAAATACAGCGAATACCAAAGAGATGAACTCGATTGAAGGTCTGACCATCAGCACCAGCCTGTAACCGGGGCGGACTCCCAGGCTGATCAGCCCGCGTGCGAGCTGATCGACTTCGGCGTCAAGTTTTGCGAAGGAGATCTGGGTCCATGCGGTGCGTCCCCGGCGGTCTCGACAGGCAGGAAAGACGACAGCTGGCTGGTCGGGAACGAGGCCGGCCGAGGTACGCAGGCGATCAGCAATGTTGAGTGGTTCTGGCATTAGTTCCGAATCCTGTCGAGTTCCCGCAGTTCGTCTGCGGTCACTGCAATCCTCACAATCACAACATTCTTGCAGAAACTTGCTGATTTGGGAGCGCTGCCAGATCAAAAGAAGGCGGACATTTTTCGTCTGTTTAGGCAGTTCGGCGGGAGGCTAACAGCTGGGCTGACTCTGCAGGATTTTCCGAATACCCAAAACAGTTCTGCCGGTCTCTCAGCCAACGGCAGTTTTTACCGAAACGCTGCGGCAGGAGTGCCGTCGTTCGTGACGATGCCCTTGGAACTCCTGCGTGGAGTGGCTGGAAGGGAATCCGGTTTTTCAAAGGGATAGTCGACCGGGCGAAGGTCGCTGCTCTGACCGGTGACAATCGTTGACCATTGCAGAGACGGACTGGCAGTGGCTTCGCGAACCAGAGGTTTCCGCAAGATGGCGAATTCTCCCAACGACCGCTCCGACCGTCGCTGGAACACGGCTGCAATGCTTGCAGTCAGTGCTTCCGTGCTGCTGGCTTTTTCTGCCTTTGATCCGGTTCCAGCCGGCGAAGATCCGGTTCGGACGGTGGTTGTGAGTGATGCGGTGTCAGATGTTCCGCTGCCAGCTGATGCCGGAACTGTAGTGCCTCGACGCCTGGATGTACCGGCTGCCGGCAGTCTTGGCCGGGTGACGACTTTGAGTCAGGAAGAGTCTCTAAAGTTTGCACTGCTGTTGCTTGAGGACGGGGCTCGGTTTCTGCGAAACCAGGACCATTACACTGTCACATTCCACAAGCGCGAGCGGATTGGTGGCGACCTGCGGGAGCAGGAAGATATCGACATGAAGGTGCGGCACCTGCCTGTTTTCAGCGTCTATATGAAATGGAAGACCGGCCAGGTTGGGCAGCAGGTGGTCTATAATGTCGAAGCAAGTCCGGATCGGATGTGGGTGAAATTCGCCGGCCCAAGGGGACTGCTGCCGGCACTGAAGATTGATCCTGGTGGTGATGTAGCCATGCGTGAGACGAGGCACCCCGTGACGCAGGCGGGAATACTGGCCATGGCCGAACGAATCATCGCACATCGCCGGGAAGAACTGGAAGGCAAGGTGCCGGTCGTATGCGTTCGTTCTGAAGATGTGGTTGTGGATGATCGGCCCTGTTACTGTTTTGAGTTCCAGTACGCATCGAAGGAATCCAGCCCGGTTTACAGCAGCAGCAAGATTATGATCGATACGCGGTACCATATCCCCTTGCGAGCTGTGAATCACACCTGGGGCAGTGAAGAACAGGCCAGTGCAGAAAAATACACGGAAGAAACGCTGATTGAAGAGTACATGTTCTCGCGTTTCAACTTTGGAGTACAACTGGCCGCTGAAGATTTCGCTCCCAAATTCAGCCGGTCGCGGAACTGAACGGCAAGCGAAAATTTTATCTGCCCTGCCCCGTTTCGACTTACATCGGAGCGGGGTTTTTTCGTGTCGGCAGAAATCAAGATCTTAGAACTTCAGGCTACTCGGTTCTGCCTGCCGATGCTGTGTCGTGCGGGCTGAGTACTGTACCACTGCAGCAGCCCCAGCAATTTTGCCCGCTGCTCAGAAGACTGTCCCGAAGACAGCAGCCGCTGCAGAACAGGAATCGTAGTACGATTGACCAGTGGACGCAGCCAACTCGCAAACTCCACGCGTTGGCCAGCAGCGACCTTCTCAAACCCCATACCCGTTTTAAACTGATCCAGCGATTCCAGCCCCGCCTGTACGGACTGGTAACCATAACTGACCGCGCGAATGTCGCCCTGTCGCAGCCTGGTATACAGGTACTGGTAAATCAGCGCATTGTTCGGAAATGACTCCAGATACTGCAGTGATGATCTGACAATCAGAAGGTTGGAGACATCTTCAATCACAAAGGCTGCAAGGCAAGCGGCCATTCGGTTATTCACAAAAGCCGCCCACGCCTCAGCACCTCGTGTTTTGGCGGCCTCTGCGTAATATCGCTTCCATGTTTGTTCGAGATCATCGGGAATGTTGCGCCCCTGACGCTGCAGCGTATCTGCATGCAGTTCGATCGAGTCTTTGGCAAGATCTGCAAAGTCAACTTGCCGCACGACACATGCTTCCAAACCACGTCTCACCTGAGTTCTGGTGCGACTGCGAAGGCTCGGAAAGTCATAATTCGGATCCGCACACATCACTCGAAAACTGGCAGTGCCCTGATCTTCGGGACAACCGTACCGCAGCACCAGGCCATCGTGTCCCAGCACCTGACCATTGTCCACGTCAGCGATATCAACGCTGCGATGAAATGGAAACGAGGTGTAAACCCGATTCTGGACGTTGAACCACCAGAGGCCTGCAGACGTGCGGACTCGATGACCCATGCGTTCCAAAAAACCGGCGTAATGCTCAGGACTGACAGACATCCTTGTTCCGCCCCTGTCGAAACGTCAAACCCCAATCGAATCACCACGCAGTGTAGTCAAAACACCTGCTGTTCCTCAATGCTGATTGTCTGACTGCGCCTGCGGGGCTTTGTCGTACTCGTGAAGAATTCCCTGATAGACATTGCGAGCGTGCTGGTACGCGGCTTCTGCCGCAGCACGCTCACCTTCTCGAATTCGATCCCGCTTTGCATTCCAGCAGACATCCACAGCCTGAAGGCACCATTCGGCACTGCCACGCCCGCCACGGATCGGCCGACCGGCGGTATGCACGAAGATCGGATTCGTATGCACTGACGGCAGGATTCGCACTGCTATCCACGCAGATCCCTGTATTTTTACGGGGATCCGGAAAGACTCCAGATGTCCATCCGCCGTTAATTCACGAACAGCCACTGCTTCGCCGTTTACGATGACTTCCACCGGAACCTTGCGGGTGTTTCCCAGTCGACATCGCTCAATGTGCCAGTATGGCTTGTCATCCAGACGCCGGTTTCGAATCGATTCGGTGAGTTCTGTGGGCTCAGGTTCCAGCAGTGCAGCCGCATCGAATGACACCTCCACCTCTTCGGGTTCAGCAAGATCGAGGCGGCTTACTCCGGCGGCTGTACGTTCGCCAACACCCACACCATTCACTCGCAGGTCCAGGATATGGCTGAGACCGTCTCCGCAGTAGCTGCGACCATCCCGCAGACCCCCAACCCATTCGTCATACGTGAGCTCACCAGACTTTGGCAGACTGACATAGACCCGTCCAAGACCGACTCGGTCCCCATAGATGCAGGGGAAGTCTGTTTCGCCGCTGATGCGAGTTGTCATGCCGCAGTTCAATGTGTGATACCAGATATTGAGTTCCCAGATTACGGGTGTGTCAACTGCCGAGATGAAGTCGCAGGCATCATGCACGGTCGTCACAACAAACTCGTTGGCACCAATACCATCGAACTTCGGCATGGCCGGATCCGGCAGTCTGGACGCTGCCCTGCCCTGCCAGCCACGCGGTGCCCCGCCCCAGGGCTGGCCATGAAACTGACGACTGCCATCCGGCATTTCGTCCGGCAGCGCCAGACCCCAGCCACTGTGGCTGTAACCCACGACACCACCCTGTTCCCGTCCCCATTGCAGCACTGGAAGTGTCCAACTGGGCCACTGATCAAGGCGAGTGGTTCCGGGGAAATCATCCTCCTTCAGCTTCAGGAGACACAAATGCCCGGCGTGCGACGAAGGGAACCCGCTCACTTCGACGTCATACCGCATCAGAGTTCCATTTTTTGAAAGCTGCGAAACAGCACCGTCAAAAAACTGCTTCTGTGTGTACCAGCAGGGACCCCAACTCAGCACACAACCGACATTCAGGTCTTCTCCGAGAATATGCCGCATCATGTCCTCAGGGCCGACACCCTCAGTCGGGCTGTCGTAGTGAGCACAACCGGCTGCGTGCACATGGTGGTCGCCAGAGAACCAGCCACTTTCAGCGATGTGAATCCAGCGTTTCAGATCTACAGCAACCTCGTGCGTTTCCGCAGCCGGAACCGTGACGGCGATCCGCTGCGGAAGGTACTCCGGCCCACGATTCACCGTGAAACTGTACTGCCCTGGCGGCAACGACACTGTTTCACCGTCCGCCCGATAGATCTGATCATGAAAGAAGAAGTCCGGAGCCAGTCGGCGCGACGGCAGCGGATAGATTCGGTTCAACTGGTCACGAATGATAAAACTGGCCGTTGTGGGTCGCCCGTCAGTGTCCTTTACTCGCAGCACCACTCGTGTTGCCGGCAGGCAATTGAACAGTACCGGCAGCGCACTGCGGAAGCCCAGATCCTGAGTTCCCGCGCCAATGTGGAAACTTAACTGTGCCTCACGCTGCCCGGCATCTCTGCTGTACAGCAGAATCACTCGATACTCGACCAAAAGGCCAGAGAGATTTGGTTTTAATGGCTCGCGACTGAGCACAGTCAGGTCGAGGAAACGGTCCGGAACTTCCTCCGGGTTCACCAGTCTTTCTTTAGTGCGAGGCTCTTCGCGAGCGCCGCGACCCTGCTGATACATTGGCAGAGCATTCGGGCTTTCCAGCTGCAAAGGTGGATTGATGCCTGCCTCGTTGTGTACCTTCACCAAAAAGGCGCGCCAACCCTGCTGCATCAGTTCCCGGCTGCCGGGACCCTCTGAAACCTTAACCCGGCTTTCCGGATTAATATTGATCAGTGCGAGGCACAGCGGATCCAGGATTTTCTGCACAGCCGTCACCGCAGCACGATCATCCGGCAGCACCATTGCCGCATCCAGTGCGGTGATCACTTCAGGCTGCAGCGGTGCTCCAGCGAATGCGAGAGCCTCTGTCAGTCTGCGAATCGATGCAATCAGCGGCTGTCGCTCGACCCCGGTGATGACCGGGATTTCCTGCGACCAGCTATGGGCAGACCTACAGACAAGAGCCGACAGCAGCACAACACTGTGCCAGACCAATCCCAGCGACCCTCGCATCTTTCAACTCCCGACAGCAGAAACCGTTTCTGCTGTTCGGCTGCCTGCCCTTCAGGAAGCCGACAACACCGTCAGAAACAGCCTGTCAGTGGTGCATTCTGCGCTGAAAGACCCATGGAGTCGAGTGCTCCGCCAGGCTTCACGACAGCGATATGGGCCAGTTCCAGCCAGCCGAAAAGCCGCCATCAACATAAAGCGTCTGGCCAGTCATAAACGCCGAGGCTCGCGAAGCAAGGAAGATAGCCGTTCCGGCCATATCAGCCGGCATTCCCAGACGACCCAGCGGAGCGTTTTCGCGATTCCAGGCCTGCATACCTTCGTCTGACCACAACCCACGAGTCAGATCAGTCAGCACAAATCCGGGAGCCAGGCTGTTCACGCGAATACCGTGTCGCCCCCACTCCAGAGCCAGTCCGCGAGTCATTCCCTGCATGCCAAACTTGCTCATGGCATACGGCAGTACTGCTTTCAGCGGCATCCATGTGTTCAGCGATTCGATGTTAATCTGAATGCCGCCACCACCGCGCTCAATCATATGCCGCCCGACCCGCTGCGACATCAGAAAAGCACCACGCAGATTAGTGTCCAGAATGAAGTCGTAGTCCTCAGCAGTCACCGTTTCGGCTCGCTTCCGACGATTTACACCGGCAACATTCACCAGCGTATCGATGCGACCACGCAGTTCCAGGGCAGCCGCAACCGTGCTGTCAATCTGCTGCTCATCCGCGACATCACAAACCAAACCCTCGACCTCCATCCCGGCAACTCGCATTTGCGAGACGGCTTCGTCGACGGAGTCCTGGCTTTTGCTGCAGATCACAACCTGCGCACCACGACGACTGAACTCCTCAGCAATCGCCCGCCCGATCCCGCGACTACCGCCGGTCACCAAGACCGCCTGGCCAGAAACTGAAAACAGGTCGTCCGCTGTCGGCATCAGCCACCCCCATCCGACTTGTTGCTTTTGGCAGAAGTGTCGGCAGATTTCGCAGTGTCCGTGCTGCCCCCGTCAGATGATTTTTTCGCTGCTTCGGCACCCTTGCGGTACGAGTCACTGCGGTAGTCCGTCTGGTAGAAACCTGACCCGCGAAAAATGATTCCGCCACCGGCACTGATCAGACGCTCTGCCTTTGACTTGCCACATGCCGGGCATTTTTTTGTTGGCTTAGCGCTGATTGACTGAAACTCTTCCCACTTGTGCTGACAGTTTCCACACTGATACTCGTACGTCGGCATCTTTACAACTCCACTGCCAAACTCGGTCCACACAACCGAAACACTGAATGTCGCTCACGCCTGCGGCGGTGCACAAGAAACAATCACTCGGGCCGGACGCACCACGCGATCGTGCATGCGGTAACCCATCTCGATTTCTTGCAGGACCGTCATCGGTTCATGGTCGGCTGACGGAATCTGGGTCAATGCTTCGTGGAGATTCGGATCGAAAGGACGACCGACCGCTTCGATTGGCTCAGCAGCATGCACTCGCAGGATGTCTCGAAACTGCTGAGCCACCATGCGGAGACCATCCAGCAGCACCTGCCTGTCCCCGGTTTGCTCGCCACTGCTGATGGCGCGGTTCAAGCCGTCGAGGCCCGGCAGCAGGTCACGAACGAGACGCAGAGACTCGTACCTGCGGGCATCATCCTGATCACGCTGAACTCGCCTGCGGAAGTTTTCCAGATCCGCATAGCTGCGCATCAATCGCCCCTGCAGGTCATCAACCTTCGCCTGCAGTTCGGCCACCTGACCTGCAACTCCGGCACTTGCGGCTTCGGCAAACACGGTCGCCGCCTGATCCAGTTCTTCCGGTGCGGGATTCATCTCGTTCTCTTTGCCGTCACTCATCATTCCTGCTCCTCAGCAATCCGGTCGATTCCTGTCGGCACGCTGATCGTCAGTGAACCCGACTGCGGAATTGTCTGTTCTTTCTGCATACTAACTTTATGTTTCACTGCTCTCCTCGCCCGAGCCTGAGAAGAAATCGCGCACCTGCTCGAAAAATGACTTTCGCTGTGGCATCACGTGCTTGTGATCCAGCTCTGCCAATTTCCGCAGCAGTTCTTCCTGCTCATCCGTGAGCTTCTTCGGCACTTCAACCTGAATTTCGACCAGCAGGTCGCCCGGTCGGCTATTGCCCCCGCGCGGGTCTGGCATGCCGTAACCCTTGAGACGGCTGGTTTCGCCGGGCTGAGTTCCGGGCCGTATCTTCAGGATCTCGCGACCCTTAAGCGTCGGTATCTGGATCTCAGCACCCAGTGCTGCCTGAGCAAAGGTTACCGGCAGGCGATAATTCAGGTCCTGCCCATCACGTTTGAACAGCGGATGTTCACGAACTTCAATTTCGACATAGAGGTCACCTCGAGCCCCGCCGTTCTGGCCCGCCTCACCTTCGCCGCGCAGGCACAACTGCATTCCAGTGTCCACGCCGGCAGGCACAGTGAGCTCACGTACCACCTCTTTAACCATGCGACCCTCGCCACTGCAGGACGTACAGGGCTCTCGCACCACCGTGCCACGACCGCGACAAGTCGGACAGACAGTCTGCATGCGGAAGAACCCCTGCGTCGTCATCACCTGACCCCGCCCCATGCAAGTGCTGCATTTTGCAGGTGCAGTCCCGGGACGGCAGCCGGAACCCTGACAGGACTCACAGACTTCGCGCCGCGAGATACGGAGTTCTCTGCGACAGCCGGCGTAAGCTTCCGGGAGGTCTATGCGGACTTTGGCCTGCAGCGAATCGCCACGTGACCCGCCGCCTGCACGACCACCGCCTGAGCGATTTCCAAACTGAAAACCGAAGCCTTCAAACAGGTCACCAAACGCATTGAAGATATCACCGACATCCTGAAATCCAGCACCGCCACCACTACGACCGGCACCCTTAACGCCGGCATGGCCGAAACGGTCATAAGCAGCACGCTTGTCCGGATCGTTCAGAACATCAAAGGCTTCGGAAGCCTCCTTGAAATTCTGCACGGCTTCCTCGTCACCCGGATTTCTGTCAGGGTGGTATTTGGCCGCCAGTTTTTTATAGGCTTTCTTTAGTTCTTCGGAGGTCGCAGTGCGAGACACCCCGAGAACTTCGTAGTAGTCGCGCTCAGCTGACATGTTTCAGGACCGCCTATGAAAAACGGGACACCAGACCGGTGTCCCGCTGACTTCAGTCATCGGCTTTGAAGCCTCAGAAACTTCTGAAGGTCACGCCAGGCCGTCATTCAGAATGACGGCCTGCAGAACCCTCAGCGGATCACACCTTCTGACGCGGGCTTCTTGCCACCTTCGGCGTCCTCAGTCTTAGTGACAAGCACCGAAGTTGTCAGCATCAGGCCGGCAATCGAGGCGGCGTTTGACAGGGCATTTCGAACCACCTTGGCCGGATCAAGAATGCCGGCCTTGAGCATGTCTACATAATCGTCGTTGGCTGCGTCATAACCCATGCTGCCGGAAAGCTGACGAACCTCATCAGCAATCACGGCACCGTCCTTGCCACAGTTCTCGGCGATAGTCCGAGCAGGAGCTTCAAGGGCACGAGCTACGATGCGAACACCGATGGCTTCATCACCGGTCAGTTCCAGTTTCTCGACTGCGGAGATTGCTCGCAGCAGTGCAACACCGCCGCCGGGCAGAATGCCCTCTTCGACCGCAGCGCGAGTTGCATGCAGGGCGTCTTCCATGCGGGCCTTGGTCTGCTTCATCTCAGCTTCGGTGCTGGCACCGACCGAGATCACAGCGACGCCACCAGTCAGCTTGGCAAGACGCTCCTGAAACTTCTCGCGGTCGTAGTCGCTGTCAGTCTTCTCAATGTGGTCACGAATCTGCTGGACCCGCACCTTGATGTCTTCAGATATTCCTGCACCTTCAATAATCGTGCAGTCGTCTTTGCCGACTTCCACGCGACGGGCAGAACCTAGCTGACCAACTTCCACATTCTCAAGACGAATCCCGAGATCTTCAGAAATCAGAGTGCCACCGGTCAGAACCGCCATGTCGCCCAGCATCGCCTTGCGTCGATCACCGAAGCCTGGGGCCTTAACAGCGCAGATCTTCAGCACACCGCGGAGCTTGTTGACAACCAAAGCCGTCAAGGCTTCGCTGTCCACGTCTTCCGCAACCACCAGCAGTGGCTTGCCTGTACGAGCCACTTTTTCAAGCAACGGCACAAATTCACGCAGACTGCTGATCTTCTTCTCGAACAGCAGAATCAGGCAGTCTTCCAGAACGCACTTCATGTTGTCAGCCTGAGTCACGAAGTACGGGCTAATATAGCCCTTGTCAAACTGCATGCCCTCGGCGAATTCGAGAGTGGTGGTGCTGCCCTTGCCTTCTTCGACAGTGATCACACCATCGCGTCCGACACGCTGCATTGCATCAGCGATCAGGTTGCCAATCGCCTTGTCGTTATTGGCGGAAATAGCACCAACCTGAGCGATCTGTGCCTTGGATTCCACCGGACGAGCAAGCGCCTCCACACTCTTGAGGGCAGCCTCGACTGCAATATCAATCCCACGACGCACTACAGTCGGGTTTGCACCGAGAGTAATGCTGCGGAGACCTTCATTGTAGATCGCACGAGTCAGCACGGTGGCAGTAGTTGTACCGTCACCGGCTTTGTCACTGGTCTTGCTGGCCACTTCATTGACCAACTTGGCGCCCATGTGCTCGTACGGATCTTCCAGTTCCACTTCCTTCGACACGGTAACCCCGTCCTTGGTTACCACAGGATTGCCGAAACTTTTGTCAATAATCACGTTGCGCCCCGTCGGGCCCATCGTGACCGCCACTGCGCCGGCGAGCGTATCCACTCCGCGCTGCAGCTTGATTCGAGCGCGGTCATCGAACAACAGTTGTTTTGCCACCTCAAAGGCTCCTTACAGCAATCCACTGGCGATTATCTGTCGCCGGGAAAATGAGTCATAAACAGCTAACGCCCGATGACGCAGCAGAGTTCAGGCCAGTTTGGCCAGGATATCGCTCTCACGCAGGATCTTCACATCCTGACCGTCAATCTCGATCTCAGTTCCGCCGTATTTTCCGAACAGAACTTCATCGCCCACCCCGACGCTAACAGCAGCGCGGGCGCCGCTGTCGAGCAGGCGGCCGGGACCAACTGCAACCACAGTGCCTCGCTGCTGCTTTTCGCGAGCGGCGTCTGGCAGCACGATTCCGCCAGCGGTGGTCTCTTCGGCTTCATGCGGCTTTACAACAACACGGTCATCAAGAGGATTAATCTTCATAGCTTCAGTCTCCAGTGTTTACCGGGCACAGCCCATATGTTCAAAGTTTGAAATTGTGTAACGGACAAGGATCAGGTCGGCAGGACACGCGGCTTACATCATGCCACCCATACCGCCCATGCCTCCCATGCCACCCATACCTCCCATGCCACCCATGTCCCCCATGCCTCCACCGTCATGGTGGTGATCGTGTTGACCCTCTTTCTCTGCCTTCTTGGGTTCATTGACAACAATGCAGTCCGTCGTCATCAGCAGTGAAGCCACGCTGGTTGCGTTTTGCAGTGCAGTGCGAACAACCTTGGTTGGGTCAATCACGCCGAATTCAAGCATGTCACCATACTTGTTATTCAGGGCGTCATAGCCGTAGCTGGCCTTCTTGTCCTTCTTCACTCGGTTGGCAACAACAGCGCCATCGAGACCTGCGTTTTCCGCTATTGTTCGGAGCGGCATTTCAAGGATCCCACGTACCAGTTCCACGCCGTACTCTTCGTCACCCTTCAGCTTCAGGGAGCCCAGAGCTTCGGCACAACGCAGCAGAGCTACGCCGCCACCAGGAACGATACCTTCTTCAATCGCGGCACGAGTTGCTGACAGGGCGTCATCGATGAGGTCCTTACGTTCCTTCATCTCAGTTTCTGTTGCAGCGCCTACGCTGATCTGAGCAACGCCACCGGCCAGTTTCGCCAGACGTTCCTGCAGCTTTTCACGATCGTAATCACTGTCTGTGCCGTCAATCTCTCGGCGAATCTGCTCCGCACGGCCCGCGATGTCAGCCTTCTTGCCGCCACCTTCGACAATGACGCAGTTGTTGGCATCGATACGAACTCGCTTCGCCTTGCCGAGATCGCTCAGCTGGACATTTTCGAGCTTAATGCCGAGGTCTTTGAAGAAGGCACGGCCAGAGGTGAGTACGGCGATGTCTTCCATCATAGCCTTGCGGCGATCGCCGTAGCCCGGGGCCTTTACGGCAGCTACCTTGACGATGCCACGCATCTTGTTGACCACAAGAGTTGCAAGAGCTTCGCCCTCAACGTCCTCTGCAATAATCAGCAGGGGGACATTGTTCTTTGAGATGGCTTCCAGCACTGGCACCAGTGATTTGGCTGTGCTGATCTTTTCCTCGTGCAGCAGAATTCGACAGTTCTCCAGAACCACTTCCTGCTGCTCTTCATCGGTGATGAAGTGCGGGCTGAGGTATCCGCGGTCGAACTGCATGCCTTCCACCAGGTCCACTTCTGTGCTGACGTGACGACCTTCTTCGACGGTGATCACGCCGTCCTTGCCAACCTTCAGCAGTGCGTCGGCAAGAATCTCACCGATGTCAGAATTGTTATTCCCGGCAATGGTGGCTACACGGGCGATGGAGTCCTTGTCGGTAGCCTTGACGGGCTTCGCCATCTGCTTGAGGGCTTCGACAACAGCATTGACAGCCTTCTGGGCGCCGCGGCTGAGAGCCATTGCGTCGGCACCAGCAGCGATGTACTTCAGGCCGCCGCGGTACATGGCTTCTGCAAGTACTGTGGCCGTCGTAGTGCCGTCGCCCGCGACGTCGTTTGTTTTAGAAGCGGCTTCCTTCACGAGCTGCACAGCGACGTTCTCGTAGGGATCTTCGAGGTCGATGTCTTCTGCTACCGTGACGCCGTCCTTGGTCACCTTCGGTGCGCCCCAGCCCTTGTCCAGAACAGCATTGCGGCCGCGCGGGCCGAGTGTGCTGGCAACTGCCTTCGAGAGCTTTGAAACGCCGGACAGGAGGCTTTTTCGCGCCTCTTCATCAAACGTCAGTAGTTTAGCCACGGCTTCTCCTCAGTTCTTGTGCTGACTATTTGCTGAGCCCGACTTTGCATGTACCTTGACGCAGCAATCTGCCGTGTCCAGAGAATGCAGAACCTGACTCGTGTTTCCCCACAGTAAAATCACCTAACTGGCATCTCTGATGGACAGAGTGGCAGGCGATGGTTTGTTGCGGTCCTTGGCCGCAAAACATGTGCCGTCAGTGTGTTTTAGTTTTTAAGTGCCTGCCGTGTAACAGTTTAGGATTTTCCACGCGGGGGCTGGCAGCCTGCTTGCCTGCTGTTTTGGCAGTCAGCCCGAATGGCAGGCCTCTCTGCCAGTGGCGGTTGGTGGCTTTTTCTGCCATTCGTGAAATTCCACCGAAAACCGCCAGATCCACTGGAATTCTCTCGAAACATGTCTGCCTCGACCGGTAGTTTTTCATGGGCAGGGTTTGGCGGCAGATTGACGCGGACGGAGGCACTCGCGGCCAGGCCTTTTGCCCAAAGGATGGTGTTTGATGCTGGTGCTCAGCAGAAAAGTAGGCGAAACGATACAGATTGATGGCGACATTCGCGTGACTGTAACTCAGGTGCGTGGCGGTCGTGTGCGACTCTCCATCACTGCTCCGCCCTGCATCCGGGTGGCACGCGAAGAAATACTGCACAAGTTTGCCGATCTGTCCGTTCAGGAGGCCAATCTTGAATGCGACAGAGAAAACTCGCAGGTTCCCGAAGCGCTTGGTTGACGAGCTGCTCGCGACTGGTTAATTAATCGTGGGTGGCGGGCTCTGCAGGCTCGTGCCAGCCCTGCCCCGACTTGCTGCGTTTTGAAACTGAGCGAACCAATGTTCGGACTATTGCTCACCCCTTCACTGCTGTTGCCTGCCTAACAGGTCTTGGGGTTGCATGGTTTTGCGAATCTGACCCTGAGACTTCCGGTCTCAGGGTTTTTTTGTTTTGATCGACCAAGAGTGAATGCGGAGTGCAGCCAGATGAATGGTGACCGGATTGTGATTTTCGACACAACGCTTCGCGATGGCGAGCAGTCTCCCGGTTGCAGCATGAACACTCGGGAGAAACTGGAGGTTGCTCGGGCGCTTGTTGAACTGGGCGTAGACGTGATTGAAGCTGGATTTCCCATTGCTTCGCCAGGGGATTTTGAGGCGGTTTCAGCGATTGCTGCCGCCTGCGGTGACCGTACGACCATCTGTGCCCTGGCGCGCAGTCGTGAAGACGACATCAATCGTGCGAAGCAGGCACTGGCTGCTGCTCAGCATCGTCGCATCCACGTTTTCCTTGCGACCAGCGCAATTCACAGAGAATTTAAGCTGAAGATGGACAAACAGCAAATTATTGAGCGTGCTGTGTCATCGGTAGCCCTTGCCAAAGAATTCTGCGACGACATAGAGTTTTCACCGGAGGACGCAGTCCGTACAGAACTTGATTTTCTATGTGAAGTCGTGGAAAAGACGATCGCGGTCGGTGCCACGACCGTCAACATTCCTGACACCGTTGGCTATGCGACACCCAGTCACTACCACCGGGTCATTTCCCATCTCAGGCAGCATGTGCCCAACATAGACAGGGCGATCATCAGTGCTCACTGCCATGATGATCTGGGTCTGGCGGTCGCCAACAGTCTGGCAGCCGTGGAGGCGGGTGCCCGGCAGGTGGAGTGCACCATCAACGGGCTTGGTGAGCGTGCGGGGAATGCCGCTTTGGAGGAGATCGTGATGGCGATCCGCACCAGGGCTGACTACTACAAAGTGCACACCCGCATCAATACTCGGAAGCTGTACCCGACAAGTCACCTCGTGTCCTCCATCACCGGCATGAAGGTTCAGCGGAACAAGGCGATTGTCGGTCAGAACGCGTTCGCCCACGAAGCCGGAATTCATCAGCACGGCGTGCTTCAGGAACGCAGCACCTACGAGATAATGCGTCCCGAGGACGTCGGTTATGTGGGTCAGAATCTGGTGCTGGGCAAGCACAGTGGCCGGCATGCATTTCGCGATCGGGTCGTGCAGCTGGGCTTCACACTGGATGATGCGGCGCTGCAGCAGGCGTTTGATGACTTCATCGCACTGGCAGACAAAAAGAAAGAGGTCTACGATTCGGACATTACAGCCCTGATCGAGAATCGCCTGCAGGACGCTGTTGACAGCTGGAAGCTGATTCGATTTCACACGTCAGCGGGTACGGGAACGATACCGACGGCGACAGTCGAACTGCAGTTTGAAGAACAGTCGCCTGTTTGTGATGCGTCCACAGGAGACGGTCCAATTGACGCTGTTTTTCGAGCGATGCTACGAATTACAGGGTTGCAGGCAAAGCTTGAAGAGTTTGACGTCCGCAGTGTGTCTGAAGGCCAGGATGCTCTGGGGGAAGTGCATCTGGCGATTGGGTTTGGCGGGCGGCACTATCAGGGCAAGGGTGTCAGCACAGACATCATCGAGGCGGCGGCCCGGGCGTTTTTGCAGGCTTTGAATCGGGAATATGTCGATATTCGCTGCGGCAGTGCTGCACCGGTCAGTCCGCAGGAATAGTAAGGATTGCGCAAAAAGTACGAAGGCTGCCTGCCGGCAGCCTCCGTTGTCCGCATGGCGGTTGGCTTCAGGTTTGCTTCACAGGAATGAGCAAATGTAGTCGGCGACTTTGCTGACCTGCAGTTCGAAGTACGAATTGCCTTCCACGTTAAAGGACTGGCCACCGTAGACTGACTGCCACTCTGTGGCCCCGGCAGGTCGCCATTGCAGTTCACCTGACTGAATCTCCATCAGTTCTGGTCGACCGGTGTTGAATTTGTAGTTACCCTGCAGCATGACGCCAAGAGTTTTGGTGGAGCCGTCTGGAAATTCGATCGTGCGGCTGGTGACATTACCGTCGAAATAAATGTTGGCAGCCTTTACGACTGTTACTCCTGCAAACCTGCTCATTCTTCGTTTCCCGCAAATTCTTCCATGGCTGTTGGAATTTCGTGTGCTGCGCCGGTATTTCCCGGCGAAGTTCGTCGGCGGCAGATTAGCGGTTTGCCGATTTTTCTGAAACCAGCGTCGCTGCAAAAGTCGGATTTCGTCGACTGCGGCGGTGTTTTCCGAGCTTTGAGTCTGCAGTTTTGAGTATTCGGAGTGTTTCATGTCTGACTTCATCCAGCTTCCGCCGCTTGTATTTGCGCCATTGTTGAAGCGAATTCGCTGGGGCGGGCGACGTTTGGGCACTGTGCTGGGCAAGTCGATTGGTGCTGAAGCGGACTACGCGGAAAGCTGGGAAATTACTGATCAGCGGGATTCCGAAAGTCGCATTGAAACGGGTCCGCTGCAAGGTGTTTCGCTGTCTGAACTGATTGCGACAGCCGGTCCGTCGTTGCTGGGGCGTCACAGTGGTCTGGCGCAGTTTCCGCTGCTGATAAAGTTTTTGGACGCCAGTGACTGGTTATCTTTGCAGGTACATCCGGATGATGTGCTGGCGCGGATGTTTGGTGCTGGAGAACGCGGCAAGACAGAGTGCTGGGTGATTTTGCAGGCGGATCCTGGTGCGGAGATTTGCTGTGGTCTGCAGCTGGGAGTGACTTCGGCGGACCTGCGGGCCGCTCTGCGGTCTGTCAGGGCCGGGTCTGATAGCGACCTCGTCAAAAAGTTGCTGCATATCTGTTCGGTACAGGCGGGAGATTGCGTGTTTGTCCCCGCTGGTACCGTGCATGCTCTGGGGCCCGGGATTCTGTTGGCGGAAATTCAGCAGCAAAGCAACCAGACGTTTCGGCTGTATGACTGGGGGCGTCTGGACGGTGGCGGCAAACCGCGCGAAGTGCATATCGAAGAATCTTTGAGGTGTACTGATTTCGGGAGTGGCCCTGTCAATCCTGTGGTACCGGTGCAGTTGTGTGATCAGGAGCACAGTTTTGAGGAGTTGGTACGTTGTCAGTATTTTGTGCTGCGACGCCATGAGAGTCTGCACGCTTTTTCGCTGGTTTCTGACAATCGATTTCGGATTTTGATGACGCTTTCCGGAAGCGGGCTGGTGTGTACGTCGACAGGCTCTGAACAGCTGAGGCTGGGCGGGACGATCCTGTTGCCGGCCTGCTGTCAGGCAATTCGGATTCAGCCGGATCAGCGTTTGCAGTTACTTGAGATCATTTGTCCGTAATCCGCTGGGCTGAATGGCGGATTACGCTTGAGTCTGACGGGGCCGCAGATCAGGATATCTGCTGATGAGCCCATGAAACTCACTGGAAAACAATGGTTATGTCCCCGGAATCGATCCTGAAGCTCTATCGCACGATGCAGATCATCCGTCAAACGGAAGAAGAACTGGCTCGCTGTCATCAGCGGGGGCTCGTGCATGGGGCCTGTCATACTTACGTAGGTCAGGAGGCGATTGCGGCTGCGGTCTGTGCTCATTTGGGGCCTGCCGACAGTGTCTTCAGTACTCATCGCGGCCATGGCCATGCTTTGGCGAAGGGGTTGCCGCCGCACGAGCTGATGGCCGAGTTGTTTGGCCGGGTATCGGGTTGTTCGCGGGGCCGCGGAGGCTCGATGCATCTGTTCGCCCCGGAGATTGGCATGATGGGGACGAGCGGCATTGTCGGGCCCTGCATATTGCAGGCCTGCGGCGGTGGCTACAGTTCGAAGATTCTGGGCAACGGCACAGTGGCTGTTGCGTTTTTCGGCGACGGTGCGGTGAATAACGGTGCTTTCCATGAAGGCCTGAACATGGCCAGCATCTGGAAGCTGCCGGTTCTGTTTGTCTGTGAGAACAATCAGTTCGCCACTGAGGTACCGTTTTCTTATTCCAGCGGCATTCCGCAGGTGGGTCGGCGAGCTGCCAGCTACGGGATGGAGGGTGCAGAACTGGATGGCAACGACGCCCAGGCAATCTCGCAGGTGGCCGAGCAGGCGGTGCAGCGAGCTCGCGCCGGACAGGGACCGACGCTGCTGGAATGTCGCACCTATCGTACTCGGGCGCACTCCGAGGGTATGGGAGACTTCACCTACAGAACTCGTGAAGAAGTGGACCAGTGGAAGACTCGCTGTCCCCTGCTGAAACTGCGGGCTGAGCATCCTCAGCTGGCTGCTCAATTCTCATCGATTGATGCGGAAGTGGCTCAACTGGTGGCTGAATCGAGAACTCGTGCTGAAGCCGATTTACCGCCGCGTGCGGAGGACGCCGCGACGCACGTTTATGCGACGGGGCTGCCGGCGGCCGGGCGATCTGCGGCAGAATCGGATCCGGGGACACGAGTAGCCACATGGAGTCAGGCGGTGCTGGAGGCATTAAGTGCCGAGATGGCTCGTAATCCGGCAATCTTTGTCATGGGTGAAGGCATCGGTCAACGTGGCGGCAACTTTGTCACCACAAAAGGGCTCTACGATCTGCACGGTCCGGATCGGCTTTGTGATACGCCGATTTGTGAGCGAGGCTTTGTTGGTCTGGCCTGCGGGGCGGGCATGACCGGTACGCGACCGGTGATCGACTTCATGTTTGCTGACTTCATTTTGGATTCTGTGGGCGAGATCATCAATCAGATTGCCAAGATGCAGTACATGTCGTGCGGTCGTCTAAAAATGCCGGTGCTGCTGCGTGGCTGTATTGGTGTTGGGCATTCTGCGGCGACTCACCATTCCGGCAGTTACTATTCGATGTACGGTGCTGTGCCTGGTCTGCGAGTTGCGGTGCCTTCGAATGCCTATGACGCGAAGGGTCTGTTGCTGCGGGCGTTGCGGTCCGATGACCCGGTGATGTTTCTTGAGCATCGTGAACTGCTCAGTCTGAAGTGTGCGGTACCGTCAGAACATTATGAAATTGAGTTTGGCCGCGGGCGAATCGTGCGTGCGGGCACCGATCTGACCGTTGTGGCTTTGGCTCGTATGGTGCACCTTGTGCAGCAGCAGGCAGAAGTTCTTCAGCAGCAGGGAATTTCTGTGGAAATCATCGATCCGCGTACGGTTTCACCACTGGATACCGAGTTGATTTTAGCCTCGGTGGAGAAAACCGGGCGGCTGCTGATTGTTGAGGAAACTCCTGCTGAATTCGGTCTCGGGGCCGAAGTGGCTGCTCGCGTGGCAGACGGAGGATTTGACAGTCTGGATGCCCCGATTCGTCGTGTCAGTGGTGTGTTTGCACCCACTCCCTACAGCCCATCTTTGGAAGCTGCTGTGGTACCGGCTGCGGACCAGATAGTGGCAGCGATTCGGCAACTGCTGCGGGAATAATCAGTGGCCCCTGTTTTTGCGGATTTGGTCGGCGGTTTGAAAGCGGAAGTTGCAGGTGTCAGTTATGGCAGTCCAGATCACTGTTCCACGGCTTGGCTGGTCGATGGAGGAAGGCACCTTTGCCGGCTGGCGCAAAGCCGACGGCGACGTGGTGCGTCGCGGCGACGTGCTGTTTGAACTGGAGGGTGAAAAGGCGCTGCAGGAGATTGAGGCGGTCGATGAGGGCACGCTGCGAATTTTGGCTGACGCTTCTGCCGTCGGCTCTGTGCTCAAAGTGGGGGCGGTCATTGGCTGGCTGACGGCTGATGGTGAGAACTGGCCACCTGCTGTCTCTGATGCTGCGTCCGGCGGTAATCAGCAGAAGCCCGAATCGACCGCACTGGAAAAAAATGCGACTGAAGATGCTCACGGTGAATGTTCCTCCGGCAGTCCGGCAGTCCGACGTCTGGCGCGGCAGTTCAAAGTAGATCTGCAGCTTGTGCAGGGTACGGGGCGTGGCGGGCGGGTGACGGACGAGGATGTGCGGCTGGCTGCCGTGGCCAAGACACCTTTAACTGCCGCAGTCGACACCGGTGCGATCCGTTCAACACCTCGCGCACGCCGGGCGGCCAGCAGGCACGGAGTTGATTTGTCCGGCATTCGCGGGACCGGCAGTGGCGGTCGAATTCGTGAAAAGGATGTGCTGGCATTGGCAGCGGCTGCCACAGGCAGTCCGTCAGTGGCTATTGGCAGCAGTGGTCAGGTGCTGAAAGGGCGTCGCGCTGTAATCGCCCGTCGCATGCGAGAAAGTCGAGACAATACGGTTCCGGTAACAATTACCAGAACTCTGAATGCAGATAATCTGGTCGGGCTGCGCAATCAGTTCCGCTCTGCGGGCTCGGACATCGTTCCGGCGTTTCACGATCTGATTGCGAGGCTGACAGCCGAGTGTCTGCTGAAGCATCCGCTGCTTGGCGCGCGGTGGGTGGGGGCTGACGTGGTGTTGCCGGATCTGCAGCAGATCTGTCTGGGCCTCGCGGTGGACACGGCTGACGGGCTGGTGGTGCCGGCGCTTCCAAACGTGCGAGGAAAAACGGTGCTGCAGTTGGCTCGAGATTCTCGGGATGCAATTCAGAGGGCTCGCGAGGGACGTCTTTCGGCGGCCGATCAAACTGCCGCTATGTTCACAATTTCCAGTCTGGGTGGTCTTGGCATCGATCACTTTACGCCTGTTATTAATTACCCTGAGACGGCAATTCTCGGCGTGGGTGTAATTCGTCGGGTTCCCGTCGTGGCGGATGATGATCGAATCATTGCGGGCCAGCAGCTGTCGTTAAGCCTGACGTTTGATCATCAGGTCATTGACGGTGCTCCGGCAGCGCGGTTTTTGCAGGATCTAGTGCAGTTGCTGGAGAATCCGGCTGTTGCTTTGCTGTCTGCCAACAGCTAAAGAAACGGGCCACGGGCAGAACAGTCTGCCCGTGGCCTGCACTGACTATGTTTGCGATTTGAAGCGATACAGGCTGCCGAATGGAGTGGTGAAGTAGACTTACCCTTTTCATCGGTCCCGAACGACATGACGGGCAGATTTTTACCGTTGATTGAATAGTTGGCTTTGATCTTTTCGGCGGCCATGTCGTAATCCAGTGCCCACAGTCGGCCGGTGACATGGTCGGTGTACACGCAGCGTCCGATCAGTTCGGGCATCGCGGTGTCGCGATCAACTGTACCGCCTGTGATTGACTTCCCAATATCGTGGGCATATTCGAAGATTGGGTCTGTGAGGTCCGGTCGAGATCCGTCATTGCCGTCCGGTCGAAACCAGTGCGTGCCTTCCCGGACATTCCAGCTGTAGTTGCCGCCCTTTTTGATGATGTTAATTTCTTCCCAAAGATTCTGACCGACATCCACCGCCCACAGCAGGCCGGTGCCTGAGTTGAAAGACATTCGCCAGCCATTGCGAACTCCGCAAGCGTAGATTTCCGCCCGTGCCGGCAGCATCTTTCCTCGCGGCCCCGCCGGAACTTCACGTCCGACGAATGGATTGTCTTTGGGAATAGGGTAATTCAGGCCGGGATCTTTGCTGTCGACATCAATCCGCAGGATGGAACCCAGCAGGGTGGTGAGATTTTGTCCGTTGCCCAAAGGATCGTTGCCACTGCCGCCGTCACCGAGGGCGATGTACAGGAATCCGTCGGGGCCGAAGGCAATGGTACCACCGTTGTGGTTCCAGAACGGGTGCGGAATTCGCAGGATTTCTTCTTCACTGGCCGGATCGGCGACGGCTGGGTTGTTTTTTGAAACACGGAATGGCGAGACTTTGCAGAGGTGATCCTGTTCGCTGGAGTTGTAGTAGACGAAGATTTACCCGTTCTGCTGGGATTTGGGCTGGAAAGCAAAACAAGGCAGGCCTTCTTCGTTCTGGTTGTCGGCATAAACACAGCGTTCTTCGATGTCGAGGAACACTGTGGATTCTTCGCGTTCCTGATCATTTGGGAAGACGCGGATTACACCTTCCTGTTCGACGACAAAAACGCGGTTGGATCCCTCCCCGGCATGTGTCACCACAATTGGACGACGGAAATCGAGATTCGGGAATGCTCGCTCTACTGAAACGGCAAGCGGAGTATCAGCGATGGCCGGTTTTGTGGATTGTGCACAGGCCAGCGAGCCTGTGAGCAAGGATACAAGAACCGGGCCGCGCAGCCCCTGCGCCAGTTTGAGGATGATCTGGCTCCGTGAGGAAGTCGGATGAGTCAGGTATCAAAAGGGAAGTTGATTGTCCGAGCCGTCGGCGTTTTCGTCATTGTCGCGGTTTTTGCGTCGGCTTTGGGTGACCGATTGTGAATCCTTTGCCATGGTAGCGCGACCGTCAAACGGGGCTGTCTCCGGAGTACCACTGGCACCGATACGGGTGACGATTTCAATCCGCTGAGCAGCCTGGTCAAGTCGCCGATGGCACACTCGGAGCAGCGCCATACCGCGTTCAAATCGCAACAGTGACTGGTCCAGTGGTTCCTGGCCAGATTCAAGTGAGGCGACAATCTGTGCCAGTTCGGCCATCGCGGTTTCCAGAGCAGGTTCGCTGCCGGATTCTGTGGGATCGCCAGACTCGTCATCGGTCGTTTTTTTGCGTGCCATGGATGTCTTCAGCCGGTTACTGAATGAGCGTTTTACTGGTGGAATCATCGCTGTCGGTTTGAGGTCTGGCAAGGCTGCTGGCCGCAGATTCGGATGGTCGCGGTAAAACGTTCCTGCCGGAAACGTTCAGTTGCGCATCAACCCACTCGCCCGCAAAAAAACGACCCAGCAGCCAGCGAAATGCCGGCAGTGCCCGGGCAATCGCCTGTTCGGTCTCGGCGGGCGTCGCGAGTGTTGTGAAGCCGTCAAGTGTGAGTGAACACTGCCATTTTTCACTGCGTTCGAAATCACGTGCTCGTTCGATCAGACGCTGTGCCCAGATCATGCCGTAGAGATCCTGGAACAGCAGCCAGAGATGCGTGGTTTTTCCGTGCAGCGAAGCGGCTTTCTGAAGTTGTGCCTGATGCTGTCGCAGGCAGTTGCCAGATCGGGTCGTGGCCAGCAACTGCAGCAGTGCCGCGGAAGCAGACAGCAAGGTCGAGTGCGGCAGCGAGGGAATAACAGGACTGACAGCAGCAGCAGCAGCAGCCAGTTGCAGCAGGCAAGCAACAGTCATTCCGCGTCCCAGTCCCGGAGCAGCACTCATTAGTGCCACGAGGCAAAAGCCGATCAAAGCCGGCAGGCTAAGCTGGACTGGGACGCGGCCATTTGAATTGACAATCTGCACCGCCCCCGGCCATGCCAGCACAAATATCAGCGGCAGCACAACAAACCACTGCCACGCGGCCACTCCCGGTCGACGCGCTCCCAGCATGCACACGGCGGGTGTCAGCATCAGGATGGCCGACAGATATTGCAGCCCCGATGTCCACGCCGGATTCATCGCCGACACTGCTCCCGAAAATAATATGGCGAACAGCACGCCGAGTGCGGAAATCTGAGTCCAGTACCAGGCGTAGCCCGAGGTCATTCCCGCATGGAGCGGACGCTGTCTCTGCACCTGCCAGCAATTCACGGCAGCCAGTCCGGTCATTAGCCATGCGTATGCCGAGATCATCAGGAATCCTTGGGAATTTTGAAGAAGTACGGTGATACTGCGAGCTTCACCTGTGTCGGGAAGGGGAATCGGTGCGTGACTTCAGCCGCGCAGCATGGTGCGTCTGCAGCGGTTTTTCCATGCATGCGGTGGGGGAATGCCGATTTCCGCGGAATTGGACAGACGTTTCCGACCTGCTCGCTGCAGCTTCGTTGGATAATATCGGCATTCAATGACAGACATCCCGACTGACCGGAGTGCAGAAAATCATGACCCGTTCGGCTTCAATCACTCGCAATACCGCAGAAACTCAGATTCAGTTGTCCCTGAACATCGATGGCAGCGGACAGCCGGATATTTCCACCGGGGTTGGGTTCTTCGATCACATGCTGACACTGCTGGCTCGTCATTCGCTGATGGATCTGACTGTGCGGGCGGTGGGCGATCTGCATGTGGATCATCATCATACGGTCGAGGACGTGGGCATTTGTCTGGGGCGTTGTCTGCTGCAGGCACTGGGTGACAAACGAGGTCTTCATCGGTACGGACATTTCACATTGCCTATGGAAGAAACCCTGGCCACGACGGCAGTAGACCTGAGCGGTCGGACGGCATTTGTCTGGAAGGCAGAATTTCCGACTGAGAAGATCGGAGAATTCGATACTCAGCTTGTCCAGGAATTCTGGACGGCTGTGGCTTCCAACGGGCTGATGAATTTGCACTGCATGGTGCATTATGGCAACAACAGCCACCACATATCAGAGGCAATTTTCAAGTGTCTTGCGCGGTCATTGCGGATGGCCTGTTCGATTGATCCGCGTCAGACTGGTATCCCCAGTTCCAAGGGCACACTGACCGGCTGAACTGGTTCTGCTCCCGTCCTCGGGGAATACCTCGATCACTGACCACGCCGCAGCAGCCATCGTTTGTCATGGCCAGCCGCTGCGCGTTAGACTCCACAGACTGGTTGTGAGGGTGCGTCCCGAGTCCGATTTGTCTGCGAGGAACGGTATGATGAGTCTGCTGAAGAGATTTCAGTTGCTGGTCTGTGGCTTGCTGCTTGTTAGTCAGGCTGTGCTGGCCGATGAGGGCATGTGGCTGTTCAATGATCTGCCGGTGGGCTTGCTGAAACAGCGTTATGGGTTTGAGCCGACGAAGGAGTGGGCCGATCACCTGATGAAGTCCAGCGTCCGTTTTAATGTGGGCGGTTCGGGCTCCTTTATCTCCAGTTCCGGTCTGGTGCTGACTAACCACCACGTGGGCTCAGACACACTGGCGAAGCTGTCGACGCCGGAGCGGAACATCATGGAGGCTGGTTACCTGGCCAGGACTCAGGCCGAGGAACTAAAGGCTCCGGATCTGGAACTGAATCAATTGCTGCAGATTCGTGATGTAACGGCGGAAGTCAAGGGGGCGGTCACAGCCGAGATGACTCCGGCGCAGGCCGTGGCGGCTCGTCGAGCAGTGATCGCCAGAATTGAAAAGTCGGCCCTGGATGAAACGGGACTCAAGAGCACTGTAACCACACTTTACGGCGGCGGGCGTTACCATCTCTACATGTACAAGAAGTATACGGACGTGCGACTGGTTTGGGCTCCGGAAACGGCCATCGCCTTCTTCGGTGGCGATGCGGACAATTTCGAATATCCCCGCTTCTGTCTGGATGCCACCATTTTTCGGGTGTATGAGAATGACAAGCCCGCGAAGATCGAGCATTTCCTGAAGTGGTCAGCTGCTGGTCCTGCTGAGAATGATGTGGCATTTGTTTCCGGGCATCCCGGTCGCACCAGTCGTATCCTGACAGTGGATGCTCTGAAATATCAGCGTGACATCTCCCAGCCGGCAGGTCTGACCAATCTGCGTCGTGCCGAGATTGTGCTGCAGCAGTACGGGCTGCGTGGACGTGAAAATGCTCGGCGGGCCCGCGAAGATCTGTTCGGAGTTCAGAATTCCCGTAAGGCTCGTTTGGGAATGCTGGCTGGTCTGCAGGATCCTCAGGTGATGGCAGACAAGGTGGCGGCTGAGCAGCAGCTTTTGGCGGCGGTGAATGTTGACGAGAAGCTGAAGCCGCTGGCTGCAGCATGGACTGTCATTTCAGACATCACAAAGAAACGCACTGAGATGCTGAAGAAGGGCGTCTCTGTAAATTCTTCCCTGTACGGGATTGCTTTGCAGCTCGTGCAGATGGCTGAGGAAGACCGTCTGCCGTCTGAGCAGCGTCTGTCTGAGTTTTCGGAAGCCGGTCGTGAATCGCTGCTGCAGCAACTGTATTCCGAGGCTCCTGTTTATGCCGATCTGGACCAGGTCTTGCTGTCTGATTCGATTTCAAAGACGCTGGAACAGCGTGGCTTTGACGATCCGCTGTGTCAGCAGATTCTGGCCGGCAAAGGTCCTGCGGAACGAGCGGCTGAACTGGTGCGCGGTACAAAGCTGGCTGATCCGGCGTTTCGCAGGCAGTTGGCTGCCGGTGGACTGGAGGCGATTGAGAAGAGTGATGATCCGATGATCCAGCTCGCTAGCGTCATAAATCCGGAAGCTCGACGCATCCGTAAAATCACAGAAGAACTGGATGAGCAGGACCGCCAGGCTTATGCTAGTGTTGCAGAAGCTCGCTTTGCCGTGCTGGGTACTTCGGTGTATCCGGATGCGACATTTACTCTGAGACTGGCCTTTGGTCCGGTGACTGGTTACGAGCAGGACGGTCAGCAGATCCCGGCATGGACGACGATGGGAGGTGCGTATCAGCATGAAGAGGCGCATGCGGGGCAGACAGACTATGTGCTGCCGAAGTCGTGGAAGGCGGCTGAAGCAAAATTGAACAAGTCTGTTCCGTTCAACTTTGTCTCGACGGCCGACATTATTGGCGGCAATTCCGGCAGTCCGGTCGTGAACCGTGCCGGCGAGCTGACGGGCCTGATTTTTGATGGCAACATTCAGTCGCTGTCGGGGAATTACGTCTACACGGACCGTCAGTCGCGGTCTGTTTCGGTGAATTCCGGAGCTATCCGTGAGGCGTTGCGGGTGGTTTACGGTGCGACTGCTTTGGATGCAGAGCTGGGCCGCTGAGGAATACCAGCCTGCAAAGGCTTAATTCCATGCGGTGGGTCAAACTCGCTTGTACCGCAAGGCGGTGCAAGCGAAGTGCCAAACTGTAATGTTTTGGGAGGGTGAGTTCGGACTGGAGAGCCTGAGCTGCATTTTGTGGCTCGCGCTGGCAGGCCCGGGTTCTGCCCTGCCCTGCAAATCCAGCTGTCACAGTCGATGCTGCCAGCCGCCGGCTGGCAGGTCGACCAACTGGCCGTGCGGCAGCTTCAGTTGTACGCCTGAGCCAGTGTGCACCGAGCCGACTGGATGAAAATGCAGGCCCTGAGGAGCCGACTGGAGCAGAGCAACCGCAGTGGCTGGGACTGCCAGCAGCAGTTCAAAGTCTTCGCCATCGTTCAAAGCAGCCTGCAGCCGCTGTTCGTCCGGCAACTGCAGCGGAACGTCGGGGTGAATGGGGATCTGCGCAGCTTCCAGGATTGCGGCAGTGTGGCTGGCCAGCATCATTCGTGGCAGGTCAGTGGCCAGTCCATCAGAAATGTCCATGAGTGCTGACAGAGAGACATTATCGGCCAGCCATTGAGCGGCATCCAGTCTGGGGCTGAATGTGAGGTGCCGCTGGTGCTGCAGGCTGCCCCCCAGCGGGCCTGTGACGAACAGCGAGTCCCCAGGGGCAGCTCCGCTGCGCAGCGGAATTTGTTTGCCCAGCGGGCTGCCGGTCAGTGTGACATTGATCGCGAAAGGACCGTCCCAACTGTTGGTGTCACCACCGGCAATAACGCATTGATACTGATCCGCCAGTTGCTGCAGTCCCTGATAGAGCTGGTCTGAGAATCCTTGATCGCCGCCGCTGCCCCGTGGCAGCGCCAGACTGATGAAGGCTGCAGTAGGTCTTGCCAGCATGGCGGCGAGGTCGCTGAGATTCACTGCTAGTGCCTTGCGTCCTGCCAGTGCCGGAGAGATTTCGGACAGGCGGAAATGAGTGCCGTCCAGCAGCATATCTGTGACCACTACAACTTTCCGTGAACTGTCAGCTTCAACGACAGCGCCATCGTCGCCAATACCAACCAGCACTGGCCGGCGTGCCGGGAATCGGCGCTCAAGAGACAGCAGGAAGTCGTTTTCAGTCATGGGGATTTTTGAATTCCGTAAATCCGGGAGCGGTGTTGGGTGCGGGTGAGGCAGAAATCCATGAAATCGGGTATTTTGCATGGTGTGAGGTTTTTTTCAGTACTATACCCTATAGATGGGCAGCCTGGCAGGTCATGAGAACATTGATTTCGGAACAGCAGATTTCTGAGCGGGTGCGGCAACTGGGGCACCAGATTTCTGCTGACTACGCAGGTCGTCCGCTGACAGTGGTGGCTGTGCTGACCGGCAGCCTGGTGCTGCTGGCAGACCTGATTCGCTGCATTTCGACACCTCTGAAAGTCACCCTTGTTTCAGCCTCCAGTTACGGGGGAACTCGTACCACCGCCGGAAAACTGACAATTCATGATTCGTTGCTGGCGGATCCTGCCGGCCGTGATGTGCTGGTTCTGGATGACATCTTTGACACCGGAAAAACCATGGCAGGACTGCTGCAGCACCTGCAGGCTCGCAGCCCGGCCAGTCTGAAAACAGCGGTGCTGCTCTGGAAACCGGCTCGCACCGAAGTCAGCTTTCAGCCCGACTATTACGGATTTCAGATCCCTGATGAATTCGTCGTGGGTTATGGGCTGGACTACAATGATCATTTTCGACATTTGCCGTATATCGGCATTCCGGATCTGGCCGATCTGCAGTCTGCCGTGTGAATGATCGAGGGACACTAGTTCCGGGCTGGAAAGACCCGGTCTCGGTTTTGCCTGTAGTGTCGGTGCCTGCTGCCGGCTAAGTAGTGAGTTACAGTCGCACTGGGACTTTGCGGTCAGCCAGATAGCGTTTGGTTTCCGGGATCGAGTGTGTGCCGTAATGGAAGATGCTGGCAGCTAGAGCAGCGCTGGCACCGCCGGCTGTCACGGCCTGGTACAGATGTTCGGGGCATCCGGCACCACCGCTGGCAACCACGGGGATTGAGACGGCGTCGGCTACAGCGCGAGTAATCTGGAGGTCGTAGCCGTCTTTGGTGCCGTCTGCGTCCATGCAGGTCAGCACGATTTCACCGGCGCCCAGACGTTCTACTTCCTGTGCCCAGGCGACAGCCTGCAGTCCTGTGGGCAGTCGGCCGCCGTTGATGTGCACGTCCCACAGTTCCTTCCCGTCCACCAGGACTCGTTTGGGATCGATATTCACGACGATGCACTGGCTGCCGAATCGCAGTGCCGCTTCGCGTACAAATTCCGGCTGGCGGACGGCCATGGAATTGATCGAGACTTTGTCACAGCCGGCATTCAGCAGTCTGCGAATGTCGTCCAGTGTACGAATTCCGCCGCCCACGGTGAGTGGCATGAAGACCACTTCGGACGTGCGAGCGACCACATCCAGGATAATGTCACGCTGTTCATGACTGGCGGTGATGTCGAGGAACACCAGTTCGTCAGCGCCCTGCTCTTCATATCGACGAGCAATCTGAACTGGATCCCCGGCATCCTGCAGATTGAGAAAATTCACGCCCTTGACGACGCGTCCGGCGTGAACATCAAGGCAGGGAATGATACGCTTTGCCAGCATCGGGGATGCGACCTGTGTCGTGCTTTGGAAATCGGAAAAATGGAAGCTGAAACTTCCGTATCTCACATCTTGTCGTCGGGTGTTTCAATGCAGCCGGCAGTTTCTTTTGACTGATTATTGTAATGACCAGCCAGATGCTCAGTTTTCGCAGCGTATCCGTGGATCTTGGGGCCCGCAGCTACCGGATCGCAATCGGCAGCGGGCTGTTGCAGCAGGCTTTGCAGTACGTCTCAGCCTGGCCGGCGCTGCGGGAGACCGGCCGACTGCGGATGCTGATCGCAGCGGACTCCGCCGTTTCGGAAACTCATGCGGCCGTCCTGGCCCAGTCCTTTTGCTCCGGCGGTATCGAAGTGCAGCAACTGCAGATTCCCGCGGGTGAATCTTCCAAGTCCTGGCCGCAGCTGCAGCGGATTTATGACGCGCTTGTGGAAATGGCGGCCGATCGACGCACCGTCGTTGCCGCGGTGGGCGGTGGTGTTATCGGAGATCTGGCCGGATTTGCTGCCGCCACGTATGCTCGCGGACTTCGATTTCTGCAGGTCCCCACCACATTGCTGTCCATGGTGGACAGTTCCGTGGGCGGAAAAACCGGGATCAATCATCCGCGTGGAAAAAACCTGATTGGTGCCTTTCATCAGCCAGTCGGAGTGCTGATCGATCAGTCCGTGCTGCAGACACTTCCTGATCGTGAATATCGTGCCGGGCTGGCAGAAGTGGTGAAGTACGGAGTCATCCTTGATGCGGCCTTTTTTGACTACCTTGAATCCTGCACTGCGGGACTGAATGACCGCGATCCGCAAGTGCTCAGCACTGTGATTTCCCGCAGCTGCGAACTGAAGGCCGATGTTGTGCGACAGGACGAATACGAAACGACCGGCCTGCGTGCGGTACTGAATTACGGTCACACTTTCGGACATGCGTTTGAGGCACTGGCGGGCTATGGTACCTTACTGCACGGCGAAGCAGTCTCGATCGGAATGATCTGTGCCAGTCGTCTTGCGGAAAAAATGGGGCGAATTCCCGCCGCTGTCACCGCCCGACAACTCCGCCTGCTGGAAGCCCTGAATCTGCCGACAGCAGTTCCTGCTGAGATGCAGGCAAGGCCCGCAGAAATCCTGCAGTGCATGCTGCTGGACAAAAAGACTGAGGGTCGCGAACTGCGATTCGTACTGCCCTCCCGTATGGGGCAGGTGGAAACGGTCCGCGGAGTTTCCCCTGAGTTGGCACTCAGTGTGCTGTAGTGCGGCCGCGCAGTGAGTCGGCGGCGACTGCGGCCACTGTGATGGTACCCGTAATCAGGTAACGCAGACCTTCGCCGGCACCCGCGTGCGCAAGGCCGGTCTGCAGGACTGCAATGATCAGGACTCCCAGAAAGGTACTGAGTACGGAACCTCGTCCTCCCGACAGACTGGTGCCTCCAATGACTGCTGCGGCAATTGCCAGCAGTTCAAACCCGCGAGCCCCCGACGGGTCACCAGTGCTGAGTCGGGATGTTTCGATGATTCCGGCAGCTGAAGCGCACAGTCCGCTGAGCAGGAAGACCAGCAGCCGCACTGGTCGGCAGTCAACACCGCTCAGCCTGAGTGCCGTCTCGTTGTCCCCCAGTGCCCGGCACCAGCGTCCAAACACAGTTCGTGTCAGTATGAAATGCGACAGCAGGACCAGAGCGGCCGCGACCAGAAATGCGGGGGACACGCCGATTGCAGCCAGCGGTGCGCTCAGCCATTCCACACGTGCTCCGATATACTGAGGCCGCGATCCGGTGGCCAGCAAAGCGAGACCGCGAGTCACCTGCATGACTCCCAGTGTCACAATGAACGAGGGCAGGCGGACCAGTGTACTTATGCTGCCGCTGATCAGTCCGCTCATCAGTCCCACCATCAGGCAGGCTGCCGCAGCGGTCGGCAACCCCCACTGATGCCGAGCCATCAGCAGTCCGAGGCACGCAGACGTCAGAGCCAGCACGGAACCAACAGAAAGGTCAATTGCACCGCTGATCAGTACAAACGTCATTCCGATACTGACCACCGTGATGGCCGGAATCTGATTCAGTACGGCCCTGAGCGTGGCAGCAGTAAAAAAACGATCGAGGCTGAACGAGAACAGCGCGGTCAGCAGCAGCAGCACCAGCAGCAATGCCGCCTGTCCTGCCAGCATTGAGCGAAATCGTTCACGCATCGATCTGTCCGATCATGTGGCTGCAAGCTGGCTGTCAGCCCAGGCTTTCAATGTCTGTTGAGCTTCCCGCAGAGCGGTGTCTCCGGCAGCGCGTGCCGACGGCAGGTCAGAAACCAGATCCGACTGACAGAAGAAGTAGAATTTGATCTTCGGTTCCGTGCCCGACGGACGTCCGGCAATCTGGATGCGGACGCGGGCTGCCGGATCCGAGTGATAGATCAGCAGGTCACCGCGAGGGTTGGCAATGATCGAAATCTGGCGACCACCAGGCACTTCAGTGCGAGTTCCCGCCTGATAATCGTCGGCCTGCACGATACGAATGGAACCGAAGGCTGCCGGCGGCTGCTGTCGCAGCGTCTGCATCAGCCCGTCAATTTTCACCTTGCCGGCTGGTCCTTCGCAGTAAATGGATGTCTGGCCCTCGCAGAAGTAACCGCACTGAGTGTGCAGCGTCTCAAGCTGATCCAGCAGTGTGCGACCTTCTGAGTGCAGTTCGCCGGCGAGCTCAAGGATGTAAAGTGCACACACGGATGCGTCCTTGTCGCGACAGTACTCTCCGGCAAGGAAACCGATCGATTCCTCGGTGCCAAACACAAAATGTCGAGTCCCCTGCTCTTCTATCGTCTGGGCGATGTACTTGAAGCCCACGAGCAACTCGTAAAAACAGCGGGCTCCGTGATGTTCGGCCACTGCGCGAGTCAGCGGAGTGGTGACCAGCGTTTGGATCACGTAGTCCTCGGGCGAAAATCTTCCGGAAGCCTTGCGGCTGCGAAACAGATAGTCGGTTATCAGAGCGCCCACCTGATTTCCGCTGAGTGAAACAAACCGGTTGTTTCGGTCACGGACCATCACGCCCAGTCGGTCAGCGTCCGGGTCCGATGCAAGGATCAGCTGAGCCGGATGATTGGTCTGACTGACCCACGCCGTGACCGGGTCGAATACTTCGAGGTTCTCTGGATTAGGCAGATGTCGCGGTACGTTCGGGAAGCTGCCGTCAGCAGCCCGGTGTGGCTCAAAAATGTCAACCGCAGTAAAGCCGGCCGCCTGAACCACGGCGTAAACAGAGGTTTCTCCGACACCGTGCAGGGGGGTAAAAATTGCGGGAATTGCGCGGCTGGAAGATTCTGACAGCTGCACAACCGCCGCTGTATACGCCCGGTCCAGCTCGGCACCAACCAGTCTGATGGAACCGTTTCGCAGGCACTGCTGATAATCGGCCGCTGGAATATCGCCGGCCTGCTCGACCTGCCGGATGATCCCTTTGTCGTGTGGTGGAATGACCTGCCCGCCGTTGCTCCAGTAGGCTTTGAAGCCGTTGTCGGCCGGCGGGTTGTGAGAAGCCGAAATCATGACGCCGATGCTGCAGCCGAGTCTGCGTACGGCAAATGACAGTACCGGCGTCGCGCGATGACCATCGAACAGCCAGACCTGCAGACCATGCGCTGCAAAAGTGCAGGCAGCAATTTGTGCGAAGCGGGCCGAGTTATGGCGGGTGTCGTGAGCAATTACGACCGAGCCGCCACTGGTCACACTGGTGGATCGCAGGTAGACGGCCATGCCGTGGGCCGATTCAGCAATTGTCCGCTCATTGATCGTGGCTGGCCCCATCTCACCCATTGGGCCGCGTCGTCCGCCGGTGCCGAAGGGAATCGATGTCCAGAACATTGCGTCCAGCTCGGACCACTGTTTCGCAGCAATTAGCTGCAGGATCCGCGGTCGCCATGCAGCCAGTGATTCACGCGACAGCCAGGTCTTCAGGTTGGCTGGGGAATCCGCTGTCAGCAGGCCAGCGGCGGCGGCCTGATCGATGGAATTCAGAATGGCCTGAGCAGGATCAATCGTCATAGACTGGGCCGCGTGGTGTGAACTTCAGGGGACGGACAGCAGGGCGTTACGAAACCACTTCTGGTATTCTCGTGACGCAGGCTCGGCTTTTGGTCGAACATCGCGAATATTTTCACTTCTTCACAGCAGATTTCGGCATTGTCGCTGGAATTTACCGGATTTTGCGTCCGGCTGTGCACGGGGAACAGAGTCTGTCGAATCGGTGTACACAGGAAAGCTCTGAATGGCTCAGCAATCATACTTATCGGAAGCCCGTCTAGTTCTTGAACGCTGGTTCGGTTTTTCCGATTTTCGGGGTTGTCAGGGCGCCGTGATTGAGCAGGTGCTGGCCGGGCGGAACGCGCTGGTGATCATGCCTACAGGGGCTGGGAAGTCGCTGTGTTTTCAGGTGCCGGCACTGGTGCTGGCACAGGCTGATTCTGAGCAGCTTAAACGTCCGCTGACAATTGTGGTTTCTCCGCTGATTGCTCTGATGAAGGACCAAGTGGACTCACTGGTTCGTCGCGGCATTGCAGCCACGTTCATCAATTCTTCGCTGAGTCGGTCCGAGCGTCAGCAGCGGATGCAGGCTCTGCAGGCCGGTGACTACAGTCTGCTGTATGTGACTCCGGAACGATTTCGCAACCCCGACTTTCTGCAGGTGCTGCAAAATCGCCGGATCGTTTTGCTGGCGGTGGATGAAGCGCACTGCATTAGCGAGTGGGGCCACGATTTTCGTCCGGATTATTCGCGGCTGGGCGAAATTCGCCAGCTCCTGCAGAATCCGGTTACCATTGCCCTGACCGCGACGGCTACTCCAGAAGTGCAGCACGACATTGTTCGGCAGCTCCGGCTGCAGCCCGACTCCGTCCGAACCTACCATGAGGGTATTGAGCGTCCGGGGCTGGAGCTTCAGATGCAGGAGGTCTGGGGGGCGGATGAGAAGCAGGAAGCAATGCAGCAGGTGATTGAGAAGTGGTTGTCAAAGTCTGCCGGCTGCGGAATTGTCTACTTCACGCTGATCAGAACACTGGAGGAATTCAGCGAGCGACTGCGGGTTGAAGGGATCGAGCATGTCTGCTATCACGGCGATCTCGACCGCAGTCTCAGACGCAGCATTCAGGACGACTTCATGCAGGGTCGAGTGCGACTGGCACTGGCTACAAATGCATTCGGCATGGGAGTGGACCGAGACAACATCCGTTTTGTTGTCCACGCGGATGTGCCGGGATCACTTGAATCATATTATCAGGAGATTGGACGAGCCGGGCGGGATGGACTGCCAGCTGACTGTGTGCTGCTCTACGACCAGCATGACCTGAATACTCAGATGGAATTCATCCGCTGGTCCAATCCGGACGCAGAATTCTGTGAACGTGCCTGGCGGCTGTTGCAGCACAGTACTGAGCAGGTGCGAGCTTTCGGCATCGACTGGCTGCGTGAACGCCTGTGTGACCGCAACCGGCATGATCGGCGAATTGAAACCGTATTGTCACTGCTGCAGCGTTATGGTGTGATTGAGGACGAGCATGATCTGACGGAGCTGCAGTTGCAGGGTGACCTGCCTGCTGAGTTGAGCGATGCGGAGGCCCGCAGCGGCAAACTGATCAGTGACCAGAAGCGGCTGTATGCACTGGTCCAGTACATTCGCAGCGAGGATCGGCGTCAGTTTTTGCGTGAGTATTTTGGAGTGGAAGAGCGCTGAAAGAAGCCTCAGGCTGTATTTGTTTTTAAGTCGCTGGCAGCTTCTGTGCCCAGGGAAATGGTGACGGGCTGTGCGTGTGGGGCAGTGCCACGCTGCCCCTACGCTGCCCTGAGGTGCTCAGTCAAGTGACATTGTCACGGTTTTCAGTTCGGTATAGTTGGCCAGTCCGGCTTCACCCAGTTCTCGCCCCAGGCCACTCATCTTGAAACCGCCGAACGGTGCTGCTGCATCAAAGACGTCGTAGCAGTTGATCCACACCGTACCTGCTCGCAGCTTGTGAGCCAAAGCGTGGGCTTTGGCTCCGTCACGGCTCCAGACTGCAGCAGCCAGTCCGTAGCTGGTATCATTTGCTCGCAGGGTAACTTCGTCGAGACTCCTGAACTTCAGGATGCTCATCACCGGCCCGAAGATTTCTTCGCGGGCGATATCCATCTGGTCGGTCACACCGGTAAATACGGTTGGTTCAATGAAGTAGCCTTTGTTGCCGACACGATTGCCGCCGGTCACACAGGCTGCTCCCTGGCTACGGCCGCGCCCGATGTAGTTCATGATTTTGTCGAACTGAGTCTGGTCAACCTGCGGTCCCTGTCTGGTGCTTTTATCGAAGGGATTGCCGACTCGCCGCTGCCCCGCTCGCGCCACGATTTTTGCGACGAATTCATCATGCACCGATTCTTCAACGAAAAGTCGGCTGCCGGCACAGCAACACTGGCCTTGATTGAAGAACAGACCGAATTCAGCACCTGCGACGGCCGCGTCCAGATCGGCATCTGCAAACACGATATTGGGGCTTTTGCCCCCGAGTTCGAACGTGATTCGCTTCAGTGTCTCGGCCGCCTCACGCATGATGATTCTGGCTGTATTGCCTTCACCGGTGAAGGCAATCTTGTCAACCATGGGGTGCCGTACCAGAGCTGCACCAGCGGTGGGGCCGTAGCCGGGTACCACATTGATGACACCCGGAGGAAATCCGGCTTCCAGTGCCAGTTCGGCCATCCGCAGGCAGGTCAGCGGAGTCTGCTCGGCAGGCTTCATGACGATCGTGTTGCCGGCGGCAAGAGCCGGGCCCCATTTCCAGGCGACCATGAGCATCGGAAAGTTCCACGGAATGATCTGTCCGCAGACCCCGACAGGTTCACGTCGTGTGTAGCAGAAATAGTTGCCGCGAACTGGAATGGTGCTGCCCTGAATTTTGTCAGCCCAGCCGCCGTAATACCGCAGGCAGTCGATCACCAGCGGCAGGTCGGCCGCGCGGGAATCACCGATGGGCTTGCCGTTGTCCAGTGTTTCGAGGGCCGCCAGTTCGTCGAAGTTGGCTTCAATCAGATCCGCCAGTTTTGTCAGCAGGCGGCCACGATCGCGAGCATCCATGCGGGACCACGGGCCGGAATCAAAGGCCTTGCGAGCAGCCTGTACGGCCAGATCGATATCGGCGGCGTCACCTTCGGCTACCTCGCAGATGACTTCTTCAGTGGCGGGATTGATGGTCGAGAATGTTTTGCCGCTGATGGCCGGTTGAAATGTCTCTCCGATGAGAATCCCAGTCTGGCGGATTGCGGGCGGGGCAAAATCGGCGGTGGCTGAAATCATGCGGAGACTCCCGAAAAAAAAGAACTGGGGTCGAGTGTGCAGTCTGCCATTACAGACCGGTCAGGTGTCGTGATTATGAGCAACCTCGCATGGAAATGCGAATGCCAGAGTGGCCGCAGCGAAGCAAAAAGCCCCGCACTGCCGGGCAGAGCGGGGCCAGTTTTTGTACCGGGCTGGCAAGTCAGACGGTCATTCGTCCTTTGATTCCAGCAGGTGAATCTCGAATACCAGCACTTCGTTCGGGCCAATGCTTCCGCCGGCACCACGTTCGCCGTAGGCCAGTTCGCTGGGAATGAACAGGCGGTAGTGTGAGCCGGTCTTCATCAGTTGCAGGGCTTCGGTCCAGCCTTTGATGACCTGAGTGACGCCAAAGGAAACTGGTTCATCGGCCTCGGTTGGAGCTTCGCCTTTGTAGGATTCGTCGAACACGTTGCCATTCAGCAGTTTGCCGCGGTAATGAGTCTTCACGGTACTTTTGGCGGTCGGGACAGTTCCGTCACCTTCCTTGATGACCATGTACTGCAGGCCCGATTTGGTCGTCTTCACACCTTTTTTGGCCTTGTTTTCGTCAAGGAACTTCTGGTTTGCGGTCAGTTTGGTGGCTGACTTGGCCTTCGCCATTTCTTCGATGGCAGCCTGGACTTCTTCAGGGGCGATTGCTGATTTTTCGCCCTTCAGAGCAGCAGCGATGCCCGCGGCAATGGTCTGAGCATCGAGGTCGAGACCTTCGCGACGGATGCTGGAGCCGATGTTGAAGCCGATTCCGTAGCTGGCTTTGTCTTTGGTGGTTTCCAGCTTGATTGCCGGCTTTTCGGCAGTTTCATCGGCTGCCATGGTGATTGCTGAGAGGAAAACAAGCGGGGCAACGGCGAAGCGGGCATACCGCATCGAGACACGAAACATGAGCAGTCCTTTGGCTTTAGCCGAAGCGGCAGGATTTTAGTGCCGCGAAGACGGCGAAAAAAAATTGACGGCCGGCGGACATTCGCCGACCACAGCACAGGATGAGACGTACTTCACGGCCGGCAATTTGGCTGGGAGAAATCAGCGCATTTTGAGCGGAAGGAAGCTGGAGTATGACGACAGTCCGGTTTTAAGTCCAATCTCCCTGTTGCATAATGCCCCGGACAACCGCAAGAAATAAAAATCAGGAACCGCCCTTGTTTCGCTTCACCGGACGCCCGAGGGCCTCTAAACTTGCCATCTGAGAGGTGTTCCCAGTCTGCTCCCGGCTGGTCGGCTCCGGCCACACGTGTCCTGCGGGTCTGCCGTCATTTGCTGATACAGCTGCGGGTGTTGTGGCTGTAGTCGCACTGGAGCCAGTTCTGTGGAATATGCCTCCTGATCCCACCCCACAAATCTGACGCTGCTTGAAGGCGTAGGCATGGCCGCATTTTTCCCCGAAGTCGACCGCGTAGTATTCGAAGGCACCCAGTCAAAGAATCCGCTGGCGTTCAGGCATTATAACGCTGAAGAGGTTGTGGAAGGCCGGTCCATGAAGGACTGGCTGCGGTTTGCTGTCTGCTACTGGCATACGTTTCGGGGTGACGGCACTGATCCGTTTGGGGCACCGACGCTAAAGCGTCCGTGGGACGACGGCACAAATTCCGTGGACAGTGCATTGCGGCGCGTGGACGTAGCTTTTGAGTTCATGACCAAGTTGGGCGTGCCTTATTACTGTTTTCACGATCGCGATGTGGCTCCGGAAGGTGCTTCGCTGCGTGAAAGCAATCGCAACCTGGACGCCGTTGTACAGAAGCTGGCTGAGGCTCAGAAGGCCACCGGCATTCGCCTGCTGTGGGGTACTGCCAACCTGTTTTCCAATCCGCGTTTCATGCATGGTGGTGCCACCAGCCCTAATGCCGACGTGTTTGCCTTCGCGGCAGCTCAGGTGAAGAAGGCGATCGAGGTGACTCATCTGCTGGGTGGCGACAACTACGTGTTCTGGGGTGGTCGCGAAGGCTACATGTGCTCTTACAACACCAACATGAAACGGGAGCTGGATCATCTGGCCCGTTTCATGCACATGGCCCATGATCATGCAAAGTCGATCGGTTTTAAGGGACAGTTCCTGTTTGAGCCAAAGCCCAAAGAGCCGACAAAGCACCAATACGACTTTGATGCTGCTGCGTGTCTTAATTTCCTGCGTCAGTATGACCTGATGGATGTGGTCAAGCTGAACATCGAAACCAATCACGCGACACTTGCCGGTCACAGCATGATGCACGAGCTCGAGTACGCATCGATTCAGGGCGTGCTGGGCAGCATCGACGCCAATACTGGTGACCTGCTGCTGGGCTGGGACACAGACCAGTTCCCCACTGATATCTACCTCACGACTCAGATCATGCTGGTGATCATGAAGCAGGGCGGCCTGCAGCCGGGCGGTACCAACTTCGATGCGAAAGTGCGACGTGAAAGCATCGACCCGGTAGACCTGTTTTACGCTCACATTGGCGGTATGGACGCATTTGCTCGCGGTCTAAAGATTGCTGCCGCCATTCGGGCTGAAGGCGTTCTGGATCAGTTTGTACGTCAGCGTTACAGCAGTTACGACGCTGGCATTGGCCAGCAGATCGAAGCTGGCACTGTCAAGTTCGGCGATCTGGAAAGCTACATGCTGGAGAAGGGTGATGCTGCAGCCAACTCCAGTGGTCGCCAGGAAATGCTGGAAAATCTGATTAACCGCTACATCTGACGTTTCAAGCTTCAGGAGACACTGATGTCGGCGGATGTCCTTGATGAAATCTCGCTGCAGATGATGCGGCAGGTGCTTTCGGTGCCGCTGCTTTGTGATGCGCTGGATGCTGCCGGGTACACTCGCCAGTCACCTCGACTGCCGATCGTGCCTGTAACGTTGCCTGGCACGACACTGATCGGGCGTTGCCGGACGACTTTGTGGGCCGACATGGCCCATGTGGATACTCGTCCGTACGAACTTGAACTGCAGGCCGTTGATTCGTGTCGGCCGGACGATGTGCTGATCTGTGCAGCGGCCGGTTCCAGTCGTTCGGGTATCTGGGGTGAGTTGCTGACGACAGCGTCACGCAATCGAGGTTGCGTCGGTGTAATCGTGGACGGACATGTGCGGGACATCTCGCGCATGCGGCAGATGAACTTCCCCGTGTTTGCTCGCGGTGCCAACCCCTACGACAGTCGTGATCGTCAGCGAGTGATCGATCTGGATGTGTCTGTCGAGTTGGACGGGATAGCGTTTCGTCCGGGTGATCTGGTGGCAGCAGACGAGGACGGAATTGTGGTTGTGCCGCAGGCTGTGGAAGCTGCGGTGGTGCGGGCCGCGTGGATCAAGGCGCACGCTGAGAATCGGGTGCGGGATGCAATCCGTGGCGGGATGTCGGCAGTGCAGGCCTTCGAGACTTTTGGCGTTCTGTAGCGGCAGTTGCTGATCAGCTTTCGGCCGGGCCGTGCAGAAACACGGCGCGGGGCTGCAGTAGTCCGGTGCCGTCGGGTTCTGCCAGTGCCAGCAGTTGCTGCCGGTCTGCAGACGTAAGCGCGATGGTGGTATCGCCTATGGGGTGTAGCGGAGCGATCAGACGGTCCGGACTGCAGGTGATCCGGCGACCGCAGCGAATCGCCTCACGCTCTGCATCAGTACACGGGCAGATCGGCAGATGATCGATCAGTCGGGCCGGATTGATCGCCTGCTGCTCAATTTCGGCGATGCTGAGATTGTCGGGGGCCACTGCCTGAGTCAGGTCCCACGGGCCGATTGCGGTGCGCCGCAGGCTGCTCATCAGAGCTCCGCAGCCGAGCCGCTGTCCGAGGTCGCGGGCGATTGAGCGGATATAGGTTCCAGAACCACAGGTGATCTCGAGGTGCAGGTGTGGCCACATCCAGTCGTGAATTGTGATGCTGTGGATGTCCACATCGCGGGCCGAGAGTGTGAACTGGCGACCTTCGCGAGCCAGATCGTAGGCTCGCTGGCCGCCCACATGCACAGCCGACCATGTCGGTGGTGTCTGAGCAATGGTGCCGATGAATTGCTGCAGGCAGGCGGAGATGCTGTCCAGTGTGGGCAACGGATCAGGTGCGGGGTGCAGCTGAATCTGTCCGGCTGCATCATCCGTATCGCTGGATTGTCCGAGTGTGAACCGCGCGACGTAGGTTTTGGGCAGCAGTTGCAGGATTCTTACGAGGCGAGTGGCGTTGCCGATGCACACCAGCAGCACTCCGGTAGCCGGCGGATCCAGTGTACCGGCGTGCCCGGTGCGCAGGGGGCGTACTGCCCGCTGAATGCGATTGACAACATCGCGCGACGTGATGCCAGGCGGTTTATCCAGGACCAGCATGCCTGAGAACGTCTGACTGAGGGACATTTGGGTGAGTCAGTAGTCAATACCCAAGTTGCGTTCGATGGAGCGAGCTTTGTCGGACATCAGGTGTTTCCCGTACCACGGGTCCGGGTCTTGTTCGCGACCAAATTCGGCTCGACCTTCGTCGCCGACGAAGTCCCATTCGCCGTGGTCTTCGTGAGCCGGATCAGTCCAGTCCCGACCGTTGGGTGTGAACATCCGAGTGAACCTGCGGGCAGCAGATTTCGGGGACTCCACAAGACTGCAGCCGGTGGTTGCCAGCAGCAGCAGTGTGAGACACAGGATGTGCGGGCCGTGTTGTGCTGGACCGGGCATGCCTTTTTGCTCCGTGAAGGTTACACTGTAATGCCTGCACGTCGCCGGGAGTCAATTTTCGGCGGTTGGTCGGGCACTAGAACTATAAACGTTAAGTCAAACAGACAGTGAGACGAATATGGCGGCTCTGGACCTGCTTGTGATAGCCACGCATCCGGATGATGCGGAAATCAGCGTAGGCGGGCTGATAGCCCTGTCGATTCGGCAGAATCTGCGAGTTGGCGTGCTGGATCTGACCAGCGGCGAACCGACGCCACATGGGTCGCTGGAGATTCGGGCAGCGGAAACGGAGCAGGCTTCGACGGCTTTGGGGCTATCGTGGCGGCGAAATCTGGGGCTTCCGAATCGCAGTCTGCAGCCGACGCTGGAACATCGGCGACGTGTTGCCGAAGTGATTCGTGAAACCACGCCACAGTTGCTGCTGGCCCCTTACTGGCAGGACGTTCATCCCGATCATGTGGCCGCCAGCAGTCTGTGCGACGAAGCTCGTTTCTGGGCCAAGCTGAGTCGCACGGATATGGCCGGTGAGCCATGGTGGACGCCGATGCTGCTGCACTACTTCAGCATCCACCTGCGGATTCACCCGCCTGCATCGTTCGTCCTCGACATTTCGTCTGTGATTGAAGCCAAGATGGCTTCGGTCGAAGCTTATCAGTCGCAGTTGCGGACTGGCAGGAGCGACGCGTTTCCCACAGTGACAGACGACATTCGCGACCGGGCCCGGTACTGGGGCTGGACTATCAATGCGGCTTTCGGTGAACCGCTGGTGAATCGTGAAACTTTGGGAATCAGGTCGTTGCGGACGCTGTGGCCATCCGTCGCTGGCGACGAATGAAGCTGCCGGCTGCCACAGCACCCGCCAGCACCACTGCCGATGGTTCGGGCACTGCTGCGTTACCAAATGTCTGCAGTGTAATGGCAGCATTGATGGCCGTGTTGCCGATCGAGGGATATGGCGGGCGATTTCGAGTCAGTGCGATTGTGAGTGCGGCAACTCAACCACCACTGTCGGCACCAAAAAACGGATTGCTGCCGGGGTCCATTGGCTGTCACAGTGACATCGCGTTTGAGTGCGGCGGAGAAACGTGTGCCCAGGGTGTATTCACCGGTGTCAGTGATCATGGTTCCGGTGAAATCGCCAAAGCCTGGTTCACTGATGCTGATGACCTGAGTTTCAGCGCTGGGGGCGTTGAGCTGGAAGTTGCCCCATGCGGTGTTTGCCGGAAAGCCGCTAGGGAATCCTGAGTTGCTGGCGTTGGTCTGCACATTGAGAAAGGTGATGGGGTGTGTGAGGGTGCCACTGCCGGGATTCACGTGGGTGTTGAAGCCGACTGAGCCCAGCAGGTATTCGGCTTGTGCATTGGTGCAGACAAACGCGATTACCGTTGCGCGGATAATGCGAATAAGCATGGCCGAGATCCGTAGTTGAGTTTGGACCGAGAATCTTTGATCTGGGATCGAAGTTGTTTCACGTTGCGTGATGGGTTCTCAGCGATAGTCTGGATGGATCACTCCGAGTGCGCATGAAGTACCTTTTTTGGGTGTTGAAAGAAGTCAGCAGGTCGATCATTCGGACGGGGCAGCAGCAGGTGCCGAGATTGTCGCCGAGTTGCTGTTAAAGGTCCTGAATACTGCTGTTTGCGTTTGTTCAGGGGCAAGTTCGGCTACGCCGGCTTGTGGATTTATGGTGTCAGAGTGAGTTCTGTGTGTTGCATTCAGGCAACAGGGAATTGCGAGCGCTGAGAGCGGGAGTGGGCTGGCGGGCATGCAATGCTGCTGATTCACGTTATGATTCTCGGGGTAACTCCGTTCGAATCCCAATTTTTGCCCCGTGGTATTGCAAAGGCTGGAAGATGGGACAGGAAAATTTGCCGGTCCTGCAACTGGCGATTGAGCAGATTCGATTTGCTCGTGAATACACTTTGTCGCTGCTGGACACGGTACCCGAGCATCTCTGGTTTGAGCAGCCTGCTGGTGTGCCGTCGTGTGTGGCGTGGCAGGTTGGGCATCTGGCGATGGCGCAGTATGGGTTGTGTTTGTTTCGAATTCGTGGGCGGGCGGAGGCGGATCTGACGCTGATGTCATCAGCATTTCGCAAGAAGTTCAGTCGCGGGACGGCTCCTGATCCCAATCCTTCCTCGAATCCGGCGGTGGCGGAGATTCGGCAGGTTTTTGAACGTGTGTATGAACAGTCTTTGCTGGAAATGCGTGGCTATGGGGCAGAAGTGCTGCAGGAGGCTGTTGATCGGCCGTGGGCGGTGCAGGCAACCAAACTGGGCTGTCTGCTGTTTTGTTCGCATCATGAGATGATTCATGCCGGGCAGTTGGGGCTGCTGCGGCGACTGCTGGGGCTGGCGCCTGTGCGGTAATCTGTTGGGGTCTGCATTCTGAGGTGTGGCATGAGTGGTTTGGTGGGGCGTCGTTTTTTGTGTTTCACGGGTGATGATTATGAAGATCTCGAGCTGTGGTATCCGAAGCTCAGGCTGATCGAAGCGGGTGCCAGATTTGACGTGGCGGGCGATCAGGCGGGCAAGAAGTATCATGGCAAACACGGGTATCCGTGTGTTTCGGATCTGGCGATTGCCGGGTTGCGTGCAGTCGACTATGACGGTCTGATTTGTGCTGGTGGCTGGATGCCCGACAAGCTGCGACGTGATCCCGAGGTGCTCAGGATTACTTGTGAGTTTTCTGATCAGTCGAAGCTGGTGGCAGCGATCTGTCATGGTGGCTGGATCCCGATTTCGGCGGGCGTATATCGCGGTGTGCGAGTCACTGGTTCACCGGGGATTCGTGATGATCTGGTAAATGCAGGGGCGATTTTTGAGGATGCTGCGGTGGTTGTGGACCGACATTTTGTCAGCAGTCGTCGTCCGGACGATTTGCCAGATTTCTGTCGTGCCATGCTTGCCTTTTACGGCGTGTAGTGTGGTGCTGAATTTGTGTCTGTGTTTTTCAGGGGCAGTGCTCGGGCTGGAAAGCCCGAGCTGCAGATTAATCTTGTGCGAGTTTTCTGAGATCAGGTTTGGGGAATTGAGTTCAGCGAAATTCAAAGGGAGTTTGTGTCGTGCAGCAGCCGGAGTGTCAGACGCTGGGATTAAGTCCGAGTTTTGGGTTTGGGGATCGCACGGGGCTGGCGACACCGGGGCATGTGCTGGCGATGCAGCGTGACGGTAGCGGCATTCAGCCGATTTTTCCGCAGCAGTCGATTCGCGAAATGTCGCGGACGCAGCGGACGGCGGAGCAGGTGATGCGTGAGGCATTGGCGGGGGCTGCTGCGGCTGGCTGGTCAGGTGTGACGGGAGCGGATGCTGACCACCTGAAGACTCCGGCGGATGTCGACGTCACGGCGGCTGCTTGCTTCACGTTTTTCACAATCGATCCATCGGGGGCTGTGGATCAGCGGGCGGACAGTTATGGAGAGAATGAGCTGCGTCAGCGTTTTGATTCAGTGCGGGATACGGCACCGTGGTTTGACGCGTATCTGGGTCGGGAAGTGAAACTGTCGACCGGCACAGTGATCCGGCTGGATCAGCAGTCCTGTCTGCGAGCGGCTGTGAAGTATGGTGCGGCGATTTGTCAGGCCATTGCGCTCAGCGACTACATTGCTCAGACGCAGACAGCAGTCGGGCGGGATTTTGAGATTGAGCTGTCGGTTGATGAGACGGATCAGCCCACAACGCTGGCCGAGCATTTGATTATAGCCGAGCAGTGTTTGCAGGCGGGTATGAAGCTGGTCAGTCTGGCTCCGAGGTTTATTGGTGATTTCGAAAAAGGAGTGGATTTCCGGGGCGATTTGTCGGCACTTGAGCGATCGCTGGCGGATCATGCGGCTGTGGCAGTGCTGGCCGGCCCGTACAAGCTGAGTCTGCATTCTGGTTCGGACAAACTTTCGATGTACGAGCTGTTGAGCCGAGCGACGCGGGGGTTGTTTCATGTGAAGACGGCGGGGACCAGTTATCTGGAGGCGCTGCGAGTGGCAGCGCGGCATGACGAGTCGCTGTTTCGGGCGGTGATCGAGTTTGCTCGCAGCCGTTACGATGTGGATCGAGCGACGTATCATGTGTCGGCCACTTTGGGAAGTGCTCCGGAGCCAGCGGCTGTGTCTTCGGTACTGGAGCTGGAGCGGGAGTATCTGGAGTTGTGGTCGGAGGTGCCGGAGGGGCGTGGTTTCACGAAGCCAGGCCGTCAGATTCTGCACTGCACTTTCGGCTCCACGCTGACGCATCCGCAGCTGGGACCGGCGATCAGGGCAGTGCTTGAGGCGTATCCGGAAACTTATCGTGAGGTGCTGGCTGATCATTTCGGCCGGCATTTGCGACCATTGCGAGCCGGGTTGTAAAGGGGAGCAGCGGCAGATGACAGCACAGGTGCTTCAGGGGCGTCACGCCTTTGTGACTGGCAGTACTCAGGGTGTTGGTCTGGAGATTGCGGCGGCGCTGCATGCAGCGGGTGCCGGTGTCGTGCTGCATGGTCTGCGGACTGATGCGGCGGCCTTGCTGGCTGCCGACAGGTGTGGCAGTGTGGACTGCCCTGCCCCGCTGGTTTGCTGTGATCTGGCCGATCCAATGCCTGAGGGTCCGTTACAGGCGGCGGCAGCGGCTTTGCATCAGAATCCGCAGATTGATCTGCTGGTGTGCAACGCCGGTACGTTTATTGATCAGCCGTTTCTGGAGATGTCACTGGAGGTTTTTGATCGGACGATGAAGCTGAACGTGTATTCTCAATTTGTGCTGATTCAGTATTTTGCTCGTCACTGGGCAGCGTGTGGAGTGCGCGGTCGGGTGCTGGTGACTGGTTCAATCAACGGTCGTTTGTCTGAGCAGACGCATGTGGCGTACGACGCGTCAAAAGGCGCGATTGACGCGATGGTGCGATCTCTATGTGTCTCGCTGGCCCCGCTGGGGATTCGTGTGAACGGGATGGCTCCGGGATTGTTTCGGACACCACTGACTGAACCGGCACTGCGGGATACTCGTTTTCGTCGCTGGATGGAGCTGCATACTCCTAACGGCGTCGTTCCAGGTCCTGAGGTGTGTGGAGGCACGGCCGTTTTTTTGCTGAGCGACGCGGCGGAGCATATTCATGGTCAGATGCTCCTGGTGGACGGCGGCATGAGCATTTGGCAGCAGCCTGATCCCCCGGCGGAGTGGATGCCTGACTGAGGTTTGTCTGTGCCGGTCTTTCTGTCTCTGATAAGTTTTCTTGCCGGCAGGATTAGGGAGAGAGACGGATCAGCTGATGATTTCGCGGCGGTGGCCAACGTAGTCCCAGACGACGTAGCGGTCAAGATCACGACCGGCCGTAAAGAAGACTCGTCCACCCGTGCTTTCGGCCAGTCGGTGTGCAAACTGCACGTCCTCGTGGCTCTGCGACCACGAGGGCAACAGGAAAATGTTGATCGTGATGTTCTCACGACGGCACAGCATGCCTTCGCGTCGAGTTGCTTCTTCAGTGCGAGGATCGGGCGGATACAGCATATACAGCAGATGCTGTTCGAAGTGAGCTGTGGGCAGGCCGTCGGTGATCAGGATGATCTGCCGATTCGGGGTGTCCTGCGGTCCCAGTAACTGGCGAGCCATCTGCAGGCCATGCTGGATGTTCGTGAAGTGTGGCGGGATGTGCACTTCGCTGACATCCTGACGGCTCATGTCCGCTCGCAGTCGAACCACTGGACTGGTGATGGTCGGAATCTTCGGCATCAGTGAAATCAGATCACCGGCCGGCACGACTCGAGCAAATGTGTGCAGCTCGATGAACCGCAGATAGTCTCCCGGGAATTCCGAGGTGATCAGTCCATTCAGGGCCAGTGCCATCCGCTTGACGTTGATGTATTGTCCGTCATAACGCATCGAGCCGCTCATATCCATCAGGACTGCGGTCGCACAGCGAGGATTGTTGCGAGTCCGATGTACTTCAATGTCCCGGGAATGCAGCCGCAGCGGACGCTGGGCACCCTGTCGCAGCATGGCGTTGATCAGCGAGCCGGGCAGGTCAATCTGTGCGGCAGCGTCACCGAATTCCCATGGTCGCGTGCGCTGCAATTCGACAACTCCGTCACCCTCAACCGGACCCTGATGACGCCCGGAGCGAGATGCCTGCAGGTCGCTGAAGATACGCTGCAACAGACGCCCCTGAAACAGCTTGTAGGCCTTCGGCGACAACTGTACTCGCCCGTCGCTACCACTGAGCCCCTGCTGTTCCATGAGCTTCTTGAGGTGCTGCTCAATCTGCTGCTGAAAGTCGGAGAGTTGCTGCACGGTTTCCGGATCAGCAAACTCGCTCAGTTCCTCAAGATCAATCACCGCCAGCCGTGCATTCTTTTTGGCATCTTCAAGCTGCTTCAGCAATTCATCGATTTGCTGCAGTTCCTGGTAAATTTCCAGCGCCTGATCCACCGACATAGCCTGAGTCCCGGTGAATTCGTATTTTGAGGCCAGCATGTCGACCTGATATTTCTCACCCATGGTCTCCACCAGTGCCGGCAGCCGCGCGGCAAATTCCGGATCCACTCGCTCGGCCCGATACCACAGATTTTCAAGCTGATACAGCTGCTCACTGCGGATCGCATTCCAGAACGATTTTGAGAACTGGCCTGGCGGGCGGGCCTGCTTCGCGGACTCTGCCAGTCGCTTGACCGACTTTTTGCGGACGGTCTGAGTTTCCCAGGTGGCGAGGATTTTTTCGCGGCGTTCCCGCAGCATTTTGAGCAGCGAATCAAGACTGGGACCGAGTCCGGGGAACTGACCGGGATCCAGTCGAATTGCATTGGCCAGTTCTTCTGCGGTCAATTCACGCATCGACCCCCATTCCAGCATGTGCTCAAACGCCTGGGACACCAGATCAGGAGACTGGCTGCCAGGCGGGGGAAACTGCTGAGGGTCGTATTGCTGATAAATGTGCACGACACCGCCGGGTGCAGCAGTCCGCTGAGTGTGTTGCGGGGTGGGTTGCGATTCGCCGGATTCGTCCGCTGTCTGATTCACGCGTACAGCCTTCAGGGCAGATTGTGCGGCGAGTGGGGGCCGATGTGTGGGCAGCGGCTGCCGTGGTTGTTCGGCCAATTGTAGCAGTTCTGTTGATCGGGACCAGGGGTTGATTACAGGGCAGAAAACCTGGAAAACAGGAACAGCGGACGTTTGTTTCTGTCCTTTTGAAGTTACAAAGGGGCTGTGGATGATTAGTTCGGGTTGCCGACGACCGGCTGGGTTGATGGGGCTAAAAAATGGGTGAGATGCCGCTGTTTTGTTCATTTGAAAGTCGGCGGGCTGAAGAGATGTGTTCGCTGCTGGAGCGGCAGGGCGCCCGAGTCATCTCGGCACCGTCCATGCGGGAAGTGCCCATCGAAAATAACCCGCAGGCTGTAGCCGCCATCCGTGATATCATCGTCGGGCGTTTTCCGGTCGTGATTCTGATGACCGGGGTCGGCACCGAGGCGCTCTTCGAGGTTGCTCGTTCACAGGGGCTCTACGACGATCTGCACGCAGCCCTCGGGCGACTGTTCCTGGTAATTCGCGGACCGAAGCCGGCGGCTGTGCTGGCCAAGGCGGGGCTTAAGTATCAGTTGAAGGCACCTGAACCCAACACGTGGCGAGAGTTGCTGCAGGCGCTGGATGAACACGGGCCGAAGCTGGCGGGTTCCGAGCTTGCCGTGCAGGAATACGGACTGCCCAGCCACCGGCTGTATGCGGCACTGCAGGAACGGGGGGCGACGGTCGTTCCGGTACCCGTTTATCGATGGGCGTTTCCCGAGGATCCGGAACCACTGTACGGGTCACTGCGGAAAGTCGCGACCGGGTCGGTGGACGGGCTGCTGTTTACCAGTGCTAACCAGGTGAGTAACGTCCTGCAGGCGGCTCAGCTGCTGGGTGTGGAACAGGGGCTGCGTCAGGCTGTTAACAGCGGCATGATCATCGCATCGATCGGACCCACCTGTACCGAGGCGCTGCAGGATCAGGGGTTCCCGGTGCATGCTGAAGCCAGTCCTCCGAAGATGGGCCAGTTGGCTCGGGCCGCTGTCGAATGCTGGCGACAGAATCGGGCAGGCGGTGTACGGGGATCAGACTGACGTCAGTGTGGCCATGAAGCCGGCCATTTCGCCTGCGGCATGCGAGTTTTGCTGCAGTTCAGCGTGGCGAATCCCCTGCTGGAAGACGTGTCGGGCTTCTGCAACGCGCGTCAGACGCGTCAGCATCTGCCCGGCCATCAGAAATGCGGGGACATACGGTGTGGCCGCAGACATCAGCGTCTGAAAATGCTGGAGCGACTGTTCCGACTGCCCTTCCCTATCCAGCTCCATAGCCAGCATGTACCGCAGCAGCTGATCGTCCGGTGCCGACAGCAGCATGCCTTCAAGTTTTTCGCGACGACTGGCCATCACGGGGATTTCCTGGTGCGGGTCTGGAGATGTCAGTTGCCGGCGACTTCAATGCGTCGCGGTTTGGCCCGTTCGGCTCGCGGCAAGGCGACTCGCAGTACGCCATTCGTCAGTCGGGCTTCGATACGATCGTGATCGACGTCATCGCTGAGAATGAACGAGCGGAAAAAGTGACCGACCTGATATTCCTGGTGCAGCACCTGGACGATTTCGTCAGCCACCTGCCGGACTCGACCAAACAACGTCAGTTTTTTGTCCTGCACCTGCAGTTCCAGTCCGTCCAGAGTGACGCCGGGCAGGTCGGCATACAGCACCAGTCCGTCTTCAGTTTCGTAGATGTCCATCTGCGGGTGAAACAGCAGCTGGGGTGGTTCGGCGGCGGTCGGGATTCCGGCGGTGTCAACCGGGCCGGGGCCAGGGACAGCAGCGGGCAGCAGGTCGCCGCGGCGCGGGATCAGTTGACCATCCTGTTCGTTCATGCGACACCTGTTGATCTGCAGGACAGTTTTGGAAAACGGATCAGGGACCTTCGTTGACAGCAATTTGACGAACGCGGCCCGGTGTTGCCCGCGGCAGTGTGATGCGGAGGATTCCGGCGGAGTAATCGGCTTTCATGTTGTCTTCATCGACGCGATCGGGCAGCGAGATTTTTCTCTGCCATGCTCCGTAAAAACGTTCACGGCGACGATAGGAATCCTCACGAGATTCTTCGGGCGGACGACGCACGCCCTTAAGAATCAGGCTGCCGGCCGAGATGGTAACTTCGATGCTGCGGGCTTCGACGCCGGGGACCTGCGCTGTGACGATATAGGCGAAGGGAGTTTCGACGATGTTGCACTGCGGAAGGGTGCGGGCGGACCGCACCATATGGAAGGTCTGATGCACGCTTTGCAGCAGGCGATCCAGTTCCTGCTCGAGGTCGTGGAAAGGATCCCACGACTGTCCCCACCGAAAAATTGCCATAGACAGTCTCCATGCCCCGCACGTTCCGGGAAAACAGACTGGCATTCTGCCGTTTTCGACAAACAGACCTCTCTGACTCTTCAAGTCTGCACACTGCGTTCCAAAAAAACGGCGATTGAGTTTTTCATTGCTGGTTTGTTTGATGAGTTGTAAAGTGTTGTGAGGCAGTATTTTATGGTGAATTCTCAGGGTTGGCTGCCGAGCTGGCAGGGTCGGGGCTGCCTGCCAAAATGCCATGCCGGCTTGATTCGGAGGGACTTGAGGGGAAAGCGGGGGTGTTTCAGAGAAAGGGAGAAACCGTGGTGAAAGATCGGGACAAGGCGTCATATTCGTTACAAGTGGTTTTTCCGATGATTCGCTCATGTTTCCCTGGAGCAACAGGTCTCTGTTTTCAGCAGATTTTCCCCGACCGTCAGATTTGAGGGCATAGTTGGGGTGTGGGTCATGGCAGGGACAGTCCTGATCCGGCAGACAGTACCGCATTGTCTGTACGAATTGGCTGGGTTGAGTTGCAGCAGGGGACGCTGCCGAGAACCTGCCCTGACAACTCCTGGTGCATAAGGATCGAAGATGGTGACGAAAGCATTCGAATTGGTTCCTCCTTCCCGTCGACGGGCACCTCGTCAGCGCAGCGAGCAGCGAGTTTCGTCAGCGGCTGAGCAGGCGAGTGTGGCCGTGGAAATTGTGCGACCGGTGCCGAGTGTGCGGCCGGTTGTTTCTGAGAGTGCCGGGCAGCGACTACTGCGTGAGGACGAGGCTGCGGAGCGTCGCGAGATCATTGAGCGTCGCCGGATGGATCGTCGCCGTCAGATTGACCCGACGACGTGTGAGCGTGACTACAGTGATCAGCAGATTGAATTCATGCGGGCGATGGATGATTACAAGCGGAAGAGCGGTCGTCCTTTTCCAACTTGGAGTGAGGTGCTGGAAGTCCTGCTGAGTCTGGGTTATCGCAAGGTGGCTGATCCGTCTCTGATGGAGTGGAAGACACTGGGCGACAACACGATATCGCTGTGAGTGCATTAAAAGAAAAAAACTCCAGCCCTTTTGGAAGGGCTGGAGTTTAAGACGGGTCGGAAATATCTTTTTAGTCGGCGGTATAGCATTTCATGCCATGCTCATGCACATCGAGGCCTTCGATCTCTTCTGCCCTCGACACCCTGAGTTGTCCGACAGCCTTCAGGATTTGGAAAAGTATGAACATCGCGACGAAGGTGAAGACAGCGATTGCAATTGACCCCTTTACCTGCACGAGCAAATCCTTACCGGTCCCAAACAAGCCTGTGGCGACTCCCCCCCAAATTCCGCAGACTCCGTGGACCGGAAAGGCCCCCACCGGATCGTCAATTCTTAACTTGTCGAGGGCGATAATCGCGAGCATCACGAGGACTCCGGCTACGGAGCCGATGATGAGCGCTTCAGCGTTGGTCACGCAGTCACAGTTTGCTGTGATGCCGACAAGACCAGCAAGAATGCCGTTCAGGGCCATCGTCAGGTCGGGCTTTCCGAAGATCACCCAGCTTAAAAACATTCCCACAATTCCGCCAGCACAAGCAGCCAGTGTTGTGTTGGCAGCGATCGTCATGACGGCGTTGATGTTGCCGCTGCCGGCGAACGCCAATTGGCTGCCTGGGTTGAACCCGTACCATCCGATCAACAGGATGAACACTCCCAGAGTTGCGTAGGCGAGATTGTGGCCCATGATCGGGATGGATCGACCATCTTCCGAATATCTTCCAATCCGTGGACCCAACACGATCGCGGCGGCCAGACCGGCGAAACCGCCGCAGGCGTGCACGACGAGAGAACCGGCAAAGTCATGAAATCCGGCTGCACCGAGCCAGCCACCGCCCCATTTCCAGAAGCCAACGATGGGGTAGATGAATCCGGTGATGAGTACTGTGTAGATCAGGTACGCGGAGAATTTCAGACGACCGGCGACTGCTCCGGAAACGATCGTTGCAGCCGTCGCGCAAAACGCTGCCTGGAACAAAAAGTCCACCTGTGGATGGAGTTTTCGAAGTGTCCCGGCGGCCGTTGAGAAGCCACCCTCAATGTCAGCAGTCGTGACCTCGGCAGCAAAGTTTGGCTGGGCGTATCCAAAGTAGCCGCCTGCGAACGATGCTCCCGGATACATCAACGCGTATCCGATGAAGAAGTACAGCAAGACTCCAATACAGAAGTCAATGGTGTTCTTGAAAAGAATGTTGACGGCGTTCTTCGCCGAATTGAGCCCGATTTCCACAAAAGAAAATCCAGCCTGCATGAAAATGACAAGCACTGCTGAGATGAACAACAGCAGGTTATCTATGGAATAAGCGATGGAGGCATTATCGGGAACGTCAAGGGCAGTTGGAGCGTCTTCTGTCGGGGTGGGGGAAGAAGCCTCAGCCGGAGCAGACGAGCCACCAGCGTCTTCGGCGGGTGCTGCGGTTTCAGCGGCAGCAGCAGGTGGTTCCTGAGCCTGCACCATTCCGCCCGCTGCCAGAGACATTAAAAGACCAGCCAGCATTGCCAGGCCGGGTCGGAAACTGAACCTCAAGACACTCAACATCGCCTGATTCTCCTCGCTAGCTTTCTTCAGACTGGGGGATCTTTCCCGAACCCGTCCCCGGCCTTTCGCCAGGTTCCCTGTTCAGGAAATGTGCAGGTGCTGCAGTTCGGCTATCGCCAATCGCTAATTTCCACAGCAGATTTCACTTCAAACCATTCCGGTGGCACGTTTCCGGATTGCAAAGCAGCAGAAGTAAAGGAAGCGTGCCACTCAAACGGTCTGGAGATGGCAATTGCAAAGAATGTGCCTTTCCTGTTTTTTGAGTGTATTTTTTGTGTCTTAAGCTGTTTTCGAGTAGGAGTTTAGGGAGTTTTTTTTGTTGTTGGGCGAGGACCTTTGACGACGGTAGTCTCCCTGTCTGCTTGAATTCCGTGCATGAGCTGCTGATGTCTGCCTTTTTTTGGTGCATGTGTTTCCGGGCTTGTGTGCCGTTGGCGAACGGGGGGGGTGTCCGGTCGCTGCGTTGACCAGGGGAACTCTGCATGTGCGGATTTCATCGCATCCATGCGGGCAGGTTCGGCAGAATCAGCCGGTTTTCACTGACGTCACTGGATGGCTGGGCTATTGGTCGCCGATGTTCAATGCTGCAGTTTTCAGCATTTTTTTCCCGAATTACCTGGTAATCCAGAGGGTTGGGGATGAATATGGCGATGGTGATTGAGGTTTTATGAGCAGCCTGCCCGTGATTTTGCGGTGCACTCCGGAGCGAAGCGATGATGCGTGCGACACGCGGCGGTTTTCTGTCCCGATTTCTGTCTTCGTCAACCCTGCTAAGCGCCATTGTATTGTCTAGCGGCGTGCCGGCCGCGCATGGTCAGGGCATCGCAGGTGCTCAGGGCAGCCGTGCAGCCCTGTTGCAGTTCCAGCCCGAGACGCCTGAGCAGTTGTTGTCGGCCGGGCAGGTGGCGTGGAAGCTGGACCGCATCCCTGATGCTCGCAGGTACCTAAAGCAGCTGGCGGATCGGGATCCTCAGTCGGCCGAGTTGGTTCTGTTACGCAAACAGCAGGGACTGTCGGTGTTTTTGGATCTGCAGCGTGATCAGCGTCTGCATCCTGAGTCGCAGCAACTGCTGAAGACGATGCAGCTGGCGATTGTGCAGCCTGATTCTGCGGCTCTGGTGCAGCGGGTGTCTGATCTGAGTCTGGGCGGGGCACGTGGTGCGGACGCGGTGACGGATCTTCTGGTTGCGGGTGGTGCAGCAGTGCCGGTCTTGCTGGCAGCGGACCCGGCTCAGCCTGCCGGCAAGACGGCTCATGCGTTCCTCGAAAATCATGTGGCCGACTATAGTGATGGTCTGCTGCAGCAACTGGTGTTGGCTGATGCTGCGACAGCGGTGCGAATTCTGACGCTGTTAGGCGGCAGTGCTCGTACGGAACTGGCACTGCCGCTGGTGCGGTGGCAGTTTCATTCGGACTCGGGTGTGTCTGCTGCTGCATCGCAGGCCGTCCGCAGGCTCAGCCGGGGCCGCATACGCACTGCGACAGTAGTTGAAGCGGCAGAGTTACTTAGCAGCGAGTCAGAGGTAATTCTTTCGCAGGCGGCTGGTGTTTCGTCGTCGGCCGGGGATGCTGCCAGTGCCGGGTCGGGGCTGTCTGGTCTGCCGCTGGCCGAGCGTTTGCTGGCGGATGCGATCAGTCTGCAGCCCGCTGCCGAGCGAGCGTTACAATTGCAGCAGGTGCTGCTGGCAGCGGGTGCGGAACCTCTGGTAATGGCCGCTGCCGGGCCACTAGCTGGCCGACCTGCAGCCGAGGTGCTGCCGATTCTGGGGACTGCACTGGATCTGGGGCAGTGGCCGGCTGCGATCGAGTGTTTGCGCAACCTGTCGGCTCAGACCCTGGCCCCGTCTGAGGCTGCTGCTGCGACCAGTGTACTGTCTGCTGCGGTGCTCAGTCCGGATGTGCGTGTTCGAGTGCTGGCGGCGGTGACGGCGCGGCGGAATAAGCTGCAGGCTGGTTCTGCGGTGTTTGCGTCAGAGCAGGTACTGTCGGCCGCGGCTCAGGCAATGCCTCAGTCTGAGGCTGTGGTGATTGCCCCCGATGACCAGCTCAGTCTGGTGCTGCGGCAACTGCTGGAAGATCAGAAGTACACGGTGAAGGTGGCCGAGACTGGTCCGCAGGGTTTCGAGCGTGCTGTGGAATGTCTGCACAGCGAGGTGATTTTTCTGTCGCTGTATCCTTCTCGCTGGTCGGCGGCAACGACGCTGGCGAATCTGCGAGCCGACGTGAGGACTCGCAATTGCCCGGTGGTGCTGATCGGTCGTCCGAGCCAGGAGTCTCAGGCACTGGCGCTGCAGGAAATACACGGGAACGTCTATTTCATGTCTGAGCCGATTGGTGTGCGATCGTTCCCCAGTCAGTTGCGAAATCTGAATCTGAGGTCTTTGCTGACAGTGGAGGAGCGTGAGTATTTGGGAACGCTGGCGGCACCGCCGCAGTCAGCGGTTTCTCCACAGCAGTGATTCGCTGATCTGCAGGGGCTGCAGCAGGTGCTGAATATCGGCCAGGAAGCGTTTGGCATCGACGGGGTAGCCCTGAGTGGGCCTGAGTCCGGGCAGCTGTCGCTGCCACCAGGTGTTGAACTGTCGCATCAGAGTTTCTCGCAGGTATTTGGCGGTCATGGACGCGAGTGCAACGGGCAGCAGTTCTTCGGCGCGAGTGCGGAAGCAGAATTCGATGGGTCCCAGTTTGTAGCGTGATCGTTCTCGGGATTCTTCAACGCGAAAAACGAACTGATCGTCAAAGTGTGAAGCGATCAGTTCGTCGTAGCGGTTTCGCCCGCCGTGTTTATCGCACACGACCTGCACGGTTCCGCCGTTGTGGTGTCGATCGGTCAGCTGTCTGACCAGTTGCAGAGTGGCATCAGACAGCACAGCGCCTTTGGAGCCGGCAGCATCGACCAGTCGATTGAATTCGGCTGGGAAGATAATTCTGACGGCGATCTGGTGCAGTTCGACTCCGGCGAGTTTCATCGCTGAGCCCAGCAGATCGATCCATTCCGTGATGTGTTCTTCGCTGGAATCTGCGGGCACGGCAAGTCCAGGTGTGTGATTCCACGGTTCGGCCGACCATTCGCTGCGGAAGTTCGGATTACTGACTGAGGCAGCGAGGTCGTCGATGGTACCGGAGGTGACACCGGTGCTGGCGAGGAATGCCAGTACAGGGACTTCGAGAGCTTCGAGTGAATCACCTGAGCTGTAGACGGTTTTGGAGTCAGCGACGAACAGTCTGCGGTCATTGGGCAGTTTTTCGGGCGTCACGATGTGCTGCAGTGCGTGCCAAAGTTCGCTGCACTCGGTCACTGCGGAGGCGTGCCATGCGGTGGCGACGACAATCAGTGGTCCGAGGTTGGGGCCATATCCGGCCTCATCGGTGCCAATGAACAGTCGCTGGCTCATGGCTGTAAACCTTCATGGGGAGTGGCCATGAATTTTGACCAGCTGATGTCCTGCAGCATGGAGTAGAGTACCACATTGACGGCCAGTCGGGCGGCGTCTGTTTCGACGTAGCCGTCGCACGAGAGTGATGCCTGATGTTCCAGTGCGCAGCTGATGTCATGTCGACTGTAGATGATGGCCAGTCTGCCGTCGATTTCGACACCTTCGAGAAGCGGGCTGCCTTTTTCGGTTCGCATGGTGAGTGCGGCGTTTTGTTCACTGGGCATTAGTCGTCTGCGGGTGACTTCCCGGATTTCGTGTCCGGTTGTGGCCGAGTAGAGTTCGTGATCGGGCGGAATGGTTTTAAGTTCATGATCGGGGAACAGCTGTCGTGCAAGGTCGCGGAAGCTGCGATCGAACTGAGTGGAGCCGCAGCAGGCGTCGGCAAACAGGACTCCGCCTCGTTTCAGATATTCCCTCAGGGCTTCCTGCTGCTGTGCGGGCAGCTGAAAGCGGTAGCGACCGTGCATGCAGGTGAGCGGGAAGCGTGTAAGTTCTTCGAGTGTGGGGGGGATCACTTCGACCTGAGTGGAGGCAGCTACGCCGACCGTATCGTTGAGAGCCTGCAGGAGGTTTCGTGCTGCGCGGGGAGCGGTATCCCAGCCTCCTGAATGTCGAATGCGAGCGATCTGCAGCAGGCCGCGTTCAATGCGTTCCTCGACAGTGCGGCGACCGGCGGGAGTTTCGGACAACTTTTCCGGTGGTTCTCGGCCCGTGGCATAGGCCATGACATTCACTCCGATGCGGGTAGCTCGAAGGATTCGCTGAGTGAGATCGGGATTGCGATTCGGTGGCTCATGTTTCATCCATTTTTGCCACAGGCAGCCGAGATCATCGGGGCTGTAGATGATGGAGGTGCGGCAGCCAAAGTCGACTCCCCACAGGTCGATGCCCTCGGCATTCAGCAGGTATTCGCTGCGGAACACAGGGTGATCACCGTGCAGTTTCTGCAGTGAGGCCGAACCGTCGGGGAACATGCGTTTGACGATATCGCGGATGCCGGCATCGAAGCCGCGGCCGTCGCAGCAGGCGGAGGCGAGGATGAAGCCGCCGGAATCGACATAACGTCGCAGCCATTCGATCTGTTCATCGGTCAGCACCGGTGCTTCCCGTCCGGACAGGAACAGGATGGGGGACTGGCTGAGCTCTTCAACGGCGGTGGGGGCTTTCAGGCGGCTGAGCGTAACAACCTGACTGGTCATGCGGGGCGGCCATTTGGGCAGAGTTTCGACGAGGTCCACGAGGCTGACGACGTCCCAGGGGTGTCGATTCCATTCTCCCAGATCTGAGCTTTCTCCTGCCGGGGAAGTGTAATCGAGCTTATTGATGACAACTCGCGAAAGTCCCTTGGAAAGAAAGATCAGGGCCATGGAGGTATTGACGATTTCATCGTGGTCTGAGGCTGTCTGAGCCGTCCAGTTGCCTCCGGGCTGCTGCATTTTCACAAGCTGCTGAGCTCCGCGGCGATACCAGTCATGCTGTCCAAAGTAGCGGACATTGGCCATGCGTCCGGCGCGTTCCAGTCCGTACATGTAATAGAAGTAGTAGTCATTGTGTCCGGGGTTTGTGGCGACGGAGAAGTTTTCGGCCATCCAGCGGCGTCCGCGGGACATGGCGTCGCTGGTGAAAGCACCGCCGCAGCAGTCGGGTCGTCCTTCGGAGTCGACATCAGCATCATTCTGCAGCATGCGGGATGTGATGGCGATGGTGGAGAGTCCAGCAGCGGTCATACTGCCGCGAGTTTTGCGATCGCTGGTGTTGTAACCCCAGCCTCCGTTGGGCTGTTGTTCCTGGAGCCAGCGATGTTCGATGAGCTGCCATGTTTCGCGTGAGACTTTGGCACCTGCGAGGACAGCGTCGCGAAGTGCCAGAACGGCATATTGCCCGTTGCTGGCATCACCGCCCCCCGGTCCGCCCCCGCCTCCGGTCAACTGGTAGTTCCAGTATCCGGCGTTGGGGCCCTGGCGAACCTGGCTGCGTTCGAGCAGGGATGCGAGCAACTGGATTCTGGGCAGATCGCGCTCGAACTGTTCGGCGGCACAAAGGGCCATAATGGCGAGTGAGGTTTCGTAGACACCGGCACTGCCTTGCACCCCCTGAACGGTGAGATTACGGAGCCAGGCTAGTCCGCGCTGAATTTCGGGAGCGTCGACGGGGACGTCACAGTTGATGAGTGCGAGGAGTGCGATGGAGGTGGTGCCAGTGGTGAAGGCCGAGTAGGCTCCCTTGCCCTGCCATGATCCATCATCCTGCTGTGATGCGCGGAGCCATGCGGTGCCATTCTGCAGCGATTGCAGCACTGCGGCTCGGAGTTGCACATCATCCGGTTCCGCTCGCTGGGCGAACAGATGCGGCTGGCCGAGCGACAGGCAGGCGAGCAGGAGCAGTGCGGTGAGCAGGTGGCTGCTGAAGAATTTTTGAGTCATGCTGAACTTCCGGCAGACCTGCGCAGCCGCTGTACGGTGCTGGTGATTACCTGAGCTGTCTGATGAATTTCTGCGGCCGTATTGTTTTGGGAAAGCGAGAGTCTGATGGTGGAACGGCAGATCGCCTCGGGGATTCCCATTGCCAGCAGCGCCGGTGCCGGTTCGGCGGACCCGCTGGCGCAGGTGCTGCCGAGTGAGCAGGCGATACCGGCCATGTGCAGGCTCACGAGCAGGGCTTCGCCGGAGACGCCAGGGAAGGCGATACTGATGGTGTTGGGCAGTCGCTGTGTTTCGCTGCCGTGAATGTGGACGGGATTGCAGTTTTGCAGCAGCAGTTGTTCCAGCCGGTTTCGCAGTTCGGCGATGCGGTGGCTGCGGGCAGTCTGTTCTGCGTGCCACAGTTGCAGGGCTTTGGCCATACCGACGATGAGCGGCACGGGTTCTGTCCCGGGGCGTTTGCCGCCTTCCTGATGTCCGCCGTGGAGCAGCGGGGCGAGTTTGAGTCCGCGTTTCAGCAACAGTCCACCGACACCGCGTGGTCCATGAAATTTGTGGGCAGCGAAGGCGAGTGCTGCGGCGTCTGTATTGCGAAAACTGACGGGCACCTTGCCAACCGCCTGCACAGCATCCAGCAGCAGCGGTACCTGTCGTGAACGGCAGGCGGCGGCGAAGGCAGAAGGCTGCTGCAGAACTCCGGTTTCATTGTGAGCGAGGATCAGGCAGGCGAGTCGTGTGGAGTGATCCAGCAGATTACTGGCGACTGCATCGACGAGGCGGCCCTGGCTGTCGACGGGCAGATCCCGCAGCTGCAGCCCGCTGGCAGCGGCGAACTGGCAGGCTTCGCGGACAGCCGGGTGTTCTCCGCGAGTCAGCAGGATAGAGCCCTGTCGTCCGGCTGTCAGTCCGAAGACAGCGAGGTTAATAGCTTCGGTACCGCCACTGGTGAAGAAGACTTCTGCGGGATCAGCGTCAAGAATGGCGGCGATGGATTCGCGAGCGTCTTCGAGTCGGGTGCGCGCAGCACGTCCGAAGGCGTGCTGACTGCCTGGGTTGGCAAACCCCGCCTGCCAGCACTGGCAGATCGCATCCAGGACCTCCGGAGCGATCTGTGTGGTGGCGTTGTTGTCCAGATAGATGGAAGGCTGCATGGCAGCCGGCCCCACCGACACTGTTATTCCTTTTCCGGTCGGACGCGGACCTGCAGTGCGCCGAGCAGGCGAGTGATCTGGCGTTCTTTGTGGTCGATATTGAGGACATTTTCGAGCACGATGGCGCGGCGTTCGTTGCTGCAGTGAATAATCAGGCGACCCGAACGCAGCAGCAGGTACTCAAACAGGTCCGTGATTTCCTTGTCGATGCGAAGGTTGGGGGCACTGAAGCGTTCAAGGTTGCTGAGCAAACCGTGGTGGTGCAGCAGTTCGTTGCCGCGAACTTCCCAGTAATCGACGCGACGGCTGATCAATACAGCCACAAACAGCAGCAGCAGGATGGCAGTGAACAACATGTAAAAGGATGCGTTGGCAACCGGCTTGATTGCCAGCAGGCTTTGCAGCACTGCAGGGGCGAGATTTTCGTATTTGGTGAAGAGGAACCACAGGCCGATAGTAGCAGTAGAAAGAGCGAAGAACCAGGTCAGTGAGGTGGTTCGGGGGAATTCGAACGAGAGTACAACGAGGTTCAGAGCGAGCACGACGAGGAAGATGCGGGCGCACCACAGGTGGTAAGTCGGGCCGACTGCGGCGGGGGCCGGCTGCTGTTCAGTGGCGGCGGGTGTGGAGCCATCGGTACCGGCTTTGCCAATATCGGCGGAAGCGAGAAAGACCTGTGGCAGTACCGGTCCAGCACTGGCCTGCGGCTGTCCCTCGGGAATGCCGCCGTTTACCAGCATGATGATGGAGCAGATCAGGGACGTCAGCATGGTTGGGTACATGAAGACGATTTTGGGGTAGGATACGAGATAGATGCGATCCGGCAGTTCCGGAGCCTGCGGTTCGGTGACTGGCGCCGTGGCGGGCAATACACCGGCTGATTCTGAGGGAGCTGTTTCGCTCATGACTCTGACTCCATTGGAGGTACCGCGGGTGTGCAGCGCGTGTTGCGGCTGTTTGCGAGCAGCGTAGCACGCGGGACTTACCGGCAACAGAACACGCAGCCGATGTTCACAATCTTAGTTCGCAGGCGGGAATTCTGCGAGCGAAAGCGTGAAGATCGGCGAGTGCATTCCGGGGGGGAGGACTAAAACGCGGCCGAACAGTGGCGGATCACTGGATTTTTTAGGATTTTGGAAGATCCGGGTGTTTGCCTGCGTCAGCTTTGGCTGCTGGGAAACTGCCAGTTATCGGCAACTTCACCACCTTTCGCCACGACCACGATGCCGTCCCGCACGACGACAGGGCCAAAATCGCAGTTGGGCGAGGGGGCTTCGGAAGCTACAAGTCGGGCATTGCGGCCGATGCTGACGTTTTTGTCCAGCAGTGCCCCGTCGATGTAAGCGCCGTTTCCGATACCCCAGACGGTCCCGGTTTCCGCATCTGCCGCACTGCCCTCGGGATAGAAGTCGGCTCCCATGATGACTGTGTTGCGGATGGTCACGTTCTTGCCGACGTGTGTACGCATGCCGACCACGCATTTTTCGAGTACGGTGGAGGAGCCAACGAGGCAGCCGTCAGCAATCAGGCTGTCGCGAATGGTACAGGAGCCCATGCGTGTGGAAGGCAGAAACCGGGGGCGAGTGAAGATGGGTGCCTTGGGGTCGGCAAAACGAAATGGCGGGTCAGCCGCGGCGAGGGCCAGATTGGCATCATAGAAGGCTCGAATCGTTCCAATGTCTTCCCAGTAGCCATCGAACAGGTGTGTCTGGACATGGTGCTGACGGATGGCCATGGGAAAGATGTCTTTGCCGAAGTCATCATGCGTGGTGGATTCCAGCAGGGCAACCAGGAGTTCTCGATTCCACAGGTAGATGCCCATGCTGGCGAGGTATTCGCGACCGCGTGATTCGATGCCGCGCTGGTCAATCCAGGAAGAGGCGGTGCGGACTTTGGCGAGTGCGGCATCGTCCTTTGGTTTTTCGATAAACCCGTGGACTCGACCGCTGTCATCGAGCTGCATGATGCCGAAACCGCGAGCGGCGCCGGCATCAACGGGAACGGTGGAGATGGTGACGTCGGCCCCGGCGGTTTCGTGAGTTTTCAGCATTTCGCTGAAGTTCATGCGGTAAAGCTGGTCACCGGAGAGGATGAGCACGTAGCGATTGCGGGTTTCCTTGAGCAGTCGCAGCTGCTGTCGCACGGCATCGGCAGTGCCCTGAAACCAGTTATTGCCGTCGAGAGTTTGCTGGGCGGCGAGGATTTCCACGAAGCCGTTGTGAAACAGGTCAAAGTTGTAAGTTTGGCGGATGTGGCGGTGCAGGCTGACGGAATTGAATTGTGTCAGTACGTAGATGCGGCTGATCTGGCTGTTAATACAGTTGGAAATCGGCACATCGATCAGGCGGTACTTGCCGCCAACCGGCACGGCCGGTTTGGAACGATACTCGGTCAGCGGCAGCAGTCGAGTTCCTTTCCCTCCGCCAAGAATCAGGCATACGGCATCGAACATACGTACAGTTCCAGTGGTGGAGCGCGGTTGGGGTTGAATTCGGACGTGACCGGCCTGTCCACCGGCTGGTCGTGACGGCAGCTGTCTGCAGTCAGGCTGAATGCACTGCACAAACAGTGCCCAAAGCCGCCCGTAAAAGCATCATCGATTCTTTTGTGTGATGAAAAAACGCACGAAATCACGGATCCTGCTATCGGGAATCCGTGTTTTCTGAATCGAGAATCAGGCCAGCTGTTGAAAAAGCGTGCGACCGTGCCCGGCGTGTGAGCTTTTTTGGTGCAGGGCGTCTGTGTTCTGGGGTGACGGGAGGGGGTCAGGGACGCAGTTGGGTGTCGAGATCTGTGAGGACTTCATTGATCAGTCTGGCGCGCCAGGCGAGTGTGGAGCGATCTGTGGTGCGGCAGCGTTCGAGAAAGCTGTAGAGTTTCTGCCATTCGTTGAAGACGGCATCGACTTCGCGCTGCAGTTCGTTGGGTCGTGTTTCGAAATCGACCATGCGGTGCATCTGCTGAGTGCGTTTCAGGAAGGCTGCGGACGCGGCGAGTGCTTCATTGCGATATGTAGGGCGTTCTGAATTGAGCCACTGTCGAATATCCAGATCGAGCTGATCGGTGAGATCTTCAAGTGACGCGGCGACGGGTCGCAGTGTCTGCTGGCTGAGAGGTGCGGAATCACCGATATTGAGTTCGCGGCGAATGGCGGCGATATCGTCTTCGATTTCCAGAAGTTCTGTGATGACAGCCTGGACTTTGGTCTGGCGGAAGGTGGTCAGGAAGCGGCGTCCTTCTTCTTCGATGTAGGCATAGCTTTCTGTGACACGATTATCAGCTTCGCCGCGGTCCAGCAGATCTTGGAAGTTTTGTAATGTGCCGTAGAAATCGGAGGCAATGCTGAGCGAGCGAGCGGGGTCTTTGAAGCTGAGAATGCGTACAAGAGAGGTGCGAGTGTAGAACTGGTCGACGTCCTGCAGAAGTGCGGCGGCCAGTCTTTTGAGTTCGGCCTTGCTGGTGGTGTTTTCCATCCAGAGCAGTTCGTGCACGAGGTCATTGGCACTGGAAAGTCTTTGGACTGTGCGTTTGATGTAGGGGTTGCGGATGCTGGACAGCTGCGGCATGAGTGCGACGAGTGACTGATCGAAGCCGTTGTATTCGCTGACGATTTTGTCGTAGGGGTATTCGTCGACGACCATCGAGACGACTCGGGAAATTCGCTGCTGCAGTTTGCGTCCTGAATTGGTGATCTGAGTCGAGACAGCCGGGTCGCGAGCGAGTTCATCTGTGAGGAACTCGAGGGAATTTTCGAGGCCGGAGAGCTGTTGCAGGAGTGAGCGCCGATCAAGTGTGGGTTCCACCTGGAACAGCTTGCCGATTTGGCGATCGAGCTGATCGATGCGAGCGAAGCTTTGCTGTGTGGCGGAGCTGAGTCCGCGGGTCTGTGAAAAGCGAGTGGAGAAGATTCTCCAGTCGGCGTCGGCGGTGCGGAAGTCTTCCACGATGAGGCTGAGGTCGGCGCCGGCGGCCAGATCCTGATTGATTCTGTTGGTTTGTGAGCGGAGCCGTCCGAGGTCTGCGAGGAGTGAGCGCAACTGCGGATTGCGGCGGTAGTCGGCGTCGAGTGCTGCGTAGAGGTTTCCGGATTCGTCGAGGGCGTCTCCCATCAGTGTGGCGACGGTGCGACGATCGATTTTGGAGTAATCAGCAGAGCGACTGCGGGCGGTGGAACTGAGTGGTCGGAGTTCATTGCGGGTTCCCAGTCCGCCTGAGGGCAGGGGACGACTGCGATCGATATCCGAGCGGGTGATTCGGGTGGACTGCGCAGAGGCGGTCTGCAGCAGTGAGAGGCAGCAGAGCGTGAGCAGTGCTGATTTGAGGAACGAACCGAGCCTTGTGACCATAATGCAGACTCCTTTCCCTGCCGGCCAGTCCGTGGCCTGCCTGAGCGTTCCCTGCGCACTGCGCGCAGCGTCCGGTGGAGTCAGTGTAAGTGATGGGGCGATTTTTCTGGAACACCACTTATTAGTAGCTGAGTCCGTTTTTGCGGACGTGGATAAACGGGTCGAATTCGGTCGGCTTGCGGACGGCGTGAGCGGAAGTAAGGGTGACGACGCAGATGACGTGGTCCCCGGCCTCGATCTGACCGGTGATGGTGCCTTCCAGAGCGGCCATGGCTGCCTGCAGAACCGGCAGTCCGGAGTTTCCGGGGGTGCTGTCGATGCCGGCGAAGGCATCGGTGTGGGGGTCAAAGCCCTTGCCGAAGTGGCGAAACAGCACCGGGTCTCCTTTTTGCACCTGGTTCAGGACGACGGCGGTGCCGGGTGACAACCAGTCGACGAACCAGCGGGCTTTATTGATGGCCACAGTGATCTGGGGCGGGTTGAAGGAGGCCTGCTGGACCCAGCTTGCCAGCAGGCCGGTTTGCTGTCCGTCTGGTCCGGCGACTGCCAGAATGAAGACACCGCTGGGGACGCGTCCGAGGACCTGAGCGAGCAGTGGGATTTCGGCAGCGGCTTTAGGGGCTTCAGAAGTCATGATGGCGGTTCCGGGGCTGAGTCCAGCGGGTTGAGATTTGATTGCGGGGTGTCGGCATTTGGTGAGTGTCGCAGTTTGGCGGGGTGAATCCAGCGAGTGGAGCGGGGAGCAGCAGCTTCGTCGGGATTTTCCCAGTCGGACTGGTGGCTGTCAGTATGCATGGCCGGTTTTCTCGATATGCTGCCGACGTGCCACTGCTCTGTCGGCGGCGGGGCAGACTTGCAGGCGGTGCCGGTGGATGAGGGTGTTGCGGGGTTAATTACGGGTGACAGCCATGCGGCAGCCTTCGGCAGTGGACCAGATTCAGCAATCGGCGGCGGGGCATGGTGAACCTTGGGGTACTGAGCGGTCAGTGGCGATTGTGACGGGTGGTGGTCGGCGAGTGGGTTCAGCGATCGCTTCGATGCTGGCATTGCGTGGTCTGGATGTGGTGGTGCATTATGGGGCGTCGGCTGCTGCTGCGGCGGCAGTGGTGCAGCGGATTAGTGCGACTGGTGTGCGGGCACTTGCGGTGGGGGCAGATTTACGGGATCCGGTGCTGTCATCTGAGCGGGTCTTTGCGGCGGCCAGTGAACTGGGACCTGTGTCGGTGCTGATCAACAGTGCGTCGGTGTTTCAGAATTCCGGTCTGGATGAGGTAAATGCGGTGCATTGTGCAGAGCATGTCTCAGTGAATCTGCTGGCCCCGATATTTTTCTCGCAGCAATTCATGCGGCATCTGAGTGCTGATCGTTGCGGGCACATTATCAACGTGCTGGACTGGCGAGTGAATCGCCCTGGGGCCGATCATCTTGTGTATACGGCGACCAAGTCGGCATTGGCCAGTGTGACCAAAACGCTGGCTTTGCAGTTGGCTCCGCGTGTGCAGGTGAACGGTGTTGCTCCGGGGGCGGTATTGCCGCCGGAGGATCGTCCGGACTGGCATCAGCAGCGGGCATCGGAGCGAATTCCGCTGCGGCGAACGGGTGCACCTGGGGACGTAACGGCAGCGATAAGTTTTCTGCTGGATTCCGATTTCATCACCGGGGCAGTGCTGAATGTTTCGGGTGGTGAGGAACTTTGAGATTTTCAGGGGAACAGGATGACGTCGGACAACCGGAATCTGCAGGCATCAGCAGCACAGGCAGCCGACGAGTCGGATCGGCTGCCGCGAGTGCTGGGGCTGTTTGATGCAACCATGATCGTGGTGGGTTCGATCATTGGTTCGGGAATTTTCCTCAAGGTCAGTGCGGTGGACAGCAAACTGGCCGCATATGGTTTTGGGGCGATCATGGGGGTGTGGCTGTTTGTGGGGCTGATTACGCTGTGCGGTGCATTGGCACTGGCAGAACTGGGAGCGATGTTTCCTCAGGCTGGCGGTCCGTATTTGTATATTCGGGAGTCCTTCGGTCGTTTGCCGGCATTTCTGTGGGGCTGGTCTGAGTTTTGGGTGGTGCGTACCGGGTCGGTGGGTGCGCTGGCCTGTGCCACGGTGGTCTACTTCAATGAACTGGTGGCAGTTTCTGCGGTGTCTCAGACGCTGTTGGCGCTGGCGATTGTGGTGGGGTTGTCTGCGGCCAACTACCGTAGTACTCAAATTGGCGCCGGGATTCAAAGTCTGGCGACGGTCAGCAAGGTGTTGTTTTTGGCTGGTTTGATTGTACTGCCGTTTCTGCGCGGCGCGGTGGATTCGGGAAATCTGCAGCCGGTGCTGCAAATGCCGGAGGGGGGCGCGGCGTGGACTGCTTTTTTCAGAGCTCTGGGCGCTGCGATAGTGGCGGTGCTGTGGCCATATGACGGCTGGATCAATCTGGGGCCTGTCGCTGAGGACATTCGGGAACCGATGAAGAATGTGCCGCGGGCGATGGCGATTGGTCTGGGTCTGGTGGTGCTGGTCTATATGGGGGCGAATCTGGCGTATCACTGTGTTTTGCCGATGGCGCATCTGGCTCAGAGCGAGACTGTGGCTGCAGATGTGTTCGCAGTGATGTTTGGTCCGGTTGGTGCGACGATTGCGGCGATCGGGGTGATGATTTCGACCTTTGGTGCCACGAATTCGAACATGATCACGGGGCCTCGAATTTACCTCGCGATTGCCCGCGACGGCCTGGTGCCACAGTGGCTGCAGCGGATTCATCCCCGCTATCGGACTCCGGCCAACACCATCGTGCTGCAGGCTGTGTGGACCATTTTTTTGGTGATTCTGTTTTCGGTCTGGGATCCGAATTCCCCGGCGGACCCGATTCGGCCTGCGGAGACAGTGGGCCTCGAGGTTGCGGCAGCAGAGAGTGGCGGTGAGGCGGCGATTGTGGAGGCTGTGGCCGCTGAAGCTGTGGTGCCGCATTCGAAGCGAATCAAAGCGGCTTTTGATGTGCTGACGGATTCTGTGATCTGTGCCGGATTGATTTTTTATGGGCTGGCAGTGGCTGCCGTATACGTTCTAAGACGTACTCGCCCGGATGCCCATCGACCCTATTTAACATGGGGTTACCCGGTCACTCCGGCGCTGTTGCTGACCGCCTATGTGGGCGCATTTGTCAGTATGCTGATTGAATCGCCCGGTCAGACGCTAATGGTGCTGGCGCTGATCGCTGCAGGTGCAGTGTGGTATTACGTGGCGGGCGGTCATCGGCAGGCGTCCGGCATCCGCTGATGGCGGGCCGGCGATCGTGCTGGCGGTGCAGGAGGGGGTATCTGTGAGCGAGCAGCATTCCGAAATGCATTGCAGACCGGCTGCAGAACTGCTGGGTGATGCTGCCGTGTTGCTGCGGTGGGAGGGTGCTGCTGACGATTTTTTGGAGCGGTTGATTCCGGCGGTGCAGCGCAGAATCCAGGGGTTGTGCTGGCGTGGCGTTATGGATGTGGTACCGGGATTTGAGTCATTGACAGTCTGTTTCGATCCGCGGCAGTGTAGTGGCAGGGAACTGGCGGCGCTGTTGGAACGGCAAGCGGCAAGTTGCGAGCCGGTGTCTGATGAGGACAGACTGGAGTATCGGATTTCTGTGCGATTTTCGCGGGAGGACAGTCCGGATCTGGAGGAGGTCGCAGGATTGGCGGGTCTGTCGGTGCGGGGCTGTATTGAGTTACTGGCGGACTGTTGTTTTCGTGTGCGGATGATCGGGTTTGCTCCGGGGTTCCCTTACCTTGGCGGTTTGCCGGACAGCCTGAGGGTGCCGCGTCTGGCAACTCCGCGGCGATCAGTACCGGCCGGCTCGTTTGCAATTGCAGCGGGTCAGGCGGGATTTTATCCGCAGAGTTCTCCGGGGGGCTGGCGGCTGCTGGGGCGCACAGAGCGGACGCTGTTTGATCCGCTGCGTGCACCGCCGGGTCTGTTGCGGGCTGGTGATCTGGTGCGTATTGAGCCTTGCGGACCGCTGGGGGTGAAGGGGCAGTCTGTTAGCGGAGCAGGAAGACCATGAGGGGAGCGACGGTGTTGCGTGCCGGGACACTGACCACAGTTCAGGACTTTGGGAGGCCCGGTTATCGTCATTTGGGAGTATCGTCCAGTGGTCCGATGGATCAGCGATCGTATCGACTGGCAAATCTGGTGGTGGGCAATGCAGCGGGTGCCGCGGCTCTGGAAATGACCCTCGTGGGCCCTGCCCTGCTCTGGCATCAGTCCGTCTGTCTGGCTTTCAGCGGTGCTGAGATGCGGGTGGTGGTCAGGCTGCCCGGTGGTCTTGAGTGTGAAACAGGGATTGGCAGCCCAGTGCTGGTTCCCGCTGGATCGGTGACAGATTTTGGGGAGGCGGTGCGGGGGTGTCGCGGTTATCTGGCGGTGCGGGGTGGCTTTGGCGGGGCAATGGTGATGGGCAGTCGTTCCGGTCAGTTGCGGTCGGGTTTTCCAGGCTATTGCGGACGGCAACTGCAGCGGGGCGACGAACTGGAACTGTGTGATGAGCGGGGTGTCGGGGGGGAGTGTGGTGATGAGTTCGTGCAGTCTGAGTGGTTCGTTCGGGTGGCGGACATGCCGCCGGGCGGTTCGCAGCCACAGGTACTGCGGTGTTTGCCAGGGCGGCATCTGGATCTGCTGGATGCAGCGTCGCGGGATCGGTTTTGGGCGGGTCCGTTTGCATTAAGTGCGGAGTGTGATCGGATGGGTTATCGGTTGACTGGTGCGGAGCTGTCACTGGCGTCGGCGGTGCAGATTCGTTCTGAGGCAGTCGTTCCCGGGACGCTGCAATTATCCCCGGATGGACGTCTGTTGTTGTTGATGGCGGACTGTGCGGCGACCGGCGGTTATCCGCGAGTGGGGCATGTGATTTCAGCGGACTTGCCGGTGGCTGGGCAGTTGCGACCGGGCGACTGTGTGCGTTTTGAGCTGGTCACGATGGAACTGGCGCAGCGGGCTGTGAAGGAGCAGGAGCGGGGGCTGGCTTTGGTGCGGCTGGGTTTGCGCCGCGAATAAACCCGGGCGAATGAAGGGTGGTCATTTGCTTGAGCGTGTGGGTGACCGGGCGATGCCTCAAAATGATTTTTTCAACAGCATTGTGGCCAGGTGCTGGAAAAACAGGCGACGTGGAAACGTGTTAATCGGCGTGTTGTGTGATAGTACGCACGTGATGGCAGTCGGGCGTTCCACCTGGTTGTTTTTGTGAAGTGTGTACATTCGCAAGGTGAGTTTTGGTTGCAGTTTGATCTCTGTTAATATGGCCGGGTTTAATTGACGTTGTTCGCTGTTGCTCGGTACATTGGGGTTTCTGTTCTGTATTCCTGCCCTGCGTGTTTTTGAGGAGAGCGGATCGATGGCAAGTGCTGGCAAAGGTGCGCGGAAACGCGGCTTTACGCTGATTGAGCTGCTGGTGGTGATTGCGATCATCGCGATTCTGGTGGCCTTGTTGTTGCCTGCGGTGCAGCAGGCTCGTGAGGCAGCCCGGAGGACGCAGTGCAAGAACAATCTGAAGCAGATTGGTCTGGCGTTCCACAATTATCACGACCTGTTCAACACGTTTCCTCCGGGGTATATTTCCCCGATTGCGAACGGCAACACGTCATCTGAGGTGGGTGTTTATTCCTGGGGATCGTTCATTCTTCCTCAGCTTGAGCAGGTAAATGCGTTTCAAGCACTTGGTGTGGGGAATATCCCTTTGCAGGTGAACGCTGCGAACGCTGCAAATCTGAGGATTCTGCAGACTCCCCAGCCAGCATTTCGCTGTCCGACGGATGTTGGTCCGCAGCTCAACAATTTCGTCAGTCCGGCCCCTGCTGACAACTGGTACAACATGAATATCACGAATGGATCAGCACGGGTGCCGATTGCGACTTCGAATTATGAATCGCACGGCCCACTCCAGCACCTGCATCCCGCCAGATCAGCACGGGTGCCGATTGCGACTTCGAATTATGTGATGGTAGCCGGCACCGGTGTGAGCACGACACCGGCGGCAAATCCGAGCAATCGGGCTGCTGCTGCCTGTGCGCCGATGGGAATTGGCTTCCGCAATTCGAAGATTAACTTCCGTGACATTACGGACGGTACCAGCAATACGCTGCTGGTGGGTGAGCGTGCCTGGAAGTATGGTCCGGTGCTGGTTGGTGCGGCGACGGTATACGGCTTCAGTGCATCGATTTGTGATCAGTCATCAAGTGCGAATGTGAAGTCTGCAGCGATGGCCTGCTTAGGTCTGGGCTACAACGGAATCAACTGGAGTGCCAACAATCTGGTGCACCAGACGCGAGGATTCAGCAGTGGTCACACCGGTGGTGCGCAGTTCGTCCTCTGTGACGGCTCGGTGCGAATGATCAGTGAAAATATCGACTACAAGGCGACGGACAACGCCGTGCTGACTGACATGACGCGACATGTCACATCTCTGTATGCTCGCTTGCTTGTTCGTGAAGATGGCCAGATTGTGGGCGATTTCTGAGCAGCAGTTGAAAGGTTGTGAGTTATGAAGAAGACGGCAATTTTGTGTGTCTGTCTGGCGTGGGTAGTATCGCTGGTGTCCGGCTGCGGTCGTGGTGACATGCCGGAGTTGGGCGACGTGTACGGCAAGGTGACGCTGGACGGCAAGCCAGTGGCAAACATCAACATCCTGTTTACTCCGGAAACAGGCCGACCGGCTGGCGGAGTGACGGATGAAGAGGGGAATTACGAGCTGAAGTATCTGGAAGGGTACTCGGGCAGCAGGCTGGGTCCGGCGAAGGTGACGTTTGAGTGGTCACCGGGAGTCGAGCCGACGGCTGCGATACCGGCGAAGTACATGAAGGACGGCTTTTCGGTTGAGGTGAAGGAAGGTTCGAATGAGCTGAACTTCCCGATGGACTTGAAGTAGTCCGGCAGTGCTGGGCGGTAAAGCCCGCACAGCATTTATGGTGCAAAAAAAGAAGCTCGCCGGGTTCACCTGGCGAGCTTCTTCTGTAGTGGCTATTCACTTTTCGGTTTGAGTTCGTGGAACTGCTGAGCAAATTCTTCGTCGCCGGCGAGGCAACGATTGTTCATGGCAAGTTTTTTGCGGATGCGACCAACGGTCAGTTTGGCTGGGCTGGTCAGTCGGAGCACCAACTGATCGGCTGAGAACTGTTCCAGTTCGCGGATGGACTGAATGCCGAGGAAGTGGAACGCATCGCGTGCTTCGGAGTCGTTTTGGAAGACGACATCGAGGGGAGCATCTACGGGAATCCGTGATCGTCCCAGTTTACTGGCATCACCAGTGTCGCGCAGGCCGGTGGTCAGCGTGGCTTTGCGGACACCTTTGCGAGGTGCATTCAGGCCGGAAAGATCGCCTGTTGCGTCGGCAACTTCAATGGGCAGCCGACGGACAACTGGTTCTGGCTGAACGACAGGAACGGGAATCTTATCAATTTGAACAGGGGGCTTTTCAGGGACGGCTGCCGGTTTTTCAACGCGGGCTGCGGGTTTTTCCTGTCGTACCGGGACCTTTTCAGCCCTGGCGACGGGTTTTTGCACTTTGGCAGGTTTGCTGACCGGCTTAACGGTCGGCTTGCCGGCTGGCTTGGCAGTCGGTTTGCTTTTCTTGACGGCCACGGGGGCCGGTTTTTTGCGAACCACTTTTTTGGCTGGTCGTGACGCGTTTTGGGGAGGCGCTGACACGGTCCGGCGCGGCTTAGCAGCCTTCTTGATCGCCTTCTTCGCCATATTGCTGTTCCGGTTTCGGTGACACCAGGGACTGTTGACCGTTTGAAGACTGTAACAGCCGTTGACAGAGTCAGCCGGCATAGTTCAGCCCTGCTTACACTCATGCCAATATACAAATGTCGGGAGCACGTTTACTCGGAAAGTCCCGGATGTTCCTCAAAAAAGTCTCGAACCAGTTCCATTTCGTCGTCTGTCAGGAGCCCTTCACCCCACCGGAGCATCTGCGGATGAACTCGCCATCTTCCCAGAGCTTCCAGAACTTCCCCTTCGAAGGCCGGTGATTCGTTGGCGACCAGTTGTTCGTAAGACGCAGCAGCGATGGTTAATTCCTGCAGAATTCCACGGGAAATACCCGCTTCACGGGAAAGCTGCAGGCAGCGAACTCGTGATGGCAGCCAGTGATTGTTGAGGTGATGCACGTTCCTTGGACCCTCAAAGGCAACTCGCAACAGCGGATTCTGGCGATCTGTGGCAAGACTGGCCAAAAGTTCAGTGGAAGCAAAGAGGATTCTGGCTTCGAGCGGTGACGGGCTTGAGCTATTGGTGTGGCCCCAGCGGTCCCAGGTGCGGAGCACGGTTTCCATCTGGATCTGTGGTGCCATTCCGGCGAGAGGCGGGTAGAAGTGCAGCAGGTCAGAACCGTTGCGTTCGGATTCGGTGGGTTCGAGCGAGTAGCGAAGCAGTCCGTCAAGTGACAGCAGGAAAGCCGCCCTGAGAGTGACGTAGGTCAGGTCGCAGGGAACCTGGTGAGTGGATCTGGAATCCATGGTTTAAGGTGTCGTGATTAATGGGAGTTTGCGTGGGGCTGGATCATCGGGGTGTCGCGCTCTGTGTGGTGCCTGCCTCACCCTGGCATGCGGGACAGCAAACACAAGAAATATGGTGAGAAAGGGGCGGAAGCGGATGTTGCCGGTTTTCACCAGGTCGGGCTAACCTGTCGTGGCGGCTGGCCTGGCGATCAATTTCGCCGCGAATCTGCATTTCTTGCAGCGGACAGCATACGGCGGTCGATGCCCTGCAGCGGGCGGATATCGATCAGCCACTGGTCTCGCTGGCTGTCGGGGCTGCCGTAGCGTGTGTGCAGTTCTCGCAGCCGCTGCAGTTTGCCGGTGACATTTAGCTCGGCCGGGTTGCTGGTGCCAGGCTCGCGTCCCCAGAGTATCCGCGAACCGCCTTTGGTGCGCAGTTCGAACTGCAGTTCATCGGTGGATTCGGGGAGTGTGACATTTCGGGGAACGACGATTGCGGCAAGGTTCAGCAACTGCCACCAATTATGTGATTCGTCGGCGTTTTGCAGGAGCACTTCGGCGAGGCGGGCGGCGGCGGTGACAGCGGGGTCGCCCCAGGTTTCCCCGAGTCGTCCGGCGGGAGCACTGGTGATCTGTTCAATCACGGGGAATGTCTGCACGTCACGGGCATTGAAATCGCGTGCGGGCAGCAGGATGCCGTGGCGATCGACGGGGTAAAATCCATCGATGCCGCAGACCATCGCCACAGGTTCGCGGTAGATCACATCGACGACGATGCGAGCCGGCCAGCGTTTCTGCACCGAAATGACTCGTTCAATCCACGGGTGGGTGTGGAATGCCGCAGCGACTCGTTCGCTGACAGTGGGATCAAGCAGTGAAAGCTGTTCGCCGAGTCCGGTTGTACTGAAGACCTGTCCGGCAAGATTTTGGGGGATCCATTCGGGAGCGGGTGGCAGCGTAACGGTTGCGGGGGTGAGCTGGAATTCGGGTCGGCTGGCAAGGACCGGTGAGAGCCGCTGGTACAGGGGAATCAGCAATCCGACGGCGGTGGCGACCGCGAAGTACACGAGGGTTTTGGGTCTGAACAGGACGCGCCGCCAGCGTGGTGCGCTGGCCGGAGTGGCGGCACCCTGTTTGCTGGCTGTGGTTACTGATCCTGGTGAGCGGGGCATGTGGAAACAGGCTGTGATTTCGGGGAAAACTGTTTTCTGAAGTCTACTGCCTGTGTGAATTTCGTCAGCCGGAATCAGGGGGAAAGTGGCGCGCGGCATCGTGGTTTGCGTGTGATGCGATCGTGGGGGCAGGCTGCGGGAAGTATGCGGGTTGTGTCTGTGGGGCGTGTGATCGTGCTGAACGGGAAAGCAGATGCGATCGGCAGAGCCGTCACAATCCGCAGACGAGGCAACTCCAGTTCTGCTGTCAATTTGCTCATTTTGTGTGGCAGCCGTGCAAACGCTGGTGGCTTTCGGCAGAAATTCCCTCGCGTTTTGTATTTCGTGCCGATCCTCCAGAGCAGTGCAGCAGCAACGGCAGCGGCATTTTTTGTCCGGCGGCCGGTATTCCTTGAGTGAGGACTGCACTGAAACGGAGTTTGCGCCGCAGAGGATGCGGTGCATCGCAGAAGGGAACCCCCATGCGACTGAAATGCCTGTATCTGGCGGCCACGACGGCTGCTCTGTTGTCCGGCTGCGCTGCTGGTCGCAGTGCTTCCGTGAATCTTGTGGAGCAGGTGGATGTGCCACCTTCCCACTCCGGGCAGTACAATCCGCGATCAGCCGACGGAGGCCGTCGCAGCAGTGCCCCGGATGCTGAAGATGCCTCGGATTCTTCGGCTTTTCCGCGGGGGAAAAGTGTGAGTCGGTCGCGAGTGACCGAAGTTCACGCGGAGCCGTAGAAAGCGTCTGCTGAGGAACTGGATGCCTACATCATAGAGACCGGTCTGCTGACTCGGCTGCACGAGCGAAATTCTGAGTGTGTGGACGACGGCTCGACAAGACGACAGAGGACAGTCCCCTCTGCAACCGTCTGAGCGAGCGATTCCGTGAACACCGTGAGTCAGGCCCGTTTGCGACTCCGCTTTGCGACCGCCTGCGTGCGAACTTTCGACGAGACGCCTACCGCGACGACAGCCGGCACCCGCTGTGTGATCGTCTGCGTGAGCGACTGCATGGCGATGTCGATCATCCGCTGTGTGACAGGATCCGCGATCGACGGCATGGTGAGGGCGAGCGTTCGCTGGGCGACTGCATTCGCAGGCGGCTGAACGGTGAAAGTGAGCGTCCTTTATGTGACACGCTGACATCCTTGTTCTGCTGCGAAGTGCCTGACGGTCCGTGGCCCTTCTGCGGAACGGAAACCTGGAGCCCGACGGTAAAGAATTGCCAGCGCAGCAGTAATTTCCGCACCGTGATACCCCAGCCGGCAGCGCCACAGCCCTATCATGCTCCGAGATCGAACGATCAGCCGGATCCGCGGGACCTGCACACGCCCACAGACAGCGCGTTACCACAGGTCCCAGACACTGTGCCGATGCCGTATGATGTGCCGAATGTACCTGAGTCTGTGCCGGGAGAAAACCTGCTGGGTGCACCGGGGCGTGGCAAAATCGTCGAGCCTCCGCTGTGATTCAGAATCAAGGAACGGGGCCCTGCTCCTGCCATCGAGCCGATGGCGGAGCCGACGCCGGAAGCTGGTACAGATCTGACTCCGGAGCCGGATGTCGCCGGCGAGCCGCTGCCAACTGCTGTCGAAGAGAACACAGGCGGAGTACCGACGGAATCGGAAGAGCGGGCGACCGAGCGTCCTGAGCTGCCGCCTCTGCCGTCAGCCGAGCTGCAGCCAGCGATGGAAGTGCCCGCTTCCTCAACCGCCTGTACCGGCACCTCGACTGCGTCAGACTCGAGTTCCACGGAGTTTTCAGCGACGTGAGTGACTGTGGGGATCGGAGTCAGCCTGAGCTGAACTGTAGCCGGGGATCAGTCGCAGTGCGACTGATCAACCCGGCTGTTTCTTTTCTTTCGGCGGGCGGAAATATCGTTTGGATTCGTTCACGGCGGTTCTGCGGGTGGTGAGTCGGACCAGCAGGGTCATCAGGTAATCTTTCCAGCCGGGTACGACGTACTGTCTGCGCTTCTCGAGTGCTCGCAGGGCCAGTTTTACGACACGCTGCGGTGTCTGGGAGGTGTGTTTTTCCAGCCAGCCGACGGCCCCTGCTATGTCAAAGAAATCGGTGCGAGTGACCCCGGGGCAGAGAGCGATGACGGTGACACCGCGGCTGCGGGCTTCGGCCCACAGGGCTTCGCTGAAGTGAAGAATGTAGGATTTGCTGGCAGCGTAGGCGCCCATGAATGCGACAGGCTGGAAGGCGGCCTGCGACGACACATTCATAATGGCCCCGCGTCCTCGGGCCAGCATGTCCGGGAGAAATCGGAGGGTCAGGTCGGTCAGGGTCAGCAGGTTGACGTGCAGCATGCGTCGCACGTCTTCCGGATCCGTATTTTCAATTTGTCCGATGATGCCTGTGCCGGCATTATTGATCAGCAGTTCGACCTGCACTCCGAGGCGTCCGATTTCTTCGTACAGCAGTCGCCCGGCTTCTGGTTCAGCAAGGTCGATGGTGACGACATGGCAGCGTGTGCCGTGTCGGGTATTCAGATCGGTGGCCAGAGCCGTCATGCGATCTTTACGGCGTGCGGCAAGGATCAGGTGCATTCCGCGACTGGCGAGCTGCACGGCAAACTCGGCTCCGATCCCGGAAGATGCGCCGGTGATCAGCGCCCAGCGATCGTTGAAACTGTCCAGCACGTCAACATCCCGACCAGCAAATCAGCGTCAGTGATTGAACATGAATTCGCGAGTATTCATCAGGGCCCAGACGAGATCCTGAAAGGCTTCGCGTGTGGCGCGAGCGGAATCGATGGGGTTTCCGGCCGCGTCGGTCTGTGGAGAGATTACGTAATCAATGGCGGTCTGCAATTCTGCAGGGGCTGGTTTTCTGGAAAAGGCGACGAGGTAGAGTTCTTCGATTTTCTGTGCCGCGGTGGTTTCTGCTTTGGCAAGTTGCTCGGCCCGACCACTACCGGAGGCCAGTTTTCCGCGAATATCGCCGGCGTTCATCAGGTGCAGGCTTTGTGAAAGGCTGGAAGACTGTCCGCGTTCGCATTCACAGACGCTTTCGTTCTCGGGCCTCCCGAAGACTCGCAGAAACGGCGAAGCCGTATTGTAACTGTTGTCCGGCAGGGCAATGGCACGGGTGCCTGGCGGCAGATTGGGGAAATCGGTACGAGTCCCGGCGAGGTCATCGATGGCATCCAAAAGCACTTCCGCCTGCAGCCGTCGAGGGTAGTAGCGACTGTAATTTTGCTGATCCACCAAGTTATCGGGAAGCGGCGAGGAGCTAAGCTGCCATGCGGAGGATCCGACCATCAGTCGGATGAGCCCCCGCAGATCGAAGCGACTTTCAATAAAGTACTTTTCCAGTGCAGCCAGAAGTTCCGGATTGGTTGGCGGATTGCTGTCCCGAATGTCGTCTTCCGGTTCGATCAGCCCGCGTCGAAAGAAGTGTTTCCAGTAGCGATTGACAAGTGCGCGGGCGAAGAACGGGTTGTCGGGAGCCGCCATCCAGTCAGCCAGCAGCAGGCGGGGGTCCTGATCGGGAGCAAGTGCAGGAATGGCTGTACCTAGTGCGGCCGGGGCCACGGCTGCTCCGGTGCGATTATTGACCGCTGTAGCTGCTCCGCGTTTATGGAAAATCATGTCTTCCCCGCGAGTGGCCGTGGGTTTGCGTCCAACCTGTGAGAAGAAGGCGGTGAGTCCGTAGTAATCGTTCTGGCTCCAGCGTTCAAACGGATGGTGGTGGCACTGGGCGCACTGCATGCGGACTCCCAGAAACAATTGGGCAACGTCTTCCTGCTGCTGTTTCGGCTCTTTGACTCGCTTGTACCACGCGACCGGCGGATTGCCGATCACGGTGCCGGTGGCAGCCAGAATTTCGCGGACGAACTGATCGTACGGTTTGTTGGCCAGCAGGCTGTCACGTACCCAGGCATGAAAAGCGAAATTGGAGGTGATGTCGCTGGCATCGTCCCGACGGTTTTTCAGCAGGGAGGTCCATTTATTGGCGAAGAAATCGGCGTGTTCAGGACTTGCCAGCAGCCGATCAATCACCAGATCGCGTTTGTCAGCGGCAGTGCTGGCCAGAAATTCAGAGGTTTCTGCGGCGGTGGGCAATCGCCCGGCGACGTCCAGCGTGACGCGGCGGAGGAACACGGAGTCATCGGCCATGGGTGAGGCCGGCACGCCCAACTCCCGCAGATTGCTGAAGACCAGCGTGTCGATGAAGTTCTTTTCGGACGGGAAAGTGTTTACCGCTGCACCGAGCGGCACAGAGGCGTTGAAGACTGAGACCAGTCCCTGATATCGAACCATAACTGAGACCTTGCCGGGCAGGTCTGAGACTCGCACCAGGCCGATTTCAGACACTTCAGCCATGGCCCGATCATTCGACTCGTAAAGTGCCCGCTGCGTAACGTCGCGAACGCTGCCGTCGGCATATTCAGCGGAGACCTGCAGCTGCTGGTTTTGCTGCCGCTGGACGGTACCCTTTGACGGATTGACACACAGGCGGACCAGAGCCGGTGCGGAATCACCATCCCAGACTGCTCCGTTGCGAATCCATTCTGTCAGTATTTTAGCGGCATCTGAGTCTTCGGTCATCCGGCGACCGCCGCCGTGCGGCACTGCTCCGGTGGCTTTTTGCAGCAGCAGGCTGTTTTCTGGCACGGCCGGGAAGAGACGTCGGCCGCGCGCTTCTTTTACCAGGTGTTCGTAATCTTCGGCGGGTTCGAAACCGAGGAGCGACAGATGAAAACCGTTCTGTCCATTGCCGGCTTTGGCGTGGCAGACACCGGCGTTGCAGCCGTGCCGGGTCAGCATCGGCATAACGTCGTTCACGAAGCTGACGGCGGGCGATTCAGGCTGTTCGGCTGCTGTGCCGCTGGCGAGTGCTGCGAGACAGCAGACCATCGCGGAAAACATTGCGAAACACCGATGAAAGTTAAATTCTCTGAGCATTTCGACCAACCTGAAATTGTCTGCCCTGACCTCTCCCGTGTCAGACCAGCTCTTTCATGGGCTCGCGAATGTCCACCAGGAACTGCGGTCGTCCGGTGGGATCGGAAATGGTCGTGTTCATCACGTCGATCCCCAGATTGTGATAGGCGGTTCCGATAATTTCCTGCACGTCGACGGGACGCGACACTGCGTACTCACCCAGTCGATTGGTGGCACCAATCGCCTGGCCGGTCCGCAGTCCGCCACCGGCCATCAGGGCGCAACTGACCTGTGGCCAGTGGTCGCGACCGGCGCCGTCGTTGATCCGCGGGGTGCGGCCGAATTCGCCCCAGACCAGTATCGTGACGTCCTGCAGCATGCCCCGCTGCTCAAGATCCAGTATCAGGGCACTGACGGCCTGGTCCAGTTTTCGACCGTGATCACGCACAAGGTCAAAGTTCTGGCCGTGGCTGTCCCAGCGTCCGTAGGACAGGGTGACTGAACGGACACCGGCTTCCACCAGCCGACGGGCCATCAGAATCTGTTCGTTGCAGGTGGGCGCCCCGTCGTACTGATACTTATAAGGTTTGCCGTCGCCGTAGCGTTCCCGGACTTCAGTCGGCTCTTTTGAAATATCAAGGGCATCGGCCAGCTTGCTGGATGTGAGAACCCCAAATGCTGCCTGTGTGAAGGCATCCATCCCGTTCATGGTGCCGCGGCTGTCGGCCGCTCTTTTCAGGTGGTCAAGACTGGCCAGCAGGGTTTTGCGATCTTCAAGGCGATCCAGAGAAATACTGTTGAGAGTGAGATCTTCCATGCCCTTGCCATTGGGGCGGAACGGTTGATAGGCGGCACCCAGAAAACCGGCTGGGCCTGGCTCCGACCAGGGCACGTGCGCGGTTTTTTCGGCGAGGGCGACAGAGGCGGGAATCCCCGGATCGTGCTGTCCATAGAGTTTTGCGAGAACCGAGCCGACGGCCGGTCGACCGCCGATCGATTCCACATTGCGGCGATTCCAGCCCGTGAGGCACTGAAAGCCGTCATGGGCACCCTCACAGCCGACCACCGACCGGACGACCACCAGTTTGTCCATGATGGCGGCCAGTTGCGGAAAGCATTCACCGATCTGAATTCCGGGCACCGCCGTGTCAATCGGGCTGAATTCCCCGCGAATTTCACGGGGCGCTTCCGTTTTGATTTCCCACATGTCCTGGTGCGGTGGCCCGCCACCAAGGAAAATATTGATGATGGCCTTGCCCTTGCGGGCATTTCCACTGGGAGTTGCTGCTTCGGCACGCATCAGGGATGCAAGAGTTGCCGGGGCAACCGAGCCCATGGCGAAGCCGCCGATCTTCAGGAAACCGCGACGGGCAATGCCGTCGCAGTAACGGGCAGACTGGCCGAGAATCGTCAGCATGTGGAAATCTCCGGTGATCAGGAGGGAACCGGAGCACCGGCAACTGCAGTAAATGCGTTTGCCGATGCGAATGAGGCAGGACGCGAACCAATGGAGACCTGAAGTGAATTCGACAGTCTCGGGAGTGAACCCATCGAGCGATTGTCAACTTCTACGGAAATTCTGGAGCAAAAGGCGGGCGGAGTCCAGCCTTGCTGCCGGGCGGGAGGTGATTCCGGGGGAAATTCCGGGCGAGTGAAATAGGGAACATGCGTTTAGATACCGGTGGGGAAAGTGATGTTCTTGCCGACAGCCTGTTCTGAGTGGTCCGAGTGCTGTAGACTGCTGGCTGGTCTGCTTTGTGAGATTTCACCTGAGTTTTTCAATCCTGGCACAGCGAAAGGCATTCCATGCGGATTTCAGTGCGATGGCTGGCGGCTTTGGCCGTTTTGCTGCAGTTGGTGTTTACGGGGTCGGTTCAGGCGCAGGACAAGTGGGTTTCGCTGTTTGACGGCAAGACTCTGGACGGCTGGGAGAAGATTGGCAGCGACAAGAGCAACTGGGCGGTGTCTGACGGGGCGATTCAGGGCAGTGGCGATGCATCAATGCTGGTCTGCACCAAGGGGCCTTACAAGAACTTTCGTTACCGTGCCGAGATCAAAATCAACGACAAGGGAAACAGTGGTCTGTATTTCCGCACGACTCGCAAGCCCGGATTTACGGACGGCTACGAGGCGCAGATCGACAGTACTCATACGGACCCGATTCGTACGGGTTCAATTTACGGCATGAACCATGTTTACAAGCGGCTGGTGGAGCCGGACACGTGGTTTACGTATGACCTGGAAGTGCGGGACGACATTTGGCGTGGTCGCCCGATGACTCGAATTCGCGTGACCGTGGACGGCAACGAGCTGTACGAATATCTGGATTTCGCTTTGACCTTCAAGGAGGGGTACTTTGCCTTCCAGCAGCATGATCCGGGCAGTCGAGTTTCGATTCGCAAGGTGGAAGTGATGGAGCTTCCCGAGAAGAAGTGAGTGAATCCGGATTGTCAGCAATCTCGGCGGCGGCATGGGTACCATGCCGCCGGTTCTGTTTTTGTTTTCTGCTTTGGAACTGCCCTGCCCCATGCCTCTGCTGAGTCTCAAGAATCTGAGTTTTACTTTTACGAAGCCGAATCTTTTGGAAAATATCACGCTGCACATCGAGCGTGGTGAGCGGATTGGCCTCGTTGGTCGCAACGGGGCCGGCAAGTCGACCCTGATGAAGCTGATAGCGGGGGGGTTGCGTCCGGATGACGGTGTGATTGAACTGCAGTCTGAGGCGATTGTGGCTCGTCTGGAGCAGGAGGTTCCGGCGGGCGGTGAGCGAACTGCATTCGAAGTGGCGGCGGACGGTTTTGGATCGCTGGGCAAGTCGGTCGCGGACTATCGCAGTCTGGGTCATGCGATGATTGCCGGACATCGGCTGACAGCGGCCGAGCAGAAGCGGTATGAGCAGGCCAGCACGGATCTGGCGAATGCCGAGTCGTGGTCTGCGGCGGACGATCTTGAGGAACTGATGCTGGAGATGCAGTTATCTCCGGACGTTAAGTTTGCCTCGCTGTCTGCGGGCATGAAGCGACGGGTATTGCTGTCTGCGGCGATGATTCGGCGTCCGGATGTGCTGCTGCTGGACGAGCCGACGAACCATCTGGACATTGAATCGATTGTCTGGCTGCAGGTTTTTCTGAAGCGGTTCGAGGGGACTCTGATCTTTGTGACTCACGATCGCGTTTTTCTGCAGGAGCTGGCGAATCGCATTATTGAGGTGGATCGGGGTCGAGTCTTTGACTGGACGTGCAACTATCAGACGTTTTTGGTGCGGCGTGATGCATTGCTGGCAGCGGAGGCGATCGAGCAGGCTCAGTTTGATAAGAAGCTGGCGGCGGAGGAGGTCTGGATTCGTCAGGGAATCAAGGCTCGCAGGACTCGCAACGAGGGGCGTGTGCGGGCGTTGAAGGCGATGCGTGAGGAGCGGAGTCAGCGGCGGCAGAAGCTGGGGACAGCGAAGCTGCAGCTGCAGGAAGCTGAGCGTTCCGGAGCACTGGTGGCTCGACTGGAGAATGTGTCGCATGCCTTTGGCGAAAAGATGGTGATTCGAGATTTTTCAACGACGATTTTTCGCGGGGACAAGGTCGGGATTATTGGTCCCAACGGGGCCGGCAAGTCGACGCTGCTGCGGATTTTGCTGGGGGATTTGCAGCCAACATCGGGTAAAGTGAGACTGGGGACAAACATCTCGGTCGGCTATTTTGATCAGTTGCGCAGTCAGCTTGATGATACGAAGACAGCGCGTGAGAACGTCAGTGAGGGCACCGATCAGCTGATTATCAACGGTCAGAAGAAGCACGTGATGGGATTTTTGCAGGACTTCCTGTTCAGTCCGGATCGGGCTCACACGCTGGCCGGTTTTTTGAGTGGTGGCGAACGCAATCGCCTGCTGCTGGCGAAGATGATGTCGAAGCCGTCGAATGTGCTGGTACTGGACGAGCCTACGAACGATCTGGATGCAGAGACTCTGGAACTGCTGGAGGACGTACTTCCGGCGTTCGGCGGGACGGTGTTTCTGGTGAGTCACGATCGGGCGTTTTTGAATAATGTGGCAACCAGCCTGATTGTCTTTGAGGGCGACGGGCAGGTGGGTGAGTATGATGGGGGGTATGACGACTGGATTCGGGTGCTTGATCAGCGTCAGCAGGCAGCGCTGCGGCAGCCGGACAAGGCTGCTGTGAAAGCGGCGGCTGCTGATGTCGGGTCTGGTCCGGCGGCGGCTGCTGTTCCGAAGCGGCGTCTAAGTTTCAAAGAGCAGCGGGAACTGGAAGAATTGCCGGAGCGGATTGCGAAGCTTGAGCAGCGGCAGAAGGAACTGAATGCTGAGCTGGCAGCACCCGGTTTTTATCAGTCCGGTGGAACTCGGATTGCCGCGGTGACGACAGAGCTGGCCACGGTCAGTGATGATCTGCTGCACTGTTACGAACGCTGGGAGTTGCTGGAGAGCGGCAGTTGACTGTGGTGTGTAGTCGCCTGTCAGGCTGGAGGCGGAAAGCGATGGTGGTCGTTCGAACGCTGTTGATGGTTGTGGTGATGGTGATGGGGCTGTTGTCTGTTTTTCAGCGGAGCATCATGTATCCAGCGACTCGGGCCCAGCGTCTGCCGGTGGCTGCATTTCCAGAGACAGCGAGGCTGTTTGCGGCTGCGTCGGACGTGCGGCTGCGGACTGCTGATGGTGCACAGATTGGCGGGTGGCATTTGCGAGCGCAGTCCGGCCGGAACAGTCGGCTGATGCTGCTGTTTCATGGCAATGCCGGTCATCGGGCCGGACGCACGGGCTGGTACCGACTGGCGGCTGGTCTGAAATGTGATGTGCTGGCGATTGACTATCATGGATATGGTGATTCCGAGGGCAGTCCGACCGAGCAGCATCTGATCTATGATGCTCAGGCGGCCTGGCAGCATGCGACTGGTCCGCTGGGGTATCTTCCTGAGCAGATTGTGATTACGGGCGAGTCGCTGGGTGGCGGGGTTGCAGTGCGTCTGGCGGCGGACGTTTGCCGTGCCGGCCAGCAGCCGCATGGTTTGCTGCTGATGGCGACATTTGATTCAATGCTGAATGCGGCTGGCTTTCATTTTCCGTGGGTGCCGGTGGGGCTTTTGCTGCTGGATCGCTGGCATTCCGACCGGCACATAGCGGATGTGAACTGCCGGATTGTGCAATACCACGGAGATCAGGACTCGGTGGTTCCGCTGCCGCTGGGTCAGCGACTGCACCAGCAGGCTCGCGCTGTTTCCCGCGATGGCAGGGCGAAGCTGTTTCGTCTGCTGCGGGATTCCGGGCACAATGGTTTGTTGCAGCAGCATGCAGCAACATTTCGCAGTGAACTGGCTGAATTGTTCGATAATTGATCTGCTCAGTGGCGGATTTCTGTTGAGATCAAGTGTTTCGGTGGCGGATTTTGGTTGCTGTTTGCCGGCTGAGTATCCTTTGAGGCGGGGGGCTGCGGCATGAGTAGTCAGCGTTTGGGGCTGTGGCTGTTGTGTCTGATCTGCGTGTGTTGCTGCAGTTCGTACAGCATTGCGGATGAGGTACAGGTGGTCGTGGGGGGCCGGATGCTGGCCGAGGGTGGTGACTGGAAGCCTGAAATCAGTCTGCTGACGGCTCCGTTTGGCGTGGCATTTGATCGTGCTCAGACGATGTGGATTGTAGAGCTGGAAGGTGGGCGTGTGCATCGTCTGTCGGCCGACGGGCGACTGCAGCAGGCTGGCGGTGACGGATCACGCAGTTACAAGGGGGATGGCGGGCCACTGTCGCAGGCGACATTTGACGGTATGCATAACTGTGCTGTGCTGCCGAATGATGATTTGCTGATTGCAGACAGCTGGAATCACTGTGTGCGGCGTGCCTCTGCTCAGTCGCAACTGATCAGTACGATTGCGGGAACGGGCAAGCAGGGTTTCAGCGGGGATGGTGGCCTGGCGACTCAGGCGACCTTTGATTTCGTGATGTGCATTACACTGAATCCGGCGGCCACGGTGCTGCATATTGCGGATCTGAACAATCGTCGTATTCGAGCGTTGGATTTGCGGACGGGAGTTGTGCGAACGGTGGCGGGTAACGGCAAGAAGGGGGCCCCGGCGGACGGCGCTGCTGCCGTGGATGCTCCGCTGGTTGATCCGCGAGCGGCTGCTGAGGATTCAGCTGGGCGACTGTATGTGCTGGAGCGCGGCGGGCATGCGCTGCGAGTGGTGCTGCCTGACGGCACGATTCACACGGTTGCGGGTACCGGACGGCAGGGTTTCGCTGATGGCGGTCCTGCTGAAGCTCAGTTTGGTGCACCCAAGCATTTGTGCGTGGGTGCGGGCGATCGAATTTATATCGCTGACGATCAGAACGGCGCGATTCGGGTCTATGACCCGCAGACGCGGCAGACAGGGACGGTACTGGGGCGCGGTCTGGGGGATCCGAAGATCAGGCTGAAGAACCCGCACGGCGTGACGGTGCACGACGGTTGGCTGTATATCGTTGATATGGGGAACAACCGGATTTTGCGGATGCGCGAGCCCGCAGTGAAATAGTCTGTCAGGTGCGGTGCAGCGGCGCTGGCCGTGGAGTTTACTGGCCGGAGAGGTCAAGGCAGATGGCGGTGCGTCCGTTACGGAGCCATGCGCGATTGCCCACTGCGATCGGGTGGTTCCAGGTCTTGTCATTCAAGGCGGGGATTCGACCCAGTTCCTGCAGCTTTTCGCCATCTGCTTTGAGCAGCACTGCGTCACCGTTTTCTGCGGCTGCCAGGATGCAGTCGGAATCGGGTAGCAGGATGGCTTGACCGAAACCGTAGCGTCCGCCCTGCCAGCGGCGTTCACCCGTCTCAGCGTCGATGCATGAGAACACTGCCTGATTGAAGCCGTATATGCGGCCTTTGTGAATCAGTGAGTCATTGAATGATGGTCGCAGCCGTTTCGATGTCCAGCGTTCCGTGAATTTCCACTGTCCATCGGCCAGCCTGACATCAATTCGCTGCATGCCGGCTCCATCACCGAGTGCTGTCAGCAGGCTGTCGGGGCCGAGCGGCTGCAGGTCGACCATCGGTACATTTTCCCAGCCGTTCGGTTTGTGCTGGAACAGCACTTTGCCGGTGCTTGGTTCGATGCCGCGAATCCCGCTGCCATCACCGAAGATCAGGCAGCGCTGGCCGGCCAGTGTCAGCAGTCTGGGAGTGGTATAGTTCATGCCTGGGGATGCAAGTGACCAGGCTGGTTCCCCTGTTTCAGCATGCAGCGCAACAAGTCCTTTGTCCCCTGCTCCGCCGGCGAAGACCACAACAAGTCCATCGACAACAACAGGCGATCCTGAGAAGCCCCACATGGGGACTGAGGCCTGGTAGTCGCGGACGAAATCGAGTTGCCAGAGCAGACTGCCGTCAGTTTCACTGAGGCAATTGAAGAGACCTCGCCCGCCCATGGCATAGACGCGACCGCCGTGAACTGCCGGTGTGCTGCGGGGCCCGGCGCCTGAGACGACTTCCACGAACCGGCTTTGATCCGCATGGCTCCAGATCAGTTCACCGGAGTCGGCGGAGTAGCAACTGACGTATTCAGCATCACCACGCTGTTCCTGTGTCAGCAGTCGACCGCGACTGTACGCAAAGGAGGACCATGCTGGTCCGACGTCAATTTGCCAGAGGATGGCGGGAGTTTGACTGGTCCAGTCGAGGCTGGCGGGACTACTGGGAGCGGTGCCATCGCCGGCCGGTCCGCGGAATTGCGGCCATTCGGCCGGTGCTGTTTCCGTGAGTGCAACAGATTCAGCGGCTGCGGCAGCGGGGGCTGCGGGCAGTGCCCGCAATGTTTGTTCGTGCACCGGGGTCCAGCGCCAGGAGAATTCCGGCCGGTAGTCACCGCTAAAACCGTTGTTTCGCACGAGGCCAAAACTGAGCCAGCCCAGCAGCAGGAGTGCCGCTGTCAGCCGACTACGGAGCGGGCTGGTCTGCCACATGGCGAGGCCGATGGTGGTCAGAAAAATGGCGAGCGGAATACCGTAGATGAACATGGCGGTTCGCAACGCATCTTCGGGGACACTGATTTGAGCGGCGACGAGTGGGCTGGTGGATCCGGAAACGGCCAACAGCAGTTTTTCTTTCCAGCGGAGCCGGCTGAGCAGGAGAATCCAGAGGGAGAACGCCAGTCCGAGCAGCAGGGGTGCCCCCATCATCAGAAAAAATCGGGGCCGATTGGCGATTGAGGGGGTGACCGTGAGGAGCATGGCGACCAGCATCAGCAGCGACAGGCTCCATGCCGGCCACAGTCGCAGCGGACTATTGGTCGCCGGTGCGAGTGCCGGTGCGGGACTGAGCGGTGCGGGATTTTCATTTGCGGCGGACGAAGCAGACATTTGGCGGTGAACTTTTCGTTGGTGGCGGCAGAAACTGAGGAAAGCCAGATTTTTGGTGAAACGTGCAAACAGGGTAACACAATTACAGTCCGTGGTGTGAGGATGTCAAGGGTTGATTTGGGACGGGATTGGGTTGGGGGGGGCGAGCATGAGCGAAAGTTTTTGCACCGCTGAAGCGGGGGGGGACAGAGGCGAGCCGCGGACGGGAGTCCGCGGGTGTGCGGTTCGGGTGCGGGGGCAGTTTCGAGTACGAGCACGGGATTTTGTGCACCGCTCATGGAGGCTGATGTGGGGGTGGGTTGGGGGGCCTGCTTTGTATCTGTGACGGGATGGTGATAGAAAATGGGGCAGTGCATGCGATTTTGATTGTTTTTGTTTCGAGGTCGGATCGTGACATACTGTTTCCTCAAAAGTGTTGTTGGGTTATGTCTGGTCTTGTGTTTGCCGCTGGTGGTGTTTTCTGAGGCAGCAGCAACAGAGGTGCAGCGTCCGAATGTGATTTTCATTCTGGCCGATGATCTCGGCTGGTCCGATACGACTCTTTACGGCAGGACGAAGTTTCATCAGACTCCGAATCTGCAGCGACTGGCCGATCGTGGCATGGTGTTTACTCGGGGTTATTCCGCCAGTCCGCTCTGTTCGCCAACGCGGTCAGCCATTTTGACGGGGCTCAGTCCGGCTCGTACCGGCATCACAACTCCCAGTGGCCATGTGGCCGAGGAGATTCTGGAGGCCACAGTGGGGGCTCGAGCAGCGCCGCAGCAGAAGGCTGTAATGCCGGTCTCGGTGACGCGGCTGAAGCCAGAGTATCGAACGCTGGCTGAGTCATTGCGGGATGCCGGGTATGCGACCGGGCATTTTGGCAAGTGGCATCTGGGGCCGGAGCCTTATTCTGCCTTGCAGCAGGGATTTGAGACTGATCTGCCGCACCATCCAGGTCCGGGTCCGGCTGGCAGCTACGTAGCGCCATGGAAGTTTGGCAATTTTACCGAGCGCCAGTCAGGTGAACACATTGAAGATCGGATGGCTGCTGAAGCTGCGGCGTGGATCGAGCAGCATCGGGATCAGCCGTTTTTCCTGAATTACTGGGCTTTCAGCGTACATACTCCTTTTAACGCCAAAGCGGAACTGGTGGAAAAGCATCGTCAGCGAGTGGATCCCAGTGATCAGCAGCGTTCTCCAACGTATGCCGCGATGCTGGAAAGTCTGGACGATGCGGTGGGAACTCTGCTGGAGACTCTGGATCGTCTGCAGTTATCCGAGCGAACGGTGATCGTGTTTACTTCGGACAATGGCGGCAATATGTATAACGAAGTGGACGGGGCGACAGCCACTAGTAATCGGCCGTTGCGGGGTGGGAAAGCGACGCTGTTCGAAGGCGGGACTCGCGTACCGGCTCTAGTGGTCTGGCCGGGTATCACAGTACCGGGCCGTCGCAGCGATGTGCCGATTCAGAGTGAGGATTACTATCCGACGCTGCTGGATGGTCTGGGGCTGAGTGCCGCTGAGGGGCAGCAGTTTGACGGCAGCAGTTTTTTGCCGGCACTGCGTGGCGAAGTGATTGAGCGAGCGCCTCTGTTTCAATACTTTCCCCACAATCCGAGTGTGCCGGACTGGCTGCCGCCGGCGGTATCGGTGCATCGTGGTGACTGGAAGCTGATTCGCATTTTTCATGGCGGCGACAGCGGGGCGCATCGACTGCTGCTGTTTGATCTGGCGAATGATCTGGGTGAGCAGCGTAATCTGGTCGCCGAGAGACCTAAGCTGGCCGCCGAGCTGGATGGACTGATTGAACAGTTTCTGCAGCGTACGCGGGCGGTTGTGCCGATCGTCAATCCGGCTTTTGATCCAAAGCAGTATGATCCGACTCTGGAAGGCAAGTCGCAGCCTAAGCGGCAGAAGGCGGCGGGTAAGCCGGCGGCGGCGGGGCTGGCTGAGAATGCTGCGATTTTGCAGGGCTGGAAACCGCGTGGCTGTACGGCAGATGTGCAGCGGGGAGTGCTGGTGTTGCGGGGAACGGGGCGCGACCCGTTTCTGGGTTTTGCTCCGGGCAGGCTGGATGGCCGGGCGGAGTTGCGGGTGCGTCTGCGCTGTTCAGGCGGCAGCGGTCAGTTGCAGTGGCTGTCTGCTCCGACGGCCCGGCCTTCGCCCGAGCATGCTGCGGTAAAGTTCAGTGTGAAGGCTGGTGACTGGGTGGAACTGAAGCTGGCTGTGAATTCGCCTGCAGATCAGGCGGGAATTCTGCGGCTGTTCCTGCCGGCTCAGGGGGACAATGCCGAGATCGACTGGCTGGAACTGACGTCTTCCGGGAAGACTCGTCGCTGGGACTTTGAGGCTGGCAGGTGAGTGGGTGGGCTATGGCATCCATGCCATCCATGCCATAGAGGGTAGACTCGAGTCAGCAGAAAGTAGAACTGGAGAAATTCTTACACAGGTCACTTCAGCGCCGACGGTGTTTTTTTCGCGTGTTTGCGTGAGACGAGGTGCCTGCCGGGTTAGTGCTCGTTCCATTTCTGCGGCGTTGAAGAGTCGGAGTTGCAGCAGAGAGGTACTTGGGCTGGAAAGCCCGAGCTACTGAGTGGCAACGGCACGGCAAGGCGGGAGGGGTGTTGCGGGGCTGGTGGTGTGCAGAGAGGACAGGGCGTTTTGCCTCGTGTACAATCAGGGCTGAAGCCCGGGGGGCTGGGATGGGGTTGAGCGAAATTTGAAGGGGACTTTGCGATGCGTGTGATTCTGTTGCCGCTGTTGTGTCTTGCTGGTCTGGGAATTCCGGCAGCAGCTCAGCAAACCTGGCCGCCGCAGATTGAAGGTGAGCGGCATGTGTACAAGCAGGTCGGTGACACGCAGCTGAATCTTTGGGTGCTGCGCAGCGGTGCGGCGAATTCGCCGGCGATTGTATTTTTTTTCGGCGGCGGCTGGTCTTCGGGAAGTCCTGAGCAGTTCCTCCCGCAGGCTCGCTATCTGGCTTCCCGGGGGCTGACGGCTGTCGTGGCTGACTATCGCGTGGCCAGTCGGCAGAAGGTGCAGGCTGTGTCGTGTGTGGAGGACGCGAAGTCTGCGGTGCGATGGCTGCGCGGGCATGCTGCCAAGCTGGGGATTGATCCACAGCGGATTTGTGCTGCGGGTGGATCTGCCGGCGGTCATATTGCCTGCTGTACGGCGCTGATTGAGGGGCTGGATGCGACGGGTGAAGACGTGTCGGTCAGTGCAGTGCCGAACGCTCTGGCTTTATTCAATCCGGCGGTCATGCTGGCGCCGCTGGAAGGATCTCAGCTGACTGAGCCGGAGGCAGCGAAGATGAAGTCTTTGGCTGCGAGGACCGGTGTGAATCCGCTGGTCATTTCTCCGGTTCATCATGTTCGCCCTGGGATGCCGCCGACGATCATTTTCCATGGTGCAGCGGATACAACGGTACCGATTAAGACGGTCGCGGAATTTGAGAAACGCATGGTGAGTGCCGGGAATCGGTGCGAGCTGAAGTCATTCGCGGGGGCTCCGCACGGCTTTTTCAATCTGCGTGAGGGGAGGGGGCGGAATGGTGAGCGACAGCGGGAGTGGCACTTGCGGACTTTGCTGCAACTGGATGTGTTTTTGACATCTTTGGGCTGGCTGCAGGGCGAGCCTGCGCTGCCGGTGGTGGATAACGACAATGTGCATGTGCGCGGTTATTTGCAGCGTGCGCTGGTGAAGATTGCCGGCCAGTCAGAGGCTCGTGTGGCCTTTCTGGGTGGTTCAATCACGGAGATGGAAGGCTATCGGCCGCTGGTGGAAAAGTGGCTGACCGAGCGATTTCCGCAGACGAATTTTTCCTTCATTCGAGCGGGGATTTCTTCGACCTGTTCGAACACTGGAGCATTTCGATTTCAGCGGGACTTAGTGGCTCAGGGGCCGGTCGATCTGCTGTTGGTGGAATTTGCGGTGAACGACGACCAGGATGCTCATCACGACGCTGACGGCTGTGTTCGGGGTATGGAGGGAATTCTGCGACAGTTGTGGCAGCATAACCCGGATGCCGGGGCTGTGATGCTGCATTTCGTGAATCCGGAAATGCTCGCGACTGCTCAGGCGGGAGGCATGCAGTTGAGTGCGAAGCAGCACGAGTCTGTTGCGCGGCATTATGGTGTCAGTTCGATCGACCTGCCGGCCGAGTTGGCTGACCGCATCAAGGACGGCACGATGTCCTGGGAAACATGGGGCGGGACTCATCCGGGCCCTGCTGGCAACCGGCATACGGCTGATCTGATGATTCAGGTGCTGCAGGCAGCGCAGGCCAGTGCCGGCAGTGTGGCCGTGGAAACGGACTCTGAGTCTTTGCCGGAACCGCTGCTGGCATCCAGTTTCGCAGCGGGCAGTTTTCTGCCGTCTGAAGCGATCCGTCCGGGGGCTGGGTGGCAAATGGGTATTCCGGACTGGGATGCTCTGCCGGGCAGCAAGCGAGAGCGATTTGTGCGTGAGTCGCTGTATTACAGTGAGCAGCCAGGTTCGCAACTGGCGCTGGAGTTTTCCGGAACGGCGGTGGGAGCGTATTTGCTGGCCGGTCCGGATGCCGGGCGACTGGAGGTACGTGTGGATGGCGGCGCGTGGCGTACGGTTGAGTTGTATCACAATTACAGTGCGGGTCTGCATTATCCGCGGACAGTGATGTTTGAAAGTGATCTGCCGACTGGTCGGCACCTGGTGGAGGTCAGGGTGTCTGGTGAGAAGCATGAGAATAGTCGTGGTCATGCGGCTCGTGTACTGCAGTTTGTGGTTAACGGCACAGCGGTCTCGGTTGCGCCGTAGCGGCATTCCGGGGGAAGATGGCATGGCTGTGAATTTCGAAGAATCTGGTCAGCGGACGGTGCTTTCGGGGGCGTTGCGTGCGGAGCTTGCGGCGTTGCTGAAGTCGCGTGATCCGCAGCAACTGGCAGCGATTGCTCGACTTTTGGACGGCAGTGTGCGGCGTGAGCTGCGGCCGGCTGCGGCAGCGGCTGACGAATGTGCGGTGGGGCAGGCTGGTGGGGGCGGTGGCAGGGCGGAATTCGTCCGCCTGGTGACTCGGCCCGCAGCCTCGGTTGCTGGCGACAGTGTGCGTTCGCGTCGCTATCTGCAGCGGAAGTTATGGCGGTTGCTGCGGCAGATTCGACAGCAGGATGCGGGGCAGTATCTTGCGGTGTGTGAGGTGCTGCTGTCGGGGTATGAGGATGCGGCGTTGTCTGACGGTGTGGCGCTGCTGGACAGTTATGTGCTGATGCATGTGCTGTTTCACGACAGTCCGGTGGTGCGCTGCAGCAGCAGCGGCTGGGGGCTGGCTCCCGGAAGGACCCTGAGTGAGCTGCAGTGGTCTCCGGCATATCGTGATGTGTGGGCTGGCAGTGCTGAGATGTTGTGGCGGCTGGTGACGGGTGCGGGCAGTCGAGTTGTGCGGCGGTGGGCTGCGCTTGGGCTGGGGGTTGTGGGGATCAGTCAGCTGCGGGTGGAGCAGTCGGCGCTGGCAGTGCTGTTTGGTCGATCTGATCCGGCGGATGTGGAGCTGGGTTTGGGGTTGTTGCTGAATACCGGATTTGTTGGCAGTCTGACGCTGTCTGAGGCACTGCATGTGCTGGATGGTCTGCCGCAGTCAATGCGGGCGGCTACTGATGTCGGTGAGTTGCTGTTGCGGCGTCTGGGGGAGCCTGGGATTGGTGATTTGCTGTCGGAAGGTGTGCTGCAGGCGATGGTGCTGCTGCTGCCTTTTTCGGGACCGGGGTCGTGGGCGTGGGAGCAATTGCAGCGGCGTCGTCTGAGCGGTCTGGACTGGCTGCTGCCGCTGCTGGATTGTGGTGACCAGCGGATTGGCCGAGAGGTTCAGGAGCGGGTGAATGAGCGGCTGGAGTTGTGTGCTGAGGGTTGTGTGTGGCTGCGTCTTTTGCAGGCTCGGTCTGGTGTGGCAGCAGCGTGGCAGTTGCGGCGGATTTCAGACGCGGAACGAGTGCTGGCGGGTCTGCTGTCTGCGGCGGACGGTGCAGAGCTGATCAGTGCGATGTGGGGGTTTTGGCAGCGTGCGGTGGAGCAGCGGTGTCTGCCGCTGGTTTTTCGCCAGTTGGCGTTGCAGCAGGCTGCGGCGAGGGTGCGGGTTGCGTCAGGTGAGCAGGGATATTTTGAGGCTTTGCTCGGGTTGGCGCTGGGCAGTGGTTTGCAGGGCCTGCGGAATTCTGCGCTGCAGTGGCAGGCGGTGGGAGTTGCGGAAGGCTGGCTGGCGGAGCGATGATCGCTTGTAAGTGACGGCTGAAATGGTTGAAATATCCGGTATGAACGGTGGCGGGCGAGCGTGGAGTGAACACGAGACTGTAATGCTGCGGTGTTCCGCCGTGGTTGAAAATGCTCCTGCATTGCTTCACCGCGGACCTGTCGAACTGGCCCGCTCAGGTGATCCGGCTGCGACCATCTCGACGTGGTCTCGCTGCCGGATCACAGACCGGGCCGCTCGCCAGTGTCCTCGGTCGACACTTCGAAGTCGCGAACATCCACTCGCCCTGCCCCGTTCTGCTTTCGCCGCAGAAAAAATCGGAACGGATTTTTCTTGATTTGTTTGGTGCGGCTGATCTTTGGGGAGGTGAGTGGTGGGTTTCTGGGGCCGCCTGCTGCGGGCGATACTAGGGCAGCAAGTCGGGCAGCCGTCAGCTGTTGAATCCAGCCATGCTGGTGCGGCGAATCGTGGGCCGAGCGTTGCGACAGTGCTGACTGCGCAGTCCCTGCAGGCTGCTCATTTGCTGCCGGTGGCGACTGTCCCGGTGAGCGGTTCTGTTGTCGGGGCAGTGGCGACTGCGGGTGGCCGACCGCGGGGGTCGCTGGCCCTCGCGGCGCGGCGGGATGCTCGGAAGCGGGCTCGTCAGAAGGAACGCCACCGTCTGCGTGAGATCCGCCGGGCAGACCGTTTGTCGCGTGATATTACGTATCTGGGGCGTGGTGTTTCCGGCTGGCTGAACGAGCGGGTCAGTGATGTGGTGAAGCTGCAGTCGACCGGGTTGCCGGTGATGTCTGTTCCGGCCGATGTTGCGAACGCACTGGGGATCAGTTTGCAGTCTTTGCGTGGTCTGGCATTTCATGCTGAGGTGGCGGGGCTGACGAATTATCTGCGTTTTACGGTACCGAAGCGGGGCGGTGGTGAGCGTGAGCTGAGTGTGCCGCATCGTCGTCTGGCCGCTGCGCAGCGATGGATACTGCGGACGATTTTGGATCGTTTGAGTGTTTCCGAGGAGGCTCATGGATTTGTGCGCGGGCGGAGTGTGCTGACGAATGCGCAGCGGCATTGTGGTCAGGCGGTGGTGTTGAATCTGGACGTGCAGAATTTTTTTCCTTCGATTCCGTTTGGGCGTGTGCGGCGAGTGTTTATGGGGGCCGGTTATTCGAAGTGTGTGGCAACGATTTTGGCGCTGGTGTGTACTGAGTGTCCGCGGCGTGAGGTGGTATTTGAGGGACGGCGTTTGTGGGTGGCCACAGGAATTCGTGGTTTGCCGCAGGGGGCCTGTACCAGCCCTGCTCTGTCGAATCTTGTCTGTTTGCGTCTGGATCGCAGATTGCGGGGTTTGGCGGGCAAGCTGGGATTTATGTATTCGCGATATGCGGACGATCTGACGTTTTCCGGGGGAGCCGATTTACGGCAGCGGGCGGGCGCAGTGCTGACGTCGGTGGGTGCGATTCTGGGGTCTGAGGGATTGCTGGTGCACCCCGACAAGACTCGCGTGCAGCCTCGCAGTACAGCTCAGGTCGTTACAGGTCTGGTGGTGAATGACCGGCCTGGGGTTTGTCGCCGGGAGGTGCGCCGGGTGCGTGCGATTCTGCATCGAGCGGCGACGGAGGGACTGGAGCGTCAGAATCGGGAAGGTCATCCGAATTTTGTGGCGTGGCTGACCGGGCGAATCGGCTGGATTGGTCAGAGTCGTCCGGAGCTGGGTCAGAAGCTGATGGAGGAACTGAGGGGTTTGAGGTGAAGTGAATCAGGCAAGGTAAACGCTGCCGAAGCTCATGTGATTGTGCATCTGTGGCATGCAGATGCCTGAGGCGGCGAGGATCAGGGGGTGTGGGTTTAGCTGGTGGAGTGTGGGGTGGCTGGCCAGCAGCTCGGGGATGGTAGCAGAGATGGTGTTGCCGGAGTGCTGCAGGTTGGAGAGCACGCTGATGTGTGGCAGTTCTGCGTGCAGTGCGGCCGTGAAGGCTCGCAGCAGTTTGCCGCTGGGCTGATGCGGGATGAGGGTCACGGGGGTGTTGGCTGTGTTGTTTTGGTGAGCCTGTCGGACGGCCTGCAGCATGAGTTCGATGCCGTGGACGAAGACAGCTTCGCCGTGCATGCGCATGACGCAGCGGTGTTGTGTCTGGCCGCGGAATGAGATGGTGCGGGTGAATTCAGTGTAAAAGAGCGGGCCGGGTTGCAGCAGGTGTGAGTCCGGGACCTGGGTGTGTGAGTTTTGCAGCCATGTGATGGGTCGACCGCCCTGTTTTTTGATGATTGTTGCAGTTGCGGAAGCTCCGACGATGCCGCAGAAGGCGCGATCACCTGCACAGTGCCAGGATTCAGGGGTTTCGATGTTTAGCACGAGAATGCGGCCGTCTGCGGCGGTGTGCTGCAGCAGTTGGCGGGCCTGCTGCAGTTGCTGCAGGAAGCCGGTGCAGCCGCTGTTGAAAGTGTGGATGTCGGGCAGGTGGCGCTGTGTTGTGCGGTGTTTCAGGCTGTGTGCAAGGTGGAGAACGGCGGCGGGGTCAGTGTGTGAGTGGCACAGCAGGATCGCGTGGAAGTCGGTGAATCGCCCGAGATTTTGTGAGTCGAGCGCGTTTTCGAGTGCGGTGACGAGGTCAAGTGGCTGGATGCCGGTGTGGAGTATTCTGCGTGAGGAGACTCCTGTGGACCGCAGTACAGCGGCGGCGCTGGGGAAACCTGCGCTGTTTAGTCCTGACAATTCGCAGATGCGCTGGTTATCGAGCATTTCGAACAGATCGGTGCGGCTGCTCAGGCTGATGGTTTCAGCGAGGCAGGCGGTTGGATCTGTAGCGTGGTGGTTCACGTTAAGCTTTCAGGGGCAGGATGCAGACCGGTCGGGCGTTCGGGCGGGCCGGCTGAAATGCGGGTAGTGCAAACGGCGCGGGCCGTCGTCAGCGGGTGCTGTGACGGCCCGGGTACGGTTGGCCGCGGCGCTTTTCAGACCTGAATTTCGTAACCTTTCCGTTGTTCGCGGGCCTGCCATGTTGCTGCCAGGGCATCGCCGACGATCTGTTCGGTGTCGGGGTCCCATTGGATGCTGCGATTGAGTCGGATTGCGATATTGGCGAGGTGGCAGACGGTCATAGCGCGGTGGTGGCTGTGGACATCGCTGATGGGCTGAGTTCTGTCGGCGATGCATTCGAAGAAGTTCTGCATGTGGTTGCCGGGAGTTTTGCCTTTGTAGAGGGTTTTCAGGGTTTCTTCTTTGAGGGGGTTCGTTTTGAGTGCATCGACGGCATCACCGGTCAGCTTTCCGCGGTTGACGAAGATGCGACCAGTGGAGCCTTCCAGCAGCAGTCCGTTATCGAAGCCGAGGTCATTGGCGGAGTCGCGGATGTGCAGGACAGCGCCATTTTTGAAGGAGGCGGTGACGTGGAACTGTGTGGCGGTGTTGTACTGTGACGGGTCTGTGGGGACACCGTCTTTGAAGGCAACCGGGTGTACAGCGGAGACGGGTTCAACTTTGACGGGACCGGTATTTTCGAGATTAAACGCCCATGCGGCGATATCGACGTGGTGTGCGCCCCAGTCGGTCATTTTTCCGCCTGAGTATTCGTACCACCAGCGGAATTCGTAGTGGCAGCGTGAGTTTCCGTAGCGGCCACTGGTGGGTTTGAAGCGGTAGTCGGTGAGTGGTGCCTGTCCGAGCCACATCTCCCAGTTGAGTTCTTTGGGGATTTCGGCGACCGGGATTTCACCGCTGGAGGGTGCGCCGCCGATGGCGCAGGTGACGGTTTTCAGTTCGCCGATGCGTCCTTCGCGGACGATAGCGACGGCGTGGAGGAAGCGGAGTGCCATTTCTGAGCGTTGCTGTGTACCCACCTGGAAGACTCGTTTAGTTTCTTCGAGTACTTTGCGGATTTGTTTACCTTCATCGATGGTGAGAGTGAGTGGTTTCTCGCAGTAGACATCTTTACCGGCGCGGAGAGCTTCGATGGCGATTTTGGAGTGCCAGTGGTCTGGAGTGACGATGGTGACGACGTCGATATCATTGCGATCAAGCAGTTTGCGATAGTCTTCGAACATTTCGACGTTGCGTTCAGCGCCGGGTCTGGACTGTTTTTTGAGTGCGGTTTCGCGTCCTTTTTCGACGTGGTTTCGATCGACGTCGCAGACAGCGGCGCAGTCGCTGAAGTTCATGGCTTGAGGTCCGACGGCATTCCAGCGATCGCCGGTACCGATGCAGCCGAGCACGGGGCGGTCATTGGGGCTGCGGAATGGTGCGGCCATGGAGGAGTGTGCGAACCAGTACGGCGCGGTCGCGGCAGCGAGCGACGCAATGCTGGCGGACCGGAGAAAAGTGCGACGTTTGGTGTTGGGCATTGGTTCGGCTCCTTGGTGCGGACGATTGTTTTTAACTGGTACGATGGTCGTGTGAGGGTTCCTGAGAGCACGTACTGTCGGCAGAGATTACAGGAAGTGAGCGAGGGCAGCAATCACTGCAGGGAGCCTCGGCTGTGAAATTCAGAGAGGATGTTGGGCAGCAGTTGCTGCGAAAACTGCCTGCACGATGGGTGGAGAGAGGGGAGTGTGGTGTCTGGATTGTGTTTGATGAACGGGATGTTTGCGGTGTTCTTGCGATTGCCTGTGGCTGTGTTTCTTTAAGGGGTTTTTTATGACAGGAGTTACAATGTTTTGTCGCAAAATTTCACTGCCATTTCTGTTTGCTTTGGCATTTTTGGTACCGGCTGAGGGATTGGTAGATTCATGTAGCGGGCAGGAGTTGTTGAGTTATACAAAAACGATGAGAGGCGGAGTGGTTACCTGTGAATCATTTGGCATGTTCTGCGTTTGTACGGAGTCGATTCCCAAGTACACGGGAGAGGGCGCTGGCCAGACTGAACAGGATGCGTGTAGCACTGCATTGGAAAGGTTGAAGGAAGCGATCAATATAGTTGAGGGGTGGGCGCGGGATCGGAACAAGGCCCAGTACTATTGTGCTGACTCGGACGACAATTGTTGCAGATTTAGGGATCTGTGCTTTGGAGAAGCGTCTTGTCCGAGCTTGGTTTTCGCAGCAGCTGTGAGCAACAGCAGATCAGCAGGGTGTGGAAAATCCGAGGTGAAAGTATTGTGCTGCAGGTGCGACAATAAAAAGGAGATTGCAATCACTTTAAGACAGATCATCCCCTTATTGAGGCCGTTCGCATGCGGCGTGCGCTGCGTCAGTATTTGAAGAGTAAATGCGCGGAGTGCAGCGGCAGAAATTCAACAGAAATTAAAAAAATCCACTCCTCACAACGCTCGCTCTGGGGTATTTAGGTGAAGTTGGTGAATTTGCGCATTTTTTAATAACCTGCTATGACTTTCTCTTTGGGATTTCTGAATCTGCACAGAGGACTGGTCATGGCGAGTCAGGCGAAGTTGATGACCCCTGAAGAACTGGTGGCGTGTTTTGAGAATCCGGAAGATCCGCGGTCGCAGATCAATCTTGAGCACCCGCTCGTGAGTGTGGTTGCGATCAGTATCATGGCGGTCCTTGCCGGAGTCGATGGTCCCACGTCAATTCATCGCTGGGCCAAAAGCCTGGAAGGACAACTACCGTCGCTCCTTGATCTGCCGAACGGAATTCCGTCACGTGATGTGATCCGCAGAGTCCTGTGTGCTCTTAGGCCGGAGTCGTTTCAGGTGCGCTTTGCTGAGTGGATCAGTCGAATGCTCGCGGATAAAGACGACGACGCTCAGCGTCATTTGGCTGTTGACGGAGAGACTGTTCGAGGAAGCGGCGACTCGAACTCGGGAGTTGGGCCTCTGCATTCGATTAGTGTCTGCGCTTCAGAAAAGGGACTCAAACTGGTGCAAGTAGCCACCGATCTGAGATCCAATGAAATCACGGCGACTCCGGAACTATAGCGTCTTACAGGCGTGAATAAATCGATCATCACGATTGATGCCATGGGGACTCAAAAGAAAATTGCTGAACAGATCACAGATGGAACAGGCAACTACATTTTCTCTCTGAAAGTGAATCACGAGAGGACGCCCGCAGCGGTGATCAATTACGTGCAGGAATATCAGAGCAATGGCTCTGCCGGGCCCCGGCATCAGCAACTTGATGACACGCCAGCGAAGCCCGCGCACGGCAGACGTGAATCTCGCATCTATATTGAATTTGAAGTTTCGCAGGACTTTCCGAATCGCAGCCTTTGAGCAGGGCTCACAATGAACCGGTTAGTTGTTTACACATTCACCGGAGGCGCAACAGAGCACACAGATATTCCGTACTGCATCAGCAGTCTGCCCCTCGATGTTCCCCTTTCGCGCAATACGTTCGTAATCACTAGCGCATTGAGAACACCTGCCACTGGAGCCTCGATGTCACGTATAACGATGACGGATTGAAATCCAGAGAACGACAGGGAACAGAGAACATGGCATGGCTCAGACGCTTCGCTTTGTCACTGCTGAAGCAGGATCCGGCGAGGATGAGCCTCGTCATGAGACGCAAATTCTGCGGCTGGAACTGGGCGTTCCTGTTGCAAGTCCTGAGCGTCAAAGGAACTTAGTGTGCGCTGGTCGTGTGCCCGCATCTTTTCTTGGCCCAGGTTATGTATGGCGAGTCAGAACGTGGCGGAGTAACATCATCTCCACGCGGGCGGGGCCGTGTTCACCGCGGCTGAGGTACTGATCTGCGTTCTGCAGGTGTTGGGTCGCTCGCACTTCCGTTTCCGCTGATGTGGACAGCGAGTGCAAGAGGGTGCGAGCGTGTTCGATGGGTCGGCGGGACCGATCTGCGCGGCGTATCTGTCGCAGAATTCCGCTTACACACAGGCTCAGTTCCTGCAACTGGGCCGGGGGCGATGACTGTTTTCGACGTCAAGGGGGCGAACTGTGCGATCCACGGAAAAAATTTTTGCCTCGTATGCCATCTCTGATTCTCGTTCAGATTTTGTCGGATATCAGCAGACATTCTGCTGACGACGATTGTGGTTTACTGTTTTTGTTTGCCGCGGCGTCCCGCATCAGCGGGTACAATCTACTACTGGCCAACGGCGAGAAAATCCCCTTACCCTTTTTCCAAAAAATCGGCGAGCGAGGAAAATCACGGTTTTTTAGGTTCCGGAGCACATGCTGATGTGTGGTCGCTACACGCTGAAAACGTCACCGCAGCAACTGAGGAGTCTGTTTCAGGTACCGTTCCTGCCGGATCTTGTGCCCCGCTACAATATTGCTCCAACTCAGCCGGTGCTGGTCATTCGGGCGGTCTCAGGTGGTGAGGGTGGCGCGGCGGGTGGTGCAGCGGCTGTGGTTTCCGGCGGCAGCGGGCCGGCGCGTACGGCCGAGTTGATGCGGTGGGGGCTGGTGCCGTCGTGGGCGAAGGATCCGAGCAGCGGGGCGCAGATGATCAATGCCCGGTCAGAGACGGTGGCGGAAAAACCGTCGTTTCGGTCGGCATTTTCGCGACGGCGGTGTCTGATCCCCGCGGACGGGTTTTACGAGTGGCAGAAGCTGAGTGATGGCCGAAAGCAGCCGTGGTGGATTCACCCGGCGGCCGGTGGCGTGCTGGCTCTGGCGGGACTGTGGGAGATATGGTCAGGCGGCGGCGATGGTTCAAGCGTTGTCACTTGTACCATTCTGACGACGTCGGCGGGTCCGGATGTGCAGAATCTGCATGACCGGATGCCCGTGATTCTGGCACCTGAGCAGTGGGACCTGTGGTTAAGCGGGGAGACGGTGAAGGCGGATCTGCAGTCAATTCTGCGGCCGCTGCCAGCCGGCAGTCTGGAGCTGCTGAAGGTGTCGACGCTGGTCAATCGCCCGGCGGCGGACAGTCCGGCCTGTCTGGAACCGTTTCAGGACTGAGATTCCCAAAACAAGATCTGCATATCTTCCGGCGGGTCTGCAGTTGGAGGCCTGGCGCAGCGGGAGATATGATCTTGTGTTTTGAATCCCGCCTGCCAGTGTCTCGGGGCAACCGGGTATTGGTCCATCTTGCCTCCTTTGCGGCCTCAGCAGTCATGCACGGTATTGTGGCACTCCCTGCCTTCGATTTTCAGCATCGTACCCGGCTGATTTACGGTCCCGGTACCCTGGAGTCGCAACTGGTTTCAGCGGTGCGTGAGCTGAGTTGCGGCACGGCGCTGCTGGTGACGGATGCAGGACTGCGGCAGGCCGGCCATGCGACTCGAGCCGAAAAACTGTTGCGGGATGCCGGTTTGCAGTGCCATGTGTACGACGATGTGCACGAGAATCCGACGTCGGATGATGTAGATGCCTGTACGTCCTTCGCGAAGGCTCGCGGCGTGGAGGTGCTGATAGGTTTGGGTGGTGGCAGCAGCATGGATTGTGCGAAGGGGGCCAATTTTCTGCTGACCAATGGTGGCCGGATCCATGACTACAAGGGTGTTGGTCGGGCCCGATTGCCGATGTTGCCGATGATTGCGGTACCGACGACTTCGGGTACCGGCAGTGAGGCTCAGTCCTTTGCCGTCATTGCGGATGCAGAATCGCATCTGAAGATGGCCTGTGGTGATGTGAAGGCAGCGTGTCGGGTGGCCATTCTGGATCCGCTGCTGACGCTGACGATGCCGGCATCGGTGACAGCGGCGACTGGCATCGACGCGATGACTCACGCGATTGAAAGTTTTGTGACGGTGCGTCGGAATGCGATTTCGGGGATGTTTGCTGGTCAGGCGTGGGAGCTGCTGTCGGGGGCATTCCCGCGAGTGCTGGCTGCGCCGGCTGACGTGGATGCGCGGGGCCGCATGCAGCTGGGGGCCTTTCTGTCGGGAGCGGCGATTGAAAACAGCATGCTGGGCGCGGCGCATGCGATGGCCAATCCGCTGACGGCTCAGTTTGGCACAACGCATGGTCATGCGGTGGGTCTGATGATGCCGCACGTGATTCGCTGCAATGCCGAGCTGGATCCGATTGCTCAGCTGTATGCGCAGCTGGTCAAGCGGGCGGGCTGGTCGGACGCTGGCGGGGTGGCGGATGCTGCCTGTGCCGGTGAGCGACTGGCGAGCGGATTTGTGGGTCTGCTACAGCTGGCGGGTCTGCCGACAACGCTGCCGGAAGCAGCCGGTGAGGTACCGAATGCTGAACTGATCTGGCGGCTGGCGACTGATGCTGCTCAGCAGTGGACCGGGATGTTCAACCCGCGTCGGCTGGAGGCAGCAGATTTTGCGGCGCTGTATACAAAGGCCTTGTTGTGATCCCTGTTTCGCGTCACGGGTTGTCGTTATGCGGGTGGTTTTCTGAAGCGAGCGAGCCGGCATGGCGCTGATTGAACTGCGTGACGTGTGCAAAACGTACGACCTCGGCGAGGTGCAGGTGCATGCGCTGCGCCCCACGACGCTGAACATTGAGCGTGGCGAGTACGTGGCTTTGCTGGGACCATCCGGGTCCGGCAAGTCGACTCTGATGAACACTCTGGGTTGTCTGGACCGTCCGACATCCGGCAGTTATCGGCTGGATGGTGAAGAGATTGCGACGATGTCCCGCAATGCGCGGGCCGGGATTCGCAATCGGCACATTGGTTTTGTGTTTCAGAACTTCAATTTGCTGGCGCGAACATCGGCACTGGAGAATGTGGAGCTGCCATTGCTGTATGGTCCCGGGATTTCGGCTCGGCAGCGACATCAGCGGGCGAAGGACGTGCTGGACATGGTGGGTCTGGGGACTCGTCTGGACCACCATCCCGGGCAGCTTTCTGGTGGGCAGCAGCAGCGTGTGGCGATTGCGCGTGCTTTGGTGACGGAACCTTCGATTTTGATGGGTGACGAACCGACGGGCAATCTGGATTCGAAGACCAGTCGGGAAGTGATTGAGCTGTTTCAGCAGTTGAATGAGCAGCGCGGAATCACTGTGATTCTGGTGACTCACGACCTGAATGTGGCAAAAAATGCGCGTCGGATCCTCGTTTTGCGAGACGGCAGCATTGTGGCGGACACGACAAAGTTTGAGGAAGCGTTTAATTTTCTCCATTCTACCGGATCGATACATCCGGAACATTAGTCACCACAGGAATGACCTGCACAACCTGAATTGGTGTTCTTCCTCCCGAGGCTGATCCGATTTCTCTCGGCATGAGCCAGGGAAACATATTCCGCGTGTTGAGTGTGATCAGTCTCGTGGCCGTGCTGGCTGCGCAGCCGGTGCGTGTGCAGGCGCAGATTGTGCCTGAGGATGAGGCGCAGATTCGCTGGTCGCAGTCCCGCTCGGCGTCTCGTTATCGGCGTCCTGCGGGACCTGCGCCGGTGACGGTAGCGACGAAGGATATGACGGCGGAGGAGCGTTTTTTGTCGCTGAACGAAGCTTTGCGTCGTGCGCTGGAGAATTCGGAAGTCATTCGAGTGCTGTCGGGTGTGACGGCGACGTCATCCGGGCGGACGATTTATGACACGGCCATCGCAGTGACTCCGATTGACATAGCGAAGGCGAGGTTTGACCCGGTGTTTCAGGCGAATTCGACACAGCGTCGCAATGAAACTCCTTTTTTGAACCCGCTGACTCCGGCGATTGACGGATTGACGACAGCGGGCAATGACTATGGGGTGCAGTTGACGGATCGGAATCTGCTGGGTGGTACGGCAGCGATTGGGGCGGACAATCGCTGGGACCGTCGGGACATCGGTGGCTTTTCTTCTCGTAATCAGCCGGTGATGAGTGTCAGTTATACTCAGCCGATCCTTGCTGGGGCGGGTCGTGCTGCGAATGAGGCTCCAATAGTGGCAGCGCGTCTGCAGCAGGAGCAGTCTTATTTTCAGTTCAAGGATGCGATGCAGCGTCTGGTGCGGGACGTGATATCAGCGTACTGGCTGCTGGTGCAGGCGCGAACGGAACTGTGGGCGCGTGAGATTCAGGTGGAGCAACTGGAATTTTCGTTTCGCAGTCTGGAAGCGAAGGCGGACGTGGGGCTGCGAAATCGTCCTGCAGCGGCTCAGGCGCAGGCCTCATGGTCGAATGCTCGAGCGACGTTAGTGCAGGCGCGAGCGAACGTGCTGCAGCGGGAGGCGGCGTTAAGGAATATTCTTGGTCTGCCACCGGAAGACGGTCTGCGTCTGGTCCCTTCAACACCGCCCACTCGAGACCGCATAGAGTTTCGTTGGAAGGAAATTGTAGAAACGGCCCAGTCGAGTCGTCCGGATCTGGTTGAGCTGAATTTGATTTTGGCTGCGGATCGTCAGCGGCTGGTGCAGCAGGCTAATCTGGCGAAGCCCTCTCTGGATGCGACTGCGGGGTATCGGTGGAACGGTTTATCTGGTCGAACGGTGGCGGGTGAATCTGTGAGTGCCGGTCCAGGTGACAACACGGACTGGACGATAGGGGTGGTGTTTACGGTGCCATTGAGTCTGCGTGAATCGCGTGCGCGGGTGCGAAACCAGGAATTGCTTATTGCGAAGGACCGGGCCAATATTCAGCAGAGTCTGCATCAGGTTGAGCATCAGCTGGCGACATCGCTGCGAACGATCGAACAGAATTTGCAGCAGTATGAGGCATATCGTGACGCGCGGCAGGCATCGGCATTCAACGTGCGTGCTCAGCGAGCCAATATTCAGGCGCAGCGTGATACGATTTTGAGCGAGCTGCTGGCGATTACGGACTGGGCCAACGCGGTGGCAGCTGAGGCGCAGTCGCTGACTGCGTATAATACGGAGTTGGCGAATCTGGAGCTGCAGTCAGGCACGATCCTGGAGACTCACGGTGTGCGTTTCATGGAAGAGCGTTTTGGGAGTATTGGGCCGCAGGGCTGGTGTATGGAAGAGAACGGCACTTATCCGCAGAGTCTGAAGCCTGGCGACAACGTGCCGCGTTATCTGGAGGAGCGGCGTCCTTCGGAGGAGGCGTTTGACCTGAAGGACTTTCCGCGTCGCGGCAGGGCTGCGGGTGCTGGTATGATGGAGCAGCCTGGCGGGCCAACGCTGCCGGAGCCTCGGTAGGCGGATGGCGGATCGAACGCCGAGGGCAATAGCGGGGATTGTGCGGTGAGGCAGCTGGGGCGTGGTAGCTCGGGCTGGCAAGCCCGAGCTACGGAATCGCAGACGGGGGCGAGCCGGGTACGGTAGTGCTCGGGTGTGAGGTGTGGATGCCGGATATTCCTCTCCGGCCGTTTGCGTTTCCCTTCGCGTCTTCGCGTGAGGCTAACCGCCTGCAGCCTTCCCATTCCAGTGCTGCGGCGTTGGGGAGTCGGAGTCGCGCGAGGGCAGATTTCGGGCTGGCAAGCCCGAGCTGCGGGGTCGCAACAAGGGCTAACTCGGGCGGGAAAGCCTGAGCGGGGGTTGTATGCCTTGAGTGCGGGCGTCAGTGGCTGAGTGTTGCGCTGAGGCAGTGTCGGCAGGCGTTTGTGAGGAGCAGCTGCAGTTTGCAGAGTGGTGTGGCGACTGCGGATTGTGGCGGCAGGGTGGCCAGTGAACGGGCGACTGTATCCGAGCAGGCTTGCCAGCAGGCTGCACTGCCCTGTTGTCCGGTCACGATGGTATTGCGGGTGTGCTGCAGGAGAGCGATGGTTTCTGTGCAGGTGGCTGTATGGCGCAGCGATGCGGGCTGTTGCTGCAGGAGTTGCAGGCAGTGATCAAGCTGTTGCAGCACGTCTGGCTGCGGGGTGTGGGCTGAGTGATTTGCCGAGCCGCCGGGGCTGGCTGGGAGTGGGCTGGCCACGAGGGCCGTGGCGAGTGTGCAGATTGCCTGACGTCGCAGCATGGGATGGCTCCTGCCCGCATTCGGGCTGTCCTGGACCGCTGTTGAGTACCTCAGCGGTATTCTGTGAACGTTGTGTGGAATGTTCAACAGGATTCGGGGGGAATTTGGCGAGGATTTTGTCAGGGCTGTTGTCCGCCGCAATGTCCTTCCAGTTCGCAGTTCAGAAGATCGATCATTTGTCGGAGTCTTCCGACGGCGCGGCGATCCGGATAGAGTGCCAGTCGGGGCAGCAGTGCAAGGTGTTCATCATCCGCTTCGACTTTATGAGTTTCTGCGCGTTCGATGCGTCCTTTGAGGCAGATATCTGAGAACTGATCATTGAGTCGCTGCAGCATTTGGTCATCGGGTGCGACATGCAGTCTGAGGATCAGGCGATCACCGATGAATCGCATGCTGTTGTAAACGCTGTAGAACCCCAACACTTCTTCAACGGCCTGTTCGACGCTGTCAGTGACTTTGAACAGAGACATATCGGCGGGCGAGATCAGTCCGTTTGAGAGCAGGTGGTTGCGGATGTAGCTGACGAAATCCTTCCAGAAGGTGCCTCCGGGCTGATCCAGCAGAACCAGCGGCATGAGGTCGCGCTTGCCGGTTTGTACGAGTGTCAGTGTTTCGAAGGCTTCGTCGAGAGTCCCGAAGCCTCCGGGGCATGTAACGATGGCGTGGACTTCCTTGACGAACATGAGTTTGCGTGTGAAGAAGTATTTTAGGCTGACGAGTTTGGGGTCACCAGCGATGACGGGGTTGGCCTGCTGTTCGAAGGGCAGCAAGATATTGAGTCCCATGGCCATATCACGTCCGGACCCCAGATGGGCAGCTTCCATGATGCCGCCACCGGCACCGGTGACGACCATCCAGCCTTCTTCGGCCATGCGTTTGCCGAACTGTTCGGCGGTATGCCATGCGGGGTGTGTTGGCGGAGTGCGTGCTGATCCGAAGACGCTGACTTTGCGGTTGCGTCGCCAGGGGGCGAAGACTTTGAAGGCGTATCGCAGTTCTCGGAGTGCTCGACTGAGGATCTTCAGGTCACCCCGGGACGCGTTATCGCCTGACAGTTTATCAGCAGTGGCTTTGATTTCAGCGATGAGTTCATCGTGCGTGCGGAGCACAGGCACATGTTCGATGACATCACTTTCGGATTCATGAGGGTGCCGCAGTGGCTGGCGTCCATTCACAGCAGGTTCCTTGCGGGTTTTAGCTCAGCAGTGCATCCATGGCTTCGCGTCGGTGGTCGTAGATGGCCCAGATGGTGTCGAGTGCAGTGATGCGGAGCAGTTCGAGTGAGGGTGCGTTGGCGCTGCACAGCACGAGTTCGCCGTTTTTGCGTTTGACGAATTTGTGGCAGCGGAGGAGCATGGCGAGGAAGACGGAGCCGAAGTGTTGCACGTTGCTCAGGTCGACGATAACCATGGGAGCCTGCTGCGAGCTGAGCGGTTCCATGATGGTGTCTGCAGCGCGTTCGACCAGGTCCCATGTCAGGGATTCGATACTGGAGGAGGGGGTCACGAGGACCGTGTTGTCGTGCCATTCAATTTCGAAGTAATCTGGGACGTCGGACACGCTGCACCTCGGAAGTAGTTGAGATTGGCATCAGAAACAAGAGATTTGTGCACAGAAGATCGGTGCAGGATATCTGAGTTTCCGCGTTTGGCAAATGCCGGCAGGCGGCGACGACTGCCGATCGGCATGTTTTGGCGGATTGGGAAGGTTTCGGATTGTCAGTTACTGTGGCGGGAGCGAGAATCCGGGGGGAGCGTTTTTTGTCGGTCGGGAACGGGATTGCGTGTATGAGCTTCGCAGGTGCAGTGGTGATTTCCAGGACGGGCCGGACAGGCGGTCTGCTGCGGCGCCGGTTTGCTGTGGTTCTGGCTGTGGTTTTGTTTGTGGGGGTGCGGGTCGAGGGGGACGAGTTGCAGCTGACGGAGGTACGAATTCAGGGGACTGGCGGTGAGCAGCGTCTGTCTGGGCGGGTGGTGGCCGAGGGTGAGGGTGGTGAACTGCTGCTGGAGGATGTCGCGGGGCGGATGCGTCAGTTGAACAAGGGGGAAGTGCTGGAGCGTGAAGATCGGCGGGGCAACTGGCAGCCGGCGGACGCTGAAGCTCTGGGGCAGCTGATGAAGGTTGAGACGGGATCGGGATTTGAGGTGCATCAGACCGAGCATTATCTGCTGTGTTCCAATTGCAGCGAGGGTTATAACGAGTTCATCGGGCGGCTGCTGGAAACTGTTTATGACCAGTATTTTCAGTTCTGGCAGAAACTGAAGGTGCCTTTGCAGCCGCTTGATCGTCCATTGCCGGTGGTGTTGTTTAAGGCTGAGTCTGAGTTTCTGGCGTATGCCGGCAGGATTCATCCAGAAGCTGATTTTGAAGGTGTCCCCGGTTTTTACTCGGTGCGGGACAATCTTGTGCTGGTGGCGGATTTGACTCGGGATCGCGCTCTGCGGGATTTATCGGCGGTGCGGAAGGCACTTTCCGATCGGCCCCTGCAGGTTGCGACTGTGGTGCATGAGGCGGTGCATCAGCTGGCTTTTAATTCGGGTCTGCAGCAACGATTTGCGGACTTTCCGGTGTGGTATTCTGAAGGTTTATCGTTGTATTTTGAGCCTCCGACGGAGCGATCTGCTGTTTTGTGGAGTCGGCCTGGTCAGGTGAGTGGTCGGCATCACCCTGAGTTTCTGCGTATGGTGCAGGATGACAAACTGTCATTGCCGCTGGTGGATTTGCTGGTGAATGACGGTTTGTTTCAGTCGGGCGACACAGCGGCAGCGGCGTATGCGGAAAGTTGGGGGCTGGTCAGTTATCTGGTGAAGAAGAAGCCGGCTGAGTTTGCGTTGTATGCTCAGCGTCTGCAGGGATTGCGTCCGCTGCGATCGGTGACGGCGGCGGAGCGACGGCAGATGTTTATGGAGTGTACGGGCGAGGACCCAGGGGAGCTGGCGGGGCGGCTGATACCGTGGGTGCGTCGTCTGAGGGTTGATCGCTGAGGGCTGGCAAGTCTGAGCAGAGTTTGGGTGCAGGGTCTGAACCGGTCAGCTGCTGGCCCCTCGGTAGTGGCTGAGGGACCAGTTGAAGACCATGCGTGAGAGGGCGAAGCAGGCTGCAGTGGAGGCCAGCATAGCAACGGCGAAGGCCGGATGTGTGGCGGTGTTGAGGATGGTCTGGGCTGGAATTGTCACGACGAGCAGGACGGGCAGTACCCACGAGAAGGCGAACTGCAGGGCTTCTCCGGATTCGAACCGGCTGGCGTCTGAGCCGTCATAGATGCTGCGGGGGTATTGTGCGAAGATGGTGATATAGAACCAGAAGTCATACAGGCCCTGATTGCGGCCGAACCAGATACTGGTGCAGGCGGTGGCGATCATGAGCGAATAGAAGAAGGTGACGGCGACACCGAGATAGAACAGGTAGAGGGCCATGGCGGACAGCGAGACGGGCCGATTGAGTTCAGCGAGCGACATGATGAGCAGTGCTGCTGCGAGGAGGACCTGGGTGAACATCGCGGGGTTGAGTCGCTGCAGCGAGACGAGGAATTGTGCATCGACGGGTCGGGTGAGTGCAAAGTCGAGTCGTCCGGTGCGGATGTGTTCACAGAAGGCGGCACAATTTGGCATGAAGAAGGCTTCAACGATGGAGTTGATGAGCATGCCTGTGGCCATGAAGGTGAAGTATTCTTCGCGGGACCATTCGCGGATCTGCTGAACTTCGCTGTAGATCAGTCGAAACAGGGCGACTCGAGCAGCGAACCAGAACAGCCGAGTTACGACCTGAATGAGGAAATTGGCGGGAAACATCATTTCCCGGATTAGTGCGTTGCGGATGAACTGGCTGAAGAGGCGCAGGTGGAACATACTGTGGTTTGCAGTTTGTCAGACAATATTGTGTTTTGCGGGGGGCCTTTGCTGGCGGGAGTCTGGCGGATGTCGGGGTCTGTTGGCAAGGGGCTGGCGGGGATTGCCGAGCTGAATCGTCAAAACGGTGTGTTTCGCGGGTGCGAAAATATCGACTGGCTGGCGGTTTGATGGTAGGATTTGGCGACGTGGATGGTTGTTGGCGGTCAGGGAAATCGTTGGTATGGTGTGACAGGTGGCGGGGGGGGCTGCGGCATGGGCAGAAGGGGGATGGGGCAGCGCAACGATTCGGGCAGTTTGCTGGCATCATCGCTGATTCTGGGGCTGGGTGGCGGAGCGTGTTTGTTCATGGTGGGGGCGATGTCGCCCAATTCGCTGCCGCTGGCTGCGGCGATACTGGGCAGTGTATTTGGTGGTCTGCTGTCACTGGTTGTGCTGCAGCGATTTGGCCGCGGGTTGTCGCTGGATCTGGGTTTTCTGGGGCGTTTTGGGCGAAGTCGTCCGGATGACGGCGTTCGGGACTACGAGCCGCGCAGGGCGGGCGGCAGTCGTTCAGACCGGTCCGCGGGCACCAATCAACCGATCACGGCCGGTGAGGCTCGCGAATTGCGACTGACAAGTTCCAGCACCTGGGTGCCAGCTCGCGGACGTCGCGCCCCGGATGACTGAGACTTATGTAAAATCTGTGTAGTGACTGTGGCGGGGGAGCATCTGATGTCGAAGTCTGCGGATCTGTGTGCGGTGCTGGTTTTGCTGTTGCTGTCGGGTTGCGGTGAGAATCAGGCGCCGGTGTCTGGCAGCGGTCCACCGCAAGAGTTGTCGCCGCTGACGATTACGTCCGGGGATGGTAGTGGCGGCCGTGAGAATGCGGTGCAGTTTAACATGCGGCCTCCGGAACAGCGACGACAGACGCTGGAACCGGGAGATGCATCCCCTGCTCTGACCGTCAGTCACTGGATGAAGGGTGAGCCGACCGAGCTGACGCCCGGAGACACTGTGTACGTGGTCGAGTTCTGGGCCACTTGGTGTGGTCCGTGTCTGATGAGTATGCCGCATATTGCTGAGCTGCAGACGAAGTATGGTGACAAGGTACGGTTTATCGGTGTGACGGATGAAGAGCCGGAACTGGTCGCTGAGTTTTTGAAGAAGCCGGCACAGGGTGGGCAGCAGACCTGGGAGCAACTGCTGACCTATCGGATCGCCGTGGATGACGGTGGCCGGATGAATTCGGAGTGGATGCAGGCAGCCGGGCGGGAGGGTATTCCGTGTGCTTTTATCGTAGGTCGTAAGGGGCAGGTAGAGTGGGTTGGTCATCCGCTGACGATTGACAAGCCGCTGCAGCAGGTGGTTGAGGGAACGTGGGATATTCAGAAGGGCAAGCTTGAGGCGGAACTGCGGCAGGTTGCCAGTGATGCTCTTGCCAGCGGTAACTTCAATCGACTGTTGTCGGTCGCCGAGCAGATGGATCCGGGTGATGCTGAGGCTGCATCACTGCGGATCCTGGCTTTGTTTCAGCTGCAGCGTCCGGAAGAGGGCAATGCGGCAGCAGCAGCTTTGCTGGCGCAGCTGCAGGATAATTCTCGGGATTTGAATGCACTGGCGTGGATGCTGGCTGTCGAGGTGACTCGGGGTGACGTCGATCTGCAACTGGCCCTGAGTGCGGCGAAGCGTGCTGTGGAGCTGGATGGCGGGACTAACGCCAACAGTCTGGACACATTGGCCCGCGTGCATTTTTGTCTGGGAAATGCGGCCAAAGCGGCGGAGGTGCAGCGGCGGGCGATATCGCAGGCGGATGCGTCTCAGAAGTCCGGACTCGAGGATGTTCTTCGTGAGTATGAGTCTGTCGGTTCTGCCGGGCAGCGGTCTGGGGAGTAGATTTTTTTGCGAGGACCAAAAATTCCGCGGTGAAATGGTCTGCTTCGCTTGTACTCGCGTCTGCAGGTTACTGAAATCTGGGGGGCCTGTATTTGCAGAAATTCTCAGCCTGTGCTGACGGCAGTGGAGACTTGTGTTCATGGCTTCGGCCCCGCTTTGTGATCTGTCGGTTTTTCAGTCGACGACCCCTCTGTTCACGCTGGCTGATATTCGCGGCGTGAATCCGCAGCGTTTCGAAATGGAACAACTGACGGCGATCGTGCATGTCGACCAGTCGCAGCATTTGCTGGCGGGTTACAAGCAGCTGACGAATCAGGAATTCTGGATTCGGGGCCACATGCCGGGCTTTGCGCTGATGCCGGGCGTTGTGCAGTGTGAAGCGGCTGCACAGCTGGGTGGCTTTTATGCTCGGAAGTACAATCTGATCGGCGGCGATTATCTGGGTTTTGGCGGCATGAACGAGGTGCGGTTCCGCAAGCCTGTCTTTCCGGGAATGCGCCTGGATCTGATCGCGAAGGTGACTCGCGTCATGGCTCGCAAGCTGGCTCAGTTTGATTTCCAGGGCTGGGTGGGTGGTGAGCTGATGTTTGAAGGCCAGATGCTGGGTGTGTCGGTGAATCGGGAAGGCTGAGCAGCGGGGTTGTCAGCAGTCCTGTCACGGTCTGAAATTTCTCAGCGTCCAGTTCCTGCAGTCCGGGAGGCATGCCGGGGCTGGCGGACTGTGGGCAGTGTGTTTTGAACAGCCGGTCCCAGCCGGAAATTATGGCTGCATAGTTGGAGTTGGTTTCACGGCGGTTGCGGGAATGGTGCACGCGGTGGATGCCGGGAGTGACGAGGAGCCACCCGAGCCAGCGGTCGAGGTACAAAGCATTCACGGCTGAGTGATGCATCTGCGAGACAGCCAGCAGCAGTGTTTCAAAGATCAGCAGTTGCTGAGTGTTCAGTCCCAACAGCAGAATGACGGGGATTCGAGCGATGGTGGAACAGGCCAGTTCTCCGGGGTGGAAGCGGGCCGAGCTGCTGACATCCATGGCATTGTCACTGTGATGCACTCGGTGGAATCTCCAGAGTGCGGGAATGTGGTGGCAGGTGAGGTGCCAGCCCCAGGTCCACAGGTCGAGCAGTATGACAGCAGCTAGGGTCTGTGTGAAATTGGAAACTGGCAGTGCGGGCAGCAGGCCGATATTTCGGTTGGCGGCGAATTCGGTGGTGGCTACCACCACGCTGCCGGCCAGTGTCAGTACGGTCAGGCCATTAACGGCGGCGAGTGTGTAATTGCGGGCGGCATGTCTGAATTTTGAAGAGTGGTGCAGCGCGGGTGGTTTGGCGACCGCAAGTGTGCGGGACTCGAGCAGCCAGAGGAAGGCGAGTCCAGCGACTGCAGCCGCCGGTCGAAGGAATGCGGACCAATCTGCCGGGAAGTTGAAGGGCATGCTGGTATCAGGAGCTGAGGGCTTCAGCAACGTCAGTGCGATAGGCGGTCAGCGCGGGCAGAAATCCGACGAGAACTCCCAGCAGGCCGAGTGCGGGAAACAGAATTGCTTCTGTGGCGCTGACGGCCCACGGATCAATCAGCAGTCCGGTTTGTTGAATCACCCACGGACTGGCGATGATGGCCAGAGCGTGGCCCGTCAGCCAGCCTCCTGCGGCACCTCCGAGGCACAGCAGTGCGGCTTCAGCGAGGATAATACCGAAGACATGGTGCCGGGCTGCTCCGAGGGCGCGCATGACGCCGATTTCTCTGCGTCGATCGACCATTGAGTTATAGATGCTGACAAAGATGCCGACACCAGACACGAGAATGATGATGGCAGTGAGAACGACGAGGGCTTTTTGAATATTGCCCACGACGCTGGACATAAATCGCTGGATTGGGCGAATCGGGTTGACGGCCATGGCCTGAAACCCCTTTTGCAGTTCTGAGGACAGGCTGATGGCGTCGAAGGGAGTGGCCGGGCGGGTTTTGACGAGTATGGCTGTGACTTCCTGCATGGCTGGCGGGCTGTCCATAGCCTGACCTTCCGGGACATCTGGTCTGGCGGTCCGGCGTGCTCGATATTCCTGCAGTTGCTGCATGGCTGACTCGAGTCGCTGCGGGTCTGCGGCGTAGAAGTCACGCAGTCTTTTTTCGACTTCATCGATTGGTTTTTCGTGTCCTTCGATCGCGTAGAAGCCCTGCAGATTCAGGAATACGGTGCGATCATTGGCAGTGCCGGTGGGAGCCAGTACAGCGACGACCGTGAACAATTCATCGTGCAGGCTGCCCTGAGCACCGCCGTGCAGGATGGAGAATTTGGTGCCGACATCCCAGCCATTGGTGCGAGCAACCTCGGCGCCGATGATGGCATCGAAGAGTGATTCGATGCCGGCACCGCGAAAGCGGAATTTGCGACCGGGCATGTAGTCGTTTTCAAAGAACTCGGCCGTTGTCCCGACGATCGGGAAGGAACCTTGCTGGGTGACATCTCCGAAGGCCAGCGGCACCGCCGAGATGACTCGGCGGTCGGCGCGGATCTGTTCGAGGTACATGTACGGCAGATTCTCGATTGGTGGTTGAATGCGGTAGACGGCGCTGAGTACAAGTTGGAGGTCGCTGCCCTTGGGGCCGACGATAAGGTCATAGCCGATACTGCGCTGGGTAAATGCTATTTCCACTGCTCCGGCAATGACCAGCACGAGCACCATCAGCATGACTCCGAGTCCGATGCTGAGGCTGGTCAGCAGCGAGGCTACCCGTCGCTGCAGAATGTTTTTCCAGGCAATTTTTAGCAGACTCATGCGGATCGCTCCGGCGCACAGAGTTCGGGGCGGTTGAAGTCCTGCAGTCGTTCGATTCGCTGAAAGGAGGCTGCCGCTTCCATGGAATGAGTGACCAGCAGCAATGAGACGTTGTGATCACGGCAGGAGTCGCGGATCAGGTCGAGAATCAGTTGCTGATTGGCGGGGTCAACGTTTGCGGTCGGCTCATCGGTCAGCAGGAGCACGGGTTTTTTGGCGAGCGAGCGTGCCACGGCCACCCGCTGTTGTTCGCCGACGGACAGGCGTTTGGGGGAGTGATGCAGGCGGTGTCCGAGGCCGACTCGCTGCAGCAATTCGCGGGCAAAATTCTGGTCGACGCCTCGACCTGAAAAGGTCATGCCCAGCATGACGTTTTCGAGAGCCGTAAAGGCGGGCAGAAGATTGAAGGTCTGAAACACTATACCGATGCGGGAGGCGCGGTAGCGGTCCCGGACGACTTCTGGCATGGCGACAAGATCACGGCCATCGATGATGACTTTTCCGGAGTCGGGTGTGAGTATTCCGGCGATAATATTAAGCAAAGTGGTTTTTCCGCCACCGCTGGAGCCGATCAGTGCAGCCTGTTCGCCGCGCTGCAGTTGAAACTGTTCGATACCCAGTACCGGCAGTCTGCCGCCTTCCGGCTGACGGTATGTCTTGCGGATGTTTTCAAGCAGCAGCGACATGCAGTGACTCTGTTGGGGGAAATTTTCGGATGACGGGCGACCGTCGGGGAAGAATGTAGCAGAAGTGCACTAAGAATTCGAGACGCTGTGCAGATGATTCCTCAGGGGATCGAGACTCCCAGTTCCCTGAGAATCCTTGAGAGTCGCAGCAGGGGCAATCCGATGATGGCCGTGGAGTCTGTGGTGCGAATGGCGCGGAACAGGGCGATGCCAGCGGCCTCGATGCGATAGCTGCCAGCACAGTCGATGGGCGCATCCCGCTCGACATAACGCTGAATCTCGGCGGGACTAAGCGAATGCATCTGCAGTTCGGTCAGCTCTGTGAATTCGAAGCTGTGAGTATCTGTTCGGACGCAGACTGCCGTGATCAGGCGATGTGTGCGGCCGGACATCGCTGTGAGTTGCCGGCAGCACTGTTCGGGTGTTCCGGGTTTGCCGAGGATGACACCGTTCAGATCGACGAGCTGGTCGGATCCGATGACAATGGCGGAGGGGTTGAGTGCGGCAACGGTGTCGGCTTTCATGGAAGCAAGCGTACAGGCTGTTTGCAGGGGGGAGCGTCCGGAGTTCTTAATCGCATCTTCGTCAACCCCCGGGATCTGGGTATCAAAGCTGGAGACAATGCGGGACAGCAGTTCGCGTCGATAGGTTGAGCCACTTGCCAGGATCAGCTGTTTCACGGAGTTTCACCTTCGTTTGGCAAAAAATAGATAACTGCTCTGTTAAAAAACGTGCAATTCTGTCAGAGAAGGGCTGTTTGATCGAGGGAGCAGAGGAAATTCCGCGGGGCAACTGCCGGGACTTTCTGAAGCAGTGTCCTCGGAAGTCCGAAAACAGACCAGAGAACGTAGGCGCGTGCTGCAGTACCTAGGCTGCAGGCTGTCAGGGAAGGCAGGGGGCGTTGAGGATGGACCGGGTGGCTTTGCGGGCAAGGATTCGGCAGTTTCTGCCGGTGCTAACGCTGTTTCTGGCGGCCGGTTTTGCGCCAGCGGCGATGCTGGCCGATGAGCCGATTGGCGAGGGTGGCTCGAAGGAACCTGAGCCGGGTACGAAGTTTTCGGAATCCGGTGCAAAGAATCTGACGCTGCCGGTCAGTCGTTCCCGACCTGATTCGAAGGACCCGCTGGTGAAGCTGGTCTGGGAGACTCGTGAGGTGCAGCGGAAACGCATGCTTTCCACGAAAGATCATACGCCGTGGCAGATTATGCACGGTGTGCTGGGGCTGCGTCAGGATCTGCAGATATTGCACAACGGTGAGCCGGTGAGTGGTTTGGACTGGGTGCGGAGTGGTCCGCAGTATCAGAACGAGCACTGGTTTGAGAAGACAGTCCACGGCGGACGCGCACATCCTTACATTAAGCCTTATTGGTTTGAGGGGCATGTGAACCAGTTTTTGGCAGTATTGTCGTTGTGCAATCTGCCTCTGGACACGAAGTTTGGGACGGCATCGGGTGTGATCAGCATGCGTGACATGCTGAAGAACGCTCAGATGACCGTGAATGCTCGCGAGGAAGTGACGTGGACATTGTGGGCGATGGCGACGTATTTGCCGTCTGATGCGTTGTGGGTGAATGCGGGAGGTGAGCAGTGGAGCATCGAGAAGCTGGTGCAGCTTGAGACGGGCAAGCCGGTGGGCGGAGCGACATCGCCCTGCGGGGGCACGCATGGTTTGTTTGCTTTGGCACGGGCGCGGAACGTTTATCTGCGAACGGGTCAGGAGCTAAAGGGTGTTTGGTTTGAAGCGGATCGCAAGGTGAAGCGTTACATTGAGGTAGCGAGAGTTCTGCGGAACAGTGACGGTTCATTGTCTTCGGGCTTCTTCAAGACTCGCGAGTACAAGCAGGACTATGACAAGCGGATGGCCAGTCAGGGGCATCTGCTGGAATTTCTGATGATGTCCGTGTCGCAGGAGGAGTTGAAGCAGCAGTGGGTGCGGCGGGCAATTGAGTGTGTTGCGAACGATCTGATGGCGAATCGGCGAGAGAATGTGAGTTGTTCGCCGCTGTATCATTCGCTGAATGCGCTTTCGATCTATCTGGATCGGGTGACGCTGGAGGAGGCGGAGGCGAAGAAGGTAGCGGAGCAGGATGTACTGACGAAATCCATTTCGCAGACTCGTGAGCTGCCTGCTGCAACTGCGTCTGGCGGAAGTGCTCCGGCGATGGCAGTGTCACCGGCTGTGTCCGGGGGTGTGGGAAATTCGAATCCCGGGGCGGCTGCTGTGCCTGGCGTGCCGGTTCCTGCTGGAGGCTCTGTCCCGGCCCCGGCTGTGTCCCCGGGATCAGCCGGTGTGTCTCCGATACCGGCTGGTGTGTCCCCGGCTCCCGCTGTCCCGAAACCTGCAGCCGTGTCTCCGGTCCCGGCTGTGTCCCCGGAATCACCGGCTGCGGAATCACCGGCTGCGGAATCACCGGCTGCGGAATCACCGGCTGCGTCCCCGGCATCTGTGCCTGTATCAGTTCCTGTCTCGGCGGGAGGGTCAGCCGTGGCCCCGGCGACAGAGGGGGCTCGGGCTTTGTCGGCACCTGAAAGTGCGGTGCCTGCCGTGCCTGTTCCGTTTCCGTCTGCGGCTGGTGAGGCGAATTTTTCGGGTGGTCTGAGTGATGAGTTTTTGATGGAGTTTGTTGGTGAGCTGCCGTGGTCGGGAGCGATACGTCCGGCTGGTGGTGCGTCTGTTCCGTATGACGGGGCTGGCGGTGCTGACGGGAGTGACGAGGTGGTGGATTTGCAAAGTTTTATGGATGGTGCGGAGCCTGTGTTGCCGGGTCCGTTGCGTGGACTGATGCCTGAGCGGCGTGGTGTTCCGGTTCGCCGCAGTCCGGAGAGGGTGCGTCCGCCACTGCGTCAGCATCCGCGTGTGATGACAGTTTCTGGTCAGTCTGAGTAGTTCAGCGGCGGTTCTGACTTTCGCAAAACGCCAGTCTCCTGAAGGTTTAGCGGGTGTCTTACTGCGTGTGGTGCGTGTAGACTGTCATGCGAGGTAGCGTTTTTTCTGTCAGGGGTAAGTGCTGGGTAAGTGCCCTGCCCTGCGGTCGAAGTGGAATGCCGAAGGTGCCTGCGGGTGGCTGGAGTCGGTTTGATGGGAATTCCGAAGGTGGCGATTACTGGTCGTCCGAATGTCGGAAAGAGTTCATTGCTGAACTGGCTGGCCGATCGACTGATTTCGATAGTGGACCCGACAGCAGGAGTGACGCGTGATCGTGTCACGTGGATCATGCACGAAGGGGATCGGTATTTTGAATTGATTGATACCGGTGGAATCGGGATTGTGGACAGCGATGATCTGTCCGAGGACATTGAGCGGCAGATTCAGGCGGGTATTGAAGAGGCCGATCTGTTGTTGTTTGTGGTGGATGCAAAGGCCGGGGTTACACCGCTGGACCAGCAGGTATCGCGGCGACTGCGAAAATCTTCGCGTCCGGTGCTGCTGGTGGTCAACAAGTGTGATTCAGTGAAGCTGGATCACGAGGCAGCTTTGTTTTTGGAGCTGGCGGATGTGCCTTATGTCACGACCAGTGTGAAGGCCAATCGCGGGCGTGACGTACTGCTGGATCAGATTCTGGAGATGCTGCCTGTGGCGTCGGACGCAGAGCAGTCTGCGGGTGACCGCATGCTGTCGCCGGCTGATTTGCGTCTGGCGGTTGTTGGTCGGCGAAACGTGGGCAAGAGTACGTTTATCAACGAGTTGGCCGAGTGTGAGCGGGTAATTGTCAGTGAGATTCCCGGTACGACTCGTGACAGCATCGACATTCGTTTTGAGGTCGACGGCAAGGCTCTTGTGGCGATTGATACTCCGGGTGTTCGCAAGCGAAAAAGTCTGGAGAACGACATTGAGTTCTACGGGCTGGTGAGGGCACAGCGAAGCATTCGACGAGCGGATCTGACGCTGATGTTTTTCGATGCGACTCAGACGATCTCACGGGTTGACAAGCAGCTTGTGGAGGAGATTTCAGAGCAGTTTAAGCCCTGTATTTTTGTGGTGAACAAGTGGGACTTGGCGATTGAGCAGGGGATGACGATTGATCGCTGGGTGAAGTATCTGACGACCAGTTTTGAGTCGATGCGTCATGTGCCGATGGCTGTAGTAACGGCGCGTGACGGTCGGAACATTCGCAAGCTGGTGAATCTGGCGCAGTCGGTGTTCAAGCAGGCCAGTCTGCGGATCAGTACGGCGCGGCTGAATCGAATTGTGCGTTCGGCGATTGAGCGGAATGCTCCGCCGATGCGGAAGAACCGGCGTCCTCGCATTTACTTTGCTTCGCAGATTGCCGGATCACCTCCAACGATCATGCTGCGGTGCAATGATGCGACGCTGCTGGATGAGGGCTGGAAGCGTTATCTGCTGGGATTTTTGCGTGAGTCAACGCCGTTTCGCGAGGTACCGGTACGGCTGGTATTGCGCAGTCGCAACGAGGTGGATCCTGATGCTGTCGCCGGGGTGATTGAGGATGAGCCGGCGGACATTATGGATCTGCGTGAAGACCAGCTTGATGACGGGGATCGCAGTGCCGGTCTGGATGCTGATCTGCGAGGCGAGGATGTATCAGCAGCGGGGCTGCTGATACTGGACGATGATGCTGACGGATTTGAAGAGGATCCGGACTGTCCTGCGCCGAATTTCATTGACGATGAGGATGCATTCCGGGGTTGAGGTTGTCAGTTGCGGTTACAGTTACTGACGTCGAGTCATTTGCAGGCGACTGAAGAACTGCTGGAGTTCGATGGGTGCGCGATCGATGTCAAGCTGCAGCAGATCGTCGGACTCATAGGCATCAATTTGCTGCTGAATTTCTGACAGCAGTCGTTCCAGTTCCGGGCTGCGGGGGCGATCACGGAGGCTCCAGGCCTGTCCGATCATGCCCAGCAGCCGGAGGTAGTTTTTTTCAGGTGCGACTTCGCCTTTTTCGCGTATGGCGGCGAATGCTTTCAGGGCTCCTGCGGCATCCGGGACAGCACTTTCCATAAGGGCTACTCCGAGCTGCAGCGAGGCTGTTTCTGCTTCGGTAGTTTCCGGGTAGAATTGGGAAACGGCGTTCCAGAGATCCTGTCGATCTGGCTGGAGCATGGCGAGTGCGTACTGGCGTGCAGCGGACGGCTGTTTACGGACTTCCGGGACGACGGCGGGAGCCGGCAGCTGTACTGGGGCTGCGGTGAATGTGGCGCTGGCCCAGGTGGCCAGCGTGCAGCCCATGATGCCTCCGCCGACAATGGTCATCATGGGACGCCAGTGACTGAGTCTGCTGGAGAAGTCTGTGGCGGGTACTGAGAGGTCATTAGGTGTCAGGGTGGCGGCGGTTAGCAGGGCGTTTTCGAGAGTTTTTCCGTCTGGGAAGCGGTCTTCGGGTTTTTTAGCCAGCATGCGTTCGATGATGACGCAGAATGGCAGCGGCAGGTCGGGGCGGAGGGCCGCCAGTGAGGGCGGCTGTTCTTTCAGGTGCTGCACGGCAACGGTCATGGGATTTTGTCCGGGGAACGGAGGTTTGCCGGCGAACATGTGCCATGCGGTAACGCCTAGTGAGTATTGGTCGGACCGGTGGTCGAGTTTTGTTCCCTGAATCTGTTCGGGGCTCATGTACCATGGAGTGCCGAGTGTGGTGCCGGCCTGCGTCAGGTTCATGCGTACGGGGGTGGGCTGATTCAGTTGTGCCAGCCCGAAGTCTGTGACTTTGGCAATTGCCTGCCGGTTGAGCAGAATGTTTTCGGGCTTGATATCTCGGTGGACGATGCCTGCATCAGCGGCGGCGGTGAGTGCAGCGGCGGTTTGCTGGAGCCATTTCATTCCGGTGTTGAAATCAGGAGGGCCGTTGCGACGAATCCACTGGCTGAGATTCAGTCCTGGCACGTACTCCTGAACAATATAAGCGATGTTGTTTTCCTGACCTGTGGTGATGATTTGTACGACGTTGGGGTGGCTGAGGCCTCCGGCTGCACGTGCTTCCTGTTCAAACCGTTTGAGCAGAACGTCACTGCGTCCCTGCAGTGAGTCATTTTTGAGGACCTTAACGGCGACATGTCTGCCGAGACTGGTTTGTTCGGCGAGATAGACATCGGCCATGCCGCCGCTGCCAAGGCGTCGCAGCAGAAGGAATTCCCCGACTCGCAGATCGCGTAGATCAGCAGGACCGGGGCCGGCACTGTGATTGTCCGGGCTGGCTTCCTGGGGACTGTTCACGGCAGACACCTGAAGAGTGTGGGAAAGGGGAAGCGGGTGGCGTTTACCGGCTTTTTTTGGTAACAGGCTGGATGGCGCCGCTGATCTGCACCTTCAGGTCGCCACGGCATTTCGCTGTTGCCGGAACATTGACGCGAAGGAACAGAGTGCCGGATTTTTTGGGCGTGTGTTCGACGGCTCCGCCGATCAGGAACGGATCGCCGGGTTTGCCATCAGTAAAGACCATTCCGATCACAGCGCCAAACGGCACGCCACCAACATGATCTTTTGCCGGATCGCCAGTAGGCAGTCCGGCAAGTGTTACGGGAGTAGTGAGGTCCATTTTGTATTCACCGGCAACGACGATTCGCAGCCCGCGACCTTCCTCGACTTCGGCAACGGGCAGCCAGAGTTTTGCGGTATCGAAATCGAGTTTCAGGCCATTTTCCTGCAGCAGTTCTTCGCGAATTCCGTCCATGCGCTGACGGATGCCAGGCATCTGCGGATTCATCTTCGCGATGCGTTCAAGCACAGCGATGGACTGTTCTTTTTGATCCTGCTTGTAGTATTCGTTGGCAACTTCCAGGTATTCCTCGATCAGTTGTTCTTCAGCCTTGCTGATGCGGAATTCCAGTTGCTGCGGGGATGCGGCTTTATCGCTGCTGTCTTTTTTCTTTGTGTCGCGATCCCGGCTTTGAGCGCGAAGTTCTGAGCAGCAGATTGAGCCGAGCAGGAGGACTGTGCAGATCAGGCTGGTGCGAGAGCGGGAGGCTGTCTGGTTGGACCGAACCATCATGTGGGGGTGTCTCCTTAATCGGCGACAGGCAGTTTTAGTCCGTCAGCAGTCGCTGACTGCTATTTTATTGTTTCATGTTTGGGGAAAATTCCCAGTGTGAGCCATGGAAAGTCCGTGGAAATCATGGGACTCATTCGGCGGGAAGGATGATTTCTCCGAGGCCCTTTGCTGCGAGATCTCCGCGGTAAACCGAAAGGGGGGCGTTGAGTTGTGCGGGATCGACTGGGAAATCCAGAGACAGCAGGCGGTTTTGCAGGAGTCGGATGGTGGTGAGCTGCAGAGTTGCGGAGCGGCGGAAGCCGGGCAGGAGCGGACAGCCTGAGCCTGCTGTCAGCACGAGGGTGCCTCGTCGCATGCCGGCGCCGGCACGCCGGTCGCAGCGACCGCCGATCAGGAGCGTTCCGGCGATCATGTTTCTGCCGGCGAATTCTCCGGCTGAACCCGCGATGGCAATCAGTCCTCGACGCATTGCCAGTCCGACTTCGTCACCGCAGTTGCCGTAAATCAGGAGTGTTCCGCCGGTCATGCCGCGAATTGAGCCTGGTAACGCTCCGCCAGCGAACTGACCGGCATTTCCGCGAATGCGAATCAGGCCTCTGCGCATCTCTGCCCCGGCCCAGCTTGCTGTGTTTCCGGTGACTTCAATGACCCCGCCGGACATGCTGCTGCCGAGGTGTCGACCGGCGTCGCCTTCGATGCGAATATGTCCGGACTGCATACCTGCACCGATCCAGTGGACACGACTGAAGTCACCCTTGAACACGAGCCGCAGGTCTGAGGCTGTCCCAGAGATGTGGAAGAGGTCACTGAGCCTGCGTTTTCTGTTGCCTTCGAAGCAAGTGAAGTTATGAATTTCGCTGGTGCTGAGCGAAGCGCATCGATCAGGGGTGAGTCCCTCCAGTTCGATGGGGGTGGTGGTGTCAGAGACGGGGCTGAGTATGAGTGGCATAGGCTGTGGCCGTGTGGATTAACGGGGAGGGCTGTCGTTGTACTGCTTTGCGGAGGGTTTGGGATACACTGAAATCACGGGATTTTAGCTGTTTTTTGTGAAAATCCCGGGTGAGTGTGCGCGGGGCGTCCGGGGAACGGCGATGTCAGCAGCGGGTGATCTCAGAGCGGGAAAGCTGGCGATAGGGTGCAAATTCAGGATCTGGGTGTCCGGCGGTGCCTGTCAGTGCTTTCGGAAAATTCGCCGAAAAAGGTGAAAATGCTGAAAGGACTTGAGGGGTGGCGTCTTGATATTTTTACGCGTAGATCGTAAACTCGTGCGTGAGTCGGTAACTCCGTCGACGTTTAAGACGGGGGCTGCGACTCGAGGCTGTCCATTGTGTCATTTTTTTGGTGCGCTGGAAGTGGTCTCCTTGAGGTGTGATTCTACAGAGTGCTCGGTATTCGCTTGAGTCGTCCTGCAGTTTCCTCCCCAACAGTTTCTTTTGTGTTCTAACGGCTGCCGTTGGGGCAGCGATCGGTGTTTTGGGGGCTGCAACGCTCAGGGTTTGTGTGATGAGTAAGAACATCTTCGTGGGGAGCCTGGCATGGGCCACCACATCCGAAGGTCTCGAGAAGGCTTTCGCCCAGTATGGTTCTGTGACCACCGCCAAGGTGATCACAGATCGTGAAACCGGCCGTTCAAAGGGCTTTGGTTTCGTTGAGATGGCGACCGGCGGTGACGAAGCAATTCGTGCACTGAACGGCGCAACGCTGGACGGCCGCACGATCGTGGTCAACGAGGCTCGTCCTCGTGAAAGCCGTGGTGGTGGCGGTGGTGGTTATGGCGGCGGCGGCGGCGGCTACGGCGGTGGCGGCGGTGGTTACGGTGGTGGCGGTTACGGTGGTGGCGGCGGTGGCCGTCGCGAGCGTGGTGACCGCGGCGACCGATACTGATACAGACGGACTGACCTGCTTTGGCAAGTCAGTCAGGATTCGGAAACGAGTTCAGATCCGGGCCTTCAGGGGCCCGGATTTTTTTGCGCCCGCTGCGGCGGTATCGGTTCAGCAGCAGCATGCCTGCAGCAACGGCAAAACAGACTGTCGGTGCAGCCAGTGATACGGCGGAAAGTCCAAGGAGTGCTTCCGTACGCGCGAAGTGCATTTCGTTATAGAGTCGCGTGACAATCGGTTCAAATGCCAGCGGGTGCAGCAGCGAGGCTGTGGTGACATCCCAAAAGACCCACTGGGTCAGCAGCAGCAAAGCGGTGACGAGGGGCAGATCCTGTAGTTTCCACAGCAGCTGTGCAGCCAGTTTTCGTCGACGGAAGTCCGGAGCGAGCAACAGCAGGCTGGCGGTGTGCTCGGATTCCCCGCGGTCTGGTGTCCACAGCAATTGAGCCGCAGCAAAGGCGCGTGGCAGCAGCCAGAGTGTCTGGCCGAGCAGTTGTGGCAGCCATGTGTCCCAGGCCAGTCTCAGGACCGGCAGCTGGAACAGCGACTGCAGTCCCAGCGAAAGTATCAGTGGTCCTGTCAGTCCGGGCAGCAGTGCAACGCAGCAGCAGGTGGCGTGCAGTCCAGATCGCAGGGCCAGTTTAGGGCTTAAACGGCTGGCAAGTCCCATGGCGCAGGCTGCAGCGGCGGCTGAACAGGCAACGGAGGTTCCGAGGGAGACTGCCGTGCGCTGCGTGAGCGTCGGATCCGACAGAATGAACTGGATGCCTCGCATGGCCGGTCGAACTGACGAGATCAGCGGGATTAGGATGAGAAGTATCAGAGAGAGGCTGATGAGGAAAGTGACGACCAGTGCGGGGGCCGTTTTTAAGGCTGCGTTTGGCGACGGAGTCAGAGGCTGTTGTTCGCGGTTGCAAAGCGAGCAGCCGCTGGCAGCGATGCCTGGCAGCAGGAGAAGCAATTCCACAAGCAGGCCCCGCCCTGCCAGTTTGAGGGAGGCAGCGAGTGGCTGCCATGCCGCGTGTGCATCGAACAGGCATACCGGCCATGACCATGGGTGCTGGTCAATCTGCATGAGAGCTGCAGTTTCAAACTCCTGAAAAATCACAACGGCGGTCAGGCTCCATGTCAGTAACGGGGTTCGCCACGGCCCGACCAGATGCATTCGCAGCCATTCGGTGTACCAGCCCACCGGTGGGATACGACCGCGCAGCAGCAGCCATGAGAACAGTGATTCTTTGTTATCAGAAGGAACAGGGATGATGCGCTGCAGCAGCACTCCCATGGCAATTGCGCGAAACAGTTGCAGTGTGCAGTACAGCAGTTCCGTGATCAGCACATAGCTCAGGCCTCCGAAAATACCGGCCCAGGCTGAAGCCGTCAGTCGGTAGTGGAAGCCCGTCAGCAGATCGGGGGTGAAGAATGGCAGGACGCAGAGCAGTTCGCGAATTCGTGCGGAGGATCGCGAAGGGCTTCGCTGAATCCAGCGGGAAAACAACGGCAAAAGCAGGCAGGCGAGGCTGCTGACTAGCAGGCTGCGCAGCAATGACCAGACGAGAGTTGTAGTCAGCAGCGTTTCTGCCATGCTGCCGAGCTTTCAGGATGTGGGGTGAACACCGCGAGCCAGTTCGTCTTCCCAGTCGTCCAGCAGCGGCCAGTCCAATGCACAGGTGCCGAAGTCTGCCATGTGCTGGTAGCGGTCGAGGCGATCGATGGCGGACTGCAGCAGTCGGCGATCATTGCGAAAAGCGGGGCCGTGACTGGGCAGCAGCCACTCGACCCCGCTGTTCTGAATTCGCTGCAGCGATTTGATGAAGGCCGGCAGGTCTGAGCCATGATGGGCGTCGATGCTGCCCACGCAGCCATCGCGAAAGATGTTGTCGCCGGAAAACAGCAGTCTGCCGAAGCGGAATGACAGTTGCCCCACGGCGTGGCCGGGAGTGTGCCAGACGTCGAGGCTGACACCGTCCAGAGTCAACTGGTCACCTTCATCGATTTCCTGATCTATCTTCAGTGCCGGAAGGTCGATGGAAATCTGCTGTGCCGGAATTTCAGCGAAGGCAGCAATGCGGTCATTGGACTCCAGAATTTTGCGTGCGTGGGGGTGGGCAACCAGTTGGGCTGAAGGCAGGAGCGATTTGGCCCGGACAAAGCCCTGGACATGGTCGGCATCTGCGTGTGTGGCAACGAGGTAGCGACAATTCGCGAGCGGAAAATTTAGATCGCGAATCAAATCAATGAGTTCCTCAACGGTGTCCTCGTAGCCAATGTCCAACAGCATCCAGTCGGACTGACCATAGACCAGGTAGACGCAACAGCCCATCCGGCGTCGTGCCTGAAAGTTCAGTTCAAGGACATTCGGAAATAACTCGCGGCGTTCCTGCATCGGCATGCCTGATCAGCGGGGACAGAATTTCATTCAGTATCTGCGGGTCACGAGAGACCACCGCCGGGTCGGGAGCCTGGGGGCGTGCTGGTGGGCGACTGGAGCGGACTTCGCGACTGCTTGCTGCGGTACCATGATTCTAGCAGGGATTCGTCTGTTCAGAAGTCAGTCTTTGGAACGAAGAGGACTCATTTTTCGGATCTGAAACTGCAAACTGCGGTTCCTGTGCGTTAAGCCTGAAGGCAGCCTGTTTGGAAACCACTCATCGGCTGCATGTTTTGCGGCCTTTTCGGAGTTTCTTGTCGTAAATTGCAACCGGATCGGGAAGATTGCGAGTGTTGTGTTCTGGCTGTTGCTGTTTGCTGGTGCTCCTGTCGCTTTTTCTCAGAAACCGCTGGACACATCAAAGCGGTATTTGATCGTGCATTCTGATGATACCGGAATGAGTCATTCCGTGAATCGGGCGACGATTGCGGCGATGGAAACGGATTTGGTGACGTCGTGCAGTATTATGACTGCGTGTCCGTGGTTTCCGGAGTTTGTGGACTGGGCTCGTCGGCATCCGGAGCCGGATTTTTGGATTCACCGGACATTGAATTCTGCGTCTGAGAAGTATCGCTGGGGGCCTGTTGCCGGGCGTGATCGAGTGTCCAGTCTGGTGGATGACGATGGCTGGCTGCATCGGCGGAATGAAGATGTGCAGCGTCTTACGCGTCCGGCGGAGGTGGTGCTTGAACTGCGAGCCTAGATTGATCGCGCATTACGAGCCGGCATTCGTCTGAGCCACCTGGATACTCACATGGAAACTGTGGTTTCGACGGGTGAAATACCGGAGATTTATGTTCGTCCACGGCTGGAGTATCGCCTGCCGGTGATGATTATGGAGAATATCGGTCCGGAACTGCTTCCGGGTTATCCCGATCTGGCCCGGAAGAAGTTGCTGTACATCGAAGCCTTGCGGGCTGAAGGGCTGCCTGCGATCGACTGGTTGTATCAGTTTTACGAAGGCAGTGATCATACTGTACGGGAAAAACGCTATCTGGATACGTTTCGCGGTCTGCGACCGGGAGTTTGGCAGATGATTAATTACTGCGGGACCGATGATTCAGAGTTGCAGGCGATTGCGGCCAGTCATTTTCTGCGTGGAGATGACATGCGAATTTTCTCAGACCCGGCCGTGAATACGGAAATTGAGGGTTCGGGCATTGATCTGCTGTCGTGGACGCAGTTGAGGGCTCGTGAGGGGTGACCCTGAACGGTGCTGCTGCTGATTGCCCGAGGCGGGGCATCGTCTATGATGCGTGAGATGTCGGGTCTGCTTTTGGCTGTCTACACAATGTGAACGGAGGAAACCCATGGATCCAATGTTTGTACTTTCTCTGGTGTCGCGCTGGATCCATGTGGGTACCGCCGTGGTACTGGTTGGTGGATTGTTTGCATTGCGTTTTGTGGTGCATCCGGTGCTGGCAGGTCGCCCTGAGGATCTGGCTGCAATTCGGGTTCGCTGGAAGAAGTATGTGCACGGCGGAATAGCGCTGCTGTTATTGTCGGGGGCGTTCAACTACTGGCAGGCGATTGCTGCGGGGCGGGTAGACGGCATTTATCACGCTATGGCTGATACCAAGATTTTGCTGGCGATGGGTTCATTTTTCCTGTCCTCCGCGTTGGTCGGCCGTTCTGCCGGGACTCAGAAGTTCCGCGATGCTGCACCAAAGTGCGCCGTGGTAGTTCTGCTGCTGGGCGCAGTGATCATCGCCTTGAGTGGTGTGGTGAAGGTGCGAGACAATGCGAAGCAGGCGGCTCTGGCTAAATCAGCAGCGTCAGCCGCAGCGTCGGTCGGGACCAAAGTAGCTGAGTGAGCGGCTGTCAGTCTGTCTGAAACTCGGTTCGCAGTGCAGTCAGTGCTTTGGCTGATTCCTGGGAGCCGACAACGATACTGATTTTGATTTCGCTGGTACTGATCATATCCACATTAATGCGGTTTTCAGCCAGCGTCCGGAAAACGCGACGTCCTACGTCGGTGTGGCTGCGAAGTCCGATCCCTGTAATGATCAGTTTGCAGATTTCAGATTCCGAATTCAGTGTTCCGGACGGATAATGTCTGTCGAGCAGGGTTTGCAGCAGTTGCAGGCATCGCGGACCTTCGGATGCCGGGACTGTGAAAGAGATGCTGGCCACACCTGAGCGCGGCGTATTCTGGACGATCAGATCAACCAGTACTCCCCCTTCGGCGACCGCGGCGAATACAGTGCCCGTGACTTCTGGTGCGTCGGGCAGATTGCTGAGACTGATGCGGCACTGATTGGTGTCGGAGGTGATGTCGCTGACGAGGATGCCTTCCATGCTGTCCAGTCGAGAGACGATATCAGCGACGACATCGTCGCTGGTTGCTCCGGCGGTGGCACTGCTGGTGGGGTGTCCGCAACCGGTAAGCGGCGGAGAGGGCTGATTGAGTCCGAAGCCGCTGTGTACTGCCAGAATTGCATCATTGCAGCGGTCGCTGTCGATGAGCACTGAGACTTTGATTTCACTGGTGGTAACCACGTGAATGCGAATATTGCTGTCTGACAGGATCTGAAACAGCCTTGCTGCAACACCCGTGTGAGTCTGCATGCCGTGTCCGACGATGGACACTTTGGAAAGTCCGGTGGTTTTTTGTACGGACTGGGCAGACAGGGTGCGGGCTGCGGCAGCAACAACTTCCATGGCAGCCGGCAGTTCATCTTCGGACACAGTGAATGAGACGTTGGCCAGACCTTCGGCAGCGGCGTTCTGGACAACCATATCGACAGGAATCCGGGCGCTGGAAAGTGCCGTGAACAGGCTGCTCATGACACCAGGCTGGTCGGGCAGTCCGATCAGTGTGACGAGGGCTTCATTGCGGACAAATGCGACTCCGGTGACGACTGGCTGGGCGGTGCCATTCTGTGGAGCGATGAGTGTGCCGGGGCCATCGGAGTACGACGGTCGGACTCGCAGGCTGACCGCATATTTCTTGGCAAATTCGATGGATCGTGAATGCATGACACCGGCGCCGAGGCTAGCCAGTTCCAGCATTTCATCGTAGGAGATCCGTTCGACCTTGCGTGCATCCGAGACGACTCGCGGGTCTGTTGTGAATACGCCTTCGACATCGGTGTAGATTTCGCACATTTCGGCGTCGAGCACGGCGGCGAGGGCGGTTGCGGTCGTGTCACTGCCGCCGCGTCCGAGTGTCGTGATGTTCATGGCTGAATCGACGCCCTGGAACCCGGCAGCGATAACGATGGCGCCGGCAGCGAGGTGTTCGCGGATGCGGGCGGTGGAAATGCTGACGATGCGGGCTTTGGTGTGTGTCGTGTCCGTGAGGACTCCGATCTGGGCACCGGTGAGACTGATGGCTTCCTGTCCCAGCTCGTGTACCGCCATGGCGAGCAGGGCGACGGATTCCTGTTCTCCAGTGGACAGGAGCATGTCCAACTCTCGTGGACGAGGACTGGCGGTAATGCTGCGGGCGAGGTCAATCAGTTCATCTGTTTTGTGACCGCGGGCGCTGACCACGACTACGACATCATGTCCGGCCTGGCGGGCTTTGACAGCACGTGCGGCGGCAATTCGGATCTTTTCGGCATTGGCGACGCTGGTACCACCGAACTTCTGGACGATCACCGACACGGGAATGTGCTTTCGGAAAAACTCTGGAATCCGGCCGCCGAATCTGGCCCTGGATGCCGATTTTAGGAACTGCGATTTGTCTGCATGACTAGCGGCGAATTGTAGGGAATTTCCGGGCTTGGTGTGCTGAAACTGTCGGAATTTGCTGAGTTCCGGAATTTTGCACAGGGAGGTCATGGGGGTGGAGAAGATCCGGGATCGGTGGCTGGCTGCTGTGGTGATCTGCAGCGGATTGTATTTGTGTGAGGGGGTTGGTGGCGGGGTGGCGGATGAGGCTGCTGCCGGCAGAGGAGCCGGGTTGGCCGACACGCAGGTTTCGGCAGAATGTGCCGGAACGCTGATTTTGTTGACGAGGGAGCCGATTCGCCTTGCAGAAGCTCAGTTGCGGCAGGCCGCTGTGCAGGTCTGGCCTCGGGTTACTGTGCGGATCGTTCACAGGACTGCAGCGTCTGTGCAGGGTTTGCCGGCTGAGCAAAATGCGGGCGAGGTGTTGATGGTGGAGGCTGGATCCCGGTGGCTGTTGCTTACGGTGGAGCGGGAGCCTTTCGCATCGGCTGAAGAGATTGCGGCGACTGAAGATGCGACGGTGCGACGTGTGCTGGAGCAGCATCGCGCGTCTTTGACAGTCTCCGGGGGCGGTTCTAACCGCGGGCAGCCAGCGACAGTGATAGACTGTGGTCGACTGCTGGCGGCCCTGCTGGAGCAGCGGCTGATTGCTGACGGGGTGATTTGCGGGCTGGTGGTTCCGGCGGACGAGACGGTGCTTCCGTGGGAGCAGATTCAGGGGGAGGCAGTGTCTTTATTGCGTTCGGAGCATCCGGCTGATGAGTTGCGGACTCGCATGAACGCGCCGGTTCTGAATGCGGGGCAGCACGCTGCGGCGGTACAGCGTGCTGCTGAGCAGGCGCGGGGGGCGTGGGCGGAATTCAGTTCTGCATTTCGCAGTCGTGCCATATCGGCAACGGCGGGGCACAGCGTTTTGGCGGAGTTTTCTGAGGGGACAGCACGCGAATTGATCTGGCTGGAGGTGCGGGAACTGCGTGACGGCCAAGTTTTCGGTCAGCTGGCCAACCGGCCATTGAACCTGCGGGGGCTGCGCGAGGGGTTGTCGGTGGCGGTGGCGGAGTCTGCAGTGCTGGACTGGGTTTACGTCACTGCTGCAGGTACGGAACTGCGTGGTGCGTTTCTGTCCCGGCAGCTGGCTGGTGAACGCACTGCTGCGGGTGGGGACAGCGCGGGTAAATCAAAGGCTCGCCAGCAGTGACTTTCCGGCTGCTGGCAGTTTTTCAGCCGTTCGAGATCCTGCGGCAGAGCAGTTCAACGACCTGTTCGATGCTGAGTTCTGAGGTATCAACAAGCACTGCATCGGCGGCTGGTTTCATGGGTGCGAGGGCGCGTTTTTCATCGCGTTCGTCGCGTTGTCGGATCTGTTCGCGTATTTCTTCCCACGAGCCTGTTTGTCCTTTTTTTTCCAGTTCCGTCAGGCGTCTGCGAGTGCGGGCATCGAGACTGGCGGTGAGAAAGTATTTGAAGGGTGCGTGGGGGAAAACGATGGTCCCCTGATCGCGGCCTTCGGTGACCAGTCTGCCGGTTTCACCAATCTGCTGCTGCTGCTGGACCAGGCTGTTTCGGACGGCCGGGTTGGCGGCGACAATTGAGGCTGCGATGGCGACTTCCGGCAGGCGGATTTCGGTGGTAACGTCCTGCTGGTTCAACAGCATTCGCTCATTTTCGAAGCGGATACTGCAGTGGGCTGCGATCTCGGCTACTGCTTCGGCATCCTGCTGACTGGTGTGGCTGCGGAGGACGGCGAGTGCAACGGCGCGGTACATGGCACCTGTGTCGAGAAACCGCAGGCCGAGGCGGTGTGCCAGCAGTCGGGCCACGGTGCTTTTTCCTGAGCCGGCAGGCCCGTCGATTGTAATGATCATCATGGCTGCTGTGAAACTAGGATGGATCCGAAAACGGCGCGGCTGGGCCGGCCGCCGTTGTGGGAACAGTCTGGATGCCGCGGACAAAAGTCCGACGGTATCGTGAAACGGCGAGATCGGAGTGCAAAATGCTGCGTTTTTTAGGGCGGGCCTTGGTTGGAGTACTCGAGCTGCGGTTTGGTCCCCGGTGCTTGTTTGAATTCTCCGCAGTTTATCCGCAAAACGGTTCCGGAAAAGTGCAGGTTTGCTGAAACCCGGTCGGTATGCTGTTTCCGTGGAGTCACGGTGAGTAGAATTTTCTGTAAACGGTGAGGGTATTCATTATCGCGCGACGGGGCATGCGGGAGCAGAATCAGTGGTCACACCGGTCGGGGCGAGCAGGATTCAGGAATTGCGGCGAGCGTTGCAGCTGGCTGAGCCCTCGGCGTTCCTTGCGGAACCGCGAGTCATCCGGCGGGTGATTCGGGAACGTCACGGCTTTGTGAAACTGTCGACGGCAATACCCCACACGGATAGTCAGATTGTTCCTGCGAGTGAAATGCAGGAACTGGTGCATCCTGATGAGTTGGGTCTGGTGGATTTTCTGAGCCTGCCGGAAACCTGTTTGCTGATCAGTCAGCCGGCTGAGGATGAGTTGCAGCACTGGCCAATTCAGGAGCTGCTGCAGCAGGTCTGGCGGCGGTTGTTTCATGCGGTCGTTGACCGTGAGCTCCAGCAGAAGCTAACGGGGGCAACTGAGCGAGCCGAGGTTCAGCAGCGGATTGCCCGGCTGGGCCAGGTAGCTTTTGATGAGGCGCACTTTGTGCTGCGTTCGGAGCTGCGTCTGGTGATACCGGAGTCTCGTACTGAGGCCTGGCGTGAATTTTGTGCGATGTATCTGGAATTGCGCTGGTTTGAGCCGGACCTGCTGAAGGTCTGGTTTCCGTCTCTGACGGAGTCGCGATTTGTAGATGTGCTGCTGGACGGTGACGTGGCGGCGGCGCAGCTCTTCGAGCGGACGAGGCTTTACGGTGCTACTTCACCTGATCTGACCACGCATCTGCAGCGTGATGAAGAGCGTCTGGTCAGTACTCGACGCGAGTGGTTTTTGGGTATTGGGTCATCACCGTCTGATCGGGCCTGGCTGCGGGCTTCTCGTCGTCGTGAGCGTGCTCGTGAGAGCGGCAACACGGTCGGGGCGATAGTCAGTTCGATGCAGGCAGCGCAGCGGGCTGTTACTGAGGACAAGCGTCAGTCTGCGGTGGAGTCAGCGAAGCAGGAAATTCGGCTGCTGGCAGACCGTCTGCAGCGGGCACTGGAGTTAACTGAGCAGGAGGCCGAAGCGTGGCGGGCCGCCTTATGGGAACTGGCGACAAATGCGATTCACGGTTTCTGGAATTCCGAGAAGCGACTGTTGTTTGATTTGCAGAAAGTGTGTCTGGACAACGAGCGAGTGAATTACAAGGTGGACCTTGTAACCTGGCTGGCAAGCCGGGGGACTCGTCCGCTGCGGCGTCCGTTGCACAGTCTGCGGGAAGTGCTGATGACGCGTCATCTCAGCAGCGCAGCGGCTCGGCTGGTGTACGTTCGTTTGAGTGGTGCAGAGCGAGACAGGCTGTCGAAGCTGCTGAATGAAGCGGCGCATCTGTCGGAGTTGCAGATGCGTGAGCGTATGCGTCCGGTACTGGGGCAGACACTGCGTGATGTGGGTCTGATACCAAGCAATATTCCTGAGCAGGTGGCGCTGGACAAGTTGGTGGACGACGCACTGGACTGTATTGTCAGCCGTGGCTACCTGACGCTTGGTTATCTGCGGGATTCCATCAGCCGCAATGATCTGAAGCTGCCGGATCTGACTGACATGCGGGATCTGTGGCAGGGGGATTATCTGTTGCGAGCGGACGATCGCCTGGCGCTGTCGATGGATGGTGTTTATCAGCGTGGCGAGTTTTATTTGCGGTGGCTGCAGACGACCAGTTCGATTTTTTTTGGGAATCGAGCCGGGCGATTTGCGACTTTATTTTTGTTGATACCGTTCGGCGGGGCGCTGGTGATAGTGGAGGGCGTCCGGCATCTGGCGCATTTATTTTATCGCAAGCCGGCGGCTGGTGTGAAGTCTGAGGCTGGTGAGTCAGCAGCGGCGGAGTCTTTGTCGGCGGAGTTAACTGGATCTGGGGGTTCTGCTGCAGAGTTATCGACAGCGGAGTCTGCGGCTGCGGCCGGGCCTGCCGTAGCGGAATCGGAGTCGAGGTCGGGGGCAAAGTTGCGGTCAAAGTCGGAGTCTGACCGCATTGAGGTTCAGCTAACTGAGTCAGCTGGAGTTGAGGGTGCTGGCGTGCCGGCAATTTCCGTGCCGTCTGTGCAGCAGGGGCCGGACACAGCGTCGTGGGTGTTGGGTGTTGGTTTTCTGCTGATGGCATTGATTCATTTGTCGCAGTTTCGTCGTCGTTTTTTCAGGCTGTTGCGTTCGACGGTGCGTTTGCTGAAGTTGGCTCTGATTGAGTATCCGCTGCGAGTCGCGCGTTTGCCGGCAGTGCAGGCGATCTGGCGTCATCGTGTGGTGGTCAGATTTCGAAGGGTGGTGATGGCTCCAGCGATAGTTGCGTGGCTGCTGTTTCGTGGTATTCCGGGTTTGTTTTTGGGGAGTTCACTTGGCTGGCTGTGGTATCTGTCGGGGTGTGTGTTGTGCAGTCTGGCATTGAATTCGCGGCCCGGTCAGGATGCTCAGGAGCTGACATCGGAGTGGTTGGCGAATGCCTGGCACAAGCTGCAGGCGCGAATTTTTGTGGCAATGCTGGATTTGCTGCTGGAATTCTTCCGCATGGTGCTGAATTTGATTGAGCGTTTTTTGTATGCGGTGGATGAGTGGCTGCGTTTTCACAGTGAGGAGAGCTGGCTGTCAATTGTGGTGAAAGCAGTGCTGGGGGTGGCGTGGTCGTTTGTTTCGTTTTTGATTCGCATTTACGTCAATCTGCTGATCGAGCCCACATTTCATCCGGTGAAACATTTTCCGGTAGTCACGGTGGCTCACAAGATGATTCTGCCGGGACTGGTGCTGTTGCAGGGCAGCATGGTGTTGTTTATGCAGCCGTATCTGGGGCGTGTGCTGGCGGAATCAGTGACGTGGTTCAATATTTTCTTTATCCCTGGGATTTTTGGCTTTGCGGTGTGGGAGCTGAAGGAGAATTGGCGGCTGTATGCTTCGAATCGTCGTCCGCGGCTGATGTCGGTGGCGGTTGGCAGTCACGGTGAAACGGTCGCTCGACTGCTGCGTCCCGGATTTTACTCGGGAACATTGCCGAAGATCTTCCGTCGTCGTCGTCGTCTGGAGCTGCAGCAGGCGTCGTTTCGTCGTTTCAGTGCCCGGCGTTCTGTGCACAGTCAGCTGGAGCATGTGGAAGAGGCGATCCGGAACTTTGTGAAACGTGATTTGATTCGCGTATTGCAGCTGTGTCCTGTGTGGGCAGGTACCGGCATTCGCTGTCCCGGGGTTCGTTCGGCATCAAACAGTTTTCTTGTTGAACTGGAGTGTCCGCTGCTGGGTGAGGAGTTGATTTGTATTTTGTTTCAGGAGCAGAGTGGCTGGGTTGTGGCGGGAGTGGAGCGGGCGGGGTGTCTGCGTTTTGCCTCGGCCGATCAATTGCGATCACTGCAGCATGCGCTGGAGGGATTTTATCGCAAATGTGGAATTGATATGGTGCGCGAGCAGCTTGAGAGTGCGTTTGTGCATGGTCACCCGTATGACATCAACAGTGACGGAATGGTTGTCTGGCCTGGCGGCGATTTCAGTCGCGAGATTTCGACGATGCTGGTTCAGAAGAAGCAGTTGCGTCCGCTGCCGGCAGCGGACGCCCAGCAGGCAGGGTTATTTCCTGCGGATCGCCAGGCGGTGATTTTCGGGGAATCCGGGACAGTCTGGTCAGACTGGATCAATCGCTGGGAAACGTCCGCAGGGGGATTCCCCGAGGCCTGCCTGCAGCCGCCTGCAATTTTGCTTTTGCCGCCGGTTGTCAAAGAGTGAGCGATCCGGGTGGGGGTTCAGTTTTTTTGCTGAGCGGCGAGGAGTTCGGCAATCTGCACGGCGTTGGTAGCCGCACCTTTTCGGAGGTTGTCGGACACGCACCAGAAAGTGATGCAGTTGGGGTGCGATAAATCGAGGCGGATGCGACCGATGAAGACATCGTCGCTGCCGTCGCAGACGGAGGGCATCGGGTACTGGCCGAGGTTCGGGTCGTCGAGTACTTTAATGCCAGGGAACGATTCAAACAGTTGTCGGGCTTCGGCAACTGAGAGGGGTCGTTCTGTTTCCACATTGATGGTTTCGCTGTGGCAATTGGAGACGGGGATGCGAATGCAGGTTGGGCAAACCTGAATGGAGTCATCGCCAAGTATTTTTCGAGTTTCGAAGATCATTTTCAGTTCTTCGCTGGTGTAGCCATCCTGTTTGAAGCTGCCGATCTGGGGGATGGCATTGAACGCGATAGGGTAGCGGAATGCTTTGTAATCGTAATGTCTGGAGTCGAGTGCGGCGCGGGTTCCGGCGAGCAGGTCGGCTGTGCCCTGCAGTCCGGCGCCGCTGGTGGCCTGATATGTGCTGACGACGACTCGGCGGACCCGAGCTGCATCATGCAGTGGTTTGAGTGCCAAGACCATTTGGGTGGTGGAGCAGTTGGGGCTGGCGATGATCCCGGTGGCGGCGAGAGCGGCCTGGGGGTTGATTTCAGGGATCACAAGAGCGACATCGGGATGCATGCGCCAGTAACCGGATTCGTCGATGACTCGGCAACCGGCACGTACGGCGGAGGGCAGGAATTCAGCGGCTGCTTCATCCGGCGTACTGGCAATCACCAGATCGATACCGTGAAAGCAGTCGTGTGTGAGTTCTTCGATGGTGAGGCGGCTGCCGGCAAATTCCAGTTGTTGTCCAACGCTGCGAGCTGAGGCGAGGAGGCGAAAAGTCCGGGCCGGGAAGCGACGCTGTTCGAGAAGCTGCAGGATAATTCGGCCAACGGCACCCGTGGCCCCGGCCACAGCAACTGTATTAAACACGGCAGTTTCCCTGGTGATCTTTCCGAAAATCAACGATATTTGCCACATGAGGTCGGACAGCCGGCATTCCGGTGGGTGGAAAAATAACGAGTCTGAGCGGAATTTCCACAAATGCCAGACAAAGCGGTCCGTCCTGCGTGTTTTGGGAAGAGATGATGGACGGCGATTTTCAGTTACTGGTCAGAAACTGTGCTCAGCGGCTATCGCAGTCGCCCGAGGTGGCTCTGACTGAACTGTTTGATCTGACGGCAGAACGTCTGGTGCGTTATGCCATGTCGGTGACTTCGTCCCAGGCGGACGCGGAGGACGCTCTGCAGGGGGCTTTTTCCCGGATCGCTCGTCGTCCACAACTGCTTGTGGCTGCGAAACTTCCGTGGTCTTACCTGCTGCAGGCTGTGCGTAACGAAGCGTTGCGAATACTGCAGCGGAACAAAGCTCGGCAGCGTTTGCCCGTGGCAGCTGCGACGGTGCCAGCGTCGGCGGACCAGCAGGTGGTGCAGAAGGAGTCGGCTGAGCAGATTCGTCGGATTCTGGACAGTTTGCCGTCTGAGCAGTCTGAGGTGGTGATTTTGAAGCACTGGGAAGACCTGACGTTCGCGGAAATCGCTCAAGTTCTAGGGATTTCTCAAAACACGGTCGCCAGTCGTTATCGATATGCGATGGAGAAACTACAGCGGGCACTGGAGGGCCTGGTGCGTTAGGGTGTGATGCGGGGATTGGTTTTGTTCTGACTTGTTCTGTTACGTACTACCGTTTTTCTGTCTTCATTGTGGTTGAATCTATGAGTGGTGGTCTTCGTGGAATCCCGGAACCGGTGATGCCAGAGCACGAGCTGCTAAGCGGTGCAGCGCCGCGGATTCAGCTTTCGGCTGAGTTCAGGCAGCGGGTTGTGAGGCAGGCAGTCTCCCAGTATTATGCGGGCCGGCGACAGCGTGTTTTGGTTCAGGCGGGTGTTGTTGCCACGGTGGTGCTGTGCATCGCCGGTGCCGTCTGGCAGATGACTCAGCCGTCTCCGGCGGTTTCCGGTTCTGAGCCGCAGGCATCTGCCGTTTCGGCCAGTCCGTCTGAAACGGCTGCTCGCGTTCCGGCGACATATCAGCCGGCAACATCGCAGCAGCAACCTGCAGAGACTGCTTTTCCGCAGGAAAAACTGCCGGCTCAGGAATAAAGATGCCAGATCCAGCCCGCTATCAAATTCCCGACCCATCCGTTCGGCTGACGGACGAATTGATCATGCAGCACATTGATCGAGGCAGTCGTGTGATTGACCTTGGTTGCGGCGATGGTCGTTTGATGCACAGGCTGAATGATGAACTGGGCTGTGATGTGCTGGGGGTTGAGGTTGATCATCTGAACATCTCGTCGGTTGTGCAGCGTGGCCTGCCCGTGATTGAAGCGGATCTGGATCGCGGACTGCAGGACATTCCGGACGACAGTTTTGACTTCGCTGTGCTTAGTCAGACACTGCAGCAGGTTCGCAATCCTCGGCGACTGCTGTCAGAAATGCTGCGAGTAGCGAGACGAGCGCTGGTGGTGGTGCCAAATTTTGGTCACTGGCGTGTGCGGCTGGAGGTACTGCGTCGCGGTCGAACACCGGTGACGCAGTCGTTTCCGTGGGAGTGGTATGAAACTCCGAACGTGCATTTCATGTCGATGCGTGACTTTCGGTCTCTGATGGAGCGGATGGGGCTGCGGATTGTCATTGAGAGCCCGATTATTCGTGGTCGGGCTGTGGACCGGCTGCTGGTTTCCAATCTGCGTGCGGACAGTGCCTTTTATCTTGTAGAGCGTGGAAGCTGAAGATTTTGCCGCGCGGGGCTGGTTGTTTGCCGTTCACTTCCAGCCGCATCTGTGGATCCTTCATGGAGCTTTGGAGGACTGGAGATTCTGGGGGCCCTGGTGGGTTCTCGTCTGGCGTTGCCGGCTGTAGTCGCCTCGTGTTCATATTGACCCCGAAGCGGTAAACGTCGTAATTTTCCAGTTGCGTCGCGGGGTCCGGCAGGTCCTGCGCGGCGGGAAAGCTGACTGAGGCTGTACGCTGCAATGGATTGCGGTGCCGGAAAATGGAATATCGGTCGACATTGATTTTGCTGGTGTTTCTGTTCGCTGCGCAGATTTGGGCAGACGAACCGGGGGCGGGTGCTGCGCTGGCTGTGGGTGACCGAAAATCGGCAGTGCTGGTACTGACAGACGGGACCTTGCTTGAGACATCGTTGCGTGTGCAGGGTAGCGGCTATGGTGTCGAGGTGGCTGGCGGTCGCCAACTTATTGAATCGTCGCGAGTGCGTTTTCTGGCGGCGGACCGTGTGGATGCCTGGCGTCAGATGCGAGCGTCGTTTCAGGAGCTCACTCCGGAGGTGCATTTGCAACTGGCGCGGTGGTGTCTGCGAAACGGTTTGCCGAAGCAGGCGGAGCGGGAGGTGCTGGATGCGCTGAGGCTGGATCCTTACCGAGAGGATGCGAAACGGATGCTTGAGCAGATGGCTGCCGAATCATCCGGGCGAGGTGGTGCTCAACGTGATTCTCAGAGTTTGCAGATGCCTCCCCTGCCCTCGGCGGGTGTTGCGGCAAATGCTCGTTCACTGGCCGGGCTGCGGCGTCCCACGGCTCAGCAGTTTGTCCGCAGCGTGCAGCCGTTGTTGTCGAGCAAGTGTGCGACGGCCGGCTGTCATGGGGTGAATGCGTCGTCGGAGTTTCAGCTGCTGTCCATCCGCAGGGGCTCAGATCCTCGGACCACCGAGCAGAATCTGTTGGCAGTTCTGCGGCAGATCAGCTTTACTGAACCATCTCGGAGTGCGATTTTGCAGCAGGCTGTTCTGGCTCATGGAGGGCAGCTGGAGCTGCCTCTGCGGGGCCGCAGCGGGACATTGCAGATGCAGACTTTGCGGGAGTGGGTGCAGGCTGTTGCGGCTGATCTGGCACCGGGTGAAAACCGGGAGATAATGGAATCGGCGGAGCCTGAACAGGCGGCAATCTCTGTATTGAATGAAAAAGACCGCGATGGTTCTGAGGCCATGGTTCTGCCCGAGGAGGCTCATGGGCAGGAGCAGGACGGAGCGGTTGCGGATCGAGAATTTCTTGCAGAAGCGAAGCGTTCACTGAAGCATGATCCGTTTGATCCGGCGGTATTTAACCGTCGGCGTCAGGCAGAGCGCGGTGACCAGTGAAGTTGAGAGAGCGAACACGAGAAGGATGCGAGTTATGAACAGATGGACGGCTGCGGGACTGCTGGGAATGGTATTGCTGACGCCGGGTTGTGGAACTATGGGTCTGATGACTCGCAGTTCGTATTCCACGATTCGTGACCCGTTTCTGGATGGGGCGGAAGAGTCGGCAGAGGGTGTTCAGGCTGATTCGGGGAGTGGAGCGATGTCTGGGCGGGTGGCACTGGATGCTGATCCTGCCAGCCCTGCTCCGCTGCCGGGCGGTTCTGGTCGTGCCGCACTTGATGACTCGACCGGCACTGCTGCAGTGGCGGCAGCGACGGCTGTTTATCCGGGTGAGGGTGCTGCTGGTGCGGGTGAGCCGGGTGAGGCGGTGCTGCGAACCTTGAAGGGACCGGCTCTTGCGGGATTCCTGCGGACGGGTCGGACGCCTGACGGAAAAGCGGGTGCGGCAGTGATTGGTGATTCAGGTGCGGGAGTGCTAGCGAGGACTGGCGGCGGGGCGGAGCAGACGAGTCTTGAGCTGCCACGTTCAGCGGCGTTGAGCCGGCCGTCTCCTGCGGCAGAAGCGGCTGCCCTGACTACGGGGAGTGCTGAGGTTGACGGGTTCAGCAGTTTTCTAACGCGTGAGGGTGGAAACAAGGCGGCGCCAGCGGCAACAGCAGCGGCGAAGGCCAATAGTGCTGCGACTGTGGAAGGCTTTTCTGAGTTTGCGAGTCGTCGGCAGTCGGAGTGGAAGCAGAAGCCGACGGCCAGTTCGGGGGTTGTGCAGGCGTCTGCCGTGGCGCCCTCAGCTTCGTCTGCAGGGACTCGCAGTGAACGGATGAAGACCCTGCCGAAGCAGTCTGCGAGCAAAGCATCAGAGCTCAATCCGTTTGAGGATCTGCCGGCCTTTGATACAGTCGAGGGGGCTGCTGAGCAGCAAAGCGGAGCCACCGGGTCTGATGACACGTTTGGCGGTGAAGCGGACTGGAAGCCGGCAGAGTTTCAACCTTGATTTCGTGCGGTGCTGAGCGCCGAGGGTGAGAGCGGATGCGTCCAAAAATGACTGCCGGTATGGTCGGCGTGGGTATGATTTTTGATGATACCTATCGTCCATTTTTCGAAGCTGTGGCTCGGCAGGGACTGTATGACCGGCGGTTCGGTGATCTGGACGTGCAACTGGTGGCTGTGGCGACAAAGACAGGCAGTCGTGCAGAGCGTTATCTGCGGCAGTCTGCCGGATTGATTCCGCCATTTGCGAACTGTTCCGGGGATGGCGCTGTCCAGCAGATGCTGCAGCATCGACCGACTTTCGCCTGTGTCGCGACTCCGGATAACCGTCATTTTGAGGCAGCGCGAGCGATTCTGGAAACGGGTGTGCATTTGCTGATCGAGAAGCCCTCAGTGCTGTCGCTGAGTGAGCTTGACGAGTTGACTGCGATTGCTGAGCGGCGTGGAGTTTTGGCGCGGGTGGTTTATCACAAGCTGCTGGATCCGGACCACAAGAAGCTGCGCACGCTGGTGGCGGACAATGTGTTGCAGCATGTGAATAACGGCTACTGTTCGCTGCTGGAGCCGCGGCAGATTTCGGGCCAGCAGTTTTCGGAGTGGATTACGGGGCGTAATCCGGGCACGTATGTGGCGGTGCACTACATCAAGCTTATTGATTTTACCTTTGGGGGGCGGCTAAAAACTGTGCTGTGCACGGGGCAGCGGGGGCTGGTGGGGCCGCAGGACGGAAATACGTGGGACAGTTGCCAGCTGCGGCTGATCTATGAATATGCGGACGGTCGTGAAGCGGCCTTTGATATTCACACTTCCTGGGTAACTCCTGATAACTTTCCGGGCTACGTCGAGCAGGAAGTGCAGTTTCGCTTTGACAATGGAATCTGGAACGGGCATTCGCGGAAGCGGGGTGTTGAGCTGACGGTTGATCAGCTTACGCCATTGAAACTTAAAAACACGATTAACAATCACTACAACGGCAGTTTTCTGGAGCCGTGGGGTGAGCGTTCGCAGCGTGGGTACGGGATTGAGGTCATAGATCGTTTTGCTCGAGAAGTCGCATGGGTTGAGCATGGTGGTGCGTCTGCGGAACGACCGCAGCGACTGCAGCAGATTCGACAGCTGGAATATGCGGATCTGGCGGCCGACCGACAGGTCGTTGCGGCGATTGAAGCGATGGAGCGGATCCTTGAGGAGCAGGCAGCTGGAAGACCGGATCGTGTGGCTCGTTACGACGGCCGCACGATTCAGCTGCACTGAGTGGAAGAACTTCAGGTGCCATTCTGGTTCTGGCGGCGTCGGCGAACGTTGCTGTACCCCAGAGCTGCGATGACGATCAGCAGTGGCATGATCGGGGTTCGCATACGGGCATCTGTCCAGTAGAACAGGTGAGTTCCGCTGAAGGCCAGTACGCAGATCCAGAGCGGCATTTCGGCGGTGTGCTGCAGCAAACTGCGGGGATTGCAGCAGTGCTGCAGCAGTCTAAGCAGTACACCGGCCCAAAGACTGAGATACCAGATGGCGGTGAGGATACTAACTGGAGTGGCTGGGGTGTCAGCCTGGCCGAGCGCCCAGAATCTGCGGAATCGCAGTCGAGAGGCCTGCAGAAAATCAGCTGGAAAGCGGCGTATGGCATCCCGTGCGAGAGCGTAGTGGAATCTGTCGAGAGCCTGTTCATCAGCCAGGTTAATGCCGTTCTGCCCGGCCCGGGCAAGCGTCTGCTGCTGCCAGTGATCGAGTGCAGTTCCATCCCAGGGGAACCGATCTTTTCCGCGAATCACGTCCCGGTAGAAATCAGGGTTGTTTCCGAGTGCCAGCGTATAGCCGCCGTGTGTAGTGGCGGGTATGAAGGCATGGAACTGCAGTGCATTTCTGAGCAGCCATGGTGACATGCCGAGGGTCATTCCGGCAGCCAGCAGCAGGGGTGCAGCAGGGGTGATTCGCTGGTCCGCAGATTTCTTGCGAAGGAGCAGCAGCGGGACGAACTGGCCGAGGCAAATTCCGGCGGCGGCGAGCAGGACGGTAGGGCGAGTCAGTGTGGCGGTAGCGAAGAGCAACCCGGTGAGGATGTGCCGTGAGGTGCGGACGGGCGGTGGAATGGAGCGGGTGAAGGCAGCGCAGGCCAGCGTCAGCAGTGCCGCGCATGGGACTTCAGTCATGGGCTGAATTGAGTATCTCAGCAGGAGCGGGTCGAGAATTGTGGCCAGCACACAAAGGTGTGCGGCTTGCCTTGAGTGCAGCAGTTGCAGTGCAAGGTATCCCGTTGCAGCGGAGCAGGTAACAGAGGCCAGCAGGTTGATCGTGAGTACTGCGGCGGCAGGAGACAGTTCGCAGGCCAGCGGGAGTGCGAGGAGCAGGGGGTAGAGTGGCGGTCGGAAGGCCGTTGGTTTTCCGGTGAAGGGGCCGACGAAGCCGTGCTGTTTGAGAGCCGCAGTGGCGTGAGCCACATAGCCGTCTGCATCTGTCAGCGGCAGTAACGGGGTTGCGGCAGCAGCCAGTCCGCGAACCGCGATGGCCAGCAGCAGCAGCAGTAAAAACTGGCGATCCACGAGTCTGGCGGGGGAATCTGACTGACGGCGGAAGAGATCAGACATGCAGCAAAAGTCACTAAAATTCGGTTTTGATTTCACCGTTTTTCGAGAGACTTGTCAGTGTACGAGAACGGGCGTCGATTTTTCAGTTGCTGGAAAGAATCTCTGGAGAATCAGGGTGTTTGGTTGTAAGTTGTGGCAGTTAAATGGTTTGTGGTGAGGAAGGTGCTCTTGCGGTGAGCTGGTGCCGTTTTTTCCAGACGGATTTACGAGATTTCTGGTCGGATTTTGACTGATCAGGCAACCTTTATTTCGTGTGGTGCATGTCAGGCGGCCGGCACAGATTTGCGGCGGACCTGTAATCGGGAGGGATGGTTTTGTCGTCAGCGTCAGTAGTGCCATTGTCACCAGCAAGCGTGTTTCAAGAACACGAGGGCTGGCTGCGCACAGTGGTCAGCAGTCGTCTGGGCGAGACGGATGCGGTGGACGACGTGATGCAGAACATCGCGATGGCGGTGGTTCGGCAAAAGTCTGCGTTGCTGGAAGTCCAGCGAGTGGGGGCGTGGCTGTACCGAATTGCTGTGCGTCAGGTGTTGATGTACCGCCGTTCCACGGGGCGTCGTCGCAAGCTGCTGCAGCGGGTGCAGTCGGATGCGGATGATGTGGTCGATGCGGCGGAGCCGCTGGCTGTGATGCTGCATGACGAGACTCACCAGTGTGTGCGACAGGCGATGGGGCATCTGGGGGAAGTTGAGCGTCAGCTGCTGCTGCTAAAATACGCCGAGGGCTGGAGTTATCGGCAGATTGCGGAGCACCTGGGGGTGCAGGAGGACACGGTTCAGTACCGTCTGCTGAAGGCGCGGAAGAAGCTGCGGCGTGAGTTGAGTGCATTGAAGGTTGAGGGTGGAGAATCATGAGCCTTTCGAAACAAGATGAACTGCTGATTCAGCGATGTGTGGATGACGAACTCTCGGCCGAGCAGACTCGAGTGCTGATGGAGCGGCTGGACACAATGACGGGTGGCTGGAAAACGCTGGCGTGCGGTTTTCTTGAAGATCGTTATCTGCGGAGTGCGGTTTCCGGTGGTTGTGTCCTCGCTGGAACGGCCGAGTCAAAACCGGCGCAGGCAGCGGGGGCGACCTCAGGCACGGTCAGCGATGGTTCAGGGGGGCCTCGAAGCAGACCGATTCAGGGGCGGATCTGGCGTCATCCTCTGACGTCGCTGGCACTGTGTGCGGCGATTGCATTTGTGGGCGGTCTGCTGATTCCGGACGGGGTGTTTTCGAGGACAGGAGATGCGGTCGCCGGTCGGATGTCGGGGACCAGCGTTACCGATGGTTCGGATGCGGGGCGGATGGAACTGCAGATGCGTGGCAAGCCGTCGGTCAGGGTACCGATATACTCGGATCCTGCGGAGTGGGCTAAAATCAGCGGCCATGAGGTCTGGGTTCCCAATTCAGACACTCAGTATGTGATCATTCCTACATCGAATGGCCAGGCCGCAGTGGTCCCTGTCTCTAAAGTGTCTCGTAGTGGTCTGCAGTAAGGTCTGTAATCAGGGGAGGATGTCTCAGATGTCAGCATTAAAAAATTGTGCCGGGCATGCAGTTTTCGCAGGGTTGTCGCTGGCCGTCTCTGCTGGGGCGCTGGCGGATGAGCCAGCGGTTGTTGGTGAGCAGTCTGGCAGTCGTGTGGAAGTGCGGGTTGAAGCGTCTCAGACGCAATCGTCGCAGGATGGTGAGAAAACTCCTCCCAGGGTGACGCGGAGGTCCCGCATCGTAATCGTGGGGCCTGACGGTGTGCGCCGTGAATTTGACGGCGAGGACAAGGAGGGTCGTTCGATGATTCTGCAGATTCCTGACGGGGAAGCGCTGCTGGAGCAGTTGGAATCGGGGGACGTGACGGGGGATGTTGCCGAGGAGCCTGAGCGGCTGATGATTGGGGTTCGTTGCGAAGCTGCTGATGTGCGGCTGAAGAAGCATCTAAAATTGCCGGATTCCGGTCTGGTGGTGCTGCGCGTTGAAGAGGGGACTCCAGCGGCCAAAGCTGGTATTGAAGCGGACGATATTATTTTGAGTGTGAACAGTCAGACTGTGGCAACTCCGGTGGACCTTGTAGAAAAGATTGGTCAGTCGGAGGGGCGACCGGTCGAGCTGTCGATGCTGCACAATGGCGAGCAGCGGACTGTGACAGTGACTCCAGAAAAAATGAAGCCGGCAGCGTTTCCGGCGTGGGACGAGCAGGCGACTGGGGCTGACGGATTGCCGCAGATGCTGCAGGGGCGTGAACTGCTGCAGATGCATCCTGGGATCATGCTGAACCTGCAGCCCGGGGCTGTGGCGACACCTGAGGAGATTGAGCGGCAGATGGAGAAAATCAGAGATCTGGCGGAGGGTGTTCGAGGCCGGTCAAAGCGACGATCTGAGGAGCCGGTATCGGCCAGCAGCGAACTGGAGCAGTTGAAGCAGGAGGTTCGTGAACTGAGGGGTCTGGTTGAGAAACTGCAGCCTAAGCGAGAGTGAATTGTGATCGGCACGGCAGGTCAGGTGTGACGCGCCGTTGGGTCAGGCTGCGAAGATGTCTGTGTGGCCGGTGTACCGGTGTGTTCGTCCGGCAGCGATATCGGACTGGCCGGGATGTCGGAGGCAGTGGCGAAGACAGTTGCGCCGGGAGGGGTGACTGCCGCATAGGCTTCGATGCGATCCACGGTGAAGGCCAACAGCGCCAGCAATTGTGGGATCTCGCGTTCGACCATCTGTGCCAGTTGGCCGGTGCGACTGCGAAACTCGTTGGCTTCCTGCCCTGCTTCGATGCTCCAGCGACGAACATTTGGCAGCTGGCGCTGAGACAGCTCCAGATTGCGAGTGGCTTGTTCGAAATCCTTCTGCTCTTCGATGCACGATGGCCGCAGGTCACCAAACCTTCGCATTTTACACTGATGCAGGCGGACGCGAGCGGAGTTCATTTCTTGCAGGCAGCGTTCAGCTTCACGTTTCCAGAATCCCGGGCGTTCCTGTTCCAGCCACATGAGCAGCTGCCGCAACTGGCTGTCGAGGACGGCAAGGCAGGTGCGAGCTTCTTCCTGAAAGATGATCACGGCTGCCGCAAATCTGCGGATGGAATCCGTGGAGGAGACATTGGCTGAACTAGTCATGCGGATGATCCTGAGCGGCAGGCGGCTGCGGGCGGGGGTGGCTGATTACTGCTGCTGGAGATATTCTTCGATCAGCTGGGCTTTTCGCAGCAGGTATGGAATGAAGCCTTCATTGGACTCGACAAAGCGACCCAGCGATTTGATGTTGGCGGAGAATTCTTCGGAGAATCGCTGGTGTTCCTGGTCCCGCCACGACTGACCGAGGTGGCTGAGTTGCCCGCTGACGACGGCCGATTTTTCACTGAGTTCTTCATTGAAGCGTCGCAGCAACTGGGCAAAGCGTCGGAGTTCACCGGGGTCGACAATTGCCTGAGCCATGGGGGATTCCTTGGTGGCAGGAGGTGATTGACAGGGGAGGCACTGGAGCAGAAAACGGCGTCAGGTGGCGGGTTCGGCCTGAATTCTTGCAGTTCAGGGCGGATTTTCCAGAAGGCGGAGGGGTCTGGATGCATTGGTTTTGCGGGTTATTCTGCGAACTGGTGCTGTTGGAATGTGGTTTTGGCGTGGTTTCGGGGTTATCGGGGATTTTCACAACTTTGGCGGAAGACTGGGTCAAAGTCGCAGACATTTCTTGCGAACCATGAACTGTGAACCTTAGGATGGACGATATGCGACCACACGGCGCGTCGTTTTTTCTCTGAGAAATGAGCGATCAAGATGACAAAGAAGCAGTTTGTGCTGTCAGCATTTGTTGCGGCGATACCGGCATTCCTGCTGATTGCGGTAGTGGTGAGCAGTCTGATGGATTCTGCCAATGGTATTCTGACAGACGGGGCGAAGCCTTCGATTGCTCTGTGGGTGGCCTTCGTGGGTTCGGCGATTGGCGCTATTGTGATGGGTGTGCTGCCGTTTGCAGTGATGATCTTTCCAGGATTGTACCCGGTAGCTGCAGTGTCTGCGCCGTCTGGTCCTGTCACCGGCGGAGGCTCTCTGAACCACGGTTCGGGTGAGGACGACGGTGTAGAAGCGGGCGGTCTGGAAGACGATTTTGGCGGGGATGAATTCGCCGACGAATTTGCAGAGGACGCAGAGGCCGAAGAAGAGCCTGCACCTGCAGCCAACGGCAAAAAGGAAAAGTGACGGAGTGGTGCGGAGTACCCAGTGATTCAGCCCCTGACCTGCCCTGTCTGTGGCAAAACCCCGGATCCTGGGGCCAGTTTGAAGGCGTCGCCATTCTGTAGTGAACGCTGTCGGAAGGTGGATTTCTTTCGCTGGTGGGATGGTCGGTACGCGATAGTGGAAGAGTTGGCACCTGGTGGTGCCCAGCTGGAACCAGACCTCCTGGATGCACAGGAGTCGCAGCATTCGGATGAGTACTGATGCAGGGACTCAGGCTTCCTGAACATATTTCAGAAACTGCTGCGTGACTGTGCTGCCAGGGTTTTCCAGCACCTGCTGAGGTGTGCCTTCTTCGATGATGCAGCCTGCTGACAGCATGTGTACGCGGTGGGCTACAGAGCGGGCGAAGGGAATGCTGTGCGTGACGACGATCATGCCCTGCCCTGCTTTGGCGAGGTCGCGCATAACATCAAGGACTTCTGAGGTACTTTTGGGGTCCAGCGCGCTGGTGGGTTCGTCAAACAGAATAGCCGCGGGCGACATGGCAAGCGTTCTGGCGATGGCTACCCGCTGCTGCTGACCACCGGAGAGCGAACCTGGCATCGCATCGGCCTTGAAGCCCATACCAACTTTGTCCAGCAGCTGTCGCGCCAATGCGACGGCTTCGGGTACGGGCATTTTTAGCACCTGCACAGGAGCTTCAATAACATTCTGCAGCACGGTCAGGTGCGGAAACAGGTGGAACTTCTGGAATACCATGCCGACTTTTCGGCGAATCATCAGCAGTGCCGCGTCTCGCTCTTTGCCGGCTGTTCCTGGGAGTCCTGTGCCCGACACCTGGACAGAGCCACGGTCGAAAGTTTCGAGTCCGTTGATTGTTCGCAGCAGTGTACTTTTGCCACTGCCTGAGCCTCCCAGCAGGACGCTGACCTGTCCGGCGGGAACGCTGAGTGAGACACCGCGCAGCACTGGTGAGCTGCCGAAAGATTTCCAGAGATCGGTGATGGAGATCATAGTGCGGGCTTATATGCAGGGGGGTAAGGCAGAGTCAGCATCATAATCACAGGCTGCAGATTTGTGCAGCGGTTGAGTTGTGCCGACTCTGTAATTCGTTGCGATTGGCCCCGTTTTGCCTTGACTACTGCTGAGTTGTCGAGAAATTGGGGGGCTGTCGCTGTGGATTAGCGTATCGCACAGCGGGTTCCGCCGAAACTTGATCACTGGCGTGGTCTTTGTCGTGGTCTTCCTCAGGAAAGCAACTCATGCTGATTCGTTTGCAGATTGTGGTGGTTTCGCTGCTGTGGTGCAGTGTGCTGCAGGCACCGCAGTCCTTTGCTGCTTCACTGCAGTCCTCTGAGGACAAGCCGGCAGAGAAGTCTGCGGAATCGTCGAAAGCTGCTGAGAAGTCTGAGAGTGAAGAGCTGGTTGCAACGGAGCATGTGGCGGAGATTGCTGGCCGTCAGGTGCGATACACGGCGACTGCCGGCAAGCTGCAGCTAAAGAGTGATGCTCAAAAGTCGCGAGCGACGGTGTTTTTTGTCGCCTATACAGTGGCTGCGGAGAATTCTGTGCAGCGACCGGTGACGTTCTGCTTTAACGGCGGTCCCGGTTCGTCTTCAGTGTGGCTGCATCTGGGGATGCTGGGGCCGAAACGGATTCGTTTTCCGGAAGATGCCAGCTATCTGCCGCCGCCGTATGCGCTGGAGGCCAATCCTTTTTCTTTGCTGGATGTGACAGATCTGGTGTTTATTGATCCTGTTAGCACGGGTTACAGCCGTCCGGCTGATGAAGTGAACAAGAGCGAGTTTCACGGCTATGAAGAGGATATTCAGAGTGTTGGGCAGTTTATTCACGACTACACGACTCGTTTTCTTCGCTGGGGGTCTCCGCGATTTTTGTGCGGGGAAAGTTATGGCGGGCTGCGTGCTGCCGGCCTGACGGCTCATCTGCAGGAACGTTACAACATGGAGCTGAATGGTGTGCTGGTGATTTCCGGCGCTGTGAACTTTCAGACGCTTCGATTTTCGACATCGAATGACCTGCCGAATATTTGTTTTCTGCCTGGTTATGCTGCGACAGCCTGGTATCACAAGGCTTTGTCTGCCGAGCAGCAGGCGCGGCCTGTGGCGGAGGTTGTAGCGGATGCCGAGCGATTCGCGCTGGGCCCGTATGCGCAGGCGCTGCTGAAGGGCACGGCGATTCCTGAGACGGAGGAGCGACTGGTGGCTCGGCAGATGAGTGAGCTGACAGGGCTGTCTGAGGATTATTTGCTGCGATCACGTTTGCGAGTGAGTATGGGGCGATTTGGCAAGGAACTGCTGCGGTCTCGCGGTCTGACGATTGGTCGCTTTGACAGTCGATTTACCAATCGGGATCGGGATGATGCTGGTGAGACATATGAGTTTGACGCCAGCGGGGCGGCGATCTTCGGGCCGTTCACTGCGACTTTTAACGATTATGTGAGACGAGAACTGAAGTTCAATGATGCTCGGGTGTACGAGATTCTGACGGGCAACGTGCAGCCATGGAGTTACAAGAGCTTTGAGAATCGGTATGTGGATGCTTCGGAGTCATTGCGTCGTGCGATGACAGCAAATCCGTCGCTGAAGGTTTTTGCTGCCTGTGGTTACTACGATCTTGCGACTCCTCATTTTGCGATGGACTACACGCTGGATCATTTGGGGCTGGCGAAGCCGCTGCTGGCGAATATCACGAAGAAGTACTATGAGGGTGGTCACATGATGTACATTCATGAACCATCGATGGTGCAGTTACGGGCTGATCTGCGGCAATTTTATGAGGCGACGATTCCGCGGAAACGCTGATTTGCAGTCTTTTGTGATTGCCGGCTGAGGTCCTCGGGACGACTGTGAACGCCTATGTTTTCTCGCTTTTTTATTGACCGTCCAATTTTTGCGACGGTATTGTCTGTGGTGATCACGCTTGCCGGCGGGATTGCGGTTTTTACGCTGCCAGTGACTCAATATCCGGAGATTGCACCGCCTACCGTGGAGGTTTCCACGATGTATCCGGGAGCGAATGCTCGGGTCGTGGCTGACACTGTGGCTGCTCCGATTGAACAGTTGGTGAACGGCGTTGAGGACATGCTGTACATGTCGTCGCAGTGCACGAACGACGGCACGTACACGCTCACAGTGACCTTTGCTCCCGGTACGGATTTGAATTTATCGCAGGTACTGGTGCAGAATCGCGTATCGCTGGCGCAGCCGGGGCTGCCTGATCTTGTGCAGCGGCGTGGTGTGACTGTGCGGAAGAAATCGCCTGGCGTGCTGATGCTTGTGAATCTGTTTTCCCCGGATGGCTCGCGGGACAGCCTGTATTTAAGCAACTATGCCACGATTCAGATGCGTGACGAATTGTCTCGAGTTGATGGTGTGGGGGATATTTCGTTTCTGGGGCAGCGTGACTACAGCATGCGTGTCTGGCTGGATCCTCAGCAGATGGCGATGCGCGGCATTTCGACATCTGATGTACTGCGTTCGATCGAGCAGCAGAACACGCAGGTGGCGGCCGGTCAGATTGGTCAGCAGCCGACGACGGACGGTCAGGTTTTTCAGTACACAATGTCCACTTTGGGGCGTTTGGCGGAGGAAGGGCAGTTCAGTGACATTGTGCTGCGAGCGGATAGTGAAGGTCGGATGGTGCGACTGAAGGATGTGGCTCGAGTAGAACTGGGTGCAGCGGCGTATGACCAGGTTTGCACCCTGAATTCTCAGCCTTCGATAGCGCTGTCGATCTACCAGTTGCCCGGTTCGAATGCACTGCAGGTTGCGGATGAAATTCGTGAGCGGATGGCGGGGCTGAAACAGCGATTTCCGGAGGGGCTGGATTATTCGATTGTGTACGACACGACGCCGTTCATTCGCGAGTCTGTGGAGGAGGTGTTTGTTTCAGTGCGAGATGCGGTGGTACTGGTGTCTTTAGTGGTACTGGTGTTTCTGCGTGGCTGGAGACCAGCGGTAATTCCGCTGGTGGCAGTGCCTGTGGCAATTGTGGGGACATTTGCTGCGATGGCTGCGTTTGGTTTCAGTCTGAATGCATTGACTTTGTTTGGTCTGGTGCTGGCAGTGGGCATTGTTGTGGACGATGCGATAGTGGTTGTGGAGGCTGTGGAGCACAACATTGAGCATGGGATGTCGCCGCGAACTGCGGCGATGCAGGCAATGGATCTGGTAGCTGGTCCGGTGATTGCTGTGGGACTGGTGCTGACGGCAGTGTTTGTTCCGTGTGCCTTCATTACGGGCGTTGTGGGACAATTCTTTCGGCAGTTTGCGGTGACGATTTCCGTTTCGACGCTGATTTCTGCCTTTAATTCGCTGACTCTTAGCCCTGCTCTGGCGGTGTTGTTGCTGAAGCCGCGGAAAGCGGGGCATCGTCCGGAGGTGCTGCCGCGTCCTGGTCTGGGGCTGCTGGGGGTGTGGCCCGGGTATCTTGCGGGAGCTCAGCTGCAGTCGCTGGCGGCGGGTGCGGGACTGAGTCTGTGGATGCCGGAGCGTGGCTGGGCCTGGCTGGGGGCGGTCGTGGGTTTTCTGCTGGTCTGGCTGTTGTCGCGAATACTGAATGCAGTGCTGGCAACATCGTTTGAGCTGTTCAATCGAGGTTTCGAGGCGGGGACGCGGTTGTACACGTCGCTGGCTGGTCTGTTGCTGAAGATTAGTCCGCTCGTGTTACTGGCGTATGCGGCTCTGATCTGGGGAACCGGGCTGATCTTCAGTCGAACTCCGGCGGGCTTCATACCATCGCAGGACAAGGGATATCTGGTGCTGAACGTACGTTTGCCGGATTCAGCATCGCTGGAACGAACTCAGGCTGTGATGTTGCAGGTGGAGTCACTGGCTGCCGAGGTGCCCGGGGTGCGTCACACTGTGGCGATTGCCGGTCAGTCACTTTTGCTGGGCACGAATGCTCCAAATGCCGGATCGCTGTATCTGATGCTGGAGGATTTTGAGTCCCGCGTTCCGGCGAAGCAAACGGCCGACCGGATCGCCGATCAGTTGCGTGAGCTATATGCAGAGCGGATTTTGGATGCAGACATCAATGTTCTGGGGGCTCCGGCGATTGAGGGTCTTGGCACGGCGGGTGGTTTCCGTGTGGTGATTCAAGATCGGGGGGAGAACGGTCTGGCTGCGCTGGAGTCTGTTTGCGAGGCGACGGTGGATGCGGGCAATCGGGATAATCGTTTACGGGATTTGTTTTCAGGTTTTCGTGCGGCGACCAACTGGCTGGAGCTGGATATTGACCGTGAGGCCGTGCGGAAGATGGGTTTGTCGATGGCTGACGTGTTCAGTGCCTTGCAGGTCAATTTTGGCTCGCTGTATGTCAACGATTTCAATCGTTTTGGACGGACGTGGCAGGTGAATGTTCAGGCTGAGGCTCGTTATCGGATGCGGACTGAGGATTTGCGGCGGATGTATGTGCGATCTCCAGCGGCCGGCAGCGTGCCGCTGGCCAGTTTTATTAAGGTCCGCAGTGTGCCCGGACCGCTGATGATCTATCGTCATAATTTGTATCCGGCTGCGTTTGTAAATGCGGATGCTGGTGTCGGCACCAGTTCGGGAGCGGCGATTCAGGCTCTACATGATATGGCGGAAAAGCAGCTGGCTCCGGCGATGAAGGTGGAGTACACGGAGCTGGCGTTTTTGCAGCAGCTGGCGGGCAACACAGCGATGTATGCGTTTCTGCTGGCTGTTGTTCTGGTATTTCTGGTGCTGGCGGCGCAGTACGAAAGCTGGGCTTTGCCGCTGGCCGTGATTTTGGTCGTGCCGATGTGTTTGTTGTGTTCAGCTGTGGGCGTGGCAGCTGCCGGTCTGGACATCAACATTTTCACGCAGATTGGATTTGTGGTGCTGGTGGGTCTGGCCTGCAAGAATGCAATTTTGATTGTCGAATATGCTCGGGCTCGCAGTTTGGCGGGTGTGCCGCTGCGAGCGGCGACTTTGGAAGCGTGTCAGCTGCGTCTGCGGCCAATTGTGATGACATCGCTGGCTTTTATTTTCGGTGTGGTTCCGCTGGTGGTGGGTGAAGGTGCGGGTGCAGAAATGCGGCGGACGCTGGGGATCGCCGTTTTTTCGGGGATGCTGGGAGTGACAGTTTTCGGTGTGCTGCTGACGCCGGTGTTCTTCTATGTGATCCAAAGCGTAAGTTTGATGAGCAGGGGGCGAAAGCATGAAGTTGCGGACCGAGTATCTGATGTTCCAGTTGCCTGAGCGAATGGGCTTTCTGAACATTACGGAACGTGTGGCCGGGATCGTGGCTGAAAGTGGTGTGCAGGAGGGGCTGGTGTTGGTGAATGCCATGCATATTACGGCCAGCGTGTTCATCAACGACGACGAGGCCGGGTTGCATGCGGATTATCGTCGCTGGCTGGAGCAACTGGCTCCGTTTGATCCGTCACCTGCCAGATATGCTCATAATCGCACTGGTGAGGACAATGCTGATGCTCACATGAAGCGGCAGGTGATGGGGCGTGAGGTGGTGGTGGCGATTACAGCGGGCCGACTGGATTTTGGACCCTGGGAGCAGATTTTTTACGGTGAGTTTGATGGCCGGCGTCCCAAGAAAGTGCTGGTTAAGGTCATTGGCGAGTAGTGCTGTTGTTTGGTGTGGTGGAGTCTGTTGCGGTCGGATCAGGAAACACTGAATCAAGTCGAGTTACTGAGCGATACAGCGAGGCTGTCAGCAGTGCTGCGGAAATGGCGACAAGCATACCCAGCAGCCATGGCGACGCAAGCGGGCTGGCCCATGCTTCGGCTGCAACTGTTTTGGGCTGCGTCTGTCGTTCGATCACGGGCAGAAGCTGTGCAGTGACAGCCGGGGTGTCGATCCGGATGGTTCGCTTCAGTGGCTGCAGGTTGTGCTGAGGTCGAGAGACAAGTTTGTTATCGTAGAGCAGGTGATAACGCTGTCCTGGTGCAGCCAGCAGCAGCAGTTCGTACAGCGGTCCGGTGGCAGTCAGGCGTAGCAAAGGGCCGGTTTTGCTTCAGTCGATTCGCGGTTCATTGTCCGCACCGGTCAGAAAGCTCTGTCGAGCTCGCAGGTACAGGAATGAGCCGCCGCTGACCAGCATGCCCAGCACGATGAAGGCGATGATACGGTAGAAATGGTCGAGGCAGGCGAGGTCAGACAGCAGGACTTTTCCTGCTACAGTTGTAAACAGCGTCGGGCGGGTATAACGCTGGTACTTAATGTTGCTGCGAATCCGGGCCAGCAGCAGTCCAATAGCGAACAGTGCCCAGAGAATACTGACGACACCGAACCGCAGGCCGGGCAGGCAGAAGCCGATCCCGAGAAGCACCAGCAGCATATCGATTCGCAGCAACCACTGGCCGGCCCATGCAAATTCTCAGGAAACACCTTTTGGACCATGTTCTTCACCGACAACGATCCAGTGTCAGATGCGATTCAGCACGTTGATTGCGGTGGCTTCAAACTGATTAACGGTCCGGGTCGGCTGCAGCGGTCTATGGTCAGATTCGTCTGCATCGATGCGAGTTGTGGGGACAGCGGCAGGCGTTCTCATTTTACGACGGGATTTGAGATTTTTCGTGTGCTGGCGGTGCGCTGGTGCTGCCGGAGTGGAATGTTCCGGAGTGGAATGTTCCGGAGTGGAATGTTCCGGAGTGGAATGTTCCGGAGTGGAATGTTCCGGAGTGGAATGTTCCGGAGTGGAATGTTCCGGAGTGGAATGTTCCGGAGTGGAGGGTTCCGCAGTGGAATGTTCCTGCGAATGCGAAGGTGATGGGACAGATGTTTCAACCGGAGTGGGTACGGTTATCTGCGGAGCTATATTTAGGAGCCCGTTGTCTGGTTCAGGTCTGGATTCTGATGCGGGGTTTGTTCAGAAGTTGCTGCCGGGGAGTCGGGCTGAGGGGTCGCGATATTGTTTTCGTGGGCTGGCGCGGTCCTGAGGGCGTGGATGGCGTCGAAGATAGCCTTCATCTGCAGCGTGGTTCGCTGCAGGTTATCACGCCATTCCCTGGGTACGGCGCAGACTTCTTTGTAGATGAACAGTATTCCGACCAGAATGGTCAGCAGCCCGGGAAGTCTGAGAAAGAAATCCAATATTTCCAGCAGAAGACACCTCAGCGGCTGACATGGACCATTTTTGGTCGAAGGAATCTGCGCTGGAGATTGCTCGCAGGAAATCACCTGATGTCACGGCGGCACATTGTGTGCCGTATGTCGTTTAGTGCCGTTAGTGCTGATGATTGTTGTCGTTGCGGCTTTTTTCGGCTGGCGATCGTGCATGGGCCTTGCAGGAATCTGGCTTTTTTTGTGTGGCTTATGAGATGTTTTTGCTGTCGTTTTGGGTGGTTTAGCTGGTGGTCTTTTGGGCCATTTTCAGCAGTCCGGTGAGCGTTTCTTCCTGCTCGGCGACTTCGCGCATGGGCGAGGAGAATCTCTCGGCAAGTCGTCGTCTGAGTGCGGGGAATGCCTGAACCAGACCGCCGGAGACGGCCAGTTGTTTCCATGATGGTGTGCTGGAAAGTCGTCGAGAGCATTCGAGGTAGCTGTCTGCCATGAAGTCAAAGGCAGCGCAGAACAGGCTGCCGACTGTGAGATTTTCGGTTGTGATATTTTCAATTCGACCACGATCACCCATTGCACTGGCGAAGAAGCTGAGGTCGCAGGACAGGCCATTGGTGGCGTCATTTGCGGTGGCTTCAGTGATTAGTTGCCACGAATTTGCAATATTGATTCCGGCTGCTCGGGGAAGTTCGGTCAGCAGTGCTTCGAGGACTGTGAGCGAGCGTCCGGCGGGAATGTGAGTGACAGTGTTCAGGAATTGACCATTGAACCAGCAGCGGGTTTGGCAGTTTCCGGGCTGAAAGCTGTGTGTGATCTGGCTGACCTGGGATCCGGTGGAGCAGTTGATGGAAAGTTCTTCGCTGGTGAGGTCGATGCCGAGAAGAGCGGCCTGCTGATCTCCGATCGCGGCGAAGCAGTCAAGTTTGTGTCCGTGGTGAGTGAACTGTCCGAGGGGCTTAGATTCTGAGGCAAACTCAGGCCAGTGCAATTCGCCGATCCCGGCGGCATCGAAGGCTGCATGGTGCCAGTCGCCAGTGGTCAGATTGACCATGCCGATGCCGTGCGACCGGTGCATTCGCGGCCGGGCACTGCAAATCTGAGCAATCACATAATCGCCGATGGTCACGGGAGTGATGTGCCGTGGCAGTTGTTTGTGCTGTGCCAGCCAGTACAGCAGGGTGGTGGCGGATCCGGGTTTCAGTTCTTTTCCGAGTTCCGTGAAGTGCTGATCGGTCCATTGCTGGCGAAGCTGCTCGAGGAGCGGGGTGCTGCCACCTGGAGCGGGCAGCAGTGATCTTTGGTCACGCCATGACAGGTAATTGGAGGCGATTTTTTGCTGCGAATTGAGCAGCAGTATGCCGCCCATCTGACTGCTGAATCGAAGTTGTGCGGCGTTCGGGGCCAGATGCAGCAGTCGCTCGATAACATCCAGAGTGCTCTGTACGACAGCCTGCGGGGCAACCTCATGGAAACCTGCAGGCAGTGCCGCAACGGGCGGGGGGAATGGATTTTTCTCGATGTGCTCAACGAGTCCGGTTTCGAGGTTGAGGATTCCTCCTTTGATGGACGAGGAGCCGATATCGATTCCGATGCATTGCATGGCACAGATCCATTTGTCGGGTGACGAGGGCTGGTTCAGACTTCTGCGGGCAGCGTGACACTGGCCAGCTCGGCAGCTTCCCGCAGCTTGGCTCGAACGTCGGGTGGCAGCGCGATTCCGTTGAGATCAGCTTCGCGAGCTGTCTGAAATTCGCGTTCGCCGGGCAGCAGGACGCCAGTTGATCCGGTGGCGGGAGGGGCAGCGTGAATTTCGTCGATGAGTGCCTGCATGCGTTCGTTGAACTGAACTCGATCGGTCATCGCATCGACATGGATGACTGTGAGTGAGGCGTTATGCCATGAGGGCTGATCGACGGGATCGAACATCCAGCTGCCGACCTGCCATGTCATGTGGCCTCCCGGGATCAGTGCCGACAGGACCTCGCACCACAGTCCCAGTCCGTAACCTTTGTGGCCGGCCATAGGAGCGAGTGCTGCGGAGTGCGGATAGAGGGAACCGTCAGTTGTGGGCAGTCCATCGGGGCCGATGAGCCATGTCGGGGGAATGGTTTCTCCTCGCTGCCCTGCAGCGTAGACCTTTCCACCGGCGACTGCGGCGGTAGCGATATCGAGGAGTATGGGATCGCCGGCGGTGGGAATGGCGAAGGCCAGCGGGTTGCTGCCGAGAACGGCCTTGCGTGAACCTGGGGCAGCCACGCTGGGGATATCATTGCCGGTGATGATGGCGGCGCAACCCAGGCGGGCGGCCTGCAGGGCGTACTGCCCTGCGGCGCCGATGTGTCCGGTATTCCGGATTGAGACAAAGGCCACTCCGCAGTTTTGTGCTTTGCTGACGGCAGCTTTCATGGCGGCTGAGCAACCGGTCTGTCCCAGTCCGGAATCTCCGTCGAATACGGCCCATGCCGGACCTTCACGTTCAATGCGGGGACGGGCATCGGCGCGATAGCCTCCGCCCTGCAGTTTCCTCAGATAGCCGGCCAGCAGTTTGGTGCCGTGAGTGAATACACCTAGCCGGTCGGTATTAACGAGGCAACCTGCAGCGGTGTGGGCGTCATGTTCGCGGACGCCCATGGACCGAAAGCAGTGGACAGTGAAGTTCATCAGACGGCTGACAGGAATTCCGGCAGACACAAGACATCCCCTGAACGGAAAAAAAACCGCGGTGGCTGAACCACCGCGGAAGATGATGAATTCCGGTCGCTGTGACCAGTGTGGGGAAGGAAATAGTTCAGTTCAGATCCAGCTTCAGTTCGGAACTGCCCGATTCCGGAATCTCGAGAGAGATGCCGGAGGTGTCCGGGCTGGCATATTTGGGAGGAATATCGATGGGGGATTTGGGCATCTTCTTAGGATCTTCAACAGTGGATCCCAGTCCATCGTCTTCCGGTGGCTGCCAAATAACGGAAACCTTATGGGTTCCGGCTACAGCACCATCTCCGGGAGCGTTTGTACCGAGAGAGAATCGTCCTTCGGCGTCGGTCGTGCCGCTGGCTGTGCGCTGATCGCCAGCAGGGTGCAATGTGACGATGAAGCCAATCAGTGGTTTTCCTTTCCAGGTCAGAGTCCCGGAGGCTGAGACAGTTTTGAAAATCTCAGCCTGGGGGGTGTAGTCTGCACTACAGCCCGCCAGCAGGATTGTGGTGCACAACAGTATAAAGCGGGAACTCTGCATTTGCCTGGCCTTGGCGGAATACCTGAAAAGTGCATTTGCGAACAGGTGGTACCGATGAATTACCACTCGGAAACGACTTCATTACCGTTGATGCTGCCGACTGCGCGCCAGACGCGAATATCGACATTCTCGCTCACAAAGCGAACAGAGCCGTCTCCGAGCACCAGTTGTGAACCGCCGGTGTGGAAGCTGCGAGTTGCGAGGTGGCCGCGATCGAACCCCACGCTGCGGATACAATCGCGGAGGCGAGAGTTGGGCGTCATGGTGTGTGAGTAGAAAGTGGCAACCACAACACCCCGATAGTACTGTTTGCCGCGATACAAAATGGCACTGGTTGCTCGGTTGTCACAGGCGGCCACGGGAATGGTGTTACCTGTGGGACTGGCGTCCCACGTAGCAAACGGAAGATTTGTGGCCACCCAGAGATCCTGTGGTGTACCCGCAGCCACGACTCCTGAGGTGGGAGATCCATTGCTGGGGCCGAGGATAATTTCGGCGAACATCCCGCTGTTTGACAAGCCATCGACGAAGTCGCGGAAGGCAGCCCCGCGATTTCGCCCGAAAGGACCTCGGTCAGCGGCGAAGTTGGCGTTATCACCGAGACTTTGAACGTAGTTGGTAGTGCCACAGCCGTTCGGACACTGTGAGGGCGGCAGAACGAAGCCGGGGCTTCCGATCTGGGAGGGACACTGCAGGATGGCCAGTCGCTGCTGGCGGGCGTTGAGGTTGGTGGCGTGGGAGTTGATATCGTTGTTGAAATTAAACTGGTTGTACTCGTTGCTGGCTTCGAAATACGGCAGGATCTGAGTGTGGGTCGATGCGTTGTTGACTGCGAGGAACCCAGGTGGCAATCGGGTGTGGGTGCCTTCGTAGTTATGCAGTGCCAGTCCGATTTGTTTGAGATTATTTTTGCACTGTGTGCGACGAGCGGCTTCGCGAGCCTGCTGTACGGCAGGCAGCAGCAGTGCGACGAGGATGGCAATGATGGCGATCACCACCAATAGTTCAATCAGGGTAAAAGCGCGACGTATCATCCGGTCTGCTCCAGTAGAAATGCTTGCAGCCGAACAGAATACTAAGCCGCTGATTTGTGGAGAAGAAGGTGGAATGAAGGCAGCAGCCGTGCGGCCGTCAACTGCCGGCAGGTTTGACGGGCACCGCCGATGATAGCCTGTCTGATCGCAGTTGCCACAGGTTGACTAGCTGCGTCTTTCAGGAAATGACGATATTTTTCTGAATTCCCGATTCCGGAATTGGCGGTGCTTTGGGGTTCCGGGCGAAAGTGTCCTGACAAATGTTTCGCCTGCTGATAGCATTCGGAGGCAGTGCTGGCGGCGTGGGGGTCTGTGTGCAGATTCAGCCCGTGTTTGCTGCGTTTTTCCTGGGCAGCGATTTTCCATGACAGATTCTCGAGTCAATCTCAGGCAGCCCCTGCTGGCAGCTCTGCTGGGTTTTTTATTGCCTGGTCTGGGGCACTTGTACCAGGGACGACGGTTTAAAGCAGCGGTTTTTTCCGTTGGTATTCTGATACTGTTTGGCTGGGGGCAGGTTCTGGGGGAGGGGCAGGCGACATACAGTCGTCTGGTGTTGCGGACCAGTGCGGATTCGCCGCAGTTTTCGGTGAAGCCGCCGGCTTCGAAGACATCCTGGGGCTTTGGGGCACAGGTACTGGTGGGGATTCCTGCATTTCCGGCACTGCTGCAGGAGGCTCGTTTTAACAACGCAGACAATTCCGTAGGTTTTTTGGATGCAGAAGTCAGCAGTGATTTTGTCGGAGCCCTGATTGAAACGACTCGCCAGGGCGATTTGCGGACGCCAGTGAGTGGCAGTCTGCAGCTTGCCCCGACTCGTCCGGAAGGCAGTCGGACGGTTTCCGGGGAGATTTCGGTGTCGACGGCGGACGGGGGGACGGCAAGTTATCGGCTGGGAGGCGAGATTCAGCTGGGGCGGGCGGTGTTTGGTTCTCCGCGACGGTCGATAGAGTGCCGTCTGGTGGATGACACTGGCAACTTCCTGAGTGCTCGGATTGAGGGCACCATAAGCCGCAGTTTTTTCAACTGGTACATGGCTCCGCTGGATTCTGCAGAGCTGGATCGGCTGCACGGCAGTCTGAGTCGCCAGTACGACGTGGCAGCCGTGCTGACGTGGATTGCTGGTTTGCTGAACCTGATGGCGATTTGGGATGCAGCTCAGGGGCCGGCCTACGGGTATGGCGACGAGGGGCGTCGTGCCGGAGAGGGTTCCGGAGATGCAGAGGCACCGCCGGTAAACGCGTGAGGCTTTTGTGTTTTCGGTGTAAAGGCTGATTTGAAATGGACTTAAGTTTGATTACTCAGGCCCTGCCTCTGACTGCAATCGTCTGTCTGGTGTATTGTGCGACGCGTTTTGAGCTACCTGAGAAGATTGTGCGTTCGGCACTGGTGATGTTTGGTAAAACGCTGCTGTTTCTGTGTATTGCGTGGCTGCTGTTGCTGTGGGTATCCGGCTGATGCTGTGGTTGTTCGTTTCGGGTGCCTTGGGAATTCCCACCGGAAAACGCATTTGCAGCGGAGCATTGGTTTGACATTGAGACCCTGCAGGCTGACAATCATGGGCCGATGTCTCTCTGATTTTGGCTGCACATTCAGCCTTCGCCTGTCCTGATCGCCCCTTGTTTGTGGAATTTGCCAGCCTTACAACATTGGCGGATGCTGTCAGCACCGGTGCTGCTGCGGGTTTTGTGCCTGTGGTTGGTATCGTGGGCGGGGTAGGCTCTGGCAAGTCTGCTGTGGTGCGGGCTGTCAGTGGTGTCAGGTTGTGGGTGATTGATGCTGACAAAATTGGTCATCAGCAGTTGCTGGATTCTGCGGTTGCTGATCGGCTGGTGCGGGAATTCGGCAAGCAAATTCTGGAGGGTGGCGTGATCAGCCGAGTACGGCTGGCGGCGCTGGTTTTTCAGAATTCGCCTGATGCAGATCGGCGATTGCAGCGATTGAACGAAATCGTGCGTCCCGGAATTCAGGCCGAGATTCACCGTAGTTTGCAAGTCGTTCCGCAGGATGTGGACGCGGTGATACTGGATGCGGCCCTGCTGCTGGAGGCTGGCTTGGCGGATCACTGTGATGCGCTGATCTGGATTCAGGCTCCTTTGCAGCAGCGTCAGCGTCGAGTTGTTGAGGCTCGTGGCTGGACTGTTCAGCAGCACACCGAACGTGAGGCTGCTCAGTGGGATTCAGACCGTAAGCGAGCGGCCTGTGAGTTTAAAGTGGACAATTCGGGAAGTCTGGAGGCGGCTGCGCTGCAGTTGCGGGGGTACCTGCGACTGATTATTTCGCGGGGGCCTCTAACTGATCGGACGGCAGTCCGTGACAAGCCTGCTGGTTGCTGAAGTTTCCTTTTCATCAAGTTCTTTTTGTTTTCACATCTGCTGCTGATTCCTGCTCTGTCATTCTGCTCAAACTTTGCCCTGACTTGCAACTTCGCCGGAAACTGCAGTCAGTGGTCCTGTCAAACGTCCGGCAGCTTCCGCCCCATTCCTGTCCTGGAGGCCCCTCGCGGCCATGTCTACTGAGTCCCCCCGTTCCGAAGAGTCTCGTGGTCCGCTGCGACGGTTGCAGCGTTCGCGTCCCGAGGACAGGCTGCCGGCTGATGATGCCGAAAAGTCTGTTTCCGACACCTTTGCTCCGCCTGTCGAGGATCAGATCAACATTGCTGAACTGCAGCGGATGTCGATGAAGGATCTGATTGCGATTGCTGAGCGGGATCAACTGACGGAGTATCACGGTCTAAAGAAGCAGGATCTGATTTTTAGGATCCTGAAGGAACGGACTCGCCTTAACGGTCTAATGTTTGGCGAGGGGACACTGGAGATTTTGCCGGACGGTTTCGGATTTCTCCGCAGTCCTGACTATCACTACCTGCCCTGCCCTGACGACATCTACGTCAGTCCCAGTCAGATACGTCGATTTGGTCTGCGTACAGGAGCGACAGTGGCTGGTCAGATTCGGCCACCGAAGGAAAACGAGCGGTATTTTGCGCTGCTGCGTGTGGAGGCAATCAACGGCGAGGATCCGAACCTGCTGACGAACAAGGTGTTTTTTGACGATCTGACGCCGCTGCATCCCGAGCAGAGGCTGCGGCTGGCGGACAATGCCGAACATCTCAGTACTCGAATCGTTGATCTGATTGCCCCGATTGGTCTTGGGCAGCGCGGTCTGATTGTGTCGCCACCGCGTGCCGGCAAAACGTTGCTGCTCCAGCAGATGGCTCGCGTTACCCTGCAGAATCATCCGGATGCGTACGTCATTGTGTTGCTGATTGATGAGCGACCTGAGGAAGTAACCGATATGGAGCGTCGGCTGAAGGGACGCAACTGTGAGGTGGTCAGCAGTACGTTTGACGAGCCGTCATCGCGTCATGTTCAGGTGGCGGAGATGGTGATCGAAAAAGCCAAGCGAATGGTGGAATACGGTCATGACGTAATTATTTTTCTCGACAGCATCACTCGCCTCGCGCGTGCCTGGAATACCGAAATTCCTAACTCAGGCAAGACTCTGTCCGGCGGCGTTGATGCGAATGCTTTGCAGCATCCCAAGCGATTTTTCGGGGCTGCTCGCTGTGTCGAGGAAGGGGGCAGTCTGACAATCATTGCGACTGCTTTGATTGATACGGGCAGCCGGATGGATGAAGTGATCTTTGAGGAATTTAAAGGAACGGGCAATACTGAGCTGCATCTGGATCGCAAACTTGTGGAACGGCGTGTCTGGCCGGCGATTGACATCAATCGCTCGGGGACTCGTCGCGAGGAGCTGTTGCTGAATGAGGACGAGCTGAGGCTGATGTGGGTTCTGCGACGGGTGCTGAACGATATGAACCCTGTCGAAGCGATGGAACTGCTGGTGAATCGATTGCGACGCACGAAGACCAACGAGGAATTTCTGCTGTCCATGAATCTCAGCTAAGACGCTCTGCCGTGATTCTGACAGTCAGGGAACCGGACCTGTGAATTGGGGAACTTTTATGCCAACGGAATTCTCTGCGGGACTGATAGCGTCGGGCTGTCGTTTTGCCATCGTGGTTTCTCGCTTTAACGATCTGGTGACTCGGCGTTTGCTTGAGGGAGCCATTGACACGGTCGTTCGGCACGGTGGAACTTCTGATCTGATTACGGTGGCGTGGGTGCCGGGTTCGTTTGAGATACCTCTGGCTGCTGAGCGGCTGGCGGAATCCCGGCGATTTGATGCTGTGATTTGTCTGGGCGCCGTGATTCAGGGGGCCACGTCGCATCATGAGCATGTCAACAGTCAGGTGGCGGCGGGTATTATGGGTGCGATGCGGAAGACTGGAGTACCGGTGACTTTTGGCGTCATTACCTGCCAGTCGATGGAGCAGGCGCTGGATCGGGCTGGTGGCAAGGTCGGCAACAAGGGGACTGAGGCGACGCTGGCGGCAATTGAGATGGTCAACCTGCTGAAGCTGATTGGCAACTGATCGGTATTTTCAGGCCGTCCCATGCCGGGCGAATCTGATCTGGCAGCGAATTGCACAGTTCATCATAGTCCAGTTCGTGCGACATGTGTGTCAGCCATGTGCGTGCGGGCTGCAGCTGTCGAATCACCCGGAGTGCTGCATCGAGGTGCAGATGAGTGGGATGTGGCTCGCGGCGGAGCACTGAAAGGACCAGTGCATCCAGTCCCTGCAGCAGTGCTCGACTTTCCGCCGGAATTGAAGAGACATCGGTGCAATAGGCGACATTGCCGATGCGGAAACCCAAAATATCGAGGGCCCCGTGCCGCAGTCTGATGGGCAGGATCTCAAGGCCCAGCAGTTCAAACGGTTTACCCGGTGTAATTCCGGTGAAGGTCAGCCGAGGTGCTGCGTACTGGTGCGAGTGACTGCTGGGGTCTGTGAAGGCGTAAGAGAACGACTGGCGAATTTGGTCTTCGACAGGTTGTTCGCAGTAGATGGGGACGGGGGCGTGCAGTCGAAAGCCGAAGATGCGCAGGTCATCGATCCCCATGATGTGGTCGGCGTGGGCGTGAGTTATGACGGCAGCCCTGACCAGTGAGGCTCGTTCCCGTACAAGCTGAATTCTGAGTTCCGGGCCGGCATCGATGACAAATTCTCCGGCTGGAGCGCGGACGAGGGCTGCGGCGCGGAGGCGACGATTGCGGGGATTGTCAGAGAGGCAGACACTGCAGCGACAGCCAACCACGGGGACACCGATGCTGGTGCCTGTTCCCATAACGATCAGTTCACCGGCTACTGCATTCTTGCCGGGCGTGTTGTCGTCGGGTGGTGTCACGTTATGGATGCTCTTGCTTGCCGCAACTGCTTTGGGGCGTTGATCCGGCGGAATGCGACGCCGGTGCCGGAGGCGTCATTTTAGGGCATTTGCGGCAGAAGACCAGCCGACGTTTCCTGAATCGAAGATTGCCTTAATAGGGCGTAGTGCTTGTCAGGATTGGGGATGGTGGATTAGGATTCCCGGGAGATTTTGCGGGCCCGCGCAGGCAATGAGTGCAGTGGTGGAATCGAGGGCTGTTGTGGTTGCAACCAGCGAGGACGATCTGCAGTTTCTGGCCAGTTCCCTGCAGGGAACCAGTCGCACGTTCGCGCTGGCGATTCCTTTGCTGGGCGCAGAATTGCGGTATCAGGTGGGAATTGCTTATTTATTGTTTCGAGTTGCTGACAGTATTGAGGATGCTGCCGGTGTGTCTGCGGATAGTCGGCATTTGCTGCTGTGCCGGCTGCGAGCCTGTCTGGTGCCGGGTGAGGGTGATGGCAAGTCGGGGCTGTCGGCGGCGTCGGATGGTTTTGGTGGTTTGTGGCCGGCGGGCAGTGCCACAGAGAATTTGATGGTGGCGGCTCCAAGACTGCTGGGTTTGTTTCATCAGTTATCACCGGCTGCTGCTTGCTGCATTCGTAGTGCTCTGGATCGGACGATTGGGGGCATGCTGGACTTTCTGAGTGCCGGACCAGCTCGTGGAGCTGAAATTCGGGTGGAGACGGTCGCTGAACTGCGTTTGTACTGTTATTTCGTGGCGGGAATTGTGGGGGAGATGCTGACTGAGTTGTTTTTGCTGGAGAGTGCAGTTCCGGTGGAGCAGATGTCGCGACTGCGAGAGTTGGCGGTTGGATTTGGCGAATTTCTGCAGTTGGTGAATATTTTGAAGGATTCGGAGGGGGATGTCCGTTTGGGGCGTTGTTTTATACCGACCGGTGTGTCGAGGGACACAGTGATATTGCTGGCTGAATCAAGCGGGGCTGCAGCGTGCGAGTATATTAGCCGTCTGGAGTCATTAGGTGCCTCGGGGGATGTGCTTGCATTTTGTCGCTTTATCAGCCGCCTGGCGGCGGGGTCACTTGAGGCTTTGCGGCAGCGTGGAGCGGGTGCGAAACTCAGTCGCAGCGATGTGTACAGTATTCTTGAATCCGTGCGTGGTTCTCGCGAATCTGTCTGACGTCGTGCAAAAGATTTCGGCATTGTGCGTGTTTTCGGCAATCGGCATAATTCGCGGGTTGTTGAAAAGCGGTCGGAGACCAGCAAGAGGGCGCAGCAGGGATGGCGAAGCGAGGCAACAGAGTTTGCGTGATCGGGGCCGGTCCGGGTGGTTTGGCATCTGCCATGTTGCTGGCCAAGGCGGGTGCGGAAGTCACAGTAATAGATCGACTTGCGCGGCCGGGTGGACGTTGTTCGGCGCTTGAGGCTGAGGGTTTCCGATTTGATCACGGGCCGACCTTCTTTTTGTATCCTCGGGTTCTGGATGAGATCTTTCAGGCGGTTGGTCGTGATCTGCGAGCCGAATGCCCGATGACTCGTCTGGATCCTCAGTACCGTCTGGAATTTGGTGCTGGTGGTCGGATCGATGCGACTCCGGATATTCAGCGGATGAAGCAGCAGATTGCCGGCATTAGTGCGCAGGATGCGGAAGCTTTTGAGGGCTTCTTGAGGGACAATCGGCGGAAGCTGGAGTTGTTTCGTCCGATTTTGGAGTCGCCATTTAATTCGCTGCTGGATCTGGTGCGACCATCGGTTTTGAAAGCCGTGCCGATGGTTCGTCCCTGGCGTTCTGTGGCTGGTGACCTGTTATCACATTTTTCAGATCCTCGGCTGATTACTGCGTTTTCGTTTCAGTCGAAGTATCTGGGGATGTCGCCATTTCAGTGTCCCAGTTTGTTTACGATTTTAGCGTTCCTTGAGTATGAGTATGGCGTGTGGCATCCGACGGGAGGGTGTGCGGCGGTCAGCGACCGGATGGCCGAGATTGCCAGTCAGCTGGGTGCGGAGTTGCGATTGAATGAAGAAGTGACGAAGCTGCACTTTGAGGGGCGTCGTGCCGTTGCCTTGGAGACTTCGGCGGGGCGGCGTGAGGATTTTGATGCGATGGTCATTAATGCTGATTTTGCAGCGGCCATGCAGCGGCTGGTGCCTAATGATCTGCGTCGCCGCTGGTCGGATCAGCGACTGGCTCGCAGTCGTTACTCCTGTTCAACGTGGATGATGTATTTGGGGATGGAGGGCAGTTTTCCGGAGCTGCCGCATCACACCATATACATTTCGAAGGACTATGAGAGGAATTTGCGGGAAATCGATGCGGATGGTGTTTTACCGAGTGATCCATCTTTTTATGTGCAGAATGCGTGTGTCACGGACAGGACTCTGGCTCCTGAGGGACGCAGTACTCTGTACGTGCTGGTGCCGGTGCCACATGAGTCGCCGCGGGTGAACTGGGCAAGGGACTCGCAGGGGTTTCGTAAGCGTGTGCTGCAACAGTTGCAGCGTGTGGGTCTGCGAGATCTGGAGCAGCGGATCGTATTTGAAAAGGTGCTAACTCCGGATGACTGGCAGCATGGATTTCGCATTTACCGCGGTGCGACATTCAATCTGGCTCATAATCTTGGGCAGATGCTGCATCGTCGTCCGCACAATCGTTTTGAGGATCTTGAGCATGTGTATCTGGCTGGCGGGGGGACTCATCCGGGCAGCGGTCTGCCGGTGATTTACGAGTCTGCGCGAATTTCATGTCGGATGTTGTGTGCTGAGCTGGGTTTGCCATTTCCTGAGCCGGAGTTGCCGATGTCGGGTGTGGATCTGCTGCCATTGTCTTCGAAGCGGGTGGCCTGATTATGCCGTCACAGACACTCTCTGTCAGCATTGACGAGCAGGCCGGTGTGGTGAGCGGTGGTGTGTCGGCTGCTGACCTGAACGTTTTTCTGGCTGAGAGTCGCGTTGTTCAGCGAAAATGGTCAGAGCTGTCGGTGCGTCAGCGCTTGCGGGTGTTGCGGCGGTTGCGTTTGCTGGCGGCTGATCGATCTGTTGAGCTGGCGGCATCGGTGGGGCGTGAATCTCTTGCGGAAACGTTGTCTGCTGAGGTTTTGCCTTTGCTTGATGCGCTGCGATATCTGGAACGTTGTGCAGTACGTTTACTGCGGGAGCGTCGTGTGCGGCTGGCCGGTCGGCCGTTATGGCTGTGGGGTAATCGTGTGATTCGGAGACCGGAGCCACTGGGTCTGGTGCTGGTGATTGGTCCGGGAAATTATCCGCTGTATCTGCCCGGCGTGCAGTTTGTGCAGGCACTGGTGGCTGGGAATGGTGTTTTGTTGAAGCCGGCACCGGGATGTGGCGCTCCGTTGCGTTTGCTGCTGCAGCTGGCAATTGTGTCAGGATTGCCGGAAGGACTGGTACAGATACTTGATGATTCGGCGGAAGCGGGCGCTGCAGCGATGTGTGCCGGAGTAGATAAGGTCGTGCTGACAGGTTCGGCAGCGACTGGGCGAGCGGTTTCGGGGCAGCTGGCTGCTGGGCCAGTTCCGGCGGTGATGGAATTGTCGGGCTGTGACGCAGTATTTGTGCTGGAGGATGCAGATCAGGCACTGGTGGCCGACTGTTTGTGGTTTGGGCTCAGGCTTAACGGTGGTCGGACATGTCTGGCGCCGCGGCGGGTATTTGTACGTACGGAGCAGGCGGATTCGCTGATTGAGCGACTGCGAGCGAGGATTTCGGCTGCGGGAGGAATGGGGTTGAGTGAGTCGCCTGGCGGGGCCGGTGAAAATGCATCTGTGCGGCATGCGTTGCGGGTGATTGGTGAAGCGGTACAGCAGGGAGCGGTGGTGAGATCGGGATCATTGCCGGATGTCAACGGGCGTATGTCGGCTGAAATTCCGATTGTTCTGGATTTGGTGCGACCGGAAATGCTGGTGGCGCGAGAGGATTTGTTCTTTCCTGTGTTATCTGTGGTGCGAGTGCGGGATGTGGAGGAGGCGCTGGAGCAGTCGCGGAAGTGTGCGTATGCGCTGGCGGCGACGGTTTTCGGAGGAACGGCAAATGCAATGAAAATTGCTCGAAAAGTCGATGCCGGGACAGTGGTGTTGAATGATATGATTGCGGTGACGGCGGATCCACGAGTTTCGTTTGAAGGGCGCCATGCCAGCGGCTTCGGCGCAACTCGTGGCGAAGCTGGGCTGTTTGAGTTTGTGCAGGTGAAGCAGGTGATCCGACCTCGGCCTTTTTTTCGACCGCATCTGGAGGATATTGGGCCCTGTGATGCAGTGTTACTGGAGCATTTGATTGGTATGGAGCATGCTGGGTGGTTTGGTAGGCGGCTGCTGCGTTTGCCCGGCTTAATGCGGGCGGCGTTGCAGCAGTGGAACTGGCGACGCCAACAGAACTGAAGGAGTAATTCGATGACTGAGCGAACGGATGCGGTAGTGATTGGAAGCGGTCTGGCTGGTCTGGCAGCAGCCTGCACTTTGGCTGCTCGCGGTTATGCCGTGACCCTCGTGGAAAAAAATGCGTGGCTGGGAGGCAAGGCGGCACTGCTGGCAGATCGTGGCTATCGTTTTGATATGGGTCCGACGATTCTGACATTACCATCGGTGCTGCGGCGAGTGTTTGAGGAGGCTGGCCGTCGTCTGGAGGACTATCTGACGATGATCCGTCTGGATCCGCAGTGGCGTTGCTTCTTTGAGGATGGTTCGAAGTTTGACCTTGTAGAATCACTTCCGGAGATGCAGCAGCATTTGCGTGATTTTACGGGTGGCGAGGATACGGGTCGCGGCTACGCAGCGTTCATGTCGATTTCGCGTCAACTGGATGATGTGTCGCAGCGATTTTTCTTCTGGAAGAGTGTGGGCGGGATTGCTGACACGATGAATGTGCGGCAGTCGATGTCACTGGGTGTCCTGAAGGACCTTCTGAGTCTGCGTTTTGGGCGCACGGTTGCTGGCCTTGTGCGGTCTCACATTCCGGACTCGCGGATTGCCCAGATGATGGATCATTTTACTCAGTACGTGGGGTCATCTCCTGAGCAGTCACCGGCAGTGCTGTGCGGGATAGCTCACATGCAGACCAACGAAGGGATCTGGTACCCTCTCGGGGGGACTCGTGCAGTACCGGAAGCACTGACTCGGCTGGCGCAGGAACTTGGTGTGCGGTGTGTGACTGGTCGGCAGGTGCGTTCGGTAGATACGGAGCATGGTCGTGCGGTCGGGGTGACTCTGGATAACGGCGAAGTGCTGCGTTCGCAGGTGGTGGTATCGAATTCGGACTGTGTTCGTACGTGTGAAGAGTTGCTGCCGCGGGAGACGGGTCAGAAGCTGCTGTCAAAACGCACCTTTGAGGCTGCGTGTTCGGGAGTTGTGCTGTATTTGGGTCTGAAGCAGCGATACGATCACTTGCTGCATCACAACTTTGTGTTTAGTCAGGATCCGCACGAGGAGTTTCGGCAGATCTATTCTGTCGGAGAACCGGCTGCTGACCCGACCTGTTATGTGTGTGCGCCATCTCTGTCGGGTGACCGCGTGGCTCCGGGCGATGGTGAATCGCTTTATGTGCTGGTGCACACGCCGTATTTGCGGCCGCACCATGACTGGACGAAGATGCTGCCTGGTTATCGGCAGGTGATTATCGACAAGCTGAAGCGTACGGCCGGTATGGGTGACATTGAGGATCGGATTGAGGTCGAGCACTCTTTGACCCCGGCTGATATCAATCAGCGTTATCATGTGCTGAACGGAGCAATTTACGGTTTGGCCAGTCACGGGCGTTTTATGGGGGCATTCAAGCCGGGCAATCGTGTGCGAGAGCTGCCTGGTCTGTATCTGGCTGGCGGATCAGCGCATCCGGGGCCTGGCATGCCGATGGTGATGATGTCGGGCTGGATTGCGGCGGATTCGGTGGATGCGGATCTGAATGGTGGCCATACGGGGACTCGTCGGGATGCTTCGCGGAGAGCGGCGTGAGTGGTCCGGATTCCGGATTGCTGTCGCGTGTTTTGACCTGGGGATTCCGCCGTTATGTGAGGCGATTTGTCCGGTCGAACTTTAATGCGATTCGGGTTGTGGGGCAGGAGTCTCTGGCGCAGGTCGGTGAGCAGCCACTGGTGGTGTATGTGAACCATCCCGGCTGGTGGGATCCGATGGCAGCGGTGTTGCTGACGGACATGCTGGTGTCTGCACGGAAGTTTGCAGCTCCGATGGACGCCGAGGCATTACAGCGGTATCCGGTTTTGGAGCGACTTGGTTTCTTCGGTGTCTCGCGTGAGTCGATTTCCGGGGCGCGGGGGTTTCTGCGGCACGCTCGCAGTGTTCTGCAGGATTGCCGAGTAGCCCTTTGGATTACCCCAGCCGGGCAGTTCCATGATGTGCGGCAGTCACTGCCTTTTCAGCCCGGGCTGGCTCATCTTGTGGATTGGTCGTTTGGTGGTGCAGTGCTGCCGTTAGCTCTGGAGTATCCATTTTGGAACGAGCGTCGACCGGAGTTGCTGGCTGCTTTTGGTTCGGTTGTGGATTGTTCGCAGTTGTCGGAGGACCGTGAGGAGCGGACCGGGCAACTGGAATCTGGTTTACGGGAGGTTCAGAACCGGCTGAGGCAACTGGCGATTGCGCGGGATCCCGGTGCTTTCACGACCTTGCTGGATGGCAGTGCCGGTATTGGCGGCTGGTATGATATTTGGCGTCGCATGAAGTTTTGGCGACGGGGGCAGAGGTTTTCCGGGCGGCACGAGGAGCGGGCTGATGGCTGAGTGGTCTGCGGTTGTCGTCTGGGGCAGCTGTGGTGCGGCCTGTTTTGCGATGCTGCAGTTTCTCGTCAGTGTGCTGATGTTTCGCAGGGCTCCCTCCCTGCGGGATTTGGACCCCGTGAAGCTGGCAACGGAAAGGGTTGAGCCTGAGGTGTCCGTATTGATTCCGGCTCGCAACGAGTCTGCCCGAATTGGGCGACTGCTGAAATCGGTATTGTTGAGTTGTGGAGTCCGTCTGGAGGTGTGTGTCCTGGACGACGACAGTACAGACGGGACTGCAGAGATTGTGCAGGGTTTTGCGGCTGTTGATTCGCGTGTCCGGTTGCTGCGCGGGGTGCGGATGCCGGAGGGCTGGAATGGCAAGCAGCATGCCTGCTGGCAGTTGTCTCAGGCAGCTCGCAATGGGGAGCTGATTTTTTTGGACGCGGATGTGGAACTGTCGAGTGATGCGTTGCTGCGGACTGTGCTGCTGCGGCGGAAGCTGGGTGTGTCTCTGCTGAGCGGGTTTCCGCGACAGCTGACCGGATCATTGGGAGAGTCTTTGTTGATTCCCCTGATACACGTGATTTTGTTGTGTTTTCTGCCATTTCCGCTGATGCGATGGAGTCGCATGGCGGGGGCATCTGCTGGCTGTGGGCAGTTCTTTGCAGCGGATCGAGCGGGGTATGAACGCACGGGTGGTCACAGTGGCATTCGGAATTCGCGGCATGATGGAGTGATGCTGCCGCGGTTGTATCGAAATGCGGGGCTGTCGACGGATCTTTTTGATGCGTCAGATCTTGCGACGTGCCGGATGTATCACTCGCTGGGCGAGACGTGGCTGGGATTGCTGAAAAACGCGACGGAAGGGTTTGCTCGCTGGCCCGTCCTGCCGATGATTACGCTGGTTATGCTGGCGGCATTTGTGATTCCGGCCTTGGTGGTTGTCCCGGTAGCTTTTGATTTGCTGCCTCGGGTACTGTGGCTGCCGGTGGCAATCGCGCTGGCTTCAGGTTACCTTCCGCGTTTGATCTGTTGCCTGCGGTATGACCGAGCCTGGTTGGGTGCGATGCTGCATCCGCTGGCTGTGCTGTTGTTTCTGGCGATTCAGTGGCTGGCCTGGGTGAATCAGAAACGCGGTCGAACGGTGCAGTGGCGGCAGCGAAGTTACGAGACTCGGTCTTCATGACTCAGGAACAACGGCCCATTCTGACGCTGCATTCGGTGCGGAAGTCGTACCGTGGCAGGGCTGCGCTGCAGGGGATCTCGCTGAAGTTGTATCCAGGTGAACTGTTGGGTTTTTTCGGTCCAAACGGGGCTGGTAAGACCACGATGATCCGTTGTATTTGCGGGCTGCTGAAACCCGACGAGGGCAGCATCTCGCTGCAGATACCGGACGGTTTTCGGGGGTCCAGGTCTTCGCGTCCGGGCCTTGTGCCGCAGAATCTGGCGGTCTACCCGGATCTCACGGTGCAGCAGAATCTTGAGGTTTTTGGGCGACTTGAGGGAGTACGCGGGGCGGATCTGCAGCGCCGCATTGACGAAGTGCTGGACTGGTCTGCATTACGGGATCGGCGCCGCAGTCTGGCGCGGACACTTTCCGGAGGGATGCAGCGTCGGCTGAATATTGCCTGCAGTGTGCTGCATCGGCCAGCGGTGCTGTTGCTGGATGAACCAACGGTGGGAGTGGATCCACAAAGTCGCGAGCGGATTTATGCGATGATGCAGGAACTGACAGCGGCTGGGACGGCGGTGCTGCTGACGACGCACCAACTGGAAGAAGTGGAGACTCGCTGTGATCGAGTTGTGGTGATGGATAACGGTCAGATTGTAGCGGACGGTCGACTGCCGCAACTGGTGGCATCCAGCCTTGGCCTGCCGCACCGAGTGGAGCTGTTATTCAAGCAGCCTTGTGCAGTGGGGTTGCGGGAGTTTGAGTTTGACGAGCAGCGGCTGACGGCTGTTTGTCGTCTCGCAAGTATGCAGCAGTTGCCGGCAGTTCTGGAGGTACTGCAGAGTCTGCCTGAGCCACCGCAGGCCATCAATGTTCGTAGTTTTGGGTTGCAGGATGTGTTTTTGGCGCTGACGGGAAGGAGTTTGCGGGAATGATCCTGACCTTCCTGCGGATCGCATACCTGCGACTGCGAAACAATCCGCTTGAACTGCTGCTGGTGTTTGTGATGCCGGTGCTGTTTTTTAGTATTTTTGCGATGATTTTCAGTCAGGGGATTGCCGCTGGCACTGAGAAGCCGTTGCGTCTGGGGTTGCTGCTGCCTGCCGAAAATGTGGCAGCAGCTGAACTGCTGGCAGAACTGCAGCAGAACACATCTGTAATCTGTACTGAACTCGGCAGTCTGCCAATGGAGTCTGAGCGAACGCAGCGTGTGGTGCTGGAGGCTCAGAATTCCAGTCACTATGACCTGCTCTTGCTGTTGCCGGCTGATTTTTCCACTGCGGAAAAATATCGCTTTCGAATGCGACTGGTGACGGACGGCCAGAACGCCATGGCAGTGGCGATGGTGCGGGCGATTTTGGAGGAGTATTACGCGGTACAGCGTGTTGAGGGTGTTCTGAGGCAGATGGAGGATTCTGCTGCAGAGGCAACGGCGGAGCGAACGGCGCGGGAGCAGTTGTCGATACAGCGCGAGCTTTCTCGTAGAGCAGCCCTTTCTGGATCCGGTGCAGAGGTGGGGCTGGAACTGCCGGCGATCGATGCAGCTGAGAATGCCGGGGAGTCCTTTAGAAATCCCTCAACGCCGCGCGAGTTATTTGCAGGCAGCGGTGCACCACCCTCGATTAACCCCGGCAAAGCTCCTTCGACAGTTGAGCGGCTAGCGTCTGGACTGGCCCCGCCAGTTGATCTGGTTCCAGAAGTGCCTTCTGAGCTGGGTGTTGAGGTGGCTGCTTCGAATAAGGATGTGGAGCGACTTCTGACTTCGGGGCCGAAGCCGCAGATTTCTGTGGATAACCCGCAGGCGACAGATCAGCAGAATCCTCGTATCGCCATGTATGCGGCTGGGATTGCAGTCTTGTTTTTGTTGTTTGCGTGCACGGGGCATGCGGCCACGATGCTGGAGGAAGCGGAGTCTGGAACGCTGGATCGGATTCTTATCAGTGAAGCGGGGTTACTGCAGATTTTGGCGGGCAAGTGGCTGGGAATCTACCTGATGGGTTGCTTGCAGCTATCGGTCATGTTTGTGTTTGCTGAGGCAGTGTTTCGGATTCATTTGTGGCGGCATTGGGACGGTTTTTTGGTGATGGCAGGCAGCACTTCTGCGGCGACAGCAAGCTTTGCGATGCTGATGGCGACCATCTGTCGGACTCGATCACAGTTGCAGGGTGCAGCCACAGTGATCATTCTGAGCATGTCAGCGATGGGTGGCAGCATGATCCCACGTTTTGTCATGAGTGATCGGATGAAAGAACTGGGGCGGTGGACATTTAATGCGTGGGCTTTGGATGGCTTTCAGAAGGTTTTCTGGTTTCAGTCACCACTGGAGAGTCTGCGTCCTGAGGTGGCGGTGCTGCTAGGAAGTTCGCTGGTGATGTTGCTGGCGACGCTGCTCCTGAGCGGTCGCTGGCGACGCGGAACGTGAAGGAGTTTGCGATGTCGCAGGATGCAATCGGTCGGGCGTCTTCGCAGCGGGCTGCATCCGCTCCGTTTGTGCCACTGTCTGGAATGCTGGCTCCGCTGCTGGTTTGGTGTGTACTGGCGACGGGCAGGACTGCCAGTTTTGGTACGGGGGCTGCATCGGCGGAGAGTGCTGCACAGGGACATGAACTGGAACCAGGTGAAGTTGAGGTTCCCTTTAAGATCAGTGGATTACGTGCTGATGCCGGGCAGTTGTACGTAGCGGTGTTTGGTGGTGCGACTGGTTTTCCGAATACCGAGCAGGCGGAGCAGACACATCAGTTGAAGGTGCAGGGTGATTGGATGCTGATTCTGCTGCGTCTTCGGCCTGGTGAACCGCAGGCTGTGGCGGTGTTTCAGGATCTGGATGGAAACAGCAGGCTGTCGAAGAATCTGCTGGGTATTCCGGTCGAGCCATATGGATTCAGTCGTAATGCCAGAGGGGCACTGGGGCCACCGAAGTTTGACAATGCGGCGATTGTGTTGCCGACGGAAGCCGATGAATTGTCGATCCGTCTGAAGTGATGGGGTACGCAAATGATTCGTGATTATTTGTTGGTACTGGCGTGTTTTACGTGGAACATCGGTTCAGCATCAGTGCAGGTTTCGGCAGCTGACAAGGCAATCGACTTTAATCGCGATATTCGACCAATTCTGGCTGAAAACTGCTTTTACTGTCACGGTCAGGATGGAAACAAGCGGCAGGGTGGATTGCGGCTGGACCAGCGTGATGCAGCGATGGAAAATGGTGCGATCGTCCCGTTCGACGTGTCCGGCAGTACTTTGCTGCAGCGGGTGAACAGTGGTGATGCGGATCTGCAGATGCCACCACCGAATTCGGGGCGTCTTCTCACTGATGTGCAGAAGCGGAAACTTCAGCAGTGGATAGCAGAGGGTGCGCAGTACAGCACTCACTGGGCCTTTGTTGCTCCGCAGCGCCCGGCGGAGCCGCGTGTTCGCAATTCTGCGTGGGTGCGGAATCCGATTGACAGTTTCGTGCTGTGCCGTCTGGAATCTGAAGGTCTGCAGCCGTCTGCTGAGGCTGACCGAGCTGTGTTGATTCGGCGTTTGAGCATTGATCTGACGGGATTGCCGCCAACGCCTCAGGAAGTGGATGTTTTTGTTTCCAGTACCGACCCGCTGGCCTACGAGCAGCTTGTTGATCGTCTGCTGGCCAGTCCTCATTATGGCGAGAGGATGGCCTTGCCATGGCTGGATGCGGCGCGTTATGCGGACAGCAATGGCTTTCAGCAGGATGGTGATACCTGGCAGTGGATCTGGCGTGACTGGCTGGTGTCAGCGCTGAACAAGGACTTAACTTTTGATCAGTTCACGATCTGGCAGCTGGCGGGTGATCTGCTGTCTGAGCCGACGAATGAGCAGAGGATAGCGAGTGGATTCAACAGGAATCATTTGCTGAATGGCGAGGGTGGGGCGATCCCTGAGGAGCAGCGCTGGGTAATTCTGTTTGATCGGATGGAGACGACAGCGACTACTTGGCTGGGGCTGACCATGAATTGTGCTCAGTGTCACGATCACAAGTATGATCCGGTGACCACGCGCGACTATTACAGTCTGCTGGATGGTTTTAACAGAGTGCCGGAATCTGGGACACCGCAGTACTTTTCTTCGCGTATCCGAGTGGCAGCGCCTTTTTTGGAACTGCCGAATGAGTCGTTTTTGCGGACGCAGTCTGAACTGCAGGCGGCAGTGATGGCTGCGGAGGCACAGATTCGCGAAGCGACTGCGGTCGATTTTGAGATTTGGCAACGGTCAGTACGGTCCGCTGGTGTGCTGCAGGGCGGGGAATTGCTGCCGGAGTCGGTGAGGTTGCTGCTGGCGAGGCCGGCTGGTGATCTGAGTGCGGAGGAGCAGTCGGCGCTCGAGGCGGAATTGCGACGGTTGTTTGATCAGAAAGCCCTGCCAGCACTGAAGGACCGAGTTCCGGCGATTGGTCAGCGTGAAACTGCTGCTCGACGTCTGGCCGAATTTCGAGCTGATCAGTTGCCTCGAGTAATGATCATGAGCGATGCACAGCCTCGGGAAACGCGAATTCTGAATCGAGGCGACTACCTGACTCCGGGGGACAAGGTGGAGTTTGGTACTCCGGCTTTTCTGCCTGCCCTGCCCGTTGATGCGCCTCGCAATCGGCTTGGCTTCGCTCGCTGGCTGGTATCCGGTGAGCATCCATTGGCGGCGCGTGTGCAGGTAAATCGGATGTGGCAGTACTTTTTTGGAACCGGACTGGTGCGAACATCTGAAGATCTGGGAGTTCAGAGTGAGTATCCGGAGCATCTGCCTCTGCTGGACTGGCTGGCAGTGGAGTTTCCGAAGCGAGGCTGGAGTATGAAGCAGATGCATCGTCTGATAGTGACCAGTGCCACTTACCGGCAGTCGTCTCGAGTCACATCGGAATTGTATTTGCGTGATCCGGAGAACCGTCTGCTGGCTCGCGGCAGTCGTTTTCGTATGCCCGCCATGATTCTTCGTGACTGGGCGCTGGCTTCATCTGGTCTGTTGGACGTTCGGATCGGTGGACCACCGGTATATCCCTATCAGCCTGATGGCATCTGGGAATCTTTGGCAATTACGAAAGAGCGGGATTTTACGTATCCGGCATCTTCCGGATCGGACCTGTATCGCCGCAGTCTGTATACATTTTGGCGTCGGACGGTCGGGCCTGCCAACATGTTTGATGCGTCGAACCGGCAGGCGTGTCGAGTTCGCCAGGCTGCCACCAGCACGCCACTGCACGCACTGACGACTCTGAATGATCCGACGTGGGTGGAGGCGGCGCGAGTGCTGGCGGAGCGTACGCTGATGGAGTCGAAGAATACCGACATTCGACTGACATCGTCGTTTCGGCGGGTGGCCGGGCGGATGCCTTCTGCGTCAGACATGGTGGTGCTGAGGCGTCTGCTGGAGCGGCAGCAGGGGATTTATGCAGCTGATTCTGAGGGGGCGAAGCAGTTGGTGCAGACTGGTGCTGCAGAACGCGGCACAGATATCGGTGAAACCGAGCATGCGGCGTGGACGGCTGTTTGTTTGGCCCTGCTGAATCTGGATGAGTTTTTGGTACGTCAGTGATGCTGCTGTTCAGGCAGGAGTTGTGATCTGGAAATAAGTACTGGAAATGGCGGCCCCGATCTGATTGAGAATGGTCTGAAACTGATCGATAAACGGGTGCAGGCCGGTCGCCATAATCTGTTCGGCGGTTAGCGATCCAAGTTGCAGATTGGTATCGGCAACCAGCTTTTCCGCATCGTTTTGGGGTTCATTCGATGTATTGCCACTGATTGCCCGCAGGGTGGTCTCGGCAGCCTGAATACAGAATCGAAGTGATCGTGGAAAGGTTGGGTTGAGTACCAAATAGTCGACGACCTGAGAAGGCTGGATTGGGCCCCATGTGCGGCGGTACATCTGCAGTGCACCGGTAGATTCCAGCAAAGCGGCCCACTGCACAACATCCAGTTGTTCACTTCCCGAATGATTCATGGGCAGCAGCAGGAAGTAGCGGACGTCAAGAATTCGTGACGTTTTATCAGCTCGCTCAAGCTGGTATCCCAGCGAAGAGAAGTGCCATGCGTCTCCGCGTGACCATGTCGCGTCTCGGACGCCAAGAACCTGGTGCGCGGAGCGTTTGATGCGTTCGAGGAACTGGTGTGGCTGGGTCAGAATCTGCGGTTGTTGTTCGGCGTCAGTGCGGACGCGCAGATAGAAACGATTGACCGCTTCCCACAGCGGGGCTGTCAGTGTTTCCCGCACAGATCGTGCGTTTTCTCTGGCTGCGGTCAGGCAACTGACCACCGAATTGAGATTACGGCGGTCAAACAGCAGGTAGTTGATGATGTTTTCGCGAGTGGGTGCGGCGTACCTTTGCAGAAAGGCCTCGACGTCCCCTCCAGCGTGCAGCAGGGATGACCACAGTGCCTGCTCGCTGCCACGATAACCGAGGGAGATGCTGGAAGTGACATCAATGAAGCGTGCCTGATTTTCGGCTCGCTCCAGATAACGACTCATCCAAAACAAAGAGTCTGCAACTCGGCACAGCATGGGAATTGGCCATCAGAATCAGGGGAAATGAATTTCAGTGAGCATGTCAATTCTGCTGCAGCACCCATGTATCCTTGCTGCCACCACCCTGAGAAGAATTGACGATCATCGAACCTTCCTTAAGGGCAACCCGAGTCAGACCACCGGGCAACACAAATGTCTGTTCGCCAAAGAGAATGAATGGTCGCAGGTCGACATGTCGTGGCGCCAGTCGACCATTGATCACGGTGGGGACAGTGGACAGGGTAAGCATGGGTTGTGCGATGTAATTTCGGGGGTCGCGGCGAATTGCTTCCGCGCAGCGTTCTCGTTCAGCCTGAGAGGCCACGGGGCCCATCAGGATTCCGTAGCCACCAGATTCGTTGGTGGGCTTCACGACGAGGCTGTCAAGATTTTCGAGAACGTACGCACACTGCTGCGTTTCGGAGCACAGAAAAGTTGGAACGTTGTTCAGGATTGGGTCTTCGGACAGGTAATAACGGATGATATCCGGCACATACTGATAGACTGCTTTGTCGTCTGCGACACCTGTTCCGGGAGCATTTGCCAGAGTGACTCGCCCTGCCCGAAATGCTCGCATCAGTCCTGGTACACCCAGCATGCTGTCCGGGCGGAAGACTTCTGGATCCAGAAAGTCGTCGTCGATGCGTCGGTAAATCACGTCGACACGCTGCGGTCCGCGAGTGGTCTTCATCCAGACCGTGTCATCACGATCCACAAACAGGTCCGGTCCGGTCACCAGTTCAATCCCCATTTGCTGGGCGAGGAACGAGTGTTCGAAATAGGCTGAGTTGTAGATTCCGGGAGTGAGCACAACGGCCGTGGGGTGTTCTACGTTTGCGGGAGCAGTTCCGAGAAGTTTTTCCAGAAGTCGTTCGGGATAGTCGTCGATTGGGGCGATGACGGAACCTTCGAAAACTTCCGGCAGAACACGTTTCATGATTTCGCGATTCTCGAGCACGTAACTGACGCCAGAGGGACAACGCAGATTGTCCTCCAGCACGTACAGTGTTCCATCATGATGCCTGACAAGATCTGTTCCGGTGACGTGAGTCCAGACTCCGCCAGGCGGTCGGAAACCGTGGCATTCGGGGCGATAGGTTTTGGCTGTGCGGATCAGCACTTCAGGTACTACTTTGTCGCGCAGGATCCGTCCTTCGTTGTAGACATCATCCAGAAACAGATTCAGTGCATGTATGCGCTGCTTCAATCCGGCTTCAATTTGCTGCCATTCGCGGGCCGGAATCGGGCGTGGTACGACATCGAAGGGCCAGATCTTTTCGGTGCCGGCGTCGTGTCCGTAAACGGCAAATGTGATGCCTTTTTCAAGCAGTTCCTCTTCCGCCAGTTTTTGCCGTTCCGCGAGGACATCGGCGGACAGGGCCGCGAGGCATTCAGAGAGAGCCGAGTGGCGGGGTACGCCCGCCTGCGTCAGCAGTTCATCGTAGCTTGGACCTGATTGTGTCACTCTGACGGCCTCGCTGCCTGCGTTAAAATCTGGCTTTGACCGGGTTGCTTGCTGAGAAAGCAGACAATGTGCCCGAATTGCGTGCACCCTGTTGGTGTGCAGTTTTCAGCAAACGGAGCGGTCGCAGAATGCTTAACTTTGTGTAGCAATAATTGTGCCGGCTGATTGCTGATTTAACAGGCGACAGCTTCGCCGTGTTTCAGATTCTCAGCGATCGGCAGGGTCGATTCTCATGTAGCACAGGCGACGTCGGTCGCCAGTCTGATAGAGTCGTTCCAGCATGTGTGTGACGGAAGGTTGAAAGTCAATTCTTCGGTCTTTGCGACCTTCGAGGATTCGAATGGGCTTTGCGGTGTCGATGTCGGGGATTTCCGGGTTGAGATACAGGGTGACACCTGCGGGGGCCGACTCGATGCGAATGACATTTGCCGAAGAGACTCGAGCGTCGAGTGTTGCGGGTCTGAAGTCACTTTTATCGGGCTCGGAGGGGGCGTCGAGCTGAGCAAACTGCGGTGGGAGTCCCTGCAGTTCCGCCCAGCCCCAGTCAAGGTCTGTTGAGCGGAGCAGTCTTGCGTGCAGTCGTTTGGGCCACGATTGCCTGCGATACAGCTGAAACCAGCGGAAGACGTCATCTGCTTCCTCGGCATAGGCTTCAGCTCCGTGTTCCGGATATTTGATGAAGGTGGCGTCGAACCAGACCTGGATTTCTTCCCCGCGACGGAACAGTTTGGCTGCCAGTTGTCCCATCTTTTCAAACCACAGTGGGTGTGCATCGCCGATGACAATATACCATGGTTTTTCGATAGCGTTTGTAGCGGTCCACTGCAGGTGACGACGTCCGGTAGAACTAATTGCGGCGACTGCGGCGAATTCCTGAGCGTGTGAAGCCATCATGTCCATTGCTGCTTCCCCGCCCGCCCCGTGCCCTGCGAGGTAGATGCGTTCATCATCGATTCTGAGTCCGAGACGAACAGAGCGGAGCAGATTCATTACCTGCTGGTGTTCAGCGGCAGATGCTGTCCAGCCGGTTGTGTCGGATTGGTTGCCAAGTAGTGGCATGACCACGACGAAACCATGTTTTTCGGCTTGTGGCTGCCACCATCTGAGCCAGTTAGCCGGGTCTCCGCCGGTTTGTGGGAAGGCGATAATAAGTGGCCACTCCCGCGACTGGTGGTATTCCGGAGGAACGAATCCCAAAGCTCCGGCGGTGCCCTCTGCGGGTTCGATGCGGAACCAGGTGGCTGTACCTGGCTGTGAGGCATTCAGTCGAATCGGCACAGCAGCGGGCAGATGTCTGATCAATGCGGCTGTGCGTTCAGTGCTGACGCCTTCCATACGCGTGATCTGTTGGGCCAGTTCTGCCCTCACCTCGATTTCTTCCGGGGTACTGGCGAGGAAATTCAGGATCTGCTGTCGCGCATCGAAAAGGGACAGTACATCAGTCAGGTTGCTGGTGGTGTTTTCCGTACCCAGCATCGAGCCCGACAGAGCCGTTGCCAGCTGTTCAGCGGCTGCGGGTCTTTCTGCTTCTGCTGCGTCGAGCATCAGTTCGAAGCTTGCGAAGCGTCCGAGCGAGTCGTAATCCAGTTGTTCGATACAGGCGGCGACAGCATGTTTTGCAGCATTGCGAGTGGCGGGGTCGGTAAGTTTCGCAGTCAGTTCTGACAGTACATGTCGAATACGCTCGATCCGCTGGCTGGTGCGGGTGTAATCTGCGGCTAGTCGTTCGACCTGTACCACTGTTTCAGGGGTCAGATTTTCAGTGGGATACAGTCTGGCTCCGTTTGCTGCCAGTATGTGCTGTCCGGCGGTGCGGCGCTGCTCCAGAGATTCAGTAATCTGTCTTGCGAGTGCTTCGCGGACGACCTGCTGCTGCTGTTGCTGCACAGCCATCTGGTCAGGAAAGTCTCGGCCGATAGACTGCAGGATGGCAGCGGCCTCGGGAAACCGTTGTGCCTCGATCAGCATGCGAACAACCTCCAGCCGTCGGACCGGGTTGCTCTGAAAGCCTTCTGCCAGGGACAGCGTATCCTCCAGGTTCTGTGCCGGGAGTGAAGCGAGGGAAACGGCAAATTTCCAGTCGTGAGTCAGGCTGGTTACCCGCGCGTACAGAAAGTTGATCTCAGTGACAGCGGCTTTAAGGTCCTCGAGTTCCCCGGACGGTCGCTGGACGCTGGTCTGCGACATGCCAAATCTGTCGAAGGCCGGCAGTGCCGGCAGGATCAGAGGTCGAGGGTTTCGTATCATGAGCTGCCGGGGTATCTGCAGGGACACCACCGGCCACGCCGTGACATCGGGCACAGCCTCTTCCGCTCGGCGTCGGGCGACATAAATTTCCCGATAGCCCTGTTCAATCAGTCGCAGCGGCAGTTTTTGGTCCACTTTATCGACAACTCGTCGACTGGCTGGCAGTGGAGCCAGCGTTGTCGCAAAGGATGTCATGCCACTGTAGATCTGCCCGCTGCTGACTCGCACCGACCCGGCTACCGGTCGATCTTCGTTTACGGGGATGATGCGAACGTCGCCTTTTTTTTCATCGGCTGCTGCAGAGGAGACACACAGCAGCCAACTGGCAGACAGCATCAGGATGTGACAACGGCGGAAGTTCACTGCTGCACTCCCCAAATGAACAAAGGCCAACTCGAAGCTCGAGTGGCCTGTGCGTTGATCCCGACTGCCTGATTCTGACGACATTATTTCATAAAGAAGTCGGTCGGTCCACGCAGTGTGTAATACGGGTACTGATAGACGGCCGGCGGAGCATTTTGCGGAGGATACGACAGACCGTCCGGTGTTGTGTAGGTGTAGAAGTTTCTGTGTACCGGTACGAAAGGCAGATTGCAGCTTCCGGTCGGGCACATTCCTGACTGCGGACAGTTCTGGCTGTGAATCACGTGACCGCCGTGTACGGCAGTTCCCTCGCAGCTTGGGCAGCCCTGCACCATGACTGGACCAGACGACCATTCGCCTGGGCCCTGGCCGCGAAATTCCGGAGTTGTGGAGGCGCAGCCCGTCACCAGCAACCCAATTGCTCCTGAAAGCAGCAGCGTCAACATTGATCGATGCATGAATCCCACTCCCTCGTGTCCCCCCGGAATCACCGCCGGTACTTCAATGTCCGTCGGCTCAGCAGGCTTTCTTACGCGGAAATCCCTGTGGGGATCGCCCCTGCTGATACACTTCTGATATTCGTTATCGGCAGAACAACCCGCGAATCATGCAAAATCCCTCCAAATCCGACTCCAGAATTCCAGGAAGTTTAGAAGGTCTTGCGAAAACGGGGAGTCCCGCATACAGTGCCAGAGAGCTTGCCACGGTTGTTTTTTTGGCGGGCGATGTTTCGTGCAAGTGTAGTTCTGGATTCAGTTTAGGTTGTTCAGGGAGGAATCGGTGCATCTCGCAGTCTCAACGCGAAGTCTCTGGGATCAAGCGTTCCCGGCTGCCTGCCTGCAGGTTCAGGAACTGGGCTTCGACAAGATCGAAATCTGTTTTAAAGACTCCAGCGACCAGCTGAAGATGTCGGCGGTTGCCGCTGACCCGGAGGGGCACGCAACGCAATTGAAGGACGCCAGCAGGCTGTCCACGGTTGCAATTTTCGTGGAAAGCGAACCTGATATTGCTACCTTCACCGGGCTTGTGCGATACGCCCAGTTGCTTCGAGTTGCTCAGCTGACGATTGAATCTTCGCCCCGAGGGACTCCCTTCAATTCCGAAGTCGACCGTCTGCGTGAGCGGAATGCCATCTGCCATCAGGCCGGTATTCGTATGTCGATTCTGACCCGCACGGGAACTTTGGCGGAAGATCCGCACACGGCGGTGGAGCTTTGTCGAGCTGCCAAGGGAGTTGGTATAACGCTCGACCCCAGCTATTTTATCTGCCGACCGGGTGGTGTTGTCGATTTTGATGTCACTCTGCCCCACGTCCTGCATGTGCACCTGCGTGACACTTCAGTCTCTGAACTGCAGGTAGCTGCGGGACTAGGTGAAGTGGATTACGGTCGAATTATCGCAATGTTGCGTCAGCAGAACTACAACCGGTCGGTTTCGGTGGATCTGCTCCCAGGCACGCTTCAGGGAGATGATCGGCTGCGAGAACTTCGAAAATTGCGGCTGCTCCTGACAAGTATGCTTTGAGCAATTGGCAGCATGGCAGGCGGCGTTGAGAAATCAGCGTGTAGTGACGGTGTCCGGGGAGCCCGGGGGGCTGGCCGAGGTACGCAGCGCCAGCTCAAATGCCTGTAAATGATTGCTGATACGTGACGCTTCGCTGCGATCCGGCTGGATGCCTCCGAAACGCAGGCGGTTGTATGTTTCGGCGATACTTGCAGGCAGGTTACTGGCACCTGCCTGCACCAGTTCTGTGGCAAATGTCAGTTCAGCCTGCTGGCAGAATTCGATTGCCGTCTGCGAATCCCCTCGCGGCAGCCCACCTCGCTGGCACAGTCCGCAAAATGTTTCATAGAACGCAACGGCGGAAAGGCGGGGACCGGCACCACGGAATTGACGCAGTATTGGGATCCCTGCCAGCAGTTTTTGGAGTATGCGCCCGCGGCGTTGTGCCCCCCAAACGCCACCGACAAAGAGCAAAAGCAGGGGTACCAAAACTTTCCATTCGCGCCACGATTGCGGTGCGGCAATCGCCGATCTGACGGCAGTCTGCAGCACTGGCACCATTCCTTCGCTTTGCAAACTGGAGACGATTGAGGTCCATGAGCTGAGCAGCGGGCTGAAAAACTGCTTTTGACGGTCGGCTGACATGCTGCTGACATTTCCCGTCCAGAGGTCGGAGAGAGCCGCCTGAAAAGATGACAGCACTGAGCGACTGGCAACGGCGGACCGTTCGGCCTGCCGCTGCGGTCCAGGGGTCGGATCCAGTGTGATCCACGTTCCGGAGAGCCATGCTTCGACCCAGGCGTGAGCGTGCCGGCTGCGGACTTCGTACAGCCCGGTCGCGGGATTTAATTCACAGCCGCTGTATCCCATCACAAGGCGGGCTGGAATCCCGGTGGACTGCAGCATGAGTGTGCAGGCCGAAGCAAAGTACTCACAGTGTCCTTCCCGTGACTCAAACAGGAACTGCTCGATCGGATCCAGATCAAGACTGACCGCAGGTCGCTCCATGCCGTAGCGAAAACCGTTTGGTGGGCTGAGATAGTCAAGAATTCGATCAACACACTGTCGATCGGTCAGTCGTTTGCCCTGCACATTGCAGATTTGCCGCGTAGTTTCGTGAAGTCGTGGCAGGCGATTGCGGAGGTCATCGGTGATGTAACTGGCCATTGCTCGCATCTGCAGTGAATGCTGCTGAATTCCCTTGCGAACTTCGGCCTGACTGTAGTCTGGTGTCCACCCGGGAAATCCAATTTCCGGGTGTCTAATCCGGGAGGTACAGCGGACTTTCCACGCACAACCGATCCCGGAGCGTTCATCGTTTTGCTGTCTCCAGTTCAGTGAATTGTTCCAGTTGCGTTCACTGACCTGCCAGCCGGCTGCTGGTTCGATGGATATCATGGGAAACGGGGCAAACGCTGACGGTGGAGCGGGCGGATCGTGATTGAATTCAAGCAGGAAGTCGGCAGGTGCTGACCGTGCAAAAGGTTGCTGAGGCAAGCTGTTGCTGCGATTTCCAGGACCCGGCAGCCAGCGACCGCTGCTGTAGAAGGATGCTGCTGAACCACGCAGACGGATCTCCTCCATCTCCATTTCCCGCTCAAATTTTTCTACGGAAATCGGTTCTGCGGTGCGTGCGTCGGTGATTCTGAATGTCATCACACGACGATTGTCGGGCAGCAATCGCCCGAATTCGCCAAGTCGAACAGAGCCTGAATAGCCGGTAGTTGCCAGCCCGCTCAGATCGTCAGGAAATGATTCACTGAGTACACCACTTGCTGACACGTTAATGCGTGGAAATGCGGCGAATACAAACATGGCGACGACTGTGGACAACAGCCAGCAACCGGTGACCAGCCCTGCAAAACGTGGTCCGGTCCATGACAGCTGCGAACCATGGTCAACTCCGTTGATTACAGTAATTTCCTGCGGGGTACCTTCCGCGACCAGATTTTTGCTGGTAGCCGCTAGTCCCAGAAACGACAGGATCCAGCGTCTGGAAGGACGCCATCGCCGCCAGACGGGAGTAATCGACGCGTGTCGTCCGTCCGGTGTTGTTTCGGCTGGTGTTTCCGGCACCATGAGTTGCCTCGCGCGAGCGAGGGAGAAGATTGCCAGCGTCCAGATCATCAGCAGGGCAAACAGGAATGTTGTCAGGCCGTAGGAAAGTCCTGTGGAAATTACGGCGGTGGCTGTGCACTGCAGCATGCTGAGGGCAATCAGCCACCAGTACTGGCGGCTGGTTTTGGGCATCAGCAGTACAATCCAGGTGAGGAAAATCAGCAAATCTGTTCCGGCCGTCAGTCGTTGAAAATTGCTGCCGGAAAACCGCTGGCCACTGACAAACAGAGCAGCCAGTCCCAGCAGGTTGGCCACCAGGACTGACAGACGAAGTCGCTTTTGCAGACGCTCGGGACCCAGTCCCAGCAGTGCCACAAGTGGAGTGAAAGCAGGTGGCATGAGACGTCCCTGCCCCGAGGCCAGTATGAGAGATGCTACAGACACCATGCAGAGGATGCTGACTGAAAAAGTCAGCTTCAGGCGACTGTCAGCAATTCTAAGCAGTGCCCGATTCATGAGGTGGCTCCTGCCGCAAATGTATCTTCCGACAGCTGCGGGGGCAGGCAGTACCGCAGCAGTTCGCTGGTTTCTGCGGACATCACTGTGATTCCAGCGTCTGAACTTCCCGGCTGACCGATGACAGGCAGTCGCTGCAGTTCAGCTCGGACAACTGCCGGACGGGGGGTAAGCAGCAGGATCACTCGGCGACCACGTCCGCTTTTCAGTCCATCGTTGAGCAGCTGAGGCAGATTGATACGAGAAGCAGCACGGCAGTTGGCCAGAGCCTGCAGGGCAGCTTCACGAAAGGCCGCAGCGCCGGCAGGTTCTACCTGCACATATTGTTCACCCGCGATGCAGATTCTCTGCAGTTGCCATGCTGAATGCGTCGAGCTTTGCAGGCAGAGAGCTGTCGTGAAAGCAATTGCCAGTTCTTGGTTTCGCTGGGCGACAGGGCTGTCAGCGAAGAGGTCCAGCAGTATAATCAGTTCGGCACGGCGGACCGGTCGCTGTTCGCGAACCATCAACTGGCCGTGGCGAGCTGAACTGCGCCAGTGAACTGCTCGGTGGTTATCGCCGGAGCGGTATTCACGGATGCCATAGAATTCGTCCTCCGCCGCACCTCGAGTCCTCATGCGTGAGTGAGCGGCTGCGGCGAGTTCGTCTTCTCGCAGACGCCAGCTAGACAACAGGTGAGCCGGCGCTGGGCAGATCGTGAGTGTTTGCTGTTGCAGTACTGTCTGATGCTTTTCACCAATTCCCAGCGGAAACTGCGAACTGATTTTCAGTGGTCCCAGCGTGTAGGTACCGCGACGGATGATCCGCAACTGATACTCGGCCATTCGACGTTCACCCGGTCCAATTTTCATAAACAGCACTTTGGGTTGCTGTTCGCCACCCGGTCCTGATATCTGATCCTGCACCTGCAACAGATGTGATGACAGTAACGGACGCAGGTTGCTGAGGGAAATGGCCACCCGGAAGACCGCACCAGCTTCAATCATTGCCGGAGCCGTCCGTTCCACCTTCAGCTTCATCAACATCAGGACAACAATCCAGCCGTTGACTACGAAGGGACCGGCCATCAGGCCAAAAACCAGCAGCAGCATATTGCCAGTATCGGGATTGCCGCCTGTCAGTGCTGCTACAGCAATCACCAGCATCATCGCCAGATAGACCAGACCTTCGCGTGGCAGCAGCAAGCGTGATTCAAAACCCAGTCGCGTGGCGATCCGCGTCAGATGTCGACGAAAAGTGTGAGTAAGTCCGGCCAGTGCCAGCAGCAGTAATCCGCCGACAAAAAGCAACTGCCGGTAGACAGGTTCAAGGTCAGGGAATCGATGGGGCAGTACCCAGGCCGCCAGAAAACAGGCTGTAGCCGAAAGCAGCTGTACGATTAAGCCAGCGCCTACGCCTGAAGCAGTATCGGGCTGGCCGGCCCCCGAAACGGTTCTGCCTGCTATGGGCCTTTCTGCATAATCAGACGCAGGGCCGATCACGGCAGATTCATTCTGGCGTTCTTCTGCGGACATACAGTTTTTCGGCGGACAGTAACGGGCCGAGGAGACATAACTGCTGACACACGCCCTACTCTACCCGCAATCGCTGGTCTGACAAGTCGCCGACAAGGCTTTAATTTATCGGCTCCGATAAATCCATGTTGCTTGCCGATTGTCTGCCGCCGGACTCAGACTCGCAGCGATTCCGAAGGGCCAGCGAGGTCATTGGCATACTTGCGTCGCAATGGCTCAATATGCTGACTCAGGAAGCTGTCAACCTGTTCGGCTGAACGACCGGTGAAGCGAGCGGCATCGAGAGTTCCTGTGATATCCACGCCGGTGAAGGCCGGATCCGCCTGTAACCGCTGCAGCAGATCATTCGGCAACGCTTCACGTTTGACGCGATCTGCTGCGGCCTGGCTGTGAGTTCGAATGACTTCGTGCAGTTCCTGTCGATCGCCGCCAGCCTGCACTCCCGCCATTAGAATTTCCTCGGTGGCCATGAATGGCAGTTCAGCTTCCAGATTGCGAGCGATAGTTTTGGGGTACACCACGAGGCCGTCAGAGATGTTGCGATACAGGATCAGGCAGGCATCTGCGGCGAGAAATGCCTGAGGTATGGCAAGGCGCCGAATGGCACTGTCATCCAGTGTGCGTTCCATCCACTGAGTCGCCATGGTAGCGTCCACTCCCGCCTGCAGACTCATGGCAAATCGTGCGAGCGAGCACATGCGTTCACTGCGCATTGGGTTTCGCTTGTAGGCCATGGCTGAGGAGCCGATTTGGGACTTTTCAAAGGGTTCCTCAATTTCCCGCCGGTGCTGCAGAATGCGGATGTCTGTTCCGGCCTTGTGACAGGTTTGAGCCAGTCCGTTGAGAAAGGCCATGATCTGCGAATCAGACTTGCGTGAATAAGTCTGGCCGGTAACGGGATGAGCTTCAGAAAAACCCATGCGTGAAGTGACCCGCCGATCCAGTTCCTCCACCTTTGCGTGATCGCCGCCGAAGAGTGACAGGAAGGATGCCTGCGTTCCGGTAGTCCCCTTGACGCCGCGGAATCTGAGCGTCGCGAGGCGATGTTCAAGCTCTTCCAGATCCAGCAGCAGATCCCAGCACCACAGCACGGCGCGTTTACCGATTGTCACCGGCTGTGCTGATTGCAGATGGGTGAATCCGAGGCAAGGCAGGCTGCGGTACTGCGCAGCGAAGGTTGACAGCTGATCAATGACCTGAACCAGTCGTTTACGCAGCAGCAGCAGGCTGTCGCGCATCTGAATCAGTTCGGAATTGTCAGTTACGAAGCAACTGGTAGCGCCGAGGTGGATGATAGGACGCGCCAGGGGAACCTGATCACCCCAGGTGTAAACGTGAGCCATAACATCGTGACGCAATCGCTTTTCGTAGCCGGCGGCCGTATCAAAGTCGATGGTATCGACGGTTTCACGCATCTGCTGAAGCTGCGAGTTTGTGATGGCCAGCCCCAGGTCCTGCTGGCATTCCGCCAGTGCAATCCAGAGACGGCGCCATGTCGAATGCTTGCTCTGAGCAGACCAGATGCGAGCCATTTCGCGGGATGCATAGCGGGTAATCAGCGGATTTTCGTAAACATCATGGGCCACGGCAGCGGCTCCTTCTGGTCGACAGAAAAACACAGGTTGATCAAATATCAATTGGCGGCAGTTGTGCGGAATCGCATCGTCAGAAAGTCCCAGTCAGGGTTCTCCTTCTGGCAGTGCATTGCTTCCCATTCGGACGTAAACAGCACCGCAGGCTGCTCATACTGATCAATCACCTGGCGGCTGGACGACAACAACTGCAGTTCGGAAGTGCGGCCGGTTTTTTGGACCACCCAGCGGGCAACCTTATAGTTCAGCCAGCGGACTTCCGTCTCTGTGTCATACTCCGACTGCAGTCGGAAGCGAACGACGTCAAACTGCAGCTCACCCACGGCTGCCAGCACAGTCTGACGCACGGAAGAATTGGCTGTCGTGAAGACCTGAATCGCGCCCTCTTCCAGCAGCTGCGACAATCCGCGTTCGAACTGCTTTCGGCGATTCGTATCCGGGCATACCAGCATCGCGAAAAATTCTGGAGAAAACTGTGGTAACGGCTCGTAAACCACCGGAGCCCCCTCGCAGATTGTATCACCCAGCAGAAATTCGCCGGGATTGACCAGCCCGATAATGTCACCAGGAAACGCTTCTTCCATCGTTTCGCGTTCCTGCCCAAACAGCCGATGAGCACGCTTCAACCGAATCTTGCGGCCAGAACGCGGATGAAAGACTTCCATATCTCGACGAAACAACCCGGAACACACTCGCACAAAGGCAATGCGGTCGCGATGCCGCGGATCGAGGTTCGCCTGAATCTTGAAGACGAATCCAGAGAACTCTGAGCGAGTCGCGAGGATTGGTCCGGATTCGCTTTGACGATTCCGCGGCTGCGGACAGTAGTCCAGAAAGCCGCGCAAGAACTGTTCCACCCCGTAATTGGTGAGGGCCGAGCCGAAGAACACCGGAGTGATTTCGCCGCGCAAAAATCGCGTCTGATCCCACTCCGTACCAGCCTCAGTGATCAGCTCGACTTCTTCACAAGCCTGGGCAACGATGCCGGCAGGCAGGGAATCTTCGTCCAGTTCGGCAAGTGGCTGCACTCGAGCAGCAATGCGGTGAGAATTGTCACGCGTTTCGAAAATGCAGGCCTCGCGAGTATCCAGTGGAATCACACCGCGAAAGTCAAAGCCCGTACCGAGTGGCCAGTTGACGGGAACCGGCTGGATTCCGAGTTTCGTTTCGATGTCTTCCAGAACTTCCAGCGTCTGTTTGCCTGGACGATCCATCTTGTTGATGAAGGTAATCACGGGAATGCGACGCAGCCGGCAGACGTTGAACAGTTTTTCAGTCTGAGTTTCAACGCCATTGGCCAGGTCCAGCACCATGACGGCGCAGTCTGCCGCCACCAGTGTACGATACGTGTCCTCGCTGAAGTCCTTGTGCCCGGGGGTGTCAAGCAGATTGACTGAGACGCCTTCGAATTCGAAGGCCAGGCATGTTGAACTGACGGAGATACCTCGTTGTCGTTCCAGTTCCATCCAGTCTGACGTGGCGCCGCGCTGGTTTTTTCGGCCGCGCACGGCTCCCGCCGCCTCGATACAGCCACCGTACAACAGCAGTTTCTCGGTCAGGGTTGTCTTGCCGGCGTCTGGGTGGGAAATGATTGCAAAAGTTCTGCGGCGCGCTGCTTCCCGGGCCACGACGGGGTCTGAAACTGCCATTTGAGCCTTAAACCGACGAAAAGGTGCAGAATTGTGAGCCAGTACAGGATATCGATTCTGTGGCACTCAGGCAACTACGAGGAATTGCGGTGTCCGAGCCTGGAACGGATGGTGGGTGGCAGCGAGGCGAGCCGCGGACGCTAGTCCGTGGCCGCGAGTTTCGGGGGACCTTGGGGCAGGGAAAGTGCTGCAGAGCACCGGGATTGTCTTTGAGTACGGATACAAGGGCGTGTTGGGGGGAACGGGCATTTGGTGACGGGATGCCATGTGATTTCAAGCCTCGATGTTTGCTCTGTGGCTTCGTGAGAAAGTCGGAGAAGTGATTGTGGCGGTGAGGAGTATTTCACAGTGACACGGAGACGCAGGACGCGGCAGGCTCGGAGGGTGTGCGGGTTGTGGGGCAGATGTTTCCCTCAGCCGCAACTATTCTGCCACGTCTCATGTAGCGAGGGCGGATGAGTGGACGGTGGGTGGGAAAAGAACAGGAGCTCCCTTCGAAAAGAAGGGAGCTCCTGCGGGATTGGGTGCCACCGTATACCACGGGCTGCAGTCTGCTGCCAATCAGAATGGTGAGTCGGCTGTCTGAGCGTTGCGAGCAGAGCGACGATCGGAGCCACCCGGAGTACGGGCTGGCGCTCGAGTATCCTCGACGAAGTCGTACGACAACGCTTCAACACTGAGAAAGTAACGCACTTCTGCGGTTTCGTCACGCTGCCAGCGACGTCCCGACAACCGGTAGTTGACGCGGATCACGTCGCCTTCCCGGAGTTCATCCACCGGGCTGCAGGCGTCGCCCACAAAATCCAGCGGGATGTAGTTCGTCGTTTTGCCGCGAGCCTGCTGAATGACAACAAGCCGTTTCCGAAAACCGCTCTGACCGAAACTGCGGACAGGTTCAATCAAAAGAACCTGCCCTGACACTGTGGAGTCTGACATAAGTCACCTGTTTTCCACATCTGCACCTGGGAGCATCATGCCTGTAAAGAGGAGTGTCAGTACTTTCTTACGCAGGTGAGTTTAGAAGTGTGTTAGGGTGGTAACGATAGACACATGTAGTTAATTCGTGTGGAATTCGAAAAAAATTGGTGAAAATGACGCTGTGAGGAGTTTCGGCAGCGCGGTGTGAGTAGAATCGGCAGCAAGTCGTTAAATCCGGCAGCACTCTGATGCCAGCAAAACGCTTCCTTCCAACGGCGGCAGCCACCATGATTCGCTCAGCCTGTTCCCGGTACTGCATTGCCCTGTTCGGTTTTCTGATACTTGTCTGCCACTGCGACGCCGAAGATTTGCTCATCATTCGCGATGGTGACCTGCCCATCCTGATTACGGCGCCGCACGGAGGAAAACTGGATCTGCCGGACGTACCCGTTCGCACGGGGGACGGTTTGAAGAAAGGCCCTGCTGGTTTTTTCGCCGGACGAGATACCGGGACGGAGGAGCTGGCCTTACGAGTTGTTGAACTGCTGGATCAGAAACTTCCCGGCAGCCCGTCCTGCGTCATCTCGCGTGTGCATCGCAAATACGTTGACTTCAACCGGCCACCGGAAATTGCCGTCGAACATTCGAAAGCTCGCGAAGTCTATGATTCGTTCCATCATGCGGCCCGCAGCAGCGTCAATCGCATACGAGCTGCGAACTCACAAGGATTATTGATCGACATTCACGGTCAGGGTTCTTCCGCTGCTACTGCTTACCGCGGGACCAGCAACGGGGTTACAGTTGAGCATCTGCGACGGACGTTTGGTGAGGAGGCTCACACGGGGCAATACAGCCTGATGGGTCTGCTGACCGGACAGGGCTGGAAAGTGCATCCGGATCCCGGCACGGGGCGCGAGCAGTCAGGCTTTACCGGCGGCTTTATTGTCCGCACTTACGGCAGCAGCAAGGCCGAGGGTATTGATGCCATTCAGCTGGAACTGGGAATTGACTATCGTCGAGCCGAAGCGAGGGAGAAATCTGCAGAAGCTCTGGCGTCTGCGATCACGGCGTGGGGGCAGCGATATCTGGGTCTGACCCCTGAACCGCACAAGTCAGGAACTGAGCCCGGCAATTGACAGCAGTCTGTCGGCCAGCGCCGACACATCACTGCGGCTCCAGATGGGACAGCCAACCGTCTGCAGATAATCATCGGTCACTACGGCCAGAATTCCAGTGTCAGCAGCAGCCCATGGCGAGTCCTCAACGGCGGCACGCCAGACTTCCACTCGCGGAGCATCCGTCTGCATGTCTCCCTCCACCAGCAGCAGATCGCAGTCACGAAATGCGGCGGCATCGAACAACTGGTAACGTTGCTGTCCGGCCAGTTCACGGTCCTGAGGCAGGAACATGGCCACGATCCCGGGCGACAGGATTCCGACTGCCGCGGCTCCGGCAGCCCGATGCCGCCACGAATCTTTGCCGGGGACGTCCAGTTCGTGCTGGTGGTGTGTGTGTTTGACTGAGCCTATTTGCAGGCCGCGTCTGGACAGTAATTCGATCAGATCACAGACCAGTGTCGTCTTCCCCGCGTTTTTCCTTCCGACAATATGGATTCTCGGAGGTCCAGCCATTAATGCTCCTCCTGGTTCCACAATCGGACGACTGATCGCAGTCGTTCGGGTAATTGCTGTTCGAGTCTTCGTCGAGCTTCATCTACGTGAGTTCTGGTGCTGAGATGGGCCAGAATGATCAGTTCGTTGCGGAACTTGTCTGCCCGTTCCAGCAGGTCGTCCAGATGCATGTGTCCGAACTTGTGAATTTTCTCTCGCCGGTGTTCAGGGCGAAAAAAAGTCATTTCTGTGATCAGCACCTTTGCCAGATAGACGTCCGGATGTGTATCGAGTCCGGCAGGGTTGGTGTCTCCGGTGAAGCACACGAGGGGCGTCAGGGTTTCGGCAGCGACTTCCAGACCCTGCAGTCGCAGGTCCCGGATCTGATCACCGTGCAGCCCCTGATACTCCGACTTCAGCTTTTTGCGTACGTCGTAAACGACATAGCCACAGGAGGGGACAGTGTGCTTCGTGGGAAATACTGTGACGCGATGTTCACGGGAAATTGAAATGAGATCTCCGGGATTTACACCGATGAGCTCACAATTCATGCGGCCTCGATCCAGTCGCTGCCAGGCCTTCAGGACTCGCCATGCGTCGTCAACAATTTCCGCCGGCAGGTAAATGACGGGCGGTTCCATTTTCATCATGCGACGCCGGGCCACGAAGACGGGGAGTGCCGCAAGATGATCAAGGTGTCCGTGAGTGACAAAGAAAGTACGAGTCCCCATGAAGCTCCAGGGACTGGCGCCAAGATCAAACCCCAGTTTAAGTTCCGGGATCAGCCAGTAGCTTTGCACCGCAGCTCGCGAATACCCCTGTATCGTGAGACCGGCGTGTGTGAGTTTTTCCGAGGGCAGATTTTCCAGCATGGTCCGGTCTACATAGCGATAAACATTTGCGAGCAGAAGTGGCGACAGGTTGTTCTTCTGCAGACAGCCCGGGCTGCCAAGATTTCTGGAAGACCGTCAGTATCAGTCGTGAAGCTGCTGCCGCACGTGAGCTGCGATGGCGTCGGACGTCAGGGAAATCTGGCTGCCACTGGCCAGGTCCTTGACCTGCCAGACACCGGCTGCAAACTCCTCGGCTCCCGCAATCACGCAAAAGCGAAATCCACGACGGTCCGCATACTTCATCTGCCGACCCATATTTGCCGCCTCCGGGTAGACTTCGACACCAAGTCCCTGTTGTCGCAGCACACGCCCCAACTGAAGATACGCGGGCACTTTAAGCCGGTCGAGCATCGTGATCAGTACGGGAGATGGTGTGGATGTTTTTCGAGTTCTGCCAAGTTCTTCGAGGGCAGCCAGCACGCGATCGAGGCCGAGGCTGGCACCGACTCCGGGCAAGGGCTGCGACGTAAACAGTTCAGCAAGGTTGTCGTAACGTCCGCCCGAACACACACTGCCAATGCCTGGCAGATCACCGAGGATCGTTTCGTAGATGGTGCCCGTGTAGTAATCCAGTCCGCGGGCGATTGAAACATCCAGCACGACTCGCCCTTCCGGCCAGCCGCATTGCCCGGTGCAGGTGAACAGGTCTCTCAGGTTCTGCAATCCCTGCTGTCCCGTTTCACTACCCTCCAGCATGCCGTCGAGTTGTGACAGGATCTGGTCGGGTGTGCCTTTGAGCTGAGCCATGTCCAGCACACTGGCGGCGGCCTCCGACGGTATGCCGGCTTTTTCTACCATCTCTGTCTGCACGGCATCGCGACCAATCTTATCGAGCTTGTCCAGCGCTCTCAGGATGGGCACTGCCTGCTGTTGCAGGCCGCATTTTTCCAGCAGACCGTTGAGGACTCTGCGGTTATTTACGCGGATTGTGAATCGCTCAATCCCGATTCGCTCGAGCAGATCGTTGATGACGAGCAGGGTTTCAATATCAGCGGAATTACTGAGCGTTCCGATGGTATCGAAGTCGCACTGGATGAATTCGCGGAAGCGGCCGCGGGCTGGACGTTCGCCGCGCCACACGGGTCCGATGTGATAGCGACGGAACGGTGTCCCGATTTCGTTGCAGTACTGTGCTGCGAAGCGGGCCAGTGGGACTGTCAGGTCGAACCGCATCGCGACATCACGTTCGCCCTGGTCACGGAAGCGAAACACCTGTCGATCAGATTCTTCGCCCCCTTTTCCCAGCAGCACTTCTGCGTATTCCAGTGCCGGGGTGTCAATCGGGGCGAAACCGTAGCTGCGATAAACGGCGCGGGCGATATCGATAAGTTGCTCGCGAGCCATCATCTGGTCGGGCAGGAAATCGCGAAAACCCCGCAGGGTCTGTGGCTTAATTCTCTGTTTCTGGGCGTCAGTCACAGCACAGATTCCGATACTTCGACAGGAAAAGGCGGGGTGCAGACGGCTGTTCAGCCGGCGTGCAGAATCGGCAGGCTAACCGGATGGTCGGCCGTGCGACGGGGCAGTGGCGGCAGAACGGCCTGGGCATATTCCCAAAGTTGTTCGGCCGTCTCGAAGAACTGGTCATAAACCCCGTCATTATCGTATTCACACTCGTCCGTGGTGTAGGTTCGGCAGATCTGAGGCCGAGTTTCATAAATTCCGCAGCGATGATCGGTCTGCAGGTGCTGGCAGTCGCCGGGCACCATCAGATACCAGGTTGCCCCATCGACAAACACCGAATACGGGCCATGCAGCAGATACCAGCGGATGTGATCGAATTGTTCCCGAGTTTCCGGGCGATCGATCTGCATGGCAAAATAGCGGCAGCAGCGAGCCGTGCAGTAGCTGCACAGCACCTCGCCCGGTGGCAGTGCTTTCCGGGTCATCGGCGTTGTTGACATGGACAGTTCCTGGAAAAAAAGGTTCATGGGAATTGTCGTGAAGCTGGCGGAGTTCGCAACCGTACCGACCGTACATTTCCCCGCCCCCCAATCTGCGGAAGTTCCTGCTGCCCTGCCCCGATCGGCAATCACTGCCGATGCCTGCTACCTCCCGGTCCCCTGCACAGACGCAGAAAACGCAGGTCACGGTCACCACCTCCGCATGCTTTGCCGATCAGCGGGGCGGGCCTCTGTAAATGCGGAGTTTTGCTGGTTTCTGAGTTCAGTTCCCGGTTGTTATGAAATCGCGTCCTCTGCAAGATCACCGGGTCTGTTTCAAGCCGGCTTTAAGCCGGGGCGGAACTCTGGCCTGATCCCAGGCCGAAATTTCGAGTTGTCTGACAGCAGGAGGCTGGCAGAGTGTCATTCAGGCGATGTAAGCAAACGACAATCTTGATGCTGCTGGCCGCGGTGCTCGCTCAGGGCTGCGCTGCGCCCGGGCGTTCACTGCAGTACCTGCTTGAAAACGGCTCCACCGGCAGCCATTACCGCAACTACGCGTCGTCGCTGCAGTACGTCTCGGCACCGGAAGAGCATTCCACAGATGTCTCGCTGTTTCAGGCACCGCGTACGATCACAACGCTGGAAGATGTTGAGCAGCGACCGATTGGTCTGAACGAGTGCATTCGTCTGGCTCTGTCAAATGCCGCCATTGTCCGCGATGACCAGAGTTTCCTGTCGCCCGGCAATCCGCTGCTGGCCAATCCTCAGCGCATAGCCTCAATCTTTGATAATTCCATTCAGGACACCGGCTTTCTGATTGGTAATCGCGGTGTAGAAGCGGCTCTGTCTGACTTTGATCCGGTCCTCACGAGCAACCTGCAGGCCGGACGCACTGAAGACGTTCAGAATACTGCCAACATTGGTCTCGGCCAGGGTGATGTGCTGGCAGAAAATTCAGTGCAATGGCAGACGCGACTGGAAAAGAACTTCGCGCACTCTGGAACTTTTGCTGTCGAAAATAACTGGTCGTACAATCGCAATAATCAGACGCGTCTGTTTGATTCTGCGTATCTCGGTTTTGTGCAGGCGGAATATCGTCAGCCGTTACTGGCAGCTGCCGGCACGGAATTTACTCGAATTGCAGGACCTTCCGCTCAGAATCTGCGGGGCGTCAGCGGGGTGGCTCAGGGTGTGATGATTTCCCGGATCAACGCGGATATTTCGCAGCTTGATTTTGAACAGTCGGTTACTGGCCTGATTCGCGACGTCGAAAATCGCTACTGGGATCTGTATTTGTACCTGCATCTGTACCATTCCGAGGTTATGACATTCCGTGACATCGTGAAGTACAGCGATCTGCTGGCAGCTCGAGCCGAGGCGCAGGATGTGGTTTATCAGGCTCAGAATCGACTGTATGAAGCCGATGCTCGCATCAAGGGATCCCTGGCCGACGTGCTGCAGGCTGAAAATCGTCTGCGGCGACTGCTGGGGCTGCCACTGAATGATGGGCAGTTTTTGAAACCTTCCGATCATCCGTCGGAAGCACAACTGGTCCCGGCATGGGATTCCACGCTTACCGAAGCGCTGATGCACAGACCTGAATTGCGGAAGCAGAAGTTTGAAATCAAGAGTCTGGAATTGCAGCTGCGAGCCGCTCGGAATTTGAATCGACCCCGTTTGGATCTGGTGTCGCAGTACCGAGTCAACGGGTTCGGTGACACGATCTCCAGTACATCAAATGACGACGACGGAGTTACCGAAGCCGGTTATAAGAACGCTCTTGAGACGCTGGCTCAGGGCAACCTGACCGGCTGGGGTGCCGGGGTACAGTTCTCAATGCCGCTGGGCCTGCGTATTGCCAGGGCACAGGTGCGCAATTACGAACTGCGGCTGCGGAAGGCTCGCAAGGTTCTGCAGGTGCAGGAAGAAGAAATTGCTCGCGAACTTAATAATGCCATCCTCGAAATGGACCGCTGGTACCTGCTGGCTGAAGCCAATGCCAAACGCGCAGATGTGGCGGTGGAATATGCTTCCACGGCAGAAGAACGAGTTGCCAATGATGATTCCCGCGACCCAACTTCGATTGGGCGAGTACTGGAGGCGAAAATCACGAGTCGCGACGCCGATCAGAACTATCTGAGAAGCATTGTGGAGTACAACAAGGCGGTGACCGAGCTGAATTTCCGCAAGGGCGGACTGCTGGCTGCCAATGCCGTGTACCTCGCTGAAGGTGAATGGAATCCGGAAGCTTATCGCCAAGCCGATGAACGCGGCGAAGCAATCAACAAGGCACTGGACAACGAGTTTCTGGAGGCTTTACCGGAACCCGTGATAGAAGGGCCGGCTGATTCGGCATGGGAATCTCTGGGGGCTCCGGGACGTCCGGGCAGCAATGCTCCGGCCACGGCTACTCCCACACCGGTTCCAGACACAGGTGCTGCGGGTGATCAGAAGCGTGCAGCACCAACACCAGCACCGTCTCAGGCAGTTCCGGTTGTACGGTTGAAGCCGCAGCAGGCAGGGGCACAGTCGGCCCCGCAGGCCCAGGTGCCCGCGGCCAATGTCCCTGCAGCAGAATCGAAACTTCCGTTCTTTCCGCCGCTGGACGGAGTAGCTCGACCGGGCGGTCAGGATGTCAAAGCAATCGGGGCACCGAAGACTTCGGTGCCTGTGAAACCGACTCAGGGTCAATTGGCAGCGCCGCCGGCATCGCAGGTGCCGGCCGGCTACATGCCGGTGCTGCCTGCGATCCGCAGTTCAGTGTCGCCTGCAGTTCCTCAGGCGATACCGCCGGCAGTTCAGCCGGGGGCACAGAATGTTGTTCCCGGGAGCCAGGCAGTGCAGAGCGTGGTGCATGGACCAAAGCCGTCGGTTCCGACCCTTAATCCTGTCCACGCGGGAGTGCTTCCGGCGACATGGAAGCCGATTCCAGCCGCCAGCGGAGGCGAGTCAGTGAATCCGGCTGCAGCGCCGCAATCCTCAGGGAGCCAGCCAGCGCCGTGGATGGTTCTGCCAGCGGCGGAACCCGCGAAGCCAGCATCTGCGACGTCAGCGACGGCTGTTTCCGTACCAGCAGCGGCCACTTCGCAGTCACAGTCTCTGCGCACGGGCGGTAAAGGCTGGACGGCTTCGAAGAATAATGCTGGCAAACCCTGACCGAATGTCGGCGGGCTGTTACCGGCAGATTGTCTGCGTGCAGGCTTGTGTTTTCACCATCCGAGGACATACGCGAAAATGAGCGGCGCGACGATTGTCGCATCGGACTCTACGATGAATTTTGGAGTCTCTGCGCCCAGCTTACCCCAAGTGATTTTCTCGTTGGGGACAGCGCCTGAGTAGCTGCCGTAGGATGTGGTGGAGTCGCTGATTTGAGCGAAGTAGCCCCACAGCGGCACATGATCTCGCTGCAGGTCTTGGTGCAGCATTGGTACCACACAGATGGGGAAGTCACCGGCGATGCCGCCACCGATCTGGAACATGCCGATGGAGTTTCGGGCGGATGTGCGGGTGTAAAAGTCGGCCAGCCAGGTCATGTATTCGATGCCGGTGCGGACTGTGTGCACATTTTTGACGTCGCCGCGAATGACGGCAGCGGCGTACATATTGCCCAGCGTTGCGTCTTCCCAGCCGGGGACGATGATCGGCAGATTCTTTTCAGCAGCGGCCAGCATCCACGAGTTCTTTGGGTCGATCTGGTAGAACTCTTTATATTTGCCGCTGAGCAGTACCTGGTAGAAGAATTCGTGAGGAAAGAACCGCTGTCCGGCCTGATCGGCTTTGGTCCAGACTTCCAGCATGGCGGATTCCATCCGCCGCATAGCTTCGCCCTCGGGGATACAGGTGTCGGTGACGCGATTCATGTGTCGTTCCAGCAGCGCCTGTTCGTCCTGTGCGCTGAGCTGGCGGTAGTGGGGAACACGTTCGTAGTAATCATGAGCCACCAGATTGAAGACGTCTTCTTCGAGATTAGCTCCGGTGCAGGAGATGAGGTGCACTTTGTCGTGGCGGATCATTTCGGCGAGTGACAGCCCGAGTTCTGCGGTGCTCATGGCGCCGGCAAGGCACACCATCATTTTGCCATCAGCATCTAAGTGAGCCTTATAGCCTTTGGCCGCGTCAACGAGTGCGGCGGCGTTGAAGTGGCGATAGTGGTGCACAATGAAGCGGGAGATCGGGCCGCCGTATTCAGGAGTCTGAGACACGCAGTAACCTTTTGGAGAATGCAGCTGGGGAAAGGGTAATCGGCTGAGGACTCCGTATGGTATCGCTCGCGACCGACGAGTCCACTGTTTGGACCGAGTTTCAGAAAAGTGTGAAAAAAGTGAAGTAATTGAGGACTACTCTGACACTTGATGTTTTAGAGGCCCTGACTGGTATCTGCCGTGGTACAGCAGCAGGGTAGTCTTTGCCCCAGGCGCTTTTCAGGCGACGGCTCAGATGCCAAGCAATCCAGTCATAGCACAGATCAATGTCAGTCTTGCGGTTTTGAAGCAAGGGGACGGCAAGCGGGCTGTTCAGCAACTGGAGGCGGTGGAACTGTCTCTGCTGGAAAGTGATTTTCCTGAGGATGTGCAGCAGAGTGGGCTGGTAAGGATCCGGAATTCGGAGCGTTCCCTGAGATCATCGGAGCGTCGTGCTGCCGTGTACGAACTGACTCAGCTGCGAAACGCTATTCGGCCCGTGCATCTGAGCGTGGGAAAGGTGGAGCGTAAGCCAGTTGCCGATCGGCTGGGATTCTTCGCCCGGTGGCGTTCCCGGCTGCTGGGAGCCTGACGTGGTGTGTGCTGCGGAAAATTCGCCGGGATCCGTAATGCCTTTAAATTCAGGAAAAATCGGGGAATGCCCGAATTTGAGTCCGGCGTCGTGCCATTTGCATATTCTTGGGGCCTGCGGGACTCTGCTGCGGTGCAGCAGAGCGGGTGTTCAGGAGGGCGGAAGGTATCGGGAGTTGTGAGCCGTGGATACTTTTGTCGGGTTTGCTGCGATGGTGTCCGGGTTGTCTGTGGAATCCACCGACGGTGGAGCTAATTGCGTGAGTGGCATCGCACCCCGGCGCAGATCGGTGTACCGTCGGCGGGTATGGGTGAGTGAACCGCAGCGTGCGGTCGAGGAGTATGCGGTTGGGGAGCCGCAGTTTGAGAGGGCGGAGGGGCAACTGCTGCGGTCTGGCATCACCGGCGTCACTCAGCCCAAGCCGCTGACCGCCTGAGCAAGCCGGTTAAGAAACGTTGAGAAGAAAAGTCAGTCCGATGGATGCTCGGGCTGAACATTCAACGGTGCGTTTCGTTACTGCCGTCAAAAATTGGTCAACAGTAAGCCCCGGATCGCGAAAAACACTCGTTTTTTCGATCCGGGTGATTTCTGCATGTTTTTCCGAAAAGCCCTGCAGCTGCCGGTGGCTTTGATATTTTGGGTCTCAGGGGCCGTGAGCACCATCGGAAACCGGTCGGTGGCCTCGATTCGTGAATACAGCATGTGAGCCTCAAAATGCATGCGACAGCGACCGGTCAGGACAGTCAGGACCCGTCAATGAATTCCATCAGCAGGCTGCTGGTGCAGATTCAGGCGGGTGAGCCTTTGGTGCGTGATGAATTGACGAATCGACTGCTGAGTCGTCTGTCTATAAACCAGAAATTTGCGCAGTTGTCGAGAGTGGCGTATCACCGATTGGGAACACTGGTTGCGTGACAAGCGGATGAAGCAGATGTGATGCAGGAAACGATGCTGGTACTTTACCAGTGTGCTCGCCGTGGCCGTCTGGGAACAGTTGACCGACGTGAGCGTCTGTTTGGACTGCTGCGTCTGATTGTGGCAGAGAGGGCACGGGATTTTCGTTGCAAGGCCCTCGCACATGGTGCTGATCATCCGCGAGTATCGCTGGACCCACGCCGGACGGCAGTCAGTCAGTCGGTCTGCACGGGTGTCTTGATGATTCCACTGCTGCTAGTCTGGAAGAACGCGTCGATGTGCGTGATTTGCTGGCAAAGCTGCTGTAGCGGATCGAGGTCGAGGCTGCGGACCCGGATTTGTGGGGAAAGTCTTTCGGGGGTTACTGGAGGGAACAAGTATTTCAGGGATCACTAAGGATACCGGGAAGACACGATCGCAGATTGACACGATCATCGAGGCGATTCGGGGCATTGCGAAGCGCCTGCGCAGGTACGCGTGATAGTGGCAATGGCAGCGTTTTCTGATGCTTCTGCAGTCAACGGGGCATCGGCTGACTGCGATGCATGGAATCGCCTCGAATTTGCAAAAAGACGATTGTCTGTGCGTTCCGATCTGACGCCGACGAATGGTTGAGATCGCAATCCATGCCGCCGGGAAGCAGTACTGCGAGTCTCAACCATCGCCAACGAACATACTTTCAGGTTCCCAGTGAAGGAGGCAGCAGTCGCGCCAGTTTGCTAGTCGCCCGCTGGACGCGTTTGCGACAGGTTTCTGTCGAGAGACCCCGCATTGGTGTCACTTCTTCGAGGCTCAGCGATTCCAGATAACGCAGCCGCAGAAAGTTGTAATCAAACTGCGGCAGCCGATTCAGTGCAGCTTCCAGCAGTTCACGGCGTTCGATACTCAGAGCCTGCCGTTCCGGTGACTCGGCAGGACTACCCGCACAGTCGAACTGCTGATCCTCGAGTTTCGATGTAGTCGCGAGCAGTTCCCGACAGACGCTGCGTTTGTGTAAATCGAGGTGGCGGCGGTGCTGGGTAGTCAGTCGTCGATAAGTCGCCTTGCGCAGCCAGCAGTAGAATCACTGCTGTGAAAGCTGCAGCAATCCCCCGACATTTTTGGGGCAGCGGTTCGCCACAGCAGACAACAGATCCTCGGCATCAGGCCCCCCACCGGAGCAGCGGGTGCATACGGCGAGTCAGCCAGTCCAGATGTTGTTTGCGAAATGTCAGAACGCGTTCAAAGAACAGTGTGTGAAGACACATTTCAGTAACTCCGCTTTTTATTGCTCTGATGGTCTGCCACTGCAGCGAAGCACTGACCGTGGCCCTGTTCTTCTGAATGGCAGAGCCGAGGAACGCCGGGTAAAGCATCTGGAATTTTTCGGCGGATCATGAAAAATAGTCTGGGCTCATCCGGGCAGAGGCGTTAGTTTCTGTCCAGATCGCCCGCTGAGCCGGGGCCATTACTTTACGGACTCGGGTAATTCCCTGCGTTTTGCAGGATTCTGCGGGGCATTGCCACAATCGAGGCCTGGGTGTGAACCCGCGTTCGAATGCCATTTCCTGCTGCACAGACAGACCACGTTTCCAGGAGTTTGACAACCGATGCCGACATACGTTTATGGTGTGGTGCTGTCCGCAGACGATGATGAAGCGATCGGGGAGGTATTTGAGGTCGAGCAAAGTATCCATGATCCGCCGCTGACACAGCATCCGGAAACGGGGCTTCCGGTGCGGCGTCTGATCTGTGCTCCGTTTATTGCCGGCACCTGGTCACCGCTTCGTGCCAGGCAACTGCTCAGCGATCGTAACCTCGCCAAACGTGGCCTGACAAAATACGTGCGCACCAGCAGCGGCTACGAAAAGGCAACTGGAAAAGGGCCGGATCTGCTGCCACGAGAATGAACGATCTTTAGCCAGCCATGCCGACGGCGTCGTTCAAAATGCCCACATAGATCATGGCAATACGGAAGATGAAGTAGACGATCAGGCCGACGGTAAGGAACCAGACCAGTCCGGACAGTGCTTTTGTCAGTCTAGCCAGACTGCGTCGCGCTTCGTCATGAAACACGAGGCTTAGCCGGTCCAACTGTTCGGGCACAGTACCCGAATCCTCTGCAGTGGCTATGATCTGCAGGAACTCGGTGGTGAACAGGCCGGAACGAGACAGTGCGTCGGTCAGCGTCTCACCTGCGGAGACGCTTCGCCAGATGCCTGGACCCGCAGCCAGAAAGGCCCCGTTGCCCGCAGCCTGCAGACTGCATTCCAGCGATGGCCGAATCGACATCCCGGCTTTCTGGGCCAGAGCGAAGCACCAGGCAAAGCGGGCGATGGCGAAAGACTGCAGACAGGGGCCCAGCACCGGAATCTGAATCAACCAGGGATCCAGCATCTGCTGGCCAGCAAAGCTGTTGCGAGAATATTTCCAAAGCAGAATCAGGGTTGTCGCGATGGCCGCCCAGCCACCGATCCATGTGAACGCACCGGACGTTCCGGCCAGTCCCAGCCCCGTGACATCGAACGGCTTGCCGTCCTTGCCCGCGGGCGGAAGAATGCCAAGGATAAAAATGAGCAGTCCGATGATGCAGACTGCGGCGATCAACTGAATGACGGGCCACGCTGCTGACGAGCGAAATTCTCGCTGCAGCAACAGTCGATCTTCGAAATATTTGGCGAGAGATTCAAAGACTTCGGGCAGATGCCCTGTCTGTTCACCGACGTCAACCAAAGCACAGTACAGGTCCGGGAACAGCGGTTGCTGTGATTTGATGGCGTCTGCCAGCGATTCACCGCCGGAGATGCGATTTTTAAGCTGTTCGACAGCGGGAGCGAGTCGCCGGTCACTGGACTGCTTTCCCGAGGTCTGCAGTGATTTGCGAATTTCGACTCCGGCTTCAAGCAGCCTGGCCATGGATCGGGAAAAACCCGCCAGTGCTGTCCACGACAAATCCGGATTTCGCAGCATTTGGAAGTCTTCCGGAATTAGTCGAGCTGGACACAAATCTGCCCGTTCTGCAGTTGTGTGGGGAACGAGGTGGCACAGACGCGGGCGTTGAGACAATGCTGGCCGGTTGCGACGTTGAACTGCCAGCCATGCCACGGGCAGGTAACCACTGAACCTCGCAGAGTCCCCTTGCCCAGCGGGCCACCCGCATGCGGACAGACACCGTCGAGTGCGTGGAATTGTCCGTCGACATTATACACTGCGAAGACGCGACCCGCTGCAACCACCTCCCGGCAGGTTCCGGGAGGCAATTCAGCGGAGTCGATCAGCGGTATCAGCGCCATGGCATCAGTCTTGAAGTTGTTTGTCCGGCAGGACGAGATTCAGAGCCGGTCAGCTCCCAGAGTTCCCCACAGCTCAGTAAGGTACTCGGCAGTTGAGACTTTTGCGAGCATCTGTCGGGCAAAGTCCAGTCGACCGACAATATCCAGATGCTCCTTCTCTTCCGAATAATCGCTGCTGTTCAGGAATGTATCGAGGGACTGCACATGGCGCTGCCAAAGCGTCTGTTCACGTTCCTGTCGCAGTTGCAGTCGCTGCTGATACCATTCGGACGGCAGCATGGCTTCCAGCGTGAACATGCCGCGGATGGCAGGATCGTGAACCGTCAGACCTTCCCAGTGGCCGTGTGCCATGATGTGCAGCAGAGCCTTCAGCGGCGGGCAGGCCAGTTCAACCGAGCCATCTTCGAAGTAACGCTGAGCGATTCTGGTCTGGGCTTCGGCGATGAACAGAATGCCATTCGCAAAGGCAGCCGGATCCTGCGTTTCCGGGCACAGAATTGCATCATCGAACACCTTGTTTGGGTTGTCGAAGACGCGACCACCAAAGTGCCGGATAAAGCGCGGTGTGATTCGCCAGCCCAGCCGGCTGGCGGGGATCAGTCGACCATCATGCTGGAAGTCTTCAAGCTTCTGCAGCAGTTGCTGGGAAATCAGGAACTTCGCTGAACGTTCGGTCGGGCTGAGGCGACACCAGATTTCCGGAATCAGCAGGCTGACGTCATGATCCACTCGCACATGCGGGCCGACATGGCCGGCGGGAGTAGAAAAGCCGTCAAGCCCGGTGAGCAGATAGCTCACGAGTGCGTTATTCAGATCTGTGATTGGTCTGAGGCAGTTGAAAGGGCCTTTCGTCAATGCACCTTCACTGCCGGCTCCCGTCGTCGACGGGCTTTTACCGGACAAGGCACTGATGAAGTCCATAAACAGTTCCGGCAGCTCCTGATAATGAATCGGGTTGTAGACCGAGAGTGGACGGATGCCTTTGGCTGTTTCCGGCGGATTATTGCGTCGGCCGATGAGCACAGCCTGAACTGGCGAGTGTACAGGTTTGTCCGCCGGAACGGCTCTTGAAAGTCGGATGCCGATTTCACCAATGTACTTATTGACGGGATTGATCAGGTCGGGGCGTGGTTGCAGGTATCGAGGATTTTTGCTGGGAGCACCGTTGACCAGCCTGGGCGTATTGGAGCAGACCACGTAGCTGTCATTGGTGTAAAGCATTTCCTGCAGCAGCTTTTGCATCGGCTGAGTGAACTGGCTGAGATCCACCGGACGATCGATGATTTCTGCAACGTGGCTGCGTGCCAGCGGTTCAAAGTTGACAATGAAGTTATCAGCACGAGCCAGGTCAGCCTCGGTCTGTCGATCAAGTCCGCGGTGGATAGCATCATCGGGACGCTGGAACAGACGGTATTCGCAGTTTTGCACGAACTTGTAGCTGACCTCTTCAGTCAGTACATTTCCGAGATTCTGCAGACTGCGCCGCGGAACGATCACAGACACGCTGATGTCGTCTTCAGTCTGCACTTTTTGGGCCGGTGCAAAGTCCTGGCGAAGTTTGTAGGTTCGCCAGGTGTTTTCACCCAGCAGGCCGACTCGCAGGTAGGTTCCCACCAGTTTGCGTAAACCGTATTTCAGCTCGTGTCCGGCCGTTCCGTTGACGATATCGACTGAGAAGCATTTGCGCCAGTCGGCCTCTTCGCCAATGTGCATGCGTTTGATGACGAAGACGATGGCATAAATGTGGTCAGGGATACCGGCCAGCCAGGCGTTATATTCATCGGTGTAATCCGTCGAGGGCGTCAGCAGCTTGATGACGCTGCCCAGCGATCGTGAATGATCCATGATGCGGCGACTGGATGCGCGTGCGTAATCCGGGTGCACTGTGCCGTCGGGACGCCAGCGATCGGAGTAATCCCGATCAAAGATCTGCTGAACAAGATCGAGGTCCCTTGCCGAGTCGGCAACAAATACAGGCCCGTGCAGCAGATAGTCGCCGATGGATTTGCTGATTTCGCTTTTGCCGCCGCCGCTGACGGTGCAGGGTTTGTGGCAGAAGACACCTTCGAACAGAGTTCCGATCAGACGCCACGACGGTGCGGCAGGATGTTTTTCCAGTCGCACTTTGTAGCCGGAGGGAGTGATGTAGATGAACCCGGGGCGGAGCGGAATCTGCTGCAACTGGCTGTTATAGAACCATGAAATCCGCTGGTCGGACACACGAAAACGAGCATTTTCGGAGACGTAGATGACGTTGGAATGCAGGCGATCGATGCCGTAGCCCTCCAGCTGGATATCGATGAACGAGTGATAGTCGCGGGCGACGTCGGCAAACGTACGATTGTTGTAGCGTTTGCTGTCGGCGCTGAATTCCTCACCCAGGTTAAAGCTGGCGAAGGCCATGGCGCCTCCTGCATGCTCTTCCTCAACCAGACCAGCCAGATTGGCGGCATAGCTGAGCTGAGTTTTTACTTCCTTTTTGCAGTAGCCGTAGTAGTTGTCCGCAATCAGCGTAACAATCACGCCTTCTTCATCGCGGCAGGTCAGTTTGAACGGCTGACCTTCGTTGTATTTTTCATCCTCACTTTTCCAGCACATTCCGTCCTGACGCTGTCGTTCGGTCGCGTCGTCGTAATGCGGCAGTCCGAGGTCCTTCTTGAGCACATCAACGAGGTGCGGGGCTATGATGACGCAGCCTGTGTGGCCGCTCCAGTGGTGCACATCCAGCGCCGCGTCGTTGGCTGGCAGAAAGGCATCGCCGGCATTGCCAAAGATCGACTCGACAAAATCAAGATTGCTGACGAGTGCTCCGGGGGCGAAAAAACGAATCTCCATCGATTGTTCTTCGCACCAGCCGCGGACTTCCGGGCGGAGCACAGGACGAATCAGCAGCGAAACAAATGCTTCGGCGGGCTGATTTTCGCGGCTGCTGAAGGGCAGTTGCAGCAGTTCCCTCGGGGGATTCATGGCGTGGCGGAACAAGGCTGCGAAGGCGATACGAGGAACTGCCTTCTTGTCGCCGGGAACCGCCAGGCCACCCTCGGTGACGTGGAACGTGCCTTCAGTGGTGCGTCGATCGTTGGCGGGGTTGTGCAGAACACCGTTGCGGACCCGGTAGGAGGACCCAAACCGATTTGTGTATTCGTCACCATCGTGAGGGAGCGACAATTCGCGGGCGATTCCGTGGCGATCAAGGATGACGGTAAGGTCGGGCAACCGGAGCGAGCTGCAGCCTTTGACGCGATCGAAATAACGTCGCAGGAAGGCCTCAATCCGAGCATCTGCTGGGCAATGCATGGAATCCAGCCGCTTGAGGCGATGATGATAGGTGCTGAGCAGCCGCGGGGCGCCCAGACGATCATGGTCCTCAAACCGCGGCGGAACCGGCAGGCCATTGGCCAGCAGTTTCAGCACAATGTAGCGATGCAGACTGGTCCGCATCGCCTGAGCATGCTCTTCGGAATGATGATAAACAAATCCAATTGATTCTTCGAGATTGCCTGCAAGCACGACGTGCCACCCTTCAAACAGAATTCCGCGAGTCAGCCCGAACAAATCAAGTCAGGAAAACACGTGGCCGTCGGCGTAATGCAGGTGGGTGCCGCCTCAGTCATGTATCCGACTGGAGTATAATCAGGATTCGTCTGTAACGCAGCCCTCAGAGGCTGATTTTACGAGACGAATGTATTTCGCGAGTGTTCCGCGGGTGGCTTTGAAGGGGGGAGCCACAAAGGTGGCTTTACGAGCCGCCAGCAGGTCGGCTGTCAGAGCGACGTTGATTTCGTTCTTTTCCGCGTCAATCGTGAGGCTGTCGCCGTCCTGCAGCAACGCCAAAACTCCACCCGCCTGGGCTTCCGGCGTAATATGGCCGACGATAAAACCGTGCGAGCCACCGCTAAAGCGACCATCAGTCAGCAGGGCCACGTCTGATCCGAGGCCGGCACCCATGATGGCGGAGGTCGGTGTCAGCATCTCCGGCATGCCGGGGCCACCCTGAGGACCCTCGTACCGAATCACGACAACGTCACCCTTTTGGATCCGTCCCTGCTCAAGACCTCGCAGCATCAGTTCTTCCGAGTCGAAGCAGCGAGCCGGGCCGGAAAATACAAGTCCCTCCTTGCCCGTAATCTTTGCCACTGCGCCATCCGGGCAAACATTGCCGCGCATGATGCGGATATGACCGGTTTCCTTGATCGGATTTTCCAGCGGTCGAATGATCTGCTGACCCTGTTTTAGGCTGGGCAGGCTGCTGAGATTTTCTGCCAGAGTTTTCCCTGTGACTGTCATACAGCTGCCGTCGATGAGGCCCTTTTCCAGCAGGTACTTGAGGACCGCGGGTGTTCCGCCGATGTAATGCAGATCTTCCATCACATACTTGCCGCTGGGCTTCAGGTCGGCCAGATACGGAATACGGTCACTGACGGTCTGAAAATCGTCAATTGTGAGAGCAACGCTGGCTGCGCGAGCCATCGCGATGAGATGCAGCACCGCGTTGGTAGAGCCCCCGGTAACCATGATCAGGACCATGGCGTTTTCGAAGGCCGCGCGAGTCATGATATCGCGGGGTTTGAGATCCAGTTCCAGCAGATTGCGGATGGCTGCACCGGCCTGGAAACATTCTTCCAGTTTGGCGGGATCCTCGGCCGGGATCGACGAGCTGTACGGCAGAGTCATGCCCATGGCTTCGATGGCCGATGCCATGGTGTTGGCTGTGTACATGCCGCCGCAGGCACCTGCGCCGGGACAACTTTTACGGACAATTCCGACGCGATCGTCTTCAGAAATTCGACCGCTGATGTATTCGCCGTAGGACTGGAATGCTGAAACGATGTCCAGTTTTTCGCCTTTGGGGCTGCAGCCGGGGCGAATTGTACCGCCGTAAATCATGAGCGATGGACGATTAAGGCGAGCCATGGCGATCAGGCAGCCTGGCATGTTTTTGTCACAGCCGGGCAGGGAGATGTTGGCGTCGTACCACTGAGCCGACATGACGGTTTCGATCGAGTCTGCGATGAGGTCACGTGACTGCAGGGAAAACGACATACCGTCGGTTCCCATCGAGATGCCATCGCTGACACCGATGGTGTTGAAACGCATTCCGACGAGCCCGGCGGCCTGCACCCCTTCACGCACTCGTGCGGCGAGATCGCCGAGGTGCATATTGCAGGGATTGCCTTCGTACCAGACGCTGGTGATTCCGACCTGTGCCTTATTCATGTCTTCGGCCGACATGCCGGTGGCGTAAAGCATGGCCTGTGAAGCGCCCTGGGAGGCGGGCTGAGTAATTTTGCTGCTGTACTTGTTCAGTTGGCTCATGGGAATCAGTTCCGTGCTGTGGATATCAGGTTTGGGCAGCGGCGAACAATATCAGGGAGAATCAATCGTGCAAGGACCTGCGGGAGTATAGGCGGTGGTTTGGCGGGAACGTGCATCTTCAGCCGGGTACGGTCAGTGGCATGCCGTTGTGGTCTTCCGTGATTCCCAGCAGGAATGGAACGGCTCGTTCAGCCCATTCATCGGCTTCCGGGTAGTAGGCGGCACCGCTGCCGAAGCAGCTTCTAAGCATATCAGTATTGATGACGCCGGGATTGAGCGGGACGGCGCACATACCGGAGGGCAATTCTTCGGCCAGAGCCTGCGTGAGTCCTTCGATGGCCCATTTTGATGCGCAGTAGGGAGCGACCTGCGCGGAGACGGAGCGTCCCCAGCCTGAGCTGAAGTTGACGATCACCCCGCGGCGACGTTTGACCATGCTCGGCAGGAAGGCCCGCAGGACATGGAAGACGCCGTTGACGTTAACATCGATGAGTTGTCGAAATTCGCGGTCAGTGATCTCCCACAGACTGCGATTGGCGTTGATCATCGCGGCATTATTGAGCAGCAGATCCGGAGGTCCGACGGCTTCAATGACGGCTGCGGCCCAGGCAGCAACTGCTGCAGGGTCGGCAACGTCAACCTGCTGCAGCAGGCAATTGCTGCCCGCCTGTTCCTGCAGCAGTGCCAGGCGTTCGGCACTGCGAGCACATCCGCAGACTCTGTGTCCGGCCTGGCAGAATCTGCGAACCATGGCTTGTCCGAGGCCTCGCGAGACGCCGGTGACGACGACCACCTTCGGTTTTTGTGCTGAACTCATGGGGCAGGCCGATTGAGAAAACGCAGAGAACTGGAAATTCGTACCCGTAATTCAGAATCTCGCAGGTCCGCACACTTGCTGCAACTTTGCGGACGGTTCTGAACTCAATTGATCAAAATCGGGGTTTTGCGATAATCCCTGACCAACGGGGGATCATGGCACTTTAATCAGCGTTGAAAGCGGATGCACAGCATGGCCAGTGAAGAGGGTGTTTCGGGACTGCGGTCGGTCACAGTACTGCGTCCTGCTGAGCAGTTTGCCAGTCTGTTTGAAAACGATCTGGATGCTGCTGGTCTGTCTGTGGAAGTTGCCCGGACACTGGAGCCTCCGCTGCTGGTCCTGGATCTGGTCAACGTGCGATTCATCGGATCAGCGTTTTGGGGACGCTGCGTGCTGCTGCAGAAGGCCCTGCGGGCCCGTCAGGGAGAGCTGGCACTGTGCGGCCTGAACAGTTTTGGTTCGACAGCATTTTCGATTGCGGGCCTGGATCAGGTCATCCCGTTGTTTGTCACATGTGAGCAGGCGACAGCCAGCCTGCAGTGAAGTCGGCAACAACAGGAACAAACGAAAGAGGGCTCCGAGAAAACTCGGAGCCCTCTTACTGCTGATCGACTATCACTGCAGCCGCGGGAGTCCGCGGCTGGAGATCAGAATTCGCCGATTACTTCACCGCCCTGCAGCGTGATGGCACCTGCCAGCACTGCAGCGGACATGTTTTCCGACAGGAAGCGGACTGAGCCGTCAGCCAGTACCGTCTGGATGCCGCCTGTGTGGAACGAGTAGAATTCGCTGTCGTTGGTGCAGTTCATGGTGCAGCGTCCCACGATGGTGGTGTTCCCGCTGTTGCTGGTGTCATTCTGCAGGCCGGCTGTATTGGATCCGTCGACGCTGAATCCGTTGTTGATATCGGCCCAGCCCCAGCCATCGGCTACGAACTGAGTTCCAAAGGCCGCATTGCCGACTCGCGGATTCAGGCCCGGCTGACGACCGATGTACTGTCGTGGACGGCCTGCATCTTCGCCGAGCAGCAATGTGTTGGAGGTACCGTCAGTGATGTCACGAATCTTTGTGCCGCCCGGACCACGCCCCATGGCACCCATTGCGTCCTTCGTGCCGATTGAAGGCCGCCCGGCCATCACGATGAATGCATTACGAACGGCATTGATGGAACCGTAGTCATTGTAGCCCCAGACCGGCTGATTTGTGCGAGTACGGTTGGAAATGGCGGTATACAATGTGACAGTGGGCAGCGGCCTGCTGCCTGGTGTTGAGGGGCAGACAAAGGCCGGCAACTGGATTGTTGTGACCGGATCATTGACTGCGGTGAACCAGTTCACATTCGTGTTGTACTGACGGTAAGCGTTGTCCTGCTCAATGTACGGCAGGATCATTGTGTTCCAGGAAATCTGAAACGTGGGGTTTTGCAGCGTGATACGGCTGGGGGGAAACATCCCGTAAGTGCTTTCATAGTTGTGCAGTGCCAGTCCCAGTTGCTTAAGATTGTTTTTGCACTGTGTGCGGCGAGCGGCTTCGCGAGCCTGCTGCACTGCAGGCAACAGCAGCGCGACAAGAATGGCGATGATGGCAATCACCACCAGCAACTCGATCAGCGTGAATCCTCGCATCTTCCGTTCAGACAACTTCACCATGGACCTCGCACTCCCTGAAAAAATTTCCTGCCACCTCCACCCCGAGGTGACAATCACAAAACAAATGTTTTACACCATGATCCAAAAGGGATCGCCCTATTTGCTCTTCAGTTCCAGTTTCAGCGGTTCCACCAGATCCTTACTCACAGTGACCACAAACCCCGACTGCTCGGACTGCTGGTATTTTTTTGGCAGACGTTCCTTGCCATATTCGGGCTCACTGCCGCCTGCGTTACGAATCTCGGGCCACGAGACGGTGATGGCGTACACGCCATCCGGGGCACCATCGCCGACAGCATACGTCGAAATCTGAAACTTGCCCTCCGCATCGGAGATGCCGTTGGGAGTGATGTCCCCTGGCTGCTGCCCCTGAAGGCTGATTAGAGTCAGGCGGGCTCCTTCGATGGCTTTGTCGTCCAGTGTGACGATTCCGCTGACAGGATGAATTGGCACTGTCGGCACATCCGCCGGCGGCTTGCCGCATCCGGCGAGCAGCCCCAGCAGGCAGCTGACAAAGAGTGTTTGAACCTTCACAAAATTCCCCTCGATGAGCCCTTTTGCTTCCATAGACGTATTTCAGCTGCAATTGTTAAGTGATTGTTAATTCACTCGGCGGATTCACAATTTGGGGATGGAAGTGCGAAAACGCGTCCGAAACATTCACTTTTGTTAAGATTTCGGGTAGGTGCGGTTGTCGGAGGGGGCCGGTCGGGGCAGGGGCGGGGCGACCAGAGCAGTCCGGAAGTTGCATGGTGCATCGCCGCCGGTTGCAGTCTGCAATTGATCCGAAAGTCCAAATCGGCAAGAATTGCTGGTTCAGGTGGTCTGTTGCCCGTGGAATTCGGCGGGCGGACGCAGCAAGGAAGCAGCCGGCGTCCGCGTGCAGGTCACTGGGTTTCCTGTTGTGTCCTCTGAGCGAAGGAGCCTCCATGCGGACGCGAATGGATCGCCTGCGAGTCGTCAAATATGTGCTGTCTTTGGAGGACCATCCTCGGGGGCCGGATCTGACGGAGGCTCCGAGGTTGTCATTGGCGGCGGGCGGTCAGCCGCAGAATTCTGCGGGGAAACCTGCGAGTGCGGTATCGAAGCGGATTGAGGATCTCGGGGGTAATGGGGCGGTGTCCGGTATCGCTGAGCAAGGTGGCAGCGGATCTGTCGCTGAGCCTCCGCGCCGTCAGCGTCCGGGTCGTCTGCAGGATCGCTCGGTCTCGACGCCTCCCGCAGAACGTCTGGTTTCGCTGGACGCCTTTCGGGGCTTCATCATGATGATGCTGGCGGCGGGAGGATTTGGGCTGCTGGCGTTTTCGAAGATCAGTGAGTCAGCACCCGTCTGGCAGCAGTATGACCGAGCATTCTGGAAGCAGGTGGGATTTCATTTTGATCATCCTGCATGGGTCAGCATCCGCAACAACTGGATGGTGTCGTTCTGGGATCTGATTCAGCCGGCATTTATGTTCATGGTTGGTGTTTCGATGCCGTATTCGTACGCGCGTCGTGAAGCTCGCGGGCATGGCTGGCTGCGTCGAGCCGGTCATGCTTTCGGACGCTCTGTGATCCTGGTGCTGATTGGCGTCTTTTTATCTTCAATGGGTAAAGATCGCACAAACTGGATCTTTCCCAACGTGCTGTGCCAAATTGGTCTGGGATACTTCTTTGCCTGGCTGCTGCTCAACCGACGAGTGGCTGTGCAGTTTGCTGCGCTGGCGATTATTTTGACTGGCTACTGGGGCTGGTTTCGTCTGAATCAACCGCCGGCCGATTATGATTTTTCCTCGGTCAATGCCGTGCAGGCAGAGAAAGAGGAGGAGACAGAGGTCTTTACGGGGTCAATGGCTGCGTGGTCGAAGAACGGTAATGCAGCCTTTTTCTTCGACCGGTGGCTGCTGCCGCGGCTGCGGTCCGAGAAGTCGCCGGAGCCTGCAGCGGACGTGCCGGTTCAGGCTGCAAATCCGGTTCGGCCGCGGATTCGTTTTGCTCCATGGCGTCTGGCAGTGCTGCCGTCTGTTCAGGAACCGGCAGGACAGCCGCAGACTGCTCCTGTTCCTGCGCCTGCTCCGGCAGTTCTGGAGGATACTCCCCCGCTGCCCGCTGATTTTTCTGCCCTGCAGGACCCGCCGCAGCAGACCGGGCCAACCGCAACGGAGCCGTCAGCGGCACCCGCTGACGCTGCTGCTGAGCCCGGGAAGTCGGCTGCAGCCGCCGAACCGCAGCAGCCGGCGTGGTACCGGCAGTGGTTCTTTTCGAATACAGATCCTTACGAGCCGAATCGTGGTGGTTACGCGACCTTGAATTTCATTCCTTCAATTGGCACCACGCTGCTTGGGATTATCTGCGGGCAGCTGCTGTTCAGTAATCAGCGAACAGCCGTGGAAAAACTGGGGCTGCTGCTGGTGCTGGCTGTCGGTTGTTTTGTGCTGGGTGTGGCGGCGCATCAAACTGTTTGTCCGATTGTGAAGCGAATCTGGACGCCTTCGTGGGTGCTGTTCAGTGGCGGATACGTAATAGCGATGCTGGCCGTGTTCTATCTGCTGTTTGATATTTTGCCGCTGCGGATTCTGGCATTTCCGCTGGTGGTTGTGGGAACCAATTCGATTCTGACTTACATGCTGGGCCAGACGATCAGCGGCTGGGTGCGTGAGCAGGTCGTGCGGGTGCATTTCACAGGTGTTCTTGAGAATGTGTTTGGTCCAAGGGCTCTGGATCCTCTGTGGTACGGACCGATAACGTTGCCTGCGACCACCTTTGCGGTGTACTGGCTGTTTTTGCTCTGGCTGTACCGGCAGAAGATATTTCTGCGGATCTGAATGCGGGCTGTGCATATGTCGTGGGATGTGATTGTGATTGGCTGCGGCGGGTTCGGCTCGGCAACGCTGCGAGAGCTGAGTCGGCGTGGTCTGAAGGTGCTGGGTCTGGACCAGCACAATCCTCCGCACAGCCTCGGCAGTTCACACGGCGAGACGCGGATTATTCGGAAGGCGTATTTTGAGCATCCGGATTATGTGCCGCTGCTGCATCGTTCGTGGGATCTGTGGCAGCAGGTGGAAGCTGAGTCCGATTTGTCTCTGCTGCAGCGCTGTGATCTGGTGCTCAGCGGTGCAGCCCATTCGGAAGTGATCGCCGGGGCCCGCCTGGCTGCTCTCGAGCACGGCCTGCAGATCCGCAATCTGAGTGCAGTGGAGGCCTGTCGTGAGTATCCGGTGCTGCAGTTGCCGGAGGATCATGAGGTCACGGTGGAGTCGACTGCCGGTTATTTGTGGGTGGAACGATGTGTGGGCGCGATGCTGCAGCGGGCGCGAGCGTGCGGAGCGGTGGTCAGGAGCGACGAGCGAGTTCTCCGACTGCGATGCACTCCGAGTTCCGTGGAGGTTGAAACGACAGGCGGGCGCTCTGCGGCGGCCGCGGCGGTGATGACATGCGGGCCCTGGACTTCGCAGCTGTTGCCTGAATACAGGCCTCTGATTACCGTCAGGCGAAAGACACTGTTCTGGTATCCGCTGCAGTCGGCAGCCTGGGCGGATCGATGGCAGACGCCGATCTTCCTGATTGATCTGCCGGGCGGGCAGTTTTACGGGCTGCCGGCAGTGGACGGCCAGCGGGTGAAGGTGGGTGAGCACACGGGTGGAGATGCGGTGTCCGAAGCATCGGCGGTGGACCGGCAGATCCGTCCTGTGGACCAGGCTTCGGTGGATGCTTTTGCCGCCAACTGCCTGCGCGGGCTGCAGGCGGATGCGTGTGCATCAGCCGTCTGTTTGTACTCCATGAGTCCGGACGGGCATTTCCTGTTTGATCGTCATCCTGAGTACCCTTTGGTGACAGCCGCAGGTTTCTCTGGTCATGGTTTTAAGTTTACTCCCGTTTTAGGAGCAGCTGCGGCCGACCTGGTTGTGGATGGCCGTACGTCGTTGCCCGTGCAGTTTCTTTCGAAACAACGATTTGACTGATGGCTGATTGTCAGATTGGAAAGAATGCGGGAATGGCTGAGTACGAAACATTGCGGTGGGCTGGTGATGCAGCAACAGGCAGTTTGCATTTGATTGACCAGACACTGTTGCCAGAGGAGTATCGTGAGATTGACTGCCGTACGGTGCAGCAGGTGTGGGAAGCGATTCGTGTGCTGCGTGTCCGCGGGGCACCGGCCATTGGTGTCTCGGCTGCTTACGGCGTCGTACTGGCGCTGCAGGGAATGCGACAGGACACGACTGATCAGTTTCGGTCCGGGCTCAGTAACTGCTGTCAGTTTCTGGCGGGCAGCAGGCCCACGGCTGTGAATCTGTTCTGGGCTTTGGACCGGATGCAGCGAAGTATCGAGCTGTTGCCGGCCTGCAGTTCTGCTGAACTTCATGATCATTTACTGTCGGAGGCTCGCTGCATTGATGCTGAAGATCGCGACATGTGTCTGGCGATTGGCAAGCACGGATCGCAGTTGCTGCAAACCGGCATGAGTGTTCTGACGCACTGCAATGCGGGCGGGCTGGCAACTGCGGGTGACGGTACGGCACTGTCTGTTATTTTTTCCGCTGTGCGAGCCGGAAAGAGCCTGCATGTTTTTGCCGATGAAACTCGTCCCCTGTTACAGGGGGCCAGGCTGACGGCATGGGAGCTGCAGCAGCGAGGCATCTCGGTGACGGTGATCTGTGACAATATGGCGGCTCAGGTGATGCGTGAAGGCCGCGTGGATCTAGTGATTGTCGGAGCCGATCGGATAGCTGCCAACGGGGATGCAGCCAATAAGATTGGCACGTATGGAGTGGCCGTCCTGGCAAAACATCATGGAATTCCGTTCTGCGTGGCTGCTCCTTCCAGCACTTTTGATCTGAGTCTTGAGACGGGGGCTGGAATTCCGATTGAGCAGCGGAGTGCGGAGGAGATCACGACAGGGTTCGGGCGTCGAACCGTGCCGGCAGGTGTAAATGTTTATAATCCGGCGTTTGACGTGACGCCTGCTGAGCTGATTTACGCGATAATTACCGAGCGTGGTGTGATCCGGAATCCGAATCGCGAATCTGTGCTCGCGCACTTCAGCTGACTGGTATTTGGGTTCTGGTGGAACAGGAATGACCGGGAAAAGCAACAGGCCGGAACCGTTGCTGGTTCCGGCCTGTGAAGTTTTGAGTTCTGTTATCAGTTCATTGCGGCTGTCGATTAACGCACAGCGGCGTCCCACCACCAGCGACCGGTCTGACCGACCGGGCTGGCATTGCGAGCCTGTGTGGAGACTTCAGGGGCTGTTGTGAAGCTTTGCGGGTTGCTGATCACATCACGCAGATCAACTTTGATACCGCCAGCCACCTGCACCACGATGCTGCCATCACGGAAAGCTCTTGAAGCGGCTGCGGTCATCAGTTCCTGGGGGACTTCAACAGACTGAGTTTCGAAAGCGGCTGAGGTGGTGAACACCGCTGGCTGCCAGCCAGCCTGGCGATCGAGGTCCATGGTATTGATCATGGCTGAAGCCAGTGCCAGGTCGAAGATATTCTGCAGATCAGCGAAGACGGCGTCCTTCTCGGCGAGCTGCGGCAGATGTTCTGTGAACAGTCTGGCGAATTCGGCGTTGGCACCGTCGGCTTTCCCGGTTGCAGTGCGGCTTCCATCGGCTTTGACCAGCTGATTTTCAGCCTGGCAACGGACAGATCGTCCGGTGAATTCGAAGGAGCGACGATCCGGAGCGACCCGAATTGCGTCATAGCCGACCGTCATCCACCACCGCAGTGCGTCCATTGCGGCGCCACGGCGTTCTTCACGACCGGCCAATTCAAAGTAGCTTTTCATTCCGGCGGCGCCATCGCGTCGACCGATACCGATCAGCTTCATCTGGTAGTCTGCGTCGACAATGACAGAGGCGACGCGGGAGTCCGCAGGGACGCCGGCCACGGTCACATTTTGCAGGCCGAGCAGTTCTTCGAGCTTTTGGGTTTCCTGACGGACATTACGAGCCGAAAGCTGCAGCTGTGAGGCGTACTGCTGTACGGCTTTTACCTGCTGTGGCTTTGGGTCAATTGTGCACATGAAGAAACCGCCGCCGTTGTCAGCGAAGGTGCGGCTAAGCGTTACAAGGTCGTCGAGCTGGAGCGTCGGGCGACCAGTGTCAGTGCTGATGTTGCGGCCGTTCTGATCCTGTGCCCAGGCACCGGCAGGACCACCGATCACGACGTCACCAGAGTCGGGGAATACAAAGAGGAACTGAACTTCGGTCAGTCCAGCAAGAGCAGCAGCATCAGCAGGAATCGGCTGACCGGCTTTCTGCAGGCGAGCCAACTCTGCTTCAAGTCGGGGAAGCGAAACCAGTCGTAGAGCCGAGGCTTCCTGCACGTCGGCGTTGCTGTTGGCTGTGCGGGCCAGTTCAGCGGCTGTGGCAAGACGCGAGTTGTCGAAGGTCATGGCCATGGCACCAGCAAGTGCCGGGGCGCCAACGAAAACCCCCTGCATGTAGGGAGTCATCGAGCCGGTTTCGTCGCCACGCATGATCCACTGAGCGGGAGGCGCAGTTTGTTCCATGATCAGCGTCATGAGCGACTGAAAGTCGGCCATGGCACCGCCCTGTGCTTCCAGTTGCTGGCGGCCGGCACTGGCTTTCTTAGCCGTGTCGCGATCGCCAACGACCAATGCGGCCTGCTCAAGAGCAACTGCAGCCTGCAGGAAGTCACCCTGCTCGGCCGCCAGTCTGGCCTGCAATCGCAGCTTTGAAGACTGCATGACCGGGGGCAGTGGTGCGGGCTGGTTGTCACCGGCCTGCACAACCGATGCACCCGTTGCTGAAATCGTTGCTGCAATCACTGCACGCTGGAAAATGCGGGACCAGCAAAGGCGCAAACCAGATACGGGCCTGAAAGAAAGTGGCATCGAAAAGACCTTGCGAAGTTCCCGGTGACTGTAACCGCCGATGGCCATTGCCAGCTAATGTTCAGCTGGGATCAGACCCGCAGCACAGCAAAAGTTGGAATTCCATGACTCTAGCTTCGTCGGGATTTGGCTTAACGTCAAGGAAATTCCACCAATTACCCAGAGTACTGGTTTTATCCAGAATGCGGGTCCTGGGGGTCATTCCGAGTTTTCCGACCAAATCCGGCTGCTGTCCTTCCCCGCTGATATTATCCAAATCTCCTGAAAATGCCATGTTGACAGCCTGTTGATTTTCGCAGAGCCCCTGAAAGGTTTCGTCTGAATTGATATAACACGATTCGCAACATAGACTTATGGATATTCACCGGCGGCAGCATGTGCCTGCTGCATGCTTGTCTGAGCTGCAGCAGGGGCCTGTAGGGAATGTTGGAAGGCGAAGAAAGAATCGAAAATGCCCGAATTGCCGGAAGTAGAGACCATGGTGCGGGGTGTCCGTCAGCACTGCGAAAATCGGCGACTGACGGCTGTGGAATTCTGCCCGTGCCCGCGACAGCCGATCCCGGTCTTCCCTGATCGTGATTCCTTTGGACAATTGCACGGCACAAAAATTCAGACAGTCGGCCGGCTGGGGAAACGGGTTCTGCTGAATTTGAATTCGGGGGATGTGATCGTCATTGAACCTCGAATGACGGGCCTGCTGCTGGTTTCCGCACCCCCGACCGACCTGCACCTGCGACTAATTCTGCATATGCAGCCAGTTGCGGGACTGGCGGCACAGGTGCGGTTTTGGGATCGTCGTGGTCTGGGGACAGTTTCGCTGCTGAACGAAGCTCGGATGCAGGCACTGCGTGATCGGCTGGGGCCGGATGCTCTGGAGATGACCACATCCGAATGGAAGCAGCGACTTGCCCGAACTTCTCGTCCGATCAAGGTGGCCCTGCTGGAACAGTCGCTGGTCGCCGGGATTGGTAATTTGTATGCCAGTGAGATACTGCATCTGGCCGGGATTGCTCCTCGACGCCGAGCCGATCGGGTACGCGGCCACCAGTTGCAGGCGATGGATGAAGCCGTTCGGCAGGTGCTGCAGACGGCGATTCGCTATGAAGGGTCAACTCTGAATGACGGCACCTATCGCAATGCACTGAATCAGGATGGCGGATATCAGAACCACCATCGGGTATATGATCGGGAAGGTGAGCTCTGTCCGACATGCGGGCTAGCCAGCATTCGTCGCATCGTCCAGTCGCAGCGGTCGACGTTTTACTGCCCGAAATGTCAGAGGTAGTGGTCAGTGATCGATGTGGTGAGCCGTGGGCGGGAGTCTGACGGTGTGAGTTCGAGGGGCCTCGGTGCGTTTTGGCCCCTGAACTGACGCTGCGGGGTCCAGGCTGTGTTCGCTGCGTGGAAATTTTCTCACGGAGGCGCGGAGACACGGACATGGATGAGAGGGACAGGCAGGTGGATTTAGCAGCCCGCGCATTGCACCTTGCGTTTGGCTTGTTTCTGGATTGCGCACCGTGGGAGTAGTGACGATACCGTTTTCCCGTTTCCATGCAGGTGCTGTGCAAAGTGTTGGTCTCATGCGAAGCCGCGATGGGAAACGTGAAAGGCTCTCGAAACTCTATTCTTTGGTATGGATCAGTTGGCAGTTTTTGAACCGCTAATGGACACGAACGAGTTGCGGGTGCAATTCGTTCGCGTGCTCGAATTTGAATTCTTGGCAGCGTTCAGCGGTTAGGGGGGCTGCGGCATTCGAGTACGAGTACCGTCCGCCAGGGCGGACTGAGTACGAGGAGAGGGCCGGGGTGGAGCATTGTTCGCAGGCTGGAGGTGCGTTTTGGGGTGAATTTCCCATCGTCCCAATTCAGTGGGGCGACGGGAGGATTCGTGGTCGGCGGTCAGGATCGTGGTGGGTGTTTTGCTGTCACTGAGATGACTAAGACGGCTACGGCACGGTACCGCTGCCCCGCTTACTCGTCTGCGGCAGCCTTTGCTTTGGCTTTCCCTTTTTTGCCCTTGCCCTGCCCTGTTTTGTTCAGGGCGTTGTTGGACGGGTTGACTGCCGGAGCTTCGATATTTGTATTGGGCGCGGGCATTTTGGCTAAGACGTTCTGACGCCAGGCCAGCAGTCGTTTGTGCAGCAGCTGAGCCTGCTCTGGTTCCGCTGCGGCCAGATTCTTCTGCTGAGATGGATCGGCTGCGAGGTTGTAGAGTTCCAGCCGCCCGTCTTCGAAGAATTCCAGCAGCTTCCAGTTTCCTGATCTGATGGCTCCGGCGGGCAGAGTTCGCCATTGTCCCGGACCCGCTCCCAGATATCCTGGAAAATGCCAAAACAGATCACGCTGCGGAACTTTTGTGCCACCACTGATGAAGCATTCCACCTGACTGATTCCATCCAGTTGCTGGTCTGCGGGCAGTTTGGCCCCCGCAAGTTCAGCCAGCGTCGGCAGCAGGTCTGTGCTGATGATCGGGGCTTCGGTGACTGCCTGCGGTATCCGTCCGGGCCAGCGTACGATCCACGGCACTCGCACCCCACCCTCGTAGAGTGAGCCTTTGCCGGACCGCAGCGGAGCATTGTCGGTAACGTCACCGCTGGCCTTGACACCTTCTCTGACATATCCGCCGACTCCGCCGTTGTCGCTGCTGAAAATGACAACGGTGTTTTCCGCCAGTCCCTGCTGTTCCAGCGTGGCGAGGATTCGTCCGACGCTTTCATCCACACTGGCAATCATCGCTGCATAAACAGGATTGGAATGCCCCTCACTGGTCTTGAGATTTTTGAACTTCTGCACCAGCTCGGGTTTGGCGACGTGCGGCGAATGTACTCCGAAGTGCGGCAGGTACAGGAAGAAGGGGCGATCGCGTCGCCGGCTGATGAAATGCACTGCGCGATCGGTCAGGAAATCGGCCAGATACTGACCTTTCGGGTATTCGACCGGAGGCTCGGTTTTAAAGTCAAAGTGGGCTCCCATGGTGACCAGAGCTTCGTTGAAACCGCGTTTGCCGGGGTGATGGGTGTCTTTTTGTCCGAGATGCCATTTTCCAAACATCGCGGTGTCGTATCCGGCATCCTGCATGACGTTGGCGACAGTCCGTACAGTGAGCGGCAGCTCGGTGACGTTGTCGACCGGTGTGAGCGGGCGAGTCTGCCAGTTGAAGCGGTCGACACCACCCACTGTGTAGACTCCGGTTCGCGGCCCATACTGGCCGGACATGAGAGCTGCCCGAGTCGGCTGACAGTTTGGTCCGCAGGTGTAACCATTGGTAAATCTTAGCCCCTGTGATGCCAGTCGATCGATTGCAGGAGTCTGGTAGTAGTGCGACCCCTGACAGCCCAGATCGGTCCAGCCGAGGTCATCTGCAAGGATAAAGATGACATTCGGGCGATCAGCAGCAGCAGCAAAGGTTCCATTTGCCAGCAGGCTGATTCCCAGCAGCAGTGATCGCAGAAAAGTATTCATCATATTTGTATCCTGATAACGGTACCGGCTGGTCAGCGAGTTTCCGGAAGTGGCCACGGCGCCACAGAGGCTCGTGCTGCCCAGCGGTCATACATGCCGCTGAGTTCACGGACTTTGTCGGGTTCTGCTGCGGCCAGATTTTGCGATTCGACTCGATCGGTGTCCACATTATAAAGCTCCCATGGCTGGTCATGTTTTGCGACCAGTTTCCAGCGTCCGGCTCTGACAGCCCGGTTGCCCTCGTGTTCCCAGTAAAGTGCTTCCCGCTGCAGCGGCTGGCCAGCAAAAACCGGGAGCAGGCTGAGTCCTTCGAGCGGCTGTGTGGTCGCAGGTACTGAGGCTCCGGCGACGTCGCAGCAGGTGGCAGCGATATCAATCAGATGTCCGGGGGTGTGACGCACTTCACCGCGTGCTGCGATTCCGGCGGGCCAGTGGACAATCAGCGGCGTGCTGATTCCGCCCTCGTGAACCCAGTGTTTGTATTCGCGAAATGGTGTATTTGAGACTGTAGCCCAGGCTCGCCCGTATGCGACGTACGTGTCTGCTGGTCCTGGCATGACCTGTTTTCCCATTCGCACCGGGAAGCCGTCGCGAGTCTGAGCGGGAGTGCTTCCGCCAGCGGCAAACTCTTCCGGTTTCATCACGGGCAGAGTGGGCTGAGCCGGTCGCGGGATATCGGGGTGCTGGCGATTTCCGGTGCGTCCCACGGTTTCGGCACAGCCACCGTTGTCCTGCAAATAGAATACGAGGGTCTGTTCAGCTTGTCCGGTCTGCTGCAGCTCGTGCATCAGTCGTCCGATACCCTGATCCATGCGATCGACCATCGCTGCGTAAACTTCCATGCAGGCGGATTCCCACGCTTTGTCTGGCATGGTGTTCCAGTCCCCGAATCCTGGCGCCATGGGCTGAGCGGGATCGATCAGGCCGAGTTCGGCGGCGCGGCGAAACCGGGCTTCGCGTACCGGCTGATATCCCTGGTCATAATGCCCGCGATAGCGGGCGATATCTTCAGGCAATGCGTGCATTGGCCAGTGTGCAGCGGTCCAGGCGACGTAGAGGAAGAATGGCTGCTTAGGATGCTGCTGAGTGTGCTGTCGGACGAAGCCGATGGCATGGTCCGTGATGGCATCCGTGTAGTAGTAGGTCTGCGGCTGGTATTGCGGGTCGGCGTATGGCGAGATCATTTGATTGTCGCGTACGAGTGAAGACGGATCATAGAAGCTGCCGGCTCCGTGGATGGTCCCATAGAATCCAGCAAAGCCTCGCTGCAGCGGCCAGTTATGTTTGGGGCCGCTGGCTGCGGTATGTCGCGTTACGTGCCACTTGCCGACAGCGTAGCTGCGGTAGCCGGCGGGCTGCAGAAGCTCGGCGATAGTGCGTGAACTGGCATTGAGATTTCCGGTATATCCGGGCAGTCCGCGGTCATCCATCATGTGTCCGATGCCGGCCTGATGTGGATACAGTCCCGTCAGCAGGCTGGCTCGTGTTGGGCAGCAGCGTGCGGTGTTATAAAATTGAGTGAGACGCAGTCCGCCGGCAGCCAGGGAGTCCAGTGCGGGAGTGCGAATCTCGCCGCCGTAGCAGCCGATGTCAGAGAAGCCCATGTCGTCGCTAAGAATGATGATGATATTCGGACGGGGCGCGGGAGGTGCGGCCTGCACCGTACCGGCGGATGTAGCCAGCAGCACAAGAACGCCGGCCAGCGATCGCAATCCTGACAGTCTGCAAGTTGTGTCGGACGGCATGGAGAAAATTCCGGGGGATAATTGGGTGTCAGGGGGATTCTCGGAGCAGTGGTGTTTTTCCGGACGCGCCCGGAATTTCACGCACATACCGAGGGACAGCGTAACCTGGCAGCCGCGCCTGCAGAGCCGTTATTAGCTGCTGGCCGATGTCTTCTGAGACTTCGAAGTGCTGCGTTCCGTCAACTCGATCCAGCTGATGCAGATAGTACGGCAGGACTCCCGCATTTACGAGGCTGAGGCTGAGTTGTTCCTGAGCCTCGAGCGAGTCGTTGATGTTCTTCAGCAGTACGGCCTGATTGAGTACTGGCAAGCCGGCTTGTACGAGTTTCCGCAGCGCTGCAAGGCAGTCATCACGAATTTCAGCCGCATGATTGGCGTGTACCACCAGCAGCACCTGCTGCGGCAGGCTGGTCAGCAGCGAGCACAATTCTGCTGTGACTCGAGATGGCAGCACAACGGGCAGTCGCGTGTGAAAGCGAATGCGGTCGATATGAGGAATGCGGGCGATTCGCTGGCAAAGCTGAGTCAGTCGACCGTCGTTGAGCACCAGCGGGTCGCCACCGCTGAGGATCACTTCGCGTATCTCGCTGTTGCCTTCGATCTCGGCCATAGCAGGTTCCCAGTCTTCCAGCCGGCGAGGTTCTTCCGCGTACGGATACTGGCGACGAAAACAGTAGCGGCAGTGAACGGCGCAGGCCCCTGCCGCCACCAGCAGCACTCGGCCATGATACTTGTGCAGCAGTCCCGGGCTGAGACGAGCGTACAGATCTCCGACCGCATCGGCGGAAAAGCCGGGTGCCGAGGAAATTTCAGAATTCTGCGGCAAGACCTGCAGCAGCAGCGGATCCCGAGGATTTCCCGGCTGCATGCGATTGAGAAAGCTGTGTGGCACAAGGACCGGAAAGTCGACCGTGGCGGAATCCGGCAGCAGGTCGGGGAACTGTTCAGCGGTGAGCTGCAGGCGTCTGAGCAGCTCGTTGCCACTGCGGATAGCCTGCGACAGTTCAAGCTGCCAGCCAGGTGTGATGCGCGGCGAGTTGGCAGTAGTTGAGTCAGTGATATTGGCTGGCGGCAGCGTAGACATGCGAAAAGAAACGGATTGGATTTTGGGTGGCCGACCGGAAAGCAGAACCGGCCTGCCGCAAGGTGAAAGACTAGCACAACGGGGTGCCGGCGAGAAACCTGCGGGGAAGTCTGTCCCTGTTTCCGCTGTTTTTTGGCAGAAAGTTCTGTAGACTGAGCTATATCGGGGCTCAGTGACTGCCGGGTATTCGTCTAAATGAAAAGAGTCTTTCTATGTCAGTGGCAGCCGTTTCCGGATCAGGGCTTCGCAAGCCTTCGCGTCGTGCTTTTTTGCAGTCGGCGGCCACTGTCGCGGCTCCGCTGGTTGTCCCGGCCAGTGCTTTGGGGCGTGGCGGTTTCACGGCCCCGTCTGAACGACTGACTCTCGGTGTCATCGGCATCGGGCCTCGCTGCACCTACGACCTGACTGCGATGCTGAAGTTCGAGGATGTCAGGTGTGTGGCGATTGCTGACGTGCAGCAGACTCGACGCGATGCCGGCCGGAAGCTGGTGGACACCGCCTACGGGAACACGGACTGCCGTCTGTATCGTGATTTCCGCGAGCTGCTGGACCGGCAGGACATTGATTCCGTGATTGTTGCCACGGGTGATCGCTGGCATGCGGCCGCATCGATCCTTGCCGCAAAGGCTGGCAAAGATGTGTACAGCGAAAAGCCCTGCGGCATCACGATTAACGACTGTCAGAAGCTGGCGGATGTGATGCAGGCGGAACGGCGAGTGTTTCAGGCCGGTACGCAGCGACGCAGCGTGGCCAACTTCCAAAAAGCAGTCGAACTTGTGCATTCGGGCCGACTGGGGAAACTGCATACCATGCATGCGTCGGTCTACATTCCAACGCTGGATAATTCGTGGCTGCCGGCCCAGCCTCTGCCATCACGCGATCAGGTGGACTGGAATCTGTGGCTGGGACCGGCGGCATGGCGTCCTTTTAATCAGGCGTACTGTGATGGCAAGTGGCGGGGGTACTGGGACTTTGATTCAGGTGCTCGCCTGCTGGACTGGGGGGCACACACCGTGGATCTGTGCCAGTGGGCCAACAAGGCTGACGACACCATGCCGATTGAGTATGAGCCGACGGAAAACAACATCATCTGTCGATATGCGAATGGCGTCCGGCTGATCATCGACTTCCTGCCGACTCCGTTTGGCGATCGCAGCCCGCACTACATCACGCGTCTGGGCACATGTCCTGTGCGGTTCATCGGTGATGAAGGCTGGGTTGAAACGGGTGACGAGGGCGAGATTGTGGTGATGCCTGAATCGCTGCAGCAGGAAATTCCCGATGGGGTGAAGCGTGTGCGGGGACTGGATGTGTCCGTGCACGCTCGCAATTTCTTTGACTGCGTCAGGTCGCGAGGCACAACGGCGGCAAATCCTGCAGTGATGCGACGTTCGCACATTGCCTGCCACGCGGCTGCGGCCGCATGGATTTTGAAACGCAAGCTGCAGTTTGATCCGCAGACTGAAGAATTCATCGGGGATGCTGATGCCACACTGCTGAAATCCCGCGAATCACGACGCTGGGAATGACCACAGAGCAGCCTAAGGCCCAGGAAGCCTCGGGGAACTGATCCCCGAGGCCGTCTGTGCGTGCCATCGTTCAGCTGACTGCTCGAGCATACTGCACGGGCAGCACACTGCCTGGATCAGTGACACCCAAGTCACGTGCTGCATGGTAAGGCCAGTAGGGATCTCGCAGAAATTCACGGGCCAGCATGACGAGGTCCGCCTGCTGGTCGCAAATTGCCGCTTCGGCCATGGCGGGTTCCGTGATCATCCAGCCGGCCGCCGTCGGGATGCCGGCTTCGCGGCGAATCCGCGCGGTGATCGGCAGCATGAAACCCTGCCCCCACGGAATTCCTGCAAGATCCGGAGTCACAAAGCCGTGACTGACGTCCAGCAGGTCGAGTCCGCCAGCCTGCAGCCGGCGGGCAAGTTCAATCGAATCCTCAACCGTCACCCCACCGGCTGTCCAGTCAGTGACGGAGAGCCTTGCTGTGAGTGGCAGCCGTTCGGGCCATACAGCGCGGACTGCCGCCAGAGTTTCCAGCAGGAAGCGAATGCGATTTTCGAAGCTGCCGCCATACTGGTCCGTCCGGTGATTGGCCAGCGGTGAATAAAACTCATGCGCGAGGTAACCGTGCGCGAAATGCAGCTCGAGCCATTCGAAACCGGCTGCCAGTGCTCGTTTTGCGCCGTCCACAAAGCATGTCTGAACCCGCTGAATGTCGGCCACCGTCATCTCACGCGGCGGCTTTGGCAACTGTGCCCCGAAGGCAGCGGCTGACGGCGCGATCGTGGGCCAGCCGCCCTGCTCTTCAGTCAGATGCCCATCACCCTCCCACGGTCTTGCCGCACTGCCCTTGCGGCCGGCATGAGCCAGCTGGATCGCCGGCACAGCACCGTGCTGTTTCAGAAACCCAGTAATTTTCTGCAGCATCGGCACATGCTGATCATGGTAAATGCGGGCATCCTGAGGACTGATGCGTCCTTCCGGAGACACCGCTGAAGCTTCCATGACTACCAGTCCGGCACCGCCCACGGCACGCGAACCAAGATGCACGAAATGCCAGTCATTCAAAAAACCATCGTCAGAGGAATACTGACACATGGGGGCCACGGCGATGCGATTTCGCAGCACCACGTCCTTCAGACGAAACTCAGAAAACAACTGCGACACGATCTCAGTTCCCAGTACCGGCTGGTGATGTTACTGCCTGAATGGTGACCGACCGGCCCGCCCCCAAGTCACCGGCCTTATTTGTTTTTTTCTTGCGCAGACTGCTGCAGTTGCAGCATGGCTGCTGCATAACGCTCACCCAGCGTTCTGAGTGAGGGAGTATCGAAGTGCACGCCGTCACTTTTCGGTTTCAGGCCACCGGCGTCGACAATGGCCGTGCCGTGCACGAGCCCGGGCAGCAGTTGCAGCTGAGCGTTTACGGTCCGCCAGTGATAAGGGTTACCCGAGGCATCGTCGCTGAGAAAGTCACCCAGAGTCCCGGCGACAAATGGAAGACTGCTGTTGCCAAGATCCTGCCGCAGATCATTCACCATCTTCGCCAGTCGTCGCCCATAGGACTCGGCCTTCTGCACATCGAGTGCATCATTTTCACCCTGATGCCAGAGTATTCCGTGGACAGTTCCGTTTTTCTGTGCCGTTCGCACTCGCTGCAGTGCCTGTTCATAAAGATCCTCGCCCTTCTGCCAGCGGGACAATGGAGTACCGCCGACCGCACAGGGCACGAGTCCAATGACGGCCTGCGGAGCAGACTCGGCCATTCGCTGAGCAAACGATGCTCCGAGACCAGCTCCGGCAATTGACTTGTCGAAATGCAGCGGTTCGGCTGCTGGTTCCCAGCGTGCTTCCTTCGTCAGCATCAGAATCCGCGGATGCAGCGGGGCCGCAGTCTTCTCAATCTGACCGCGTCCGGCCATATTGGACTGCCCCATCAGCACGTAAATCTGCAGATTCTGAGGTTCTTCAGCGGCCGCGTCCGCCAGCATGCCAAGAAACAGCAGCAGGCTGATGTGCAGCATACAGCTGAGAAGGCAGTGGCGACGATCCAAGACCGGATATTGGTGTGTCATTTGCGGGCCTTCGCTGCGGGAGCCGATGTCTTTGGGTAGCGAGTGACGCGGACGTCGTTTTTCTGTCCGGGGCCGGGAGTACTGCGGCCGGAGGTAATCACCTGTTCAAAGGCCCTGCGCATCGCAGCCACTCGGTCTGTTTCGCTGCCTGCCAGATTCATCGCCTCACGCGGATCCTCGGCCAGATTATATAACTGAACCTCCGTTCCATTCGCCGCATCGGGCTGCAGAATCAGTTTCCATGATCCCTCCCGGTAAGCGGGCAGACCGTTGCAGGCTGTGTTGACGGCCTGAGCTCTGACGGGAGCGTTGCTGCCCTGCAGCAGCGGCAGCAGGCTGAAGCTGTCTTCGCCGGCATTCGCAGGCAGAGTTACCTTGAAAATGTCGGCCAGGGTGGCCATCACGTCAGCCTGCTGCACCAGTTGCGAACAGACCTGGCCGGTACTGACAACCTGCGGCCAGCGAACCACAAACGGAACTCGATGCCCGCCCTCAAAGACCGAGGCCTTGTAGTCGCGATACGGGCCGCTGGGGAAGTGTCCCTGAGCCTCCAGCGGTGGAACGCCGATGTATGACGCACAGCCGTTGTCACTGGTGAAAAACACCAGTGTATCATTCGTCAGACCAGCCTGATCGAGCGCATCAAGCACTCGACCAACAACTGCGTCCGTCTCCATGACCAGATCCGCATAGTCGCTGTTGAGGCCACTGCTGCCCCGCCACGGTTGGTTCACTGCCAGCGGGGTGTGCGGAGTGGTGAGCGGCAGATACAACAGAAACGGCTGCTGTGCCGCTGACTGCTGCCGAATGAATTGCTCGGCACGCTCTGCCAGTGCCGGCAGGACCGCCTGCAGCGACCAGTTCTCCAGCGCAGGTCCCTGCAGGCTGGCCTGATTCCTGATGAAATCCTTTGCCGGCAAAAGACGGTCCGGGATCCCGACAGTACGGTCACCCTCGATAAAGCAATAGGGTGGCCAGTTGGGAACGTCTGTACCGAAGTATTCGTCAAACCCGCGAGTGATCGGGCCGCCCGGAATTCGCTGCGAGAACGCAGACTGCCATGCCTGCCGGTGAGCTGCCGAAATCTGCTCGGTCACCTTGCCGCCACCACCTGCCTGTCCCCCGAACCCGGTAAAAAGTGGTTTCAGTTCCGGTTCGATCGGCCAGTCATGCCCCAGATGCCACTTGCCGAAACAGGCCGTGCGATAGCCCTGCTGGCGAGCCAGTTCAGCAATTGTCAGTCGCTTTTCTGCAATCAGCGGTTTGTCCCAGACACTCACGATTCCGGACTGCAGCGACGTTCGCCAGTGATAGCGCCCGGTCAGCAGAGTATAACGGGAAGGTGAACAGCAGCCCGAACTGGAATGTCCGTCCGTAAATCGCAGGCCACCTGCTGCCAGCCGGTCCATGTTTGGAGTTTTAATGCGGCAGGTGTGCGGCGCGTTGCAGTGCATATCGCCGTAGCCAAGATCATCTGCCAGGATCACAACAATACTGCGAGGCTGCGGAATATCAGCAGCGCAGCCCGCCCGCATGTTCGCAAAAAACAGCGTCAGACGGCAAACACACAGCAGTCCGATGCGGATTAACGGCGAGCGAGTCCGACACAAGTTCCGCATGGCAGCGTCCTATTCTGCGAGGAATTCTGAAAGTGTCATCTGCCCGCTGCCGTCAGCATCCAGTTTCCTGAAGCGGGCGGTCCCGGACTGCTGGTCTGTGCCGGTCATCGTGTTGAGGAATTCCTGCAGGTCCACGCCACCATCACCATTCTGGTCACGGCGACCAAACCGAGTTCGCTTCTGCTGGATGTCAGCCGTGTCCGTCGCTTCTGCACCGGCTTCCGCCTGCTGGCGTTTTTTCCCGGCGACACGCTTTTGCGGCGGTTCATTCACGGCTCCGCCACGCGGTTCCGGCCGAGGAATCTTTGCGAGGATTTCAGCGAATCGAGCATGAGCCTGCTGAACGTCGGCGGCCTGCGAGTCCGTAACATTTTTATAACCCTGACCATTGCGACTGGTGCCGCAGTCAAAGAACTTTCCGGGGCCACCACCCCGCGGCAGTTCCAGCAGCCAGCGATCATCACGCAGCACGCGGCCATCGTCGAGGTGACTGTAAATCCAGTCGCGGTGGCGAGCCTGCTTTCCTGTCACAACAGGCACCAGACTGAAGCCGTCGAAAGGACGATCCTCAGGAAGTTTGGCTCCCGAGATTTCAGCCAGAGTCGGCATGATGTCTGTCAGGTCCGCGACGGCCCGGGAGACCAGTCCGCTGCGAACGCCCGGGCCAAGAATCATGCCCGGGACCCTGGCACCCATTTCGGTGACCTGACTCTTGCCGCGTCTCGCTGTGCCGTTATCCCCAATGAAAATGATCCAGGTGTTTTCCGCCAGCCCCGCCTGCTGCAGTCCGCTGCGCAGCTGCCCCATCAGATGATCCAGGTACTGCAGGTTGTTGCGAAAAGTGGCCGGCAGTCGTTTCCCCGGGCTGGCGGGATCCGGAGTCTCAAGGTGCGGGCCGTGAGTCAAAACAGACGTGTAGTAGACGAAGAACGGCTGAGACTTGTGGCGTCTGGCGAAGTCCAGCACGAATTCGTTAAACAGATCCGGGCCGTAGTCGCTGGTAGTTGTGCGACGGTATTCGCCGTTCTGCACAATACTGGGGTGCCAGTAGCGACACGTGTTGCTGCCCTTCCCCCCGTTGCCTTCGTGCGCCGGATGCTTAATGCCTGCCGGCAGATTATTGTCATATGCCCACATACAGTATTCATCAAAGCCAGCGTCACGCACCAGCGTCGGCAGACGCCCGGAAAGCTGCCACTTGCCGACCTGAGCTGTTGCATAACCGGCTGACTTCATCAGGTCCCCGTGAGTGAAGTGGCTGCTGATATCCGCCTGCGGAGAATCTCCGGCCGGCTTAAAGGCCGGGTTCTGCATGCCCAGAAACCCGTTGTGAAAGCCATACTGACCAGTCATCAGTGCCACTCGCGTGGGAGTACACAGGGGCATGGCATAGAAAGTTTCAAAACGCACACCGTCGGCTGCCATCCGATCCAGGTTGGGTGTCTGGTGTTCCGGGTGCCCGTAGCAGCCCAGTTCCGCCGCTCCCAGATCGTCGGCCAGGATCAGAATTACGTTAGGCCGCGAAGCGGCGGCCGAGTTAGCTCCGGAACCTGCCAAGGCAAAGGACGTCCAAAACAGTGACAGGGCTGCCACGATCAGACTGAACAGTGAATGTGGTGTCACTGGGCGTGCTCCGAAACGGACCTAAATTAAAAATCGCAGAGAATCAGAAGCCGGGGCAAAGGGGTGATTGTGCCGTGAGACGGCACAATCGGGGTTTGAATTTGTCGTGTTTTTGCAGGGGTGTGCTCGGGCTGGAAAGCCCGAGCTACGGTAGAAATCTTGTTGGCCTTTTGTCAGTCAATCTGGGCATTGAACAGGGCGCTGGGGCGCATCGCTGCAGGCAGTTTTGTCGCATCCGGATGATAGTACCCGCCGATATCCAGCGGATGACCGGAAGCCAAGGCGATCTCTGAAACAATACGCTGCTCGTTGTGCGTCAGAAACTGCGCCATGTCGCGGAACTCAGCCGCCAGCTCAGGGCTGGCAGTCTGGCCGGCCAGAGCCTGTGCCCAGTACAGGGCCAGATAGAAGTGGCTGCCGCGATTGTCCAGCTCTCCGGGGGCTCGACCAGGTGACTTGTTTTCAATCAGGTAACGACCGTTGGCGTCGTCCATCGCCTTCGCCACCACCGCCAGTTTCTGGTTGCCGGTTTTCTGCGACAGGTCTTCCAGTGAGACGGCAATAGCGAGAAATTCACCGAGAGAATCCCAGCGAAGGTGCCCCTCTTCGACAAACTGCTGTACGTGTTTCGGGGCCGAGCCACCGGCACCGGTTTCAAACAGGCCGCCACCCGCCAGCAACGGCACAATCGACAGCATCTTGGCACTGGTACCCAGCTCCAGAATCGGAAACAGGTCCGTCAGGTAATCTCGCAGAACGTTGCCCGTGACGGAAATCGTGTCCAGTCCCTGGCGGCAGCGCTGGCACGACAGCCGTGATGCTTCAACCGGAGACAAAATTTCAAGCTGCAGACCGGTTGTGTCAAAGTCCTGCAGGTACTGTCGCACTTTGTGGGTCAGATTCACATCGTGAGGACGAGCCGGATCGAGCCAGAAAATGGCCATGTTGCCTGTCAGTCGAGCACGGTTGACGGCCAGTTTCACCCAGTCCCGGATCGCCGCGTCCCTGGTCTGGCACATTCTCCAGATATCGCCGGCTTCCACAGCATGCTGCAGCAGAACCGTGCCGTCTTTCGTCATCACCCGCACTGTACCGGCAGCCGGAACCTTGAAGGTCTTGTCGTGAGACCCGTATTCTTCAGCCTTCTGCGCCATCAGTCCCACGTTGGCCACGTTGCCCATCGTGCGAGGATCGAATGCACCGTTCGTGCGGCAGTCGTCAATGACCGCCTGGTAGACGCCGGCATAGCAGCGGTCAGGGACCAGGGCCAGAGTGTCATAAAGGCGACCGTCAGGGCCATACATCCTCCCGGAAGAACGAATGGCGGCCGGGACAGACGCGTCGATGATCACATCGCTGGGAACATGCAGATTGGTAATGCCCTTTTCGGAATTGACCATCGCCAGACGCGGACCGGCTGCATAAGCCGCCTGCATGTCAGCCAGTATCGCCTGCTTCTGAGCTTCTGGCAGCTGTTCAAGTCGCAGCAGCAGATCACCCAGCCCGTTGTCCGGATCCACGCCAAGCTGCTGCAGCACGTCCGCATGCCGGTTGAATAAGTCCGCGAAAAACACGCTGACCACGTGGCCGAACAGAATCGGGTCCGACACCTTCATCATGGTCGCCTTCAGGTGCAGCGACAACAGCAGGTCCTGCTGCTTTGCTTCGGCAATCTGCTGAGCGATCCAGGAGCGGAGCGATTTGACGCTAAGACACGAAGCATCGATGACTTCGCCGGCCTGCAGCGACAGCGATTCTTTCAGGACGTGGATCGCCCCGTCCGCCTGCACCAGCTCGATTCGCACACTGCCAGCCTCAGCCATCACATGCGACTGCTCGGTGCCGTAGAAGTCCCCGTGGCTCATGGAGGCCACTCTAGTCTTTGAGGCGGGAGACCAGGCACCCATGGAATGCGGGTTGCGGCGTGCATACTGCTTCACCGGTGCAGCCACTCGACGATCCGAATTACCCTCGCGGAGCACCGGGTTGACGGCACTGCCCAGCACTTTGTTGTAACGTGCTCGAGCATCTTTCTCGGCGTCGGTTTTGGGATCCTCTGGAAAATCAGGCACTGCGAAGCCCTGCTGCTGCAGTTCGCGAATGGCGGCGGTGAGCTGCGGGATGGAAGCACTGATGTTGGGCAGCTTGATAATGTTGGCCGCCGGTGTTTTTGCCAGTTCGCCCAGTTCGGCCAGTGCATCCGGAATCTGCTGCTGCGGCTGCAGGCAGTGCGGAAAGGCCGCCAGTATTCGACCGGCCAGCGAAATGTCACGCAGCTCAAGCTGGATGCCCGACGAACGAGTAAAACGGCGAATAATGGGCAGCAGGGAACTGGTGGCCAGAGCCGGTGCTTCGTCGGTCAGAGTATAGACAATTGTGGCGGAAGCAGTGGAGTTTGCTGACATGAATCAAGGACTCGCGTGAGGTGAAATAAGAACGAGGCACGAAGTTGGATCAGGCCCGCACGGAATGGCTGCGGAGAGTACCGAGAATAGCGAAAAAAGGGGGCTGCGGATACTGTGCAGGGGCGCAAATTAAGGCCGTCGGGAAATCGAAAGTTTCTGCGAGCCGGGGAAGCGGCTGCGGTGCATCGGGAGTCACTTGGGGCTCGACCGACACAGAACAGATCATCACGCGGCGCTGGCCGGCGAATTCGGGGGTGTACGCAGGTCAAAAAGAATCGGTCAGCAGTCATCTGCCTCCCACCAGCCTCCTTGCCGGCGATCAGAAGCAGATGACTGGACCCCGAAGGGTCTTCCGATCCGACAGCCAGCCTCCATGCTGCCGCCGTACTCCGCGTAGCCCGGTAAGGCGCGGCAGGTCCCAAAGAACTGTCGCGCGTCCTGCGCCGTTCAGGCCCTCGGCGAGAGCCTTGTTTCGACATCCCCTCCATGGAATGCCGCCACGGCTTATGATTCAGGCAGAACCTGATCCCTGCCCCGCTCTGTCCATCGCCTGATTCATGGCTTCTGACGTGAGCCGGTCAAACTGGTCCACATGCTGAGCAAAGAACGAATCCCACCGTCCCTTGTCCCAGATTTCGACATGATCCTGAACTCCGATCAGAACCACGTCATGCTGCAGACCAGCCAGCTGGATCAGCCGTTCAGGTATCCTTACCCGAGACTGCTTGTCCACCTGCACTCTCTCCGCCTGCCCGTAGAGCAGTCGGAGATAATTCCTCACATTCACCTGTCCCGTGGAAAGCCGAGCCATCTGCTGTGCCAGCGCTTCGAATCCCTGAAGCGAATACAGAGCCAGACAGCCTTCGTTTCCCGGAGCCAGGTACAGCTCTTCCGATTCACCGTCGCGGAAACCGTCTTTCAAAGGTCTGGGAATGGCAAGCCGCTGCTTGTCATCCAGGCTTCGTTCGTAAGTTCCCGTCAGTGCCATCGGATCGATCTGCCGCGATGTTTTGCGAGTCTTTCGGGGGGGCTGCACACGAGTCCCCACTTTTCCCCACAAACCACCACTGGCCGAATGCTATCGGATTTGCCAGGGGAGTCAAGTTTGTTTGCTGAATACTGTCCGCAGGCACTCCCATCGTGGCATTAAGTGCTGAATTGGTTTTAGTTTATGGATTTTTTGTTTTTTTGTTGGGAGCCTTTTTTGTGCCTTGGGACCGCCACTGCGGTGGCTGGTACGGCAGGCAGCGTGCAACTGGTGAAAGCTGCTGCAAACTGCTGCTCGCCCCGGAAACCCCCTTGTTTTTCACGCTATTTTTGGGGGCGTGGTGAATTGTGGGGGCAGATTTTGGGGAACAGCCGTGAATACCGCGCCCTGATGACGCGGCGGTACCCGGCCAGCTTGCGCCCCGAATCCCCCGCTCTGCCATCTCTGTGACCTGGTCGCACTGAGAGAAGAACTGTGAGAGAATCAGTCGTGCGGGGCGGGTGTGGACAACTGTCTGGGGCAGAAACCGATGGCACGAGGCCCCGGGCTGCAAAGCATCCTGCTCGTCGGCGGGGCCGCCGCTGGATCGTTATCTGCCGCGTTGTCGGCCCAGCAGGAAGCGTACCAGTACATCGCCGTAATGTTCGTGCAGCAGGACTCGGTGATATTCCACTGCGGTATCGCGAAACAGCCGATCCAGTTCGGCCAGCCAGCCCTGCACTGCTTCACGATATTGCAGGGCCATAATGGCCGGATCTGCCAGCAGTGCGGGGGCTCCTTCAAGATCCAAAAACCGCATGGGGCGGTCAAACACAAAGTCAATTTCGTTTTGTTCCAGCAGATGAAACACAGCGACATCGTGCCGCCGGAATCGCAGGTGCTGAATCGCATGTTTTAGTTCGGCCGGATCCATCAGCAGGTCCGAAATGACAATCACGAGGGCTCGCTGCGCGACGCGTTCAGCGGCTTCGTGCAGCGCGGCAGGCAGGCCTGTGGGGCCGCCGGCCTTCAGCGATCCCAACTCGTCCAGTACCAGTTTCAGGTGCGATGCACTGCGACGCGGACGGATCTGTTTTTGAAAACCGTCGCCCGCACAGTACAGCCCCAAGGCATCACCCTGCCCTGCCGCCAGACAGCCCAGAGTTCCTCCGAGGCGACGAGCGTAATCGAGGCGAGTTGTGCCGGCATCACGATTTCCACCCGGGCCAAAGTTCATCGACCCGCTGACGTCCACCACCAGACACAGCCGCAGATTGGTATCAGCTTCGAATTCCTTGATGTAGAAGCGGTCACTGCGCCCCCACGCTCGCCAGTCCAGCCGCCGAGTGTCATCACCCGGCACATACTTGCGGTACTCGCTGAATTCCAGACTGGACCCGCGGGTGGGACTGCGATGGCGACCGGAAACGCTGCCAATCATCGGCAGTCGCGCGTCGAGGGCGAGCCCCTGCAGCCTGGCGATGACTTTCGGTTCCAGATATTCGTGCAAGTTCCAGCTCCCTCAGCAGGCTTTCACCCGTGCAGATTATGTGCGTTCGCGGCTGAGCTCGGCTGCCAGCCGGCGGACAATGGTCGTGCTGGTGGCGCCCTCAGACTCGGCAGCAAAAGTGGTCAGCACGCGATGCGTCAGCACAGGTTCGGCCACGGCCAGCAGGTCCTCCATCCGCACCATGTAGCTGCCATACAAGGCAGCGCGAGCCCTGGCTCCGAGAATCAGATATTGCGTGGCTCGCGGGCCGGCACCCCAGGCAACCAGCGGCTTGATCCATTCCGGAGCATCTGCGGAGGCCGGTCGAGTTCGTCTGACCAGATCGACCGCGAATTCATAGATATTCTGCGGCACCGGGACGCGCCGCACCAGATCCTGAAATTTCTGCACCAAAGCACCATCCAAAACATGCTGCAGCGTCGGCAAGCGACCGGAAGTTGTGGTCTTTGCAATCTGCAGCTCTTCGTCACGCGACGGATAATCAACTCGAATCAGAAACATGAAGCGGTCCAGCTGCGCTTCAGGCAGCGGATAAGTCCCTTCCTGCTCGACCGGGTTCTGTGTGGCCAGCACAAAGAATGGCGGTGACAGCGGATACGGGCGTCCCACCACAGTCACACGGTGCTCCTGCATCGCCTCAAGCATGGCTGCCTGAGTCTTGGCGGGCGCTCGATTGATTTCGTCAGCCAGTACGATGTTGGCGAACACCGGCCCCTTCTGAAATTCGAACTGGCGCCGACCTTCGACTGTCTCTTGCAGAATATCCGTGCCGGTAATGTCCATCGGCATCAGGTCCGGTGTGAACTGGATACGGCTGAAGCTGAGCGACAGGGTTTCGGCCAGCCGGCTGATCAGCAGCGTCTTGGCCAGTCCTGGAACCCCCATCAGCAGTGCATGGCCTCGCGCGAACAGGCAGATGGCCAGCTGTTCAATCACCGAGTCCTGCCCCACGATAATCTTTGCCAGTTCAGCCTTCAGTTGCCGCCAGACTGCGCGGAGTTCATCAATTGCCGCCACATCGTCAGCAGCCACGTTGCCGGCGGCCGCCGTCGAGCCATCATTCTGAGCCATGAAGTGCTTAACCCCTTACTGATTCAACTGAAAAGTCCACTGGCCCTGGTTCTGCATGTTCAGTTCCACCAGGCGGTTCTGCTTGTTGTAACGAAACAGCTGAGCTGTTCCCTGCCAGACTTCGAACTGTTCTGCGGAGAGGCTCTTTTTGACGTCCTCTGGATCCGCCAGCAGTACCGGATAACAGAACAGAATCAAATCTCTGAAATATTCGTAAGCATCCCACGGATCCTGTTGCGGCAACGTACCCAGCGTCAGTTGCCGGACCGCCTCACGCTGTTCAGGCAGCAGCCACAGTTCCTGATCCAGGAGAGCTGTCACGCAGAGCGAATCTGCGTTGCGCCGACGCTGTTTCCGCTGGTCCTTCAGTGCCACGGCCTGCTGCGGCATGTCCAGCGACTCTACGGCCTTTTGCCAGATTGCCGCTGAGTTTCCCTGGTCACCCTGCAGGTCCGGACGGGACAAACCAAAAGAGAAGTTGCCACCGGCGAACTGCTGCCGATGATTTTCCATCTGGTCAATGGTTGTATAACACTGATCGCGCCAATCACGCAGGCCATGGCTGGCCGCTCCCAGTGCCGCCAGCTGCAGTGCCGCAGACTGTTCAGCAGACAGCTGCAGCGATTCACGGTACCACTGTGAACGAGCTCGATAGCCAGCGAGGATCCACTGTTCCAGCTTCTGACTGGATTCTTCAACAAACTTCAGCCACTCTTCCGTAGTCTGTGATGAAGACAGATTCATCTGGTCCAGAGAATCACCCAGTTTCTGAGTCTCAGCCAGATAGCCGGCCTGAGCTTCGTTCAGCACCTGCCGGCGTGCTTCTTCAGGGATGCAGGTCCAGAGATTTTCATAGGGCAGAAAATAAGCATAGGGGGTTGAGGAATACAGCGGGTGCCAGCTTTTTTCACCGGCGACCTGCAGGTGCTGATCGACCAGTGCGGTCAGCTTTTCAGCCTGCTGGTCAGTCAGATACAGGCGACGTCCGGCCAGCTGAGAAATATAGGCCGCGAACGTGGTGCGCTGGTACGCTGATCGTTCCTGCATGGCAGCCTGCAGCTTTTGACGCTGCTGTTCGTCCGCCACATCTTTTAGAACGTCTTCAAAAAGTGCTATGGCCAGCGAACGCCCGATTCCCTGAGGACCGCCGTACAGAATCGGGGCCAGGGACTGACCGGCCTGGCCCTGGTTGCCCCGCGGCTGCGCATCGGGAGCAGGCTGAGCAGCCAGACGCTGTTTTGTCAGTTCAGTCAGTTTTGTGCGTTGTTCCGGAGTGAATGCGACCACAGCCTGCATCCAGGCAGCGACGGCATTCAGCAGCCGGTCATTGCGCTGTTCCACAGCCTGCCGGGTTTGTTTGATCACAGCGTTCTCGGCAGGATCGGCTGCTGCATCAAGCGCCACACCGATCTGTACCATGTCCGGCATGTCGGCATCGTGACCGTCCGGCTGCAAACCTTCGAGGGCCAGGTTCAGAGCATCGGTCAGACGCTGCAGCAGCGGCGGTTGCTGGGCGTGGCTGCAGGAGGTTGCGGATGGTGACACGCAGGCTACCGCCGCCATACAGATACTGAGCAGGATCCGGCGAAGGCATCCGGCAGCGCACTGTGCTGCTTTGGGAAAGCTGTCCATGGCGGAGAGAGTCTGCACAACGGGCTGACGGAATTTCGACGGAGCAAAAGACGGCTGGGCTATTCTCAGAATCCTGCTGCCTGCTGGCAAGCCGCGGTGCTGATCCTTGCGGCAGAATTGGGGATTTTCTGGTTTCAGCCGGCAAAATTACGGTAAATCGAGGGTATTTCACCGGAAAACCTGATTCCGCCGTTTTTTTTGTACGGTTTTAAACGAAGGTGGACACTGTTTTCCCTGGTGTTGACGTTTCCACGGTTTCGGGATGCGTTTTCTGCTGGGCTGAAGGGGGTGTGCGATGCGACTGACTTTAAGAACTTTGCTGGCCTACATCGACGATCGTCTGCCCCCCGAGAAAGCTCGCGAAATCGGCCTGAAGATTCAGAAAAGCCCGTTTGCGACTGAGCTGGCAGATCGAGTGCGGGAGGTCAAGCGGCGGCGTCGGATCGCGGCTGATCAGGACAAAGTGCCGCCTGTGGACGCAAACCTGATTGCCGAATATCTTGATGACCAGCTGGCCCCCGATGTCGTGGCCCGACTGGAACAGCGAATTCTGGCCTCGGACGCCCTGCTGGCTGAGGTCGCTGCGGCTCACGAACTGGTGGGCATGCTGCGCGAACCGGTTCCAGTGGATCGGCGTCTCCGCGATCGTCTGCTGTCGCAGGATCCTGGAGGGATGACGGCAGCGGCTCAGGTCGAATCGGACGAGAAAGCAGCTGCGGGGGCGCATTCGACCGGCTGGAACGAAACTCCGGCAGCCCCTCGAGGCTGGCTGCGTTGGTCACCGCTGCTGGTGGTTGCGGGTTTGTGTGTCTGGCTGGCCAGCGTTTTTACAGACAGCAGACTGCTGTGGCCGCCGGCCGAAGTGGTGGCAGTGCCCGGGGCTGATCAGCCGGCACCGCTGGCTGTCCAGCCGCCCGTGCCGCAGGGTCCTGCTGAGGCTGCGGCAGCGGCAGTTGCTGCCGGGCCGGCGAAACCGGTGGCCGTCGCTGAGCCTGCTGCTGTCGCCGCGAACGGGGCGGCGGCAATTGCACAGGCAAATCCGCCGGTCAGTCCCCCGGCCGATCCGTTGCCGCCCGCGGCTGCTGTGCAGCCCATGCCCGCAGAGGCTGCTGCGGAGCCAGCTGTGGCGTTCAACGTGCTGCTGCAGTGTGACAATCGCACGCTGCTGCTGGCGAATGAGAAAACGGGGGCGTGGGGTACTCTGCTGCAGATTCCCGGCGGTGACACCGTCACCACTGCTCCAAATATTACCAACAGTGCACCGCTGCTGAAGAATCGCTGGTTCGGAGTACCGCAGCCGTTTGAAATGAAACTGCGGTACGACGGCAGTGGCTGGCTGGTGCGGGCACTGGGTGGATCGCTGCTGCGATTACCGCCCGGCCAGCGAGGCGTGCAGGCACTTTCTGCAAGACTGCTCGTCCAGTCCGACTCAGCGATGGCCTGGAATGATGAGCAGCGTCCTGTTCTGCCGCTGCTGTGTGATCAGTCCGAGGCGACACTCACACTTCAGACCGCTGAGACTCGTGTTGGGGTGCAGATTATCCCGGCTGCCAGCAGTTCAAAGACTGCCGCTGCAGACGGTCCGGCTGTTTCGGCGGATCCGGCAGCACTGACAGCCGCTCTGCTTTCCGCGAGCTGCGATTACAGCGTTCTGATCACAGTGCTGGAGGGCAGTGTTGCGCTGCAGTTTCCGGCCGCCGAGCCTCTGTCTTTGACGGCAGGAACGCAGGCGGAGTGGCAGGTGCTGGATGGCAGTGAGACTGGCAGTCTGCGGCAGTCGAAGTGGACGCCAGCCACGATTCAGGCGTGGATGCTGACACCGGAGACTGAGCCGGTGCCGGAAGCGGCGAAGATTCGTTCGCAGCTGACAAAGCTGCTGGAGTCCGGCGGCGATCCTCGCGTCGTCATCCTGCCAATGGCGACCGGCAGCAATCCTGACGCTGGACTGCTGGCGATTGAAGTCCTGGTGCTGACTCGCAGCGCGGAAGCACTGCTGAATCTGTTCTTTGAGGACCTCGATGAGCCTGTGCAGCGGCGAGTAATTGATGGTCTGCAGGCTCTGGCGTCGTCTTCAGCGGCCGCGCGCCAACAGATTGACGATTCGTTGGCAACTCGGCTGCCGATGGCGGAGGCGATTAATATTCAGAAGCTGCTGGGCGGAGTCTCGGCGACGGCAGCCGCTGCCCCTGAAACGGCTCAGCAACTGCTGGCGTATCTTGGTGATGAGCGACTGGGCGTCAGGACTTTGGCGATTTACCGTCTGGAGCAGATCACCGGCGACCGTCAGAACTTCTATCCGGCTGCCGATGCATCGCGTCGACGCGATTCCATTCGTCGCTGGCAGAAGTGGCTGGATCGCCAGGGCGGAACGCTGGTCAGTGGTCAGTGATCATAGGACTGTGGACTGTGGGCGAACCGCGGGTGCGAGTCCTTGGGGCTGGATGCTGGCTGCCTGCTGTTTCTCTTGCATGGGGCCTGTGATGATGCGGGGTCTGTGCAGGGGCCTGGTCTCACGCGAAGCCGCAAAGGGAGGGAACGCCGAGGGCTCCCCAGTCTATGTTCTGTGACAAGGATCAGTCGGCGTTTTTGAACCGCTAATGAACGCTGATGGACGCTATTCGATACGAATGGGATGGGTTTGAGATTCGCGTCGTGTTCGTGCTCGATTTTTTGCGTCCCGGTCTGGTGCTGTGAGATCCGAGTTGTCTGCCAGTTCTGTTTTCGAGCATGCATACAATTCGGGGACTGCTGGTTGGTTTGCTGACTCTGCGGGTCCGGGTTGTGGGGTTCGCGACGGGCGGGCTCGACTTGCCTGTCGCCTCGGGGTTCCGGAATTGACGAATTCGTGGTGGTAGTTCACACTATGCAGGGCCTGCTGTCTGTTCCCACCACGACTTTCCGGAAATTGCTGCCATGCTGCGGTTGTGTATTGCCCTGATGTTTTCCGCCGCTGCTGCCTGTTCGGCGTTTGCTGAAAACTGGCCTGCGTGGCGTGGTCCGGCCGGTAACGGCATCAGTACAGAGAAGAACATTCCCGCAGAATGGGGGCCGGACAAGCATGTGGCCTGGAAAGTGACATTGCCTGGTCCTGCCGGGGCGACTCCTGTGGTCTGGGGGAATCAGATTTTTCTGACATCGGTGAACGAGGCCGGTGAGCTGCTGCTGATGTGTCTGGATACCAAGGGTCAGCAGCAGTGGCAGCAGGTCGTGGCCAAAGGCAATCAGAATTCCCGTGGTGACGAAGGCAATTCCGCTTCGCCGTCACCGGTGACGGATGGTCGGCATGTCTGGACATTCATGGGTGACGGGACGCTGGCCTGCTACACAGTCACGGGCGAGCAGGTCTGGAAGTTCAATATGCAGGACCGCTACGGTCGTTTTCAGATTCAGTTTGGAATGAGTTCAACGCCGGTGCTGGAACAGGGCCGTCTGTATTTGCAGCTGATTCACGGGGAAGGCAACCCGGAGACTCGGGAGGCCGTCATAGTGGCACTGGACGGCAGTACTGGCGTTGAGGTGTGGAAAGTGGATCGTCCGAGTGATGCGGAGGCCGAAAACGAGCATTCTTACGCATCACCAGTGCTCTATCGTGATGACAAAACAACGTTGCTGCTGAGTCACGGGGCCGATTTTATTGTCGCGCATGATCTGCAGGACGGCCATGAAGTCTGGCGCTGCGGTGGTCTGAATCGGCGGGATGATTCCGTTCTGCCGTATGACCGGACACTGCGATTCGTGGCGTCTCCGGCGACTGCCCCCGGCCTGATTATCGCTCCTTCGGCGAAGCAGCATCCGCTGCTGGCAATTCGCGCGGGTGGCAGTGGCGACATCACCAATTCGGCCAAACATCGCCTGTGGGACTGGAAGCGAACTCCGGATGTCCCCTCACCTCTGATTCTCGATGGTCTTGTGTATTTGTGCATGGAGAACGGCAATCTGACGGTGCTGGAAGCCGATACCGGCAAGGAAGTCTATTCCCAGGCGACTCATCGTCAGCGGCACCGTGCGTCACCGGTCTTCGCGGACGGTAAGCTGTACCTGACGGCTCGCGATGGTCGCATCACGGTGGTCCATTCCGGTCGTGAATTCAAGGTCCTGGCAGTCAATGAGCTGGGCGAAGATCAGTCGGCGTCTCCGGCCATTTCCGGCGGCACGATTTACCTGCGAACCTTCGGGCACCTGTGGGCCATTCGGAACAGTGATCAGTGATCAGTGGGCGATGGACTGTGGACTGTGGGCGAGCCGCGGACGGGGAGGGCCGCGGGTGGGAGTCCTGACGGTCTCGGTGTGGGCTACCCTCCTCTTCTGTTGCATGGGGCCCGTGACGATGCGCGTTTTGTGCAGGCTGTTGGCCTCACGCGAAGCCGCGAAGGGGGAACGTCGAGGGCTCCCCAGTATCTGTTCTGTGACAAGTATCAGCTGGCGTTTTAAAACCGCTAATGAACGCTGATGGATACGAATGAACCGGGGTTGAGATTCAACTCGTCCGTCATACGTCGCACTTGTGCTCGATTTTCTCTTCGAGGTCAGGTCTTGTGAGCTCCGCGTTGTGTGTTCGGTCTGTTTTCGAGTACGAGTACCAGTAAGTGGCGGGGCGGGGGGTCAGAAGACTTCGGCCGGGTCTGCAGTGCGCAGTCGTCGGATGGCCATCGCGGCACTCATGCAGCACATCACCACTGTCAAAGCAAACACCAGCACAGCACGCTCAGTGGTCATGTAAAACTGCATTTGAATGGCCCTCGTCGCTACTCGGTACAGACCAATGGCCATGAAGAATCCCGGAAAATATCCCAGCACGGACAGCATCATCGCCTGACTGAAAACAACTCGCAGCAGATACCTGTCCGAAAACCCCATCGCTTTAAGCGTAGCGTACTGCGGCAGATGATTTGTGACTTCGGTGTACAGAATCTGGTAGACGACCACGAAGCCCACAAAAAATCCGACGGCAGCACCCATGCCGAAAATGAAGTCAATTGGCGCGTTCTCGCGGATGAAAGCAATCTCCATCTGGACCAGTTCGTCCTTTGTCAGGACACGCGCTTCGTTATTCACCAGCGGTTTGATTGCCTGCCGCACCTGCTCGGCGTCAGCACCCGGCTGCAGTCGAATCAGGCCCACGTCGACAGAGCCTGGCTGGCGTTCAGGGAACAGCCTCATGAAGTTGGCCGGTGCCATGTACAAATTGCCGTCGGTGTTGATGGAAATCCCGACGTTGATTGCGCCAATAATCCGCATTTTTCGCAAGTTGATTTCGACATCGAGGTGCCCTTCCCGCTGCAGGAATCCCAGTACCGGGCCATAGTTCTTGCGACTCAGTCCGTCGAACAGGATTCTGTCCTGCAGCTGCAGCGTCGCAGCATATGGATCCAGTCCCGGCAGATCCATCATGGGTTCCCGCGGATCAATGCCGTAAATGCTGACGGGGAATTCCAGCTTGTCCCACGGATTGCGGAAGCGTCCCTGTGCCATGTACATCTCACCGGTACTGCGAACCCCCTGGAATGCGCCGAGGCGATACAGCAGTGTGCGAGGAAAAGTGGCAGAGGCGAAGATGGTTTTGGTGCGGGGGCTGACCAGCACGAGGTCGGCTGTAATCCGCCGCGCGATTGCGACGCTGTTGTCCATCGCGCCTTCGCGAATCCCAAGCTGCACCAGCATCAGCATGACGGCCACCACCACTCCGGCAGTCGCCACCACCAACTTGACTCGCTGATGAGTCAGTTGCGCCCACGCCAGCAAAAATGAAGAGAGTGGCACAGGCAGGCCTGCTCAGGCAGAAAAGAGGTCCAGAGGCTGAAAACGTCCCACCAGAATGTCGGAGGAGTCGACTTTCAGCCAGCGTTCCAGCACCGTCGCGTAAACTTCCCGAAAATCGGTAGAAAACTGCAGATCGCCGTCCTGCAGGTTCGCAAGGTCCGGTCGCTGACCGTGCAGCCCGGCCCTGACGGCACCGCCTGCCAGAAACATCGGTCCGGCAGTACCGTGATCCGTACCCGCGCTGGCGTTTTCTCCCACACGCCGACCAAACTCGCTGAAGGCCATGACGGTCGTTCGCTGCAGATCCCCGCTGGACTGCAGCTCGCTCAGCAGTGCCCGCACAGCCTCTGACAACTGTCGCAGCAGGCCCCGATGAGCATCCGGCTGCTGTGCGTGAGTGTCAAAGCCCCCGAGCGTGACGTAGTACACCGAAGTTTGCAGCCCCGAACGAATAAGCTGCGAGACCGTTCGCAAACGCTCGGCCAGACCACTTTGCGGCCAGGCAACATCCGTCGCCGCTGCTTTGGCCGCCGTCGCCAGCCGCTCACTGGCGGTGAGTGCCGAAGTTGTACTGGTGGCGACAAAGCTCAAGAGGTCATCCTGCTCGGCACGAGTCGCGGCGGCCAGATTCTGCACAGCTTCGCGAAATTGAGTGTCCTCGGCCCCGCGCAGGCGAAACTCCTCAAGGGATCTCACTGAGGGGACTCGCACGCTGCGCGACATCAGCGCGAAAGGCAGTTTTTCCGGGCCCAGGTGCAGCGCCCGCGTATCACCCCCCACACCCTGAACTCGCTCGGCCCAGCGACCAAGCCAGCCGTCCGGACGCTGCTGATCCTTGCGCTGGCAGGTATGCCAGATGTCCATCGATTCAAAATGCGAACGATTCGGTTGCGGATATCCCACCTGCTGCACCACTGCCAGCTGTCCGACTTCCAGCAGCTCAGCAAAGCCCCGCAGCGCCGGATGAAAGCTCATGCCGTCCGCAATCGACAGGACTTCCGACTGCGGAACCCCGATCGCTGGCCGCTGCCGACGATACAACGGATCTGCTGCGGGAATCACCGTATTTAGACCATCATTCCCGCCCTGCAGCTCGACCACTACCAGAATCCGCTCGGCCCGCGTACGGGCGGCAGATGCCAGCAGCGGTAATGGAACTACACCGCCAAAACTCAGCACCGCAGAACCCGTCACCACCTGCTGCAGAAATCCCCGACGATCATGCCGCATCACTTTGTCTCCCGCATCAGCACAACTGAAATTCCGGCAGCGTACACAACGCATGCAGCCCTTCCGCTACGGCAGTATCCGAGCCTGACTTCATCAGTGAAAGAAGTCCGTCACGAGCTGCTGCCGGAAGCGGTACCGCAAACAGCAGCAGTTCCAGCTCAGCCAGAATATCGGCCGGCTTCTGCAGTCCCCGCGCGGACAAATAATCACGCAGTGGCAGTCGGCCAAAACGAGTATTCTCTGATGTGATCAGTCGCCGCATCAGATTGCTGCGCCCCAGCAGTGTGGAAGAATTGATCCAGGTCCGGCCACCATCCCAGCCCTTCACACTGGGCGGGAACAGCAGCCCCTGCCCCAGCTGCTGCAGCGACTGCGCCAGTTCAACCGTGTTTGTTGTACCGTGCAGACAACGCAACAGCCCCAGTGCCAGCTCAACAGGTGATTTCAGTTTGCGGCCCACAGCCCGTCTGGAAAAGAACAGGCGGCTGCTAAGCATTGTGCGCAGCAGCGGACGTATCTGCAGACCTCCGTCGCGAAACTGCTGAGCCAATGGCGCTGTCAGCTCGGCCTGACCTGCAGGCTCGTCCAGCACAAAATAACGCAGCAGTTTTCCTACCAGAAACTCGGCGGTTTGCGGCTGCTGCAGCACAACCTGCACAGCGTCTTCACCACTGAGCACACCTGAGGCTCCCAAAAACGAACGTGACGCAGTGTCATGCTGAAAACGATTGAAACGGTATTCGCCTCGACGAACTTCCCAGCCGGTAAAACAGCGAGCCAGTTCGCGAATGTCCAGCTCTGTATACTGGCCTTCGCCAAGGCAAAACAGTTCCATCAGTTCGCGAGCAAAGTTCTCATTCGGATGAGCCTTGCGGTTTGAAGCCGAATCCAGATACAGCAGCATCGCCGGATCTTTCGAGATCTGCTGCACCAGCTGATGAAAGTCGCCAAAGGCCAGCCTTCTTAGCAGCTGGTTCTGAGTCAGCATCAGCTGCGGTTCCGTCACCTTATCCGCACCCGTGGCGAAATGTCCGTGCCAGAACACCACCGTCTTTTCCAGCAGCTGAGCGGGGGTGCTGAGAATTCTGTAGACCCACCACGCTGACAATGGCTCAACATTGCCTCCGGAAATCGCTGCCGTCGCCAAAGTCTGCATTTCCGTGCTGTATTCCGCCGGCTCACGACCTTCCAGCAGATCATCAACGACCTGCAGCGGCGTTTTTTGAACGGCAGCCTCCAGCTGCTGCCGGTCAGCTCCAAAACCGGCGCGGCGAAACAGGTGCGCAGCCGCTCGCAGATCCCAGCCGCCGTCACGACCAGGCTCAAATGGCTGCCACAGTTCCTGCGCTGTCAGCTCAGTTGCCACGATCAGTTTCCTTGACTGCGTCGCTGTTTCGAGCATCTGTGGTGAGCTGCACTGCCACATCCAGCTGCATTTGTTTTGCCGCCGAGTCGTTTTTCATCTGAAAAGTGGCCCCCCGCAGCAGCTCGATCAGCTGCTGCAGTACCGTCAGCTCCGCTTCGGCCTCCTCACGAGTTTGCCCTTTGGTCAGCATGTTCTGCGAAACCAGCGACTGCTGGTTGTCAGCCACCAGCTGCCCGGCCACGCTTGCCCGCAAATCCAGCGAGACATTGGCCGCCGCGGCCGGCTGCCGCGGTGCCTGCAGAAGCTCGGCCGCCAGCTGTTCGGTGGAAGCCAGCACAAACTGATCACCCTGAAAGGCCGCGGTGGGTGAAAAGTTGTAAATCAGAGGGACAGGCGGAGCCTCGCCGGTCGTCGGCCTCTGCGGCGGCAAATAACGCGAAATAATCAGCTCGGAACTTGCCGACTTCTGCATGTCCATGTCCAGTTGCGGCCGACCCTCCTGAATGCCCGTGATATTGAAGAAACCAATCGCACTCTGAAACGCCCTTCGCAGTTCGGGCCGCATTGTTTCGGCATCCCGCAACGTCAGAACCAGTGCGAAGGCAGGCAGCCGAATCTCTGGAACAGTCTGCAACGCTGAAAAATCCTGCCGCGCCGCCACCAGCAGCAGCTGCGGCCCGAATGCTCCCAGCACCTCATCACCAAAATCACGACCGCCAAAGACGGTCCCCAGATTGCTTTCCGCCTCGGCCATCCGATCGTTCATATCCTCGCTAAACAGGTCACCCGCCCGCTGCCACATTTCAGACACGTTGCGATACATGCCAAAACTGCCCAGCAGCCCCGCTACCTGAGGCACTGCCGGAGCCTGCCCGGCTGCCTCCGGACCAAAGTACCACTGGCGTGCTTCGGGCATCCACTCGGCACTGAATGGCGTCGTCAGCGTCAGCCGCAGCTCACTGTCCGCCACCTGCAGTTCAGCCTGCATCCAGTCCGTCCTGTTCAGCACCGTCTGCAGACCACCGAACAAAAGTTCCACCAGCGGGTTCTCAGCCTGGTTGTGAAACACACCCTGATGGCCGGATTTGTCGCGAATGGCCTGCATGCCGGCCCACAACCACGCTGCCGCCTGCGGTCGTCGTGCCCCTGCAGCCTGCTGCCATGCTGGCAATGCCGACAAGGACTGTTCATCCGCTGTCCTGAGATCCAGCAGTCGATCCAGCAGTCGCCGTCCAGTCTCGTTTTTGTTCACCACCAGCAGCCATTCACCAACCACCGCCGCCCCGCCCTGCGGCAGCCGGTACACCGGAATATCGCGGTAAGTGTCCAGCTTGCCACTTCCGCCGGGCGTCAGCCGAGTCAGTTCCAGCAGTTTCAGACGCACATCCTGCATTAGCTGTTCGTCGCGTCCGCGAATCAGCAGGGCAACCGACTGGTCAGAGCTATCGACGGCGATCCAAATTCCGTTTGCCGAAATCGCCTGCAACGCCTCAAGCCACGGCATGCCCATCTGCAGCTGAAATAAATTGCGGCCTGTCAGCACCGGCTGCATCTGCGGACTGGTCAGCGCCTGACGGATGCCTGGGACTTCCTGCAGCCGCTGGACCAGCGGGTGCTGCACCAGTAACTTCAGTAAAGCCGGCGGGTCCGTCACGCTGACGCAAGCAGCCGTTGACTGTGTCAGCACATCCGGGCCTGTGAGCTGCTGCGCACTGGCCGGCGACAGGCCGATCATGACACCCCAAAACACGGTCAGCAGACAGGTAATGACTGGCCGGGAAATTGCCACCGAGGCACGGAATGTGTACATATGAGAGGGCCTGCACAAGCAAAAAGCATCAAATTCGCAGCGCAGATAATTTGCTGCCGCAACTGTATTACAGGGGAAATTACATGAGTTTCCGGGGCGTTGAGCAGACTTTCATCGCTCGATGATCGATTCTTACGGTTTCTTTGTGAACCATCAAATCTGTTCTGCCGGAATCAGGCCAATTTCTGAGCAACTGTCCGGCCAGTATCGTCGGCAGCATCGGTCAGGGCAGCATCGCCTCGAATCGGTCTGCGGGCGAACCGTTTCTGCCGTGCCACAATACGACGCCTGACAATCTGCCAGAGATCATCGTACCAGAGGTCAAGTTGCTGTGAGCGGATTAACTGGCGGGCTTCCCCGGCTGACATGCGCCGGCGAGCCATTTCCGTGGCGACCACCATCACGGCAATTACCGCAGTGATCAGCAAAGCAGCCGACTGCATTCCCGGTTCGGCCTGAACCACCTCCCGAAACTGCGTCGTCAAACCGCGGCCCCGCGGCAGCAGAGCCACAGTGACACAACCTGCAGCGACCGCGAACAGCAGCAGGAGCACTCCGCGGATGGCTGCTGTCTGCCACTGCAGCAGCCGTTCGGAATTTGCCGACCAGAATTCTGCCTGCAGCAGATCCTGCAGCCGGGCTGGCTCACCGTCGCTGCTGTCCATACTCAACTCGGCCACTCCGCCGTCCTGCTTGGTCGTAACCCGGTCCAGACTGCCGCCGCTGAGTGTCCGCAGACCGGCTCCCAGCGACCGGCCCCCAGCTTCCTGCAGCAGCGGTCGCTGCCGCCAGAGAAACATCAGAAACACGAGGCAGGCGAGGCAGAATGCCAGCGAATTTTCGGCAGCCAGACGGCCTCGCACCTGCGGTTCCGTCAACAGCAGATGCAGCAGCAGGCACAGCAGCACCAGCAGACCGCCAACATGCCTCAGAGTCAACAGGACGAGGGCTGCAATCAGCAGACGAATGGAAGCGTGCAGTTGCGGCACCAGACTGAAAATCAACAGCGCTGTCGTACTCATCGCCAGCAGCTGCACCAGCAGCCCCCGCAGTAATTCCAAATTGGCAGAAAGACGCAGCGGAGCCAGCTGTACCGGCGGGTTCAGCGGGCCACTGCGATCGAAGGCATTGAAGCCAGGGGCCGGGGTTTGATCTGCCTGGTCAGTGAGCCTTGTGCTCATCGTGAAGCTCCCGCACCTGTGCGACCGGTTCGGGCCAGATCCATCTCAGACAGGACTGCCTGCATGGCCGAAGATTCACCGGCAAATGCGGTGGCGACGCCCAGCCGCCGCAGCTCGCGATGCAGTCCGCCGGCCAGTCCGCGAGTTCTGGTCTGTTCGGCAGCCAGCAGCAGATCCTCAGCACTGGTGCCACTCAGTTCCAGAGTATTTCCGGCGGGGCGACGAAATGCGGGAGTCGGACAGACACAGACCACGCGATGATGGCGCGCTCGAGCCAGTCGCAGTGCCGGAATCAGATGCGAAATTCCGTGACTGCTTTCCAGCAGATCTGCGAGAATCACCAGGACTTCGTTGTCCTTCGCCCGAGCGACAGCGGTCAGGACTGCCTGGGACAGAGCTTCCATGCGGCCCACCCCGTCATGAAAGCCACGACCACGCACGGCCACCATCGGGGCCAGCCAGGCCATTCCGCACTGGCTAAGAAAGTGCTGACTAAAAGTGGCCAGCAACGCGTCATCCAGCAGCAGCTGCATCTGTCGTTCGGTCGTCATGCCGTACAACTGGGCAATCGCTGAGGCCAGCTGTCCACGCTGCTGATGTCGCCGCCGTCGCCACGGCAGCAGCGGAAACAGACTCCACGGCAGATAGTTCACCTGCGGATTGAGCAGTTGCGGAAACTGCTGGCCCATGACTGCCAGAGCGGCCTGCTCCAGTTGCGGTGTCAGACGAGTTGGCAGCGGCGCAGGATTGACAGCGAAATCAGCCATCGTTTGCAGCAGCTGCTGAAAGCCACGATCACCAGTCTGCTGGCCCAGCACTCGCGGTCCCCGCTCATCAAAACACACCAGCCCCACGGCATCCCCGGCAGAGATCGCGTTGCGAGCCACCGAGGCTGCCACGAAGCTGACCTGATCAATCAGTCGACTGCCAAAGCCACCCACCCGCATGCTGATGCCGCCATCCAGAAACAGCTGCAATCGAATGGGTACTTCGGATTCATACTGACGCGTCATCAGGCGGTCGCGACGAGCCGAAACTTTCCAGGCGATCGATTTGGGCGGATCGCCGATGACGTAATCCCGCAGCTCCAGCAGTTCTGATCCCATGCCGGCTCGCTGCAGCCGATGGATCCCATGACGCGGAATGGTGTTGATTCGCTTGATCAGTGGTCGGTGCTCGCCGGTCTCCAGCCACGTCGGCAGAACTCGAAAAATCTGGCGGCAGACGACAAAAGTCCGGGCCCGGAAGAAACCATGTCGGTCCAGCACAGAGATGTGAAATCCGGGCAGTCGCAGCTGTCCTGCCCCGCGCAGTCGGCCAGTCCAGTGAAACATGGCCGAACGAAAACCGGTACCACAGTACGATTGATGCTCGGACTGGGCCACGTCCACATTTTCCGGCAGGATGTCTTCAATCTGCAGCGGTCCGTGACACCATGCTCCGCCGGTGCTGATGAGTACTTCGGCACGCAGCAGTCGACCGGCCTGCAGTGTCCCCTCGGCAGACTCCCGCTCGTTGACGATCCGCCGAAATGTCAGCCTCGGAATCTGGTACCGCAAACGCCACTGAAACCAGCCCCACTCGAGCATCAGCCAGCACAGCGTGGCCAGAGACAAAGCGGCAGCAGAAGCCTGTCCCCTGATCAGTCCGGCAACCAGACCACTGACAGCAACCAGCAGCACCGCTCGACCCAGCGAGGTCATCGCAGTCGATCCTGCACAACGGGCACGCTGCGAATCACCTGCTGGATGACGGTGTCAATGCTTCGACCGTCCAGCTCTGCCTCCGGGCGCAGGATCAGTCGATGGCTAAGTACCGGAAGGCAGACTTCCTGCACGTCGGCATGGGTCATAAAGCCGCGTCCCTGCAGCAGAGCCTGGGCGCGAGCGGCTTTCAGCAGGCTGATGGCAGCTCGCGGACTGGCACCCAGCGCCAGATCCGCATGTCGCCGGCTTTGCCGCACCAGATCCACCACGTACTCCTGCAGTTCACGAGTGGCGTAGACGGAATCGAGAGCCGCCCGGATCGCCAGAATTTCGGCCGCGGTGGTTATCGGTGCAGGTCGCACGGCCGGGCGGCTGTGCAGTTCCAGCATCGCCACTTCCTGTTCGCGTTCCGGATACCCCACATTGACGCGAAACAGAAATCGGTCCAGCTGCGCTTCGGGCAGGCGATACACGCCTTCCTGCTCGATCGGGTTCTGAGTGGCGAGGACCATAAACGGGTCGGGCAGCGGCAGCGTTTTGCCTTCGATTGTGGTCTGCCGTTCCTGCATGGCTTCCAGCAGGGCAGACTGAGTCCTTGCGGGGGCGCGATTCAGTTCGTCTGCCAGCAACAGCTGGCAGAATACTGGGCCTTGACGCAGGACGAATTCGCTGGTGTTGCGATCCAGCACCTGAGTTCCGGTGACGTCTGATGGCAGCAGGTCGGGAGTAAACTGGATGCGTTCGAAATGCAGGCCGAGGACGCTGGAGAAGGTGCGGCAGAGCGTTGTTTTGGCCGTCCCCGGGACGCCTTCCAGCAGCACGTGACCGCCGGCCAGCAGGGCCATCAGCAGTTGATCTGTGACGGCCTCAAGCCCCACGACCACCTGCGTTACAGCCTGCTGAGTCTGCTCGCGAAGAAAACGAACCTGATTGGCTGTATCGACGGAAAAACTGGCACTCACAAAAATGCTTTTCTGTTGTCTGCGGACAATGTTGGCTGCATGCAGTATTCAGCGACCTGCGTCAGGATAGCAGGAAACACAGCAAGATCGAGCGATTGCTGTGATGTGGAATTCAAACCTGTGCATTTTCGGCGTGTCGAGCGTTTTAAGCGGCGTGCCCGCCTGGAGGTCACAGACCGGCCGCGACCGGCAACTGCAATCCTGTCCCCGTCCGGCTGAAACAGGTCGATTGTAACTGCCAGTCCGGTTCACGGCGGGAAGTGCCTGGATTCCTCGCTGCCGGACCGTTAGGATCCGCAGGTCACCGGCGTTTCCGTGTCCGGCGAATTTGCGTCTTCCAGATGTGATGGCCCATGATTGATCGCAACACAGCATTTTCTGAGTCGGCAGCTGACGAGTGTGCCGCCGAACTGTCGCAGCTGCTGCAGTCCGCCGATGATCCGTCTGAGGGCGTGCAGCCGCTGGACTGGATCGTGCTGGCTCGTTACGGCCTGGTCCCGCAGGTGGCCCGATTTGGGGGAACAGGTCCGGTACCGGCAAGGGATGCAGAGATTGTGGTGACTACTGAACGCGGGACGGAGCTGGCTGTGGTGCTGCAGCCGCTCAAGGTGCGCGGTCCGCTGACGGAGGCTGCTGAGCAGCTGACCGGTCGAATGCTGCGGCTGCTGTCAGCAGAAGATCGCGCGGCCGTGCAGCAGCGACGCAGTGCTGACGAGCAGGCTTTTGCCTCATGGCTGCAGCGGGCCGAGACCTGGAAGCTGCAGCTGCAGATTGTTGATCTTGAACATACGATGGACGATCGGCTGATCCTTTACGTACTGAATGATCGCGGCCCCGAAACAACTCGCCTGGCACTGCTGGCAGCGGCGGCGGGATGCGGCGTAGTTCACGTGCAGCCGGTTTCAGCCGAAGGACTTGTCCCTGAAAAATCCGGCGGTGGCTGCGGCGACTGCGGCTGTTCTACACACTGACTCGCAGGAGATCTGTTTTCATGTTTGCATGCCGCAGCCAATTGCAGCAACGCTCATTTCTGTCTCTGACCGCGGCCCTGTTTCTCCTGTTTCTGCTGTCGGGAAACGGGTGTCGTGAGTCATCAGCACCCGCTGATCAAGCCACTAACTATCGGAAGCAACCGGCGATTGCGCTACACAATTACCACAATAATGTTGCGACAGCGCAGGCGGCTGCCGGTGACAGGCCCAGAATTGCTCTGGTGATGAAGTCACTGGCGAATGAGTTCTTTGCCACAATGGCTGAAGGCGCCAAGACTCACGCAGGCCAGCACGCTGCCGACTACCAGCTGATTGTGAATGGCATCCAGGACGAAACCGATCTGGCCGGTCAGGTCAGCCTGGTGGAACAGATGGTGGCGCAGCAGGTGTCGGCCATCGTGATCGCTCCGGCTGATTCCAAAGCACTGGTGTCCGTGCTGCGAAAGGCCAGTCAGGCGGGGATCGTGGTGGTGAATATTGACAATCGGCTGGATGCGGATGTGCAGCGTGAACAGCAGGTGCAGATTCCTTTTGTGGGTCCGGATAATCGCGCGGGGGCAAAGAATGTGGGCCTGGAACTGGCAAAGGTTCTGCAGGCTGGTGACGAGATCGCTATCCTGGAAGGCCTTGAAACGTCGTTCAATGGTCAGCAGCGGAAGCTCGGGTTTACTGAAGCGGCGACCGCAGCAGGACTGAAAGTGGTGGCATCGCAGTCAGCTCAGTGGGAAATGGAGATTGCCAACCAGACTACTGCCGCGCTGCTGACTGCTCACCCCGGCCTGCGTGCTATCATGGCCTGTAATGACAGCATGGCCCTGGGGGCTTTGGCGGCGGTTCGAGTGGCCGGGAGAAACGAAGTAAAAATTGCGGGTTTCGACAACATCGGAGCAGTTCGGCAGGCAGTGCTGGACGGTCAGATTGCCGTAACCGCAGATCAGCATGGGGATCAGTTGGCTGTCTATGGCATAGAAACCGCTCTGGAGTTGCTGCGGGGTGAACGGCAGGCAGCCGACGTTAAGGATTGCGAGACGGCTGTGGATCTGATCACCAGGGAAACTCTGTCCCGCTGACCGTCACCCGGGCCGACAGCCTTGCAGCCGGCCCGCGGAGCCTGTTAGGCTTCAGGTACTGGTCAGTGGTCAGACAGGAGCTGCGACCGTGGGGAAGCGGAGATGAAGATAACAACTAATAAGTAATGTGCCCTTCGCTAACGCTGCGGGCCTCGGATGTGCCGGGGTTCCGGTGATACTAAGTGGTCCAATGAATTGGTGCTGGTCAGGGGTTTGTCAGGGCAGTGGCCCCTCCCCCCCCCTCCATGGGGGGCGAGGGCAGGATTAGTGGACAGTGGTGTGGTGGACAGTTGTTGGTTTGGGGTGGGCAGGAGGCCGGGTTTCGATGACAGTGCAGCGAGGACGCAGAATTCAGGCGCGGCGGACGGCTGCGATGCTGACGTGGGCAGCCTTGGCCGTGCTGGCCGTGCTGCTCCGGTATGCTCGAGTGAACGGTCTGATTCGCGGGGAGGTGTGGGAACCGGCGGCTTTGCTGCTGACGGGCTTCCTGACTCTGCTGTCACTGTTCAGCTGGCTGCTGTTTGCTCCGCGCAGAAACTCGGCGGATGACAGTGCAGCCCTGTTTTTTGGTGGCCTGCTGACTCTAATTCCGCCGGCGTTCATCGCCTGGAACCTGATGCCCGCGGCATCTCCGCTTAAGTCGTGGCTGACGCTGGGAGTGCTGGTATTTGGGGTACTGGCGATTCTTAGTCCGATTCCTGACGAGTTGTTCCGCGTACCGCGTGATCGTCGCAGTTACCTGAGCCTGGTGACGGATGCGACCCTCGCGACGATGGATGTTTCACCTGAGCAGACTCCGTTTGAGAAGCTGGCGATTCGCACGGTCTTTCGTCTGACGGGTGGATCTGACGGCAGCAGTTCTGCGGGGCCGGTGTCCCGCGGTGATGGTGGTCGTTCGATTCCGGCTGAGGAAGCTCGGGATCCCTGGGCCGATCCGTTTCGCGGCACCGGCCGTACTCTCAGTCGGGTTCGTTCGGCGATCAGTGCGGCCGGGACGGCCGTCAGTGCTGCTGCCTCGGCGGCGTTGCGGAACCCTGCTGCGGCCGCTGTGAATCCGCCGCCGCCGGTGCCTCAGCCGGTGCCGGTGTCTGAATCGGTGGCGGCTCGTTTTCCGCTGCCGCCGGCTGCCTCCGTACCGGTTCAGTTGCCTGTATCTGCAGTGACTGCCATTCCTGCGGTGGCTCCCATTCCGGCCCCTGCGTCTGTTCCGGCAACTGCCCCCAGTCTGCAGGATCTGGAACGCCGGCTGCGTGAGGAGTTTGGTGAGGACGAGGACGAACGCGGTGACATGTCCGATACTGCTGGGGGGGTGTCAGCGGCGGCTCTGTCGGCCGTGCAGCATTCCAGTGACACGGTACAGATGATGCGAATGCAGGACGAGCGTGGCGGAGAGAATGTTGAAGGCACGGCATTGGTGAGGTTTCAGGTGGGGCAGAAACGCGTGCATGTCCACATCCCGTTCTCGCCTCCGCTGCCCGGTATTCCGGATGTGGAGTGTGAGCCGACGGGTACCGATGCAGTTCGAGTGAAAGTGGCGATGCGTCAGGCGTACGGTGTGCGTCTGGAAGTGCGGCGTGCTGAGGCATCTCAGCCGCTGCAAACCGAGATTTCCTTTGCGGCAGCCGCCGCACCGGCGGGATAGACAGAGCAGGCGGAATAGACAGTGCAGGCATGAATCAAGGATTTAAGCGCGAGCTGGAAGCGGGACTGCAGGCGGTGAGACAGGCTGCGCTGCTGTGTCGGCAGGTGCAGTCGGGTATTACGACGGAGTCGCTGGCGAAGCAGGATAACAGCCCGGTGACAGTGGCAGATTACGGCAGTCAGGCATTGATCTGTCGCCGGCTGCGAGCCGATTTTCCGGCTGATCCGGTGATTGGTGAGGAGGGTGCCGCGGAACTGCGAGCTGCGGCCGGTGCCGATTTTCTGCAGCAGGTGCTGCAGCTGTGTGCTGAGCACGGAGCGGCAGGGACGGCGGATGAGGTTTGTGGCTGGATTGATCATGGTGGTGCATCGCAGTATTCGTCGCGATTCTGGACTTTGGATCCGATTGACGGCACCAAGGGATTTCTGCGGCGTGAGCAGTACGCCATTTCGCTGGCCTTGATTGTGAACGGTCAGATTGAGCTGGGTATTCTGGGATGTCCGAACATGGAGTGTCCGGGCAGCGGGCCGGGAGTTTTGGCGTGGGCGGTGCGAGGTTACGGGGCATGGCAGCAGCCGCTGCTTCAGTCAGAGCTGCCGGCGACCGCCATTCGCACCAGCGGCACTACAGAGCCATCGGATCTGGTGATTTGTGAGTCGGTGGAGTCGGGGCACAGTGCGCACGACTGGTCCGGGCTGATTGCCGCGGATCTGACTGTTGGGAGGCCGACGTTGCGGATGGACAGCCAGTGCAAGTACCTCGCTGTAGCTCGCGGTGAGGCGGACCTGTATCTGCGGTTGCCGACAAAAAAAGGTTATCGGGAAAAGATCTGGGATCACGCCGGGGGCGTGCTGCTGGTGCTGGAGGCAGGGGGGCAGGTGACAGATATTTCTGGTGGTCTGCTGGATTTTCGCCAGGGATCGACTCTGGCACTGAACGAGGGTGTTGCGGCGACGAACGGTCGGGTGCATCCTGTGGTCCTGCGAGCGATCGAGCGGAACCACCTTCCCGGCTGAAAAGCCTGCTTTTTCTGCGGAAATCGGCAGCGAAAAGGCCGTATTTTTCTTGATTTGCCGTGTTTTTTGCATTTCGGAAGTTTTTCGGGAACTTGAGGCAGCGATTTTGCGTCGTGTCTGCGAGGTGTCCTTGCGCGCTGTGGTTTCTGCCACTGTGTGCTGTTTACCAAACCTGCTCTTTTGCCGCGATTTTCTCATGTTCTGCCCGCCACAAGCGAACCCGCCATGTCATCAGCTTCCTCAAATTCTCAGCTTGACCAGTTACACCAGCTGCTGTCTGCTCAGCATGACGGACAGTTGACCGCTGCTGAACAACTGCAGTTGCAGCAGTTGTCAGCTCAGTTCCCGCTGCAGGCTCGCCAGTTTCAGGCGGACCTGGCGCAGGTTTCTGTGGGCTTGCGTGGTCTGCCGTGGCAGGCCCTGGCTGGTCCGATCTTTTCCGCTGAAACGTCGGCTCAGGTCCCGTGGCTGGTGCGGCCATCTGACAGCAGCGGCAGACGCTGGGCAAGGTTCACCGCAGTGGTCAGTACACTGGCTGTTCTGGGTCTGCTGGTGATGTTTACCAGGCAGGCGCCGGACAGTACCTCAGCCGTCTCCCGAAGCTTCACTGCTATTCAGACAGATTCTGCTGTGGCATCGAATCGGGCTGCGGAAGATGAAAGCCTGCTGGTCCATGATTCCGCACCCGCAGTATCAGAAACTTTCAAGGCTATGGCTGCATCCCCGGCTGAACCAGTGATGGCTGCTGCTGCTGACCCTGCTGCTGCTGAATCAGTAGCACAGGCTAATGAAGGTGCCGCTGTCAGTCACTCGCAGGTGCAGCTGCTGGCTGATGCTGCGGAGTGGAAGGTTGTGGTGGTGAAAGTTGGTGCGGTTGATCGCAGTGATGTGAAGGACCGGGTTGGCAAGGTTTTGCAGCAGCATGGCCTGATGCTGGCGGATGCGGCACCTGTTGATATGCCGGAGTGGCTGGCGGTGGTTCTTTCCACGGATGCTCTGGTGCAGCAAAGTCTGTTGCAGGCGGTGTCGGTGGCTGTGGATGGTCACGTGTCCGAGTGGAATCCGGCTCGTATTCGCAGTGCGGCTCGCGAAGAGATTGTGGCGGCGGTGCGACGATCGCTCCAGTTTCCGACCCAGGCCGAACTGGCCCGCGGTGAAATCTACGTGGCTGTTCGTGGCGTGCCGGCTTTTCTGGCGGCGGGTGGAATTTCGGGCAGCTCGGCCGAACAGCAGGCAAGGCTGGGCAATCGTGTCGATTTCTACAATGGGCTGAACGGAGCAACCGGTACGGCTGGAGAAGCGAAGGGGCCGCAGGCTGCTGCAAAGCCTCTGGCACGCAGTGCTGCAAAAGTTGCTGATCAGCAGCAGCTTGCTGAGAGTGCGGCACCAGTCAGCGGCGGCAATGTGACGCTGCTTGTATTTGAGTTTCCGGATTCAGATGCCCCGCAGGAGAATTCGGACGGTGCTGATGCTGCGGATAAAGATCCGAACGTGCAGTAAGACGGCATGGTTGTGGTGCAGCACGTTGTGTTTTGACGGGTTGAGCCGTCTTTCGGCCCAATCCTTTTTGCCAGGTGTCTGAAAAGCAGCGCCTGTGTTTGGTTCGTGCTCGCTGTTCAGGCGTCTGCTTCCGGAAGGCCCAGGAATTTTCGTAATTCCGCAACCAGCTTCTGCTCAGATTCACGAATCAGGCATTCCCACACCACCAGCACATCCCAGCCGGCGTCGCGGAGTGCCTGTTGCTGAGCCATATCGCGAATTTTGGTCTTCTGCCGTTTCTCGCGCCAGAACTCGACATTGGTTGCCGGCTGGACTGTTCCAAAACGACAGTCATGGCAGTGCCAGAAACAGCCATTGACAAAGATCACTTTGCGCCGACCGGGCATGACGATGTCTGGGGTGCCGGGCAGAGATTTGACTCGCAGTCGAAATCTGGCACCGAGGCGATGTACCAGTGACCGAACGATGAGTTCCGGCCGCGTATTGCCCGAGCGAATGCGGGACATATTTCGCGAGCGCTGCTCTTTTGAATGCACATCCGTCATGCCAGACTCCTTGCACAGGATCCTACTTGCTGCTGAGCGGCGATGACACCGGTGCAGGCGGTGAATTTGAGGAGTTTTGGGTCCGCGAGCGACTGATTTTCGTATCTGGCACTGGCAAAGACCTCGCTGCACCGTGTGTTTATCGCCCGGTTCGCCGATCCTGCTGCGGAATGAGACCAGGCCTGCTGCCGTGCTGTGTGTCATGTTCGCACGCTTGTGTGCGGTGTGACCGCTGCGGTTGGTGCATCCTGGCGGGCTGGTGCGAATTCGCTCACATTTTCGCGGAACCGTTGTTTGGCATCTGATTTGCGTTCCTGCCAGATGTGATCTGATGAGTGTCAGTGTAAGTTTTGCAGGGGTGGTGAAAGACATGACGGTGCTGGTCCGTGAGGTGGTGAATTCAGGCGAGAGGGTTGACAGAGGGGTTTCGCGAACGCTGGTCAACTTTGTGCTGGACCTTGCGCTTATGCTGCTGTTCACGACCTTGTCCATCGTTGCGGTGATTGTGCAGTTCGTGTTTCCGCCGGGAGTCTCAGCAAAGGGCTGGCATCTGTGGGGACTGAATTACGGTCAGTGGTGTGGGCTGCAGTTTGGGCTGCTGAGTACGCTGGGATTTGGCATTGTTGTGCATGTGATGCTGCACTGGACCTGAGTATGTTCTGCGCTGCCGCGACAGATTCTGGGGCAGAAAGGTGTTCCCGACTACGGACTACGGCCAGTCTGCGGGGTCGCGCTGTTGATTGGTCTGTTGCTGTCGGGAGCGATTTTGAGGGGTATTTCGATGCTCGGTATTCAGATGCCTCCTCAGACTGAGTCTGTCTGACAAGTCTGTATCGCTTATGTTTTAGTGCCTGACCATGGTTTTTCAGCCGAGGTAGCAGCGAGATGATTTGCCTGAATCGAATTCTGGTGCCGACGGATTTCAGTGAGTTCAGTCATCCGGCGATGACGTTATGCGTGTGACACGGGCGAGCGATTTGGGGCGCAGATGCACGTGCTGCATGTGGTGCCGGCCCCGGCCATGATGCTGCCTGAAGCGGCCATATTTTCAGTGGAATCCATGCAGGCGCAGTCCGACAAACTGGTCGCTGATGCTAAGAAACTGCTGCAGCAGATTCCTGAGGGCGGTCAGGGCGGTAAGTCAGTGATGCACGAAGTGCGTGTGGAAGTTGCCTTCATGGAAATTATCGATTACGCAAAGAGTCAGGACATTGATTTGATCGTGATCGACACCCATGGGCGTTCCGGACTATCGCATATTCTAATGGGCATTGTCGCGGAACGGGTGGTTTGTGCGGCACCCTGCCCTGTCCTGTCGGTCAAGCCGTCAGGGCATCAGTTTGTGATGCCCTGACGGCTGCTGGCTTTTCCTGCTGTCCGCACTGCTTTAGGATAATAGCAGTCGCGTGACTGGCATGCGACAGTTGTTGTGTCGGATTTGCGTCGAAGGCTGCGAATGGTGAGTACTAGGCAATTCCTGTTTCGTGGTCTGTTTGCTGCTGCATGGGGCTGGCTGCTGCTGTGTTGTTCGCTGTCGGTCAGTGGCACTCAGATTTCCGCTGCAGATCTTAGACGCAGCCTGTTGTTGATCACGGCCGATGACATGAATGCCGATTCATCAGGGTGGATGGGGAATACACTGCAGGCGACTCCGGCACTGGATGCCTTTGCCGCCACGTCGCATCGATTTCGAAATCATCATGTCACGGTACCGATTTGTCAGCCAGGCCGGCAGGCTCTGATGACGGGGCTTGTTCCGCATCGCAATGGTGGTCTGGGTTTCAATCCGATCAACTCGGGAACCGTGACACTGCCGGCTTTGCTGCAGCAGCGTGGCTGGTTTACGGCCGTGATTGACAAGCATCCGCACATGAAACCGGATGCCGAGTTTCCATGGGACGTGAAGCTGAGCGGCAGCGGCAAGAATCCCGAGCTGATGCGGCAGCACATGGACCAGCTGCTGCAGCAGGCAACGGCTGCCGGCAAGCCATTCTTTATCAATGCCAATATCACGGATCCGCATCGACCGTTTCCCGGCAGTACTCAGGCGAAGGCAAAACAGGGTTCAAAACGGCAGCAGAACGAAAAGCAGCAGCAGCGGGCGGAGCGACAGCAGCTGGCTGGGCAATTCGTGGGTCGCACGTTTGAACCTCAGGAAGTACGGGTCCCGGAATTTCTGGAAGAACTGCCGGCTGTGCGTCGTGAAGTGGCGATGTACTACACCGCAATGGCTCGGCTGGATCAGACGTTTGCCGGCATTCTTGAGTCTCTGCAGGCCAGTGGCCGGGCCGACAGCACGATCGTGGTGTTTCTCTCTGATCACGGCATGTCATTCCCGTTTTCGAAGGCCAGTGTGTATCGGAACGGGACGTGGTCACCAGTGCTGCTGCAGTATCCGGGAATGCCTGCGGCTGCGGTGCATGACGAATTTGTCAGCAGTGTGGATTTGTTGCCGACGCTGCTGGATCTGCTGGGTGTTGCGTATCCGGAGGTGCTGGACGGTCGGACATGGCTGCCGCTGCTGAACGGCCAGACTCAGGAACAGCGGGATGCAGTTGTGACGCACGTGAATTCCGTGAGCAGCGGGAAGAATTTTCCCCAGCGCTGCATTCGCACGGAATCTGCGGCACTGATGTTTCACGCATGGTCTGACGGTACGACAAAGTTTCAGGTGGAGGCGATGAGTGGTCTGACCTGGAATGCTCTGGCTGCCGCTGCCGATTCCAGCCCGCAGATTGCGGCGCGAGTCCGCCAGTTTCAGACGGGTGAGCCGCTGATGTTTTTTGATCTGACAGCGGATCCTGCCGAACGCCGCAATCTGATTGCCGAGCCGGCGGCGGCACCGCGAATTCAGCAGCTCGGTGAACGTCTGCTGCAGCACATGGAGCAGACTCGTGATCCCCAGACCGATGCCTTTCGCGTGGCCTTTGCTCGCTGGCGACGGGACCGCTGAGCGCGGCTGGGATTGTGGCTGCTGCGACCGATTCGTCGGTCTTTTTCGCCGTGCGTGGCCGTTTCGTTTGCTGAAACTGAGTTGCCCGGTGAAGATGCCGACAGGGCTCGAATTCGGGGGCCACCTCTGTTGTCACTGAAGGAACGTGTCATGCGCAGCTTGCTCGCAATGTTCTGCTTTCTGACTCTGTCATCGCCGGCCAGTTCGGCGGACTGGCCGCAGTTGCTGGGGAACGGGCTGCGAGCGGGGACGGCACCCGATTTTGAGTTGCCGGCAAATCCTGGGCTGGCCTGTGCCATCGCCGGTTCCGACGGGTTCTATGCAGCGCCTGTGATTGCCGACGGGACGATCTATGCAGTGGACGGATCCGGGCAGGTACTGGCGGCCGATCTGCAGACGGGAACCGTGCTCTGGCGGTTTCAGACGGGTGGCGGTTCCGGTAACTGCAACAACGCCGCGGCCCCGGCCGTGATTGGAAGTCGCCTGCATGTAGGAACGACAGGCGGGCTTTACTATGTCCTTGACAGAATGACCGGGACCGTGATCCGTCAGTTGGATCTGCGGGAACCCGTGTTTTCGGCTCCTGCTGCGGGAAACGACCGCGTCTACGTGGCCACTTTGGGGGCGAGAGTTTTGGCTTTGACGGCCGACGGCGAACAGGTCTGGGAATGGGATTTTGTTCGCAGTGTGGTGGGGTTTGAGGGAAATCGGTGGAGCGGTGAGGACTGGCTCAGGGCTCGGGGGGATCGAGTGACCTGGAAGGATCATTTTGTTTGTTCGCGTGACATCTGTCTGGTGGGACGCACGGTTGTGATCCCGGCGGGTGGTCGTACTGTCTTTCTTCAGGATCGCGGTGCTGAAGCGGCGTTGCTGACGGCGGCTGCCGTTCCCGAGTATGCAGGCAGCGAGTATCCGGCGACGTTTGGTCAGTCGGCTGACGCCGAGGGCAACGTTTACGTACAATGGCATCGTCGCGACAATGCCGGGCGACTGGAAGTCTTCCGGCTGTCGGAAGGCACAGTCACCAGCAGTTTCATCGATTCAACTCAGACCGCCATCGATCTGCCTGGTTTGCTGAGTTTTGCACCCGTGGCCGTGCGTGACGGAAACATTTATCGCACAAAGCCGGAAGCTGGTCAGGGGCTGTGTCGGCATCGTGCAGATTCGGCTGAAGTAACAGTTCTGTGTGAAGCACCGGCCATCAGTCCTCCGGTGCTGACTCAGCAGCATGCTGTGTATGGAGGTCTGGATGGTCGCCTGTATCTGGTGCCGCTGGACGGTGGTGCGGTCAGCAGTTTTGCCACGGCCTTTGACAGCCCGATCTCAGCACCAGTGGCGATCGCTGACGGGCGAATTGTGGTGGCCTGTGAAGATGGCTATTTGTATGTGCTGGCGGCGGATGGCCGTTCTCCGCTGCCGCAGCGTGATCTGCAGATCTGGCGGATTCGCAGTCCTCTGCAGGGGCCTTTGGCCGCTGCGGAATTTGACTGGTACACGAACTACGGTGATTTTGGCTGTACGAACGCCAATCAGCAGGGCCTGAAACCACCGTTGCGGATGCGCTGGGCGCGGCGACTGGAAGGAACCGTGAAGCATCTGCCGGTTTGCGGTGGCGGTCGATTGTATACTCACACGGCAGAAGGTCAGGTGATTGCTGTCGAGCAGGATACCGGGCGCATGCTGTGGCGGCGTTACTGGCCCGATGTGTATCTGTCCTTCACTTCGCCTCTGTACATACGCGAGCGTCTGTTAATTCCTCAGGCTGGCATTCGTCGTTCGCTGGTGCGGTGTCTGGATGCTGCGACAGGACGAATGCAGTGGGAAGCACCGTTTACCGGATCACCCAGCTGGAGCCGTCAGTTTCCGCCGGTCGTTTCGGGGAATCTTGCCATCTATGCTTCGGGTTCCGGACGTTATTCACACCAGGGGACAGAGAAGCCCTGGATTTTTCGCGGCGAGCCGGTGCAGTCGCCGGATGGTGCTGAGGTGATGAGTTTTATTTATTCGAACGACAACCCGTACTACCCGAAGGATCATCAGCCGACAATCTGGGCGTGGGATCTGGATACGGGCAAGCTGGTCTGGCAGCGAGATTTTTCAGAGTACGGGCGAGGCGGCAATGACTGTGGTCTGTGTCTGCTGGATGGCAAGCTGTTTTACTCTGTCTTTTTCGGGTATTCGGCCAGTCAGCGGGCGCGTCGCGGGCTGCCGGAAAAGAACAACGGGCTGACGGCCTGTCTGGATCCGCAGACCGGTCAGGTGCAGTGGCAGACGACTGACTACTACGTTACGTCCAAGTGCACGCTGACGGGCCGTGACGGCAGACTGTACATCGGCGGTTTCAATCGTGCTTCCGAGGAGACTCAGGATCGCTTTGTGTGGTGTCTGAATGCCGCGGACGGTTCGCTGGTCTGGAAGTCGGATGCCGTGACGTCCGCACTGAACGTGGTAACTGTCGGGCCCACGTTTATTTTTTCCAATGCACTGCGCGGTCGCGGGAACGTGTTTGATCGTGAGTCGGGAAAGGTGGTGGGCGGTGTTGGGCACAACTATGCCTGCTGTCGATTTACGATGTCTGAGCCCTACATCCTGGGGGCCAATATGGACATGATTGATCTGTCGCAGGATAGCCGACTGGTATCGACCGGACCGGCGATTGACAGTCGTGAATGTCTGGGTGCGGTGGTTTCAAACGGTCGGATTTTTTACATGTCGCAGGCCAGTGGTTTCGTGGTATCGCAGACATACGGTGACGAAGCGACCAGAGTGGGGCCAGTCTGGGAACGGTGACCGCCGATGAGGTTTTGAAAATCGGCAGAATTGTGGCGGACTGTGGTGGCTGCATGGTCTTAACGTTAAAGAGAACTCAAGTCGGCACGATGCCGCCTGTATCGAGTTCGGAGAGACAACGAAAGGACAGGTCGGCAGTCGCCTGAGGGGGGTGGCTGGTGGCACTGTTTTTTTGTTGTTGCGTTGCCACCTGGGCAGCGAAGGTGTTGCTGACGTTCGGTACAAATTAGATCTCGGGCTGGAAAGCCCGAGCTGCGGTTGTGTGCCTGAGGTTGGGAAAGTCAGCGGGGACGGCAGTGTGAAAGTGCCGTGCGACGGCTCAGGCTGCCCCTCATGCTTTGTGTCGGGAATGCCCGTGCTGCAATAACGGATGTTTGCCGCCGCCTTCAAGTCACAGGCCGGGCCTTGCGCCGTCGCCGTCGGTTTTTAGCCGCATGACAGGCCCCCTCGCATACAGCACCGGCTGCTTTCGCCATCAGATGTACCGTCTGACCGTCCGGTTGCGACGGCAGTGCAGCGGCCGCTTTTCCGCGAAACATCCGTCCCAGATACTGTTCCCGCAAATCCTGAAGTTCCCGCACCTCTTCATGCTCCATCACCACTTCTCCCTACGGCTGACTCCATACCCCCGTCCCTTACACCCACTCCAGACGTTTCAGGCTGGCCGGAGCCCCCTGCCACGGTCGCACCTCAGTACGCTCACGACGCTCTGAAAAATGTGCACACACTCCGAACTGATCCAGCTCGGTCCAGTCCGCCAGCTTCCCGCCGGAACCGTCCGCCGCCACAAAATCCTCAGCCGTAAATTCCAGTTCCTGAACGTCGTCGCTGCCGGAAATTTCACGTTCACACACCCATGTCATCCGCGGGCCCCGATAATTCCGCCACTCGTTCTGCACAATCACAAACGACAGCCAATTCGTACGCTCCATCAGGAGGCTGATCCGCAGACGATTCCCGGCTGCCCCCTGATACAAAGGGTCGGTCAGTTTCCGCGTCCAGGTCTGCACCAGGCTCATGTGCGCCGCATTCAGCTGATACCAGTCCCGCAGCCCGCGCGAAAAATCATCAATCAGCGAACCCCGCTGCAAACTCGCCTGCACCGCCGCAGTCTGCAGCTGCTGCGGAGTTGCCGACAGCAGCATACTGCTTAAACACAGCCGCTGCACCGGATCACGAAATCCTGGCAACTCAGACATGTCCACCGGCTGCGGCAGTCGGTAAAAGACGTTCGCGAAGGCAAACAGCCGTCGCTCCAGTGATTCCAGTGGCAGACTGGCCTGAAAATACGGCCCGCTGCCAGTGGCTGTGCCCTGCCCGTTCGCAGGCTGCTGCTGCTCTGACTGCTCCGTGACATCCGAACTGCGCCAGAATCTGGCTCGCGGGTCGCCGTCCACACTGTAGTAAACGGCGCAGTGATCGACTGCCCAGGCGTGTTCCGCAAGGCGGATCTCCAGCCGAGGTGGTTCTCCCGAGCTCAGCAGCAGGCGGACCGCCGGAGTTTCCGGCAGTGCCGGCCCACCCTGCAGATGCTGGTCCAGCCATAACGGCAAAGCTGCCGCGGTCTCCTCGGCCAGCCGATGATTCATGTGTATCGTCCACGTGTATCGCAGCGGCTGCTCCGGAATTAAAAGATTCGTACGGTAAACATCATCCATCCAGCCATGAAAATCATTGGTGGCACTGCGGTGCAGCACGGGACAGCGAATCAGAGGCGCCACACTTTCAAAGCTGAGCGTGCTGCGGAACAGTTCGAGGTCACCGGTGACATGGTCCTGCGGACGACCTCGATCCCCGGCGAATTCATGCGGCTGCCACCGCCAGCCGGCTCCGCCAACCCCCGGCACCGCCACTCGCACTCGCTGATCGGCTGCCGCGGTGTACATCGTCAGATTGCCACCCATCGAGTATCCATGGACTCCCAGTCGCTCCGGGTCCACTTCCGGCTGCTGTTCAAGAAACGTCAGTGCTCGCTGGCAGCCCAAAGTCAGCAGATACCAGTTGTTGTTCCGCGGATCCTCCCGGTCGGTCAGCAGTTGCCGCGGGCCGGGCAGCACGGTTGCGTAGCCCGGAACATTCAGCTGAGTCGGATCGACGCTGCCCCAGTCGGTCGCCGGATCGCCAGGTTCAGCGCCCTCCAGCGGATTCACCGGCGGTTTCCCGGTACTGCTGCCGCCCCAGCTGATGCTGAGTCCTGCGTAGCCGCGAGCAGCCAGGAATCGCACTTCACTCAATAAGCCTCGCTGGCCGCCGCCGTGAATATGCAGCACCGCCGGCAGACGACTGCCGCTGTTTTGCTGAGACGCGGGGAAGCCGTAGATGGCTGTCAGTCGAGCAGCCGTGCCTCGAAAGGTTCCCACAAGAAATCGGACGTGCCGCAGTCTGATCCCGCCAGCCTCCCACTCCCGAATCAGCTCTGTCTGCAGCGGATCCCGTCGCGGATCAAACAGCCCCCACAGTTCAGCGGCGGTCTGAGGTGTTCGCTGGTGTTCGTCAGCCAGGGCGGGCAGATGTCGGCTGAGGGCCGCGGCTGCAGCAGCGGTCAGGAACCCGCGACGGCCAGACACGTGCGGCATCAGTTTGGCGGCCGGATCACGATCACTGGCTGCCGTCATGACTCCGGCCCCTTTTTTGCAGGCTGACCGAATAACTGCTGAACCTGCGGCTTCAGAGCCTTGCCCATGGCATTGCGCGGCAAAGCCCCGCAGATCAGCAGGTGTTTGGGTATTTTGTAGTACGACAGGCGTTCGCGACACCAGTTCCTCAGGCACGGCAGGTCCAGGTGACAGTCCGGCTGCAAGACAATGGCTGCTGCGACCGCTTCGCCCCAGGTGTCATCGGCAATTCCCACCACCGCACATTCGCGAATAGCCGGGTGCTCCAGCAGCGTCGCTTCAATCTCCAGTGCCGACAGCTTGTAGCCGCCACTCTTGATGATATCAACGGACTGACGCCCCAGAATTCGATAGTAGCCTCGTTCCAGTACTGCCACGTCGCCCGTGCGGAACCAGCCGCTGCAAAAAGCGTCCGCTGTTGCTTCAGGTCGCCGCCAGTATTCGCGAAACACGGCTGCTCCACGAATACGAATTTCACCCGGCTGGTCCTCTGCAAAGATTTGCTGACCGTGTTCGTCAAACAGGGCTGCATCCACGCCTGGTAACGGCATTCCGACCGAGCCTGGTCGACGTTCGCCATGCAGCGGATTGGAAAGTGCCATGCCAATTTCGGTCATCCCGTAGCGTTCCAGCAGCATCTGACCGGTCAGTACCTGCCAGTGTTCGTGAACGGAGGCTGGCAAGGCTGCAGATCCGGACACCATCAGCCGCAGCCCGGCAAATGCCTGGCAAACGGATCGCTGCTCGGCAGCCGGCAACTGCTCAATCAGCCGGATTAGACGCACATAAATTGTCGGCACGGCCATAAACAGAGTAAATGCGTCCTGCTGCAATCGCTGCAGAATGGACTGAGCATCAAAACCATCAAATGGCTCAATCACAGCACCACAGTACAAAGCACAGCAGACGACATTGATGATGCCGTGAATGTGGTGCAATGGCAGAAACAATGGAATCCGGTCGGTGGGTTGCCAGTCCCAGGCACGTAGCAGGGATTCGATCTGTGCCTGAATGCATTCATGAGTGGTGACAACGCCCTTCGGGCGACTGGTGGTGCCGCTGGTATACAGGATCATAGCCCGCCGGTCTTTACTGACCGCTGGCAGAATGACGGGTGTGGTGACTGAGCTTGCGGATTGTGCTGAAAAGCAATCGGCCCAGCACAGCAGCCGAATGTTGCGAACATGGCAGAGTGGTCGGAGCCTGTCCATCAGCGGTTCAGTGGTGATGATGGTCAAAATCTCGGCATCATCAAGGCAGTACTCCCACTCAGGATCAGTCGCTGACAGGCACATCGGGACAGCGACGCCGCCCGCCTGCCAGACGCCCCACAGGGCGGCAGCGAAACGGTGATCGGCAGGGACCAGCAGACCGGCTCGCGCCTCCCCAAGGTCTGCTGTCTGCAGCAGCAGTGCCGTAGAGACGGCATTGGCAGCCTCGAGCAGTTCATGGTTGGTCACAATGCCACTCGCAGAACGAAATGCCGGGGAATGTCGGAACCGGGCAGCTTGCTGGAGAATGGGTAAGGGCATCAGGTTTTCAGTTTTCAGTTTTCAGAGGTCAGAGGTCAGAGGTCAGAGGTCAGAGGTCAGAATTTTGCGGATGATCAGGAAGAACAGTGATGGGCCGAGCAGGCAGCCGAGTCCGGTGTAGAAGGTAGCGGTCATGGCTCCGTAGGGTACCAGTTTGGGATTGGTGGCGGCGAGTCCTGCAATGACTCCGCTGTTTGTGCCCTGCAGTCCGCCGAAGATCATGGCGGCGCGGGGAGTATTGAGTCGTATTACGGGGGCGATTAAGGGAGTGATCAGCATGACGGTAACGGCTTTGACCAGTCCTGCTGCAACACTGAGAGCAATGACTTCGGAGCTGGCATGGAGCGCGGTACCGGTGACCGGACCGACGATGTAGGTGGCAGCACCTGCGGCAATTGTCGTGACACTGACGGGGTCGCGGTAACCGCACACCAGGGCAATCGCTGCGCCGGTGGAAAAGGATGTGAGCAGTCCGAGTGCGAGCGCGAGGATCCCCCAGAGACCGCTGCAAACAAATTCATCCGCTCGCACGCTGAATGCGGTGGCTACAATCGACAGATCCCGCAGCATTGCTCCGCCCAGCAGCCCGGTGCCGGCCAGCAGAGGCAAATCCGCCACCCCTTTTCGACCGCCGGAATACCAGCCTGCCAGTGCTGCCAGCAGGAGTCCGAGTGCGATGGCGATGGCGGACGGGTGAATCCGTCCTGCGGTCAGTCGTTGCGAGGCCTGTTGGGCAGCAATCATCAGCAGTGCTGTAAACACGAATGCGGTCAGCAGGTTGTATTGCGCCAGCACATCGTTCAGAAGCTGTATGAATTCCTGCATGATCGGTGTCCAGTTGCCGGTTACGGGTTTTCGGTGTGTGTGCTGCGAGTTGTATTGCTGACCACAACGGCAGGCTGCTGGCCGTCTCCGGCGCAGCGGATCAGGAGTGCAGTGAGCGAGAAGCAGGCAGCGACGGGGATTGTACCAGCGGCAGCTGCGACCAGTCCTCCGCTGAGTGCCCCGCAGACATTCTGGCTGGCCGCCATCGCGACAACGATCGGTACATACAGCATGCTCCAGTACTGAATGCCGGATTCCGTGGCGGCGGTCAGCAGCTTGCGTTTCTGCAGCCAGGTGACGGAAGCGATTAGCAGGAGCATTGCGATACCGACACCACCCAGATCTGATTCGAGTCCCAGAGAGTGTCCAATGACTCGTCCGGCCACGGTGCCGATCAGCAGGCAGGCGGCGAGCAGTGCTGTTCCGTAGATGACCATTGATTCAGGCTTTCGAGGACTGAGGTGTTGGCTGTTTGCCCGTCAGTGTACTCTTTCACCCGATTTCAAGGAAAATCGCAGTGAGATTCCACGGAATTTCTGTTTTGAAAGACTGCCGGCGGGAAGCAGTTGACCTCGAGTCGCGGATTGATACACTTTCGCTGTCCGGCGCGGCCACCTGCGAGCACTCCCGTGCACGGCGATGTGTCCCGCAACTGCACGCTGTTCATACGGGTGCAGTGTTCTGAATCGTTTGTTAGATAACGGGATGTAGCTCAGCTTGGCTAGAGCGCTACGTTCGGGACGTAGAGGTCGCAGGTTCAAATCCTGTCATCCCGACTTCAAAAGCCTTGTCAGCAAGTCTCGCTGATAAGGCTTTTTTGCTGTGTATTGGAAGGTTTTCAGGCTTGCGCACGCCTGAACCGCAAATATTCAGGATCGTCGGCGAAGCGTCAGCAGATGCCATCCGGTGCCGAGATCACCGAGGGTTCCGGATCACCTTGAACGGCGTCCGGGCCGTGTTTCACAGGCCGCACCCTCAGAAGGAAACAGACAAAGGAGCCGTCAGGTCCATGTGGCGGTTCCTGACAGAAGCGACAGTCACGCCATGATGGAATACCAAGGCTACATCGGCAAAGTCGAGTTCGACGAAGAAGCTGGGATCATCCACGGCGAGGTCATCAAGACCCGTGAGGTCATCACCTTTCAGGGCGACAGCGTTGCAGAGGTGAAGCCGGCATTTCATGAGTCTGTGGATGATTACCTTGAGTTCTGCAAAACACGCGGCGAACCGCGCAAAAGCCGTTTTCCGGGCAGTTCGTTACTCGAATTTCGCCAGACTTGCACCGGCAGGTGAATGTCGCAGCTGTGCTTTCCGGCAAGAGCCTCAGCGCGTGGGTTGCCGAGCAGCTTGCGGGAGCGGTTTTGCGAATTAGGGCTGTGAAAGCCGCAGGCACAAAAAAGCGATCAGTCACAGCAACCAAACGGAAGACAACGGCTGTCATCCGCAAGTCTGCTCCACGAAAGCGTAAGCAGAGCGAACAGCATGCATGACGTGCACCATGGGCCGGTCTGTTATTCTTGCCATCCTCTGTTGTCTTCGCATCAGGCCGATTCAACCGGGAACGCCCTGAAGGTTCCGGCGGTGACCTGAAATCCTGACTCTTCTTGAAAGCTGTTTGACGCACTGGGCAGCACCGGTTTCGTCACCCGCAATCCCACCGGTTTTGCGGTCAGCACTCGACGGGTGTTCCGTTGGGTGCGTCGATACCCGGTCTCAGCGCCGTGGGTTGATGCGTGCCGAACTGGCAACTGCAGTCAATTGATTCACTTGTAGCGGTGTTCGGGACTCAGAGGGGGCTGAGGGCGTCAGGAGGCGGCAAAATCGAGGGCGGCAGGCGTCGCTTTTCACGGAGCCTGCATGCCTGCGGTGCTGACTCAGCTAGAATTTACCATGCGGAGGTGATTGAACCATGCGCAGGCTGCTGGCCACCGGGGGGCGAGGTCCGGGGATCAATGTTATTAAACGGCACAAAACAGCGCACGATTCGCTATTTCCTTGCAGATTTCCCATGGTACACTGGACCATCAAAGCCAGTACCAGCCAGCCCCGCTTCGACTCTCGCGTCTCACACCCCGCCTCCAGAGAGTTTACTCCTGCTATGTCTCACTTACGCCGGATTCCGACCGCGGTGCTGCTGACTGCCATGCTGCTTTGTTCAGGCAGCGTCATTGCCGGTGATCAGCAGTCAGCGACAATGACCTGGACGCTCAGAGATCAGTTTGGGACTGCCGCAGCACCTGCAAATCCTCGCCTGGATGCGGACGGGCGGCCAGTCTGGTATCTTCTCCGGACGACACGATCTGAGGGGCCGATTGAATCGCGAGACTGGTTGCGTGACGGTCGCTACAGTCCGCTGGTTGATACGGGTGACCATCTGTTTGGCTCGCCAATCGATGGCTGGGTTTATCGGGCACAGGAGCCGCTGGCTCCGGCTATTGGCCGGCTGTCGGCGGACTACGACATCGGGCTGAAGTTTGCTCCAGGCGACATCCTGCTGGCACCGGGACCGGATCACGCGGTGGTGCTGGGCTGGCGTAGCCCCGTCGGCGGCCGACTGGAGATCGACGGGGTGTTTGAGCACGGGCAGAACTGCTGCGGTGACAACTCGCGTGTGCACTGGTTTGTCGATCGTGGTCCTGCTCCGAATCAGGAACATGGATTTAAGCCGACATCGCTGGCTGCGGGTGAAGCGGACTTTGGAACTCCGACTCAACGCTGTGAATTTCACGTTCGTGATCAGGTGGTGCAGCCAGACGACTACGTCTATTTCAGCGTTGATGCCTTTGCTGACGGCACCGGGACTCCGCATTTTGGAGACGCAACTCGTCTCGAGCTGACGATTACTGTCCGCGACGCCGTGCTGCCGCCTCCGCCGTCATTTGAAAAAGATGTGCTGCCGCTGCTTGTTGCCAGGTGTCATGACTGTCATGGGGCGGACGTGCAGGAGGCTCGGCTTGATCTGCGGAGTCTCTCCGAGATGCTGCGGGGAGGTGAGAGTGGTCCGGCGATTGTTCGCGGCGAGCCTCACAGCAGCTTGCTTGTCGACCTCGTGGCTGCCGGTCAAATGCCGCCGGAACAGAGTGGCAAACTGACTGCCGAGGAGCTTGAACTGCTCAGACGCTGGATTAGCGCCGGAGCGCCGGCTGCCGAGAAAATGGTCACGCTGCCGCCGCATGCTCAGGTCACCGAGGCTGACCGCAATTACTGGGCCTTCCAGCCGCCGCGGCAGGTCGCGAAACCAGCTGTGCATGCGGAGGCTCGCGTGCGAACTTCGATCGATCGTTTCCTGCTGTTCAGGCTGGAACAGCAGGGTCTGAGTTTTTCACCCGAGGCGGACAAGTCTGTGCTGATACGGCGGGCTTATCTGGATTTGACCGGGTTGCCTCCGGAACCGTCAGCGGTTGCTGCGTTTCTGCGGGACGAGCGTCCCAATGCCTATGAACTGCTGATTGACGAGTTACTGCGCTCGCCACACTACGGAGAGCGCTGGGGGCGTCACTGGCTTGACGCGGCCGGATATGTCGACGGAAAGCTGGATAATGATCTGGGAACGATGTATCCGAACACGGGCATCTGGAGGTATCGCGACTACGTGATCCGGGCATTTAATGACGATATGCCTTTTGATCGGTTTCTGACGGAGCAGCTTGCGGGCGACGAACTGGTGGACTGGCGGGGTGCCGAGAATTTTGACGAACGTACGAAGACGCTGCTGACCGCAACCGGTTTTCTGCGAAATGTTGACGACCACACGGACTTCGATCAGTATGGCATTGAGAAGCGTTATGAGGTGGTGAATGAAACGCTGGACATGTTTTCAACGGCAGTTCTGGGGCTGACATTGGAGTGCTGCCGCTGTCACAACCACAAATACGACCCGCTCCCGCAGCGTGATTACTACCGTCTGATGGCCTGCTTCGAGCCGGCTTTGAATCCGCATTCCTGGCAGAAGCCGAAGGACCGTTATCTTGCGGATGTGTCTCCCAAAGAGCGGGTCGCCATTGATCAGCGTAACGCAGAGATCGATCAGCAGGTCGCGGAGCTTTCGAAGAGTGAAGCGACGCTGCGGCAGCAGGTGCGTCAGCGTCTGCAGGAAGCTCGAGTCGCAGCGATCCCAGCTGCGATCCGCGGAGATGTTCAGCAGGCCCTGGAAATGAAGGCTGCGGAACGCGGCGAGGTTCAGAAATACCTGGCGGAGAAATTTGCCGGGACGCTGACGATTGTGGATGCGGATATCGATGGGGCCTTGACTGACTCTGAACGGGAGCTGATTCGGGCGAATGCTGATCAGCGAGCCGCTTTGCTGACTCAAAAAAAGAGCTATGGAGTGATTCAGGCGTTGTGGGATGTCGGGCCTCCGCCGGTATCGCACGTGCATCGACGCGGCAATGTCAAGGCGCATGGCGTGCTCGTGCAGCCCGGCTTCCCTGAAATCCTGCAGCCTGCGCTGAGTGCGGGGGCAGCTTCCGGCACTGCGCTGCCTTTTGCGGTGCAAAGGGCGACCAGGCCGACTGATCCGCCCGATGCGGAATCAGTATCAGACCAGTCCGGCGTTCAGGGCGAAACGAGCGGTCGTCGCCTGGCGCTGGCCCGCTGGCTGACTCGACCGGACCATCCGCTCACCGCGAGAGTTTTTGTCAACCGTGTGTGGCATCATCATTTCGGCCGCGGGATTGTTGATACGCCGGGCAATTTTGGTCATTCGGGAAGTCCGCCTTCGCATCCTGAGTTGCTCGACTGGCTGGCTGTCGACTTTATGGAGCATGGCTGGAGTGTCAAGCGGCTGCATCGACAGATCATGTTGTCGGCGGCGTACATGCAGTCGTCGCATCGTGCGTCCACAGTTCGTAGTTCCGGCTTTAGCCGGAATTCGGATACCGAGCCGTCGCAGGTCCGCGTGGAGGCGGAACTACAAACAGAGGAACTGCAAAAGGACCCTGAAAATCGTCTGTTGTGGCGAATGAATCTGCGTCGTTTAGAGGCGGAGATTGTGCGTGATTCGGTGCTGGCGGTGTCAGGTTCGCTTGATCGTACCGCGGGTGGTCCGCCGGTCGAGATCAGCAACCCTGCCGATGGTCTGTCCGAAGCCAAACCCGCACCCACACCCACCAGTCCAAACCGTCGCAGCGTGTACCTCTTTGCACGGCGGGTCTATCCGCTGAAGTTTCTGGAGATCTTTGACGCCCCGATCATGCCGGTGAACTGCACGCAAAGAACGAATTCTTCGACGGTGCTGCAATCGCTGGCCATGCTTAACAGTGAGTTCCTGTTGTCGCAGGCAGACAAACTGGCAGCACGAATCATTGAGTCTGTCGGGTTTGAGATCGAGCCGTTTGTGAAACTCGGATTTGAAATAGCATTTTCGCGGGTGCCGACGGAGAGCGAACTAGCGAGTAGCGTGGTGTTTCTGAATGAGCAGGAACAGGGGTATGTTTCCACGGGGAACCCTGCGGAGCAGGCGCGTCAGTTGGCCCTCGCCGACTTCTGCCACATGCTCCTGTCATCTAACGAATTTCTTTATGTGGAGTAGCAAGGCCGTGCACCGCTCATGAACGCTGATAGACGCTGATGAAATGAGTGCAGAAGACGGATGGGCGATTATGACAGGGTTCAACAGATCCAACGGGGGTGCAATTGCTCGTTTTCGGCTGGGCTTCGTCAATTTTGACTGGATTAGCGTTTATCGGCGTTGATGAGCGGTTTGAATGCCTTTCGCGACGGAACTGGTGAAGCGCAGGTATGTGGAGAAATGGGGTGACTGGCCGTTTTTGAGTTTCCATTGGCATCTGGCGAATGCGGGCTGTGCATGGCTCACGGTTGTCTGGTGTGAGTATCCTGTGTTGAATTATGGTGAAGAATGGGACGTGTAACGGCAGGTAAAACCGGGAGCATTGGCAATGAATCATCAATCACTGTGCAGTCGTCGTGAGTTGCTGCAATCGCTCGGCGGTGGCTTTGGCACGCTGGCTCTGACGGGGCTGCTGAATCAGGCGGGGCTGTTGTCGCCTGTGATGGGTGAAGACGCTTCGCGTGGTGCGAATCCGCTGGCGGCGCGGCAGGGACATTTTCCAGGCAAAGCAAAAGCTGTGATTCAGCTTTGCCAGAACGGCGGTCCGTCACAGATGGATCTGTTTGATCACAAGCCGGAACTGTCGAAGAGGAGCGGGCAGCCGCACCCGGAGCAGGTGGAAGTGTTTCAGCTGGGGAACAAGAATGTGCTGTTGGGGACGCCGTTTCAGTTTGCAAAACATGGTCAGTGCGGAATGGAGTTTTCAGAGCTGATTCCGCATCTCGCCGGTGTTGCCGATGACCTGTGCCTGATCCGCTCGATGTACACGGAAAACAACAACCATCCATTTGCGCTGAACATGCTGCAAACGGGCAAGACTTTCAACGGTCGTCCGGCGATGGGATCCTGGATCGGATATGCACTGGGTACGGAGAATCAGGATCTGCCGTGCTATATTGTGCTGCGTGATCAGGCGGGCTACAACACCTCCGGAAAAATGGTCTGGTCCAGCGGTTGGTTGCCTGCCGTGTATCAGGGGACAGAGTTCAGTTCGTCTGGGTCGCCGGTGCTGCATTTGAATCCTGCGCGACCGGTGTCTTCCGAGTTGCAGACGCGCTCGCGGAGATTTCTGCAGGAACTCAATGCCTCACACCTCGAAAAGCACGTCGGTGAATCTGAACTGGAAGCTCGGATACAAAATTTTGAGTTGGCTGCCCGCATGCAACTGACTGCGACACAAGTGCTCGATTTGTCTCAGGAGACGGAAGCCACTCGCAAGCTGTATGGACTCGATCATCCAGCCACGGCCGGATATGGAACGCGCTGCCTGATGGCGCGACGCCTGATTGAATCCGGAGTGCGGTTCGTTCAGATCTTTCCGCCGCTCGATCCGTCTTTCCAACCGTGGGACAATCATGCGAATCTGAAGAATGACCTGCGAAAAATCTGCAGCTTTGTGGACCAGCCGAGTGCCGCACTGATAGCGGACCTGAAAGAGCGTGGTTTGTTTGATGATGTGATTGTCATGTGGACGGGCGAATTCGGACGTCTGCCGATTACTGAGGGTGCGGACGGGCGTGACCACAACCGCCATGCCTTCAGCACGATCATGGCGGGTGGCGGCTTCCGTGCGGGCCAGATTTACGGAGCTACCGATGAGTTCGGCTATAAGTCGGTTGAGAATCGAGTCAGTGTTTCGGATCTGCACGCAACGATTTTGAATCAGCTTGGGATCGACCATATGAAGCTGACGTTCACGCACAGCGGTCGTCCTGAGCGTCTGACGGACCCGGAAGTCACAGGGGCAAGGGTCGTGAAGGAGATTCTGGCATGAGCAGTGCGCGTTGTTTTGACCGTGTATTCAGCAGGGACAGGCTGCGGTGGTGTTACGGACCGAATTCCCCGTGGCTGGAGGGGAAAGCGAGTGACTACATGCAGCAATCCGCTCAATACATCAGGGCGGGCGAATTTCGATTCGCGGGGGCGGCATCGAGGAGCGGGACACTGGCACTGGCCACCAGTCCAGTAAGAACCAGCCTGCGTCCGCTGGTTTTTTCCCAGCGCGACGTCAGTGGCCCGAAGATGGACGGGATCTGCCAGCGCTGTGAAAGATGAAGGCTGTTGCGGACAAACAGGGGCGACAGATGAGTATTGAAAGCCTCGAAAGTCCAATGCTTGGGAGCAGGAAGAGGGATCCGGAAATGCCGGAAGTGGTCTTGTTTGGTTTGAAGGACGACATACTGGAAACTTTCGAAATGATCCTTCGGGCGATGATTCGACATCTGGGTTGTGTGGTGTTTCTGCTGTGGGCCGGGTGGGTGCGGGCTGATGAGCAGCACTTTGAGAGGTCTGTTCGGCCACTGTTGATCGAGCGGTGCCATAAGTGCCATGCCGGGACCGAGGCGAAAGGAGGGCTGCGGCTGGATTCGCTTGAAGCGGCGCTGCAGGGTGGTGAGACGGGTGCGGCAGTTGTGGCCGGGAAGCCGGAGCAGAGTCTGCTGTTGCAGGCGATCCGTCATGAGAACGGACTGGAGATGCCGCCGGACGGCAAGCTGACCGCGGCGCAGATCGAGGCGCTGGCGAAGTGGGTTCGCGAGGGGGCCGTTTGGCCGGGCGCACCGGTCGCCCCCTCGGAGGAAGATACTGAAGCCGATGCGATCGCAACTCCGCGGATGCCCAATAGTGGAGACCTTGCAGCGGCGCTGCAACTGTGGTTGCGGGCCGATGCATTGCAGTTGTCAGATGGCGAAAGCGTATTTGTCTGGCCGGATCACAGCGGCCATGGTCGCGATGTTTCGGCGACTAAAGGCGTGCGGGAGGGGGGCGTTGGCGGACCGGGAAATTTTGTGCGGCAGAGCAATCTGCATGGTCGTCCGGCAGTGCGTTTTTCGCAGTGGACGGGTCTGGCGTCTTCGCCGGGCAATTCGGTCGATATTCGTGGCGATGCTGCACTCACCATCTCGCTGGTCATGAATCTGACGCGCTTCGACGGGCAGCCATCGCATTCGTCGGTCTTCGGCGTGGGGAATCCAGCGAATGCGGGGGACCCGGGTAAACCGTTGGCAGCTCTGATTGAGATCGATCAGCCGCAGCAGTTGTCGCTCGACTTCGCCGGGGGCTGGGGGCACGACGCGGTGCTGGCACCGGGTGCGTATCAGCCTCACTTTGGCAAGCCGATCATCGCAACATTCGTCAAAACGCCTGGCCCCATCAAAGACACCACGCGGTTCTACATCAACGGGAAGCTGGCTGGGCCCATGGAGGGGCAACCGATCACCGGTCGCGATACGGTACCCGACATCCAGCACCGAGCGGATATCGGTGTCTTTCTGGGTAAGGCGCTGAGTTGGTGCGGCGCGTTTCAGGGGGATATCGGCGAGGTGCTGGTTTACAACTCCGCGCTGGCCGACGCCGACCGGCTGGGCGTCGAGGTGTACCTCGGTGAGAAATTCGGACTGTGGATCGATGAAGAACGGACCATCGCAAAGAATGCCAAATACACCGACGCCGAGAAAAGTCATTGGGCGTACCAGATGGTTCGCGATGTTACGCCACCGACCGTCAGTAACGAAGCGTGGGTTCAGACTCCAGTCGATCGCTTCACTCTCGCGGCGATGGAATCTCACGGTTTGACTCCTGCGGGGGAAGTCGACAAGCGAACGTTCCTTCGCAGAGTGACATTCGATCTCACCGGCCTGCCGCCAATTCCCGAGGAGGTCGATGCGTTTCTGGCCGACACGTCACCGCAGGCACACGAGACCGTCGTTGACCGATTGCTTGAGTCACCGCATTACGGAGAGCGCTGGGGGCGTCACTGGCTTGATCTGGTGCGTTATGCGGAATCGACTGCGAACGACGCCAACGCTGTGATGGCCCACGCCTGGCGTTACCGCAATTATGTGATTGACGCGTTCAACCACGACCTTCCCTATAACCAGTTCCTGATTGAACAGCTCGCCGGCGATCTGTTGCCGCCGACTGAATCGGTCGCTGTCAATACTCGCCGGATCATCGCCACGGGCTATCTGATGATCGGCCCGAAAGCGCTGGCGGAAACTGACAAAGAGCAGTCGCGGCTGGATATTGTCGATGATCAGATCGATGTCACGGGCAGGGCGATGCTGGGATTAACGCTGGCCTGTGCCCGCTGTCACGACCACAAGTTCGATGCGGTTCGCACAACTGATTACTACGCGCTGGCGGGGATCTTCCGCAGTACGGAACCGTTCCAGAACGAAGTCCGCAACGCCACAATGTGGTGGGAATTTCCTGTTCCGCAGGATGCGGGAGTGGAGCCGATCATGGTGATGGCGCCGAAGGAGGCTCAGCCACGCAATCTGCGCGTGCATCTGCGGGGAAACCGCTTCACGCTGGGGAAAGTCGTGCCGCGCGGCCCGCTGGGGATCGTCGCGGCAGTCTCGGCAACTCCGAAGAACGATGGCACGCCCATCATTGATCCGCATCAGATGAGCAGCGGACGGCTGGAACTGGCTCGCTGGATCGCGAGTCCGTCGAATCCCTTGACCGCGAGGGTATTGGTCAATCGTGTCTGGCAATTGCATTTTGGCCGCGGGATTGTCGGGACGCCGGACAACTTTGGCACGCGCGGAGACACCCCCGCTGATCCTGCCCTGCTCGACTGGCTGACAGCGCAGTTCCTGCAGAGCGGCTGGAGTGTTAAGCAGCTGCACCGCCAGATCGTCTTGTCCAGCACATATCAGATGCAGAATGCCGAATCGAGGTTCAGGCGCGAAAACTCGACGATCCCAGTGGCACTGTCGGCTTATCAAATCCGCCGCCGTCGATTGTCAGCCGAAGAGATCCGCGACGCGCTGCTGCGGACCAGCGGTCAGCTGGATCTGGTGCCGGGCCGTTCCGAGAGCGGCGATTTCCTGATGTCGAAAGCCGAGGACATCAACGCTATGATCCGGCCCAATCGTGTGGGCGCTGATGACGATTTCTACACGACGTTTCGCAAGAGATCGGTCTATCTGCCGATTGTTCGCAACATGCTTCCGGATGTTCTGGCACTTTTCGATGCTGCCGATCCGAATGGCGTGACAGCGGTCCGTAACGAGACCACAGTGGCGTCGCAGGGGTTGTTTCTGCTGAACCATCCCTTTGTCCACCAGCAGTCGCAGGCGTTCGCCGATTGCTTGTTGTCGGATGGCCGACTGAGTGATGAGCAGCGGATCGAACTGGCCCATCGCCTGGCATACGGTCGGTCGGCAACTCCGGTTGAGAACGCAGAAACGACGGCCTTCCTGAAGGCATTCGTGGAGTCGCCAACGTTCGCTGAGAAACCAGAATTGGATCGTCGGTCAGCGGCCTGGCAGGCGTTCTGCCGGTCACTTCTGTGCAGCAACGAGTTTTTGTATGTTGAGTAGGAACAACCAAAGGCGGAGGAACCGCTGATGAACGCAGATATGGGCGACCGGTACATGTGAGTAAGACCGTACGACGGAGTTCCAGTCCGTCGTCGGCTCAAGCGGGCGTTGATCGGAACTCACGGGCTGGAGGCCCGTGATACGTCAGCAACTCCATTCCTGGCGTTACATCACCTGACACCAGATCATATTCATGAGCGTTGATTAGCGTTTATCAGCGGTACCCTGTGTTTATCAGCGGTTCCCGACCCGGAGTGAGCCCCATGACTTATTCACTGACAAGACGACAGGTTCTTCGGCGGTCAGCGTTGGGGTTCGGCAGTTTGGCTTTGGCGGGTTTGCTGTCGGATGATGCGCGAGCGGATGACATGGTGGCTGGGCCTTTGGCGGTCAGGCAGCCGCACTTTCCGGCCACTGCGAGGCGGGTGTTGTTTTTGTTCATGCATGGCGGTGTTTCGCATGTCGATTCTTTCGATCCCAAACCAAAGCTCACCGAGATGAACGGGCAGCCGTTGCCGTTCGCCAAACCGATGTTTGAATTTGGGGGGACGGGGAACCTGCTGGCATCGCCGTGGAAATTTCAGAAGTACGGCGAAAGCGGTATCGAGGTCAGCGATTTATTTCCTCAGATTGGCAGCTGCATTGACGACATTGCCCTGATTCGGTCGATGAACGGTGCTGATTTTGTTTCTCATGGGCCGGCGTTGTTGAACATCAACACTGGCAGCGGTGTTTTTGCGCGGCCGTGTCTCGGGGCGTGGACGCTCTACGGTCTTGGAAGCGAAAACCAGAATCTTCCGGGGTTCATCAGCCTGAGCCCTTCGCTCTATCACGGCGGAGCGCAAAATTATGGTTCATCGTTTCTTCCGGCTACGTTTCAGGGAACTCGTCTCGGCGATGGCGGCACGCACTTTAAGGAGGCGAAGCTGTCGAGCCTCAGTCCGGGGGAGAGTCCGGAGCTTCAGCGGCTGCAGCTTGATCTGCTGAAGCGGCGCAACGAGCGTCATCTTGCCAGTGCGGGGCCTGATTCGGCTTTGGAAGCCCGTATCGATTCCTTTGAATTGGCATTTCGGATGCAGGCCGAAGCGCCTGAAGTCATGGATATCGGCTGCGAGACCGCCGAGATTCATGCGGCATACGGAATTGGTGTTGAGCCGACGGATGAGTTCGGACGCCAGTGTCTGCTGGGGCGTCGCTGTCTGGAGGCGGGCGTGCGATTCGTGCAGGTCAATTTCAGTTATCCCAGGAACTACTGGGATGCGCACGGCGATTTGCGGAACAATCACACGACGAACGCGGCTCGGGTTGATAGACCGATCGCTGCGCTGCTGCGGGATCTGAATTCGCGCGGCATGCTGGCCGATACGCTGGTTGTGTTTGCAACGGAATTCGGCCGGACTCCTGCTGCTCAGGGTACTGATGGTCGCGACCATCATCCGCATGCATTTAGCTGCTGGATGGCGGGCGGCGGAATTCGCGGCGGCGTGACGTATGGCCAGACCGACGAATTCGGGTATTATGTGGCGGAGAACAAGGTCACGATGCCCGACTTCCATGCGACGATCCTGCACACACTGGGGCTGGATCACGAAAAACTGACCTTCCGCCACGCCGGTCGCGATTACCGCCTGACTGATGTGGAGGGGCATGTAGTGCGTGAGCTTCTTTCATGAGTGAATACCTGGTGCGTGCCGGGTTCTTCGGAAATGACGCGTGGCAGCAATTTTCTCGTGATATGAGGAATACGAACGATGAACTCAACAATTCGCCGTCGTGATTTTTTGCAACAGGCGACGCAGTCAACTCCGGTTCTGGGCGCGGCTGCCGCGTTGGGGGGCGTGCATGCGTTCGCGGCTGATCAGCCTGCGAAGCTGCGACTGGGAATCATCGGCTGCGGCGGGATCATGACGCGTCATGTGGGGGGGCTTGTGACACGGCGCGAGACTGTGTCGATTGCGTGGCTGTGCGACGTGGATCCAGCTCAAATTGAGCGGCTCGACAAGATCATCACTCGTGATTTCCAGCCTGCTCCACCGAAACGGACGGCTCGCTACGAAGCAGTTATCGAGGACAGGGACGTGGATGCCGTGATCATCGCCACGCCGCATCACTGGCACGCGCCCATTGCCGTGGCGGCGATGGTGGCGGGCAAGGACTGCTACATCGAGAAACCGATCTCGCATGTCTTCAACGAAGGGCCACTGATTATTGCGGCGGCGAAGAAATACGGTCGCGTCGTGCAGCAGGGCAGCCAGATGCGGAACAGTCCCGTGACAGCGAAGGCCGAGAAGCTGCTCAGGGAGGGCATCATCGGCGACGTCAGGGTGGCTCGGGCCTGGACGGCGGAAACGCGAACGGTCGAAAAGCCCGCGCCGGATGGCCAGCCTCCGCAGGGCGTGGACTACGACCGCTGGCTCGGCCCGGCACCGAAGCGGCCGTTCAACCCCCATCGCTGGCATCAGACCTGGCGGATGTTCCGCGACTACGGCAATGGCGAAATCGGTGATGATGGCATCCACGATATTGACATGGCCACCTGGGGACTCGGCGTCACAACCCTGCCGAAACAGATCACTGCACGCGGCAGTCGAATGCTGCTCGATGGCCACGCAAGCGAATATCCGGACAATATGAACGTCACGTATGAGTACCCCGACGGTCGGCTGCTGATCTACGAGAATTACCCCTTCACGGCCTACGGTCTGCACGGCTTTGACAATGGCAACGTTTTCTACGGAACCGAAGGCTACATGATCTTCTCACGTCGCGGTGCGTTCAGCGTATTTCTCGGGGCGAAGGCGCAGCCGGGACCGACGGAAGGCAAAGAGCTGCGCGGACAGAATGGCTACGCCGAACACATGGCTGAATTCCTTACCGCCGTCCGCCAGCGTACGCCGACCAAAGCATCCGCCGATGTCGCGCATCGGAGTTGCGCCCTGGTTCATCTCGGTGAAATCGCCTTTTGCACCCGTGGTCGAGTCGAATTTGATCCCGAGGCCGAGCGGTTTATTGACTGCGACGAAGCGAATTCGTTGCTCACTAAAGACTATCGGGCCCCTTACATTCTACCGGAGGTCACATGAATCCGAGCAGTCTGCACCCGGTTGCACGCAGACATTTTTACGGCCTGTGTCTTGCCGCGGCAGTCATTGCCTCTGCAACGGCCATGGCCCACGCTGAGGATCCGCAGGCAACCATCCCGATTCATAACCGGCAGCGACTGCCTGCTGACGCTATCTTCTGCGAACGGAATGCGCTGGGGGAACCGGACGACTATAAGCCGTGCATCGCTCGGCTACCGGATGGTGAACTGCTGTTGACCGCCTTCCATCAGCACAAACGCGATGGCGGCAAGGTCATGGAGCAGACGCTGCTGTTTCGCTCGAAAGATGGTGGCAAAACCTGGTCGCAGGGGCAGGAACTTGATCTGCTCGGTCGCGAGCCGTACCTCACGGTGCTGCCCGACGGCACGATCTTCATAACCGGACATTTGCTGGCGCAGGATGTCCGCAACACGTGGGGCTACACCTGCGGTTTTCTGCATCGGTCAACCGACCGTGGAGAGTCGTGGGAATCGTTGCGAGTGGAGTCAGAGTCGATCAGGCCTTTGGCTTCCAGTCATACCTCGCGAAATGTCCTGCAACTGGCAAACGGCACACTGCTGATCGGAGTTGACTATGACGGCGGCGGTGGGCCGTATCTAATGTGGCGGTCGAGGGACGACGGCAGGACGTGGGACAGGACCGCGGCGTGTCAACCGAGGGACTTTAAGAGCATTTACGGTTTCTTTGGCGGTGAATCGTGGCTTTGGCAGTCGAAATCCGGAAAGATCTGGGCGCTGGTCCGAGTGGACAGCAACGAGTTGCCGATCCGGGACAGACCGATCACCGCCAAAAACGATCAGGCCGATCACTTCATCCTTTTCTCGTCGACCGATGAGGGAACGACATTCGACCGTGACCGGGACTTTGGTGATTACGGCGAGATGTACATGTCGCTGCTGAGGCTGCGAGACCAGCGTCTGCTGCTCACTTTCACCGTACGCGACCTGCATCCTCCGCTGGGCGTCCGTGCTCTGTTCGGTACGGAAAAAGACGACGGCTTCGAGTTCGACTTCAGGCATGATCGACTGATGCTCGACACCCGCACCCCTGTTGGCAAGTACCAGGGGGGCGGATTTGGCCCCACTGTGCAGCTCGACGACAGCACGCTCGTCACAAGCTACTCCTGGCGCGGAGACGACGACAGGACGCATCTGGAGGTTGTTCGCTGGAAGGCTCCGTCGGGGCCATGAAGGTGTTCCCGCCGGCATCAAATGCCATACGTCCAGCACAGACAAACAGCTGAGGTTGAGTTCCTCGCAATCGCGACTGATGGCGTCATGAATGGCTTCAGAATCACAAATGAGCGAATTTAATCGCAGCGACGATGCAATTTGGCGTGAGAGCACCGAGGTCCGAGGAATGAAACAGCGAATGGCAGTGATCTGTGTCTGGCTCGCGGCGATGACGTTATTTAGGTTTGACGTCTGCGGCGACGAATTTTCCCCGCAGCAACTGGAGATGTTCGAGAAGCAGATTCGCCCGCTGCTCGTCGAGCACTGCGTGAAGTGCCACGGGCCGGAGAAGCAGGAAGGTGGGCTGAGCCTTGCGACGCGCGAGTCGCTGCTGAAAGGGGGCGACTCGGGGGCGTCAATGGTCCTGGGCAAGCCGATGGAGAGCTTGTTTGTCGCGGCCGTGGAGCATCTGGGCGAACCGAAGATGCCGCCGAGCGGGAAGCTGCCGGCGGAGAAAATTGAACAACTGCGGCGGTGGGTCGAGTCGGGGGCAGCGTGGCCTAAGGATTCGCCACTTAGTGAGGGAGCCGCGATCGTGCGCGGTTTTCGGATCACTGAGGAGCAAAAACAGTGGTGGGCGTTTCAGCCCCGTGGCGATATTCGGCCTCCGGAAGTCCGAGCCACGGAGTGGCCGCGAGAGGATCTCGACCGCTTTGTCCTTGCGGAACTGGAACAGGCGGGGGTTCTCCCGGCCGCCGAGGCGGATCGGGGGGCCTGGTTGCGCCGAGCGACCTTCGATCTGACCGGTCTTCCGCCCACGCCAGAGGAAGTCGCCGCATTTCTGTCCGACACGTCGGATCGTGCTTTTGAAGCAGTGGTCGAGCGGCTGCTCCAATCGCCCGCCTACGGCCAGCGCTGGGCCCGGCATTGGCTCGATGTCGCACGCTATGCCGACTATCACGATTTCAATCCGGGAGCACGCGTCGCCAGCTGCGAAATCACGGAGGCCTGGAGATATCGCGACTGGGTGGTCGATGCGTTAAATCGCGACATGCGATTCGATCAGTTCATCGTGCATCAGATCGCGGGTGATCAACTCCTCAGTCCGACTGGCGATGAAATTTACCCTGACGGCCTGGTGGCGACGACGTTTCTGTCCAACGGCGTCTGGGATCGTGGCGATGCCGACAAGGAGAAAATCGTCAGCGATATGGTTGACGACAACATCGGGGTGATCGGTCGAGCGTTTCTTGGCCTGACACTCGACTGTGCCCGGTGTCACGATCACAAGTTTGATCCGGTCTCGACCGAGGACTATTACGGCCTTGCCGGCATGTTCTATAGCTCGCACATTCTGAAAGAACTGGGTGCGAAGGGGGGCGAGTACAACGTCCATCGTGTCTCGCTACTGGGCCCCAAAGCCCTGGCCAGACGTGCCGAGCAGGAGAGACGTATGGCCGAAGTGGTGGCGATGCTGGCGGAGCTGGACCGAAAGCAGCGATTCGGGGAGTTGACCGCAGGCGGACTAGCGTTGATGCCGACCGCCTTTCAAAGCGAAGCCGGTGCAATGGGGATGATCGCCAGCGATGGCAGCATCGCGGTCAGCGGAAAACTAGCGAAAGACACGTACGTTGTCGAGATGGTTGTTCCGGAGGGAGTGAAGCCTCAGTATGTTCTTTTGGAAGCCTTGCCTGACGACGCATTCCCGGCGCGGGGGCCAGGCAGGGCCAGCGATGGAAATTTTGTCGTCACCAAGTTTTCGGCAACGTTTACTGCCCCCAACAGTCAGAACGAGCCGATGGTCATCAAGTTTGTCTCTGCCGAGGCCGACTTCGAGCAGACGAACTTCGCCGCCAAAACGGCTTTGGATGACGATTTGAAGGACGGCTGGGCCGTGTCGGCTCAACTCGGCACGGCGCATGTGGCGGTGTTTGAAGCTGCCCCGGAGACAGTGATCCCCGCCGGCTCAAAGCTGCGAGTCGTGATTGAACAACGACACTCCGACCAGCACACTCTGGGAAAGTTCCGTCTTTCGATTGCTGAGTCTCTCACAATGTCACCACCCGCCGAGACGCCCGAGCGGCAAGAACTCATCACGACGCGGGACGCCTTGCAGAAGGAGTTGGCCGTTGCAGTGCCACTGGCAATGGCGGTGACCGAGGGAGGCACTGCAGGGGGACTCTTTCCGGGGATCCAGGATGTGCCAATTCACATTCGGGGAAGTTATGCGAAACTCGGTCCGGTCGTCCCGAGGCGATTGCCCCGTTTTTTCGCTGGCGAGAGTCAGCCAGCAATCTCCGAGGGAAGCGGACGCCGGGAACTGGCTGCCTGGGTCGCATCATCCGATAATCCGCTCACCGCGCGCGTGATCGTCAACCGTGTCTGGCATTGGCATTTCGGCGAGGGACTGGTGCGGACGCCCAGCAACTTTGGCATGCTTTCCGAGGTTCCGTCACATCCCGAGTTGCTTGACTGGCTCGCGAATCGCTTCATTGAAGATGGCTGGTCGCTGAAGAAGCTTCATCGCCGGATCATACTGTCCGCAACCTGGCGCCAGAGCAGTCGTGTTTCGCGTGAGACTTTTGACAAGGATCCGGAGAATCGCCGGATAGGTCGCTTCACGCCGCGTCGTCTGGAAGCCGAGGCGATTCGGGACGCGATTCTCGCGGTGAACGGCCAGTTGGACCTCACTGCCGGTGGTCCGGCGGGCGACGACTTCACCATTCGTCGCCGATCGCTCTATGTCCAGACCGCGCGTTGGCAGCGGGACAGTTATGCAAATCTCTTTGATGCCGCGAATCCTGATTCCTCGACCGAAAAACGTGTGACAAGCACGGTTGCACCGCAGGCGCTGCTGCTGCTCAACCACCCGTGGTTGCAGGAACATGCCAGGCACCTGGCCGAGCGGCTGATTCGCGAGGTGCCGGACGACGATTCGTCTCGCATAGAACGAGCTTGGCAATTGCTGTTCGGCCGACGCCCGGGTGACGCGGAACTGGCCATCGCCCTGCAGATCGTCACTGCGGGCGATCCAGCAGTGCCGAATGATGGCTGGATCGCCCTGTCACACGTGCTGCTATGCAGCAACGAATTTATTTTCGTCGATTGAGCATCACGGAGCAACATTATGACTCACATGCAGACAGTTTGCTTTTCCTCGCGGCGCCGGCGGCTGATGCAGTCTGGTTGCGGGTTTGGAGTGTTAGCTCTCGCGGGGCTACTGGCTCGTGATTCGGCGGCTGGTGGTTCAGCTGGTCCGCCAGCAAGCCGCTCGGCCAATCCATTTTCGGTGCAGCCGCCGCATTTTGAACCGCGTGCCAAACGAGTCATCTTTCTGTACATGCCGGGCGGGCCGTCGCATGTCGATCTGCTCGACCCGAAGCCCAGACTGGAGACCGACAATGGCAAGCCATTACCCTTTGAGAAGCCGAAGCTGGAGCGAACCAGGACGGGCAATTTGCTCGCCTCACCGTGGAGGTTTGCTCGTCATGGGGAATCCGGGATCGAGGTGAGCGAACTGCTGCCGGGACTCGCGTCGCGGATCGACGATGTGTGCGTGATCCGATCGATGGTCGCCGACAATATCAATCATTCCGGCGCGGCCCTGCAGATGTGCACGGGCGAGCAGGCCTTTTCGCGGCCCAGCATGGGATCATGGCTCACCTATGGCCTGGGGACCGAGAACCAGAACCTGCCCGGCTTCGTGGTTGTCTGCCCCGCACCGGTGTTCCAGGGCGCGCAGCTCTGGGCGTCCAGTTTTTTGCCAGGCGCCTACCAGGGAACCATTGTCCGCGACATGCAGAGCCCGATTGCCAATCTGACCGCGTCCGGAGGAATCGATCACCAGCGAGCAAAACTCGACGCGCTGAAACAGCTCAATGAACTGCACCGCCGGGACCGCGAACAGAACAGTCAGCTGGATGCTCGTATTTCGTCGTTTGAGCTGGCGTTTCAGATGCAAAAGTCGGCTCCAGAGGCATTCGATCTGGCAGCGGAGACTCAGGCGACTCATCAACTGTACGGAATCGACAAGCCGGAATCGCAGTTGTTCGGGCGGCAGTGCCTGCTCGCGCGGCGGTTGGTTGAACGCGGTGTGCGGTTTGTGCAGTTGTTTGACGCACCTTCGAACAACGTCTGGGACCACCATGGTGGTCTGCGTGAAAATCTGCCAGCTCGCTGTCGAGCGGTCGATCAGCCGATCACGGCACTGCTGACGGATCTCAAATCCAGAGGTTTGCTCAACGATACGCTCGTGGTCTGGGGTGGCGAGTTTGGTCGGACACCAACGGCCGAGGGGAACAACGGTCGCGAACATCATCCGTTTGGTTTTACGATGTGGCTGGCGGGTGGAGGCGTGCGCGGCGGCATGACGTACGGGTCGACCGACGAGTTCGGCTGGCACTCGGTGGAGAACAAGGTGCATGTTCACGACCTGCACGCCACGATCCTGCATCTGATGGGGCTGGATCATGAACAACTGACCTTCCGCTTCGGCGGCCGCGACTACCGGCTGACCGATGTGCATGGGGAGGTTGTCAAGAAGATACTGGCATGATGAAGCATGGATACTTTGGAACGATCCTCCTTCTCGCGGTGGTGGTGGGCGTGGTTTGCCGTGGTTCCGATGAAGTGACAATTTGCGGCCCGGGCGTCGCGCTCGACGGATGGGTTCGACCGGGGGAGGTGACTCCTTCGACAACGCCAGCCTGCAGTTGAACGACCGGCCGTGGGCCGAGTCCGAGCGCGGGCTGATGCGATTCGATCTGCAGGCAATCGACGCGTCGCGGCACGGTCAGTTGAAACGGGCCGTGTTGCGACTGCGCGCCGCCGTGGTGGAGTACAAGAGCTGAGTTGCCCTGAGTGTGGAGGCCAGATGAAAGTCATCTTCGTTCATCGAATCGCCATGAACAAACGTGATCGAAGCGATCCTGAAACACTGCGGTCTGTGGGAGTGTCGATCACCACGAGGACCACCAGATGTGCATGAATTAGTGCTCGAGCTGGACGTCGCCTACTCTGGCCAGTCATTTGATGCACCCTCCAAAGCCAACGAGTCCCGCGAACTGACACGGGTCGACATCTACACCTTTCTGGCGGGCTTCTAATTAGCCCCGACTGGGGTCGGCACGAGGAACCTGCGCGCACGCTGTCATCTCAGTGCCTATTATGCCTGCAACAACCTGCCAGATGCCCTCGAACAGGCCTCCAATCGTTTGATTCAAGCAGTTTCTCTGTTAAAGCAGGACACGGTCCAGGAAATCAAATTTCCTTTCAGCATCAGCTCGATCGGATTGCACCTCGTCTCGGCAAAGCGTTCGAAGCAGAATTTTACCGTGCCATAAAACGGGTCAAGACAAATCCGGAGTTATTCACCGCTGACCATACGGGCTACCGTCCTTGCCGGCTCGAACAATTTACCACTGTTTTGTGCGTGTGAGTGCCATGCACCTTGAGCATTTTCGGCGAGGCGATTTGGTGGTGATTCCACTCCCTGACGGTCGCGGTTCGATGGTGGCGTTTGCGGTGGCGTTTGGGAGAATTCCATGGCGATGGAGGCGATGTGGTGCATGGCACTTTTGCAACGTGCGACATGCAGAGTGCAAAACTGGAAAGAGTGGACAGCCGGTTGGAATGCAATACGACGGCAACATGATATCATCTCGTCCCGGTCTCACCAGATGAACACCTCGGGTTTGGGGCGACAGTCGTTCGACCGTTTTGTCCTGCAGCAAAACGGGAAGCTGTTTCGTTCGATTCGCGGCCAGACAAGCAGCGTTAACTGCTTCGAGATCGGAGTATGGACTTCGAAATCTGGGCCTGCTCTGTCGGGTCAGGCATCAAGTTTCGCGTTAATTTGACGAGATTGAATTTCCACCCACATCAAGGAACGGTAACGATGAACTCTCTGTTTTTCAAAGAACTGAACGCCTGGTTCGATCCGAGTCGTGCCCGGCTGAACATTGGCTGTGGTCGAGAAGTGAGTCTGGTGGCGGGAGTGGAGACGGGGCAGCTGGTGGGGACGTTCCAGACGCTGGAGCGGGTAGCTGAGTACGCAACGGGCTGCGGGGCCCGGTCGACGATGGTTTCAAATTTTCTGCTCAACGGTCAGGGTCATGGGGACAACGGTCGAATTGTCTTCCGCGAGCCGAAAGAGTTGCGTCAGGTCCTGTCATCGGCGGGGATCATCGTTCCAACCGTGAGTGCTCATTGTGCGGCATATGCGCATCTGAGTGCTGTCTGGGGTGCGGAGTATGCGGAAAAATTCGTGCCGGCCTCCGTCATGGCGAAGGGGACGCAGTACGCTGAAGACTGGTCAGAAGAGTACCTGATCGGGATGCTGGAAACGGGGACGGCAGCTGGAATTCACATTTTCGGGTGGTTCTGGGGTTTGTGGGGACATCCGGTGCTGCACAGCGGATACCCCTGGGTGTTCGGCTGGGATGGCATGATGGCTGCGGGGCTGGATCGATTTGTCCGAAAAACTGAAAAGATTCGGGCAAAGGCCAATCAGCTGGGAGCATATCTGGCTCACGAGATTCACCCTGGAACCGGCGCGATCTGCGCTCGCGACTTTGCGCTGCTGCTGATGGCGACCGACTATGACCGGTCGATGTGTGTCTGGGGTGATCCAAGTCACTGCTGGGCGGGTGAGGACTGGACTCAGCGTTTCACCAGCCCGTTTGTAGCTCCGCGCGTGGTGGGCAGCCACGCCAAGAACTTCAAGCGACTGACCGGGGCATCGACGCTGATGATCAGCGAAGACTGGCCGCAGCGTGGTCACCAGTTCTGCGGTCACGGCGAAGGTGAAGTTAACCTGGAGAGCTATGCCAAGATGCTGCTGGCCATTGGTGCTGGTGACCGATTCTGTGCCATCAACGGTGGCGATCTGATGCCGCTGTACAGCGAGGCTGAGGACAGCATTCTGCCGCTCACAGCGCCGTCACCGCATCTGCTGGGTGCCTGCAGTGCTGGTATCAAGTGGGTCAATGATCATCTGACAGGAATGTCGATGACGACAGCCACATTCACGGACGGGATGGCTGGTGCGTAGTTGTCGGTCTTGTGTGTGGCAGCTTTGTCTGGAAGGCTAAGCCAGTGACGGCGTGTCTTCGGCGGTGCTGGTTGCAGTCGGGGTGGCGGGTTAGCTGGGCATTCTTCGCTGGATGCTCTGTCCCCTGCCCCGTCCGACTGAAGAGAGGATTGTTTGAGTGTCAGCTGCCTTGATGAACAGCGATCGTGATCCGATTCGTGTGGGTCGACGAGCCTTTCTGCAGTGTGGGACGCTGGTGCTGACAGCGGGATCGTTGTGCGCAGGGAAACTGCCGGCTGCCGACGACGGTGCTGGTGTGAGCATTGGTATGATGACTGACCTGCATTATGCGGACAAAGCGCCGGCAGGGACTAGGCACTACCGGGAGACGCTGGCCAAACTGGAGGAGGCGGCTCAGCGGTTTGGTCAGGACAAACCGGTCTGTCTGGTGGAGCTGGGCGACCTGATTGATGCAGCCGATTCGGTGGACGTCGAGCGGAATTATCTGCGGACGATCAACCAGAAGTTTTCGGCGATCTGCGGAGACCGGCATTACGTGCTGGGCAACCACTGTGTGGACATGCTGAAGAAAGAAGAATTTCTGGGTGTGGTGGAGCAGTCGCGTTCGTATTATTCGTTTGACCGGGGCGGCGTGCATTTCGTGGTGCTGGACTCGTGTTTCCGCAGCGATGGTCAGCCGTATGGTCGGAAGAATTTTCAGTGGACTGACGCGAATATTCCGGCGTCTGAGCTGGAGTGGCTGGAGGGCGACCTGCGGGCGAGTGCCGGTCCGGTGATCGTGTTTGCTCATCAGCGGCTGGATGTCAGCGGTGATCACGGTGTCAGGAACGGTGCTGCGGTGCGCAGTGTGCTTGAAGCCTCGGGCAGAGTGCTGGGTGTTTTTCAGGGGCACAGCCATCAGAACGATCTGCAGGACATTGGCGGGATTCACTATTGTACTTTGGCAGCGATGGTGGAGGGTTCGGGGGTCGCGAACAACAGTTACTCGCTGCTGCATATCGAATCGAGCGGTACTATTCGTCTGACAGGTTTTCGTCAGCAGAAGTCACAGGTCTGGCAGCGCGGGGCCTGAGTGGGCTGTTGGTTGCGTTTTTGTGTTGACAGCCTTGTGCGATGATACTGGATCAGCAGACGGAGTGTGGTTCAGGTTCGGAAAGTCGGGGATCGTGGTCATTCACAACCACATGGAGATTGTGACGTACGTGCTGTCCGGGGGGCTGCAGCATCGGGATTCGATGGGGAATGGGGCAGTGCTGCAGCCGGGTGAATTTCAGCGGATGACGGCCGGTACGGAGATTACTCACAGCGAATTCAATCCGTCGTCCACAGAGCCTGCGGATTTGTATGAGATCTGGTTGCTGCGCGAGCGTTGCGGGCTTATGCCTGATTACGAGCAGAAGCTTTTTGTTGAGTCTGAGCGACGGTGGCCCAGAGCAGATTGATACTGGTGCGGGGAGATTTCCGGCGGACCAGCTGGAAATCGCCGATCGGGCCGATTTGTCGGAGCTCGCTGGTGGTGTGGATTCTGACTTCGCGGAGCCAGCGGCAGCTTCGCGGGCCAAGATTGCGGAGCGATGTGGGGTTTTTGTCAGGTGTCATGGCGGTTGCCCGACAGCCGTTGGGGGTCGGGGGCGGGGGCAGGCTCTCGGCACAAAAAGACCGGGTGCAGTGGAAAAACGACGGTTGTAACGCTGTGCGGAGAAACCGCAAATGACGAGGGGAGCTGTGTTTGTGCTTCAGAAAACTCATTGTGGGGTCAGGCGGAATGGATTTTCCCCGTCTGCGCTGCGAGACTGGAGGGGCAACCGGTTTTTTTCCGTTTCTGACTGGTGTCGTATGCTGCGACGGTCCTGTTTTTTTCTGTGTGTTGTGTTTCAAGGTCTGCAGTCTGTTGCTGTATCGCAGGACGCGGCTGCGCTGTGGTCGCAGAACGTGCAGCCGTTATTTGATCAGTACTGTGTGAAGTGTCATGGTCCGCTGGAGCAACACAGCGGTCTTGAGCTGGATTCGGTGGCAGCCGTGTTGCGGGGTGCGGATGGCGGTGCTGTGGTGGTTCCGGGCAAACCCGAGGACAGTCGTCTGTTTCAGTATCTGGCGGCTGAATCCGAGCCGCATATGCCGCCTGGCAAACAGCTGACTGAAGCTCAGCAGCAGCATGTGCAGCAGTGGATTTCGCAGCTGTCAGCGGCTCTGGGCAGTCAGCCGGCCGCAGCTGTTCCGGTGCGCAGTTTTTCGTCGGTGACTGAGGCTGTGGATGTGTGTGTGTCTGAGGGCTGGGGTCTGCGTGGTGTGACTGCTGCAAGGCCGGTGACTGACTCTGTCTGGTGTCGGCGTGTGTATCTGGATCTGGCTGGCCGGATTCCGACCACTGCCGAGCTGGACAGTTTCCTGCAGTCTCCCGCAGAGGTGCGGCGTGCAGAACTGGTGGATCGTCTGCTGCAGTCGGATGAGTATGCGGTGCGGATGCGTGAGTTGTGGGATGTGTTTTTGATGGGTCGACCGGGTCGAAATGGTCGTGAGGATCGGCGTCGGCAGTATGGCTGGTGGAGTTTTCTGGAGGGAGCTTTTCGAGACAACAGGCCCTGGAATGAGACGGTGCGGTCTCTGCTGGTGGCTCGCGGACACCTTCCAACGGAGCGTGGTGCATCGTGGTTTTTGTATGAGCGTCGCAACAATCATCAGGCGATCGCCGAAGCTGTGGCTCCGCTGATTTACGGGACTCGCATTGACTGCGCTCAGTGTCACGACCACCCGTTGACTCGAGACATCCGACAGGCTCATTACTGGGGTTTGGTGACGGCATTCAATCGCAGCAAAAACGTCGATGGTGGTGCGATGGTGGCTGAGTCTGCGACGGGTGGTTTTGTGAATTTCACGAATCTGAGAAAGGAGTCACAGCCGGCGCTGATGGTACTGCTGGATGATCGTGTGGTGGAGGAGTTGCGTCCGGCGGAGGGTGAGAAGCAGACTGACGGCGACGATTTGTATGTGGATGGAGGTGTGAAGCAGGTGCCGAAGCTATCGCGTCGGCAGGCTTTTGCGGACCTGGCAGTTACGGGCAATCCGCTGTTGGCGGATGCTTTTGTGAATCGCATGTGGTCAGTGCTGCTGGGGCGTGGTCTGGTGCATCCGGTGGATGAGATGAACGGGCGGAATCCGGCCAGTCATCCTGAGCTGCTGTCGTGGCTGAGCAGGGATTTTGAAGCACATGGGTATGATGTGAAGCGGCTGTTTCGTGGTCTTGTGCTGAGTCGTCCGTACGGCCTGGGATCTGTGGCAGGCGGTGGCGTACCGGCAGCGGCCTTTGCCGCAGCGATTGAGCGACCTTTGACGGGCGAGCAACTGGCGCGATCGTGGCGTGTGGTGGCAGGTGTTGCGGCGGAGGATGACGGCCTGCGGCGGAAGGTAACGGGAGCGTTGCCGGATGTGTTGCCTCGCGAGTATGCGGCGACGTGGCAGCAGGCGCAGTTTTTAAGTGGTGCGGCGGTTCTTGAGGAGCTGCTGCGTCCGGAGGTGTCACCAACGGTAGCTCGACTGTCGGCACTGTCTGCGGTGGATGAGCGGGTGCGGCTGGCGTTTCAGGAGGTGTGGGGGCGGGATCCGGATGCTGATGAGCAGCAGCGTTCGGCTGAGTTCTTTGCGGCGCACTCGGGTGATGCGTCGGGGGCGGTGCGGGATTTTCTGTGGGCGCTGGTCACCAGTGCGGAATTTTTGACGGTGCCTTAATGAGCAGGCGAGTGGCCGAGGTTAGTGAATCGGAGCGGTGCCGAGTGCATGAGCATTCGCTGCATCGTCGGCTGTTTCTGCGGGGATTGTCTGGTGGAACGGCGGCCAGTGTTGCCAGTTTTTCCGGGCTGTTTGCGAATCCGGGGTTTGCTGATACGGCAAAGCGGGCGCAGAAGCACTGTATTTTGCTGTGGCTGTGCGGGGCTCCCAGTCAGTTTGAGACGTGGGATCCGAAGCCGGGCCGTCCGAGTGGCGGTCCGTTTGGTAGTATTTCGACCAGTCTGCCGGGAGTACATTTTTCTTCGCTGATGCCGCAGTGTGCGGGAATCGCGGATCGGCTGAACGTTGTGCGGAGTATGAAGACAGCGCAGACGGAGCATTTGCAGGCGATTACTTTGTTGCAGCAGGGGAATCCGGATCGTGCCGGGTTTACGAGGCCGACTCTGGGGAGTGCGATTTCGCAGGCGGTGGGGCAGCTGGATTCGCGGCTGCCGAATTTTATTTTTATTGATCCTGTGCCGGGCGGGAACGAGTTTGAGAGTTTCAAGGCGGGGAACTGGGCTGGCTGGCTGGGAGCTGAGCATGCTCCGGTGCGGATCGGCGGCGAGTATACTCCTTTGGAACGTCCGCTGACGGATGGGATACCGCAGCATGACCGGGAGGCTCGCGAGAGTCTGCGTCGTTTTTTGACGGGCCGGTACGAGCGGTTGCGTGACAGCCGGATTGCTCGCAGTCAGAACGCGGCGTTTGAGCGATTGCGGGGGATGACGGCCAGTGCTGAGTTATTTGATCTGGAGCGACTGCCGGCTGAGGATCGTCGGCGATATGGTCCGGGCAGTTTTGCGCAGCACACATTGCTGGCTCGTTCGCTGGTTGAGCATGGTGCACCGTTCGTGATGGTGGCCAACGGGATGAACTGGGACAATCATGTGTTTCAGCATGAGATTCATCAGATGCTGGTACCGGAGCTGGACAATGTCTTGTTTCAGCTGATTACGGATCTGGAGCAGCGTGGTTTACTGGATTCGACGCTGGTGATAGCGATGGGTGAATTCGGCAGGACTCCGTGGATCAATGCTGCGCGTGGCCGCGATCATTATCCTGATGCGTGGAGTCTGATGATGACGGGCTGTGGTTTGGGGCGGGGCGTGGTGACGGGCAGTACAGATGAGGACGGAGTGGCGGTGACGGATCGACCTTACAGCGAGCAGAATCTGTTTGCGACGATATTTCGGGCATTGGGTCTGGATCCGTATGCGGAGTATGACCTGCCGGGTATGCCGACATTTCATCGGGTGGAAAACGAGGCATCTGCGATTCAGGAATTGCTGGTCTGACATGAAACTGACACTGGCACATGATATTTCGCTGCCCACGGGTGCACTGGGCATGGCGATTGTACCGGATGGTTCGCGTGCCTATGCGGGGTGTGCGGACGGTTTGTTGTATGACGTTGAGTCAGCGACGGGGAAGTGGCGTGTATTTGAGCAGCGGCATCAGAGTTATGCGACTGGCTGTGTGCTGTTGCCATGCGGAGGTGTGGTTATTTCTGGGGGGTATGACGGGGCTTTACTGTGGCACGAGGTATCAACGGGGCGTTGTCTGCGGCGTGTGCAGGCGCATCGATTCTGGAGCTGGCAACTGGCGTTATCGCCTGATGGTCGTCGTTTGGCGACGGTGACGGGCCAGTATTTGCCGGGGGGCTGGAAGTACGAGCCGGCTGCGGAGTTGGAACCCAGTGTGAAGGTCTTTGATACGGAGACGGGGGAACTGTTGCGGTCTTTTGGCCAGACTCCGCCGGTGCTTAGCTGTGCGTTCAGTCCGGACGGCGAGTATTTGGCGGCGGCGAATTTGATGGGTGAGGTGCGTGTTTGGCAGCTGGCTGGGGGTGCCGAGCCGATATCGCAGTGGGCATCGCAGGATTTTACATCTTTCGGCACCATTAAGACTCATCATTACTGCGGCGGGATTTACGGTCTGGCTTTTGCTCCGGACGGTCAGTCTCTGGTGGGGTGCGGGATGGGTCCGATGGCTGATCCGATGGCGGGCAATGGCCGGATGACGTGGCAGCGTTGGGACTGGCGTACGGGGAAGTTGCTGAGTAAGATTCGGGATGGTCAGCATGGTGCGGGTTTGATGGAGAGTGTGTGCTGGCGGCCGGACGGTGGTGTGTTTGTGATGGCTGGTCGTCAGGCTCAGGGCACGTGGAATGCGGCGTTGTTTTCTGGGGTGGACGGTGAGTTGCAGGCGTCGATTGATACTCGCAACCGCATTACTCAGGCTCGTTTTTCAGAGTCTGGCGGTGTGTTGTTACTTGCAGAGGCTCAGGGGCAGCCGAAGCGGAAGGACGGAGAGTGGCCGGCGTGGGGGCGACTGCAGTCGTGGGTGGTGGGTGATTAGCAGGCTGTCGAGAGGGTGCGTGTTGGCAGTGAGTTGCAGCGGGCATGGTGACAGGGGTTGCAGATGCATCAGCTTGTGATGAGTGTGTTGTGGCTGTCGGGGCTGAGTTGGTTGGTTCCGCCGGAGTATTCGTATGGTCCATATAACGAGGGCCGCATGGATCCTCAGGTGGAGGGCTGGCCGCTGACTGCCGAGGAGCGGGCGTATGTGGTGGAGCGAGCCGAGCATGAGCGTCGGCCTGGGCGTGAGTCTCTGAAGCATCTGCCGAAAATGTGGCCGGTGATCCCGGCGGCCGGGCACTGGGGTGGTGCCTCCTGGCTGGAGACTCATGAGAAGCTGGTGCGACATGTGCAGGCGCATGCGGGACCGTGTGACGTGCTGCTGGTGGGTGACAGTATTACTCAGCAGTGGGGCAGTGTGCTGGACAGCGGTAGTCTGAATGCGGCGTGGCGGAGGTCATTTGGCGAATTGAGTGTGATCAACATTGGGATCGGGGGTGACAAGACTCAGAACATTCTGTGGCGTCTGGATCATGGGGGTGTGGCGGGACTGCAGCCGAAGGTGATTGTGCTGATGATCGGCAACAACAACATGTTTTTTGTTCCGGAGACGGGTGTTGAGGCGGCAGCGGCGGGTGTGCGGGCGTGTGTGCAGAATTTGCGAGGTAAGTTTCCGGCGGCGAGGATTGTGGCAGCGAAGATTTTGCCGGCTCACGCGCCTGGCCACAGATTCTACGAGGACATAGTGCGGACGAATGCGGCGATTGACAGTCTGGGTCTGGCAGGCGATGCGGGGGTGCGTGTGGTGGATCCATGGTCAGACTTTACTGAGGCTGACGGGCGGCTGCGTGTGGAATTATATAAGTCTGACCGGATTCATTTGTCGGAAGCGGGTTACGAGGTGCTGGCAAAGGTGCTCAGTCCGGTGCTGGCAGAGACTTTGCGGAAAAATTAGACGAGCAGCCTGAGTGCAGCGGGGAGGACAGTGGCGGTGAAGGGGGCGGTGCCGGAGATTTCGCCATCGAGGTTGAGTGGATCAGGATCGCTGGTCTGAATGGTGACTGATCGTGCCTGGTGGTATTCGATGCCGGGCAGTTTGCGGTGGCTGCCGTCGGCGATTCCCTGGAAGACTTTCAGCAGATTCCAGCGTGAGGTTGGGCGGAGCAGCAGTACGTCGAGCAGTCCATCATCGCAGCGGGCGTCGGGTGCCAGCAGCATGCGATGTCCCGCGAAGCGAGTATTGCAGGCGACGGCGAAGAGGAACTGTCCATGGAGGGTTTGCTGGTCGAGTGTGACGATGGCGGAGCGGACGGGTGGTTGCAGGATTTGCCGCAGGGCGGCCAGTGAATAGCGGGACCGACCGAGCCAGCGGATTTTTTCGGCGGTGATATTGATATCGGTGGCGGCCCCCCAGCCAGCGATATTGATGCAGCAGGTTGTTTGCTGCTGATGGGTGACCTGCAGGACGTCAAGCGGGGTGGGGGTGCCGCGGAGGATTCTGTGTGCTGCGTCAGGCACGGACTGCAGGTTGTACTGGAGTGCGAGTGCGTTTCCGGTCCCTGCGGGGACGATGGCGATGGGTGTATGTGCGGGTGCGTGGCGGAGCATGAGTCCGTTGACGACTTCGTGGATTGTGCCGTCACCACCGATGACTGCGATGCAGTGGAAGTGCTGCAGTTCTGAGTCAGCGGCGATCTGTATGGCGTGACCGGGGCCGCTGGTGGTGATGACTGTCAGCTGACAGCCGGCCTGCTGCAGGATGGAGTGCAGCTGGTTGAGGTTATGTTGTCCGCGTCGCAAGCCGCTGCGCGGGTTAACGACGGCCAGAATGTGCGGCCGGTACATGTCAGTCGGTGCTGTCTGCGTGTGAGGGAATGGCAGGACGGTGAAAGTCAACGAAAATTCGAACCGATTGTGGGTGGTTCGGTTTACTGGTGTGGAATATGTCGAGATGGTGCAGAAAAGCAACAGGAAATGGTGCGGATTCAGGGTCGGAAGCCGGGAAGTGGTGGTTGGGGTGCTGTTGCTGCTGGTAACGGCTGGCGGTGTGTATTCCGGCGCGGGCCGGCAGAGTGAGGCTAAGGTTTTGGCGGTCAATGAAAAGCGACCTCTGCCACGGCTGCTGTCGCTGACGATGGCGGCAGTGGAATCGGAGGAGTCGCTGGATTTGCTGTTGGACTGGTTTGCTGAAAGCAGGGTACTGGAACCCTTGGGCAGGACAACTTTTTTTGCAGGATTCATTGCGATGAAGCGGAGCAGCAGGAGTGTTTTGCTGTTGTGTGGGCTGTGTCTGAGTTTGGCGATTACCTGTCGTCTGAGTTAGGGTGACGAGGTGGCGGTGGTCAGGCAGGCAGCAGTGCTGCCGAATGCTGCGGGGATTTACTGGCTGGCGTTTGCAGCGATGCCTGTGCTGGAGGACGCAGAGCGAGACGCGGTGGAGTCTGCTGTGAAGGACATTCAGTAGCCTGTTTCAGATGTTGTAGAGCAGGTCGTGGGGCGTGATGGGGTGTCGCTGCATGAACTTTAGCAGGATCGTGCTACAGGTCCGTGTGACTGGCAGCTGATTGTGGGTGCCGGGCCGGGGCTGCTGCTGACGCATCTGCAGACGGCTCGTGATCTAAGCCGAGTGGCGCTGTTGCGCTCGCGGCTCCGATTTGCCGCAGGGGAAGTCTCTGCGGCGCTGGCGGATCTGTTGGCAGTATTTAAGCTGGGGCGTGACTGTGCGGTTTCGCCGTGGGTTATTGCAACGCTGGTGGGTGCTGCGATTGAAGAGCAGGCGGGGGAATTACTGGCGCTGCAATTGCCGGGATTGTCGCAGGCTCAGGTGGAGGACGTGACGAGCGAGCTGCGTCGACTGCCTGCGGGGTGGTCGGCGGCTGAGGTACTTGGTGCGGAGGGGGAAATTTTTTCTGGCTGGCTGGATCGCTGGATTACCACGGAGTCGGCTCGACTGGGAGGTGCTGCAATTGGTGGAGCTTTGCTGCAGTCATTTGCCACCGAGTTCGGTGAAGGTTTGGGTTCTGAGAGTGATGCTGCCAAATTAAAGGGTGACCGTGATGCGATGCTGAGGTCGCTGACGATGGCGGAAATACAGGGGGCTGTGATACAACTGCGGAAGGATCAGCAGGAACTTGTGAGCCTGTTGAAGTTGCCTTTGGCGGAGCGTGCGCAGCCTTTGCAGCGGATGTCAGAACGGCTGCAGGCAGCGGGTGCATTGCGTATAAAGGCCGATGCGACGTTGTTTTTTTCGAGGATGCTGCTGTCGAGTGCGATCAATGTAACGAATCGTCTGGAGCAGGTGCAGGTACGGCGCCAGTTGCTGCTGGAGGCCTTGCGGGTGCAGCCATTTTGGCGAGGGTGCGTTGCAGCCGATTGCGGGGGTGCGTGTGGAGTATCGTAAGACGGCTGGTGGTTTTGAGCTGAGTTGTCAGCATGCGATCGGTCGGGAGTTGATTAAAGCGGGGCGAAGTTGATGTCAGGTGCTGCGTTTAAAGTCGGGGATAGCGGGGACGTGCGTGTGCGGGCGACGCAGTTGGCTGCGTTGCTGGCAGAGCATCTTCTGAGTGTGGCGTTTGATCGAGAGAGGCTGATGGTGGCGATTGCCGGTCCTCCGGGGGCCGGCAAGTCGACTCTTGCGGAAGCCCTCGTAACGGTTTTAGCGGCTTGTGGTGAGCCTGCGATTGTGGTACCGATGGATGGATTTCATTTTGACGATGCGGTGCTGAATCAGCGGGGGCAGCGGTCGCGTAAGGGGGCGGCGTTTACGTTTGACTGTGCGGGCTTTGAGGTGCTGTTGAGGCGAATTCGCCGGTGTGAGAGGGAGATTGCAATTCCTGTGTTTGATCGGGATCATGAGTTTGCCCGGGCGGGTGCAGCGATTGTTGACTCGAGTGCAAGATTTGTGGTGGTGGAGGGAAACTACCTGCTGTTGCGGGAGCAGCCGTGGTGCGGGTTGCATGAGTTGTTCGATTATCGCGTGTTTTTGGATGTGCCGCGGGAGGAGCTGCAGCGCAGGCTGCGGCAGCGGATTCTTTCGCACGGGCACAGTGTTGAGTTTGCAGAACAGTGGCTGGCTGGTAATGATTTGCTGAATGTCGAGCATGTGCTGAGTGGCAGTGTCGTGGCTGATTTGCTGCTGCCGGGGTGATTTTTTTGGGTGGGGGCAGAGTGATGTGGCTGCTGAGGATTGCCGGTGTGCTGGCTGTGGTGAGTGGTGGGCTGGTGCTGGTGTTGTCGCAGGCTGCGTCTGTGCGGGCGACGGAGCGTCCGAATGTGATTTTGGTAATGGCAGATGATCAGGGCTGGGGTGATACTGGCTACAACGGCCATCCGCAGCTGAAGACTCCGAATTTAGACGCGATGGCCGCTGCCGGTCTGAGGCTGAATCGATTTTACACAGCGCATTTTAATTGTTCACCGACGCGGGCCAGCATTATGACGGGGCGGCATCCGCATCGAATGGGCACGTTTTCTCCGGGGCGTCCGATTCGTGCTGAGGAGCTGACTGTGGCGCGGGTGCTGCGGGAGTCTGGTTATGCGACCGGACATTTTGGCAAGTGGCATCTGAACGGGAAGAGCGGGAATCGCAATACCAAGGCGATGCCTGGTCGGGCGATTCTGGCTGACGATCCGCTGTCACCCGGGAGGCTGGGATTTGACGAATGGGTGTCTGCGGACAACTTTTTCGATCTGGATCCGGTCCTGGGACGCAACGGTGTGCCGGAGAAGTTTGAGGGTGATGGTTCTGACGTGACGATGGGTGAAGCTTTGAAATTCATCCGTCGGCAGGCGACTGATGGCAAGCCGTTTCTGGCGGTGATCTGGTTTGGGAATCCGCATGTGCCGCATGAGGCATTGCCAGAGGATCGTCGGCAGTATGCGGATTTGTCGGACGATCTACAGAACTATTATGGCGAGATCACAGGAATTGACCGCAATGTGGGTCGGCTGCGAGTGGCGCTGCGTGAGTTGAGGGTGGCTGAGAATACTTTGCTGTGTTACTGCAGTGACAACGGTGGAGCGGCGGGGCCGCGTTCAACGGGGAATCTGCGTGGTTCAAAGGGTACATTGTGGGAGGGTGGGCTGCGGGTACCCGGTCTGATTGAGTGGCCATCGTGTATTCCTCGTCCGGTGGTAAGTGACGTGCCCTGTTCGACACTGGATCTGTATCCGACAATTTTGGCGGCGACGGGTGCTGCGGCGAAGAGCCAGATTGAACCGCTGGACGGGGTCAATCTTCTGCCTTTGCTGGAGGGGCGGATGGAGTCGCGGAGTAAAGCCATTCCATTTGTGGCGATGATCAGTACAGAGCAATCTCATGCTGCGCTGCTGGACTGGCCGTGGAAACTGCACACTGACCCGCGGGCGGGCAATGGCAAGAAGAAGCCGGCGGAGACGGGAGCAGTTGAGCCGGTGATGCTGTTTGATGTGCAAGCTGATCCTCGTGAGACAGCCAATCTGGCTGCTGCGGAGCCGGAGCGGGTGGCGAAGATGACGGCGGCACTGGCGGAGTGGAAGCAGTCGGTGAAGCGGAGTCTGGCGGGGGGAGATTATCCGGTTGCGGGTGGCAGGTGAACGGGAGAGGCGGGATGTGGGACGGCGAATGAGCGTGTGGCGATGTGTTGTCTGTGCGCTGGGCTTTGTGTTGACAGCGGTGCTGCGGCAGAATGCGCTGGTCGCTGGTGCGCGTTTGCCAAATATTGTAGTGTTTTTAGTGGATGATCTGGGGTGGCGTGATCTGCAGTGTTATGGGAGTGAGTTTCACCGGACCCCGCGGATTGACGAATTTGCGGCCCGGGGTGTGCGGTTTACTCAGGCCTATGCGGCTTGTCATGTGTGTTCACCGACGCGGGCCAGTGTACTGACGGGTCGATATCCTGCCCGCCTGAAACTGACGGACTGGCTGCCTGGCCGCCGTGATTTTGCTTTTCAGAAGTTGCGGAATGCAGCGACTATTCAGCAGCTGCCTCTGTCTGAGGTAACAGTGGCGGAAGTGTTGCGGGAGCATGGCTATCGAACTGCGCACATTGGCAAGTGGCATTTGGGTGAGGACCCCGGCGGGCCATTGCAGCAGGGGTTTGACGTGCGTGTGCCGAACTGGAACAAGGGCTGGCCGAAGACCGGGTTTTACGCGCCGTTTGACCTGGACGGTTTGCCTGATCAGCCGGGAGATTATTTGACGGATCGCCTGACTGATGAGGCGGAAAAGTTCATGGAAACGCAGCGGGACGTTCCGTTTTTTCTGTACTTTTCACACTTTGCGGTGCATGACCCGATTGAGGGGCGTCGAGATCTTGTGGAGGCTTTTGAGTCGCGCAGGGGGCAATTATCGGAGGGAGTGGGTTTAGCTTATATTCTGGAAGGAAATCCGGACGAGCGGGAGCCTTTGTCGCGGGCTGCATTAACGGCGATGGCGGGGCATGCAGAGTGGTCGGGGTACGGTGTTTTGCCGCAGCGAACGGTGAAGATTCGGCAGCGACAGGACAATGTGCAGTTTGCGGCCATGGTGGGTGCTTTGGATGAGAGTTTTGGCAGGGTTGTGGACTGTCTGCGACGGCTGGGGCTTGAGCAGGACACGATAGTGCTGCTGTGTTCGGACAATGGGGGTATGTCGGCGGCGAATTTTGGTCGTCCGGGACGCAGGATTGAAGCAGATCAGCTGGACGCTGCCTGGTCGACATCAAATCTGCCGTTGCGGGGTGGCAAAGGCTGGCTGTATGAGGGCGGAATCCGCGTTCCTTTGATTGTGCGTGCGCCGAATGGTCGAAGTGGCGTCGAGTGTGACGTGCCGGTGATCAGCAACGATCTGTTTCCGACAATTTTAGAAGCAGCGGGTCTGCCGGCTCGTCCGGACCTGCATTGTGACGGGGTGAGTCTGGCGGGTTTGCTGCGTGATGGCGGTGCGGTACCTGCCCGCGAGGCACTGTACTGGCATTTTCCGCACTACAGCAATCACGGCATGCAAAGCCCTGGGGGTGCTGTGCACAGTGGTGATTTTAAGCTGATCGAGTACTTTGAGAATTACTCGGTGCAGCTGTTTAATTTGCGTGAAGATCCGGGCGAGCAGACTGATCTGGCGGGATTGTTGCCTGAGCGTGTGCAGGAGTTGCGTGGTCGGCTGCAGCGGTGGCGGACTGAGGTGGGTGCAGTCTTGCCGCAGTCCAATCCGGACTATCGTGCGGATGCAGAATCCCGCTGACCGCGTGAGAAAGATCAGGGTGTCAGCAGTTTAAGCCCGGTCTGTTCATCCGGGATGGCGGTGCGAATTTTTCCGTTGCAGCCTGCAGTGCCGCTGCAGAGGCCACTGGCTGACGGCAGTCGTCCGCCGGGAAGTGCTTCGATGCCAAGCAGGCAATCCCAGTGATATCGTCCCAGCAGGCGAAAATCGTTGTCGGTGATCAGCAGCTGTTGCGGTTTACCGTAGCAGCCGAAGTACCAGCGTCCGTGAGCGAAGGCAGCGGTCTGAATGCCGAGTTCGGTATGTCCGCTGGCGAGTGTGTGTTTTCTTTGAAAAGTGAGCCGGGCGTCATATTCGTACACGTAGTTTTCAGCGACGGTATCCGGGAGACCACCGACGGTGAAGAAGTTCCCGTTGTGGATGCCGATGCCACCTGCTCCGTGAAAGACTTCGGGTACCGGGTATCTGGCCAGTTCTTTCAGGCTGGCGGCGTCATAGGCAAAGATCCACGAGCCGGCGTGGCCTGTCGGGTCGTTGAACTTACCGAGATTCACGGCGACAAAGACCTTGCCGTCGTGGACGCAGAGGTCGCCGTGGTGATCGGCGAATGGTACTTACTTCAGTACTGTTCCCTGCAGATCTGATTTGACGAGATTTGTGGTGAAGGACCAGAACAGTGAGTGTCCATCACAGCCGATACCCTGCAGATGTTCTGGGTACTGCAGTGCGCAGCTAATTTCTGGTGCCTGTGCGGGTGAGGCATGGAAGCGGAGGCTGGCGGTGGCAGCCGATTTGTTGAAGACCAGCGTGGCGAAGTGAAAGAGATTGTGTTTCCAGTGTGTGGGATCGTCGGCGTGATGATCAAGATTCCGGATGTAGGGGATTTGGTGCTGGCGCAGGTAACGCTGGGTTCTTTGAATGATAGCCAGCAGATCATCGCGACTGCCGCAGGAGAGCCAGATCAGGTGGAACGGGTTTTCTGCCAGTTTACCGGGCGGGATGAGCTGTTCCGGGCTGCGCTTGTTGGGGGCTGCCGAGAATGCCGCGAGCCAGGCGAATTTGTCGGGGCTGGCGATTGAATTCAGTTGCGTCATGGCCGGTGCTCATGGTCCTGCCTCACTTTGGAAACCGATCGCTGTGATAACGCCGGATTGTTCACCACATGCCAGTCGCAAGTCATCAGGAGACCAGGCAAGTGAGGTGACGGGTGAATCTCCAATGCGACCATACCACGGCCCGTCTTCAGTTACTGGACTCCATATCAGAAGGTCGCCATTATCATCTCCGGAAGCGAGGTGTTCTCCGCGGGACTGGAAACAAAGCTGGCTAATGCGGGTTTCGTGTCCGTCGAGAATTCTAGGGGTCCGTCCCTTCGGGCCGGGCGTAGAGCAGTTCCAGAGAATGACGGAGTTGCTTCCGCCGGTAGCAAGCCAGCGTCCGGAATGGTGCCATGACAACTCGGCGACCTTGGTGGCGAAGCCGGTCATCTGGCAATCGCGGCCGGTCTTGACGAACCAGAAGTGTACAGAGGAGTCTTGTTCTCCAGTTGCGAGGAACCTTCCGTCGGGGCTCCACGCGATGGCGAGGCTTGAACCTCTCCATTCGTAGCGTCGGATGCGTTTTCCGAGTGTGTGGGAGGCAACTCCGAGGTAGGAAGCAGCGCCTACAGCGCTGCCATCGGGGTTCCAGCTGATATCAGCGATTGTACTTGCGTGGTCCTCTGAGGAGTAGAATAAGTGACCTGCAGGGTTAAAGATGCGAAGGTTGCGTCCTGCGGCGCTGGCGAGCAGTCGACCGCCGGGTTGCCACGCGACGCGTGTGCCCCATGATGCTCCGGCGTCAAATGAGCCAATTTGTTGAGCGGAGTCAGCGTCCCACAGGCGGATAAGGCCATCATGGCCGATGGACGTGAAATGGTGTGTGGCGGGGCGCCACGCCAGATCCGCCCCACCGTGTTCATGCTTTCCGATTCGGGTGGCTGCACCATCGGGATGTCCGCACACCCAGACGCTTCCATCGGCTGTGATGGCAGCCACCAGTTGTCCGCAGTCAGACCACGCGACCTTCTGGACGAATTCTTCGACATTCAACTGCCAGAATTCTGTGATTTGGCGTTTTCCCCGCTGTACTGATCTCATGCAAGGCAGGCCTCGAATCCGGTATTCAGAGTTTCACGATCGAGATTTCGACCGATGAATACGAGTGAATTGCGCCGCGGCGACTCTCCCCAGGGGCGATCCGGGCGTCCATCGAACAGCATGTGTACTCCCTGAAAAATATACCGATCATTCATGCGGCGAAAATTTAAAATGCCCTTCATACGAAAAATGTCCGGGCCTCTTTCTGTGAGCAGTCTGCTGAGCCGTGTCGGAATAGTCGCAAGTCGAGTTCCCCGGGTGTGTTGATTCCGACACAGGTGATCGCGGTGTCGTGTAGGTGGTCCGACTTGTATTCGCGTGTGCAGATGGGGGGGGGGCGTCTGACCGTCAATGTGTTGGAGGACCGCAAAGAATTCATCGGGGTGATGCTCGGTGAAGAACACCCACACGCCTCTGTTTGGGATAGTGACAGGGAAGCGGATGGGAGCCGTGTCGAGGCGCAGTTGTACAAATTCAGTGTGAGAGCTGATGGCGTTGCGTGGCGGGACGAAAATTTTTGCGCCGAAAAACGCGAGGGCGGCTTGTTGCACGGTCTGCCACATGGCTTCCGAAGTGTGTTCTTTGGCCTCAAGGAAAGTGAGATTCAAGGAGGGATCTGGGCCACGATTGAGGGTCACAAAATAAGTCCCGGCCGCCACCGCATAGAGGCCGGTCCATGCAAAAGGGTATTCAGGTTCCATAAAGGCCGGGTCCACTTCCAGAGCCCGCTGGAGATCGAAGCCACCGAGGTTCAAAATACGATCGAGTTCCACTGCTGCGTCTTTGGTGCGATAGAACCTGGCAGCGGCGTTCATGGCTCGAATGCGGGACTCGAGACTGTTCAGATCCGTCGGGGATACGCGGGCAGTCTTGCTCCGTAAAGTGACATCTGCAAATGCAATCTGCCAGCGGACTTCATCAAAGTCATCAATATGACCTACCACGTGTCTTGCGTCGACCGGTGTGATAATACCGTCAAGGCTGAGTTTTGTCCGAATCTCATCATCCATAAAAATGTCTAAGCGACCGAACCGCGGTCCGCTATGCCGGTTGTTTCACCGAGGATGTTATCAAAGCGATCACTGCGTTTCATCAGATTTCCCGGGATTCTGGTCAGATCTCCACGTACCGTGCAGCAGATACAGCCATTGTTTATTTCAAAAATCTCTTCTTCCGCGCCGATTACTAAATCGTTATCGACGCCGATCTCTCCGAATTCATTCCCAATAACGGCGATTCGCCGTCCGTGCTGCTCGGTGAGAATGCGGTTCAGAAGCGTAGTTTTGCTGGAACCAAGGAATCCTGTGAGGACAGTAACCGGGACTTTCTGTTACGCATTCATTGGCAGCATCCGTGAAACGTTGGTTGTCAGAACTGAGACCGTGTATGAGTCGGCGTGGTGGCGAACAAAGACTGGAGTTCGTGATGGGAGAGTTGTTCGAAGGCTTTGGGGATTTTTCCTTGACGGGTTGGCAACCCAATTCGATGCAGGTTAGCTCTGTCACAAAAAAGTGATCAACTTCTGACAACAGCACAAGTCGTGCTGCCATCTGGGAAACCCGTTGTCTGAGTAGCGGGTCCGCAGGTGTTTTCCGAAAAACGGAATGGTCGCGGGCTTTCCACTCAGCCAGAAAAATGCGTTGTGCAAATGCGGAAATACTGCGGGTGCATAACGATTTCAGAGGCCCAGCGTTAACGTATATACTGTCAAGGTTGTTGGCCTCCTGCGAGGTGGGACGTGGGGTGAATTTGTGCCGTAAGTTGGCGATTTGGTGAACAGTGCAGCGGATGTGTGCTGCCATGCCGGGCCGGATGTGGACAGTGGTCAGTGGGTGTGATCTCACGGGGATCTGTTGGTGGTTTGTTTTTTCAGCCCGAGCATACTGCCTGAAAAACACATTTTTTTGCTCAGATTGCGCCGTCGCACTGCAAAACTGCTATTTTGTGCCTGGTGTTTTTCGATTCCCGCGAGGGAGTTGCGGTTTTTCCGAGTACGAGGGGAAGGTTTTTAGCGGGGCGGAATCTGATGCGCGGGTGGCTGGTGATTTTCAGTGTGATGTGTGTTTTGGTGCTGGAAACGCAGGGAGTGCAGGCGGACGGGAACCGACGTCCGAATTTTATTTTTATCCTGACGGATGATCAGGGCTGGGGAGATGCGGGGTTTGCGGGTCATCCGTATGTGCGGACGCCGGCGCTGGATCGGTTGAAGTGTGAGGGGACGTGGCTGCAGCAGTTTTACGTGGCTGCAACCGTGTGTTCTCCCAGTAGAACCGCATTTATGACGGGGCAGTATCCAGCGCGTCACGCGATTCACGGTCATTTGTCGACACCGGAGCAGAATGCGGCGCGGGCGATGCCCAACTGGCTCAACCCAGCGGTCCCGATGCTGCCGCGGCTGTTGCAGGGTGCGGGGTATGCGACGGCACATTTTGGGAAGTGGCATCTGGGTCACGGTCCGGGGGCTCCGACGCCGACCGAGTACGGTTTTGACGTGTCCAGGGTGGTAAATGGAAACGGTCCGAGCCTTGGGGACGAGTCTGCTGAGCCGTATTTTCGGGCGAGGTCAACGGCACTGATCGTTGATGAGACGATCGCTTTTATGCGGGCGAATCGGGAGCGTCCCTTTTTTGTGAATGCGTGGACGCTGCTGCCGCATGCGAAACTGAATCCAACGGCAGAGCAACTGTCTGGTTATGCGGGACTGCAGCCGCGATCTGATGATCCGGCATTTGGGGGCTGGATGAAAAAGTATCTGGGGCGGGCGAAGTCGCTGCCGGATCAGATGCAGGTGTTTTGTGCGTCACTGACCGACCTGGATACTCAGGTGGGGCGTTTGCTGGATGCTCTGGATGAGCTGGGACTGGCCGAGAACACGGTTGTTTTTTATTCAAGCGACAATGGTCCTGAGGACTATCGGGTGGGGAATGCTGCGAATGCGGGTGTGGGCAGTGCTGGCATATTGCGGGGGCGGAAACGCAGCATGTATGAGGGCGGGATTCGTACATTTGGTCTGGTGCGCTGGCCGGGGCATGTTCCCGCCGGTCGTGTGGATGGTGCCAGTTTGACTGGTGGAGTTGATTTGCTGCCGACGGTCTGTGGTCTGGCGGGAGTGGAGGTGCCGGCGGAGCAGAAGGGTGACGGCGAGGATGTCAGTGACATCTGGCTGGGTGCGGAGCGGGCGCGTGGTGTTCCACTGTACTGGGAGTGGCTGTTTGGCGTGCAGGGTGCGGCGGATGGTTATATGCCGCCGCCACTGGCGATGCGTTATGGTAACTGGAAGTTGTTTGCGGATCATCGCGGGGAGCGACTGCAGTTGTTCAACATTGTGGCGGACCCTTCGGAGCAGCGGGACGTGCTGGCAGAGCAGCCGGTGCTGGCTGAGTATTTGCAGAAACGCCTGCTGGCGTGGTCGAGCGGTTTACCGGCCAGCGGGGCTCGTGAAAAGCTCATCGCGGAGGGTTTGGGAGTTTCGGGTGCTGCAGCGGCAAAAAAGACCGAGGGCAAGTCCGGTGCGAAGGCCAGTGCAGGTGTTCGGGCAGCTGCTCTGAAACGCTGGGATACGGATGGTGACGGTGAGTTGACCCTGGAGGAGTATCGAGCGGGGCTGAAGCAGCCTGATGCGGAGCAGCGATTTCGCCGATTTGATACGAACGGAGATGGTCGGCTGACGCGTGAGGAGTTTGTGGGGGTGTGAGGGTGTAATTGAGGCTGGAGGGCGTGCAGGAAATGATCGTTTTCCTCCACGCGTGTGGTCCAGAACGCGACGCAGCGCAATCAGGCTTTGACTGTGGCTGCGACGGATTTTGCAATCCCGTTGTTCATTTCCTTCAGGGTCCCGGAGGTAAAAATAAAGATACCGTGGATGATGACTGCGATGAGCAATACAATCTCGGCCTCTTCGGCGGTCTTTGGAGTGCTGGACAGGACTCGGGACCATGTCAGTCCAAGGACGTATCCGAAAATCGCGGGGGGCTTATTTTTTCATCCATGAAGATGCGGTGTGAGCTCCGAATGAGCCGAGAAACAGCCAGAGCAGCACGTACATGGGGGTGCTGATGCGTTTGGCGGAAATTCGACATCAAACATGTCGCGTGAATTGTCTGGCAGAGCATTGCGGATTGAAACTTGTTCTGCGGTCTGAAGCGTGGTCATTGTCTCTTCCTGCAGCATCTGGGTAGTAGCGTGACTGTCTCAACATTTGAAGCAGTTCTGTCTGCAGAAGTAAGACGCTCGGTTGAAGCGAGAATTCAGACGGTGCGACGGAATTCTTCAAAATCGTCTGTCGCACTCAGCAAGTGCGTCCGAGCGGGCACACAACTGCAGCAGTTCACTGATGGTGTGGTGTGATTCGATGGGATGTCGGAGTGGCACCGAGTTTTGATCTGATAGCGATTCTGGCAACCGACGCGTGTTCGCTGCAGGATTCCGGCTTTCTCGAGTTCCGCGAGGATATGTTGTACGGCTCGCTCGGTAATTCCGACTTGTCGTGCAACTTCGCGGAGGGTGATGGCGGGATTCTGCGACAGCATCACAAGTACGTGGGCGTGGTTGATGGGGAACGTCCAGCGTGGCTGATCTGAGGCCGGTCGTTGTGTGGTTGTGACGGCGGCGAGTTGCTGCTGTTTTTTGTGGCAGGTGCTGCGGTGGGCATGCTGCGACGCCTGGCAGGTCTGGTGGGTGCTTTTGCTGAGCCTGTGGTGGTCGATAAACGCCGTTTCTTCACTGCGGAAGCTCCTGTTTGCACTGCCTGTCGGTTGAGGCAGTCAATTGAGAATCTTCGTTATGGCGCGAATGGGACGGGGCTGTCGGCTGGATTTGCCGGGCGGTGTGGGTGATAATCGTCGGACGGGGAGTGGTCTCCGGCGGGTGGGGGCGTGGTGACGATGCAGAAATCGAGTGCTCTACCATGGTAAAGGCATGCTTTCAGCAGTTCGGTGCTGTGTGGCAGGCTGTCCGTCTGGGGCTGGTCTGGCTGCTGCTGTCTGATCTTATGTGCGGCGGGCAGGAACCTGATCTGGAGGAAGCGAGGTCGGGTTTGCGGACTGTGGTGCTGGGCAGTGCAGGCCGGGCGGTGTCTGGGGAATCGGTGCGTCCGGGGTTTCGTGCCGCAGTTGGTCTGTTCGACCCACGAGGTGGTGTCGGGCGGCAGGTGGAGTATTCGGGGAATCTGCTGGTTCGTGATCCCGGAAAGATTCGATTCAGCGCGAAGCTGGCAGGGCGACTTGAGGTATTGATTGATGGACGGCGGGTTCTGGCGGGTGAGTCTGAGGGTTTGATGGTTGCGGGGGAGCCGGTGGAGCTTTCCGGTGGTGACCATGACGTGCGGATTCGTTACTGGCGTGTGGAGGGCGGGAGTTCCGGGGAGCTGTCGATTTTCTGGTCTGGCGAGGATTTCACTTTAGAGCCATTGCCGGCGGAGTTGTTCAGTCATGTTCCGCAGTCTGATGAGGCTGATGTGCAGCTGGCGGCGGCGGGTCGAGAGATTGTGGATTCGCTGCGCTGTGGTGCTTGTCATGATGGCTGGGGTGAATCGATCCCCCTGCGTGCTCCTGATCTGGCTTCTGCCCTGCCCTTTTTGAGTGATGCGGATGTTGTGCAGCGGCTGATGGAGGGTGGCAGTAATCACGGGATGCCGCGTTACGGAATGTCGCACGAGCAAGCAAATTCGGTTGCAGCGTGGCTGCGTTCGGTGGTTCCGGCGGAGCGTACTGTGCTGCCGGCGGCAGAGCTGAAGTCAGGCGATCGTGAGGCTGGCGGACGGCTGTTGCTGACGCTGGGCTGTGTGGCGTGCCATGAGTTGTCCGGTGAATCAGCAGAGCGTAACTGGTATGGCGGACCGCCGTTGGCGGTTGGGGCTTCGAATCGTGGTCGGGGCTGGCTGGAGGTCTGGCTGAAGCAGCCAGAGCGTTTGAATGCTGCTCATCGGATGCCGGTGTTCAGTCTGACGGACGACGAGCGGCGTCAGCTGGCTGCGGTCTTGAGTCGTGAGACAGCAGGTGTGGCGGGAGCTGCTGCTGTCGGCAGTGATCCTGTGTCTGGATTGCGAGCGGATCCGGCGCAGCTGGAAGCTGGTCGACAGATTGTGGCGGGTGCTCGGTGTGCCTCGTGTCACAGGATTCCTGGGCAGGATGTGCCGAATCGACTGGAGTTTTCCGGGGGTGTTCAGTCAGGTTCCGCGGTGTCTGGTGGTCGCAGTTGTCTAAATCCGGGGGACTCATTCGTTGCCGGTGGCCTGCGGCCGCATTTTCTTATGCCTGCGAGTGTGGTGGAGTCTGTCCGGTTGTGGCTGTTGACAGTGGAAGTGCCGGTGCGTTCTGCCATCCCGCAGGATTCGGCTGCTGGCGAACTTTTGATGCGTCGCAGTGGCTGTGTTTCCTGTCATGATCGCGACGCGGTGCAGGGTTTGTCGGCGCGAGCAGCCCAGATCGAGCAGCAGCGTGAGGATCTGCGTGGTCAGAGTGAATACCTGATTCCGCCGGCTCTGACAGCGGTGGGTGATCGCCTGCGTGATGACGTGCTGCTGGAGGCGATTCAGGGGCGTGAGTCTGAGCGGCGTTTGCCGTGGCTGCTGGTCCGGATGCCTCGTTTTCCGCTGACAGAGGCTGAAGCGGAGACGATTGCGGGCGGTTTGATTGCTGTGGATCGGATCCCGGATGACGCAGATTCTCTGCGTGCCGAGTTGTTTGAGCATTTGAATCCGCAGCATCCGTCGCTGGCGACAGCGGAGCAACTGGTGTCCGGGACGCAGATGGCTGGAGCGGGTGGATTCAACTGTATTGCCTGTCATAAGGCTGGCCGCTATGAACCTCGAAACGTGGCTCCTGGTACGCGGGGATCGGATCTGCTGGTAATGGGCAAGCGTTTGCGCTCTCGTTATTTCATGCGGTGGATGCAGAATCCGATTCGGGTGTTGCCGGGGATTGAGATGCCGGCGATTCGCAGGCCACTGGAGCGTGATCCGGCGGAGTCTCTGACCGAGCAGTTTGGGGTGTTGTGGACGGCATTGGCGGACCCGGGATTTGTGCCACCGACGGTTTCGAGTCGATATGAGCAGGTGCTGACTGTTGGTCGTGGTGATGCGCCGCGTGTGCTGCGGGACGTATTTCTGGCGGAGGGTGCCGCTGGAGGTTCGGGAACGGCGCGGGCCTTTGCTGTGGGGTTCAGCAATGGGTTCAGCGCATTGCTGGATGCGGACAGCGGGCGACTGGAGCAGCTTGCTTATGGAGAGTTTGCGCGGCAGCGTACTGAGGGCAAGAGCTGGTTTTGGGATTTGGCGGGTATCCCATTGTTGTCAGCGGCGTGGGATGAAGCATTTTGTCGACTGTTGCCGGCTGAAGGCGGTGGTGAGATGCAATCGCCAGTGCGAGACGAACGGCGTACGGCGGAACTGCTGTCATGGCGAATAACCGAGGGGGCGGTGGAACTGAGGCTGAGGTTCCATTTTGGTCAGGTGCCGGCTGCGGCAGAGAAGCTGTTACCGCACAGTGAGCAGACGATCTGGAGTCTGCTGGAGCAGCATCAGGTTGTGGATCTGATGCTGGAGTTGTCGGCCAGCGGAGGCAGTGGTGCGGGTTTGCAGATGAAGCTTTTTGGGGCCAGTATTCCGAGTGGTCGGGTGCTGGAATTGTCAGGGTGGGGGGAGGATCGTCGTGGGGAACGGATCCGGTTAGGGTCTGTGGTGGAATCGGTCAGGCGTTCGGCCAGTGGCCGGCCGTTGCTGGTACAGGGGGAATCGGCGAGATGGACATTGAGTCTGGAGGGGGAGTTGCCAGGGCCGCTGACTGTCCCGGCGTTGCCTCCGGCAGTTACGAGGGAGCAGGAAGTCAGCTCTGTTCCTGGTTTTAGCGGGCAGCGTCTGGCGTTGCCTGCGGGGATCATGCCAACTGCTCTGGCGTGGCTGCCGGATGGTCGACTATCGCTGACTTCTTTGAAGGGGCAGGTCTGGCTCCTTTCAGACAGTGACGGCGACGGATTGCCGGACAGGCCATCTTTGTTTGCAGAGGGCCTTGCGGCTCCTTACGGCGTTGTGGCGGACGGTTTGGATTTGCTGGTGTCACATAAGCCGGAGGTACTGCGTCTGAAGGATGGGGATGGTGACGGTCACGCGGATGAGTTTTCTGTAGTTGCATCGGGTTGGGGGTATAGTGATGACTACCATGACTGGACAGCGGGTCTGGTGCGTGACAGTCATGGTGATCTGTATGTGGGACTGGGCAGTGATTATTCGCAGAAGGGGCGAGCGGCGGACAATGATCGCTGGCGGGGCACGGTGCTGCGTCTGGAGCGGGGTGGCAGGATTGAACCTTTTGCTTATTCGATGCGTTTTCCGATGGGACTGGCTTTGGACGATCAGGATCGTCTGTTTGCGACGGATAATCAGGGTGTGCAGAATACGTGGAACGAGCTGAATCATTTGCAGCGTGGGCGGCATTATGGGGTACCGTCGCGGCATGACACGTCGGAGGTGACGGTTGCTGAATCGCCGGCTTTGATGATTCCGCACCCATGGACTCGCAGTGTCAATGCAGTAGCTTTCTTTCCGCGGGACTATCCGGTGTCATTGCTGGCGGGGCAGGGAGTGGGGTGTGAGTATGATACGCAGTGTCTGATTCGATTTTCGCTGCAGGAGGTTGACGGGGCCATGCAGGGTGCCTGTTATCGATTCAGCCGTTTGCCTCGCGCTGGGGAGCAATCGGAACTGCTGGGGCCGATTGCGTGTGGATTTGGTGCGGATGGCAGTTTGGTGATTGGCAGTATTCGGGACAGTGGCTGGCAGGGGGCGGGGAACATTGGCTGTCTGGAGGTGTTGCGTCCTGAAGCCGGCGTGATGCCGAACGGAATACGGGAAATCCGCGCTGTGGTGACTGGATTTGAGGTTGAGTTTTTTCAGCGGTTGCCGGTTGGCGTTGCTGACTCACCAGGGGCGTGGGATGTGCAGTCAGCGACGCGGGTGTGGAGTGGCAGTTATGCAACTGCTGACAGTGAGCGGCGTCAGGTGGCAGTGTCTGCGGTGGAGCTTTTGGAGGACGGTCGGACGGTGGTGCTGAAGACGGGGCCGCATCAGCCAGGGCATTTGTATGAAGTTCGACTGTCTGACCAGCCTGAAGCTCTGCGGCAATTTTGGCCGGTGGAGGGTTTTTATTCGATGAAGCGTGTGCCTCGGTAGCAGGTCTGTGAATTAGTCGTTGGCATGCGTTTTTTGATTGCGCGGTGATTCTGCCGGGATGAATGATACTTCATCATCCAGCATCATGATTTTCTGCCAGATTTTTCGAGCCAGTCCGTTGGTCAGCTGTTCGATGTCGTTGACGGACTGCAGTACGATCGAATCTGAAGTGCTTTGGGCGTGAAGCGCCGCCAGTTTGCCTACGAGGGAGAGCAGTTCGCTGCAGTAATCGAGGTAGCGAGTGAGCTGGAACGGCGTGAGGGATCGGGCTGGTGAGGAGGCGGTGCGGAGCTCTGCGGAGCAGATGAGTTGGCTGGGGTCTTTTGTAAGCTGGTGCATATCGATGACGTGAGAGATGGATCGCAGTTCATGGAGCGCCTGCAGGATGTGATGTCGCTTGATGCGTGATTCGAGTGACAGCAGGAAGAAGAGTGAGGCTCCGAACAGTACGAGTACGTTAAATCCGGCGTCCAGTTCTTCCAGTTCGGGTTGTCCCTGCAGTTTGATGTAGCGAACTGCGAACCAGAGTGCCGCGGCAGCCGCGACGATGACGGAGCAGACGCCTGCGCGGATCCATGGCAGGCTACGGGCGGTCCAGTTGACTCGCTCATGCGTTTCCCGAGCGATCTGCAGGAGTTCTCGGCAGACGTTTCCGAGGCTGGCGCCAGGGAAACGTTCTTCGATACGTTTGCTGAGGATTTGCAGTGTTTGAGTGGTTTTTTCAGGATTTAGAGCGCGATACATGCGGTGATTCGGTGTGGCTGGGGGTGTGGTTGTGTGAGGGAGGGGGGAGAGAATCGGGTGTTTGCTTTAGACATTCTGCACAAAAAGGGGGGCAGGAATCAAGTTCGTGCGGAATGCGCCGATCGTGCGAATTCTGCAAAAAAATCAATGTCAAGCATTGTGATAGTCCGGTGAATTAGAGGGAAAAGTCTGTTGTCAGGCTGTTGGCGATTCTCCGGGGTGGATTGGCACTTTGGTGGGAACAGACCTGGGTGCAGCGGGTGATTTTGGGGAAGTTACCCGCGCTGTGTTCAGCTTGCAGCGACCGGCCACGAATTCGCGTGGTTGTGGGGGGAGTAAAAATTAGATTCAGGCGGCCTGTGGTGCTGTTGCTTGGCGGGATGCTGACAGCGTCCGGCATTGATGTTCTGCCGCGAGCGCCCTGATGGGCGACTACGAGCCAGCGAGCTCAGCGCGTCAGGCATCTGCAGATCAGATGCTGGCCATAGCCCAGGTGTTTGAGCAGCAGGGAAAACTTGATAAAGCGGAATCGATGTATCGGGGGGCTCTGAAAAAGAATCCTCAGAATACGAAGATTCGTCAGCATCTGGCTGATGTTCAGGCGAAGCGTCGGGGTGGCGGTGCGGGGACAGTAGTGGCGAGTGCTACACCTTCTCAGCAGCCGGAAGGAGCGACTGCGACGATTGCGAATGCAGCGGCGGTTAACGCGATTGCACCACCGGCTGCTCGAGCAGCGGTAATTACGACACTGGCGGCTGCCAAAGCACCGGCTGCGGTTGCTGTGCCAGCGACTGCTGTGGTGCCAGTACCGACTGCGACGCCGTCTTTTGAGGAGGCGGTGAAGTCGGTTGATGCATCAGTATCGGCGGCGCCCTCAGTTTCAGTGGCACCGGTCGCTGTTCCGGTCCGATCTGTCTCGGCGACACAGACACCGCCGGTAACGGTGGAGGCAGTATTAAGGGCGGCTGATGCTCCGGAGACAAGTTCGGGGCTTTTGGTTCAGGCTTTGCAGCATGGTGAGAGCAGTGAAGCGAAGACTCTGGCTGCAACACTTCTTGGCGATTGTCCGGAGTCGGACAGTGTTGCCCGAGAGGCTCTGGAGAAGCTTGTCGCCGATCATAATTCACGAGTGGATGTGCTGTTGGCAGCTCTTGATTCTTAGGTTCAGCGGGGCGAGCTGACAGGGGCATCTGCTGCCCGCCTGACAGCGCTGGCAGAAAAGGGTCAGCCTTCTGAGCAGGTAGAGGCGATCATGATGCTGCGGTATTTCACCGCGATGGACAATCGAGCGATGTGTCTGCAGGCACTTGAGTCGTGTTTGTTGTCTGGGAACGAGGATGTGCGGGCGTCAGCTGGTCTGAGTCTGGGTGATTTCTGTCCTTTGTCTGAATCGCAGACGGCAAAGCTGCGTGAGCTGAGTGAGAAAGACTCCAGTCAGGATGTACGCGATGCGGCTTTGGTAACCTTAAAGCGAGCCGAAGCAGCGACGACGACAGAGAAATAGTCTGAACGATTGTGAATCAGGCTCCGCTGTGCGGGGAGTGAATAACGAATGGGGGAGTTTCGATGACAATGCGATCCACCAGAAAATGGCTGGCACTGCTGTTTCTTTCAGCTGCTGGGTGCAGCAGCATCAGTGATGGAATTATCCGGACGGAAACAGATCTGCGGAATCAGATTCTGTCTCAGAAGGCCTAAGGCGAATGGTCCTGGTATTATGACGAGCTGAATCATCCGTGGGATTTTGCGAAGGGCTTCAAGGCGGGTTACAGGAATATTCTGGAGGGGGGCAGTGGCTGTCAGCCGACTCTTCCACCGCGGAATTACTGGAAGCCGAGTTATGAAACTACGAATGGTCGCGACCGGATCAATTCTTGGTTCGACGGTTATTCGCATGGGGCTTTGGCGGCCGAGCAGGATGGAATGGGTGGCATGGGAGTGCTGCCGATTTCCCCGACAGCCCGAGCGAACCTAATATCGAAGCATGCACCGGTGAATCCGGACTGTTTCAATGAGTTGCAGAAAACACCAACTCCGGAGGGCGGACTGATGCCGCAGACGGATGAGATGGGAACGGAGTCGGAGGTGCCAGAGGGCGAGGAGATGCCTCCGACACCCGCGGTCTTCGCCATCGGCGACTCGTCCATACGAGGGCAGCTAGTGGGTTGTTGAGTGATGTTGTCGACGACAGCTGAAGGCTCTGAGGACTCAGAACGAACAGTGCAGCAATCAGACTGCCGACGACGATTGGTCGTCGTGCAGACGCAGGTTACAGGGAGGTAGAAACGATGTCCATAAGTGCAGCGCAGCAGGGTAAGTATGGGGGAAGAGACGGTCGGTCCGGCCTGCTGGGACTGGTTGCTCTGGCCTGTCTGGTGCAGACGGGCTGCCTGATGGACCGGGACATTGATGCTATCCCGGTGGCTCGTGTTCCGAAGGAAGTTTTGATAGTTGACCGCAAGGACAACTACCAGGATATCTCTTTGCTCAGGCTGCGTCAGGACCCACCAGAGACTTATCTGCTGGGGCCGGGTGACGTGCTTGGCGTTTACATCAAGGGTGTGTTGGGCAGTGAAGAAGAACTGCCGCCGATTCATTTCCCGGAGGATGGTAACCGTCCTCCGGCGGTGGGTTTGCCTGTGCCGGTGGTTTCTGCCAGCCATCGCAGGCGATCATCATTCGTGAGCTTCCCTGCGGCAGTCAAATTGCTATCAAGGTTAATCTGAACCGTGCTCTGACTAATCCGGGTGAGCGAATCCTGATTCAGCCAAGGGATATGATTGTTCTCAAGTACACTCTTGGAGAAGAAGTTGGCAACGTGTTTCTGAGTCTGATTCAGTTCAACTTCCTGTGGGTTCTGGGTGGAAACGGCCTGCACAACTGATGGCACAGGTCACGGCCGGGTGAAAATCGAAAGGCCCTGTCGGAGATGCTCCGACAGGGCCTTTCTGCGTTTGGCGGCTGAAACTCCGGCGATCAGTTTGCTGGGACAGTTTCGACAGGCACCGGCACAGAGCCGTCTGGCGTTGCAGTTTCCGGCTTCGAGATGGAGTCTGTTTTGTTGTCGAGGCGACCAACTCGACTATTACGGCGTTCGAGGACAACGCGGGCCGCTTCTTGAACTTCATCATCACCAAGGCGCCGGAGGTTAACGATTTCGGTCAGTGGCTGGATGACACCGGCAACGCGGACGATGCTTGATTCCATCAGGGCAATTTCCATCAAGGTTCTTCGCAGCACTTCGAGCGAGCTGATGTGCCGAGTTGCTTCCTGCTGGAATTCATCAAGAATTTCGAGGTTTAGCACGGCGCTGGCGACCTGCTCTGTTCCGGCAGCCAATGCATCCCGGATTGACAACAGAAGATTCAGGTTCTGCCGAGCTGTGGCCACCTGCTGGGACTGCTGGCTGAGCATTGCTGTGATCTCAGCCGAGGCATCGGCTGCAGTGCGCGCGGCCGGAAGATCTGTGGCGGAGGCGATGACAGCATTCTTCAGATCGTTGAACGCAGCGACTCCGGCATTGGCCTCGTCAAGACTGGCTGAAGCTGTGGTAACGGAATCGCGGAAGCGAAGAAATCGATCGAAGTCAGCGGCAGCCTGTTCGATGGTCTTGTCTTCAGCAATGATGCGTTCCGTGAGGTCGCTCATGCGAGTGATGCTGTTGCTGGCTTTTTCGTAACCATTTGAGGCTGCGATGAGGCGTTCCTGCAGGGCCTTCATTCCACTGAGGGCTGAATCGGCAACTTCGGTGGAGTCGCTGCCACTGAGAATCGCTTGTCGCAGTGCTTCGAGGTCTTCAACTGCTACCTGTGCACTGGCGGTGGTTTCGTCCTGGGCGATCAGTCTATCCTGGACTGCGGCAATTTTTTCCACTGCCTGCATGGCGTCGACTGCGGCGAGGCCTTCGGAGGAGATTGTATTTCGCAGAGTCTGGATGTCGGCGATGTTCTTTCTCAGAGTTTCGATACTGCGAGCCTGCCGATCGAGTGAAGTCAGCAGGTCGTTTGTCTGCTCGGCAGCATGGCTGCTTTTGACCAGTTTGCTCATGCTCCGGTCAGATTGATCGAGACGAGCCTGAATAGTCTGCAGTCTTGCCTGCAGGGGCCCGACCATCAGGATCTGCATCCCGAAAAAGACCATAGCCAGTCCCGCGAGCAGCGAAACTCCGATCAGTGTACGAGGATTCATGGTGCTGTCTTCCGAAAAACTATGACAGGGGGCGGAGCAAACGCATGACATCTACCGGGCCAGCGATATGCTAATGACCCTGTTGAAAAAGCTTGTGGCAGAACCGGCAGGCGGATAAGTTAGATATCGCCGGCTCACTGCTGCAAAATTTGCCGCAATCAGGCGATGCGGTGGGAAATGCCGACTCGGTGAGGAATTTGTAGCGGATTGTCCGGTCGTGCAGATTTGTCCGAAACGAGTTTTTCACAGTCTTGAATAAATGTGCAACAAGTGCTCAAGACTTGAGCATAGTGAGCAGTGCGCACTTGTGAGTTTTGTTTAGTTGTCTTCGAGGTCAGCAAAGGGCAGTTGGGGGCCGGAGCGTGCTGCGAGTCCCTCGTGGAAATGTCGCCGGCAGACAGACACGTAGCTTTCGTTTCCGCCAATTTGAATCTGTTCACCTGTTCGGACTGGCTTTCCGGACGCATCAATGCGAAGCACCATGGTAGCTTTTCGTCCACAATGGCAGACGGTTTTGATTTCAGAGAGGACGTCAGCCCACGCGAGGAGGTACTGACTTCCCTCGAAGAGTGCGCCTCGAAAATCGGTTCGCAGTCCATAGGCCAGCACGGGTACGCCTTCGTCATCTGCGATTTTGCAGAGTTCAGCGACCTGCAGTCTTGTCAGGAATTGCGCTTCGTCCACAAAGATACAGGCCACGGGATTCTGTCTGTGCTGACTGCGAAAGATTTCAAGCAGTGTGTCGTTTTCGCTGAATGTGTGAGCATGTGCTTCGAGTCCGATGCGTGAGGCGATTTTTCCGAGTCCATCGCGGGTATTGAGGCGTGGTGTGAGCAGCAGCGGCTGCATGCCTCTTTCTCGGTAATTCCACGCAGCCTGCAGAAGTGTGGTGGACTTACCGGCATTCATGGAGGAGTAGTAGAAGTAGACTTTCGCCATTCAGGGCAGTTCCATGTCGCCGTAGAGTGTCAGGATCAGATTGCGACGGCCGCCGTGATTCCGGTGTTCGAGCAGGTAGATTCCCTGCCAGGTTCCGAGCAGCAGTTTTTGGTTTGCAGCCGGGATTGAGAGTGATGCTCCCATGAGGGAGTGTTTTACGTGTGCCGGCATATCATCAGGTCCTTCGCAGGTGTGGGTCCATGCGTCGGATTCGGGTGCCAGTCGATTCAGAGCGTAGTTAAGATCAGTCCGAACATCGGGGTCGGCATTTTCATTGATTGTCAGTGACGCCGAGGTGTGCTGTATGAAGACGTGCAGCAGGCCTGTGCGGCAGCGGGCGAGTTCCGGCAGCGCGCCGGTGAGCAGGCTGGTGATCAGGTGGCAACCGCGCGGCATTGCGGGCAGCAAGAGTGGCCGCTGTATCCAGCCGGTCATTTGGGGACTCCGAGTTCATTCCGACTTATCGGGCTGTTGCTCTGCAAATGGGCGTGGTCCGAGGATCTGTTCAATTTGTTCTCGCACCAGATCTTCGGATTCGAGGAGTGCTTTGACAAGTCGATCCATTTGTTCGCGGTATTGAGTCAGCAGTTCGATTGCCCGGTGTTCGGCTTCTTTGATGATTCTTTGCACCTCACCGTCGATCTGTCGGGTGGTGTCTTCACTGAATTCGCGGGATGTGTGCATTTCCTTGCCGAGGAACGGGTGTTCCTCGGACTGGCGGAAGGAGACCGGACCGATGATGGCGGACATGCCCCAGCGTGCCACCATGCGGCGAGCAAGTGAGGTGGATTGTTCGATGTCGTTCTGGGCACCGGCGGAATATTCTTTAAAGATCATTTTCTCGGCTGCGCGTCCGCCCATCATCATCACGATGCGTGCTTTGAGTCGTCGTTCTCCGAGGTTGTGAACTTCACTTTCCGGCATGATGAGAGTGACGCCGAGGCTGCGGCCGCGGGGCACGATTGACACTTTATGGACGGGGTCGATGCCTTCCTGAGCCCATGCGAGCACAGCGTGTCCGGCTTCGTGCCATGCGGTCAGTTCTTTTTCAGATTGCTCAACCTTTTCGTCCCTGGGCGGTCCCATAGTGACAATGTCGATGGCGTAGCGGAAGTCGCCCATATCGACGCGTTTTTTGTTTTCTCGCGCTGCCCGGAGAGCAGATTCATTGACCAGTTTTTCCAGTTCTGCTCCGCTGAATCCCATGGTTGTGCGGGCGATGACTTCGAGGTCAACATCTTCGTGGAGTGGTACTCTGCGAGTGTGGACTTGAAGGATTCCGAGGCGGCCGTCGCGGGCGGGCAGGTCAACGGTGACATGGCGATCGAATCGTCCGGGGCGGAGCAGTGCGGGGTCGAGTACGTCGTGCCGATTTGTGGCAGCGAGCACGATCACAGTTTCGCCCTGCTGGAAGCCATCCATTTCGCTGAGGATTTGATTGAGAGTCTGTTCACGTTCGTCGTGTCCGCCGCCAACGCCGGCTCCGCGAACGCGACCTACGGCATCAATTTCGTCGATGAAGACGATGCAGGGGGCGGCTTCGCGAGCAGTTTTGAAGAGATCGCGAACGCGGGTGGCTCCGACGCCAACAAACATCTGGATGAATTCGGAGCCGTTAATTGAGAAGAATGGGACACCAGCTTCGCCGGCAGTGGCGCGTGCCAGCAATGTTTTGCCTGTTCCCGGAGGTCCGACGAGCAGGACACCTTTGGGGATTTTGGCGCCAAGTCTGGTGAAGCGACCGGGATCGCGGAGAAAGTCGACTACTTCCTGCAAATCCTGCTTGGCGGCTTTCAGGCCGGCAGCGTCGTCGAACTTTGCTGATTTTTCATTTTTTTCGAATCGTCTGGCAGGGCTGCGAATGAAGCCGCCCATCATCCCGCCGGCCCCAAAAGGATCGGCTGAGCGACGCAGCATATTCCACATGAGGAAGACGAAGAGCAGTGGCATCAGCACCCAGAGGAACAAGTTTCCGAGGCCGACATCGGCAATTTGGCTGCCTTCGAAAAGTACGCCGTGTTTGCGGAGTTCGGGCTCCAGTTCGACTAACTGCACCGGCGGCAGGACGGTGTTGAACTGTTCGACGAGGGTTCCGGTCAAACCTTCCGGGGTTTCCGTTGGAATTTGCCTCCATCGTCCGGTCAGCACGTCACCATGGAATGTGAGATTCCGGACCTGGTTCTTCTGCAACTGGGTGTAGAAGAACGAGTACGGGACGGTATTCCCGTAGTTGGTGGGAGAACTGGTCCATGCGAAGATGGACACCAGCACGGCAGCCACAAGCAGGATCAGTGTCATGGAACTGAAATTGGGCTTGCGTGGGTCACCGCCGGCAGAACCGGTGGGTTTTGGGGGGCCAGGATTACCGGGCTTACCTGAGGGATCGCTCATGAAACGGACGTTCTGATGGCCTGAAGTAGTTATGGGGTTCCGCGGAGGTTATCCGCAAACGAATACTCTCGCAAATCAGTGGCAGCTTTAATACCGTATCCAGCAGGCTCCAAATTCCAGGCAGGAACGGGTGCGGGGGCCAGCGGTTCCGAAAAATCGGAGCGAACGGCGGTGTTTGTCAGGGGGGCAAGCCAGTGATTTGGTCTGTTTTTGCGGGCGGGTGTGTACGGGAGGGGATGTGAGCGATGAGTGAGCATCGGATTCGGCTGGCGGGGCCCTGGCGGTTTCGACCGATGGGGCTGGCTGGGGTGGAGCTTACTGAACGTTTGCCTGTGGTGGGAATTGGGGCATCTGAGACCGCAGAAATGCGGCTGGAGCGTGGTTTCCATGCTCCGTCGAGGCTGGCGGCAGACACGGAACTGCAGTTGGCCGTTGCGTGCAGGGGGGCGTTTGTCGTGTGTTTGAACGGGGCAATTTTGCCGGAGGTGGCAGACTGGACTGGCAAACTCGGGGACGGTGAACTGAGGTTTGGGGTGCAGCGAGGTTCGTTGAAATCGTTCAATGAGTTGGTGTTTGCACCTTTAGTGCGTGCCGGAGAGGAGTGGTGTCTGGAGGCGGTTTGGCTGGTGATTTGCGAGACAGATGGCTGAGGAAGTGACTTGCCGCAGATTCAGTGATAGAATCTTGGAGATTTGGGGCGGAGCGCATACGTCGTCAATCAAATAGGCAGGAAGTTCATGTATACTCTGAAAATGGCCCGGCGAATGCTTCTGGAGACGGACAAACGTTTGCTGTGGAAGCTGATCTGGAATCTGGGTGTGCGTGGATCTTGGTCAGTTCTGAGGCATCGTGCGCGGATGAAGAAGGGCATTTTCTTTCCCCCATTTCTCTACGTATCGATCATCAACAGCTGCAATCTGCGATGTCAGGGTTGCTGGGTGGATGTGGCGCACAAGCAGTCCACGATTGATCTGGAGGCGATGAATCGTCTGATCACTGAAGCGAAGGCTCAGGGCAATTCGTTCTTTGGTCTGGTGGGTGGCGAACCCTTTATGCATCCGGAGATTCTCGAGATCATTGAGTGTCATCCGGACTGCTATTTTCAGGTGTTCACCAACGGTCATTTCATCACCGAGGAGGTTGCTGCCAGGTTGCACCGGGCTGGCAATGTAACGCCGCTGATCAGTGTTGAGGGCAATGAGATTATCAGTGACGAGCGGCGCGGTCGAAACGGTGTTTTTAGCAGGACACTGCAGGGGATCCGGAACTGTCTGAAACACAATGTGATGACAGGTGTGTGCACCAGTCTGGCGAAGTCCAACATTGATCATTTGCTGACCGAGGAATGGATTGACCGTCTGATTGAGATGGGTGTGCTTTACACGTGGTTTCACGTGTACCGACCGATGGGTCCGGACGCCAGCACAGAGCTGTGTCTGACACCAGAGCAGCAGCGGCGAGCGCGTCAGTTTGTTGTGGATATGCGTGCCAGGAAGCCGATTGTGATCATTGACGCTTACTATGACGGGGAAGGTCGTGCATTATGTCCTGCAGCCAATGGAATCAGCCATCACATCAATCCGTGGGGTGACATTGAGCCGTGTCCGATTGTGCAGTTTTCGCGTGAGTCGATACATGCGACCAATGATTCCCGTTCCTTGTATCGGAAATTTACTGAATCCGAGTTTCTGAGTGATTTTCGCAGTCTGGCGCAGCAGACGACTCGCGGGTGCATTGTGCTGGAGCGTCCGGATCTGCTGGAGAAGCTGGTGGCGCAGCACGGGGCGAAGGATTCCACTGCTCGCGGCACGGCACTGGGTGAGTTGCGTGCCATGGTGCCACGAACGTCTCAGTATCATCCGGGGCATGAAATACCCGAGAAGAACTTTTATTACAGACTGGCGAAGAGGTTTCTGTTCAACGATTTTGGGGTGTATGCGGGGCACGATCATCGGGCGACGGCAGCTCCGTTTTTGACGACGGCTGCGGTGCCTTCCGGAGGATCAGGAGAGCATGGGGGCGGTTGTTGCGGGGAAAAGTTTGTGGAGTTGAAAGCGGACTGACTCGGTTCATCGGCGAGTTTTGGCTGAGCGCATGGAGGTAGATTTTCGGGAGATTTGCAGGGATGCGGAGCATACGCAGGATTTGTCTGTGGTTAAGTTTGCTGATGGCGATTTGCTGCATCGGCGGCGTGTCCAGTGCTGTTCAACGGCAGTTGATCGGGCAGACCGAGGCTTCAGAGACGATCTATACTTTAATCTCTGAGGAGTCTCCGCGGGAGTTGCTGTCTGCTGGCGCCGCATCGCGTCTGGCTGTTGTGCTGGAAGATGCCAGTCTGAATGACGTAGTTGCAGTGGGGCGTCATTGCTGGGCTGTGGGTGAACGGGGTGTTGTGTGTGATTCTGGGGACGGCGGTGAGACCTGGCGAACTCGTGCCCTGCCCTTTGACTGTCGGCTGACGGCTGTTTGTTTTCTGACGAATCGTCGAGGCTGGGTTGCCGGGATTCGTTCAGGAGGTGATGGTTCGGGGCGTGGAGTGCTGCTGGCAACGGAGGACGGGGGAGAGACCTGGCTGGTTCCGGGTGGTGCTGCAATGTCGCTGCCGGGGGTCCTGCAGCTGCAGTTTTTTGGCAGTGACGAGGCGATTGCATTGACGTTGCCGTCGGCCGAACATCAGGGGGCAACTTTGTTTCGGACGGTGGATGGGGGAATTACCTGGGAATCGCTGCATTCTGATCGTGCGGGAGCGGTTTGGCTGGCTGCGGGTTTCAGTGGTGCGGATGAGGGAGTACTGGGTGGATTTAGGCAGGGGCTGGGTGTACTGACAGCCAGCGAAGCGGTCATTTTGCAGCAGGCTCGGCGTGGTTTGCGGAGTTTGCGTGCGGTGTCCGTGGGGGGTGACGATTCAGGCTGGGTGGCTGGTGATGGCGGGACGATTCTGAGGACGGAGGATTCCGGGGTTTCGTGGTCTGCACCCGCCGGTGATTTGCCGGCAGGTGTTGCCGAGTTGTTTGACATTCGTGCGATTTGTCATCGTGGTCCGATTGTTGTGGCTGCAGGCGATCCGGGGGCATTTCTGCTGTATTCCGGGAATGCCGGCAGGTCGTGGCGATCAGCAACATTGCCAGTGACAGGACGGATCAGCCGGATTCGGCGGAGCGGTGCTGAGGGGTTTCTGGCGGTGGGCAGTTTTGGCCAGATTCTGCGAACAGACGACGGTCTTGAGTGGCGGTGTGTGCGTGGGACTGGTCGACATGCGGCAGTAATGTCGACCGGGGTGGGCGAGTCTGATGCTCAGTCGTGGCTGCTGCTGGCCAGCCTGGCTGCTGACAGCGGGTTGCGAAGTGTTGTTTGGCATGCATCGACGCCTGAGTCCGGGGATGTCACGGGGTCTGTCGTTAAGGAGCAGGAGTGGCTGTGGCCGGCAGCAGTGACAGCGACAGGGGGCGGAGATTTTGGTGCGGACTGGCAATTTCCGATTGAAGGGCGAGTGGCTGAGGTTGATGAGGAGCGTTTGCTGGAGATGTGGAATCGTCAGACAGACGGGCATGCTGAGGAGTTGCTGGCCCTGCGTCTGGCGAGACAGATTCGCAGTTATCGTCCGATCGTTATGGTGCTGGAGTCGGCGGGCGAGGGGGATAGTGTGGCTGGATTGCTGGAGCGGCTGATACCGGATGCGGTGGCACTGGCCGCTGATGGTCAGAATCAGCGTCTGGAGGGGCTAGTGGCGGAGCCGTGGCAGGTTCAGCGTGTGCTGATCCGACGATCTGCAGGTCGAGTGTCCTCGCTGGTATTTTCCGCCGGGGATCTGTTGCGGAGTGAGGGTGCTGTTGCGGGTTTGCTGCAGCAGGCGGCCGTGGATTTCCGGCCTGCTCTGGGCTGGGGGATGGGGCTTTCGGCGGGTGGTTCTCGTGAAGCTGTGTATGAAGTACTGCAGGACGTCGGTGGCCGTGATGTGGTGAAGACAGCATTTGAGGGGCTGGACAGCTTTCTGACGGCTGCTGTGCGACGGCAGCGTGTGGTGCGGGATCGGGCGGCTTTGCAGCAGGCTGCCGCGACAGTTCGGCAGTGGCGACTGGAGTCGGGTGTGCTGGCCGGGGCTGCCGGAGCGACGGACTCGTCGGAAACCTTTGTCGCGGGGCTCGAGCAGTCGGGAGCGGATCTGCCGGTTTCTCTGGCGAAAATGCAGCTGACCAATGCTGCTGCTGCGAATCTGACGCAGGGCAATCTGGAGGGCTGGCTGGCGATTCAGCAGGAGTTAATTCGTCGTTTTCCGGGGACTCTGGAGTCGAGAAATGCTGCTGAATCCCTCGTTCTGGCTTATGGTTCGGCAGAAGTGCAACTCTTGCGGCGTTCGGAGCAGCGACAGGAGCCTGCATCAACTGCCAGCATTCCCGTTGAATCCGATGTGACGGGCGGGCAGCAGGTCAGGCCTGTCATTCAGCCGGCAGCGGCATCGGGGTTTGGTGGCCAAAGGTCATCACAGGCAAGTGCCTTGCGAGAGCTCTGGGACGCCAATGAACAGACGGCGTGGCGGTTGCTGACGGAGTCAGTGGGTGCCGATTCAGTGTGGAGAGCCTCGCCAGCCGCAGTACTGAGGCATGCCGTGACGCTGCGTCGTCAGGAGCAGTTTGGGGCTGCAACAAGTTTGCTGGCGGGGTTGTCAGGGCGAGCAGACGAGTGGGGGGTATGGGCACGTTCCGAACAGCAGTTGACACAGGGGTTGAAATCAGACCTGTTTCGGCAGGTGGTGCTGTCTGAAACGAACTCCGCCCCGGTTCTTGACGGCAGTCTGTCTGATGCTGTTTGGGAGGCGGCTGAAGAAGTGCGTCTTGTTTCCGACGAGGGCCCGCAGTCTGTTGAGGACAGTCTGGTGCTGATGGCGTGGGACGCAGAGTATATTTATCTTTCTGCCAGAATTGCTCGGATTGCAGGGCAGCCCGGCGTTGAACTGGCGGAGAATCGTTATTACGACGAATCGCATGCGAACCGCGATCGATTGGAAGTTCATTTTGACACGGATCGGGATCGTTCTACGGCATTTCGTTTTTGTATTGACGAGAGTGGTCGCACGTCGGACAGTTGCTGGGGGCTGCCTTGCTGGAATCCACGCTGGCATGTGGCGGTGGATGCGGATGAGCAGGTTTGGCGAGTTGAGGCTGCAATACCAGCGCGGGAGCTGGCCGTGGAAGGGAACCGCCCAGGTGCTTTGTGGGCGGTGCAGCTTCAAAGGGTACTGCCTGGGCTGGTGAATCAGCGAATAGAACGGCAGGCTCAGGATGCAGACGAACGAGCATTACTGGTTCGTTTTGCTCGCAAGTGACCGTCTGGTTTCAGGGCTGCTGTGCCGGGACAGGCTGAACCCGAATGAGGCGTGCCGTGTTTTTTTTCAGGTCAATCACGACTGGCTGAGGCATCTGAGCGGCCGACAGATTTCCTGCCTCGTCGCGGGCGGAGAGTCGGAAGCAGACAGGCGGAGGCGTTCCGGGGCGGACCGCCATTTCGTAGCTGTTGCGATTGGGCTGCCAGTCGAAAACGGGTGTCCATGGTCCGGCAGCAGCGACGGCATATTCGAGTCGCACAGAATTTTGTGCCGGGTGTGCTTCACGAATTCGCCATGCGAAGCGAACGGAACCCTTTTTCGGCCGGCTTCGCCTTTGTTGCCGGCTGCATCAACGATGGAAACTCGAACTGCGACTGCACCACTGTCGGGGAATGAAACAGAGGTCGATCCGGTAGCGGCCAGTTCGGTTTTGAGTCGTGTGCGAATTCCGCTGCTGACGTCTGTGAGTTCAATCAGGAGGGATTCGGGGACACCTCCGGGATCGTCTGTTGACCAGTTGATGGTCAGCATTCGCTCGGACTCTTCCAGCAGTTCCAGTTTGACGACGTGTTCAGAACGATCAACGTGGATTTACCGTTCTGGCGGGCTGCCCTCAATGGGTGACAGGAGGGCGCCACTGGCGTCGGTCGCTTGAATCGCGAAGGAGTGGATGCCGTCCTCGGCAGCGGTGAAGACGAATGCGCCTTTATTGGCCGGGGCGGTTTGTTCGCGTTCCCAAATTTTGCCGCCGTTTTGAGATTTGCAGAGGATTGCCTTGTGATTGGGATCCTCGCCAGATTCTGTGTCAACTTCGAAGGGAATTTCAAAGCGGAATGAGTTGGTGACGAGTCGCTGGGCTTCATCAGCCAGAGCAACGGTCGGTGAAACGGCAGTGGCAGCCAGCAGCGGGGTATCGCAGCCACGGGATGGTAGCAGAGCAGGCTTTGCCACAGATTTAATGTTTCACGACGTAATCCTCCGGGCGGGGCGTGCGTGTCACAGTGGGTTTTGAGCCCGTGGACTCGGCGAACATCGGTTCAGACGGGGATTTGTCGTGTTCCGTCGAAGCCTTGGTCAATCGCGCTGCAATTGAGGCGCAGTGGTCCAGTGGAGGCATATCGGGAGAAGCGATTGCAGGACTTCAGTTGATCGCAAGGATTACGCTTATTGGAAGAAACCTTACCGCAGGGGGGATAAAACAACAGACCCCCGATTCCGTTGTGCTGGAATTGGGGGCCTGAGATGAGTTGATGGTTTAGGGGGTTGCCCGTTCAGTTGCAGCAGGCCTTTCTGGCGTATCGTGCTTGTGGATCGCGTTTGTGGCAGCAGGCTGCTGGTTTCCAGACCTTGCACTCAACTTCCTTTTCGACCATGCGGCAGACCTGGACTTCTACTTCCTTCTTTTCGACCTTGTGGGAGCAGACAGCGACGGTGCAGGTTTCTTCAACCGGGACCATTTTGCTGACGTGCACTTTGCGCGTACGAGTTTCTGGCTTGCAGACAGTGACGTGGCACTTTTCTACGACTTCTTCTTCGACGTGCTCAGTGACCTGAACTTTGCAGGTGCGAGTTTCCGGCTTGCAGACGGTTACGGTGTACTTGCAGGGGATGGTTTTCTGCACGTATTCGGTGTGCTGCACCTTGCGAGTGCGGGTTTCTGGTTTGCACACAGTGACCGTGTGTTTTTCCTTGACTTCTTCTGTCACGTGCTTTGTGACGCAGACTTTTCGGGTGCGAGTTTCCGGTTTGCAGACGGTCACGTTCCACGTGTGCTGCTCTTCTTTGGTCTGGCATTCGTGGACGCAATACTCCTCTTCGGTTTCGACGAGTTTGGGCACCCAGACCTTGCAGGTGCGAGTGGTCTTGCGGCAGGGGCCGCAGGCGACTTCTACAGTGCGTTCTTCCCAGTGTCCCTGATCCTGGCAGACTTTGCGAGTCTTTTTCACCGGGACCATCTGTCGGATGGTGCGGGTTCCCATGCGCTGCTCCTGAGCGGGAACCAGCACGGTATAAGTTTCTTCCTTTTCTTCGACAACCGGCTTACAGACAGTGCGAGTTGTTTCGCGTTCTTCGGTGGTGGGCACCATTACGGTGTATGATTCTTCGACTTCCTTCGTGATAGCTTCGCAGACGGTTTTGGTTGTTTCGCGTTCTTCCTGAACGGGGACCATAACTTCCCAGGTTCGCTCGACTTCGCGAACGACTGGTTTGCAGACTTTGCGACGAACTTCTTTTTCCTCGGTGACGGGTACCATGACCGTATAGGATTGTTCGACTTCTTCTGTGACGCACTTGTGAACGGTGCGGGTCACCTGGCGATGTTCCACAACTGGGGTACAGACTTCGACGACGCGTTTCTCGGTGGTCATTTCAGGCACGCAGACTTTCTGCATGACTGCTTCCCAGGTGCCGTTGCAGGGGGCAGCAACGGGTGCGCAGCCGGTGCTGCAGGGAGCCGAGCAGCAGTGGCTGGTTTTTCTGCCGAAGCAACCACCGGCTTCGGCTGAGGCTGCCAGGCAACTGGCGAGTACAAGTGACAGGATCAAACGCATGCTGGAACACTCCTATGGTGCCGAAGGGCAGTCCCTTCGGGATCAACGCCGAGCTGCGGGAACCATTCGCCGCAGTTTGCCCCGGACTGATGTACTGGTGTCTTGCTGGGAAAATCTGGCATGGTGTTTCAGGCCGAACCTGGGTTCAGCAGCCCTGATGTGGGGAGGCTGCTGAATCTTCTGTTCATTCTTTGCAGAGTGCCGATGCTTGTTTTTGTGTATTGGCTGCCGTTGTTTCTCAAACTGACTATCTTATGCAGATTAACTTATGAATGCGCTGCTGTCGAGAAAAAAGCGGGAATTGGAAAATGTGTTCATTTGAGCACCCTACGAGTTTTGTGCTGGCGGGTCCGACAAGGCGAAGCGTGCGGTCTGAGGTCGCTGTTTTTCTCCAATTCCGGATTCGTGAAAGGGGTTTGCTTTGTCGTTGCCGGTGTCGGGTTTAGACTGGATCTCCGATTGTGATTTTGGAGTGCGGGCTAAACTGGCTGTTCTGCGGAGAATGCGGGCGATGCGTTTTTGTCTGGTTGATCGAGTTTTGTCCGTGTTACCGGGTGAGTCGATTCAAACGGTGAAGCAGGTTTCGCTGGCTGAGGAGTATTTGCAGGACCATTTCCCCGGTTTTGCGGTATTTCCGGGTGTGCTGATGGTGGAGTGCATGGTGCAGAGCTGTGCGTGGCTGTCGCGAGTGACTGATGAGTTTGCATTTAGTACGGTATTGCTCAGGCAGGCTCGTGCGGTGCGTTTCAACAACTTTTTGAAGCCTGGGGAGTCTTTGGTGGTGACGGCGACATTGAAGTCGTCGATTGCGGGCGAGGCTGAGTTCACGGTTTCCGGGACGGTGAATGGCCAGTCGGCGGTGAGCGGTCGTTTATCGTTGTTGAAGCAGAATCTTGCGGACCGAAATCCGCAGCTGGCGGACAATGATGAGCGGCTGCGGGCTGCAATGCGTGATTTGTGGGGTCAGTTGTGGGCTGGTTGAACCGGCAGTGGTTGCCGGCTGTTTGAGGAATCGGAAGACAGAGAGGCTTGGGCGATGACGGTTGCTGGACGTACGGCGTTGGTAACAGGTGGCAGTCGAGGGATTGGGCGCGCCATTGTGGAGTCGCTGGCTCGAGGCGGCGCGAAAGTGGCATTTGTGTACAATTCGAATGCTGCTGCTGCCGAGGCAGTGGCTGCGGCCTTGCAGTCTGAGGGTCACGAGGTGTGGGCCATTCAGGCGGATGTGCGTTCGAAGCCTGCAGCGGATCAGGTGATCGCGGACGTGGTTGAGAAGTGGGGGCGTGTGGATATTCTGGTTAACAACGCGGGGATTATTCGCGACGGCCTGCTGGCCATGATGGATGCTCAGCAATGGCAGGATGTGATCGATACGAACCTGACCAGCGTATTTAACTTCTGCCAGGCTGTGACCCGTCAGATGATGTCACAGCGGTATGGCCGGATTATCAACATGTCCAGTGTTGCAGCGGATGTTTCGAATCCGGGCCAGGCTAACTATGCGGCCAGCAAGGGTGGTGTTGAGGGGTTTACTCGCTGCATTGCCACTGAGTTGGCTCGGCGAGGCATCACAGCCAACGCGGTTGCTCCGGGGTTCATCGAAACTGACATGACGGTGGCGGTTGTGAATGCTGCCGGCGAGGAGATCAAAAAGAAGATTCCGGTTCGTCGTCTTGGGCGTCCTGAGGACATTGCCGGGGCGGTCATGTTTTTTGCCGCGGACGAGTCTTCTTATGTGACGGGTCAGGTTTTGAAGGTGGATGGCGGTCTGACGCTGGGTGGCTTGTGAGACTAAGCGGGTTTTGGGGGGTCTGAAAAAGGATTGCCATTTTTCCCAATGTCTCGTGATAGGGGAGGCTTCCCGATTTTGAGGAGTTTTGCTGCCAAAATGGCAGAGATTGCCTTTACTGAGTGAATGCTGGGCAGGAATGTCTGGAAGTCGATCAGTTTTCCGGCAACAATAGAGGATTGAGGCAGGCTGGTCAGGGGAGACCGGCATGTTTCTGTGGGTCGCTGACGCGGCTCTGTCTGTCTGCTGGTTAATTCCGGCGGATACTGGGTGCCTGTTTTGAATCACGTTGCCGATTCGGAGCGGGTTGATTTGGATTGGCGACGTCGGCTGGGGGCTTGACTTCCGGCTCAGGAGAAACTGTTCGATGCCCTCTGAAGAAGAAATCCTGGACAAAGTGCGCGGGACGCTTGTTGACGCACTGGGTGTGAATGACGACGAGGTCACACCGTCGGCAACTTTGATTGGGGACCTGGGAGCAGAGTCGATTGACTTTCTGGACATTGTGTTCCGTCTGGAGAAGTCATTTGACATCAAGATTCCTCGTGGCGAGCTGTTCCCTGACAATCTGGCATCTGCCGATTCCGGTTTTGTGGCTGGTGGCAAAGTGACAGCTGAAGGTTTGGAAGAACTGCGGCGTAAGATGCCGCATGCCGACCTGGATTCGTTTGCGAAGGATCCTGTCGTGAGTCGGATTTTTGACCTGTTCACGGTCGGCATGATCGCTCGATTTATTGCAGCCCGTCTGAAGTGATGCGGACCTTCGGGTTTTGCTGTTTTACCTGACGTTGGCAGTCGGCCCCTGTGTGTATATTTTGGCTCGGGGCCTCATTCTGATCGGCGGGCTGTGGCATGCGCTGGTACTGGATAGATCGGTTCATTGAGTTTGAATCCGGCAAGCGGGCACGTTCTGTGAAGAACGTGTCTCTGGCTGAAGAGCATCTGCACGATCATTTCCCGGGTTTCCCGGTCATGCCTGGTTCGCTGATGATAGAAGGTATGGCTCAGACTGGCGGGATTCTGCTGGGTGAGCACTTTGGATTTCGGTACAATGTGATTTTGGCGAAGGTTCCAAAGGTTGTGTTCCACAGTTGGGCTTGTCCGGGCGATCAGTTGATTTACACGGCCGACCTGCTGGATGCTCGCGACGAGGGTGGCAGTGTTTCTGTCGAGGCTGCGGTGGGTGACCGTCCTGTGGCATCAGCTGAAATCGTTTTTGCTCATTTGAAGACCGACGATCCGCAGTTCAGCCGGATTGATCAAAAGAATTTCGTGTTTCGGATGAACCTGCTGGACATTCTGACCGTGGGTAAAGCTGGCTCTGGTGTTGCCGGAGAGGGCGAGCGGCGTGGGGAGACTGGGGCATGAAGCGGCGAGTTGTGGTCACGGGTCTGGGGGCTGTTACGCCGCTGGGAAACGATGTGCCGACGATGTGGCAGTCTCAGTTGCAGTGTCGCAACGGCGTTGGCCCGATTACTCATTTTGATGCGACTCGATTTCCGACGAAGTTTGCAGCTGAGGTAAGGGGTTACGAATTTGAAAATCAGGTGGAGAATCCTGCGCGTTTTGCGGATGCTGGTCGCAACGTGCGGTTTGCAATTGGTGCAGCGCGGCAGGCTGTAGCGGATGCGGGCATTCATGATTCGCCGGGATTCAATCCGGCACGGTTCGGCGTGTACCTCGGTGCCGGTGAAGGTCAGCAGAACTTTTTTCAGTTCATGTCGCTGGTGTCGGAAGCATACCGCGAGGGCCGGATTGATCTTCAGCATTTCACAGAGAGTTTCATCAGCCGGATGAATCCTCGGTATGAACTTGAACTTGAGCCGAATATGCCGGCTGCGCATCTTTCGAGCCTGTTTAATGCTCAGGGGCCAAACCTGAACTGTCTGACGGCGTGTGCAGCCTCCAGCCAGGCGATCGGCGAGGCAACCGAGATCATTCGGCGGGGTGAAGCTGAGATGATGCTGTCAGGCGGGGCTCACAGCATGATTCACCCGTTTGGTGTGACGGGATTTAATCTTTTGACAGCGTTGTCTGAGCGAAATGATTCTCCCTTGACGGCTTCGCGTCCCTTCGATCTGAACCGCGATGGTTTTGTTCTGGGTGAAGGTGCAGGGATGTTGCTGCTGGAGGAGTTGGAGCACGCGAAGGCACGCGGTGCCAGAATCTACGGTGAAATTCTGGGTTATGGTTCAACCGCTGACGCATATCGCATCACGGATATTCATCCTGAGGGGCGTGGCGCGGTGGCCTGCATTCGGATGGCGTTGCAGGATGCTGAACTGAATCCGGAACAAATTGGCTACGTGAATGCTCACGGAACAAGTACTCGTGTGAATGACCAGGTGGAGACGATGGCCGTGAAGGGTGGTCTGGGTGAACATGCCTGGAAGACGCCGGTCTCGAGCATCAAGAGCATGATGGGGCACTTGATTGCCGCAGCAGGCGCGGTGGAGGCTATCACCTGTCTGCTGGCGATTCGCGACGGTGTGCTGCCACCAACCATCAACTACGAAACTCCTGATCCTGAATGCGATCTGGATTATATTCCGAATCAGCCTCGTGAGACTCGCATCAAAGCGGCTCTTTCGAACAGCTTTGGATTTGGTGGTCAGAATGTTGCTTTGATTCTGGGTGGTTTTGCTGGTTAGTGTGCAACGGGGGCGTTTTTTTGGGGGGGTAGATCAGGGGCGTTAAAGTCTCTGATTGGATTGGATTATGTATTTGTGACTGCAGTCGGACTGTGGTAAGTTGGCTGGAGGATCCTGAATAACTGGATGTGTGCTTTTCGCGCGGTTGGAGTGTTCCCCTTGATCTGGTTATATGTGATTTTATTTGCGGGTCTGGTGGCTGTCGTTGAGATACTGGCGACTCGGCGTCTGCTTGTGCCATCGATTGCTGGTTTCCTGGAGAAGGCTCCTGCCTTTCGAGTTACTCCAGGGCAGCCTGATCGACGTGCGAAGAGTGTGCAGTTTCGTACACTGGACGGCGTGAACCTGAGTGGCAGCGTGTGGAACGGCGAGCAGGAGTCGTGTGGACTCATTCTGTATTTGCCTGAGATGGACGGCAATCACTGGATGGCTCCGAGGTACTGTGCTGCCCTGCTGGACGAGGGTTATGCGCTGTTCTCCTTTGATTTTCGTGGTCAGGGCGAGAGCGAACGTCCACCCGGTTACTCAGCCAGTCACTGGCTGACAGAACTGGAGATGCGTGACATCAGTGCGGCCATGGAGTTTATTGAATCGCACCCGCGTCTCAGTACTCTGCCAATCCTTGTATTTGGCGTGAGTCGGGGCGGAGTTGGAGCGCTGCTCACCGGGGCTCGATACCCGAAGGTGCGGGGAGTTATTGCTGACAGTGCTTTTGGCACTTTGACGATGCTGCGGTTTTTCGCTGATCGTTTTGCCGATCTCATTTTGCCGCGATGGCTTTACAGTATGGTTCCGAACTGGCATGTCGAGCGGACATTGCGTCAGGCGATGGCGTACAATGAGAGTCGCCGGGGTTGTCGTTTCGTGCACCTTGAAGACGAAGTTTCCGGGCTTGAAGCGGAAAGTGTCCTGCTGATTTCAGGCAGTGCTGATACGTATGTGTCGCAGGACGTTGCCAACCGCCTGCATCGGCTGGTTGGGAGCAGTTCGCAGCACTGGGTGGCAGCGGGAGCCCGCCACAATATGGCTCGCAGCGTACATCAGTCAGAGTATGACCGTCGTGTTCTGCAGCATGCTGCAGTTTGCCTGCAGCCGTCTGTAATTCCTGCAGATGCGTTGTTGAGGCCTTCAGCCGCTGTTTCGCAGGCTGGATGAGTAACCGGAGAACTCACGCATCTAAAAACTCAGAAAGCTCTGACAGTGTGAGCCCTGCCAGAGCTTTCTGATGCGGAGGAGGTTGCGTTGTCTGTTCAGTCGAACAGAGAAGACAGTCGGAACCCTGACTTTTTCGGGGTTGCGGCTGGCTTTGATGAGATCCTCGAGGCCGGCATCACGGTTGTTTTAGGTTTTGCTGGTGTACTGGCCGGTACTGCTGATGTGGCTGGGATCGGCCTTGGGGCATGGACCACCGGTTTGGGTGCTTCCAGTGGTCGCCTGACCGCTGGCTTTTCCGCCGTGACTGGCGTTGCCTGACGGCGGGCGGGGATTCGAACAACGCCTTCCATTGGGTCTGGAGTGGCAGCTGCGTGCAGATGATGGTTGTGTTGGCGGATCACAGTGGCCTGTCCGGGAACCGGACAGACGCGATTGTGAAACAGGGCCGGATTTGGTGTTGGCGGGATCATGCCAGGCTGAGGCTGCCATGATGGTACCTTGTGCAGGTAGTATCCGCTTTGAGCGGTGTCAGCGGGATTTGGCACGACTGGGTACTGGGCAGTAAACCCACCGCCTGCAGTGCCGTAGGGGTTAGCCGGTACGATCTGCTGATACTGTGCCCAGTTGTAGTTCACCGGCATATTGACCGGGGGATTGTAGCCGCCATCGGGGTAGAGCTGGAAACGGCTGAGCGGGCAGGCTGGGTTATTGCACTGTCCTGGGTGCTGATGACTGTGCTGGCAATTGGTATGGCTGACGGTGACGGCCTGCACCTGAGCCGATCCGGCGGGCTGCTGAGCCTGAGAAGAGCCTGCGAATGTCAGTGCAGTAGTGACTGCAAGGCAGGCTGCTGAGAACATCTTCATAACGCCACGCTCCGGAAAAAGCTGTCTGATCCATGAAGGAATCTGGTGAGAAGCTCCATTCTTCCCCGTTTGGTCAATACAACACGCGTTCAGTCGGGTCACCGGGTGAGATCACCAGGTTTGAAACTTCATTCGCTGCGGGGCAGTCTGGGGATTCCAGGTTCCGAGCGTTGTGATGCGACTGGCCGGCATACCGGAGCTGTAGTTGTACTGGTGGTTGACGTTCGGTGCCGTGGGAATGACCACGGGCAGACCGTTGGCCCCGGTAGCGTACAGCTGGGTGTCGGCCGGGTTCACGTAACCCGGATTATCCGCATACACAGTGTGATACTTTCCAAAGAGGGGCAGGCCTTGTCCACAGTTTCCTGGCGGAATTGCCCATCCGAACAGACAATTGCACAATTCGTTCCCGGTGTGTGCGGGACCACCGTAGGGGCCGGAGTTCCAGCCGCTGGAGGAGTGGTAATTTCCCGATCCGTGCTGGCCGAACAGACGCCCGCCGTTTCCGGAGCCGCTGTGGTTTGCATCGTTTGGATGGACGGAGCGGTAAATCAGGCCATTTCCATGTTCACTGCCGTGGCCGTTTCCGGATCCATTGCCGTTGCCGTGAGCGAGTCCGTGACCGTTTCCGGCACTGCTGCCGTGGCGATTTCCGCTGGAGTTCCCTGACCCGCTGTGGCTGCCTTTGGATTTACCGCCACCGAACAGACTGCCGCCCAGCAGTCCTTTTCCACCGAACAATCCATTTTGGCAGTGTTCGGTGCTATGACCTGATTCGGCACACGCGTTCGGGTCCTTGCCTTCACCGCAGGGTCCGCCATGGCCACCTTCGGCACACGGCCCGCCACTGGCATTCTCTGCGCACTTGTCCGCGCTGAGGAAGGCTGTCTGGCGAATGGTCAAGGCACCGGTCCCCTGAGTTTTGCTGCGACCTGGGATCTGAACGATGCCTTCGTCGTCAGCTGTGGCAAGACATGCCATTGAAGCGAGGCATGCGGCTACTGCTGTGTGCAACATTATCTTTGGGATGATCATAAGCCACCTGAGCGGAGTGAGAGCGTTTTAAAAAGTGCCGCTTTGAAACCAGAGGTAGAGCCGTTTGGCGCCGGGTCAGTTGACCGGGGGCATGAAGAAAGCGAGGGGGCTGATGGAGGAGCGATACTTCACGTCCACCTGTGTGCCTTTCAGTTTCCAGTTTTCTTGCGACCAGACACCGAATGGCGTTACGAACCAGCCCCCGTTCACCTCATAGTAGTAGGGTGGGTAAAGGGCTTTGTACTGGTGTGCGTAGAGCATTTCGTGCGGCTGCAACGCTGGATTCGTGATTACTGCGCTACCCATCTGCTTTGGGATGCCAGCGACCGGTGCCGGGTAAAGGCTGGCACCGGTCTGTGGGTATCCGGGCAGTGGCTGAGCGGGACTTGCCGGAGCCGGAGCCTGCTGGACTCGGGCATAACTGGCGGCGACGGTCTGTCGAGCGGGAACGGCTGGTTCGTAGGTCTGCCAGTTGCTTCCGGGCTGTACTGGCAGGCTGGCACCGTTCCCGGGAGCGGCGACACTGAAGTACTGTGGGCCGGCGATGGTGCTGGTGTTGGGCACTACGGGCGTCTGCTGGATTGGTCGCGGCTGTTCGACGGGGGCTGCCGCAGTTTTGGCTGCGGGTGTCGGAGCTGAAACGCTGCGGGTGGCCGGTTTGTTGTCCTGTGGACCACCGGAAGTGCGTCGGATCGAGACGGCTTGTCGTTCTGCATCACTAACGACAGCTCGTTCGACTCCGGGTTTTTGCTGCTGGCCGCTGCGAATTTTGGCAGGGGCAGCGTCGTCGCCACGGTTTCGCAGCCAGCCCATGATGCCCTGTGGTGCCGGCTTATCGGAAGATTTTTCCCCAGCCGGCAGGCTGCCAGCCGTCAGGACGCCGACGGCCAGTGCGACCAAACTACTGCGTAACATTTCAGACCCCTCCATGGATCGCCGAGCGTCTCTGTTTCAGCGGTGTTCGGAATCCTTCCGAACCTGAAAAGCGACGATTTTTAGGGGAAAATCGCGTTTTGCGCGCTACCCCTCGAATAATTCCTGTGTAGATATTCGGCCGGTCTCCGGTGGCGTAATGAATCAATCGCCGGGCTGCAGTGACCGGACAAGCAGCAGAACAATTGTTCGCCACATATCTTTCGCAGACGGGAAAGTCGGCGTGGTTTTCCTGTTTTAGCAAATTCCCAAGGTGAGTCGATCTGTGGATTTGCTGACCAATTGCCTACTATTCGCGATTGGCTCAGGCTGTATGCAAATATGGAATTCATTCGCTGTTGAATCAGCAGGCAAAGGAAGCCACAGTGGCTCGCAGAAAGACGACTGGCAGGGGAACTGGTAAAGAGGGCGCGGTTGCTCCGGAGGCCAGTGTGCAATTTGTTCCGATCAGTGACGAAACTCGACGTCGCTACCTGAATTACGCGCTTTCGGTAATTACATCGCGGGCCTTGCCTGATGTGCGGGACGGTCTGAAGCCTGTGCAGCGGCGAATTCTGTACGTGATGTTTGACCGTCTGCGACTGAATGCGGACGCGAAGACTCGAAAATGTGCCAAAATCTGTGGTGACACGACAGGATCCTTCCATCCGCATGGTGAGGTTGCGGTTTACGAAGCACTGGTTCGTCTGGCTCAGGATTTTACGCTGCGGTATCCGCTGGTGGAGGGGCAGGGAAATTTTGGTTCTATCATGGGTTTGCGGGCAGCGGCCAGTCGTTACACGGAAGCGAGGCTGACTCGGCTGTCTGAGAATCTGATGAACGAGCTGCGGTTTGATACGGTCGACATGCGTTTGACGTATGACGCAGCGGATCAGGAGCCTGTGATTCTGCCGGCTCGATTTCCGTCTTTGCTGGTCAACGGTTCAGCGGGGATTGCGGTGGGGATGGCCACCAGCATGCCGCCTCACAATCTTGGTGAGGTGATGAAGGCGGCGGTGCATCTGGTGGACAATCCGGACGCATCGGTTGCTCAGCTGATGCGTTTTGTGAAGGGGCCGGATTTTCCGCTGGGCGGGCGGATTGTCACTGATCGGGCACAGTTGCGGGACATGTATGAAACCGGTCGTGGTTCGATTCGGATGCGTGGTGAGTGGCGGTTTGACGAAGAGGGCCGGCGTCGGATCGAAAATCGGATCATTGTCTATTCGATCCCCTATGGTGCGGCGACTGGTCCGCTGATGACGGAGGTTGGTGAGCTGATTGCGGCCCGCAAGTTGCCTCAGCTGGAATCCGTCAATGATGAGACCAACGAGGAGAACGGTCTGCGGATTGCCATTGAGCTGAAGCCGGGTGCTGACGCTGAGGCGGTGATGGCTTATCTGTACAAGCATACTTCGCTGGAGCAGAACTTCAGCTACAACGCCACGTGTCTGGTGCCGGCCGAGAATGGCCAGACGGTGCCTCGGGTACTGAGTCTGAAGGAGTTGCTGCAGTACTTTCTGGATTTTCGGTTCATCACCGTGCAGCGTCGTCTGCAGTATCAGCTTGAGCAGCTGCGTCGTCGCATTCATATTCTTGAGGGTTTTGCGATAATCTTCGATGGACTTGATCGAGCATTGAAGATCATTCGTGCCAGCAGCGGCAAGCGTGATGCGGCTGAAAAGCTGATGGCGGAATTTCCGCTGGATGAGCTGCAGACGGAGGCGATACTGGAGCTGCAGCTGTACCGGATTTCGAAGCTGGAGATTGGTCGGATTCGTGAAGAGCTGGCAGAGAAGCAGGCGGAGGCAGCTCGGATCGAGGCGACTCTGAAGTCCAAAGCGAAGATGTGGAAGCTGATTACGACAGAGCTTGAGCAGGTGGCTGCGGATTTTGCGGATGGACGTCGCAGTGAACTGGGTTCAGCCGAGGAGGTTGTGGAGTATGATCCGCAGGCTTATATCGTACGGGAAAACACGAACGTCGTGGTGACGAAGGACGGCTGGATCAAGCGTGTGGGGCAGCTCAGCAGTGTCGCGAGGACTCGTGTTCGCGAGGGTGACGGGGTTTTGACTGTGGTCCCCGGCAGTACGGTGGATCATGTTGTTTTCTTCTGTTCTGACGGAATCGCGTATACTTTGCCGATAGATCAGATACCGGTTTCTTCGGGTTACGGGGAGCCACTGGCGAAGCGGGCAAAGATGCAGGATGGTGTCAGTGTGATGGCCGCATTGCCTACCGATGCCAGGTTTGTTCCGGATGTGGCAGCTGTGGGAGACGGCGTCGGTCTGACGCTCCTGATCGCGACTCGCAGCGGCAACATCATGCGGCTGCCATTTGAATCGTTTCGGACGGTTTCCACCAAGGCTGGTCGCAAATTCTGTCGGCTGGCGAAGGGAGATCAGGTTGTATCTGTAGAGCTGGTACGTGACGCGGAAACGATGTTCATGGCATCGAAGCGAGCTCGGGTGCTGCATTTTCGAATTGACGATGTGCCTGTTCTGGGTGGTGCCGGCAAGGGAGTGAGAGGGTTGAAGCTGGAAGCAGGTGACGAGGTTCTGGGGATCGTGCAGTTGTCGCGTCCGAGTGACTGTCTGCGAGTCCGCAATGACAATGACAGCGTGCTGAGTTTTGGCCAGACAAAGTACCAGGTCAGTTCGCGTGGCGGGCGTGGTGTCAAAACCAGTTCGCGGACGAACTTTTTGGAGATCCTGCAGCCGGAGATTCAACTGGTTGACTGGAATCAATTCGGGGGTGTGGGTGAATAGTGCTTTAGCGTATGTAGACGAATTCGTTGCTGTTCAGCAGGACTCGGCACCATGCTGACAGTCCGAATTCGCGGCTGAAGTCCGCAGCCTGCTGCAGTTCACGGGGGTCAGCCGTGCGTCCCAGTGCGGTTTCGAGGATCCATGAGATTTGAGCTGGCTGATCATCTCTGGTTTCCCTGCGGGCTCGTTCAGTCAGCGATTCTGCGAGGCGGAACACGAGGTCATTATTAAGCAGTGCCAGTGCCTGCAGCGGTGTTGTTGTGAGCGGGCGTCGCTGAGCTGCGGCGGAAGGATCTGGGCAGTCGAAGGTGTCAAGGAACGGGTTGCGACCTCCGCGAGGCACGAACCTGTAGACAGTGCGTCTCCAGCCGGCATTGCCATCTTCGGTGAGCGGGTCATAGAAGTTACTGCCTTTGAATTTGAAGTGCCGCATATCTCGGTAGCCGCGTCCTCCCACTGTGCGATCGAGGACTCCGGCTGCAGCCAGCATCGCATCTCGCAGAGATTCGGCCTCAAGACGTTGCGGGGTTCTGCGGTACAGCAGTCGATTATCTGCATCGATGGATTTCGCGTCCGGGCGAGGCAGTGATGCCTGTTTCCATGTTTCTGAGGTGACGATCAGTCGATGCAGTGGTTTCAGCAGGAATCCCTTGCGACGGAATTCCAAGGCCAGCCAGTCGAGCAACTCCGGGTGACTGGGGCGACCGCCGTTGAAGCCGAAATCACCGGGCGTTGGTACGATGCCCTGTCCGAAGTGGTAGTGCCACACTCGATTTGTCATGACTCGTGCGAACAGTGGATTTTCGGGATGAGTGATCCATGTGGCGAGAGCAATGCGGCGTTCACGATCGGAGCAGTTGGGTGGCAGTTGAAAATCCGCTGCAGCACCGCGGACGGCGCGGAGTCCGGCTGGTGCGACGACTTCTGATGGCTGCGAAACATCTCCGCGTTTCAGTACGTGAGTGATCCCCGGGTCGGCAGAAATACAGGTGTAGAGGGACGACTGCTGATGTTCCTGCAGGTGGTGCCGGAGTGAACTGGCTGACTTTTGCTGTTGTTCAAGTTCCAGCAGCTGGTGTTTCTGGTCTTCGGTCATGGCTGCCAGCAGTTCGGCCCGTGGTATGCTTTGCGAGCCACGGGCAAAGGCTGATGCGGCGACCTCATCGGCTGTCAGTGCGCGATCATAAAACTGGACTCGATCGATGCTGCCCTGCAGCAGTCGATTACCTCCGGCTGGCCCGTGTCGGAGTCCGAACACAAGCTGAGCAGTTTTGGCTGCGTAGTTCTGCAGATCACCTGGACGAAAGGAACTTCCATATGGGAGACCTTCTCTGTAGCCGATGATGGTGCCATCCTGCTGGTAGACGATTGCGACATGAACAAAGCGATCGGTTGCATCATTTTCAGCGGTACCGTTAAACGGCGACGTTCTGGTGAATCCATTGCTGCCTGCCATCCAGCGACGTGGTTCGCGTTCGGCAAAGACGATGGCATCGAAGATGCTGCCGTCGGTTGTTTGCAGACTGACGGCTGCTCCGCCGCTTTGCTCGACTGTTCCGAGGCGTACCCACGCTTCGAGTGTTTTTTCGCGGATATCTTTGGGAAGTGGCGGAGTTTCAACGAAGGAACCTGCGCCATCGAGTTGCAGGCTACCGTCTCTGATCGCAGCATTTCCGCGTGCGGTGCCGTGCAGTTCGCCGATGGAATCCTGCAGGTCGGCATTGAACTCCCACGCTGCCATGGGCTGCGGTGGCTGGCTTCCACGGGGCTGTCCCTGCTGTCGTTTTTTCAGGATCGCGGAAATGACGGGTGCTGTCAACTGGTCTAGCTGCTGTGCTGTGGTCTGCAGCATTTGCTCGGCCTGCTGCAGTTGTTGCTGCTGTGCAGAGTTGAGCGGGATCTTTACATCACGAGTCCCATGTCGGACGCCCGCCAGTGCTGAGGCGAAGCTGTAGTATTCTCGGGCAGAGATGGGGTCGAATTTATGATCGTGACAGCGGGCGCAGTTGACGGTGAGTCCCAGAAATGTTTGGCCGACGGTGCCAACCAGATCTTCCATTTCGTCCTGCGCCATTGACTGCCGCATTTTCTCGCTGGAAGGCAGTGTGGTGTTGTGCGCTCCGGCTACGAGGAAACCGGAGGCTGCTGCAGCGAGAGGATCCTGGGGCTGCATCACGTCGCCGGCGATTTGCAGCCTGACGAACTGGTCGTAAGGAAGGTCGTTGTTGAAGGCGTCAATCAGCCAGTTGCGGTAGGGCCAGGCGTTATCCCGTGGTTCGTCGTATTCGAACCCGTTGCTTTCACCGAAACGGACGACATCCAGCCAGTGTCGTGCCCAGCGTTCACCGTAGTGTGGTGAAGCCAGCATACGGTCAACAAGTTGTTCCCATGCATGCGGGCTGTTGTCAGCAAGGAAGGCGGCGACATCAGCTGGTTCGGGTGGCAGACCAAGGATGTCGAAGGAGAGTCGTCGGATCAAAGTGCGACGGTCGGCCTGTGGCGATCGTCGCAGGCCGTTGTCCCGCAGTTTGGCATCGACGAATGCGTCGATGGGGTGTATGGCTGCAGGATTTTCGGCGGAGATATTTTGCAGCGGCTGAAGTGACCACCAGTCGAATCCTGCGCGAGTTTCGCTGGAGTACTGATAGGGGTCGATAGGATCTGTTCCCCATGTTGCGCCGGCTTGAAGCCAGCGTTGCAGCATCTGCTGTTGTTGGGCAGGCAGAGGTTTTTCGGGTGGCATTTCCCCCTGCATAACTCGCTGCAGAAGCAGACTGTTGTTGGGCTGGTCGGCGTTGTATGGGCTGCCGGAATCGCCGCCTTTGCGAAAGCCTGCCAGAGTTGTCAGGTTCAGACCACCTTTGGGATCGTCGGTGCCGTGACAGCCGAGGCAGTGGGCGGCGAGCAGCGGGGCAACCTGAGTGTCAAAACTGTGAGTGGCCGGGCTGTCCTGGGCCAGCGCTGGTACGAGTTGGAAGGTCAGGAGAAGTATGGGCAGCAGGAACGGCCAGCAGGCAGAAAGGGTGCGCCGGACGATCGGGCAGGACATAGGTAACATCCGAGCAGAGCCTTGGCGGGAGGTACGTCGGGCGACGGCTGCGAAGATCATAGCAGTTTCCGCGATGCAGAAAACGCTGAAGGGTCCTGAATATGCGGGAATCAGAGTCGGCTTAGCCGGGGACGCCATGATAGCTGCGATACCAGTCAACGAATTTTCGGACACCGACTTCTATCGGAGTGTTAGGGCGGAATCCTGTGGCGGTCTGCAACGCCTGAATATCGGCACAGGTGGATTCTACGTCTCCGGGCTGCATGGGCAGAAATCGTTTCGTGGCGACGTGACCGATGGTCTGCTCAAGGGTTTCGATCAGCCGCAGCAGCTGAACCGGTTGATTATTGCCTATATTGTAGACAGCCCATGGTGCGGCAGTACCCATGGTATCCATCTCCTGCGGGTCTGAGGGACGGGGGATCAGGTCATTTGTTCGAACAACACCCTCGACAATGTCGTCAATGAAGGTGAAGTCACGCTGCATGCGACCGTGGTTAAAGACATCGATGGTTCGGCCGGCAAGAATGGCTTCGGTGAACAGCCACATTGCCATATCAGGGCGCCCCCACGGGCCGTAGACGGTAAAGAATCTTAGACCAGTGGTTGGCAGTCCAAACAGATGGCTGTAGGTGTGTGCCATCAGTTCGTTGGCCTTTTTGGTGGCGGCATACAGGCTGACGGGATGGTCAACGCGATCTTCTACTGAGAACGGCATTTTTTTGTTGGCACCGTACACGGAACTGGAGGAGGCGTAGGTGAGGTGTGCCACCTGATGGTGCCGACAGGCTTCAAGGATGTTGACGAATCCGGTCAGGTTGGAGTCTGCGTAGGCGTGCGGATTTGTGAGCGAGTAACGAACACCGGCCTGTGCGGCGAGGTGAATGACGGAATCAAACTTGTGCTGCTGAAAAAGCTGTTCCATGCCCTCGCGATCTTCGAGTGCCAGCTGGCGGAATGAAAAGCCGGTTCTGCCGGTCAGCAGCGCCAGTCGATCGTATTTCAACTGAGGCGAGTAGTAATCATTCAGGTTATCGATAGCCACGACCTGATCACCGCGGGCCAGCAGGGCTGCGGAAGTATGCATACCAATAAAACCGGCCGCGCCGGTGACGAGAATCCGAGCCATGTTTCAGATACGCTGCGAGGTATGAAGGAAACGCCAGTTTTTCGGCAGCCGATGGCGGTCCGACAGATAGATCTTAGCGTCGGTCAGTGGGTTTCGGCAGAGCAATCTGTGGTTGAACGGGGGTTTCCGTAATTGCCATGAAAACCCGTAGCCTTTTCGCCTTCCAGCCGTACGTAAGGTCGGTTTTAGGTTTTTGTTGCCAAAGAGCAACATCGGAATGGAGTGCTGCAGAGGCAATCTACTCTGGAATTACAGCGGTTTTGATCGTCGCACGATGCTGTTTCGAACGGACTGTATCTGTTGATTCAGAGTCGTGCTGGACCATTTCAGCGGGGCTGCAAATCGTTTCAGAATGGCCCGTTCTTCGCTGGTCAGCCGACCATCCACAAAGGCAACGCGAATCAGATCCTGCAGCAGCAGTTCCAGCTGGTCTGTGGACGGGGGTATCTGCAGAGCGGTTTCGGCGAGCGTGAGGGCCTGTTCCATGCGGGCCTGAGTCATTCCCAGCTGTGTCGCCAGTTCCCGCAAAAACTGCGATTCGGCGGCAACAAGCTGGCCGTCAGCTTTCAGCATGGCAGCGGTGCAGGCGATGATTTGTTCCGGCGCCATGCTGGTGGACTGCCACGCTGAGAGCTGTTGCCATGTGGGCAGAGGAGGCGGGACGTTGTCCGGATCAACATCCGCAGCAGGCATAGTAAGCGGCTTTGCAACCAGTCGATTTGTCTGTGTTGGCGCCTGCCAAAGACTTTGCGGCTCAACCGATTCGAGGACCCAGTCATAGGTGCCGTCGTTGAGTGATTTGCCACACCAGCGACAGGAGCTGGTGCCGACCACATCGATGGGGGCTCCGCAGGCTCGACAACTGAACGTGTGAAAGGTGTCTTCGAGTTTTGACTGTGCACCACGTCGGCGGACCAGTGTGAGTTCGTGCGGGAACAGCATCTGGCGACTGAGCAGGTGCGGTTTGGTTCGATCTCCGCCGGCACGTGTACCTGACCATCGCAACAGGACCACCACGCGGTCCGAATCGTTTTCCTGCTCGGCCGGAAGACAGCGCAGCAGTTGTACGGAACCCACTGCTGGCAGCTTCCAAAAGCCGTCATTGGGAACCTTCCAGCGATTCGGAATGTCTGAGACTGTGGCTGAGAGGACCGGCAACGCCATCCGCGGATCCTGAAAGTAAAGCGACAGCAGGCAGCGCCAGAAGACCACAGACGCCCGATCTTCGATCTGTGCGAGGCTGAGTGCCGGATCATGCTGCTGCAATTCTCCCCAGCCGGGAATTTGAGCGGCAGATTCCGTCACGATCCATTCACTGTCCTGCGTGATTTCGCAAAGCACCCAGTCATCATAACCTGCATGCACGAAAGACTGGCAGTGCGGGCACTGACTGGTGTCTGTGATCACCAGATGAGCACCACAGTGGGGACACTGGCCTGCCAGCAGTGACCGTTGCAGGCTGGTCTGGGCACCACGGCGTCTGACGAATGTCCAGACTTCTGAAAATGTTTTGCGAGGTACGGCCCACGCGGCCTTGTGCATCTGGTCGAGTGGTTCTTCCCGAATCAGGGCTGACGCCGTGAACTGTACGTGAATTGTGTCGAACTGCGGGTCTGTGCTAATGGCCACAATGCGGGCCTCTGAGATATCCAGCTGGTCGATACGGTGATGCACCTGTTCGGCCTGCTGCATCTGCAGATACAACCGGAATCGTTCGTGGACGGCGTCCGACAGCATGCCGCGACAATCTGCCAGATCGTGCCGAGCCCAGCATTTCTGAATAAGTGCGAAGCCCTGTGAGCAGCGATCAAGGAACTGCTGTTCTGAAAACAGCGGATCTGATTGCTGCAGTTCCAGCAGCAGCGATTCACGAAGTTTCTGATTTTGACGCTTCAGTCCGGCCCGCACTTCGCGAGTGACGGCGGGAGCCTGTACAGCCTGCCACGCCTCGATGAATTTGAAGCCAATGATGACGATAATGACCACGACAAAGAAAAAAACTTCGAACCCGCCAGGAGTACGTCCGGAGCCACTGTGTGAATAAGTTCCCGGGAGGAAGTCGACACCCCCGGACGAGTTGCCAAAGTCCCCGCCGAAGTTGCCCCCACTGCTGCTGCCGAAATTTCCGCCACCGCCAGCCTGGGCGATCAGCAGGAATTGCAGCAGCAGTGAGATCAGTGTATTGATCATCAGGCGTTGCCTGCTGGAATCAGGGTATCGGGAGGGACACTTGGTTTTTACCAGGCGGGCCGGGAGTTCTGCATTTCAACGGTAGGCGTGGTGTGAATCAAGTCTGTGTGCTGTGAATCCTTCCCGGATTTTCCCCTGCTCTACCCTGCCCGTTCGCAGCGGACCTCGATATGCGAACGTTGCTGTTCCAGTGGCACTGGGAAGTCTGATCTGGAATGCACGCCGCGGCTTTCGCGTCGTTCGAGTGCGGCGGCCGCCATGGCTCGTCCCACCAGCATCATATTCTGGAGTTCCCAGCCGGATTGTTCCGACAGCATCCGGCAACAGACGTAGCGGGACCAAAAGTCCAGTTGGCTGCAGGCGGCGGCGAGGTCTGATTCATTGCGAACGATCCCGACGCTGCGTCCCATCAGGCTGCGCAGCGAATTGCGAATATCGGCAATGTCCAGTTGCTCGTGTTCGTCCGGGTCTTTTCGTTCCGGCTGCCATTCGATGGAGGGGACGGTGAAGTTGTCGAGCATTCCGAGTGCAGCAGCAGAGGCATTTTGTCCGCATCGCAATCCAAACACAACTCCTTCAAGCAGGCTGTTGCTGGCGAGGCGATTTGCGCCATGCAGACCCGTGGAAGTGACTTCACCGGCGGCCCAGAGATTGCTGATCGAAGTGCGGCCGTCGAGATCAGTGACCACTCCGCCGATCATGTAGTGTGCGCCGGGTCTTACAGGAACTCGATCGCGAGTCAGATCCAGGCCGAAATCCGCGCAGACCCGTCCGATGTGCGGGAACCGGAGCCGTACTTTGTCAGCGCCGATCGATGACAGGTCGAGGTAGACGCAGGGGTGCTGGGTTTTTGCCATCTGAGCTGTGATGGACTGGCTGACGACATCCCGCGGAGCCAGTTCACCGGCCGCGTTGTAGTCAGGCATGAAACGGTGGCCATGGCAGTCGACCAGATGGGCACCCTCGCCACGGACCGCTTCCGTGATCAGGTGTCGCGAACTGCCGGCGATATACAGGACGGTGGGATGGAACTGCATGAATTCCATATCCTGAACCACGCAGCCCGCCCGCAGCGCAGCCGCATGTCCGTCGGCTGTGGCAATCTGCGGGTTGGTGGTTTCGCGATACAGTGCCCCGGCGCCCCCTGTGCACAGGATTGTCTGTTTGGCCCAGATGAAAGTGCGGCCATGATTCTGGTTCCAGACCAGTGCCCCGCGGCAGGCTGGTCCGTCGGTCAGCAGGTCGAGGGTGAAGGTTTTCGGCCAGAAGTCGATGTGAGGCTGCGACAGTGCCAGTTGGTTCATGGCCCGCATGACTTCGAGGCCGGTGGCGTCACCGAGGGCGTGGGCAACTCGCGCGTGACTGTGTCCACCTTCGAGCGTGAGTGCCAGTTCGCCATCGACTTTATCGAACTGGGCTCCGAATCGGGCCAGTTCAAGAATCCGCTGCGGTGCCTCGCGCACAACCAGATCGACGACGTTGGCATGGCACAGCCCCTTGCCGGCGGCGAGTGTATCGGACATGTGGCTGGCATAGTCATCAAGCGGATCAAGTGCCCCGGCAATGCCTCCCTGAGCGTAGGCGCTGTTGGAATGCTGCAGAGAATCCTTAGTGATGACGATCGTTCGCAACGCGGGATCAACCGCCAGAGCTGCTCGTATTCCGGCGATCCCGCCGCCGATGATCAGTACGTCAGTAAACAAATGTGGAACTCGTCCTGGGCGGGCGGGCACCAGGTAGCGATTGTGTAACGGAATTGTCAACTGCCGTTGGTGCATAATGCGATTCCCTCAGCCCTGCCACTGCTGCAAAGGCAGCAGATCATCCCAGCAGCGTTCGGCAGCAAGTCGCGCCACAGCGAATGCGGGGGCACAGACGCTGACGCTGCTGATGAACATTTCAGACAGATTCAGAACTTCGGCCACTCGCGCATCACCAAGTTCTTCCAGTGCCTTCGCGGCCAGCCATGAACCGCTGCCACTGACCATGACTCGAATCGTCCGAGCGTGCTCTGGATGCAGTACCGCCAGCGAATCCAGCCGTCTGGAAATGGCCTGCTGCAGACACTGGATCTGCTGCTCTGAAACCCATTCCGCAGCGGCTGTGAGCTGATCCGCAGAGAGATCGGATGCATCACAGCAGAACAGGTGCGCAAGGCGGTTTCGGGCGGCGGCTCGGGTGGCGGGGCGACCGTCTGCAGTATCGAGCGATGCAGGTTCTTCAGGCAGACTGCCGGTCAGCAGGTGTACATCCTGCACGGTAGCGAAGAATTCAGCTGCGATCGGTATCCACTGACGTTCAGGGGCGTCCGGCAATTGCAGAGGCAGATGTTGCACTAGTGCACAAACGGGAGTGCGGGCAGCGCCCGTGTACAGCAGTTCTCCGGCGGCGAGTCGATGCAGATCGTTCAATCCGGCAGGTATGGGCAAGCCATCCGAAATCGGCACGAGGTCGGTGGTGGTGGATCCGAGGTCAATCAGCAGTGCTGGTCCGGCGGGAACAGCACGGCCGGCCCAGGTGGCCAGCGCATGCCAGTTGGCGGCAGCCACGAGTTCGGGCAGATCCACCGCTTCTTCGGCTGTGGCGAATTCCCCGGAAGTCAGCCAGACTCGCACTGGTACATCGGGAAACACCTGACCCACTGTATCGATGATGCTGTGGACGCCGTCGGCTCGTGTGATAAAGCAGTCGGCCAGTTCAGCGGTCATGGTGAGAGCGATCAGAGCTGGTCGGGTCGTGTGGAACAACTGCAGCGAACGCAGATGGTCACCCAGCAGATGCGGGGCTTTCCAGATGGCAAATGCCAGTTGCTCTGACAGACCGTCCGAGGTGGCCGCTTTGATGTTGGCTCCGCCGATATCCAGTCCCAGTACCTGCACGATGGTGTTACTCTTAGTCAGAGGGAAATTTTGCGCCAATGAGTTGCAGTATTCTACAGCCAGCAGACTGGCAACTACAGGCAGTCGAACAGGAGTGTGAATGCAGGCCAGCAAATTCTGCAGATTGGAGATAAGCTCGACGGGAGCTGATTTGGAACTGGCAAAAGCTGCCGTTTCGAGGTGTTAGTTTGACCGGCATGCTGCCACCGTGTTGCTCGGGACTGCGGAATATTCCACTCGGGCGGGTTTTGCGGGCAACGCGGGTGTTACAACTCGGGTGTCTGGTCGATAGAGAGATTGTCCACCGGGCTGCGGGTATGCGCGCCGCGGTGAAACTTGTGAGCAGGGGCAGGAATGCCCGAGCACGCAGTACAGCGGTGCGGGACGCCAGGATTTTGGGTTTCAGCACTTCAACGGAATACAGAGCGACATCATGCGTGGAATGCAGACGCTGAGTGCCTTCTTGTGTGTTTGCCTGACGCTTTACGGTGCCGATCGTGCGCAGGCAGATCAGATTCCGTGGCAGACAGATGTGGAAGCGGCGTTGCGCGAGGCGGCTCAGTCCGGGCGGCCGGTTTTGATGCAGTTTACGGCATCGTGGTGTTCCCACTGCAAGCGAATGGAAAAGAGCACGTGGACCGATCCGAGGCTAGCCGGTCGTGTTTCTCAGGATTTCGTGGCAGTGCTGGTAGATGCGGACCAGCACAAGGAGTTGCTGCAGGATCTGGAGATCAAGGGATTACCGACAGTGCTGGTGGTTTCATCGAAGCTGGAAGTACTTCATCGGATTTCGGGTTTTCAGCCAGCTGAGGCAATGCAGACGCATCTGGATCGAGCGGTGCGTCAAAACGCGACTCGTGCCGCTCAGTCGCGTACAGCGCGTACAGTGCCGACTCCTGCTGCTGCCGGGCGAACACCTTCTGCAGCGGCCACAGCCGGCAGGACTCCGTCGGCCGGCAGTCGGACGCCTCCTGCGGCAGCCGCAAAGCGTGGCGCCCCGGACATGGCTCGCACCACAAAACCACCGGCTGCGAAGAAGCCGGCAGAGAAGTCTTCTGCCACGCAGGCTCCGGCGACTCGTTCCAATTCGCGCGATGCTCAATTGCCGTTCAGGTCCATCAGCCGACAGGGGACCGTGAGCGGCGCTGAGGAGTTGCCGGAGTTCCCTATTGAGCCTGAGGACTATGCTGCGGTGCGTGAACAACGTATTGGTCGGGCTGCCGGTGGTGCTGAGACTGACAGAACTGCATATTCGGACGACTGGAGTGATTCGGAGACACCTGAGATGGTGCATCGGAGTGCACCGGTGAAGTCCCAAATGGCGGCTGCGAGGCCGTCACGTAATTCGGGTGCTGCTGCGGCGACTGTGCCGGCCCGTACGAATACTGCTGCTGCTCCTCGTCCTCTGCGGCCAGCCTTTGGCGGCAATTCGCTGGTAAGTGCTCGAGATGCCCGGTCAGTAATTGCGGGCAGTTCTCGGCACCAGCTGAAGTGGAAGGGGCAGTTGCTGTATTTTGCATCTGCTGAGGAGCTGAGGATGTTTTCGGAAAATCCGCAGCGTTACTGGCCGATGCTTGACGGTGACAGTGCGTTGACGTTGCTGCAGGCGAATCGTCGTGTGCAGGGCGATCTGGAGCATGCGGCGTTGTTCCGAGGCCGGGTCTGGGTGTTTTCGACAGCGGAGGAAATGCGGGAATTTGTGGCTTCTCCGGGTGATGCTGCGGACGACGTGCAGGCATTGCTTGAGCAGTGACGGCATGTTTCGGAAGCTCAACATGTCGATATTTTTGGCTGGGCTCTTTGCAAATACGACTGAAACAACGGGAACTGACTTGCACCTATGGCGGTAAATATTTAGTATGCTATGGTGTTAATGCGTTCCACCCCTATTCTGAAGGTGGTGTGTGTGGTGAAAACGGTTCTGCTGATGCGACATGCGGAAGCGGCAGAGGCGGTTTCCGGGCAGTCTGACTTTGATCGTTGTCTGACGGCTGGGGGGATTTCGATGGCCTGGCAGACGGGCCTGCTACTCGGGGCGCGGGGTTTGCGGCCGCAGCGAATTTTGGCATCGGCTGCCGTTCGTACGACTCAGACGGCCTTTCTGGTACGTCAGGCGACAGCGGGCTTGGCTGTTCCGGCTGTTCCGGCTGTGCCGGAATTTGGGCCGGGAGTGCCGGTGCAGCTGCAGGCCGGGCTGTATGGTGCGTCGGCCGAGGCGTTTGGCGATGCTGCGCGTTACGAGTCGGCTCCGGATGAATCCTGTGTGCTGGTGGTGGGGCATAATCCCGGCATGGCGATGCTGATGTGCTGCTGGAGCTGCAGTGCATTCAGTGTTCCACCGGCAACACTGGCGGTCTTTCAGTTTGCGGTGAATGACTGGCTGGCGGCCGGTCGTTCGGGGTGTCATGGGGAACTGGTCCTGTTGATCAGAAACGGTCAGGTCGACTCGGGGTATGGAACACCCGGTCTGGTGGGATAAGCACGGACGCCGACTGGACTTCAGGTCAGCGGGGCGGTGCGATGGTGACAGAGCAGAGTGTGTCGGCGGGGTCAGCAGAGCTGCAGTCCGCAATTGCCTTCGGATTGATATCAGGAATAGGCCCCCGGCTGCTGGCGGAACTGATGTCGGTATTTGGGTCGTGTACAGCAGTGCTGCAGCAGTCTGCTGAGCAGTTGCGTCAGGTTTCCGGGGTGGGTGCCAAAATTGTGGCGGGCCTGCAGGATCCGGGGCTGTTGTTGCGATCGCAGCAGATACTGGATGAGTGTCGGGCGGGTGGAATACGTCCGTTGTTATCGGGGACGTCCGAGTATCCTCGGCGACTGCTGGAGATCTGTGATTTTCCGCGAGTTCTGTTTCAGCGGGGTGCTCTGTTGCCGCAGGACGAACTTTCGATAGCGATTGTGGGGTCCCGCCGTTGTACTCCTTATGGGCTGCGTCAGGCCGAGCGACTGGGGGCATCGCTTGCGCGAGCGGGTTTGACGGTTGTCAGCGGGTTGGCGCGGGGAATTGACGGGGCCGCGCAGCGTGCGGCTTTGCGTGCTGGTGGCAGAACAGTCGCGGTGTTGCCGGCGGGCGTGCAGCGTATTTATCCGCCGGAGCATGCGGATCTGGCTGAGGAGATTGTTCAGCAGGGGGCATTGCTGAGTGAGATGTCGCATCGTCAGCAATTGCTGCCGGGGTTGTTTCCGCAGCGAAATCGCATCATCAGCGGACTGTGTCTGGGCGTGCTGGTGATTGAAGCTTCACGGCGATCCGGCGCGTTGTATACGGCGCGGCATGCGATTGAGCAGGGGCGGGATGTGTTTGCGTTGCCGGGGCCGGTGGACAGTCTGGCCAGCGCCGGCTGTCTGGAACTTTTGCGGGACGGGGTGCAACTAGTGCGGCATGCGGACGACGTGCTGGAGGCTTTAGGTCCGTTGCCGCAGCCGGCCGTGAGGTCACGGACCGAGACCGTGCATCAGCCGAGGGAGTTGTCGCTGAATACACTGGAGAAGGATGTGCTCAATCGGGTCAGCAGGCAGCCCTGTGGTGTGGACGACGTGCTGCGGGGCCGTGAACAGCAGGCGCCGCAGATTCTTGCGACGCTGACTGTGCTGGAGGTGCGACGTCTGATCCGGCGACTGCCGGGCAATCAGGTAGTGCGTTATTAAGCGGGCCCTGTTACATCAGGATGGGCAGGACACTACCTGACCCAAACTGCAATTCTCGGGTGACGATGGAGCCGATGAGTGTGGTGCTGGTGCAGTCGTGTATTTCGATTTCCGCCAGCGAGCCGATCAGTCGCGGGTTGCCGTCGAAGACGACGATACGGTCGCATTCAGTGCGTCCGGTCAGTTGCAGCGCGAGTTGTTCGGCGGCGGCGGAAGCGTGCTGCAGTTGCTGCGGTTCTGCCAGTCCGGCATGTTCCAGCAGGCCACGTTCGTGTTCATGGTGCTGGTGCTGGTTATCGGTGGTCAGTTGCAGGACTGGCAATTTACCGGCGGCGTCCGCCGGCAGTCCTTCGCGAGCGGCGCGACGGGCGGCCGATTTACTGGGGCCTTCGACGAGGATGCTGACTTTGCGTCCGATGAATTCCGCATTGTCTTCTTCTGAGATGCGGTTCTGCAGTTCCAGCATTTCGTTATTGCGTCTTCGTTTTACGTCTTCGGGCACGTCATCGGGATACAGTTCGTCTGCTTTGGTGCCGGTTCGTGGGCTGTACTTGAAGATGAAGCTGTTTTTGAAGCGACAGTCGCGAATCAACTGCATGCTTTTTTCGAAGGCCTCGTCGGTTTCCCCGCAGAAACCCACGATGAAGTCGCTGGACACAGCACAGCCGGGAATGATGTCGTTGATCCTTCCCATCATTTCGCGGTAGTCTTCAACAGTATAACCGCGTTTCATTCGTCGCAGGACTTCGTTGCAGCCGGACTGTGCCGGGACATGCAGGTATTTCATGACTTTGGGCAGATCACGCACGGCCTGCAGCAGATCTGTGGTCATGTCTTTGGGGAAACTGGTGATGAAGCGGATGCGCTGGATCCCGGTGATCTGGTGCAGTTGCAGCAGCAGGTCTGAGAGCCGGACCAGCCGACCGTTTTCTGTGTATTTGTAGCTGTTGACAGTTTGTCCGAGCAGGGTGATTTCGCGGACGCCCTGATCTGCGAGTACCTGAGCTTCCCGAACGATGTGTGCTGGTGGCCGGCTTTGCTCGGGGCCGCGAGTCGCGGGTACGACACAGTAGGTGCAGAATTTGTCGCAGCCGATCATGATGCGTACGAACGCCTGAAAAGGCGTTGGCCGCATTTCAGGATCGCGGAGAGGGTCATAGCTTTGGAAACTGTCAGAAACCTGCAGGCGTGAGCCGTCTGAGCGTCCGAGGCTGAGTGCGGTGAGTCGCGACTGCTGATCGTTTGTGCGAGCTTCGCGGATCAGTCGGGGGATTTCGGCCAGTTGTCCAGTGCCGACGATCAGGTCGACATGTGGTGCTTTTTGAAAGATCAGCTCCTGATCTTTCTGAGCCATGCACCCGATGACTCCGATGACTTTCTGCGGGCGATTGCGTTTGCTGTATTTGAGTCGTCCAAGGGCACTGTAGATTTTGTGTTCTGCGTGTTCACGGACGCTGCAGGTGTTGAACAGGACGGTGTCGGCATCCTTTGGGTTATCGGCCAGCAGATAGCCTTCGCGGCGCAGTGCTGCCACAACCAGTTCGCTGTCCAGCATATTCATCTGACAGCCGACAGTTTCGATGTACAGACGGCCGTTGTGAGGCGGTTTGCTGTCGAACTGTGCGGAGTCTGCAGTGCCTGGCTGAGCGGTATTGGACATGCCTTGGGGGCGATCTGTGCAGGGTGGCTGGGAAGTTCGAGTGAAGGATCAGAATTGCAGAAACACCGTGTGTCGGCACTGTGATGCCGCATTTACCGGTTCTGTGTGCAGGGGCTGCGCGGGCGTGAAAGCCCGAGCAGCGATAGTGCAGCAGGTTATGGTGGTGTTCAGGACTGGATGCGTTCCATGTAGGAACCGGATTCGGTGTCGATTTTGACGCGATCGCCGTCCTTGATGAAGGCTGGCACCTGAACTTCGACGCCGGTTTCCAGGGTGGCAGCTTTGGTGACGTTAGTGGCGGTATTGCCGCGTGCGGCCGGCTCTGTGTAGGTGACTTTCAGGATGACCTGCTGCGGAGGGATCATGGAAATCAGCTGTCCGTTCCAGAACAGCAGTCCGACGGTGGCGCCTTCGAGCAGCCAGCGCATGTCATCAGCGACTGCGACGGCCGGCAGGCTGTGCTGTTCGAAGGTGCTATTGTCCATGAAGACGTAGCTGTCGCCGTCGCGATACGAGTAGACGCCGTCGTTGCGGTGTACGTCGGCGGTTTCCAGTGAATCACCGTTGCGGTACGTTTTCTGGAACATTGAGCCACGAACCAGATTTCGCAGTTTGGTGTGGTAGAGTGCCTGCCCCTTGCCAGGCTTCACGAAATTGCATTCCAGCATTTCGTAGGGTTCGTTATCGATCTGGACTTTGATGCCTTTTTTGAATTCACCGGCGGGAATGGTGCCCATGTGACACTAACTTCTGCAACAACTGTAAAGGGGACGGATCAGGCAGTGACCAGCCGGCCTGTCCTGGCCGTGTGATTCACCGAAACCGGTCGGAATGCTATCGAAACGGCGTGCTGGAGTGAATGGATCTGCGTCAAAAACCCAGGAAGTCCTGCCATGGGGATTCCGGTTGGCGGGTCTGCCTGCAACAAACCCGGAATTCCTCAGCCCGCGGATTTTGCATCGCTGCCCTCAATCGTTAAAATGCTGTCTGCGAATTCCGCTGTCCGCTAAATACTAGACTTCATTGTCCTGTATGTGACTGAAGTGTTTGTCGGACATTTGCTCCGGCGGTGTGTTCCAAGCATTTGTTTTTTCTTTGGGGGGGTCACGATGTCCACCACTGCTGCTCCAACCGCCGCCGGTTTTGCCCCGGCGGTCAGTGCGTTTTTGGCTATCGCGATGCACAAGTCTTATGTTGGGGGGCGCTGGGTTGAGGCGACTGACGGCGGTATGTTTGAGGTGCTGGATCCGGGTTCGGGTGCAAAGATTGCGACTGTGACCAGTCTGCAGAAGGCGGATGTGGACCGTGCGGTGGACGTTGCAGTGGATGCTTTTCACAACAGCGGCTGGGCGGGCATGCCGGTGGCAGAGCGAGCGGCGCGGCTGCACCGCATCGCGGACGCCGTGGAGGCTCGAATCCACGAGTTTGCTCAGGTGGAAGCCCTCGACTGCGGCAAGATTTATTCGCAGGCGGTGGGTGACATTCAGAATTTCATAGACACATTCCGTTACTTTGCCGATCTGGCTCAGGCGGTGAACTACCGTCAGGTGATAGCGGTGAAGAAGCACGAGGCCTGGGTGACTCGTCATCCTTGGGGAGCGTGTGGGTTTATTATTCCCTGGAACTTCCCGTTTTTGCTGGCTGGCTGGGGATTGGCTCCGGCGCTGGCTGCGGGCAACACGTGTGTATTGAAGCCTGCCGAAGATACTCCGCTGTCAGCCCTGTATTTGTGTCATGTGGTGCAGCAGCTGGATTTGCTGCCGCCGGGTGTTTTGAACGTGGTAACGGGTTACGGAGAGACGGCGGGTGCTGCGGTTTCGCAGAATCCGCGTTTCCGTCGGATGAGCTTTACGGGTTCGCCGGAAGTTGGTCGTCTGGTTGCGGAGGCCGCGGGCCGGAATCTGATTCCGGTGAAGTGTGAGCTGGGTGGCAAGGGTGCGGCGGTGGTATTCGGTGATGTGGACATCCCCGAGACGGCTCAGTCGCTGGTGAATGCGATCACGTTCCACACTGGTCAGGTCTGCTGCGATGCGACTCGGTGGCTGATTCAGCGTGACATTTACGACGACTTTGTGAGTGAGTGTGTGAAGCGGATGAAGTCGGTGCAGATTGGGTACCAGTTTGACGGTGGTGCTCAGATGGGCCCGGTAGTGAACGCGAAGCAGCAGGCTCGAGTGCTGGGTTATTTGCAGAAAGGCGTGGCGGACGGAGCTGACCTGTTATTGGAGGGTGGAGCTGGCACGGTGGCAGGGCGGAATGGTTTCTATGTGAAGCCTGCGCTGCTGGCCGGTTCTTTGAACAACGTGGCTGCTCGCGAAGAGATCTTTGGGCCGGTGGCATTTCTGGCTTCGTTTGCTTCTGAGGAAGAGGGTGTCCGTCTGGCGAATGACACTGAATATGGTCTGGGGAACAGTGTCTGGTCGAAGGATCTGCAGCGTTGTGCTCGAGTGGCCGAGGCTTTCCGAGCCGGCAATGGCTGGATCAATGCTCACAACGTGATTGTGCACGGTGTGCCATATGGTGGCATTGGCAAGAGTGGAATGGGTGGCGGAGTGGTCAGTCCGGAGACACTGGATGACTATTTGCGTCCGATCTCCGTTGTTCGTCCGCTTTGAGGCAGTGTATCAGCGGGTGGGTCCGGGGCGTTCTGCGCCCTGGGCTCGCTGCCAGCAGTGTTTCAGTTGAGGGTGTGTTGGCTATGCAGACATCTGATGTGGATATTTCGTCTTCCCGAGTGCTGATTGCGGACGACATTCAGCAGAACCGCGAGTTGCTGGAGGCGTATCTGGCGGACGAGGGTTACGAGATTCTGATGGCTGCCGACGGTCAGCAGACGATCCAGATGGTTGAGCAGCATCAGCCGGATTTGATTCTGCTGGACATCATGATGCCGCGGATGAGTGGGTATGAGGTGTGTCGGCAACTGAAATCCGATCCGGCTCGGCGGATGATTCCGGTGCTGATTGTAACGGCACTGAATGAGCCGAACGACATTGAGAAGGCGGTGCATGCGGGCTGTGACGACTTTTTGTCGAAGCCCGTGAATCGGCTTGAGCTGAGGACTCGTGTACGTTCTTTGCTGCGAGTCCGTCATTTGGCGAATGAGCGTGACCGCCTGCTGGCATATTTGCAGGAGATGGAGCGGCGAGTGTTGCGTGGCGGGGACTGAATTGCAGTAGCGGTAAACTCGGGCAGGAAGTGCAGCAGGCATGTCGGGGACGGAAGATTCGGAGCGTCATTTTGGGGTTCGTGAGTCGCAGGGTCCGGCGGAAGTTGTGCTGAAGGCTCGGCGTGCTCAGCCGTTCTTCGGTCGGCATCCGTGGGTCTTTGCGGGTGCGATTCATCATGTCAACGCGGGTAGTGAGCAGTCTTTGCGGGCTGGCAGTGTGGTGCGTCTGGTCAGTGCCGAGGGGCGTTTTATTGCCTGGGGCCTGTACAATGCTCAAAGTCGGATTGTTGTGCGGCTGTATTCGTGGGATCAGGATGCAGTTCCGGATGCGGCATTTTGGCAGCAGCGAGTGCGTCGGGCGGTGGAGTTGCGGAGGCCGTTGTTTCCGCTGCAGGCGGCGGACTGTGGCTGTCGTCTGATTTTCAGTGAGTCTGATCTGTTGTCCGGGCTGACGGTGGACCAGTACGGCAGTTGTCTGCTGGTGCAGTTCACCAGTTTAGCGCTGTATCAGCATCGCGAAGCGATCATCGCGGCGTTGCAGTCGGAGTGTCAGCCGGCCGGGATCTGGCTGCGCACAGAAAAGGGGATGCGTGAGGCCGAGGGTTTGGAGGTGGTGGATGGTCTGTTGAGCGGATCTGAGCCTCCCAGTCCACTGTTCATCTCGGAGCATGGTCTGCAGTTTGGTGTGGACGTGCGGCATGGCCAGAAGACGGGGTGTTATCTGGATCAGCGGGACAATCGGATTGCCGTAGCGCGTTACGCTGCGGGAGCGGGAGTGCTGGACGCTTTCTGTTTTTCTGGCGGATTTGGCATAGCGGCATTGAAGCTGGGCGGTGCGAAGTCAGTGCTGGGGATTGATTCGTCGGAATCAGCTCTTTTGCTGGCTCGGGAGAATGCTCAACTGAACGGCGTGGCCGAGCGGTGCGACTATTTGCATGAGGATGTGCGGACGGCGCTTGAGGGAATGGTGGACGAGGGGCATCAGTTTGATCTGGTGATTCTTGATCCGCCGCGGATGGCCAGGGCTCGCAGTGGCATTGACAGGGCATTGAATGGTTATTTGCGGTTCAACGACCTGGGTGTTCGGGTCGTGCGTCCGGGCGGAATTTTGGCGACCTGCAGTTGTTCCGGTCTGGTGACTCGAGCCGAGTTCATGGAAGTGATTTCCGAAACGGCTCGACAGTCCGGCCGTGACATTCAGATTCTTGAGCAGCACGGTCAGCCACCTGATCATCCGATTTCGGCAACCTGTCCGGAATCCGAGTATTTAAAAGTGGTGATTTGTCGGGTGGTTTGAGTCTTGTGTGTGTAAAAAAGTGCTCAGGCCTGCTGACCTGAGCACTGATTGTGTTTGCTGCTGCAGAGCAGTATTTACGGCTGAAAGTTTGGATGTTTGGGGTCCCCGAGGGATTCGAGGTAAGCCAGCAGGTCCAGGATTTCGTCCTTAGTGAACGTGTTAAGCAGACCGGCGGGCATTGGTGACGTTTTGGAGAGCTCCCGCGTTTCAATGTCGGATTTCAGTACCGTGGTAGTTTCGGGGGCGAGCGGGCTTGGTCGGAGGACGATCTGTCGTTCGGATTCTTCGACGATTCGTCCAATGACGACCTGACCGGCTTTGGTTTCAATGGCGGTATTCATGTATTGTTCGGACAGAACTTTTGAGGGTTCTGTGGAGGCTTCGAGCAGGTCCTCGCGTTTGAAGCGAGTTGCCACGGCAGTGAGGTCCGGTCCGACAGCACCGCCTTTGTCGCCGTATCTGTGGCACGCGCTGCACTGTGCCTGGTAGAACACGTCACGTCCGCGCTGGAAGCTGCGACCTTTGCTGACCTCTTCCAGCAGTGGCTGCAGGTCCGGGGTGGTCCACTCCTGTACCAGTTTGCGTGAGCTGAGTGGCGGAGCCGGTTCCTCGGCTTGTCGGGCACTGTAGTCGGTAAGTACATCAGAGAGGGCGAGTATTTCTTCTCCGGTGAGTGTGAATTTGGCTTCTTCGTGGGCATGTGCCATAAAGTTCGCGTAGCTGGCTCCGTTGTTAAACGGGATCCCGGCATCCTTGAACCATTTTATTACCTCGCCGCTGTGGGCGGTAGTGGCCTGGCCGTTCCACCATTCGAGGTATGTGCGGCGGAGCTGGTTATTCCAGCCGGTTTTTTGGCGACGCAGCTGCACGATGTATGTGATCTGTTCTTCCTGAGTTTTTGCGGCCTGCAGAAGAGCGATGGTGCGGGGTACCACGTCCGGTGCATTTAGGGCGATCAGGATCTGTGAAAGTTCGCGATTGAGTGCTTCGCTGGCTGCGGGGTAGAGCGGGTTGATGTCTGCGAGCACGTGGGTGGCGGTATCTGCCGCGGGGACCCCATGTCTGGCAATCGATACCTGAAGAACTCGCAGCTTTTCCAGCAGCAGTTGTTCAGACAGTCCTTTTGACGGAATGCTGACAAGTGCTTTGAGGACTGCTGGCTGGACATCGGCAGCGCCGAGTCGAGCGAGTGCCAGCAGAGCGGTGAAGGCTGCTGTCGGGGATTTTTCTGCCAGAGCTTTTGCCTGCCATTCGCTGACGGGGTTACGTTCCACGGCCATGCGAGCAGCGTAGCGGATATAGCGATCTGTGCTGTTTAGATGTCGCCATGCGAAGCTGACTGCTGCGGGGTTCGGGTGAACGTTGAAGGATTCGAGTTTGTGTCTCAGTGAGCGAGCGTCCTTAGCCGTTGAATCAGCCAGTTTTTCAGCTGGCAGTGGCGCGGCTTTATCTGTGCCCTGCCATGTGACGCGGAACAGGCTGGCCTGGGTTCCGCGGCCACCGATGGTGAAGTACAGAGATCCGTCGGTTCCGACCACCGCATCAGTCAGGTTGAGGGGCATGCGAGGGCCGTTGCCGCGGAGAGATTTTGGGGCGACAAAGTTTTCGAAAGTGCCGCTGTAGCTGGCGCCGTCGGGACGCAAGTGCACAGCGATCAGGCGACCGTAAGTCCAGTCGCACATGTAGAAGGCCTGCTGATATTTGACCGGAAAAGCGGCTCCGGTGCCGAAGGTGACTCCGGTGGGGCATCCGATACCGATAGTGGTGGTCTGCGGGAGGCTGTCGGGGTAGTACTGAGGCCATTTGGCGGTGCCTTCGCGAAAGCCGTTGTCGCCACCGCGGACGGAGTGGAAGACGTGTACGGGGCGGTACCATGGAGTCCCCCAGTCCCATTCCATATCGCTGTCCCAGCCGAACAGTTCACCGTCAGCATTGAAAGCGATATCGTAGGTGTTGCGCTGTCCTGAGGAGAACAGTTCGATGGTTTTGCCGTCCAGATCCATGCGAGCGATGTAACCACCTGGTGGTTTTGCTCCGGCACCGAATCCATTTCCGTCTTCCATGCGCGGGAGCGCCAGGTCATCGGCGTAATTGCGGTGCGGTGACGAGTCTGTGAGGTCCTGGGGCAGTCCCGTGAAGTTGCCGCAGACGGCGTAGAGCATGTTATCAGGGCCGAGCACGAGTCCGTGTGAGCCGTGTTCTCCGCCGCCACCACGCCATTCTCGGAGGAATTCGACATCGTCATAGCTGTCGTTACCTTTGGTATCACGGCAGCGATAGAGAGCGAACCCGCGGCTGCCGGCGCCGCTGATATAGAGGGCATTATTGATGAACAGCATGCCCATCGTTTCGCTGACGGGGATATTAAGAATTTCCTGTTTGACAACTTTTCCGTCCTTGAGGGTGACTCGTGTGATGGGTTGTCCATTCTGGCCTCCCAGCAACAACCGGCCTTTCGGATCTTTGGCCATGCAGATCCAGGATCCGTTTATGGAGGCATCGGCCTGCAGGACGTGCTCGATGGCAAACCCTGGCAGTGTGTCCAGAAATTCGGCGGGCTGTGAGTAATCTAGTGGTTTCGAGCCGTCAGCCGGGCAGTACAGGGCCTTGATGATGACCAGTTCCTGTCCCGCCGGAGCGGCAATCTCAAGTTGTCCACCTTCATTAACCTCACCCACCTGTTCTTTGTTACCAATTCGGTATTCGATTCGCAGTTTCTTGGGAACGCCAGGGGCGGTATCTCCGAAGATGTCATTTGTCGCGCTGATGGTTAGTTTGTTGTCGCTCACAGCCGCTGCGACTTTGGTCGTCACGTCGGTTTTGTCGGCGGCGTCGGCTGCATTTGGCAGAAGCGAAAATACGAAAGCGGTCAGCAGCAGTGCTGAGCCAACGCGCAGGCCCGAGCGTTTCATGAGGTCAGGTCTTTGCAAGGTGGGGTTGGTGGCGGAGGTCAATCAGGCCTTCGCGAGGATAACCTAATTTACTGCGGAAAGCAAAGGCGAATCGAAAACGGAATTTGGCTAATCGGTTTTTAGCTGTACCGGTGGCTGGGCAATTGCTCTGGCATTGAGCAGGAACCGATTTTGTTCCTGCTGCAACCGCTGACGCGTTGATATCTCCCGTTCTTGTCGGTGCCACCAGCGCAGGGGGTGCGGTTCTGAGATGCGAACAAGAAACTCGGTGTCGGCCGGAATCTGCTGCAGTACGGCATCAATCACGGCAGCCTGAAATCGATCTTCCGGCACCAGCGGGCTGTTGGTGGCTGCCAAAGAAAGTCTATCAAGGCTGAGTGGCTGCCAGCCGTTTATCACCGTTGGGCTGAGCCATGGCTGCAGGTTTTCCGGTAGCTGTTTTGCCTGATCGTGGCGGATGTAGAGTTGCCATGTTTCCGGTCGGCTGGAGTACAACTGCCATGCAGGCCAGTTATCAGCAACACCAAACAGTCCTGAAAGTGCGAACAGCCAGTGGAAAAGGGCTGGGGCGGAGTGGCGAAATGTCGGCCAGTCCGGGGTTTCAGTTGAGCGCGACAGAGGGGCTGTGAGAGCCAGCAGCGGGGTCAGCAGCAGCAGTTGCAGGTTCCAGAGCAGCACTGCGGGGTGATGTCCCAGGCCCCAGGGCCCCAGTGCTGCCAGCAAAGTCAGGTGCATGGCAACGGCGGCGGCGGCGGCAAGTCGCGGGAAGTATCCAGCAAACAGCAGGACCACGCCTGCCAGAATCTCGCAGCCGCAGGCGATATGACAGCCCAGTCTGACGGTGTCGATGTCAGTGGCGGACTGGCCGGCCAAGGACAGCAGTTGGCGAACGATGAGCGCGGCAGGTCCGTGCTCGGGGAATTCCGCGATGCGTGACAGTCCGGAGCAAACATACAGGGCTGCGATGATTGCACGCACATTTGAGGCAGAGCGGGGAAGCAGGCTGAGCAGCAACACGTTAATGAACAGCCAGTGCCAGGCCTGCAGGCACTGCAGGCTGGCAGCCACCGGCAGAACAGCCGCGACGAGTGTCAGAAGAATAAAACATGGCTGCACATTCCGGGAATTTGCTGCGATGTTGAGTGCCAGCAGCAGGCAGCCGGCAGCCAGAGGCAGTGTCGCTGCGGGAATCAGTTCGGCTCGCACATTCAGTTTCAGAAGTGGTACGACCGGGAAACGGCCGGGGGCTAGCCAGAGTTGCCATGTGGCGGCCATCATCAGCAGCTGGAAGCCGGCTGCCAGGCGGAGCGACAACCGGGCAACCTGCGGCAGTGTTTGCAAAGTTTGCCAGCTCCGCAGGTTCATGCTGTCCACCTGCGCAGCAGACTTGTGGCTTGCAGAGAAAACTCGTATTTGTCGAGCAGTTCATCGGCCCACTGTGGTCGAGGAGTGCCTGGGAAACCAGTTAATGCAGCGATGCGCAGTGTTTTGCCGCTTGTTTTTTTTGACAGTACTTCCGAATGGAATTCCCCACCGTCGATATCGACAAACACGATCTCGGGCGTGGCCGGGTCAGAGGCCAGTATCAGCAAGGTTGTCAGTACTTCGAAGCTGCCGGATTCTGCCTGTATTCCGGCAGCATTCAGGATGGACTGCAGAGTGCTGCGCAGTGAGATATCGTCCGACATGACAAAGGCGCGAACCGCCCTGCTCTGCCCAATCCTGACAGCATCTGTTACACACTCGACCGACGCTGCATGCAGAGCAAACACTTCCTCGGTGGCGGCAATTGGGGACAAGGGCTGCTGCAGTTGCAACAACCCCTGCAGTTCGTGCATGATGCGAGTTGTGGCGGAGCCGAGTTCCGTCCTGCAGGCTGCTGGCCAGACATCGTGGGTCCGCCCATCCGAAATGCACCAGGCGGTGCTGCAGCAGAGCACCCGGCTGAATATCATTCGGCCAATCAGCAGGCTGACATCAGCTGGAGGATACTGATCTGGATACTCGCGCAGTACTACCACCAGATCGGGTGGCTGAGCGGCAAACAGTGAAGATGCGAGTGCGTCGTGAACGGTTCGAAAACTACCAGCGACTCCCTTTGGCAACGCGTCAGCCAGCCAGCGCTGCAGGGGGTGAAAAACTGGCGACGGCGGGCCGATCACGGCAACAATGGGAAACCGGGCGGGTGCTGTCGTCATGCACGTCAGTCCGTTACGGAAGCCTGCAGCAGCACAGCGGCGGCTGTTTTGATACGTTCAACTGCCGTCTGCGGCACTGCGGATAAAAGCGGCAAATGACGGCCTGTTTCGGCGATTCCCGCCAGTGCAACAGCTTCGTGCAGTACACGAATCGGATTGATGGCGTTGCGCAGGTCTTCAAGGGGGCGGAAGGTCTGCCGAATGTTTTCCGCCATTGACAGATCGCCTGCGAGGATCGCATGCAGCATTCGCTGCGACAATGCGGGATTGACGCAGACGCACCCGGAGGTGTATCCGGTCAGGCGAAATTTCTGCAGGTGGACGATTGCAGGCTGCTCACCAATACCGCTGCAGATCAACTTTGGGTCAACGAGGGACGTCAGGCGACTGAGAAAGTCATCAACTGCGGGATCAGGTCGGACGATCGCGTACTTGATGAACGACACGAGTCCGTCGCGAACCAGTTCGCCGGCACCTTCCGGGCTGATGTATCCTTCCTCTTTGATGTACAGCACTGCGGGACGTCCGAAAGCTTCCACAAACCTGCGGAAGCCGGTCATTAGTCCGGCTTCGGTCATGACAGCCTTTGTTGGCAGCACCATTGCTGTGGGGAACTGCGAATCCTTCAGCAGTTCGGCCTGATCCATCATCAGGCCGAAGGAAGGGCCAACTGAGGGGATGACAGCGGTCTCTGGTGCTGCTGTCTGTTGCAGCATGTCCAGCAGTGCTGCGTATTCGGAGTATCGTACGTGGTACAGGTTGGCGTTGCCACCGTACAACAGCATCGAGACTCCGCCCTGCTCAAGGTGGCGAATCATTCTGGCGTTCTGCAGCGGACAGATTTTTTCTGCACGGTTGCGAGCCAGCGGGGGCACAGCCAGTACTGACCGATGGAAGTGTTCGGGAAGAATGGGGGTGGTTTGCATAGGGTGTGCAGATTCTGTTTGCGGCAGGTGGCGTCCGGCGTGAGATTCGATGGGGTGTTCTTTGGGGTGTGCTCGGGCTGGAACGCCCGAGCCACGGTTATGTTCTTTCGGTCTTACCAGATCTGGATGCGTTCGGCTGGTGCCTTATACAACCGGTCGCCGGGGTTTATGTCGAAGGCTTCGTAGAAAGCATCCAGGTTGGCAACCGGTCCATTGGCGCGAAAGGCGGATGGTGAGTGGGGATCGGTGAGCAGGCGCCGCACCATTTCGTCATCGCGGTACTTGCGTCGCCAGATCTGTGACCAGCCGAGGAAGAACCGCTGTCCGGGGGTATAGCCGTCCAGAGTTTTTCCGCCGCTGGCACCGAGTGACAGCATGTAAGCTTTGTAGGCAATGGCCATACCGCTGAGGTCTGCGATATTTTCACCGAGTGTCAGCTTGCCATTCAGTTTGCGACCTGGCAGCGGCTCGTAGGATTCATACTGGGCAACGAGTTTCCCGGTCAGTTCTTCAAAAGATTTTCGATCTGTTTCGGTCCACCAGTTGCGGAGATTTCCGTCTCCGTCGTACTTACTGCCTTCGTCGTCAAATCCGTGGCTGATTTCGTGACCGATCACTGCTCCGATACCACCGTAGTTCACGGCGTTGTCTGCACTGGCGTCAAAAAATGGTGGCTGCAGAATGGCGGCCGGGAAGACGATTTCGTTGAGGCTGGGGTTGTAGTAGGCATTGACGGTCTGCGGAGTCATGCCCCACTCATTGCGGTCAACCGGGGCATTCAGGCGATTGACCTGGCGGAAATGTTCGAACCGTCGGGACCGCATGATATTTCCGATCAGATCATCTGCTGCGATCTGCAACTCTGAGAAATCTCGCCAGACATCCGGGTAACCGATTTTGGTGGTGATTTTGCCGAGTTTTTCGAGGGCTTTTTGCTTGGTTTCGGGGGTCATCCATTCGAGCTGGTGGATGCTTTGTTCATAAGTCTTCATCAGATTCCCGACGAGTTCGATCATGCGTTTGCGAGATTCCGGCGGGAAGTGGCGACGAACATACAGTTGTCCGAGCGGTTCACCGAGGACTCCGAAGTCCCCTGCCCCGCCGCCGGAGGTTGCATCAACGGCTTTTTTCCAGCGTGGCTTTTGTTGAGGAATGCCTGAGACAGCTTTGTCATGGAGTTCGAAGTGGGCATCGGTGAACGGTTTGGGGAGGTAAGGAGCGGCGGCATCCAGCAGATGAAAGCGAGCGTAAGCCTTCCACGCATCGAGGCCGGTCGCAGTGGCGACAGAGCTGAGTTTTTCGAAGTAGCTGGGTGTGACGACATTAATGTCTTTGACGTCGGGGACACCGGAGACTTCGAGGAAGACATTCCATGGAATTGCTGGTGCAGTGGCGGCCAGCTTTTCGGCGGTCATGAGGTTGTAGCGTTTTTCGGCGTCACGCAGTTCAGTGCGTGACCACTGAATTTCTGCGAGTGACGTTTCGATCCGGATAATCTGCTCGGCTGCTGCTGTTCCGTTGCTGATTTCTGCCAGTTCGAACAATTTTGTGATGTAGGATTGCAGTGCCTGGCGGGCATTTTTGTAATCTGGTCGATCACCGAGGTAGTAATCTCGGTCGGGCAGTGTCAGTCCGCTCTGGACCACATGCACCAGGTATCGGCGGGAGTTTTTGTCATCGACGGATACGTAGAAACCGATGGGTCCAGCCATACCATAAATGCCTGCACTGGCAAAGAAACGGGTGACATCTTCAGGTGATGCCAGTCCGTCGATGGATGCGAGTTGTTCGCGGATGGGAGCCAGACCGCGGGCTTCGATAAGCTGTTCATTCATGTAGCTTTCGTAAAAGTCGCCGACTTTGCTGCTGACTGGATCCTGGGGATTGCTGACGGCTTCTTCGATAATTGTGCGAATGTTCTCACGGGCTTCATCGTCGAGTTGGGTGAAGGAACCGTAGTTGGATTTGTCTGCAGGGATGTCGGTGGACATCAGCCAGCGGCCATTGACGTGCAGGAACAGGTCATCCTGGGCTCGCACGGACTTGTCGAAACCATCGGGGTTCAGTCCGGAGTGAGGTTCATCAGCGGCAGCGACAGCGGACAGACAGAGCAGACACAGGAGCAGCATTCGGCAGGTCATGTGAAGTCCCGGAGTAAAGGGGCACAGTCAGATGTCGGCAGACCGCCTGGGGTGCAGACAAGTGTACTTAGCTGACACCGTTAACAACGTTGGGTAATTTTTCTCCGCAGAGCGCTGCGAGTGCCAGTGATGCGGCTGTTTCTCGAAGTTTTCTGACGGCCGGGACGCTGGCAGAAGCGATGTGGGATGCGAGCACAACCTGCGGCATGCGGCGGATTGGGTGGTCAGCCGGGATGGGTTCGGGGTTGAAAACATCAAGTGCAGCGGCAGATACGTGTCCTGTCTGCAGTGCATTTGTGAGAGCCAGTGGATCGATGAGGTCACCGCGAGCCAGATTGACAATGATCACGCCGGGTTTGGTGAGTTTGAGTGAGTTTTCATTGAGCATGCCGCGAGTTCCGGCAGTGGACGGGCAATGCAGTGACAGGACATCGGCCTGAGCGAGCAGGTCGTGGAGTGAAACCGGTACTGCTCCGGCCGCTGCAATGATTTCGGGAGAAACGACGGGGTCATGAACAAGGATGCGGCATTTGAAGGCTCGCAGGCGAGCGGCGACTTCCTGTCCGATGCGGCCGAATCCAACCAGCCCTGCGGACAGGTGTTTCAGCGTGCGGAGGGATTCGAGCGGTGTCGCGAGTCCCCAGTTACCGGTTGCGATATGCTGTGTATTTGGAACAACCTGCCGCGTGACGGCGAGAATGAAGGCCAGCGTGTGGTCGGCCACTTCATCGATGCAGTAAGCGGGGACGTTGCAGACTGGGATTTTGCGGGCGGCGGCGGCGGCGAGGTCAACATTGTCGACACCGATACCGTAGCGGACGATGACGCGGGCTTTGGTCATGGAACCGATGACATCGGCATTCAGCGGTGCAAACTGCGTGATGACTGCGTCTGCGTCGGCAACGAGGGCGGGCAGTTCGGCGGCTGTTTTTTTCTCTTTCCATGCATCGAGGGTGTGTCCTGAGGCCTGCAGAATGGCAGTTTCGATGCTGAGATCGGGGAACGAGTAATCTGTAACGACGGCACGCATGGCAGTGGATTCCCGAATTCTAAGAAGACCGACTGGTCTTTTTAAGCGACTGAAGGTTGTCGGCGAGTTCGCCTGAGAGCCGGATTCTGGTGCGGAATGGCTGTGAAGGCAACCGATCCGGAGTTCGTTTCCATCCTGCCGGTCCGGATCTGATCTTGGCGGATTCTGCGGGAATTGGCAAAATATAGTGTGAAGCAAGGAATTGTGGCTGGCCGCATGTCGTTGAAAGCTGGCTGAAATTGGCGGTTCGGCATGAGGAATCCGGCCAGGGCCGGGACAGTCCATGGATGGGACAGGGACATGGAATTCAACGTAAGGCCTCCGGGGCGAAACTGTTCGATTTCGGGGCGTGCATTTCGTCCTGGTGAATCCTGCTGGTCTGTGCTTGTTGAAAAGGGCGGTGAGATTGTTCGTCAGGATATAGCAGAGGAATGCTGGCAGGGACCGCCGGACGGAGCGATTGGCCACTGGAGGTGCCCAGCCAGTGCAGCACCGGAAAGTCAGCGTGTAAAGCTGGATGCGGAGTCATTGTTCGAGTATTTCCTGCAGCTTGAAGAGTCACCCAATGTTGTGCAGAGGCAGTATCGATATGTACTGGCACTGCTGTTACTGAGGAAGCGGCGACTGGTTCTGGAGGAAGTTGTGGAGTTGGATGAGCGACCGGCGATGCGTCTTGTGGGCAGTGCCGGCGAGGGGCCGTTTGATGTGCCGGAAGAGGAATTGACAGAAGACGAGATCGGTCGTCTGCAGCAGCAGTTGTTTCAGACGGATCCGGTGGCGGCGTGAGTGCGGGACAGGGATGGATTCAGATGCTGCGGTTTCGTTCGCTGCTGACAGCACTGCTGGTGCTGAACTTTTGCGGCTGTCAGTTGTATAAACTGCCGGTCTGGCCTGCGAGTCGCAGTCCGGATGCGGTCTTGCCGGCGACGATTGAGGGGCCGGAACTCGTTGCCTGGTTAAACAGTCGCACTGAGGGTCTGACTTCGTGGCGCAGTACGGACGTTAAGGTGCAGGTGCGGATGCCGGGCTTGCCGATGCCCCAGAAGCTAAGTGGTTCCCTTGCCTGCAGTGCTCCGCGAAGTTTTCGGCTGGTCGCTCAGAATTTGGTGGGGCTGGCAGATTTTGGTTCGAACGATGATCTGTGCTGGGCGTACGCGAAGCCGGGTGAACCGGTCGTGCTGACCTGGCAGCATGAAGACGCGGGGCTTTTGTCGATGCTGCCGGGAGGATTGCCGCATCTTGATTCCGACTGGCTGATGACGATTCTGGGAGTGGCTCCTCTGGATCCGACAGCGTGGCGTCTGGAGCGAGATGGGGGACGTACTGTGAGACTGTTGTCAACGGAAACGGATATTGAGGGACGGACTCTGGAACGCAGTATTCTGGTGGATCTGGTGAATGGTGAGACGCGTGAGCATGTGCTGCGGGATGGATATGGCAACGTACAGGTGCGGGCGCAGTTGTCTGATTATCGTCAACAGGCTGGAGTGGATTTGCCGCGGATTATTCGGGTGAAATTTCCGGCTACGGAGACGGATCTTACGATTTCGATTGGTCGGTTAACGGTTAACGGTCCGCAGGATGCTCGTTTGTGGGAACCACCGCGCGGGGAGGGTCTGGTTCAGCTCGATGTGCGTGAAGCGCTGGCCCAGTTTGAACGGGGGGGCGGTCAATCGATGGTGGAACAGACGGACACGAATTCTGAGCAGCGAGCGAATGCAGCGCTGCGGCAGATTGCTGAGCGATCGGAGATGGCAGAGGACCCCGTATTTGATTCGCCGGCCCCAACGCCACGACGGTCACGCTGGTTTCCATTCTGGAAGCAGGGGAGTTGACCGATGGCTGCGAAGCCGGTGGGGCGTTGTTTGCTGCTGGTTGCGTATCTGTTTACTGCCGGTTTGTCGGCTGGTGCGGACGAGCCGCGTTTGAAGCCGGTGGTTGTTAGTGCAGAGGCAGCGGAGATTCACAGCAGCGGTATGCTGTTTGATGGTCACAATGACTTGCCCTGGGAGATTCGTGACAAGGGCAAGTCGTCGTTCGCTGAGCTTGATATCGCGCGTGAGCAGCCTGGGCTGCATACGGACATACCGCGACTGCGTCGTGGTGGACTCAAGGCCCAGTTCTGGTCGGTTTACGTGCCGGCTGAAACTGCCGAGACTGGGGATGCCCTGCTGCAGACGATGCAGCAGATAGAGATAGTGCGAGCGATGCTTAAGCGGTACCCGGAAACATTTGAGCAGGCGAGCACCGCTGCGGATGTGGAGCGGATTGTGGGTGCTGGTCGAGTGGCCTCGATGATGGGTGTTGAGGGTGGGTACAGCATCGAGGAGGATCTGGCGAATCTGGAACGGCTGTATTTGGCAGGCTGTCGCTACATGACATTGACTCATTCCAAATCTTTGTCGTGGGCGGATTCAGCAACGGACAAGCCGAGGAATGGTGGTCTTACTGAGTTTGGCAGGGAAGTGATTCGCGAAATGAATCGTTTGGGGATGCTGGTGGATTTGTCGCATGTCTCGCCTGAAACAATGAAGCAGGCGCTGGCGACAACTCAGGCACCCGTGATTTTTTCGCATTCCAGTGCGCGAGCGATTTGTGATCATCCGCGGAATGTTCCAGATGATGTGCTGCCGCTGGTCAGACAGAACGGAGGAGTGATCATGGTGAATTTTTATTCAGCGTTTATTGTTCCGACGACGCAGTTGAAGCGAAACAAGGAAGCGGCCGGAACGATTTATGATGTGGTGGACCACATCGACTATCTGGCGAAGCATTGTGGTGTGGAGCACGTCGGGATTGGTTCGGATTACGACGGTGTACCGCGTCTGCCGGAACAGCTGGAGAGTGTGGCGACGTACCCTCGGATAACTCAACTACTTCTGGATCGTGGTTATGACCGATCGGCAATTCACGGAATTTTGGGAGGTAACGTGTTGCGAGTGCTGCGGCAGGGCGAACAAGTGAGTGAACGGCTGAAGTCAGCGGAGAAGAACTGAGTTTGGTGCTGTTGAGCTGGATTTGTTGACAGGTAAATGGCGTGAGGATGTGAGCAGCAGATATGGTGCAATTTACAGCGTCGGATGTGGTGCTGGTGACTGGCGGGACCGGTCTGGTGGGCAGTCATGTGGCCGGTCAGGCGGTGTCACGTGGATTGCGGGTACGCTGTCTGGTGCGGCAGGTGGCGGGGGCCGACTATCTAAGGTCACGGGGTTGTGAGCTGGTCGAGGGAGATCTGGATCAGCCGGAGAGTCTGCAGCGAGCGGCAGCAGGGGCGACAGTTGTTGTTCACTGTGCGGCTAAGGTTGGAGACTGGGGGCCCACGGAGGATTATCGTCGTGTGAATGTTGAGGGGACTCGATCGCTGCTGGAGGCCGCGCTCGCGTGTGGAGTGTTGCGCCGCTGGGTGCAGATCAGTTCGCTGGGTGTGTATGAGGGGCGTGACCATTACGGCACGGACGAATCGACGGCTCCGAGTACCGCGGGGATTGACGGTTATACGCTGACAAAAGTTGAGTCGGAGCAACTGGTGCTGCGGTATGTCGAGGAACGCTCTCTGCCAGCAGTGGTACTGCGGCCCGGTTTTATTTATGGGGCGCGTGACCGGACGGTGTTGCCTCGTCTGCTGGAGCGTCTGCGTTCTGGAAAATTTGCCTACCTAGGGTCTCCTGAGAAGCTGATGAACAACACCTGGGTGGAGAATCTTTGCAGTGCAGTCTGGCTGGCGATTGAGCGTGATGATGTCGTGGGTGAGGTGTTTAATATACGTGACCCTCGAGCGGTAACGAAGCGTGAGTTTATTGAGACGGTTTGTGAAGCGGCAGGTTTACGAAAGCCGACGAAGGTAGTGCCGTTGCCGGCAGCGAAGTTTCTGGCGGCTCTGATGGAGCGAACCTGGAAGCTGCTTGGCCGCCGGGAAGCCCCATTGCTGAACAGGGCTCGGATCAAGTTTTTGGGGTTGAATCTGGACTACAGCATAGATCGAGCGGAGCGGCTTTTGGGTTATCGTCCGGCGGGTGATTTTAGCGATGCGATGCCATGCTCGGTGCGGGATGTGCTGGGTCGTTGAGTCGGTTGGGTCGGTTGGGTCGGGCGTTTTTGTAAAGATTTTTCCGGCCAGCAATTGTTGTTTTTGCGACACATGTTCACGGGATCAGCAGTCGCCGGGAATTTCGTTGCAGATTTATGCTGGAATCGCTGGCTTCAAGAACGCTGTGTGATGTGCCCCGTGGGGACTGTTTGATGTCTGTCCACAATAGCCACACGATCACTTTGTCCGGCGCACGTTTGATGTTCCAGCGCATGCGTGGTTGCTGTTGAAAAGCCGGTTGTCTCCTGCGTTGCTTGCGGAGCCTAATCTGGACACACTCACGGCTACCAAAGAGACGTTTTTGGTGGCTGATGAGCACGAAAATCGGCTCGATCTGCTCTATTCGGTCCAACTGCGAAGCAGCGAGGAGATGCTGATGTATTTGCTGCTGGAGCACAGGAGTGGTGTTGATCGCTGGATTGCGCTGCAGTTGCTGAGATGTGTGGTGAAGATAAAGCAGTGGCGTCGGCGGAACAGGGAGTCTGTGTCTGTGGTGATTCCGCTGGTGGTGTACCATGGTGATGAGGACTGGGATGAGCCGTTGTCACTGCGGGAAAAGGTCCCGGCAGGTGATTGGCTGCGGGAATTTGTGCCGGACATGCGGGCGATACCGGTGGAACTGAATCGTTTGCCGTCTGAGTTTCTGCCGGAGGCTCCCGAACTGGAAGCTCGCATTTGTACTCCGAAAATCTCTCGTCGGGTTGGGCTTGCGTTCGATGCTGTGGTGAACATATTCAGACTTTTGCGATCATGGCAGGAAATCGGTGCGCAGATGGACGCGGTGAACGATATTATTATGAATTGTGCGCGGTGTGTGCTGCTCGAAAGCTGGAGTGGCTTGAGCAGGCAATCAGAACAGGACTGCAGTCGGAATCGGAGAAGCAGATTCCCACATGTCTTGAAGCGATGATTGAACGCGGAATTGAAAAAGGGCTCGATCAGGGGTTCAAGACGGGTCTGATTGCCGGTCGCATGCGGACTTTGCAGGAAGTTCTGCGTCAGCCGATCACAGCGCAGGCCGAATTCCTTCTGCCTGTTGCTGAATTGCAGCAGCATGCAATTAGACTTCAGGCACTGCTGCCGCAGTCTTAGCCAATGATGACTGTCTGAGTCGGCGGATTATGCCAGCAAGTCGTGCAGCACATGTCCATCAACATCAGTCAGGCGGTAATCACGACCCTGAAAGCGGAAGGTCAATTGTTCGTGATTGAAGCCCAGCAGGTGCATCACAGTCGCCTGCAGGTCGTGTGGTGTGACTTTGTTTTCGACAACGCCGAAACCAAGTTCGTCAGTCTGACCATAGTTTGTGCCACCGCGAACACCGCCTCCGGCCATCCACATAGTGAAGCAGTCGGGGTAGTGGTCGCGTCCCAGGACAACTCCGCCAGCGGTGCGACCTTCTCGGAACGGCGTTCGTCCAAATTCGCCGCCGCAAATGATCAGGGTCTCTTCGAACATGCCGCGTTCTTTCAGGTCATTGATCAGTGCGGCGATGGGGCGATCGGTGCGTGCCCATTTGTTGGTGAGTCCGTCTGTGAGTCCTTCCCCTGGGCCAGTTCCATGGAAGTCCCAGCCCCAGTCGAACAACTGCACGTAGCGGACTCCCTGTTCTACCAGTCTGCGGGCCAGCAGACAATTATTGGCGAAACTGGATTCACCCGGAACAGCTCCGTAGGCGTCCTGCGTTTGTTTCGATTCGCGAGCGATGTCCATGACTTCGGGGACAGACGCCTGCATGCGATAGGCGAGTTCGTACTGAGCGATGCGAGTAGCGGTTTCTGGATGTCCGAACTGTCCTGCCTGAAGTTCATTCAGTCGTTTGAGCGAATCGAGTGAGCGACGGCGGATGGAGCGGTTCATACCGGGCGGGTCAGAAACATAGAGTACGGGATCGCCTTTCGAACGGCACTGTACTCCTTGAAATACGGACGGCAGAAAGCCACTGCCGTAAGAATTTGAGCCACCGTTCGGTTGTACACCGCTGCTGATCAGCACGACGAATCCGGGAAGGTTCTGGTTTTCGGTGCCGAGGCCGTAGGTGACCCATGCCCCCATGGAAGGACGTCCGGATCGTGGCGAACCTGTGTACAGCAGCAGTTCGGCTGGCGCGTGATTGAACTGGTCTGTATTCATGGAGTGGATGAAGCAAATGTCATCGGCAACTGACTGCAGATGCGGGACTGCATCAGAGAGCCATGAGCCGGACTGTCCGCACTGCACGAATTTGCGGGGAGTTCCCAGGAGTTTTGGGACACCGGAAGTGAAGGCAAACGTTCGTCCTTTCAAAAATTCGTCGGGGCAGTCCTGTCCGGTGCGAGCGACGAGGGCTGGTTTGTAGTCGTAGATGTCGAGGTTGGGCGGTGAACCGGTCAGGTGCAGATAGATCACCTGTTTGGCTTTGCCGGCATGGTGGGGCCAGCGTTGTTCCAGCGGGGCCGATTCACGGATGGGGATATCGGCAACTGCGGATCGAGGAGAGACAGCAGAAACGGAAATAGCCGAGAGTGCGATTGCGCCGAAGCCGACGCCTGAGCCGGAAAGAAAGTGCCGTCGGGTGGCTTGTTCCAGCGGCGTGTAGTCGGACTGCATCGTGGGTGGGTCCTGGTGACAAGGAGTGAGGTACCCCGTTCTGCGGGCTGAGTTCGCGTCACGAAATCATAACGTGGCAGGCGTCGAATGCCAACAATTCGTGGTGAGGAAAGGAGAGAGAAGCGGCGGGAATTGCGAGGTTCCGGAGGATTTGGCGGACCTTTCGGAGTGGATTCAGGAAGAATATCGGCCTTGTGCGGTTTCGGCGGGCGGTTGATTGCTTATGTCTTTGTGGGCTCGGTATTATATCGGCTGCCAATTTCGGAGCTGTTTATGTCAGTTGAAAAGTCAGGTGGAAGTTCGGCGCGTGAGCCGTGGAAGGTGTGTCGTGGACCGGCCAACTGGTTCACGTTTCGCTGCCCCGACGGCATTGAAGTCCGTCAGGATCAGACGGTTCTCGAACTGCTGTGGTATGTTGCCTCCGCCGGATCCTCATTGTCGCAATGTGAGGCCAGCAGCCTTCGATCTCTGATGTCGGTCGTGGCATGGTGGAATGAATCTGAACCTGCGGACGGCCTGTCTAAGCAATCTCGATCAGCCCCCGACCCAACCCTCCTGTTTCCCCGCGTCAGTTCGGTTCGTGTCCAGCGTCCGCTGCGGATGGCACTGGCCAACGAAGTCTGGTCTGGCAAGTCCAGTTGCCCGGTTGCCGTCAACTGGCTGTCGCGGATGTTTTCGCGAGTTCGCAGTTATTCGTGGCGGCTGTGGGTGTTCCGGCAGGGGCATTTGACGATTGTCGCAACGACGCAAAGTACTGCGGGCGAAGAATTGTCACGTGAGCAGATTATGGTCTGCGAGCGGTTGCTGATGACGATGGAAGTTGCAGAGACTCCTGCCTGGCCGCCGGATGTGTTTCAGCAGCATGTTCTCGCACTGGCTCGCCAGCACTATCCGTTGTTGTCTGCCACGGCACGCGGGTTTGCTCTCAGGCTGGGTCAGAGCGAAATATCTTTGTCGAATCTTTACCGTGTTTACCTGCAGCAGCCTGAGCATTTCCGAAGGATTGTGCTGCCGGGGCTGACAGCGATGGTACGGCTGCAGGAACTTGGACCGGACCAACTGGCTCCTGCGTTCAGTAAAGTGCAGGGAAAAATTCTGCCCATGCTGGCTCCAGACGATGAGCAGTGCAGTGACGGTCGTGTTCGTCAGCCTTGGGTCGGCGGTCTTTCGATTGGCTATGTCATCGACGAAGCTGATTCCTATCGATACATTCAGGAACGAATGCTCGGCGATTGGGGAGTTTCACTGGATGAGCTTCATGAAGTCAGTTTGCAGAATCTGCGCACGTGGTCTGAGGATCATCCATTGGAGGTGACAGTTGTGGGCTCAGAAGAGCAGCCACGGATGCTGATGCCTGTGAGTCCGGATGCTTACAACTGTTCGCGGGTGCTGGACCAGGGTTTTTATTCACGACTGCGGGGAATGTTTGGAACGCAGCTCGTACTGGGGATGCCGAATCGGGATTTTTTTGTTGCCGTTTCGCTGCGTCAGCCTGATCTGATCCAGCACGTGCGGGATCGTGTTGACGAGGATTTTCAAACAATGCGATACCCTTTAACTCGATGTTTGCTGCTGCTGTCGCCGGATGGTGTGAGTGAATTTCCGGACGATACGACCCTCTAATGAAGAAATTGACGAGGCCTCTGTTTGTATTTGCCGGCGGTGGATCCGGCGGTCATCTTTACCCGGCACTGGCGCTGGCTGCTGAGCTGCAGTTGCTTGAGTCTGATGCTGAGTTCCTGTTTCTCTGCAGTGCTCGCGAAGTCGACCTGAGAATCTTGAGTCACGCTGCGGCTCAGAACCCGAGGATCAGCTGGTTTGCTGTGGCCGGTTCACGCGGTGCATCCGGAATCATTCGTGTGACTGAACCGTTGCGGCTGGGGCTGGAGTGTCTGCGGGCGATCGTCCGGCTGCGTGGTCGGCATCCTGTTGCCGTTCTTGGGCTTGGTGCGCGTGCCAGTGTGGCAGGATGTCTGGCAGCCCGGATTCTGGGATTGCCGCTGATCCTGCTGGAAAGCAATGTGTTTCCAGGTGCAGCGACACGCTGCTTAAGTCGACTCGCGCTGGCGTGTTTGACGGGGCTGCCGGTGGAGGCGGAGGTGGTCGGCACGCTGCGGTGCCCTGTGCTGCAGACGGGAGTTCCGGTGCGGGGAGTGATTTCCGCGCTGCATGGGGAGCTGTATCTGGCTGAGCCGGCTCGACCACGTCTCCTGGTGCTGGGTGGCAGCCAGGGAGCGCAGTCGGTCAATCAACTGGTCCTGGATGCGTTGACGACTGATGGAATTACGGGGCCAGTTTTGCCGGATAACTGGGAAATTGTGCATCAGTCAGGTGAGTCGGGGCTGGAGCGAGTGCGAGAGCGGTATTTGCGGCTGGGGTTGAGTGTGCGGGTGGAGTCATATGTGGGGGACATGGCGAAGGAGTTGCGTGCGGCGACCCTTGTGGTTTCGCGATCTGGTGCGGGAACACTGGCAGAGCTGTCATGTGGCCGTCGGCCGGCGCTGCTGCTGCCGTTGGCGACAGCGGCAGGCAATCATCAGTGGCGGAATGCTCAGTATTTTGCGTCAGCGGGGGCGGGAGAACTGGTGCATACCGGCGTTGCTGACATGTCAAAAACTGGAGGGGCAGTTCAGCTGAGGGGGCTGTTGCGGGATTTGTCGCGGGATGCAGAGCGTCGCCAGCGGATGTCCGTGGCGGCCGCGCGGCTGGCAGTTCCAGACGCTGCGACCTCGGCGGCTGCCGCTGTTCTGGAAATTGCGATGAGGCAGGGCTGAGTCACTACTCGTTCTACACGACACTGCACGGCCCTGACGGCCGGTGATTCAGTCCGTGTGTTTATTCGAATCGGTCGATGACTGTGACACCGCTGCCGGGAAATTCGTGCATGCGGGGCAGCAGTTCGGCGGCCTCGGTGAGTGTAACACGATCGCTGATCAGCAGGTCGGGCTGCAGTTGGCCGGCCGAAATCATCCGGAGCATGCGAGGGTATTCAAACGCCTGCATGCCGTGGCTGCCGAGAATTTCCAGTTCCCCGGCAATCACGAGATTCATGGGGACCGGCGGGTTGGATTCCTGCCCGGCCAGCAACCCGATTTGAACATGGCGGCCACGTTTGCGCAGGCTGCGTACGGAATTCCAGCAGGTTCGCTTGCTGCCCAGTGCGTCAACTGAAACGTGGGCTCCGCCACCGGTCAGGCTGCGGATTGCTTCGACCGGATCTGCGTCGCTGGCGTTGATCGTGTGGAGAGCTCCGCAGCGCTGTGCCAACTGTAATCTGTCTGTGCGGACATCGACTGCGAGCACCTGTGCGCCGAGGGCTGCGGCGATCATGACAGCCGACAGCCCGACTCCGCCACAGCCATGCACGGCGAGCCAGTCGCCGGGCTGTAGTTTCCCCTGAACTGCGACTCCGCGAAAGGAGGTGGCGAAGCGGCAGCCGAGGCTGGCGGCGGTGACGAAATCGATGGTTTCGGGCAATTCCACTAGGTTTACATCGGCATGGCGAATTTCAACGTATTCGGCGAAGGCTCCCCACTGAGTGAAGCCAGGCTGAGTGTAGCAGTCGCAGATCTGCTGATTGCCGCTGGTGCACTGCGGGCAGGAGCCGCAGCCGCAGCAGAACGGAACTGTGACTCGCTGACCTGCTTTCCACTGCCGCACGTGGCTGCCAACGGCTGTGACAACACCGGCCAGTTCGTGTCCGGGCACATGCGGCAGGTGAACATCCGAATCGTGTCCCATCCAGCCATGCCAGTCACTGCGACAGAGGCCGCAGGCCCTGACTGTGATGACTGCGGCATCCGGATGTGGCTGCGGATCGGGGACATCTTGAATTTGAATGGGGGAGCGAAAGGATTCGAAGACGGCTGCTTTCATGGAAATTGTCTGCTCAGTTGGAGGATTGAATCCGGTATAACAGTGGGGACCGTAACGGTGCGTCGGAAATCGGGCAAGAGATAGTGACTGCGGCGACCGTTCTGGACGCTTTTTCGGTTGAGGATAGTTCGGTGATGCACGGTCTTGTTTTTCGGCGACGTTCCTAATTTGCCCCGCTGGCCCGCGATCGCTAGGATTCAGGGGGGCTTTCCCGCAGCTTTATTGAACCTGCCCGTTTGTTTTGGGGCAGACGATGTCTGCTGCAGAGACCACTGGGAAGGTCTGACTACCTCGGGGGAAGAGAATATGGTGTTTCATCGTATTTTGGGGACAGCGGCAGTGGCTGCTGCTCTTGCAACTTCGGTTCAGGCGGCAGATGTCTGGGGTTTGAAGCCTGGCAAGCCGGCATTGAAATCTGCGACGATTCTGGCATTTGGTCCTGAGGACATCCTGTTTGTGGGTGATGCGAAGTCCGCCACGATCTATGCGATTGCGACCGGGAACAAGCAGGGTAATGCAGCGACTGTGTCAATCAGCATTCAGGATTTGCCGGCGGTGCTGGCGGGTGAGTTGAAGGCGAAGGCCGTGGAAATTACGGATATTTCCGTGAATCCTCGAACGGGTGCAGCTTTTGTCTCGGTTGCGGCTGACGGCGTACCTGCGATTGTGCAGATTGACGGTATGGGCAAGGTGACAGTGTTGTCACTGGAAAACGTAAATTTTTCCAGCGTGACTCTGTCTGATGCTCCCGAAGACAAAGTCGTTGGTGAAGGTCGTCGTGCTCAGAACCGCCGTGCGGAATCGATCACTGACATTGCATTTTTCGAGAACAAACTGCTGGTTTCCGGGCTAAGCAGCGATGCTGCTCCGTCGACCGTGCGCGAGCTGAATTTTCCATTTGCTGACGCGGACAAGGGAATCAGCGTAGAAATCTACCATGCGGCTCACGGGAAGGTGGAGGACTACGCTGCGATGCGGACTTTTGTACCCATGATGATTGACGGTGAGCCGACCATTCTGGGTGCCTACGTGTGTACTCCGCTGGTCCGCATTCCAGTGGGTGTGCTGTCGAAGGCGGGCAATCGAGTGAAGGGTACGACGGTTGCGGAACTCGGCAATCGCAACCGTCCGCTTGACATGGTGGCTTATTCAAAGGGCGGTGCTGACTTCCTCCTGCTCAGCAACAGTGCTCGCGGCGTGATGAAGATTACGGCTGCCGGTTTGAAGGACGCGCAGGCTCTGACGGAACCAGTTGCCGGGGGTGGTAGTGCCGGTCAGCAGTATGAAACAGTTGAGTCGATGAAGGGTGTTGTGCAGTTGGATAAGCTGAATGCCTCATCAGCGCTGGTGCTGGTGCAGGATGAGTCTGGACGTCAGGACCTGCAGACTGTGGCTTTGCCCTGAGGCGGGTTGCGATTGGGTGTTAAGGACCATGGATGGACGTGGTTCGGGCGAGTCTGCCCGAACCACGGTTTCGGTGAAGTTCCACCAGTGTTTTAGTCATTGAAGTCCACGCTATGAATCAGTTGCGGAATCGGTTTCTGGCATTCTTTACGGTGTTTCCGCTGTCGGTTGGTATCGTGTGTGCGCAGCCACCGGCAAAAAAAGACATTCCGGCTCCGGATCCTGCGCTTGAGCAGGCGACATTCCGGGTGCCTGAGGGATTCGAAGTGTCCCTGTACGCCGCTGATCCGGCGATCGCCAAGCCGATCCAGATGAACTTTGACGAGGACGGGAGGCTGTGGATTGCCAGTTCGGAGGTCTACCCTCAGATTACTCCGGGGGCACCGGCAACTGACCGAATACTGGTGGTGGAGGACCGCGATCGGGATGGTCGTGCGGACCAGACGCATGTGTTTGCTGAGGGTTTGCTGATCCCGACTGGAGTCGCTCCGGGGGACGGTGGTGCGTGGGTAGCCAACAGCACAGAGTTGGTGCACTTTGCTGACACGAACGGCGACCTGAAGGCTGACTCGAAGCGGGTCGTATTGTCCGGATTTGGCACCGAGGATACTCATCATATCCTGCATACGCTGCGTTGGGGCTACGACGGTTTCCTGTACTTTAATCAGTCAATTTACATTCACAGCCACGTGGAGACTCCCTGGGGCGTGCGTCGTCTGAATGCGGGCGGGATCTGGCAGTTTCGTCCAGAGACGCTGGAACTGGGTGTGTTTCTGCGCGGGCTGGTGAATACGTGGGGCCATCATTATGACCGTTATGGTCAGTCGTTCGCGACTGACGGTGCTGGCGGTGAGGGAATCAACTATGTGATTCCGGGTGGCTACTACTTCACAGCTGCCGATGCTGAGCGTTTGGTACGCGGGTTGAATCCGGGCAGTCCGAAGCATTGCGGGCTGGAACTGGTGGATACTCCGATGCTGCCACCTGACTGGCAGGGAAATGCAATTACGAACGACTTTCGCGGGCACCGGGTGGTGCGTTTTGTGCTGACCGAGGAAGCCTCAGGGTATGTGTCCCGTGAGCAGCAGGAAGTGATCTGGTCAAATCACGTGGCATTTCGACCGATTGACGTGAAGATTGGCCCGGACGGGGCAATTTATGTGGCGGACTGGTACAATCCGATTATTCAGCACGGTGAGGTGGATTTTCGTGATGAGCGTCGCGACAGGACTCATGGCAGAATCTGGCGCGTGGTCTGGAAGGGCGCCCCGCAGCGTCCGTTCCGCCCGATGTCGACTCGCAGTACACCAGAGCTGTTTGAGGCCCTGCGTTCTGACGACGGTGTGGAGCGACAGAATGCGAAGCAGATTTTGCGTCAGCGGGGGCCGCAGGTTGCTGGCGAACTCACAGCATGGCTGCAGCAGGCGCGGTTGTCAGATGTGGAGCGTGAGCGAGTACAGCTTGAGGCGCTGTGGTGTTACCAGACGGCTCGATCTGTACAGCCGGCGATGTTGAAGCAGCTGCTGCAGAGTCCGGATGGAAGGATTCGAGCGGCCGCCGTTCGTGTGCTCAGTCACTGGAAGTTTTTGATCCCGGATTCTTTGGAGCTGTTGCGCGGGCTGGTGCAGGATGGGCATCCGCGGGTGCGTCTGGAAGCAATTCGAGCGATTTCTTTTTCGCCATTGCAGGATTCTGAGCGTCAGCTGGCGGATGGCAGTGCATTGGTGGAGGGGGCGACACCCGAGTCATCGCGTACTGTGTCTTCGTATCAGGATCCGCAGCTGATTGAGACGGCGTTGCTGCCACTGCGTCAGCCGCTGGATGTGAACATCGACTATGCGTTGTGGCTGACAACGAAGGAGTTGGTGACGAGCTGGCGTCCGGCCTTTGAGGCGGGGAAGATGAACTTCGGCAGTGATGCTGAGCAGGTGGCATTTGCATTTTCGGCGATCGGCGCCGGGGCTCCTGTAGAACTGCTGATGAAGGATCTGTACGGCGACAGTGTGACGCCAGAGAAGCGTGCGCGGCTGGTGCAGCTGATCGGTACAGGCGCGGATGCAGCTCAGCTGGGCCGTTTAACGGCAGCGGCAATTGGCAGTGGCGATGCTCGTACAATCTCGACTGTGCTCGATTTGTCGGCCAGTCGCAAGCTGAGTCCTGTGGTGGAGGCAGGAGAACTGCAGAAGCTGTCGGGAAGTGACGATGTCGTGCTGCGGCGACTGGGTTTGCGGGCGATTGGGCAGTGGAATATTGCGGCTCTGAAGGGTGAGCTGGAGGGGGTGCTGGCAACTGCAGGTGCTGACGCAGCGGACGTTGCGGCTGTGATGGCTGGCATCGTGCAGGGGCGGGATGCGGCTTTGCTGAATCGATTACAGCAACTGGCGGAGGATAGTCAGCGATCAACGGAGTCTCGAGCAGCAGTGCTGGAGCGTCTGGCGGACGTTCGGCCGGCGGAAGTGGCGAAGCTGGCAGCTCGACTGCTGTCTGAGCTGCAGAATCCGGTGGTGGCCGCCACTGCGACTCGCACTCTGCTCAATGAAAAAGCCGGCCCCAAACTGCTGGCGGAGGCACTGGCAGATCGTGAGCTGCGCAACGACGTGGCGTTGGAAGTTCTGCGGGTGCTGCGAGAGAGCGGGCGGACGGATGCCGAACTGGACGCTGCTCTGAAGAAGGCTGGCAGGATTGCAGCGCGGAAGACTTTGACTGACGAACAGAAAGCGGGAATTTTGAAACAGGCGATGACCGAGGCCAGCGCGGCGGATGGTGAGCGGATTTTCCGTACGGAATCCCTGGGCTGTCTGAAGTGTCATGCGGTGGGGGCTGCCGGGGGGCTGGTTGGTCCGGACATGATCAGTCTGGGCGCCAGTGCTCAGCCGGATTATCTGCTTGAGTCCCTGCTGAACCCGAATGCAAAGGTCAAGGAGAATTACCATACGACCGTGGTTGCTACTGTAGAGGGTCAGGTGATTGCAGGTGTGCAGATTCAGCGGTCTGACAAGGCGATTACGCTGAGGACGGCCGAGAATCGAGTGCTGGTGGTGCCGGCTGATCAGATTGAGGAGGTTGGTCAGGGAGTATCGCTGATGCCTGAGGGGCTGGTGGATGTTCTGACGGACAAAGAGATTGCAGCTCTCGTGAGATTCCTCTCCGAACTGGGCCGGACTCCGGAATACACACTTTCGCGTCGCCGTTTTGCACGTACGTGGCAGGTTCTGCTGCCGACACCGGAGGGTATGCATCAGATCAACCGGACAAGTTTCAGCAAGGTCGCTGCCAGTGATCCGGCCTTTACCTTTGTGCCGCGTTATGCCGTTGTGGGTGGGGTACTGCCATTGGAGGATGTGCCATCAATGCAGTTGCGGGGCCAGGCAGTGGGTTTCGCGCAGACGCAGCTGAACGTTACGACTCCGGGTGAAATCGCGTTCCGGCTGAATTCTGCAGCTGGGGTTGAGGTGCGAATTGATGGAGTGCCGATGCCGGCTGCGGCCGAATTCAGTACTGTGCTGGGAGCCGGCGGCCACACTGTGACGGTGACAATTGACCGTGGGCAGAGAAGTGAGCCACTGCAACTGGAGTTGCTTGACGGCAGCAAGCAGTCCGCAGGCAACGCAGAACTGCTGAATTAGGCTGACGCAAAAAATGAGGGTGCCGGTAAACCGACCACCCTGAGTACTCGTAACGTGAATGTAACGATCACAAAGTGCTGCGGTACGTTTCACCACAGCGATCCCCGTCGTTCGGCGGAGCAAATTCTGAGTCAGCAGTCGGAATGAGCGAGAAGCGGCAGTTCTTCAGTTTTGCTGCTCAAGCAGCGATTGCTGAGAATATAACGTCCCCGATCAGCGACCACCCTGCTGCTGTCCTGCACCTGCAGTGGCTCGTTCGAGATTCTTTGTAAACGTGGCCAGATCCATGGAATCGAGACGGATACCGGCCTGTTCGAACAGACCTCGAACTCGACGGCTTTGTTCCCACTCTGTTGGGTCAATCCTGCCATCCTGGTTTTGGTCAAGGCGTGAGAAATAGTACTGGGCCATCGCGGCTTCTCCGCCCGGCTGACCGCTCCATGGGCTGCCACCGCCACCACTCCATGGCGAACGATTATCAGATCGCTGCTGATCGCCGTCGCGGTTGTTCCGACCGTCATCACTGCGGGAATTTTTGGGTCTGGCGGGAGTACCTGTGACGATTGTGAGCCGTTTCCGTTCCTTCGTGGAGGCAACTTTCTGACCGGCAGCGGCAGCCAACTCGGCGGCCTGCAGTTCTTCGGGGGTCAGGAAGCCGTCGAAGTCAAGATCCATGGTTTCGAATTGTTCGAGATCAGCACGGCGTGTCATGATCCATTCGTGCATTCCCAGTTGTCCGTCAAAGTCAGTGTCGACTTCGGCGTAGGCCGGCGGCAGTTCGAGGATCATTGGTTTTTTGGTTTTCATGCGGTAGGGGGTCATTCCCTTAGGCTTGTTGTTGTCCTGAGGCTGGCCGGGATTTTCAGGTGATCGGGGCGGGTCGCCGCTGAATCCGGAGCGGACTGAATTTCGCATGTCGTCGAGAGACATCCCGGGTTTGAGTTCGATGCCGCGGGCCTTGATCATATCGCGGACGAAGGACGGCACGCGGTCCAATTCTTCCTGGTCAATCTTTCCATTGCCGTTGGAATCCATCATGGAGGTGAAGCGGCTGCCGCGATCGCTGTCGCCCCCACCTGGAGGACCGCCACCGAAGCCACCGAAGCCACCGAAGCCACCGCCAAACCCTGCTGGGGGACCTCCGCCGAAACCACTCGGCGCCCCGCCGCCAAAACTTCCTCCCCTAAAGCCGCCGCGGTCGCGGGAATCTCCGCCGCGACTGCCACGATCGTTACCACGATCACTGTCGCCGCCACCGCGGCCGAATCCGCCGTCCTGGCCGAGCAGAGATTCGGATCCCAGCAGAGCAGCCACCAGCAGCAGGGGTGTGAACATTTGTTTCATGGAGTAACCCTGACGCGGAAGATTTGTCGGTCTGGTCTGGGGACTAAACGTTCTATTATGCCTTCAAACCCTGTTTGTCACTGTACGTTTCGGGAATCTTTCGAATTTTTGCAGACCCTCACGGGAGAATTCTGGGTTTGAGAGCGAAGAAGCTGGGGGATTCAGGCAGAATTCTCGTCAGGACCTTCACTTTCACCTGCAGCTCTTGTCCTTGGGGGGTATTCCCCAGGTTCGGTTCATGGCAGTGGTCTGTGATTGCGAAGAATAGCGAATTGTACCCAAGTGTGCGTGTGTGTACATTTGTATGGGAACAGAATATGCGACCTGGATGGAAGATTCCCGTGATCAAATTGCAGGTGTTTGTCGGGCGGACTCTCTTATGTACGGGAATGCTGCTGGCGGCGCTGGTAGGCAGCCCGGCGGTTGTCCGCGGGCAGGCTCGAGCGGGTTCTGAGGCTGATCTTTTGCGTCGTGACGAGATTCAGCAGGAACTGGGTCTGTCTGAGACACAGAAGACGCAGTTGTCGGAGGCAGCAGCGGCTGGCAACCCTGGTCGTGAGATTTTTGATCCGTTTTTGCAGCGGATGAAGGAAGAGAAGGACGAGGCTGCTCGTACGAAGATTCGTGAGGAGATGCAGGCAGCGGTGGCTGCGGCGAAAGGGGGTGTTTCGGGGAAATCTCTGGCTTTGCTGGACAGTCGTCAGCTGAAGCTGTTGCGCACGATTTACATCCGAGAGGCTGGCGTGAGGGCTCTCTCGGATTCTCGTGTGGCCGCTGATCTGGGCTTAACGGACGAGCAGAAAAAGTCGCTGGAGACATTGTCGGCTCAGCGTCGGGAGGCGTCTGCAGCGCTGGGATTTAATGCGACTGAGGAGCAGCGAGCGGCTTTTACAAAGGAGTGGGATGAAAAGTACCAGGCGGTACTGACTGCGGAGCAGAAGACGAAATGGACCGAGCAGGCCGGGCCTCAGGCTGCTGCCGTGTCTGGCGAAGTCACGACTCCCGGTGCCGTGCCGGCTCCTGCTGCCGGTGGTGCAGCGGCAGCTTATGATCCGCAGGCTCAGGGGGCAGCGCCAGCGGGAGCAGTCGTGGTGTCCAGTTTTGGAGCTGCGGCGGTTCCTGGTGAGCGAGCCGAAAAGCTGTCATTTAACATGCGCTATGCTCCATGGGATCAGGTGCTGCAGGATTTTGCGGCGGCTGGTGGTTACACGCTGGACATCACTCAACTTCCCACCGGCACGTTTACTCACATTGATTCGGCTGAGTACACAATTTCCCAGGCGATGGACATCATCAACGGGTATCTGCAGCGGAAGGGTTACACGCTGGTTGTGAAGGACAACTTTCTGGTGTGTGTAAACGTCGACAAGACGATTGCTCCGAATTTGATCCGTGATGTTTCCGTGGACGATCTGCTCAAGGTTGACAGCGGAACTCGCACGATTGGCGAGAACGAGATTGTGCGGATTGAGATACCGCTGGAGAAGCTGGATGTTGGCGTGATGGCTCAGGAGGTCGAGCAGTTGCTGGGTCCTTTGGGCACCATGACTGCATTTACTCAGACGGGTACACTGATCATTTCGGACACGGGAGCGAATCTGCGACGGATCAAGAGTTATGTGGATTCTGCCCTGGGCCGGATGAAAGACGAACTGGTCTTCAAGTCGTATTATCTTGAGCACATTGCCGTTGAGGAAGCTGAGTTCATGCTGCTGGCTCAGTTTGGCATGCGTCAGGGGGTGACGAATGTGAGTGCGGGTTCGGGTGGTGATCGTCGTGGCGGTCCGCCGCAGTCACAGGCACCTGCTAAGGCCAGCACATTGCAGGTCTTCTCGGATACTCGGACCAATAGTCTGTTGGTGACGGCATCGCCGGATCAGCAGAAGCTGGTGGAAGAGATTGTGAGGACTTTGGATGTTGACAAGGACCCGAAGGGGAATCCTCTGGATGGAACGGATCGTCGCGGTCCGTATTTGAAGGTCTACAAGGTATCTGGTCGAGCCGACCAGGTGGCTCAGAGTATTGACGCGATGCTGCCGGGAGTGGTTGTGAATGAAGACGGCCAGGCGGGCACGGTGCACATCTTTGGAACAACGAAACAGCAGGATCAGGTGGCGGAGTGGGTGAAGTCATTTTCCGAGGGCACTGGGGCATCTGGTTCGGTGGCGGTGATTCCGCTGGTGAAGATGGATCCTCTGACGGCTGCTGCTACTTTGCGAAACTTGTTCATCGCCGAGGGCGATGCTGCTCCAACGGTGGAAACGGATCTTTACGGTAATCGGATTATCGTGAAGGGCACAGCGGCTCAGGTGGAGCAGATTCGGCAGGTGTTGCGTGATCTGGGTGAGGAGGGCACGGGGCAGCGGAACAAGGGCGAGGGTGGTCCGATTCGGCGGTATTCGTTGCGGGGCCGTGATCCGGCTGAGTTTTTTGAGTATTTGCAGAAGGAGTGGCAGTCTGCTGAGAAGTCGAACATTCGGATTGTGGTGCCGGCGAAGACCGGACCGATTCGCGACCTGAAGACTCCATCGGGCCCCTTGCCGTCAGCCGAGCCCACTGAGGATGCTCCTGCCAGCGAAACTCCTGCACCGGGTACTTCTGGCCAGCAGCCGACGACGACTTACCATGGCCGTCAGCCGGGAGCGGGAGGAATCCGGAAGGAGACTTTTTATTATCCGGTCCGTCAGGAGGCTTCAGCGGCACCGCCGTTGCCACCGCGTCAGGCGGCTCAGGATGAGTCTTCTGTGGGAGTTCCGGACATTCAGATTGTGGTGGACGGGGACGACCTGCTGTTGCTTTCGAAGGACGAGGAGGCACTGGACCGTCTGGAAGAAATGATGGATTTTCTGCAGGAGTCGATCCCCTTCAGGACTCGCTGGACGGTGTTTTATCTGCAGGCTTCTGATGCGACAGAGACTGCCGGATTGCTGGAGCAGTTGATTCCCAGCAGCAGTGTCACCAGTACGGCGGCGGATTCGTCATTCAGTCTGAGTTCAATGTTCAGTCCGATTACTCAGTCGGTTTCCAGCATGACGGGATTGTCTGGTCTGGGTGCGAATCCGCAGACGCTGCGAATTATCCCGGATCCTCGAGCGAACTGCCTGTACATTACAGGTCCTCAGGCTGCTGTGGATGAAGCGGAATCTTTGTTGCGTGTGCTGGATTCGAACGAGATGCCTGAGTCCTTAAGAGAATTGCAGCCGCGTCGTCTGGCGGTGCAGCATGCGGATGTGGATGAGGTCGTGACGATTGTGAGCGACGCATTCAAGCCATACATGGAGGCGGCTGGTGGTCGTGGTCAGCAGAACAATCCTTTGGCGGCGATGTTCGGTGGCGGTGGCGGTGGCCGGGGTGCTCGTAATGAACCCACGGGAGTTCAGATGACAGTGGCCGTGGATCGTCAAAACAGTACATTGATTATTTCCAGCAGTGAGGCGTTGTTTCAAAAGGTGAAGTCACTGGTGGAAGAAGTTGATCAGACGGCTCAGCAGGCCAATCGAACGGTGCGAGTGGTGCAGTTGCAGCATTCGGATGCGGCGACGGTGCAGCGTTCTCTGACCAGTATGTTTCCGCGTGTCACTACCAGTTCGACTCGCCCTTCGACATCGTCATCGTCGTCATCATCGTCATCGCGAGGTGACTCGGGTGGTTCCGGTTCGAATGCTCCAGGCAGTCCCGGCCAGCAGGCTCCGGACCCGATCCAGCAGATGATGATGGATCGGATGCGTCAGCGTGGCGGGGACACTGGTGGTGGTCGTGGCGGCTTTAGTCCGTTTGGCGGTGGTGGCAGCCCGTTTGGCGGTGGTGGCAGCCCGTTTGGCGGTGGTGGCAGCCCGTTTGGCGGTGGTGGCAGCCCGTTTGGCGGTCGTGGCGGATTTGGTGGCCGTGGCGGTGGTGGTCGTTGATTCCCTTCCGGATTTATCAGGCAATATGGGGTTAGTGAACTGCGATGGAACTCGGACAGTTGCTTATCAGTGAAGGTCTGGCGACTCGAGAGCAGATTACGGCGGCTCACGAGGCCCATTCCGGCTCCCGCATCGATCAGGCGCTGATTCGGATGGGTGTGGTGACGGAAGACCGTCTGCTGCAGACGCTTTCGGACGAGTTTGGGATGCCGTATGTGGACCTGAAGGATGTTCAGGTTGACACAGATTTGCTGGCGAAGTTTCCCACGTCATCGATTTACCGACATTCGCTGTTGCCGCTGTACCGTCAGAACGGTCATGTGGTGGTGGCGACTGCGGATCCTTTGAATCTGGAGGGTCTGGACGAACTCAGCACGGTGAGTGGTTTCCGCCTTTCTCCCGTGTTGACTCGCAGTGGCGAACTTGGCAGTCGGATTCACGAGCTGCTGGGGGTGGGTGGTGACACGATCAATGAACTTGTGCGTCGCAAGGCGGACGAGGGCATTGAGCTTCTGGAGGAGATCAATGAGGACTTTGGTGAACTCGCCGAGGGGGCTCAGGCGCCATCCGTCATCAAGTTGGTGAACGAGCTGTTGATGGAGGCTGTGAAGCTGCAGACCAGTGACGTGCACATTGAGCCGCAGGAGAACGGCATGCGTGTGCGTTTCCGTCTGGACGGGATGCTCCGCATACAGCCGACGCCTCCCGAAATTGCTCAGTTCTACAACGCGATTGTGACTCGTCTGAAGATCATGTCGCATTTGAACATTGCCGAGAAGCGTTTGCCGCAGGACGGCCGCATCAAGCTGCGTGTTTCGGGGCGTGAGGTGGACGTGCGTGTGTCGATCATTCCGATGCTGCACGGTGAGGGCGTGGTGATGCGTCTGCTGGACAAGGCGCGAATGACGTTTGACCTGCGGAACGTCGGGATGCCTCCGACGGTCATGAAGATCTTTCGTCAGTTGATTGACCTGCCGCATGGGATTATTCTGGTAACTGGTCCGACGGGCAGCGGTAAGTCAACGACGTTGTATAGTGGACTCAATGAGATCAAGGATCCGTCGGTGAAGATCATCACTGTGGAGGATCCGGTTGAGTATCAGATGGACGGGATCAGTCAGATTCAGGTTCACAGTCGGATTGGACTGACGTTTGCGGCAGGTCTGCGAAGCATATTGCGACATGACCCGGACGTGGTGTTGATTGGGGAAATTCGAGACGGCGAGACAGCACAGGCGGCCATCCAGGCGTCTTTGACGGGTCACCTCGTCTTCAGCACATTGCACACCAACGATGCTCCCAGCGCGTTTACTCGACTGGTAGACATGGGTGTCGAGCCTTACCTTGTGGCCAGTACGGTGGAGGGGATTTTGGCGCAGCGACTAGTGCGGCGTCTCTGTCAGCACTGCAAGGTGGCGGTACCGATTTCCCGTGCGGATCTGCCTGCAGATTTCCCGCGGGATTTGTGTGATGTGGTGTATGAGCCGAGGGGTTGTCGTGAGTGTCGGGATACGGGATTTGCTGGGCGAATTGGCGTGTTTGAGTTGCTGCGTACGGATCCGATAGTGCAGCGGATGTGTGTGGAGCAGAAGAGCAGCACTGAGATCCGCGATTATGCCCTAAAGGCTGGGATGACGACATTGCGAAGCAGTGGCTGGGAGCAGGTTGCGGCTGGTGTCACCAGCATCGATGAGGTTGTCCGGCTGACTCGCGGTGACATAGTGGGTTGACAGGTGAGTTAATTTTTCGGGTGACAGTGACGGCATGCCGGATTTCAGGTATCAGGCAAGAGAGCTTTCCGGGCAGCAGGTATCCGGGGTTTTGACGGCGACCAGTGAAAAGGACGCCCTGTCGATTTTGGCATCGCGCAGTCTGTTTCCGATGAATGTGGCTTTGACTGAGCAGTCGAAGCAGCAGGCGGCCACGGGATCGAAGCGGGTACCCACGAGGTTCCTGACAGTTTTTTACAATCAATTGGCGGATCTGCTGAAGTCCGGCGTGCCTTTATTGCGGTCGTTGCAATTGCTGGAAGATCAGACGTCGAACCCGGTGCTGCGGTCGGTTGTTCAGGACGTGCGTGAGCAGGTGGCCGACGGGACTCGACTGAACGATGCTATGCGGCGTCACCCGAAGACTTTCAATTTCCTGTCCATCAGTATGGTGAAGGCTGGTGAGGAGGGTGGATTTCTGGAGGAGGTTTTGAGTCGGATTGCGGTGTTTAACGAGCATCAGGAAGAGTTGCGTGGCCGAGTGACGGGTGCGATGGTGTATCCGATGTTTCTGATGACGGTGGGGCTGGGCATTGTCACGGTTATGATGATCTGGTTTGTGCCTGAATTTGCTTCGATGTTTGATCGGATGCAGGATCAGGGAAGGCTGCCGTGGGCGACTACGACTTTGCTTGCGATCAGTGATTTGATTCAGACTCGCGGAGTGTTGTTGCTGGCCGCGGTGGGGGCGGCGATATTTGGGATCATCTACTATATCGGGACTCCTGAGGGTTCTCGCAATCTGGACCGGCTGAAGCTAGGTTTGCCTGGGCTTGGCGGGATTTTGCAGAGTCTGGCGGTGGCTCGTTTTTGTCGCATGCTGGGGACTTTGCTGAAGAATGGTGTTCCGATTCTGCAGTCGCTGCGAATTGCCAAGGATGCCAGTGGGAATGTGATTTTGTCGGAGGCGATAGCGAATGCGGCAGAGAACGTGAGCAGCGGTCAGTCTCTGGCTGTGCCTTTGCGTGCCAGCGGCCAGTTTTCTCGCGATTTGATCGAGATGATTGCAGTTGGCGAGGAGGCGAATAATCTGGAGAATGTACTGATTAATGTGGCGGATAATCTGGAGAAGCGGACCAGTCGTCGGATTGACATGGTGGTGCGTCTGCTGGAACCGATGTTGTTGTTGGTGATGGCTGCTGTGGTGACATTTGTGATTGCGGCTTTGCTGTTGCCGGTGCTGAATATGTCGTCTAACAGGTGAAGTGGAAAAAGCCTCCAGGAATTTCCTGTTGGCAGCGAATGATCTGGTGTTGCTGAAGTCTGGTTTTTGAGTCTGTTGAAACGGTGGAAGTGTGAAATTATGAGAATACAGAATAGTGCAGGCAGTGGCAGTTGTGGAGACCGTGGTTTGCGTCGGGCGGGGTTTACTCTGCTTGAGCTGCTGATCGTGCTGGCGATTATTGTGGTGATTGCGGCGATGGTGGTGCCCAACCTGATTGGCAGTCAGCAGAAGGCCAACGAGGATGTCACGCTGGCCACGATCAAAAGTATTGAGAAGAACCCGGTTGGTACGTGGGCGGCTGATCATGATGGGGCTTATCTGAAGGCCAGCAGTGGCCAGGAGGCCTGGACTCAAATGATGAATCCGCCGGCTTACAAAGGCCGCAAGCTGCGTCCGTACATTGAGGAAGCACCGCTGGATGCCTGGGGGCGGCCTTTACAGTATGAGTGGAACGGTGACAGCCACAGCAAGAAGCAGAATGCTTTGAAGCCGGCTATCTGGTCAATGGGTGCGAACGGCAACGACGAGGGTGGGGAAGGTGACGACATTCCCAGTTGGAAGACGCTGGCAGCAACGGAATGACCCTGTTGCCTGAATAGCGGGTGTGAGTGCTGCGGGTGCTGTGGTTGTCTGAATTACCGGCTCGAAGAGCCGGTTTCAGGCGGTCTGCAGCACCCGTGAGTGCTGATCCGGGCTGGTTTTTTGCGTTTTAGTGCAGGTTGGCAGAGCGAGTCATGATTCAGCGTCAGCAGCAGCAACAACAGTGTTCCGCAGCGGGTTTTTCGCTGCTTGAGCTGTTGTTGGCGCTGGCTGTTTTGGTGGCTGTGTCGGCGATCGCGGTTCCTCCGCTGATGGATCGTTTGCAGTCCGGTCGTGTGCAGGACGCCGCTGAGTCTGTCAGGGAAGTGATGGGTAATGCGCGGCGGTATGCGATCGACGGCGGTGTGGACTATCACTTCCGATTTGAGCTGAACGGTCCGTCGTTTGTTGCGATTCCGGCTGAGCCCGAACCGACGCTCGCCAACAGTTACTCGGGTGAAGACGACGACATGCGAGTGGTGCTGGAAGCAGGCGAGCTTGACGAAAATCTGTATTTGCGTCCGGCGAATGATGCGGATGCTGGCGGGGAGTCGCTTGAGCCACTGGCTTTTAATGATCTGCCGAACGCGGGGGAGTTGGCCGGGAAGACGTGGTCAAAGCCGATTTTGTTTCGGTTTGACGGGACAGCTGAGGACCGTGTGATCCGAGTTGTGGACGAGGTGGGGCGAACTGCGGAGATCACTGTTCGCGGTCTGACGGGTGCGATTCGGGTATCGCAGGTTTTTGAGCTGGAGGACGAGTGATGAGGCTTGTCCATGGTGGCGGCGGGGAGGTTTTTTCTGGTGTGGATCCCGGGCGTCGTGGATTGTCGCTGCTGGAGGTATTGATCTCGGTGGCGGTGTTCATGGGCGCGATGACGGCGATCATGTTTGCCTTGAATGTTGGTCAGCGTGCCGAGGTTTCTGCGAGGCTGCAGTCGGAGGCGGTGTTGCGCTGTGAAACTGTGATGGGCGAGATTGTCTCGGGGGTCTCGGAAGCGGTGTCGTCGGCTGACAATCCGTTTTTTGATGATGAGACGGGCACGTGGTACTGGTCGGTGAATATTACCAGTGGTCGTTCCAGTGATTTGTTGCAGGTGACTGTTGTTGTTGAGCATCGTGCTGATGTGGATGGTGAGCCGAATGCGGCTTTTAGTTTGGTGCGTTACATGCGGGATCCGCAGTTGTTTCTCGACGCTGCGATTGAAGGAGGCAGTCAGTGAAAGCCCTCCCCTGCTCCTTGCGCAGCAATCCGGCCGCCGGATTTACGTTGTTTGAGCTGCTGATCGCAGTAGGGTTGACATCCTTGCTGATGGCAGCGCTGTATTCGGCGATGAGCACTTATTTTCAGCTGCAGCTGGACAGTCATGAAGAGATTGGTCGCCAGCAGGTTGCTCGGGCGGTGTTGCGTCAGATGACGAGGGACATACAGTCGGTGGTATTTGCGAAGCAGGAGGTCTTGGCTGAGGACGAGGAGGGGGCTGCGGGCAGTTCTGGATTGAGCGGTGCGGGTACCAGCGGTCTGTCTGGTGGTTCGACGGGCAGTGCGACATCTGGGGGATCGGGAACGGCAGGTGAACTGGACGGCAACGCTTATGGCGAATCGATGATTGATCCGGAGACTGTGTCCACGGCGTATACCAGTGGACTGGTCGGTACGGCGGCGGATTTACAGTTATTTGTCAGTCGTCCGGATCCAAATTTGTCCTATGTGTCGTCTCAGGAGTTATCGACTCTTGATCAGCGGACGGGTGATCTGGTGATTATTCGTTATTTGATGGCGGACAAGAACGGTGCTGGTCTGGGTTCGGAGATAGCGGATCGTGAGGCTCCAGGGCGGGACGACGGTCCAGTTGGATTGGCTCGCATGGCGGGTGATTTATATGGCTTGAGTGCAGCGATGGAGAATTCGGAGGACAGTCCGCAGCTGGCGGCAGCCAGGTTACTGGCGCGGGAGGTGTCTGGTGTGCAGTTTCGATATTTCGACGGAATAGCGTGGCAGGAGGAGTGGGACAGTACGGCATTAAATGCATTGCCGAAGGCGATTGAGATTGTGTTGACGGTACGGGATGATTCTGAGGCGTCGGATGCGTCATTTTTGGATGAGCCGGATCCTTATGCATTGCCAGCAACGACTCATCGTGTCGTGGTCCCATTGCCGGTAGCGGAACCGATTGTAGCGGAGCAGGTCCTGTGAGAACGACATCTGCAATCCATGCGAATGGTCAGCCTCAGCAGCGGGTTCGTCGGCGTGGTTTTGTGCTGCTGGTGGTGACGGTGGTGGTGATTCTGTTGTCACTGGCGGCGTATAGTTACCTTAGTGAGATGGATACAGAGAACCGTGCGGCTTCCATGTTTGGCCGTGATGTTGAGGCTCGCATGGCGGCTGAGTCTGGTGTTGAGTATGTGGCTGCGCAGATTGCATTGCGGCAGATGGACGCCACCTGGGCAGAATCCGCTAGTTCGCTGGATTTCTACGATGATTCTGCAACGTTTAGCCGGCAGCCGATGGGTGGTGGTGAAGCGCGGGGGCAGGTGCGATTTTCGGTGCTGAGTCCGGGGATGGTGGGGTCACTGGATGCATTGCCGCGGGCGGGCCTGACGACGGAAACAGCCAAATTCAACGTGAACAAATTGCTGGAGCTGGAGAACGATACGGATGAGACGACAGATCCGTATACGGCTGTCAGTTTCATTCCGAATATGAGCGGGGACATCTGCAACGCGATTCTGGACTGGATTGATTCCGACGAGGAGACGCGTGCGGGGGGAGCGGAGTCTCCAACGTATGAGACGCTGGCTGTTCCTTATTCGGCAAGGAATGCGCCGATGCAGTCGATTGATGAATTGCTGCAGGTGCAGGGTGTGACGCCGCAGCTGTTTTACGGTGAGGACGCCAATCGTAACGGGCGTCTGGATCCGAATGAGGATGACGGTGGTGAGAGTCCTCCGGCGGACGATCAGGACGGGGTGCTGGATTTTGGTCTGCGTGATTACCTGACAGTTTCCAGTCAGGAGCGAAACGTGCAGACGACGGGTGAAAAAAAGATCAATCTGAACAACGGCATTGTGGCGGAGATGTTCGATTTTCTGGAGGAGTCATTTGATACGGAAACGGCGACTTTTGTGACGGGTTATCGGCTGACGGGTGATCAGCTGGCGGATTCGCAGGCACAGGGGAAGCTGACGATCGAGCAGCAGCAGTTGGTGGACTGGATTGCGAAGAATCTGGCGAATGGTGAACTGGGCAAAGTGACTCGCGGGGGCATGGATCTTTCGAATCCGCCGCAGGCATCCTTTCGATCGATTTACGACCTGATTGATGCTCAGGTGGCAGTGACTGTCAATGGTGCGGACCAGACGCTGAACAGTCCGTGGACATCGACGGACCCGGCGGGTTTGATGGAGCAGATGCTGGTGCTGGAGGAGAAGCTGACGTGGCTGAATGACGAATTTGTGGACGGTCGGATCAACGTGAATATTGCTCCGCGGGAGGTACTGCTGGCGATTCCGGACATGACTGAGGCGGTTGCGGATGCGATTCTTGGGGCAAGGCCACCGGCTGGTGAGGATTCTGCTCAGGCGGCTCAGGTGATGTCGATGCGGCGGTCCCCTGTGTGGTTATTGACGGAGGGGCTGGTGGATGTGCCGGCATTTAAGCGACTGGGGCCATGGCTGACGACGACGGGGGATGTGTATTCATTTCAGGTACTGGGGCATTTTGATCAGGGTGGTCCGACGACTCGACTGGAAGCGATGGTGGATGGTACGAAGAAGCCGCCGCGTATTGTGTTTCAGCGGGATTTGACGGGTTTGGGACGTGGTTTTCCGCCGGCTTTGCTGGACGGCAGGCCGGATGACTGATGGTGCTTTAATCCGCAAATTTGCTACAGGCGATCAGGTGTACACGCGGTTTTGGGGTGAAGAACCGATTTTGCGGGTGATCGGCACCGACTGTTGTTTGGTGGTGTTGAATTGGGTGGTGTTTTCATTTGAGTGATTTGGACCAGAGTGTGGCAACCATGGCAGAGATCGTCATTGAGTGGGATCGTGAGCGTCTGCTGGTAGTGCGTGGCCGGAGCGCAGGTCAGCGAGTCGAGTTGAGTCTGGCTGAGGCCTTGCCGCGTGGTGAGAACGCCGAGGATACTCTGGACATCGTGCAGCGTTTGCGGCAGTTGTTTCCGGGTGGCAATGAGAAGCGTCGCCTGGCAGCAACGATCGTGTTTCCTCGGCAGCAGGTAACAGTTCATCGGGTCCAGTTGCCTCCTGTGCAGGATTCGGAGGTGCCGGATTTGCTGCGGATGCAGGCGGCATTAAAGCTGACGGTACCTGTCGAAGCGGTCTCGCTGGACTTTACACCGCTGCCCCTGCAGGCGGGAGCAGCCACGAGGGACGTGTTGCTGGTCACGGTTCCGAACGAGCAGTTGTCATTGGTGCGTCGTACTTTGGGTGATGCCGGGCTGGACCTGTCAGAGGCTCGAGTGAGTGGCTACTGCGTCGCTCAGTTACTTGAGTCAGCCGGGTTATTGCGTGATGGTGCGGATGTCGGTGGTGTGGATGTTGTGGCGGTGATGCGGCGTGATTTTCTGGAACTGACATTTTTGCGTGGTCGGACGGTCTTGTTTTCGCACAGTGGGGCTTCGTGGTCTGCTGCCGATGCGATTGAGAAAACGCTTCGTGCTGAGCTTTCGCGGGCGCGGATGTCGGCTGCAGATGTGGTGGGTGACCTGAAAATCGGCCGCATTGTGCTCCTGGGGGCTCATGAAATCACATCAACAGTTACGGATCAGTTATCAGCTCGATTTGACGGGGCCGTGATTGAGCGGGTGGATCCGGCTTTGCTGGTCAGTGTTGAGGGGGCTGGGCTGGCTGTGGACGTTGTGGCGGCCGCTGGTGCATTGTTGTCAGGGGCGGGCAGCAGTGTACAGTCGATTGACTTTGCGAATCCGCGGAAAGCGCCTGCGAAGCGTGATTTGCGGCGCGTGAAGATTCTGGGTGGTTCGCTGGCAGCGGTGGTGTTGTTTGCCGGTATCTGGTCGTATCGTCAGGGGCGGATTACGGATTTAACGGGTAAGAAGGGGCGTTTGGATGCTGAGAACGCTGAGATTCGGGAGCTGGTAGATGCTGGTGGCAAGGATCTTGAGTGGGCTGAGAAGATTGGTCGCTGGGTGGATCGTGATGTGGAGTGGCTGGACGAAGTGGAGCGTTTGCGGCGGCTGATGCCGGGGACCGATCGTTTGTTTGTGGATAACATGACCTTTGCGACAGTACAGCAGGGTGGTGTGGGACTGGTGCGATTTGACGCCTGGGCGAAGACTGAGTCTGAGATCAATGATTTCAGTCGTCGACTTGCGGAGGCCGGTTATCGCGTGAAGCCGTATGAGACGGACGTTCGTCCAGCGGCTGCATCTCAGGAGTATCAGATCAAGGTAACGATGGAGCTTGTTCTGCCTGAGGGGCGTGATTCGGCGGAAAGTGCATCCTGAAGCTGATGATTGTACGGGTGTCAGAGTTGTTCTGAATTTCTGAGTTAAGCGGGAAAGTCTGGGGCGATGGACGATCAGAAACGCACAAAGTTGCTGGCAGCCGGGCTGGGGGCAGTCGTAGCGGTTTATTTTGGCCGTTCGGTTGTGACTAACTGGGTAATGGGGCCGATTCGCGATCTGGAGCGGAAGGTGGCCACAGCGGAAGCTCAGGCTGAGAAGCTGGCGGATCAGGAGATCCAGTTGAATGTGGCTCAGCGCAATCTGAAGGACTGGAAGGCGATCAGTCTGCCTGGGGATCTGGACAGTGCTCAGCGGCTGTATCGCGAGTGGGTTTTTGATCTGGCTCGGCAGTGTGGTTTTTCCGGCTCAGGGTTTGAAGTCATTCCTGGTGCTCGATCGGCGCAAAAAGAGTTCAACACAGTGGCGGTTGAGATTAAGAAGGCGGAGGTTGATCTGCAGGGGCTGGCGCGTTTTCTGTATCTGTTTGATCAGTCTGCATTGCTGCATCGGATCAGCGGCATGAAGGTGGACAGCCCGGGTGCGCAGGGCAATCCGCGTCTGGCAGTGACGCTGACGGTTGAAGGGATGAGTGTTACGGGCACAGAGAACCGGGCTGAATTATTGCCGCGGACGCGTTTGGCAGGAGCGATTGATGACAAGGCGTTGCTGCTGATAGCCGTACCGAACGAGTTGTTCCCGGTTCAGTCTGAGGGGTTTGAGCCATTTTTGGTGCGGCTTGATCGTGAGCTGCTGCAGGTTACTGAGGTGAGTGAGGCGGGCTGGAAGGTTGTTCGAGGCTATGCAGGTACGAAGTCTGTCTCGCATGCAGACCTTTCGACTGTCGAACTGTTTCCGGTGCTGTGGGATCGTCGTGAGAAGCGGCTGGAGGACTATCAGGCACTGGTTGCAGCATCTCCATTTGTATTGCCAGCGGCGGCGAAGAGCTGGAGTCCGCGTGTGGCTGGTGTGTCAGACAAGACAATACGTCCTGGTGAACCGGTGAGTCTGACGGCGAAACTGGACAATGCGGATCCCGAGCTGGGTACGGCTGCTTTTGCGCTGGAGGACGCAGCGGAGGGGATGTCTATTGATGCGACGAACGGGCAGTTCACGTGGTCCCCTGAGGAATCGCTGCAGCCAGGAAAGTATTCTGCGGTTGTAGCGGCAGTGCAGTCGGGCAAGCCGGATCAGAAGATCAGCACCAAGGTGACGATTACGATACAGGAGCAGAATATCGCTCCGAAAATAACACTGCAGTCAACAGCAACGGTGGTGCTGGGGCGTGAGTTTTCTTTGCAGGCGGCAGCGACTGATGACGGTCCGGCGGAGTCCTTGAAGTACAGTCTGGGGGGCGGAGCTCCTGAGGGACTGGGGATTGACGCAAAAACGGGGTTATTGAAGTGGTTGCCGGCGCGTTCGTTTACTCCGGGCAAGTATGATGTCACAGTCAATGTGACGGACGGCGGTCGCGATCCGAAGTCAGCGTCAGCGAAGGTGGCGCTGGATGTGCAGGACGATTTTGCGGCAATGACGACCTTGACCGGCACGGTTTCGCGTGACGGTATCTGGTTTGCGTGGCTGCGAAATCGTGCGACGGGCGTAACGCTGAAACTGAAGGCTGGCGAAGTCGTCCGGATGTCTGAGATCGCTGCAGAAATTACTGAGATTACAGCGCGTCACGTGCTGTTGAAGGATCCGGCGGGGATTTGGAAGCTGGTTTTGGGTGGAACGCTGCGTGAGCGGGTGCTGGAGGTTCCGGCTGAGCCGGCTGCTGCTGCTGCTGAAAAAACGGAAACTGTTTCGGGTGAGGCTGATGCGGTCGTGGCACCAAAGCCTGCTCCGGCAGCTGAAGAGCCTGTTGTCCCTGAGGGGACACCGGCTCCTGCGGAACCCGTCACCCCTGCCCCGGCGGACCCTGCTGCTCCTGCCACCCCTGTTTCGCCGGACCCGGCTGCTCCTGCGGAGCCACCGGCTCCAGTAGCACCGCCGGCTCCTGCTGTTCCGACGACTGGCTGAGCGGCGGTACTTGTTGCTGTTTGCTGGTCAGTTGGTGGTGAGTGGCTGGGGTGCGGGCACGAGCAGCGGCTGATCATCGGGATCTTCGCCATCGGGTGCAGCGGGATTGTTTTTCATGCGGTGTGCCAGTACCTGGTCCCGGTAGTCGCGGAGTGGCACGATCAGTGCCTGATTGATGTAGCGACGTCGTTTTTGGATGTCGCGATTGCTGACGCCGGCACTGGAGGCCAGTTCCTGCATTTGATCGAGGGCGAGGTTGCTGATACTGACGGACTGATCCACATCATTCTGGACTCGTGTCGCCGATTTGGGTTCCCATGCAGTTCTGGCTTCCCATCGTTCGATCAGTTTCTGCAGCAGAGCATTGAGCTGGTCGAAGCGTTCATCTGGCTGGCTGATCAGTTCGGGCTGTCGCACCAGTTGGTCAAGGGCTGAGATGACGGGTCTGACGGAGGCATCTGAGGGGTTGGCAAAAAACACAATGTGCAGGCGGTGCTGCAATTCTTCTGCGGGTGCCGGATGTTTGAGCAGTTCATGGAGTCGAACAATTTCGTAGTGGGAAAAGTGCCCCATAAGTGGATCGCCGGAGCGTGCAAAGCTGATCAGGCGTCGCACCAGTTCCAGTGCCTGGTGTTCGTTGCGGGCTGCCGCCATGAGAGCGTCTCCCAGTGACTGGAAGTACTGTTGTCGCTGTTGATCTAGCGGATGTGAGATGCGGATGATGCGACCGTTTTCCACCTTTTCAAGGGGCGGTCGCGGGTGCTGCTGCATTTCCATGCGCAGTGACCTGCGATAGGTCCATGGCTGGTCGGGCATCCCGGCGAGAATTTCAACTTGTTGTGCGAGTGATGAAAGGCGACGCTTGGCTTCGTGATGTGCTTCCGTGACGGGCAGAGCGGAGGCCAGTTGTTTCTGCCACGGAGCGAAGGCTGCCTGCAGTTCGCGAGCTTTGTCAGCATTTCTGGAAGCTTCGCGAGGCCAGTTCAGTGTGGTTTGTCCGGCAGCGGCGGTCAGGATGGCCGGGCGTTTGGCCGTGCTGAAGAGTCCGACCGGATCGTTGGCATCTGCAAGAGGCAGCACGGCTACCTGCGACCAGTCCCAGCCGCTGAGTGAAAGCTCAGTCCGGACGTGTTCCTTCTGAAGTCTGTCGAGCATACCGGTGCTGATCAGGCCTTTGTCCGAGTTGGTGGCGAGCAGGACGATTTCGCCCGGTATGGTCTGCAGGGCGCCACTGGCCGGAAAGATTGCGCTCAGTGTGGCGAGGCATTGACGGAGGGGTTCCGGTCCGAAGTCACTGCTGCGGAATCTCTGCGCAAAAACGCCTTCAGCGGCGAGTGCCGTGTGAACGGCGGCGTAGAATTCGGCTGTGTTGAGTGAGGCCGCCGACATTGACGAAGCCGGTGGTCCGCTGCAGATGATGGCATCGATGCTGTCGGGTGGCAGACTGCGAATTGCCAGTTCTGCGGGCTGATGACTGATGCGGACTCGGGTGTCATTTTGGGGGTTTTGTTGACTGGGTTTCCAGACGTGTGTTGCTGCCAGTCGGGTGATTCGTGGATCCTGTCGTATCGCAGTGATTTGTTGTACGGGAAAATGAGTGCAACTTCGGAGTGCAGCACCTGCGTCATCGCCCAGCAGCAGGACGTGTCCGGGTTGCGGATGATTACAGAGTGCCAGAATCAGTGGCAGTACATCCTGAGGTGGCTGTGGTGTCGTTTCTGGGTTGCTGCTGGCTGCTCCCTGGGGAATCCCATTGCGTCGAAATTCCACCAGACTTCCGGTAAGTTTCCAGAGTGAGACTTCACCTGCGGCAGTTGGGAGTACTTCAACAAGTCTGGCGGGGGCTGACTGCGGGATGAGTTCCGGGTCAACATTTCTCTGCAGGGCGACCTGGGTGCGTTCTGAGAACATTAACCGCTGCAGCGGGGCTGCAGCGGGCGTGCCGACAGCGGCGGCAATGGCTGCAGTGACTGTGATAATAGCCAGGTGCATACGCGGCATTGGTAGAGGCAGTGGTTTTGAAGTGCCAGTGGCGGAGATTTCGGGGCGACTGAAGAGTGTCAGGCTGGAGAGCAGCAGGGCGAAAAGCTGCATCTGGAGAAGAGCCGGCAGCAGTTGTGAGCTGAGTATGGAAAGTGATACTCCAATGGTCATTCCGACGGTCAAAATCAGCGAGGTGGGCTGTGCTGGCTGGCGTCTGCAGGCCGACAGTGACAGAGCCAGTGGTGTACAGGCCATGGACAGGAGAGCGGCGATCTGCAGGGTCTGCAGCCCGGCTTCGTGTGCTGAGGGGGCCCACGTCAGATTCGAGTAAACGAGGCCTGGGAAGGCGGAGGGAGCCAGCATCAGGGCTGCCGGGGCGGCGAGTTTCAGCACCAGTCGCAGGCCGGGCAGAATGTGAGTCAGCATTGAGATGGCTGAGACGATGAGGAGTGCCAGTGCGAAGTTCGTGAACAGCCCGGTCAGTGAGGGCTGCGTGATTGTGAGGGAGGCGGTTGCTGTTGAGGCAAGTGCGGCGCCGGTCACGATGGCTGTGAGCCAGACTTGTGCGGTTGTCTGGAGTGGGAGGGACTGACTGAATTCGCAAGGTTCAGTTCGTCGATGGAATGCCGTGGCAGTGGCAACGAGGCCGCACAGTAAGGCCCAGTTTGCCGGACTTCCCGGCAGCAGGCAGCAGGTGACAAGCAGTATTCCTGCGAGTATTCCGGCAGCTTGTCCTTGTTTTGAGTTGCCACTAATGGTGCAGGTCTGTTGCAGCCAGAGAGCAACCGGAACCATGCCAATGGCGACGACGGCACCGGGCAGCAGAAACCTTAAGAATGCCTTGGCGATGGACTCATCTGTGAACGAGAGTGCTGCTGCAGAGAGGGTTTCTGTAAGTAGTACCGGCATGGCGATGACAGCGGCTGTGCTGCAGGCGAGCAGTGCCGCTGGCAGTGCAAAATCCGGCAGCCCGGCAGCCAGCCGGACAAGCGGTTGCAGTAGTCCTGAGACGGTGACTGTGACGATGATTGCCGTGAGTAGTGCGAGGACAGAAGGGAGGCTGTTTCCGCACAGTGCAATCCAGAATGCCACTGTCTGGCAGGTCAGCAAGACGACGGTGGAGACACCTGTTGCCGCATGCAAAGACGGGAGCAGGTGGCGGGGTGAGGGAACAGCAGTTCTCAAATTGATCACTCGCGTGGCATCCTTGCCGTGAGAGTCTGTTGGGCGAAATAAGAAGACTGGCCGGAGCATGGACAGGCCGGGGCCTGTCTGGCAGGATTTATGCGAATTTTACCGGAAACCCGGTTTTTGTCTCAAGACCGAAGGAAGCAGCGGGATGCATACGGCTCTGGAATGCTCATTGACAGGGGAAATGTATGATGCGGGCTGTCTGCAGGGGCTCAGTCGAGCCGGGAAGCCGTTACTGGCGCGCTACGATCTGGCGGCGCTGCGTGACTGGACGCCTGCTGTAGTGCGTGCCCGTCGGGAGCGTTCGATGTGGCGATTTCATGAGGTTCTGCCGGTTAACCGGCTGTCTGAGGCCGTGAGCCTTGGCGAGGGTTTGACACCATTCTTGAAATGCGTTGAGCGTGGGGTGTTTGCGGGGTTTGGTGAATTGTGGCTAAAGGATGAGGGATTTAATCCGACTCAGAGCTTTAAGGCGCGAGGGATGTCTGCGGCGATGACTCGGGCGGCGGCATTTGGTGTTCAGACCGTTGCGCTGCCATCGGCCGGGAATGCTGCGGGTGCAGCGACGGCTTATGCAGCGAGAGCCGGAATGCGGTGCGTGATTTTTGTTCCCGAGGATACTCCTCCGGCCAATATTCTGGAATCCGCCTGTGGTGGTGCTCAGGTTGTGCTTGTCAATGGGCTGATCAGTGATTGCGGGCGACTGTGTCGAGCGGCCTGCGACAGATTTGGCTGGTTTGATCTGTCGACATTGAAGGAGCCATTTCGTCTCGAGGGTAAGAAGACGATGGGCTATGAGCTGGCATTTGATCTGGCAGATGCTCGTGGTACGGATCACCTGCAGTTGCCGGATGTGATTTTGTATCCGACTGGTGGCGGAACTGGTTTGATTGGGATGTGGAAGGCGTTTGATGAAATGGAGCGTCTGGGGTGGATTGGTTCTGTGCGTCCGCGTATGGTGGTGGTGCAGGCCGAGGGGTGTGCTCCGATTGTGCGTGCTTTTGAGCAGGGTGCGAATTCAGCACCATTATTTCCCAATGCCAGAACAGCGGCTTCCGGATTGCGAGTTCCGGCGGCGGTTGGTGACTTTCTGATGCTGGACATTCTGCGGAAGAGCGGTGGTACGGCGATCACAATCAGCGATGAGGAACTGATGCAGGGTGTGTACGAGCTGGCTCGTGTTCAGGGCGTGCATGCGGCGCCTGAGGGTGGTGCCGTCTGGCGTGCTGCAGTGCACTTGCGTGAATCGGGCTGGCTGCGAGCTGATGAGACGGTTGTGCTGTTTAACACCGGTGCCGCGGTGAAGTACAACCATTTGCTGACCTGTGATGATGCGCTGCGACTGGATCATACCAGTGCCGAGTCTTTGGATCAGCTGGAACGCAGTCTGACGAGTCGGGGATTTGTGCAGGGGCGTTCGGGTTAGTGAATTGCGGCATTTTCCTGTTGGTCTGCCAGCTGTCGTTGTGCCTCTGCGCGGTCAGGTTAGTTGAGTCCGAGCCAGACATTTTGCAACACACGGTGCACTTTGGGGCGACCTCCTCGGATGCTGACAGACTCTTCAAGGTCTCATCGTGCATCGGACCAGCGATGCACTGTCACGAAGATTTCGCCGCGAAATGAGAGCAATTCCGGATTTCGAGTTACCAGTTCAAGTGCCTGATTGATGAGTGTGAGGGCATCTTGAGCTCAGCCGGCAGGGTTGCGGACGGTGGCCAGTGCGAGATTATTCAGGACAACGGGGGTTCGTCCCTTACTGAGTGAATTTGTCTGCTGCAACGCCTCTGCTGCCGATTCGTAGCGTTCATTGAGTATGGCTGTGGTACCGATGATGATGAGAACATTTTCGGCGTCGGTTCCGGATGATCTGAGCTGCAGCTACTGGCTTTGATAACGCTTCAGTTCATCGTTGTCGGCAAGTATTCGCTGTTTTGCAATCATTTGTATGGCCTCTGCGGTGTGATTTTGCAGTGCCATGCATTGAGCCAGTTTCAGACGCAGGGGCGTATCTTCGGGGTCACGATCGAGTCCGGCGGCAAGTTTCTGTTCATATTCTTTGAGTCGGTCGACAGCAGTCTGCTGTTTTCCGAGCATGTTCTGCAGTTCAGCCAGTGGAATGAGCCAGTCGTCAGCAATATCCGCCGCTGCCTGAAGGTGTTTTTCTAACAGTATCCACTCACTCTCGTTTGAGTAAAACTCGGCCAGCATTGCGTGAGCCTCGGGGTTACGAGGCTGTGCCGCCGCCACTTGCTGCAGATGTTGCATCAAGTCTGCGGTGCTGAGCTGTTTCCAGGGGGATTTTGCAATTGCCTTCCTGACGATCCACATGTGGGTTGCTGGAAATCCGTGGTCAACGATTTTCGTCAGCTCATGAAACTGCTGCCACGCGACTTCTTCACGGCCAGTTTGTCACAACAACTCAGCCAGTTGCTGCGGGCGGTCAGGTCGTCCAACTGCAGCCCAATCAGTGCCCGAAGACACAGTTCAGAAGCCTGTACGTCCGAAGCCTGTCCGACTGCCGCCGGAATGGTGCGGTGGGCGTCAACTGACTTTTGTTGATCAACGAAGCGACCCAGAATCTAAATTCCCAGCCAGACTGTGAGCAGGAGGGATGGAAATCCAAGTGCCACAAGTAACGGATTACAGTCGATGAACCATTCTCCCGTCCAGCTGTTGAGCAGCGGAACAAGTACGGAGGGACGAAGCAGCACTAGAGGCGACGTTTCACAGGTCTGTTCACGCTCAACCATTTCGGGAAAAAACTGTTCAGTGGGGCGATCCCCCAAACGCACGTCATCGCTTGACGATGACTCCCATTCGTCATCGAGTTCGGTGGAATTGTCAGCAGGTGTTTGCGTGCAGGTTTCCGCCTGATGCTTCAGAAGATCAGCCTGATGCACTGGGCTGTAATGACGACAGGTGACAGCCACAGGTAAAGTGCCTGCAGTGGACGAGGAAGTTGAAAATCGGTTCGCGATTCACAGGGCAAGGGATCCATCGGCATTGCGGCCTCCAGAGAATTCCACCAGTAGACCAGCGGGCTGCAGATGCTGCGAAGTGACGGTGATTTTCCGTCTTTGGAGTCTGCCGGTTCCCGGAGCGGAATTGGTGCCGTCAATCCAACCAAGGCGGCTTCAGCGCTGAGCAGAAAGAAGACCGCTGGAAGCAGCATCAGCAGCGTAGTTAGCAGATACATGGCTGCTGAATGAGGTGTCCCGCCTGGACCACCCTTCATCGCCAGCAGCACGATCCCGGAGGTCATATTCGCTGCGAACACGGTTACCTGGACCACCAGCATCATTAGAGCGGCTTCGATGCTGGACCGTTTTTGCAGACTTCCCGAGAGCAGTACCAGCAGTGAGAGGGCCTGCGAGGAAAAGAGGCCACCGGTGATTTGATCCATATCCACCGCAACGGTCAGACCGGATAAGTGCTGGTCCTGACGAAAGTGGTGCAGCCCCTGGCGAGTGGCGGCAAAAGGCCAGATTATCTGGGAGACCGTGGGTGGCAAGGAAAGCAACAGCAACGGATACGTGAGCAGGTAGCAGAAGTCTGCGGTTTCGGATTTGCGGACAAAGGAAATGGCGAGTGCTGACAGCAGGTTGCAAGTTGCCGCGGACAAAGCCAGCGGGATCCCGTGATGACTGCTGTCGTCAGCAGCAACTGGTCCAGAGCGATCAGAAGTAAACTGCGAAACGTCCAGCAAGCCTTGAGAGAAAGTGTTCGCACTGCAGACAGAACAGCAATTCCGATACCGGCGAGGGCTGGCCGGTAAAAACTGTCCTGAACGCGATTCCAACGGAACTCCAGCAGCAGCGGGGCGAGTGCTGCCAGCAACATCAGGAGAGGAATCCGACCCCGCGAGAACATCTGTGAACCTCGCTGAAGATCACCCCCGGGCACCGGCCGAGGTACTAAATCTGGTGATATTCTTCCCTATAGACGGGTCTCTACCCTAAAATGGGGGCTCAAGTGAGTGATTGCCATTAATTTCCTTTTGAGGGGTGCTGGCAAATCCGATTGAGATTATTCGTTTTTCTGACTGCATGGGACAGGCCAAACGTCTGCGTGCTGGTGTGTTCAGTTTGCGTTTTGTTCTGTCAGGGCTGGCGGTGTCGGTTCCTTGATGGACATGGTGGCATTCAGCGGGTCGGGGCTGACGGTTTGTTTTTGTCCTGAGGGCCAGTGGATAGTGATTTCCAGGGGCCGTTCCTCGGCCAGCATGCCGAAGTGCAGCCATGGCAGATGAGTTGATGCGTAGCTTCCGCCTCCCTTGAGTTGTCTCTGCAGGGTTCGGGTGGTGGTTTTCAGTTCCACGATGCAGCCAACCGGGTGTCTTGAAGAACGCGTTCCGGCGAGGATCAGGGTGAGTGATGAGCCCTGAGTGGGTGTGTCATTTTGCAGCAATACAGCCGGAGATTCGACTGGAGTTGTCAGCACATCCAGTCGTCCGTCGAGGTTCCAGTCCAGCAGTGCGAGGCCTCGGCCGTTCACCTGCTGCATGAGCATTTGGCCAGCGTCCTCTGTGGATTCGCGAAACCATGTATGGTCGATATTTTCCAGCAGCAGCATGCGTTGTTTTGCCGGCGAGTGCTGTGGAAAGCGGACCACGTTGCCATTGCAGACGGTGAGGTCTTCGTCGCCGTCGAGATCGAAATCGGCGAATCCTGTTCCCCAGCCGACGTAGTGTCCACCGACGGCGGCGATTCCGGCTTCTTCGCTGATGTGTCGGAACATCATGCTGCCCTGATTGCGATACAGAGCAAAGCTTTCCATCTCGAAGTTGGCGGCCCACAGATCAAAGCGGCCATCATTGTCGAAATCCGCCGCGTCAACTCCCATGCTGGCATCGGGTGAGCCTTGGCTGCTGACTCCTGCACCACTGGAGATCGAACGATCTTCAAACCGTTTACCGTCGGTGTTTCGATACAAGAAGTTCATCATGACATCATTACCAACATACAGATCGGTCCGACCGTCGCGATCGAGGTCGGCTGCGACGACGCCCAGTGCTTTCCCATCAGATCTTACGCCCCAGGATTGGGACTGATCCGACCATGTTCCGTCCGCCTGACTGATGAACAGGAAGTCCGGACAGGGCTGGAAGAGTTTGGGTGAGCAATTGTCGCGAGTGACGCCATCAGCAGCGAAGCATGGTGGGTCATTCTGAAATGACCAGTCGACATAACCGGCCACGTAAAGATCGAGACTGCCGTCATTATTGAAGTCTGCCCATGCGGCGGACGAGCACCATGTGGGGCAGCGAATTTCCGATGCCGCTGTTTCGTCTGTGAATGTGCCGTCTCCCTGATTACGAAAGTAAAGGGCTCCGCCATAACCCGTAATCAGCAGATCTGGAAATCCGTCGTTGTCGGCATCTGCAACGGCGAGTCCGTGGTGATACAGCGGAATCTCTGCCAGCCCGGACTGGGTTGTGTGATCCGTAAAAGCGTGGCGGCGATTGCGGAGCGTGAAAACTGGTTTTCCAAGAATCTGTTGATTGCTGAACGAGCCACCACCGGCGATCAGGGCGTCGGGTAGTCCATCGCGATCGAAGTCAGTGGCTGCGGTACCGGATCCGAGTGATTCGAGGATTGTGGCAAACCCGGACTCCTCGCCGCGCCGCGGAATAATTTCCGGGAAGCTGGTGGCTGGCAGAGGAGCGAAGCGAATTTGTGACGGTGGCGGGCCTGTTTCGATGGCGGGGTTTACGGTGACCGCAGATGGCGAAGGAGCTTTCATCGCTTTCGGAGCAGACGGCGATTCTGAGCCGCATCCTGCAAACAATGGCGGCAGTATCAGAACAAACAGGAAAACTGTGAATCCGTTTCGCTGCTGCGATGTTTGTCTTACCGGCGACTTAGTTTGTCCCATTGATCGCGAATCCACAGTTGCAGGGGCAGCAGGGCAAAAAGCCATGTCCAAAAGGCTGTGATTGCCCACGCAAAAAGGCGACTGGGCTGATAGTTGTGAGTGATTGCGATGCGATCGACAACGTCGGGGATGGTCAGTACGGGGCCGGCAATGACGAAGAATGCAAAAAAAGAAATGAGCACGGTCAGCGGAAGTGCGGCCCAGCGGGTGAACATGGACAGCAGTGCAGCCACATGGCTGCTGAAGACCAGCATCAGAGCCCAGACAACAATCGTATTCGTATCGACCAGTGTCAGTACGCTGTTGCGTGACACGGTCAGCGTGAACATGGACCAGAAGACGGCTGGCAGGACAGCGATGAGGCAACCGGCGGCTTTTTGCAGCAGTATTGACACGCTGGAACAAGGTGTCATGGCGATAGTGGACTGGGTGGACTGTCGCAGTTCGGAGAACAGCGAGCCGGACGAGTAGAGCAGAACTTCGACGGTAAGCACTGCAGAGAACACCAGCATGGCGGTCCAGCCGAAGTCACCTGTCAGGACGATGCTCCACTGCCCCGTGCCGACCTGTTGAATAACGACGAAAGCAGAGTAGATTGCCAGTCCTGCTGTGAACTTGAGCAGGAAGAACGGCCAGCCTCCCGTGTAAAAGTGGAAGTCACGCCAGGTCAGCGGAAGTTTCCAGCAGCGTTCAACAGGCAGTCTTCGCGTGCGCGAGCCGGACTGGCTGTCGGCGTCATTGGCATGCCGCGCCCATGCAGTCAGCCGCAGCGTACTGACTGCGAAGCAGGCTGCGGCCAGCAGCAGGCTGAGAGTGAACTGGCTGCCGAGAAATCGTGTGTTCTGCCAATTATTCAGGATACGGTCGACACGCCTCCATGGTGACAGCAGCTCAAGTGCTGGTGGTAGATTACTGAGTACTGTCATGACCGGTGCGGGCAGAATTCCGGGAGGCACAGAGGCAATCGTTGTGCGTGTGACTGAAGGCAGCAGAAAGAAGAGGATGGCCATGGATCCGGCGATTGCTGCGGCGCGCCCGGAAGTGGAGCAGCGAGCACTGCATAGGAGGGCAGCATTCGCCACCAGAATGAGCCATGCAGCGAGGGCGACCCACGCGGCCAGCAGTTGCTGCCAAAGGACTCCGCCTAAAGTCACAGCCAAAAACGAAAATGGCACCTGAACGGCCAGCAGCATGAGTGCGCTGACGAGTCGTGATGTGGACTTTCCGAGAGTGATGGCCAGCGAGGACATACCGGCCAGTTGCAGCAGAGCCAGACTTCCCGCGTCTTTTTCTTCAGTGACGGCTGTGGAGAAATAACTGATGCCCGCAACAGTGATAATGACGATGTTGAGGACGCAGATGGTTTCGAAGAACCGCAGTCCGATGCGAGTTGTGCCGAATGCATCTGTCCACGCCAGTGAGAGGGTAAACAGCATCATAAAGGCAAAAGCACCGCGCACTGCATGTGGCCAGACCGATCTGTTGTCGCTTTTCAATGTCCACGCAAACAATGCTGCTGTTCCGGAAATCATGCCGGGACTCCGCGAGTTGTCAGGTCCATGAAAGCGTCATTCAGATGGCGTCGCTGCTGTCCGAAGGACGCGAGTGGCAGATCGAGTGGCAGCATTTCTCGGAGCAGGTCATTTCCGCTGAGTCCAGCGGCAGCTCGGATAATGAAGTCGCGACCATTGCTGAATTCCGGTTCGGTAATCTCGGCCACACACGTCAGTGTTCTGAGTCGTTCGATGACGCCCGGGACGATGGTTGTCAGCCGCAGATTCCAGAGTGGCTGCTGATTGGTCGTTTCCAGCAGCAGGTCCATCGGGCCGCTGTATTTCACCTGGCCACGGTCAATGATAGTTACAGCATCGCACAGATCCGCCAGTTCACTAAGGATGTGCGAGCTGATAAAAACGGTCTTGCCGATGCGACGCAGTTCACGCAGGATTTCCATGAGTTCGATACGGGCTCGGGGATCCAGACCGCTGGCTGGTTCATCCAGCAGGAGCAGTTCTGGGTCATGCACCAGCACTCGTGCCAGACTGACTCGCTGCTGCATGCCGCGTGACAAGCCGGAGATCAGATCGTTGCGGCGTCCGTCCATATCAGTCAGTGTCAGCACATCGCCAATTACCTGATCCCGCTGCTGCTGTGTCAGTCCGTAAGCGGTGCCGAAGAAATCGAGGTATTCAGCCACGGTCATCTGGCGGTACATGCTGAAGTGGTCTGGCATGTAGCCGATCCGTCGGCGAACTGCGGCCGCATTTTGCCTGACATTGCTGCCGAAGATTTCAACCTCACCAGCGTTTGGCTGCAGCAGTGTGCAGATCATCCGCATGGTGGTAGTCTTACCGGCTCCGTTGGGGCCAACGAAAGCGTGCAGTGTCTGCGGCAGAACAGCGAACGATACGTTGCTGAGTGCCTGATGGCCACGAAAGGCATGTGACAGGCCGCTAATGGCAATTGCCGGAACGGTATCGCGAGTGATCACAGGCATGGCTGGCGGCTGGTTTGCAGATAAGGCAGGTGATTTTGGCGAATGTCAGGAGACTGCCAGGTCGCATTCTTGTCTGATTAGCGGGGAAAAACAATACGGTGCAGGGCAGATGTCTGCAGTTGCGACGGGGCCGCCAGTTTCGGCCGGTGGCCGCGAAACTGGCGGCTGCTCACTTTTCTGATGTCACGTCTGCTGCGATGCTACGGAGGTTTGCTGTTGTTATGTCGTGCAGGAGCGGAGGACTGACCTGTGAGTTGGCTGTGGAAAACATCGGTGACTGTCCTGTTGTGTGTGAACTGCGTACCGCTGTTTTCCAGGGTGGCAGCAGCTCAGACTGCGGACCGCCCAAATGTCCTTGTGGTTTTTGCCGACGACTGGGGGCGTTATGCCAGTGCCTACGGGCGGCTGGAACCCGGCGGTTTGTCCGACATCGTGCAGACTCCAAATTTTGATCGCCATGCGGCATCCGGCGTATTGTTTACGCGGGCTTTTGTGAATGCTCCGTCGTGCACTCCCTGCCGCAGCTCGCTGTTATCTGGCCAGTATTTCTGGCGGACCGGGCGGGGGGCGATTCTGCAGGGGGCCGTGTGGGACGACAGAATTCCAACGTTTCCGCTGCTGCTGGAGAAATCGGGGTATCAGATCGGGCATACAGCGAAGGTGTGGAGTCCTGGGAGTCCGGGCAACGCACCGATCGGTGCCGGACGCACGGCGGTCAAGGGAGCCACAGGAAAGTTCAACGATTACTCAGAGGCACTGACATCCAGCGAGGATCCGGCGGCGGCGGGTGAGCAGTTGCTGGGGGAAGTGCGGGCAAATTTCCGCAGCTTTCTGCAGTCGCGTCAGCCCGACAAACCATTTTTGTACTGGTGGGGGCCCACCACCACCCATCGCACGTGGATTCGGGGGTCTGGAAAGCGGCTGTGGAACATTGATCCTGATCGACTGCGGGGCAGGATGCCGGGGCACTTGCCGGATGTGCCTGAAGTCCGTGAAGATGTGGCCGACTACCTGGGTGAAGTACAGGCAGTGGATGCGGGGCTGGGGGCGATACTGGAGGTGCTGCAGGAAACTGGCCAGCGTGACAACACCCTGGTGATCGTCAGTGGTGATCACGGGATGCCGGGAGTTCCGGGAGGAAAATGCAATCTGTATGACACTGGCACGCTAGTCTCTCTTGCGATTTCGTGGCCGGCGATGATTCCTGCTGGTCGAGTGCTGGATGATTTTGTGAGTCTGCCTGATGTGTGTCCGACGGTTTTGCAGGCAGCGGGAGTAGAGGTCCCGGCGGTGATGACGGGGCGGAGTCTGCTGACGATGCTGCAGTGCCGCGGTGCGGGTATCGCGGATGCGACTCGTGATTATGTCGTGACTGGCCGGGAGCGGCATGTAGCAGCAGCTCGTCCTGGTTTTCTGCCCTATCCTCAGCGGGGGCTGCGAACTGCAGATTTTCTGTACATTCGCAATTTTGCTCCGGATCGCTGGCCCATGGGTGTGGGGCCGGGTTTTGGGGCAGAAGACGGTGGCTGGCCTGACGAGAAGACTCTGACGGCAAATACTTTTGCGGCGTTTGCCGACATGGATGCAAGCCCGACCAAGGCGTGGGTGATTGAGCAGGGGCTGCAGCGGCCAGAGTATCGAGTGTTTTTTGAGCGTGCGTTTGCAAAACGACCGGCCGAGGAACTATATGATCTGCGGCGTGATCCTGAGCAGCTGCACAACGTGGCGGGTGCAGCCGAGTATGCCGGGGTGCTGCGTCAGCAGAGTGAGCGACTGCTGCAGATTTTGAGGGAATCGGGTGATCCGCGAGTCACCACAGAGCCATGCGTCTTTGATCTGCCGCCGTTTGCCGATGAGCCCGAACCGGCGGGCGGAATCAAGGCTGGCAAGGGAAAACGCAAGGCTGCGGGTCAGCAGGAGTAAGCAGTGGCCGTCAGGGGAACAGCAGGCTGACGAAGACGATTGAGAAAAAACCGAGCAGCATGGCAGTGGAGACGGCGATGCCGATCACGGCGAGGGTGTGTGAGCGGCGTTCGGAAACATAGCTGATCAGGCTGAGGACGAGTGCCACGATGTTACTCAGCGAGGCACTGGCAGCGACGATCATGAGTCTTGAGAGTACCGGGGCGTTGGTGGAAAGTTCGCTGAGCTGAGCGCGTGTTGTGGGCAGCTGAATCAGCATTTGTCTGAGTGCTGTGTACAGCAGGGCCGTGATGATCGCGAAGACGACTCCGGCCCAGCCAAGGTGATCCGGGTAATCGGGCTGTTCTGTTACCTGCGAGACTTCGGGGGAACGATCGGTGGACATGGGCAGGCTGTTTTTCTGGATGGACAGACTGGGTGGCAGGCGAATGCGTGGTGAGTGGCACCGGAACTGATGAGAGTAATGAAATACGGGCGGGAAGTCGAAGTGAATGCCGAGATTCCCGTTGAAATCCTCGGCATTCTGCCGGGGTATCGCAGGGCATCTTTGCTATATTATCAATGGTGCTGCTGCGAGGGGTCAGGTATCTCGTGTGCGGTGGCGATTCAGACTGGCTGGGGTGGTGTGGGAAATCAGATCATGGCTCGAACGGCGGTGCTGGGTGCTGGAGCGATGGGTACGGCCTGCGCCTGGCTGGCTGCGCAGCATACGGATGCTCAGGTGTCTCTGTGGGCTCGGAATCCCGAATTTGCCGCAGCCATTGCTCAGACTCGCCGCAACGACCGTCTGTTGCCACAGGTGCAGTTGCCGTCTGAGGTGGTGGTGACCTCAGATCCTGTGGCAGCACTGGCTGAAGCTGAGGTGGTGTTGTTTTGTGTGCCGATGCGTGGATTGCGGCAGGCCGGTCAATTTCTGCAGTCATCGATTTTGCCGTCGGCGATTTTGGTGAGTACGATCAAGGGCATTGAGAATTCGACGCTGCAGCGTCCCAGCAGTCTGCTGCGACAATTGTTTCCGCGGCAGCCGATTGTGGCTCTTGGGGGGCCGTGTCATGCCGAGGAGTTGGTGCAGCGGAAGCCGACAACGATTGTGGCAGCGTCTGAGGACATGGCGGCTGCCGAATGCATCCAGCAGCGTCTGGCGACTGAGTTTCTCAGGATTTACGCGAATGCTGATTTGCTGGGGGTGGAACTGGGCGGGGCTTTGAAGAATGTGATTGCGATCGCAGCCGGCATTTGTGATGGTCTGGGCTTCGGCGACAATGCGCGCGCTGCCGTGATCACTCGCGGGTTAAGTGAAATGGTGCGATTTGGGGTGACGCTGGGGGCAGAGTCTGCGACATTTTTCGGCCTTGCCGGGATTGGTGATCTGGTGGCAACCTGCACCAGCGGGCACAGTCGGAATCGTTATGTGGGCGAGCAGCTAGGGCGGGGGCATTCGTTGCAGCAGATTGAGCATTCGATGCAGGCTGTTGCGGAGGGCGTACTGACGACTCGCAGTGTGCATCAGCTGGCAGCGAAGTTTCAGGTGGAGATGCCGATCGTGGATCAGGTTTGTGCCGTGTTATTTGCCGGCAAGTCCCCTTTGGAGGCAGCGGTGGATCTGATGAACCGACCGTTGAAGGCAGAGACATCACAGGTCAGCAGCTGATCTGAATGACAGTAAATTGCAGAAGTTCCAGTGGATACGGAATCATGAAGTCGATTGGTGAGGCGTTGCTGGTCAGTGGTGAGATTTCTGTGCGGGTGACGGGCAATTTTCAGTTGCCCTGCCCTGTGCAGGCTTCGGGCGCGTCGCCGACAGAGCTGTGTGCTGCAGCGCTGCGTGAGCCGCTGGGCTACCCGGAATTATCGCGCTGCATATTTCCGGGTGACACGGTAGCAGTTGTGCCGGATCCGGAAACGCCAAGGCTGGCTGAGTTGCTGACCGAGGTGTTGCAGCAGCTGCAGCAGGCTGCGGACGGTACAGCCAATATTACGCTGGTGCTGTCTCCTGATCCGGCGGGTCGGCAGTGGGCGTGGCTGCTTGAGCAGTTGCCGGCAGCACTGTTGCAGCGAGTACAGGTGCAGCACCATGATCCGGCGGACAGGAATCAGTCGGGATACGTTGCCAGTTCCGAGGGTGGCGAGCGTTTGTATTTGAACAGGCAGGTGTCGGAGGCAGACACGATCGTGACGGTCGGAGTTGTGTGTTTTGATGCTGATCTGGGAATGCGCGGAACTTCAAGTGCATTGTTTCCCGGGCTTTCGGACAGTGAGACTCAGCAGCGGACCGGATTCGTGCCAGGGCGACTGGCCGATGTCAGTGCTCAGCTGCGGCGTGGACTGGTAGACGAGCTGGGCTGGCTGGCGGGGACTCAGTTTGCCGTTCAGGCGGTGCCTGGACCTGAGGGTGTTCTGCAGGTACTGGCCGGCAGCCCTGAGCAGGTCCTTGAGCGTGGGCGTCTGCTGAGTGAAGAGGTCTGGGAACTAGAGCCAGAGGCACCGGCTGAGGTGGTGTTGGGAGCGGTGGATGGTCACGTTTGTGGCTGGCTGGCACTGGGGCGAGCGTTGGAGAATCTGTCTGAAGTGGTTGAGCAGGGAGGGCGAGTGATTGTGGTGGCGGATGTCGAGTCCCCGGAAGGTCCTGCCATGCAGATTTTACGGAGGACTCAGGATTCGGAGAGTCTTGTGCGACCGTTTCAGCGTGAACCCCTTGATGACAGTCGGCAGGCGATTCAGGTGATCGAGGCCTGTCGCCGTGCTCGGGTCTATCTGCTAAGTCGCCTGCCGGCTGAGGTGGTGGAAGAGTTGGGGATGATACCGCTGAGCAGTGAAGCAGAGTTGCAAAAGCTGCTGGGTACGCTGGGACCGGTCTGGTTGTTATCCGGTGCTCAGTACCTGAAGTGTGTTGTCTGAAGTTTCTGTTCTGTAGAGCAAAAAGCCACGGCCTTCGGAAGAAGACCGTGGTGAATGTTGAGCACAGAAAATCAGAGCAGGCCGATTATTTCTTGCCTTTTGCCGGAGCAGCAGGTGCGGCGGCTGCACCCTCTTCGGCGGTCTTCTTCTTCTTCTTGCCGGACAGGGCTTTCTGCACGCGGACCTTGGGCAGTCCCAGCGGACTGCGTCCGGGGGCGAAGCGGTCTTCTTCCTGCAGCCGAGCGATTCGTTCGCCACGGGTCAGAACGTTGCGGGTGCGGCTGCTGCCGAGACGAATTTTGAGGGTCTTATCCAGAGACACTGAAACACTCCGATATACAAAAAACGCTAAAGACCGAGGTTCAATGAGATGGTTTGAACTGAGAAACAGTCTGAAACGGTGTCGCAGACGTTATCGGCGCGGCAATTAGCCAAGGACGGTGATATTCTGGCAGAATCATCAGAGACCCGAACTGTAGACGGATTTTTCTGCTTTCTCAACTGCCTGAACGCCAGATTCCTCTATCGGGCATTGGAATCCGGAGGGCGAGAGAGGCTAACGATGGTGGGGGACGGCGGAAAGTCAATTCCGTGGTCCGGGGCTGATATTTGGGCGAATTCGGCTGAATCTGCCGGATTTCGTGGAGTGCGCGGGGACTTTAGGGGGATTTTTGCGGGAATCAGACTTCGAAATCACCGTGACTGATAGGATTTTTCGAGGCATTCGTCTGTCGGGGCAGAGTCAAATTCATGGTGCTCGCCGTTTTTCGGGGAACCTGCTGATCATGTACCCTCTGTCGTGTCAAAAGTTGCTGTGGTGCCTGCTTGTGTGTGGTGTCATGCTGACACCGCATCGGGTATCCGGGCAGCAGACCGGGCAGCGTGACGTGTCGGGGCAGTCGCAGGCGGGGTCAGATACTGTGAATATCGGTGACCTCGTGCGGGATTTGTCTGCTCAGTCCTTTGCCGTGCGGCAGCGTGCGACGTCAGCTTTGCTGCGGCTGGACCAGTCGGCATTGCCGGCCCTGAATGAAGCTTCATCGGTCGCCACGGGTGAGGCGGCCGAGCGATTGCGGCAGGTGCAGCAGCGTCTGACTGAACGCTGGTTTCAAAGTCGGCTGCAGCGGTTGCAGGCTGAGGCTGACGTATCGGCCGCTGACTGGCCGGACTGGCAGCGTTTCGTGAAGATATCTGGTGCCGCTGATCAGCCGGCTGATCGTCAGAGGCAGTTGCGGGGGATCTTTTTGCAGCTTGTTCAGTCTGAGCCGGAGCTGTTTGCAGCGAGGGCGTTTGAGTCTGGGTCGCTGTCCGGCCTGCTGGAGGTTCGAGCGCAGTTGTTTGCAGAAAGTTGTGATGGTCGTGAGGATCGTCCGTTTCCAGCGGGCAGCGGTCTTGCGCTGATGCTGCTTGGCAGCGATTCTTCAGTAAGACTGCTCAGAGCCACTTCCGCCTCCGTTTCCAGGGCCTTTGATGATCCACGGTTTAGCGAACTGTTGTCGAATGGAGTGCATGCGGAGAGTGTGCGTGGAGTTGTGTCAGGGTGGCTGCTGCGGCCGGGGATCAGTGCTGATCGTCCGCTGCTGTTTGCGATTCAGCACCGTCTGCCGGCCGGGCGCGAGCTGGCAGTGCGCGTGTTGCAGGCTGACGCGCGGGGGCCGCAGCTATACTACGCATGCATGTGTCTGGCTGTGCTCGAAAGTCGCGCTGACCTGAGTCTGCTGGAAGGGAAATTTTCTTCTGCGGCTGTGATCTGGCCGGTTCGTGGAGCTGCGGCAGCAGCAGCGGCGATCGGAGACAAGCCCTCAGGCTTTCAGGTGCAACTGGGTGATGCAGCCTTGGCCGCAGCAGTGGTGCTGCGGGGCGGGCATCCGCAGGATCTGGGTGTGCCGGCGGAGGCTTCTGAAGTCGTGCTGTTTCGCATGGATTCTGTGGGCAGTGTTTCGGCTGCTGAGCGCGAGGGGCGGCTGCAGCGATATCGTCAGGCATATCCGACGCAGCCCTGACTGGTGTGTTCTGGCGGGATCACCATGCGGCCGTGTTGCGGAGTTCTGCCAGAGTGCGGATTTCCTGAGCCAACTGCAGCAGGCTGTTGGCAGGCAGCAGCAGGGCCGAGTGATGCAGGACCAGCAGTCGCTCAGTGAGGCGGGCAGCATTTTCCAGTGACCCGTGTTTGATGAAGCGGGATTTTGCATGAGTCGTGTGCAGGGCGGTAAAGCCGGGGTGCAGCGGAATGCGGCGTTTGAGGCAGGCTGCTGATAATTCGTTACGGGCTGTGGGGCCAGAGTTCAGCAGCAGTGCGGTTTTGTAGAAGGCTGCCGTGGCGAGGCCGTCTGACGTCAGCGGTGTGCTGTGAAATTCGGGAGACAGCAGCAGCGACACCGCAGGGCTCCCGGCAAGCGCCGACTGGAGCTGTCGGACAGCGGCTGCGCGGATTTGATTCTGCTGATCGAGTCTGTGGAGCTGTGGCAGGAGGACTGCTGCCTGCATTTCTGAAAGTGGCCAGGCATCGTTGCCGCGCTGAGTGTAGAGCGTCATTCGCTGAGCGAACTGCGGGTTGTTGGTGAGTACAGCGCCGCCGCGTCCGGCGGTCAGCAGTTTGCTGCCGCCGAAGCTGAGTGTTGCGAGGTCGCCGCGGGCCCCGGCCGGCTGTCCCTCAAGGCAGGCTCCGGGGTTCTGGCAGGCATCTTCGATTGTGACAATGCCGCGTTCGCCGGTGATTTGCTGCAGTTGCGAAAGCGGTGCCGCGAGTCCGTGCAGGTGCGAAGCAATGATGGCTCGAGTGGCGGGAGTGATGGCTGCTGCGACTGCTGTGGTGTTGAGCACTGGCTGGTTGGGAAGAGTATCAACCAGTACCGGTCGAGCACCCAGATGCAGCACGTTGATGAGGTTCGATTTGAAGTCGTAGGCGCTGAGGATGACTTCGTCGCCTCCCTGGACTCCGGCGGCCCGCAGGGCCAGTTCCATGGCAGCAGTGCCGCTGCAGCACAGGTGGCAGTGTTGTCTGTTGTGGCGTGTCAGCAGGGCCTGCTGCAGTGCGGCGCCATGCTGTCCGGAATAGCGCTGCCAAGATCCGTCTGCGGTCAGCTGGCGAAAAACTTCCAGCAGTTGTTCAGCAGGCAGTGCCAGGGGCGGGTTGAATTCGAAGGTTTCATCCGACATTTGTGCTGGGGGACTTGCAGGAGGCTGGGGGAGAGGGAGCGGGGTTGCCTGCGGCAGCGGGTGGCGGGGGGATGCGAACCTGGATTGCATCTCCTTCAACTCGAACTTCATAGCAGGCGGTGCGAATACCGCTGCGTGAGTTGTCCAGCCATGTGCCGTCCTGCAGGCTGAATCGCCATGCGTGCCATGGGCACATGACAGCGTTGTCTTCGACGTGTCCGTCTGCCAGCGAAGCTCCCATGTGCGGGCAGAAGTCATTGATTGCAAGGTAGCGGCCTGCCGACAGGAACACCCCGACCATGGTGCCATGCAGAGGAAAAGAGCGGCCTTGGCCTTCGGGGATATCGCCGACTTTGGCAACGGTCTGGAAATCCGACATGACGAATGCTTCTTTTAGCCGCAGGGGAAAGCGGGTGGTGTGTCTGAGGAAATTTGGGGCAGTCAGCCGTAGTCAGGCTGGAATGCTGGCTTTGCAATTCTACGTGAATTGAGGAAAAAAACGAAAGTCGGGAGGCTGTGGCATTCGGCTGTAAGAGAAAAGCCATATTGCCGTGGTCAGGAAAGGCCGGGCGTGTGGCAGTAACGGCCCGCTTCTGCTATGCTCGGCGTTTGCGCGGATTTTCGTAACTGGTGGTTGTCAGAGTCTGCAGGACAACGCGGTAATGTTTGCTGATCGAGTCATTCTTTACTGTCGGGCCGGTGACGGCGGCAACGGCTGCAGCAGTTTTCGTCGCGAAACGTTTGTGCCGCGGGGCGGTCCGGACGGTGGCGATGGCGGTGACGGCGGTGACATCATCATTCAGGCTGACCGCAATCAGGGTTCTCTGGGAAATCTTGTCGGTCATCGGCACTGGAAGTCAGAGCGTGGCGAGCATGGTCTGGGGGCTTTGTGTACCGGTCGGTGCGGGAAGCCCACGGTGATTCTCGTGCCTCCGGGGACTTTGGTGAAGGATCTGGAACACGGGCATCTGCTGAAGGACCTGCAGGATCATGGTGATTCCGTCGTGGTGGCTCGCGGGGGCCGCGGAGGCAAAGGCAACAAGCGTTTTGCCAATTCGGTGAATCGGGCACCGCGGGAATCCGAAGGCGGGCATCCGGGCGAGTACCGTCAGATTCAGCTCGAGCTGAAAATGATTGCCGATGTGGGGCTGGTCGGAAAGCCGAACGCCGGCAAGTCCACACTGCTTAGCCGGGTGTCTCGTGCGACCCCCGAAATTGCCGACTATCCGTTTACGACCAAGTATCCGAACCTCGGTGTGGTGCATGTCAGTTTTGACCATGAGTATGTGCTGGCCGACATTCCGGGTCTGATTGAAGGGGCTCATGCGGGTGCCGGTCTGGGGCATGAATTTCTGCGGCATGTCGAAAGGACTCGCCTGCTGGTACATCTGGTGGAGCCGGCTCCTTCGGATCTCTCTGACCCGCTCGACAATTATGCTCAGATTCGTGAAGAACTCAGGCTCTATGATGCCTCGCTGGCTGAACGCCCTGAGATTTTGGCGGTCACAAAGGCCGAACTGCCCGACGCTGCGGCCTGCGCAGAACTGCTGCGAGAGATCACTGGGCGTGAAGTGCTGCTAGTTTCGGCGGTTACAGGTCGCGGTTTACCCGAGCTGAATCGCCAGATCATCAATCGTCTGGCTGAGCTGAAGGCTGCGGATGCTGCGGCGGCTGCTGTGACGGAACCGCCGGTGGAACGGACCGAGTGATCTGGGAGGGGGGGCCATGCAGGCGGCGGATGCGGAACGGATTGAAGCTGCTGCCGTGGCTGCTCAGGCGACCCTGCTAAGCTATCGCGTTGCTGGCGGATGGTGGGCGGGTGAACTGTCGACGTCGGCGCTTTCGACGGCGACTGCCGTAATGGCACTGCTGCAGGCTGTGCAGTCAGCGGAGAGCACTCTGACATCTGCAGAGGTTGCTGAAGGCCGATATGGCCGGCAGGATGTGCAGCGCTGGCGGAACCTGGCCGCAGGCGGACTGCTATGGCTGTCCGAGCATCAGAATTCGGATGGAGGTTTTGGTGACACAGTTCTCAGCATCAGCAATATTTCAACGACCATGCTCGTGCATGCGGTGTTCCACTTTGCCGCCGGGCTGAGCTGCAGTGATGCGACCGGTCGTTTTCAGCAGGTTTGTGCTGCGGCTGATCGCTATGTGCGGGATGCCGGGGGTGTGCCTGCGCTGCTGCAGAGATATGGCCGTGACCGGACCTTTTCTGTGCCGATTCTCACGCACTGTGCTCTGGCGGGAATCGTGGACTGGCGCGAGGTGATTCCGCTGCCGTTCGAACTAGCGTGTGTGCCGCAGAAGTTTTATGCGGCGCTGCGGCTGCCGGTTGTCAGTTATGCGCTGCCTGCGCTGATTGCGATCGGGCAGGTGATTTTTCGGAAACAGGGGCACTGGAACCCGTTGTTGAGGTGGGTGCGAAAGGCCAGCATCGGGCGTTCCCTGCGGGTGCTGGAATCCATCCAGCCGGAGAATGGCGGTTTTCTGGAAGCGACTCCGCTGACCAGTTTTGTCTGTATGAGTCTGACAGGGTGCGGGTTGCTGCAGCATCCCGTGGTGGCCCGTTGTCTGCAGTTCATTGAGTCGTCGGCAAGAAGTGACGGCAGCTGGCCCATTGATACGAACCTGACGACCTGGGTAACAACCTTGAGTGTGAATGCACTGCAGGGTGCAGCGGATCCGGATTGGCGGCAGCGTGCAGATGTGTCTGCCGTGCGGACATGGTTGCTGGGCCAGCAGTATCGTGTGGTGCATCCGTACACCGGGGCTGCTCCGGGTGGCTGGTCGTGGACGGACCTGCCTGGCGGTGTGCCGGACGCCGACGATACTCCGGGGGCCATGCTGGCACTGTTGCATCTGCGTGGTGAGGGGGAGGAATATTCGCAGGCTGAGCGGGAATCATTATTACGGGCGGGGGACTGGCTGCTGGGATTGCAGAATCGAGATGGTGGCTGGCCGACATTTTGTCGGGGCTGGGGTGCCCTGCCCTTTGACCGCAGTTCCAGCGATCTGACGGCGCATGTGCTGCGGGCGTTTCAGTTGTGGGATCAGCGGTCAGGGTTTCCGGATCCGAAATTCAGGAAGTCAATGGATCGGGGTGTACGGTATTTGCTGCGGCAGCAGCGTGCTGACGGTACGTGGCTGCCGTTGTGGTTTGGGAATCAGTTCAACGGTGATGACGAGAATCCGTTGTACGGAACGACTCGGGTTTTGCGGGCATTTGCGGCTTTGGGCCTGCTGGAATCGGAGTCAGCGGGGCGGGGAGTGGGCTGGTTATTGCGGCAGCAGAATTCGGACGGTGGCTGGTCGGCTGTGCGGGGGATTCCGAGTACGGTGGAGGAGACTGGTTTGGCGCTTGAGGTTTTGAGTGAGGTGGCGGGACAGGGGGGTGAGTTGGGAGAGCGGGCGCTGGCTGCTGCGACGGGAGGGGCATTGTGGCTGGCAGCGAGGGTGGAAGCGGGAACAGTTGAGCAGCCAAGCCCGATTGGCTTTTATTTTGCGAAACTCTGGTATTTTGAAGCTCTCTACCCAATCATCTTTGCCGTCTCGGGGTTAAATCGCTGGATCAGTGTGCGAAAACGCACAAAGATGGCTACAATGCGTGCCGAATAAGTGCATTTGACCAATGTGGAGACCTTGACCGTGTCGATTGCTCAGGCCCAGGCTGATGTTTCGGACGACGAACCGATTCGTCCTGAGTTTCCTCAGGAAACCTTGCAGAACGACGATGATCCTTTGCCGGTGAAAAAGAAGGGGCGCCGACGCAGTACGACTCATCTGAAGATCGTGCCTGAAACGCTTGAGCTTCGCGAGCGTGTGAAGGTGGCTGCTGAGCAGTACGCGGTATCTCTGGATCGTTCTCGTGCATTTACGCGAGACGAGCTTGAGCATCATGGTCGTGAATTGCTGAACCAGCTGCAGTTGCCGGAAAAGTATCTGGGCTTTTCCATGGTGATGGTCGGCAACTACTTCTGGAAGCAGCAGTTTTTGGCAATTCCGTTCAATCGTCGGATGCTGTTGCTGCCGCATTGTCTGAAGCACGCAGAGGGATGTCCTGCCGAGTATACTCAGTTTGGTCTGGACTGTGAGCGTTGCGGTGCGTGTTCCATCGCCGACTACAAGGTGCGAGCGGAGCAACTGGGGTACAAGGTACTGGTTGCCGAAGGTTCGCCGGTCGTCCTGAAGATCATCGTTTCCGGCTACATTGACGGTATTCTGGGTGTGGCTTGTCTGAACGTGCTTGAGAAGGCAATTGACAAGGTGTTAATTGCGGGTGTGCCGTCTTACGCGGTACCGCTGCATTCGGGTGACTGTCTCAACACGACTTTGGATCAGGCGTGGGTCTGGGAAGTGTTGGATCGTTACGAGCCATTGCCGCAGAAGCCTACGGCCAGTTATGTGCCGCTGATGCGTGCTGCGGCGCAGGTGTTTGAGCAGGACATTGAGCGGTTGTTGCCGCGGCAGAGGACGAAGCCTGGTCAGTCGGGCAGTCAGGCACTAGCGTTTACTGAGCGGGTGGCGTACGACTGGCTGGCGAATGGCGGAAAGCGTTTCCGTCCGTTCATGACGATTGCTGCCTGGTATGCGGCTGCTGGTCGTCCGATGCTGTCTTCCGGCGATCAAACTCCGCAGATTCCAGACGAGGTCGCGAAGGTGGCGATGGCGATTGAAGCTTTCCACAAGGCTTCTCTGGTGCATGATGATATTCAGGACGATGACCAGTATCGTTATGGCCGGCAGACGCTGCATCGGCAGCACGGTTCCGGGCAGGCGATCAATATTGGTGACTACCTGATTGGTCTTGGTTACAGGCTGATTCACGGCGCAGCGGACAAGCATCCGGCGGCGGCAATGGACGTTTTGAACAGCATGTCGACTGCTCATTTGCGTTTGTGCGACGGCCAGGGTGCTGAAATGGCCTTCCAGCAGTCTCCTGACTGGAACCTGTCGCCTCTGGATGCTTTGCAGATTTATGCCCTGAAGACATCACCGGCTTTTGAGGCGGCTTTGTATTCGGGTCTGCGTCTGGCTGATCACCCCCTGGCTCGTACAGAGTTGCTGTCAAAGTTCTGTCGCCATGTGGGTATCGCGTTTCAGGTTTTGAACGATCTGAAGGACTGGCACGGTGATACGGACAACAAACTCGTGGCCGGTCAGGATGCGGCGGCGCTGCGTCCGACAGTTCTGCTGGCTTTGGCGCTGCAGGACGGCAATGAAAGTCAGCGGTCCGAGCTGCAGTCAATTCTGACGGGTCAGCAGGACTGTGGTGGCCCTGAGGCTCGCATTCGCCGGTTGCGTGAGATCTTCGAGGCGTGTGATGTATTTGACAAGGCCGAGGTACTGGTCGAGCGTCTCCGGGCGAAGGCGGATGCTTTGCTGGAAGAGATCACCGACGTGCCGATCCGTGACCTGCTGCGGTTCTTCACAGAAACCGTGCTGGCGAAGGAGTTGCCGCCGACGAATCTGGAAGCCAACCCGAACATCCTTGTGCAGCTGAACACGGTCACCAACGGAAGCGTGAGTCTGCTGCCAGTGATTCGGATGTAGGATCTGGCGTCCGTTTGTGGTTCAGACCAGCAGGCCTTCGATCGGTTTTGACGCCGGGTCGGCGATTGGCAGTTCCCGCCCATCAACGAGGAAATTGCCTGTCGAATCAACTCCGACGGCCTGCAGCCACGTGTGGAAAAGGTTTCCGTGATCGACCTGTCTGTCGACGACTTCGGTGCCTTTGTCATTGGTTGCCCCAAATGCAGCTCCGCGCGGCATGCGGCAACCGGCGGTGCACACCGACCACGCTCGCGACCAGTGATCGCGTCCATAGTACTGGTTGACATTCGGAGTGCGTCCAAATTCGCTCAGCACAATGATTAGTGTGCTTTCCAGCATTCCGCGTTCGGCGAGGTCAGCGACGAAGGTGGAGAATGCTGAGTCGAATTCGCCCAACTGTTCGATGTGAAAGTTGAAGTTTTCGTTGTGTGTGTCGTAGTTGGAATGTGAAAGCTGAACGAAGGAAATGCCGCTTTCCAGCAGTCGTCGAGCCAGCAGGCAGTGTCGACCGAGGTCATGTTTGCCGTAGCGATCAGTTGCGGCTGCGGGTTCTTTGGATACATCAAACACATCTCGCTGATTCATCAGCTTCTCAGCCTGTTCGAACGAGTAGGTGAAGGCTTCGGTCACTGCAGTGCGACGTCGGCTGAGAAAGCGTTCGCTGACTTTGCGTCGGAAGTCCTGGCGTGCCCGATCTGAGTCTGCGGGAATGCTGTCGGGACGGACGGTATTCGGAGGCGGGTTACCGTTTCCGAGCTGGACGCTGGAGTATCGCGGGCCAAGCCATGCTGAGTCATTGCCGCGACCGCCCCCGCCCCCCGGAGTGATTACGATATGACCGGGCAGCGAGCTGTCCGGCGGATTCAGAGTTTTAGCGGCGACGGCACCCAGCTGAGGGAATTCACCGGCGGGTGTCTGTCGCCGACCGGTCAGCATCAGGTAGGCACCTTTGCCATGATCGTCTTCCGACGTATTGACACCGCGGATCAGGCACAGGTGCTGCATCTGCTGGGCGGTTTTCGGCAGCAGCTCGCAGATGTGAATCCCGGGAACTGACGTGGGGATGGACAGGAACGGTCCACCGGTTTCAGTGCCCGGTTTAGGGTCCCAGCTTTCCAGCTGACTAAGACCGCCGTGCATGTTGAACACCACGATACGTTTCTGGTCGGACTTTAGGGCAGCGGCGATACCAGGATTTGCAAAAGCTCCAAGACCACCGACCATTGTGCCGGCACCTGCCGCCACGGTTCCGAGGAAGCGGCGGCGAGCGAGTCCGTGAGCGGCTGTATTGCAGGGGTAGTGAAGTGACATGGCTGATTCCCTGAGAAGGTTGAGGTGCCTGCGAAGCGGCAAAAGTCAGTGATTGAAGCGAAATTCGGCGCTGCTGAGCAGCCCCCAGACAAGTTCCTGAGCGGCTCGACTGCGATCCGGGCGAGCGGCCAGGAAGGCCGTCACTTCGGTCACCTCGTCTTCGGTCGGCATGCGGGTAAGCACTCCGAGGTACAGTTCTTCAGCTGCCACGCGAGGATCGGCAGTTTTGATGATGCGTTCAGCGGCGTTGCCGCCAGCCGGTGCCACCCAACTGTTGATGTCACCGCCGTTGGCGGTGAACAGAGCCTGATCCGGGCTGGCGTAGAAATCTGTCTGTGGCTGCCCGGGCGCTCCGCCATAGATCGAGACGTATGAACCCAGATTTCCGTGGAGTTTGTCCCAGGCTCGCTGTTCCAGAGTGGCTGCTCGCGCTGCCATGGCTGTCGGACTGTTTTTGATCTCATCGGTGAGTGGCTCGGTTTTGCTCAGCTCAGCTTCTTCGGCTGCGACGTACCGATCATAGACTGTGGTGACTTTGAAAACGGTCCAGCACATTTGTTCGGGAGAGAGTGGTTTTAGCGGCGACAGGGCAAATCTGTTGGCGAGATCTGCGGGGATTGGTTCGGCTGCGGTCGCAGCGGCGGTTGCGGCTTGACTGAACTGTTGCTGAGCAGCGGTGACTTCAGCTTCAGCGGCTGTGGCCGCTGTCTGTCGACGGGTCAGTTCTGATTGAGCTGTCGTGAGAGTTTCGCGAGCTTTGAGCACGGCCGCATCAGCTGCCGCCATGTTGCGCGCCGATTCGGCTGCCGCCGCAGCAAGGCTTTCGGACATACTGGCGGCGGTTTTCAGTCGAGTCTGCATAGCTGTTGTCAAAGCCTCGGGTACGGCAGCGGCGGTGGCTGCACTGGCCTGACTGAGCGACGCATCAGCTTCCTTGAGCAGTTGATGAATGCGTGCCGAGCGAGTGGCAGTGGCTGCGGCCATTCTGTCGGCTTCAGCAGCGGCTGTCTGGGCTGCAAGAGCCTCCTGCAGAGTCTGTTCCATGGACTGCACATTCGCCTTGCCGTCAGTGATTGTGTGAGCTGCGGTAACTGCCGCTGCCTGTTTCGAGACGACGTTCTGCTGTGCGGCCAGTTCGGCGGTGCGGGCTGCGAAGAGTGTATTGACGCGGCCGGCGGTATCCATGCGAGCCGTCAGAGACGACTGCCGCAGCAGCAGATCGCTGTGGTTGCTGCGAGCGGCAGTTGCTTTTGCTTCCTCGCTGAACATGGCTTCAGCCAGCGGTGCCATTTTTTGTTGGGCTGTCTCCAGTGTGGTGACGACGCCTTTCATGGCTTCTGCCGGGGCGGCGACGGCCGCCGTTTTTTCTGCGGCTGCCTTTTCCAGTGCGGGGAATTCGGCGGTCGCTGCTGTGGCGCGGGCGGTCAGTGTCTGACCGGCAGTTTTAAGTGCCTCGTCTGCGGGCAGAGCAGCTGCGGCACTGGCGGTGGCTGTTGCGGCGGCAGTCAAAGTATCGGCGAGCGTTTTCTTCTGATTGAAGGCTGCAGTGGCGGCAGCCGCTGCCTGTTCAGCTTCTGTTAGTTTCTTGCGGGCTTCTGTGGCGGCCGCGAGGGCTTTGTCATATTCCGCAGCAGCCGGAATCAGAGCCGTCTCAGCAGCAGAGAAGCCAGCATCGATCGAGTCGCGGGCCGTACCCGCTTCAGCAGCGGCGGCATCGACCGTGACTTTGACTGCAGCGACAGCCGGAAGTTCGGCAGCAGCATGCAGTTGCTGCACAACTGAGTCAGGCAGGTCGAACGGCCGCTGCCAGGGTTCACTCAGAGCCAGCTCACGCAGCATGCTGCGAATATCAAACCCGGCAGCCGCAAATCGCTGAGCAAGTTCCTGCAGCAGTTCGGGGCTGGCGGCTGGGTTGTCCGGGTGCAGCATGTCCAGCGGTTGCACAAGACCTCGACCAAACATCAAAGACCATACGCGATTGGCCGCATTTTCATTGAACAGTCGATGTTGCCCGGATGTCGCTGTATCTGCCAGCCACTGGCGACGATTGGCGATCGGAACAGACCGGACGCCGTCAGCCGGAGCCACCGTGTATTCCTGACCGGGAATCAGGAATGGTTCGCGAAGTGTCGTGCCGCCGGGGAGACGGGCACCAGTGCGATGGGGCGTCCCCTTGATGAACACACTTTCAAAAGTCAGGTCAGATCCCGCGCGATCTGCCAGCAGTGTGACATCCTTGCCATCAATTTTGCGAACCACTGAAGTGATACTTGATGAGACGGCCAGCAGCCCCTGGTAATCGTGCTGCAGAAAGTCGGTAGTCAGGGGCGAGTCATGGCACTGTGCACACTGCATATCTCGTCCGAAGTACAATCGGCCGATATCCCGAGCCACGACATTGGGTTCCACTCCGCGGTCCAGCAGGAAGCGGGCCGGAGCGCGCGACGCACCTGGTTCGCCGTCGGCCATCAAGAGTTCTCGCAGCAGGATATTCCATGGTTTGTTGGCCCGCACCGAAGTCATCAGCCATCCCATCCATTCGGCTTGCGAAACGTTGGTGTTGGGACGACGTTCCATCAGCATCACGTCGAGGGCAGCGGCCAGATGTCGGGTGTGTTGCGGTGATGCCAGCAGTCGGTCCACCAGTTTTTCACGTTTGGCCGGGTCGGTGTCCACCAGAAATGCTCGGGCCTCGTCAGCGGAAGGTGGCATGCCGATCAGATCGAGCGAAACACGACGCAGGTATTCAGCATCACCAGCCGGCTGAATCAAAACGCCTGCCGGCAGGGCCAGATGTCGATTCACCAGGGCCCGCAGGGATTCCGGGGCTGCGGCAGTTGCCGGATCTGGCGATGACTGTGCCAGAGTCTGAGACATCAGACCGGCCGACAGCATGGCTGACAGTAGCAGTTGAGCAAATACTGAACGGACTGCGTTCATACCACGTTCTCCGTGGTCTGGTCTTTGGAGTCGTCTGCGAGAGGGACCGCCGGGGAAGTTCCCGGTCAGCAGGCAGATTTCTGCAAAGAGGTAGGATGGAAAGATCAGGCTGCGCCGAGCCCTGCTTATTTGAATCGGTGCAAATCAGTAAGAAATCGCATCAAATCAGCAGAACAGCGGCACATTGGTTGGTTGAGAACCCGTCCGGTGTCAGATGTACCCTGTGACACTTTCTCAGGTCAAGCGGGAAGAAAGTCAGAACGATCCGATCGCCTGATTCCTCGGAAAGGGAAATACGAGCGATTAGAGGGATTGCGGGGGTTTTGCGGGGGCGGTGCCGGCGGGCGCGGGCTTTATTTTTGGTAGATCGGCAGGAAGTGGTACTTCACTGACAGGCTGAGCACTGCCATCGCAGTGCAGTAGACTGCCCCGTGATTCCGTTCCTCACCGTTTTCTGCCAGCCATGAACCATCGGCAGCCTGTTTGGGCAGCAGCATTTCCTGCACCAGTTTCCTCGCTGTTTCCGCATGCTCGCCCCCGCGCTGATACATGCCCTGCGCGTAATAGTAGGTGCCGTAAGAGCAGAAGCGTTCCTTCCATTGCGGCGGATGCGACAGCAGCCAGTCAGCAGCCCCCAGTGTCAGCGGCGATTCATATTCGCCGCACACCTGCATGGCGAGCAGGCCGGCGGCTGTCATCGTGAATGTGGGATTGTTCTGATTGGGTTCGTAACAGAAACCGCTGGCCTTCTTCTCGGGCAGCCCGTTGCGATCCAGCGGCGAGGCGTAGGAGCGTCGCAGGTATTCTACGGCATCTGAAATCGCTGCCGCTGGTACTTCCAGTCCGTCATTTTTTGCGGAACGCAGCGCCATGAGCTGCCACACGGAAACGCTGAGATCTGCATCATCGGCCGCCGGCGTGTACCGCCAGCCACCACGTGCCTGTACTGGTTTGCGAGTCTTTTGAGCACTGAGGATGACATTAATCGCCCGCTGGCAGCGGTCATGAATCAGCACGTCCTGTTCGTCAGAAACCCCCATACCCAGCATTTCAGTCAGCATCAGCGTAATGATGCCGTGACCGTACATGCGGGAACCGTCACGATCGCCGAAGTAACCCTTTGCGTCGACTCGATCATCCTTCAGCACGAAAGCAAGGGCTCGCTGCATCGACTGACCGGCCGGTGTTGGACTGTCCGGCTGAACTCCCACACTGGCCATCGCCATGATGGCCAGTGCAGTCATCGTGGTGTCGTGTCCGCGGTCAATGATCGCGCCGTCTTCTCGCTGCTTTGTCTGCAGCCAGGCAACAGCTCGATCCATCGCCAGGTCTACCTCGTCCTTTTGAAACACACTGCCAGCGTCAGCAGTGACTGCAACTGCTGCTGCACCGGGCTGAGGTGCCGCAGCCTCCTGCCCGGCGACTGTGCAGCAGCATAGGTTCACAATCAGCAGACTCGACAGGCACTGTCGCGTGAAATGACTGACCGAGCCAGCGGTCGATGGTCCCGAATTCTTCATTGCAGAGCTTTGCATCACTGTGGTTTTCGGGATCGTTCTGACAACACTCGGAAATATGTCTCCACGCTTTTTCGCCAGGCTTCGGAAATCTGCTCACCGCGACCGCGAGCGACGTCTTCGGCTGCCTGGCCGCGAAGTCGACCCCAGTTGGCGTTCTCCGCGCGGCTGACCTGCGACACCTCAAATGGCTGGGCATCCGGTGGTTCCGAAAAACCGTCAGCGGACTGCTGCGATGACTGAGCCAGTGACCTGAGAGCCTGCTGTTGAGCCTGACGCCGGGCTGCTGCCAGCCGCGCCTGCTGAGCCTGGGCCGCCTGTGCCTGTGACAGTGGCTGCTGAGCCGGCTGAGCCCCGGTCTGTTGCTGAGCCTGTTGCTGTCCGGCCTGTGTTTCTTGCGACTGCGCGGCAGCCAGCTGCCGATCCAGTTCGTCCAGCGTCTGAGCCAGCTGCACGGCCAGGGCCTGCTGTTCCGGAGTCAGTGTCGCAGCCTGACCCTCTGACGCAGCCTCGGGACTCCCAGGCAGCTCACCCGACTGAGCTGCCGCCGGCTGCTGATCTGCCGCCGGCTCGCCGGCCTGGTCTGGTCCGACGGCCGCCTCAGCCGCAGCCGCCTTAGCCGCAGCTGCCGCCTGTTCCAGCGGATTCAGGGCCTGTTCAATCTGTGCAGCGCGAGCTGTAAATGCCTGCTCAGCCGCTTCCAGATCACGCTGAGCCTCGAGGGCCTGAGCGTTTGCGGGAGGCGTTTGCGGCTGTGCAGCCTGCTGCGCGGCTTCCGTTGCTGCTGCCTCCAGCTGCTGCTCGGCTGCCGTCGACTCCTGATTGGCCGCCTGCTGAATGTCCTGAGCGGTCTGCTGCAGCGTTTCCGCCACTGCCACGTTGTTGAGCCTGCGTTCATGTCGGGCTGCTCGCGCCACATCTGCTGCCGCCAGCTGAACGTCCTCGGTTAGTTCCTGCTGCCGCTGTTCGGCCGCAGCCAGCTGATTCTGAGCCGGGGTGAGCTGACTGCCAAAATCGGTCTGCAGCCCTTCCGTTGCCCGCTTTAGTTTCTCCAGCGATTCCGCAGCTTCGCCGGCATACTGTTCGGCCAGCTGGGCTGCCGGGTTGCTGGCAGTCAGCGGCGGCATTGCCGGCTTGTTTGCAGCGTCGCGAGTTTGCTGAGCGGCCTGCATTTTTTGAGTCGCCCGATCCTGCTGCCGCCGGGCATCGTCGAGGCGATCGTGTACCAGCTGTCGGGCCTGCTGTTGCGCGGCCAGTTGCTGCTGCAGCCCGGCATCAGCCGGCTTCTTGTTCAGCTGCTGCTGAGCCTGTTCGACGCGTTTATCGGCCGTCGGCACTTCATCCCCAACATTCTTCACTGTCTGTTGCGCCCGCTTGACCGCCTCTTCCGCCTGTTTGGCGTTGTTATTTGCGGTCTGTTTCTGCTGCTCACGAAATGCCTGCCTCTGTTTTTCTGAATTCTTTTGCTGAGCTTCGCGAGCAGCGGCTTCCGGGAAGATCGCCTGATCCTTCGCCGCCGCCGCTTGTGCTCGCCCCTCATTCAGCACCGCCGCAGCTTCCTGAATCGCCTGCTTCGCATTTGCCGTTGTCTGCTGCAGTTCAGACAGCAGCTGCTCTTCACGAGCACTGGAGGCTGCTGCGGCCGCGGCATTCAGCTTCTGCTGTGTTTCCGCCAGTTTGGCCTGAGCCTCCGGCGCCTTGCCCTGAGCAGCCGCCTGTGCTGCCTGAGCCACCAGCATGCCGGAAAGCTGTGCTGCCTGCGTTCCTACTTGCCGCAAATCCTCAGCCAGCTCGCGCTTCTTGTTCTGAAAATCAGTATCTGAGCGTTCATTTGCCTGCTGCAGGCTTTGATCTTCCGCAGCCGCTTCCTGCAGCACGCTTTCGGCATCTGCCAGGGCGTTCCGAGTAATCTCGGACAACGCTTCCTGCATGGCCGGGTTGCGCTGCAGTTCCGCTTCCAGTTCCTGCAGCTGCTGTTCTGCACTGCGGTCCAGCTCCAGATCCATCGCCTCCGCCTGCTGATACTGCGCGGCAAGTTCCGGGGGCAGTCCCTGCTGCTGTTCAACTTTTCGCAGCTCGGCGCGAGTTTTTGCCACTTCCTGACCCTGTTCAAGTGCCTTGAAGTGTTCGGCGACAGTTTCCAGTGCCCTCGCTGTCTGCTCCTGCTGCTCAGCGGCTTCCGCCAGTTCCTGCTGCCGGGTCTCCTGTGTTGCTGCGGCTGCCTGCTGCAGCTCGTGACTCATGCGTTCTGCCGGTGGCTGAATCAGGGCCATGCTGTCGTCACTGTCACGCGCCCGCTCACGCTGCTCGTCCACGGCAGGATCCTGCCGCTCGGCATCCTCCACCAGCGATTGCAGCAGATCCTGAATCTGGTCATTGACCTGCTGTTGCCGCTGCTGCAACTGTGCCAGCTGCGGCTGCTCAGGCTCGGACTTCTGTGGCTGTTGCTCGGCGGCATCAGCCGCCTTCAGCGTCTGTTCTTCCAGTGCTCGCACCTGTTCTGCCGCACGTTCTGCCAGCTGTGAAATCGTTGGTGCATACTTTGCGAGAACGGCGCGAGCCTGAGCCATCGCCGGCTGCAGCTCGACCGCGACGGCCGCCATTTCCGCCGCCATGTTATCCAGCTCATGCCCGGTCGAAGTCAGCACATCTCGACGCCAGCGTCGCTCGGAAATACGCCGCCCCGCGTCTCGGGCCTCGGCCGACCAGCGAGTCTGATTGAGCCGGTTGATGAGTGTTCCGTCAATTCGTGCCTCGCCCAGCCGGCGTGCCGCCACGTCCGTCGCATGCTGCAGCAGATCCCAGTGCCGCGGCTGATTAATGCGGGCCGTCCGCTGACGAGATCCCCAGCGTTCCAGTTCCTGCAGACGAGCCATCGCAGCCAGTGCCAGCGACAGTTCATGACCAGCCTCCAGCGTCCGCCATGCCGGAGCAATCTCACGCATCTGCTCAGGCAGCTTCACACCATCCGGATCTTCCGTCTGCTGCAGATACAGCACCGCATCGATGGCTCGGACCGCGAGGCCCGCATCGGCAGCGTACTGCAGATCCGCATCCGGCCGCGCTTCCGCCAGCTTCTGCCGACTGCGCAGCTGCTGCAGCCCGGGCTGGAATCGCAGCAGCATGCGGGCCGTGGAACGAGCCGCCTGCTGCTCAAGCTGTCGAGTTTTCTCAGCATCATCCGCCGCTTCCCGCTGTTTGGCCGCCTGTGCCAGCAAAGCTGCACGCTCGGCCGCAGCCTTCGTCATGACATCCATCAGGCCCGCCAGCGGACCGGTGCGATTCTCCAGATCCCGCCAGGCATTCTGCAGTCTTCCAGGAATGTCCCCGTCCAGCACCTGCAGCTTTTGATACTGCAGCAACTGATCACGCAGCTGCTTCGTCAGTGCCTGCAGCTGTGGCAGGCGATCTTCAGATTCCATCGCCTGCTGCAGACGCTCACGGCTGGCTGCACTGAAGTCAATCAGCCGAGTGGCATGACCGACAATCGGTTCCGGCAGCTTCGCTCGTTCATCCTGCAGCAGTTGCTCAAATTTTTCCAGCTGAGTCGCCAGCAGGGACTGCTGCCGCAGCAGCCGTCGCCAGGTCTGAGTGGGGCTGCTGACGACAAATTCCTGATGCTCAAGCATCATCTGTAGATCGTGCGAAGCCGCATCAAACAGATTCCATGCCGCCAGCCACGAAAAATGCTCAGCCAGATTTTTCGCGTCATCTGCCGACATGTCAAAAGTGCGTTTGACTTCGTTCAGGTCTGCCTGCAGGACCCCGAGGTCTGCCGCCTGAGCGAATGTCTGCAGCGTCGCCAGCACCGCATTCGGCTGCTCCATGGTCAGCTTTGCCAGAACCCGACCAGTCAGTTCCAGATCAGTCGCATCCGCCGCGGCAGGCATATCGCGCAACAGTGCCTGAGTCTGCTGCAGCACCGCCTCTGCGGCCTGCCGCTGACGTCCCGCCAGATCCTGCAGTGCTGTGCGATCAGTGACCGCCTGCGGAGCATCTGCCGGCAGCGATTTCAGGCGTTCCACGATTTCCGCAGCCGCCGTTTTTTGTTCCTCAATCTGCGCTGCCAGCTTCTGCAGCGGCGGCTGCAGCTGCAGTTTCTGCTGCATCTGAGTATGACGGTCCGGATCAAATTCGCGATCGGCAATCACAATTCGCAGCGGAGCCGATTCACCGCGACTGCCCCGCCGGTCCACAGCCGACAGTTTAGTCAGCAGCTGATCGCCCGGACGCAGCGTGTGCGGCACCAGATCCCAGTCCCATTCCACCGTCACACTGCGGCCTTCACTGCCGGCAACTTCCGTCATCTGCAGCGGCAGCGAAAACCACTCTTCCCCATTGATCGAAATCTGCTGCTCCAGACTAACCAGCGGCAGATCGTCCTCCGCCATCGCCCGCAGCTGCAGAATATCGTCCGAAGGCAGCAGCAGAGTTGTCTGCTGCTGATCGACAAACCCGGCGCGAGGAATCAGGTCGGGCTGCGGCCGAATCTCATACCGCGGACTAAACACATTCTCAAATCCCGTCTCCTGCGAAACCAGATGCACCCGATACGTCCCTGGATCCTGAATCGGAACTGCAGCAGTCCACAGACCACCGGCCGGCCGCTTCGTACCACTGCCCTGCTCTTCCACAGGGACCAGCGGAATCACTACCGGCTCTTCAGAATTCAGCGGGTCCAGACGCAGCTCGGCTGCCGATACCGGCTGACTGGGCTGAATCGTCAGCCGGGCCACGGTTCCCTGCAAAGCCTGCAGATGACCATCTTCACCGCTGCTGGAAACCGGCTCCAGCTGACTGTAGTCCGGAAACTGCAGCAGCTTTGTAAACTGCTCCACTCGCGGTCGCGGTCGAGTCGTAATGCGATGCCATTGGGTGATCGCGTCACCCGCCAGTATGCGATATTCAACCGCACCCTGCTCCAGTTGCAGATTGGCCGCAAACCGCGATTCCGCCTGCGGCTGCATGTCGTAACGCACCACGCCGGCAGTCTCGGACTTTGACTCCAGTACCGCCCGACTGACCGCACCGCCGGAGGTCTGTACAATCACGGCCGCAGTTTCGTCTTCCGGCAGCAGCAAAGAATGCGGTATCGGCTGCAGAATCTGCACCTGCACACGCGACACTCGGGCCAGATTGGCCATCGGCAGAATCGTTCGTACTGCCAGCTGGCGAAAACGCGGATCCGGTGCCGCCAGCAGGGACAGAAAGATCGCAGCAATTACCAGCGCCACTGCCGTCCACTTCGCCACCAGGCGAAATGGCAGCACGGCAGATGGCTGCACTTTGCCCATTCTGGCTGCCACTTCACCCTGCAGCAGACTGCGGAACATTGGCGAATCGTGCAGGCCTGCCGGATCATCCGCAGCCAGCTCCACAGCGGCCAGCAGCTTCTCACGCAGCTGCGGTTCCGTCTGCTCAACATGCATCGCGATTTCATCACTGGCCGGCGCCCGAAACAACTGCCGACCACAGGCCAGCCACGCTGCCAGCAGGCCCGGCACATATACGCAGGCCGACAAAATCCAGCGCTGCACATCCGTCAGCAGCCAGTACCAGTCCACGGCCGCCGCAAGACCCAGACACAGCAGGAAAGTGCTGAGACCGGCGCTGAAACCGCGAACGGTCAGCAGCATCCGCCGCCGCTGCCCAAACTGCTGCAGACGACGCACCACAACCGGATCCAGAGATATGTTCATCAGCTCTGCCCTCACATCAGGCCCGCGCGGCGCCGCAATAACCACTCACAGGTCAGCAGCAACAGAATTGACAGAAACCACCAGTAGCTCTGCCACAGCAGACTGTCCGACTGCACAATTCGACCATTACTGTAAACACTCAGGATTTCCGGCAGTCGCCGCAAATCTTCTTCTCGCAGAAATTGTCCGCCACCAGCCTCAGCCATCTGCTGCAGCAGACTCTCATTTGCTGATCCGTCCCGCAGCTCAGTACCCAATTCCGCAGTGACTGTGAAACTGCTGCGAGCCTGCAGGGCCTCGGCACTGTAACCGGCCGCCTGCACCGAAACCTCATAGTCAGCCGCCGGCAATCCGGTTACCCGACCACGGTAAATTCCCGGCACGTTCTCATCTGACTGCAGTGAAACGGTAGCAGCCACCTGCCCGCCACGCCAGACCAGTGCGTCCACTGTGGCCGCCACGACGGGCTTCCCGCTCGCATTCAGCAGCCGAATTCGCACGTCCACAGCCTGACCCGGCTGATAGCTGACCGGACCCGTATCCAGCGACAAAAACTCGCTGCTGACCGAAAACGACCGCGCCATCACGCTGCGAGCAATCTGATTCCAGATCCGCTGATGCCACAGATCGGCCGTCTTGTAACGCCAGCGCCACGTTTCATCACCCGCCAGATACAGGACCCGACCGGCACCATAGCGACGCGATACCATCAGTGGCTGCACGGAACCTGCCAGCTCCGCCTCCACCAGCACCTCAGCCCCTGGCAGGGCCTGCACCGGAATCAGCGCCTGCGGCGGCGGCAACTGCTTCCAGAAGGCACGGTTCTGCGAATCCTCAGCCGCCAGCTTCAGCATGGCATCCGCCGCGCCGCGATCCGTCAGCTGCAGTCCCACCGCAGCCGCCGCCGGTCCACCCGTCCACGACACCGGCAGCATGGCTCCCAGCGAATCCGCCGCAGCCGCCCGCAGTTCGCCACGCTGACCGTCAATCAAAATCAGACCGCCACCACGCAGCTCGACAAAGTCCCGCAGCCAGCGCTGCTCGGCCGCTGACAGCAGCGACAGCTCCAGTTCACCCAGCACCACAAGATCATAGCCAAACAACTGATCGCGGTTCTCCGGAAAACGGCCGGTCTCGGTGCCACGCAGCAGCTCGTGCTGCTGCACTCCCGGACCCGCCAGCACCGCATTCACCTCCCACTGCTCGTCACGCTCAAACAGATTCCGCAAATAACGAGTTTCCCAGCGCGAACGCCCGTCCAGCAGCAGCACACGCTGTCGCTGCACTACGGCCGCCAGCCGCAACGCCGCTTCGTTGTTGGCCGTACTGGCTTCGCCCACCAGCGGGGCAATCGATGCCGTCAGCGACAACGGCACCGCATTCAGTGATACCCCGTTCGCTGCCTCACTGGCCAGACGCTCCACCAGCGGTTCCACACCAAATGAAAACTCAAGCCGCCGCTCACCAGAACCCGTCGCCAGTTCCTGCTTCTGCCACAGCACATCGTTGCCATTTCGAATCTGCAGTACAAACGGAGTTCCCGCAGCACCGCGATCCTGCAGCACCACCACACCCCGCACCTGATCCCGCCGAAAAACACTCTCCGGATGTTCCAGTTTCAGAATTGCCAGATCCGGAGGTTCCTCGGCAGCACCAATCGACACCGTGACCACCTTCGTGCCGGCCGCAGCCAGCTCCCGAGCCGTCTCGACAGGTGATGCTCCCTCCGTCTGCCGTCCATCCGTCAGCAGAACAGCCACCGCATCCTTGCGACTGCCCGAGCCACTGGCTGCCTGCAGACCGGTGCTGAGATCCGACGCCTGAGCAAACTCTTTGAACAGGGACTGCGGCGGCTGAGCAGTTGCAGGGGCAGCCGATACAATTCCCGCAGTGGCCGCGGTCGTGCCGGCAGCCGGAGCTGTCAGGGTCGATAACAATTCGGCAGACACCGGGACCGCCTGCGACCCCTGCAGCAACAGTACTCGCACTTCATGCAGCAGCTGCAGTTGCTGCAGGACAGCCGGCTGACCGCCCGTCAAAGCCTGTTCCAGCCGCTGCCAGCGCGGGGTGGCATCAAACAGTGTCACAGCCGCTTTGACCGCCGGGTCGTCCGGACTGGTCTGAGCCGCATCCAGCCAGCCCTGACTGATCGCAGCCGCAATGCGGCGAGCCACCGGCATGTGGCCGTCCGTCAGCTGCATGCTGGCGGAACCGTCAAGGTACAGATCCAGACGTCCAGGCTCACCCAGAATCTTGCGATGCTGCAGCATCGGTCCGGCCAGCACCAGCACCGTCAGAAAAAACGCCAGTGATCGCAGCGTCGGCAGCAGCCAGCGGAGCCCATCGGAGAGCGTGCGGGTTTCACGGCGGTAGTAACGGAACGACAGCAGTGACATGATCGTCGCCAGACTCACACCCAGCCACAAAGGCAGCAGTCCGTTAAATTGCAGGCTCATGCTGTGACTCCCGCAAATCGCTGCTGCAGGACCACTTCGAGGCACATCATCAGCAGCAGTCCGGACAGCACCCACGGCCAGATTTCCGTCCCGTGCCGCTGCCGCCGGTCAGCCTCAAGGTAGTCCTGCACGGACGTCACCAGGGAGGCTCCCAGCTGCTGCGCCACGTTCTTTTGCTGCAGCGGATCCAGCAGCAGCAGGTCAGATTCTGCAGCATCCGTTTGTGCGGCGAAGTGTGCCGGGCGTCCGTCGGGCAGCGTCATCAGGTAAATTCCCGGACGCTGCGTAGCGGTTGTTTCGGCAGCCAGCCAGCGTCCCTGCACACGGGATGCGAGTGTGCTGCGAGTTCCCAGGGGGTCGGCAAGCGTGACAGCCGGCAGCTGTGAATGATCCGTCGCCGTCGGCGTGTCAGTCGTGGCGGGCGGTGTTGCCGGTGTTGTGGCACCAGCTGCTGTTGCGGCAGCGGGCGGCGTGAACAGAGCGACGGCCGCGGTACCGGCTGACAGATTGCGCGGCGGCTGAATCTGCACTGCCAGGGTGGCCACCAGCTGCTGCATCAACGGCACGTAGAAAGGACGCAGCGGCAGATCGGACCAGTCAGCATCGACGGCCGTGGCTAGCTGCAGCACGACGCCATCACCCAGCCGCCGCTCCAGCAGGAGCGGGTCGCCGGAATCGAGGACGGCTGCGGTTGCCGTACCGGGCTGGGAGTCGCTAACAGTGGCTGCGGTCAGCACGTGCCAGCGTCGAATTTCAGCCGTGGACAGATCTCCGTTGGCCGGGTCATTGAAGAAGGCGAGTGCCGGGTGTTCGGACCGCTGCGACACAATGCGGGCCGTCCGCGGTCCGGTCGCTGTGGGCGGAGCAGCGGCCGTCTGAGCCGTCTCGCCCGCACCCCGCAGCTCGCCCCACGCAGCCGGCAGCAGTCCGGCGCCGTCGTTCCACAGTTTGGTGCGATGCCATTCGATATCCATGCGGTTGCCAGCTGCGATCAGCAGCGAGCCCCCGCCTTTGACCCACGCCGTCAGCCATTCGGTCTGCGGGTCCGTCAGTTTCGGCACGTTCGCCAGCACGACCACTCGCGCCGACTGCAGGGCTGCTTCCGTAAGCTGAGCCGGTGGCACAACCTGTGTCTGCAGCAGATCAGTCAGCGGAACGCGCCCAAAAGTCCAGGGCGTCAGTGCCACCGCGAGGTAATCGGTTTCACTTTGCAGCGGCTGTGATCCCGGATCGCCGTCGATCAGCAGCACTCTGACCGTATCCAGCAGGTCGATGGCGGCGGACCGCTGATTGTCGGCCGGCAGCAGATCGTCAGCCGCGACCGTCACCGTGAGCACATGCGACCCGGCCACCTCACTGCGGCAGCGAAACAGTACGTCGGCCGTGCCGCCGGATTTCAGTGCCGTCTGGACGGTGGAAATCGGCTGTCCGTCCAAAGTCAGCGAGACGGCGACGTTGTCCAGATCCTGGCTGGAGTAACTTTTCAGTCGGGCCTGAATGGAAAATTCCTGTCCGACGCCGATCGGCTGCTGTGGCAGCTGCAGGCTTTCCACGGTGATGTTGTCGGGCCGGGCGTCGGGCCGCGGAGGTGTACCGGCAAGCAGCAGCAGTTGTGTGGGGATGTCGGAGTTCTGCAGGCGTTTCTGCAGTGCAGCGGCGGGTCCGCCGGCCAGCGAATTCCAGTCGGCCGGCTGATAGTCACTGAGCACCAGAATCTGTCGGCGGACGGCCGGCATGGCTTCCAGCAGATCGGCCGCCAGTTCCAGCGAGCCCGGCATATCACTGGCACCCAGACCGGCTTGCTGCTGTCGCAGCCGCCGGGTAACGGTCTGCAGATCGGCCAGCGGAGTCTCGAACAGGGGGGTCGGGCGACCGCCGGTCAGGACGACCGCCACCTGTGAACCTCGCGGCAGTTCGCCGATCACGCGGCAGGCAGATTCCACGGCTGCGGTGAATCGCGTGCCGCCAGGATCAGCCGCCTCCATCGAATAACTGTTGTCCAGCACCACCACCAGTGCCACCGGGGCATCGCCCAGCAGGCCGCCTCCGGTCAGCACCGGGCGCGCGAGGCAGACAGCCAGCATGGCCGGGATCAGACAGCGAATCAGCAGCAGGATCAGCTGATCAACGCGAAACCGGCGACGATTCTGGCTGATGACGGATTCCAGCAGGTGCATCGCACCCCACTCAACCGTGCGAAACCGACTGCGATTAAAGATGTGAATCAGCAGCGGGATCAGCAGAGCACTGGCCCCGATGGCCAGCAGCGGGTTCAGCAGACTCATTGGACTCGCCTCCGAATTGCCAGCCATGCTGCCAGGGCATCAGCCGTGGGCTGGCTGGTGACGAGCGGGACGAGGGTAATGCGATTGCGGCTGCAGCCACGACTCAGCTGGTCGCGATATTCCTGCAGCTTCTGCAGATAGGCTTTGCGAAGCTGAGCCGGGTCGACCAGATGTTTTTGGGCCGCGTTTTCGAGGCTGGTGAACTGTGTCCACTGGCGAAACGGAAAATCCAGTTCATCCGGATCCCAGATCTGAAAGATGATGACCTCGTGTCGTGCGTGGCGAAAGTGGGCGAGTGCCTTCATCAGGTGGTCGACATCGCCGAACAGATCCGACAGGATCATCAGCAGTCCGCGGCGCTGGATTCGCGAAGCAATCTGGTGGAAGACATCGGCCAGGGATGTTTCAGCACCGGGCTTCTGGGCAGCCAGCTCGGTCATGATGTGTTTCAGGTGCCTTGGTCGAGCCCGTGGCGGGATGTAGCGGCGGATGGCCGTATCGAAAGTAACCAGTCCGACGCTGTCCTGCTGCTGCAGCATCAGCCATGACAGGCAGGCGGCAGTGTGCACTGCGTAGTCGTGTTTGGACAGGCCGTCGCTGCGTGAGCCGCGGTAGTTCATGGAGCCGCTGCAGTCGACCAGCAGGGTGCAGCGGACGTTGGTTTCTTCTTCGTATTCACGAATATACAGCCGGTCGGTTTTGCCGAACAGTTTCCAGTCGATGGTCCGCAGATCATCACCGGGGACGTAGGGGCGATGTTCGCGGAATTCGACGCTGAAACCCTTGTGCGGCGAGCGGTGCAGTCCGGAGGCGAAGCCTTCGACCACCTGCTTTGCCAGCAGTTGCAGACCGCTGAGGCGACTGACGTCACCGGCGGAAAGGACGTTCGGGGCAGACGACATCCGGCACCTACAGCAGCTTGCGGTCGGGGCGAGGAACTTCACGCAGCAGGCGTCGGATCAGGTCATCGACACTGACGCCTTCGGCTTCTGCACTGAATGTGGGCACAATCCGGTGCCGCAGCACGGGCAGCGCGAGTGTTTCAACATCTTCCAGTGTGACGTGGTAACGGCCTTTCAGCAGTGCGCGAGCTTTGGCGCCCAGGACAAGCTGCTGACTGGCGCGGGGACCGGGACCCCAGTCGATCTGTTCGCGGACCCAGGCGGCGGCCGCCGGATCTTTGGGCCGCGCTGCGCGGACGAGATCCAGCACGAAATTGCGGACGTGAGCCGGCAGCGGCACCAGGCGGACGGTGGCCTGGCATTCGAGAATTTCCGGACCGCTGACGACGGGAGCCGGCACAGCCGACTGTGTGGACGTTGTGCGATCGATGATTTGAGCTTCTTCATCGCGGCTGGGGTAGTCGACGATGACGTTAAGCAGGAAGCGGTCACGCTGGGCTTCGGGCAGCGGGTAAGTACCTTCCTGTTCGATCGGGTTCTGTGTTGCGAGGACGAAGAACGGTTCTTCCAGTGTATAGGTAGTGCCGCCGACAGTGACTTTGTGTTCCTGCATGGCTTCCAGCAGGGCGGCCTGAGTTTTGGGCGGAGTACGATTGATTTCGTCGGCCAGCAGCATCTGCGTGAAGATGGGGCCGCGATCGAAGACCAGATCGCGGTGCCCGGTCTGGCGATTTTCCTGAATGATATCGGTCCCGGTGATATCAGCGGGCATCAGGTCGGGAGTGAACTGAATGCGGTGGAAGGTCAGCGTCATGGCATCGGCAAGGGAGCGGACCATGAGAGTTTTGGCGAGTCCCGGGACGCCCTCCAGCAGACAGTGGCCGCGTGCAAGAATAGCAATGAGCAACTGTTCGACAACCTCCTGCTGCCCGACGATGACGCGGGCGACTTCGGAGCGAACTTTGTTGCAGGCCGCGACGAGACGTTGTGCGCGCTGCTGGTCATCGGCCGAGAGGGGATCGGTGGCGCTGGACATCGCTAAAACTTTTGGAGGGGTTTGTGAGGAGGGAGTTGCAGTTTGTGGGGCGGGGCGGGATTCTGGCACTCAGACTCCTGCCTCCGGGGCAAGATCAGTACCGAAAGAGTAGGCTACTGTTGCGGCAACTGCAAGGAATCCGCCGGGGAATTGGAGCCGGGATTCGGACGATTTGGTGTAATCCTGCGGTTCCTGTGGTTGTCTCAGACCCGGTCCGCCCCCCTCCCATCCTGCCCCTTCCTTAGCACGCGTCTTTCCAGCCCGAGCACTACCCACCACGGTAACAAGTCCCTGTTTTGGCGTGTGGCTGCAATCTTCCGAGCCGTTCGTGGGGCAAGGGTGACTTTGTGGCTGTCGGTTGCGTGCTTGTGTGTACCTCGTTGTTACTGACTGAACACTCGGTTGTAATCTCCGATTGATTTGGAAGCACAATCACCGCTCCTGCCGCTGCTGCATTCGCTTGGCTCCAGGTCTCCAGAGTTAATTGACTTTGGCATTACGCCTTTGATTTACAGCGTGTCTTATGTCTGCGATGTGTTTTTAGCTTTGCGGTCAGTGGTTTGCATCGGGGATTATCAACAGGCGCTGTCGAACGCCGACGGGGTTGTGTATACAACGGAAGTCCGGCTATGACCACTGCACAGCCTCTGCTGGTCGAACCGCAAATGCTGCCCCTCGCAACTCCGGACCAGGCCGAAGAATTCGGCGAAGATGATTACGGAGTCTATTGTCGGTTCCGTATCGGCGAAGTGCAGTTCGCGCTGCGCTGGATTGCCCCCGGTACCTTCATTATCGGTTCGCCGGAAAATGAACGGGCAGGTATCCTGACGAGGGGCCGCAGCATCAGGTCACAATCAGCCGGGGGTTCTGGCTGGGTGAAACACCGGTCGCGCAGCAGCAGTGGCAGGCCGTGGTGCAGGCCTGCTCGGGCTCAGGCCTCGCCGCTGATCCCAGCCACTTCAAAAACCAGCCCCTGCACCCTGTGGAATCGGTCAACTGGCACCAGTGCGTGCAGCTCTGCAACCACGTGCAGGCACTGCTGCGGTCGGACGAACCGTTTCAGTGGCCGACCGAGGCCGAATGGGAATTCGCCTGCCGCAGCGGCACCAGCGGCGCGTGGCAGGACGGGACGGCCTGCACAGATCCGACCGGCAAGGATCCAAACCTTGATCGGCTGAGCTGGTTTGACGACAACAGCGACGAGTCGACTCAGCCGGTCCGGCGGCGAAAGACGGCCAGAAACAGCGTCACAGCCACACCGGCGGCCAGCAGCCAGGGCAGGAAATGCGACGGATGCGCCACATAATGCAGCACCCCATGCTGATTCAGCGGATCACCATGACCCTCGTGTGCCGCCGCAAATGACATCCGGCCCGCCAAAGCCAGCACAACCGCCAGTCCGCCCCATACCGTCCGCTGCGAAACCATGAAACTGAGTACTCCGGTGAAACCCCGTACGAACCTGTTTATGAGCTGTGTGCGTTATTCTGGCGGGTTCTCAGCATTCCTGCAAGTGGCGGTGCCGGGGGTGGGCGCGGGGTAGCCACGAATGGAGTTCGAGTTCTTGCACCGCTCATGGACGCGCATGGACGCGAATGGAGACGAATGGGGTTGGGTGGCGGTTCGAATCGCTTGTCAATCTTCGTGCTCGTGCTCGACTTTGACTTCCTTGCCGCGTCTTGCGGTTACTGCCGTGGCAGGCGGCATGCGAGTACGAGTACGAGCTGCGGGCGTTTGGGCTGGCAGGGTTCGCAGTTTGGAGTAGCCCTTGCCAGTTAACCTGCAGGCAGTTGGTCTTACGCGAAGAGGAAACCACAGACGGCTCAAGTGGTCTGTGTGATGAACTGCTCGCTCTACTTTCAATTTTCTCGAATCTACCTTCTATGGCATGGATGCCATGGCCGTTCGCTCGTTTCATCTGCGCGATGAGAGGATCGCAGTTTTTTTTACCGCGAACGGACGTAAATGGAAAGCATTGCCATTCGTGCTCGTAATCCTGCTCTTGCTCTTGCTCGTAATCGCCTTCTTTGCAGCATCCTGCTGCCGTTGTCCCCTGCATTCATTTCCGCGTGATGGCAGCCCCTGATGGTTCTTTTCGCCTCGGATCGCCCCAAAGATGTTCCGTGGCTGCACGCGATCGAGGGGACTCAGGATCGGTCATAATTTTCCAGCTCTCGGGCAAGCCGCAGCGTAACAAAAAAACAGGGTGCGGGATCCTGAAGGATCCCGCACCCTGCGGTATGTTGCCCTGCGCGGTTCTGAACCACGCTGTCAAATAAATCACTCGGTCTGCGGGCGAGTTCCACGGCCGCCGGGAGCACCCTGACCACCACGCTGGCCACGACCGCCACCAAAACCACCGGGTCCGCCGCCGAAGCCGCCACGGCCACCCATCATGGCTCGCATGTCAATTTCGAACTTTGCGCCCTGCATTTCTTCCAGTTGCTTCTTCTGCTCGTCCGACAGCACGGCCATCGCTGAATCCGTGGATTTCTTGCGAGCAGCTTCCATTTTTTCACGAATTGCATCGAAGCCGCCACCAAATCCGCCAGCGCCCGGACCACCTGCACCAGGAGTTCCCGGGGCACCTGGGGCTCCGCCGCCACCCGGGCGACCGCCACCAAGGCTGCCACGCATTTCTTCAAACATCTTCTGCATGTCCGACAAGCTGGCCTTTTCGGCTTCGTCCAGCTTCGCAACCTGATCTTCCGAAATCTTCAGCTTACCCTTCATGTCGTCAGCCTTCAATGTGGCCACCACACCGGAAGCAATCCGCAGTTGCAGAGAAATCTGGTCGAGACGGTCCTTCTGAGGTTCTTCCAGCAGAGCGTTCAGGACTTCGTCAGTCTTCTTGCTCAACTCGTCACGCTGCTTCTGCATGTCGGTGAGCATCTTTGTGCGTTCTTCTTCCGACATGTTCTGCACGGCATCACGGTCAGGACGCGGACCATTGCTCTGCTCTTCACGGTAGGCATCCAGAGCCGCATCGATGACGGCTGACTGAGCATCGTCGATCTTCAGTTCGGTCCGCACCTGCTCAATACCCAGCAGGCGAGCACGGTCGAAACGCGGAGCCATCATGCCGGCGCCCCGACCGCCAGCAAACATACCAAAACCGCCGCCGCCGAATCCGCCGCCGCCACGCTGGCCACGACCCTGCGGAGGCTGACCGCCACCGTCACCACCCTGCTGAGCTGAAGCGGTGGAGGAAAACACCACTGCCGCGAGACTGAACAGGCAGATCCGACGAATCATCTTACTAAACCTCATGTGCCCCTCCCAAAAACCACAAAGATAGGAAACTGGCAGACAGGAATCCAATGCCGCCGGATCTTTTGCAGGCAACGGCGAATTGCCGATGTCTAACCTTTTTAAACCGAATTTTCCCCCACAGGTGCCCTCGAAAATTGGGGTTCGGGGATTTTTCACCAAAAAAATGATGTACTCACCCCGCTTAGCCTCGGCAAATCCTTTCCAGCAGGCCAGCCGCCAGAGCCCGGAAAGGAACAGATCTGCAGTGTGGCAAAGAACTTGCAGCAAACTGCCGGCGGTGTTACTGGGATCGTCAGTTAATAAGTGATCAGTGTCGCGCAGGACATCCAGGTCTCATGTTTCCCATCTGGCCCATGTGCCGCGTGCGGGCCTGTTGCCCCGCCCGGACCGCACTTCTGTGGCCGGAATTTTCCCAAAACGGTAGAACTCAGGCCACGGAACAATCACGGCATTTCACGGCACGTTTGCTGCCGGGCGCGGCTGGTTCCGCAGGAGCATCATAATGCCGCAGCGATCCGGTCCTTTCCGAGGTTTTCGCCGCACGACTCCAGTGGGAGCCGTTCCGGGGACTCTGCACCGCCCGCCGGAACCCGTATCCGCCGCCTGCCGGATTACTCGCATGGAGTGGTCACACGACTTCATTCACGAAGAGGTGATCGATACGTTTGAGGAATTGAACGAGTTGGTGCCGGCCGATCGCCGTTACTGGTTTCGTGTGGAGGGGACTCTGGATGTTGAAACCGTCCGCCGACTCGGTGAAACCTTTGATCTGCATCCGCTGGCCCTGGAAGACGTCCTCAACACTCATCAGCGCTGCAAGGTGGAAGAATATCCTGAGGTTCTGTTCCTGGTGACTCGCCTGCCCGTTTACGAAGCCGAGGGTCAGCTGGCGACGGAACAGGTGAGCATGTTTCTGGGGGACGGTTTTCTGGTCACGCTGCACGAAGGGCGAGCTCCCGTGCTGAATCCGGTCCGTGATCGCCTGCTGCATGCTCGCGGCCGGATCCGCGAATTCGGTGCTGACTATCTGGCCTACGCGGTGCTGGATACGGTGATTGACAATTTCTTCCCGGTGCTTGAGCGCCTCGGGGAACGGCTGAATCATGTGGACGATTCTCTTGAAACCGGCAGTCATGTGGATACTCGCACTGAACTGCGGCGTGTGCGGGCTGATCTGCTGCTGCTGCGTCGCACGATCTGGCCGCAGCGTGACGCGCTGTCGCTGCTGTTGTGTGATGACTGCCCGCTGATCTCCGCGTCGACTCGTACGTGGCTCCGCGACTGCTATGATCACACCGTGCAGCTGATGGACGTGATCGAGACCTGTCGGGAACTGTGTTCAGATCTGCGAGATTTTCATGTGGCTGACATCAGTTATCGCAGTGGCGAAGTGATGCGGACTCTGACGGTGATTGCCACATTCTTTATGCCGCTGAGTTTCATTGCCGGCTTTTACGGGATGAATTTTGATCACATGCCGGAACTGCACTGGCAGTGGGGCTATCCCAGCGCCATTGCTCTGATGCTGTGTGTCTCCGGGGGCTCGGCTGGCTGTTTCGTCGCAAACGCTGGTTCTGAGCCGCTTCGGCATTGCGCGGGGTTTTTGCACCACGAATAGACACGAATCAGCTGGCGGTTTTTGCACCGCTGATGAACGCTGATGGACACGAATGTGCGAACACAAAGGCGAGCCGCGGACGGTAGTCCGCGGGTGCGAGTTTTACTGACTGCGGCGGCGCAGTATCCGAGGCGCACACCCGGGCACTGCCGTACCCGGCTCGCCCGCTCTTCCGTCGCGTCTTCTCGTGAGAAAAACGCCCCCTGTTGCTTTACGCAGAGCCGCGAAGGGAAACGCACAGATCTGGGTTGACGTGTGTCGTGTGGTCGTGGCTTTTCGTTGCAGGTTTCTCGGGTCCTCATTCTGCGGCAGTCGTGCTCTTACTGATATCTTCGGGCTGAAAAGCTCGGGCTGCCCCGGACGGGCTGTTTGTGGCCGATTTGAGGCTCAAAATCGGTGGTTTGTCGGTGGCAAGGTGATTCCACGTTCGCTCTGTACCAGACTTTGGTTATACTGTTGAGTCGGCGTGCACTGGTGCTCACGGCTAGAATCCGTTCACTATGAATGCTCCTTCGGACAATCTGAAGCCCAAATCGGTACCTCGGCAAGAGGCTGCTGCGTCTGATGCGCCGATGGCAGAAAATGTCGGCCACGTAACCAGCGTCGCGATTCAGACAGCGTCTGCCGAGCCATCTGCTGATGACCAGCAGTCAGGGCCGCTGGTGGCTTTGCTGTCATCGGCTGCTGCCGTCAGCCTGTATTCTTCGATGACTTTCCATCTGGCAATGTGGGCGACGGCGCTGGTGCTGCTGCCGCTGCTTGGTTTTGACGTGCTGGAGATGCTGACTTTTGAAGACCGTCCGCTGCAGGTGGCTCTGGGTGACGAAGAAGTGCTGGACGATGCAGCGTTTGTCGAAACGGCCGATGATCTGAATTCCACCAGCCTGCAGTCGCCTTCCACGCTGGAACAGATGGCGAAACAACTGCAGCAGGCAGAGAATGCGTGGCTGCGTTCAACGGCTGAAGATGCGTTCGCGGCGATGACCGGGCAGCAGGATTTGGCCGAAGATGCGTCGGATCTGGGCGGGTTGCTGAAGATTCCGGTGGATGGCCTCGCGGTGACCAAAGGCAGTTTCACAGCTTTTACCATTCCCGCAGCGCCGCAGCCCAGACAGTCCTATTCGATTGTGATCGAAGTTAAACTGCCGGATGACGTCAAAAAGTACCGCGTCAGCGATCTGTCGGGCAAGGTGCGAGGCACGGATGGTTACGAACAGAAGTTGCCCTATGACACCAGGACTCCGGGGGCCGCCGGTTACCCGGTACCGGGTGGCAGCATCAAGCGACTTGAGTCCAGCACCATCCTGGACGTGGTGAAGAACAAGGTGCAGATTGTGATTCGAGTCCCGGGTGGTGGCCGGCTGGTCAAGGACGTGATTACAATTCGTTCGCGGCGTCTGAAGGAAGATCAGGAACTGGAACTGATTTTCGGTCAGGCTCGCGAGTAGCCCCTTGGCCTCCGGCCGTGGTGCGTTGTTACTGCACCACGAAGGGACATAAAAACGCTGTGTTTTTCGCGTGCTTTGGGCAGGTTGTTTGTAGCTAGGGCTTTCCAGCCCTAGCCCCCGCTCTCTGAAAAGCGTGGCATTCCTGCCCGCCGATCGTGTCGCGTTGCGGCCCTGGCGGACTTTCGGTCAGTATTCGTCGCGAGTCTGGATGAAGAGGGCTTTCTTTTCGCCGGGCAGTGTGAAGTCAAACCCGCAGGCTTTGAAGAAACCGTCGCTGGAGGTGATAGCCATGACTTCGAGGACATTGCGGCTGACTGCCAGCTGTACGCAGCGGCTGACGAGTCCACGTCCGATGCCGCGTCCGTGAAATTCCGGATCAACGGCCAGGCTGCGGATTTCGGCCAGTTTGGGGGAATAGATTTCCAGAGCAGCGAAGCCGACGACACGCTGGTCTGCGACAGCCACGAACCCCGAAGGCACCAGTTCGTACAGTTCGTCGGCGGTGCGTGGCAACAGGCGATTGGCCTGCACAAAACGATCGACCAGTTCCTGCAGCTGCGGCAGATCAGTGACCTGTGCCGGGCGGATTTCGTAGCTGGCCTGGTCCGGGCTGCCGTCTTTTGAATGTGACATTGCGATGCGAGCTGCTGTGGAAATGGTTTCTGGCATTGAAGGCAGGGGCTTTCACACTGAATACCGTGTCTGTGGGGACGACGGCGAACACCGTGACTGTTCACCGTCGGGAAATCATAAACGCAATCAGATCAGGACAGGGGAAAATTTGGCGGCTGTGTCGAGAATTCGGGGAAATTCCAGGCGGTGTCCTGCAATGATTGCCGGAAGCAGGGCCGGGGTTTGCACACCGCATCGGCATGAATCGGCTGCGTTTCTGTAACTCGGGCTTTCCAGCCCGAGCAAAGTGCTGAACAGCACTGCAAAGCACTGGCGGTTTTTGCACCGCTAATGTACGCTCATCAATGCGAATAAGATGGGAATGAGGTTTGAGTCCCTCGTCTTGCTCGTACTCGAATGTGAACTCTCCGCAGCATCTTGCCGCTGCTGCCGTTGTCCGCGGCAATCGACTATGAACTGGGGGCCGTGGGTAGCGACGTTCGCAGCAACTGACTGGTCAACAGACTTCACAACGCCCGTCCTTTCTTCATGGCTTCGCCTGAGAAAAAACTCGCTCTTGTTTGCCTGCCGTGCAGCCGCGCAGGGAAACGCACAGGGTCAGGTGACTCCAGTTGACTTGTGCGATGAGATTGCTGGTTTTCGCTGAACTGCTACGGTTGTGGTTTTGTTGCCGTAACCGTCCCTTGAAGCTCGAACCTGACCGCGTTTGATTCTACAATCCAAACGGGGTCTTTGGCGGCAATGGTTGCGGAATGGCGGAGCGGGTGTCGGGAGTGTGAAATGGAAATACTGAAAGAGCTGCTGGGCAAAAGTCCGGCGGTGGGGAAAGTCGACTGGCTGGGAATTTCACCGGCTGCTCATGCCACCATTCAGCCTCAGCAGTCTGTCCGGATTGTGCCAGGCGGCATTGCTGGCGATCATCACTGTCGTCCGCAGCGCGCATCCAAACGGCAGGTCACGCTGATTCAGTCCGAGCATCTGTCTGTTGTGGCAGACCTGCTGAACTGCAGCGAGCTGGATCCTGAGCTGTTGCGCCGCAACATCGTGGTGTCCGGGATCTGTCTGGAATCACTGCGGTATCAGCAGTTCCGCATCGGGACGGCCATTCTGTCCGGGTCGGGCAGTTGTCCGCCGTGTTCACGGATGGAAGAGAATCTGGGGCCCGGTGGCTACGCTGCGATGCTGGGGCATGGCGGAATCACGGCGATCGTGGTGGTGCCTGGCGAGGTGCAGATCGGTGACCTCGTGCAGCCTGTTGGGGGTGATGGGGTTTTACCTCGCAGCTGAACGGCGGAGGTCGTGGTTTGGAACCCCGAACGGCACGAAGCAGTACAAATGGGGAAGCATTGCGCTTCGTGCTCGTAATCGAAAAGCCCTCACTTGGGATCTTTTTTTCGATAACGAGCACGAGCACCATTTCACTGAGCACGAGCACGAAGGAATTGTGAAAACCTGAGTGCCTTGTTTGGGGACCGGGGATCGGGGGCATCTTCGGAACTTTTTGCCCGGAACCGCAGGCAGCCCGGTCCCGTTGAATTCGGGGCCCGAAACGATCCCACCACTGCCCTGCCCCTCGTGCTTCGTGCGATTAATCGTGCTCGTGCTCGAATTTTAACTCCCCGCAGCGAATCGCGGTTGCTGCCGTTGTCTGCGGCAATCTAGTGCGATCATCGGTACCGTCCGCGAGGGCGGACTGAGTATTAGTACGAGCTGGGGTTTTGGGGAGCGTGGTTCGCAGGCTGTGGGTGCGTTTTGAGGGTGACTGGCCCCCTCGCCCCCAACCCCTCTCCGCCACTTCAAGTGGGCGAGGCGAGGATCAGTAGCCAGTGATCAACGGAGGTGCAGGTTGTTTGGTGTGATGCGAAGCTGCGAGGGGAAAGTGCAGAGGGCTGAGGTAGACTGTGTGATGAACTGCCCGCTCTCCTCTCAACTTTCTCGAATCTGCTCTCTATGGCACGGATGTCATGTCTCACCTCCGACCTGTTGCCCCGTTTTGCGGTTCGCGGGGAGGATCTTGTGGTCAGTGGGTGAGCCGCGGACGGGAGTCCGCGGGTGTGAGTGTTGCTGCTGCTGCTGAGTGCGATGGTGCGGCGTCCCTGCCGAACTACCGGGCACGGCCGTTCCAGGCTGGCCCGTGCCTATCGCACTGTCGCTTCGAACGTGATGGTTCCGGTGGCGTTGGCCTCAAGTTCGCCGTCGAGTGTAAAGGTCAGTACCGAGCTGCCTTCGCCGTTGGGATCGATGGTTACCGAGCCAGGGTGTTTTTCGTCGATAGCTGCTGAGCCTTCAATGTACTGCAGGCGGGGTGTCAGGTTGTCGACAATCCGCACGTCGCTCAAAGGCAGCTCGCCGGTGTTCCGGAAACGGATTGTAAAGCGGACAACGTCACCGGTCTGAGCGGTGTGTACGTCGGCCAGTTTGACCAACTGCAGGACTCCACCTTCACGCTGATCTTCAACTCCGACCGTCTGCTGTGTTTTCTGCACATCGCGAATAGCGGATGGCGAGTCGGTGGCGGCAAAGATTTGCGGGAACGATTTGCGTGTCCAGGCCTCGGCATTGCGGGCTTGCTGTGCCAGCACTGAGGCGTCCTTGCGGAGGAACGTGTGTGCGGCTGCCGAATCGCGGCTTTGTCGTCCTTTGTCAGCCTTCTGCGACTGTACCGGTCGTTCACGATTGAGTGACTGAGCGGGGGGCAGCGAGGCCATCATGCCATCGGCACCGTGGCGGGATTCGAGAGCGACGAGTGCATCGTCGGCTACGCTGGCCTGCGGGGCAGTGCCGTTGTTGAGGCTGCCGATGGCGGCAGCCTCACGGGCTCCGACCGCCTTGTCAATTTTTGTATCGGCCGCCAGTCCTGTGGTGGTGCGTACGGATCCGAATCGAGGTGCGTAGATGGCAACGCGGTTGGATGCGACGGTACGTGAGTTCCCTGATGCATCGCGAAATGAGCCGACGGTATCTTCGGAATCAAGTCCGCTGCGGGTCGGGCTGCCGATAGCTGCTGTGGCCGCGCGATCGCCGCCATCGAACAGATATTCATCGGGAAACAGATCGGCCAGCGGGCTGGCGGCAATGGTGTTGGTGCGGGGCAGTCCTGAGCCGTCGGGGCGTGTTGCGAGGCGTGGTTCGGCCGCATGAAATCGGCGGGTCAGTCCGGCGGGTGCAGCCGGGGCGGGCTGACTGACTGGCACAGCCGACTGCGGTTTTACCAGCGAGATGACTCCTTCTGCTTCCGTTTCATCAGTCCCTGCAGCAGGCGTCAGCATTGAGACCTGACGCAGAGTGAAGCCGGCAGCTGAGCGGGCAGTGCGTGGCCACAGCAGGGCCTGTTCCGGGTAGCGGGCTTCTACGGGCCGACTGGCTTCAGCCGTTTCCTCGTCGATCATTTGCGGCGTGGTGGTGGAGTATACGTGGTCCGGTTCCTTCTGGAACGCGGCTGACAGTCCGCAGCCGGTAAGTGACAGCAGTCCGGTGCTGAGCAGGCTGGAGGCCAGCAGTCTGCGGCGAAGTTTGCTGCAATGGTTCATGCGGCTGATCCTGTGCTGGCGTTGTATTCCGAGAAGTGTTGGATCTGAGTCAGTGGCGGCTGGCGACCGTGCTGCTTTGTTGAGCACTGGTCGTCTGCGGTGCGCGACGGGCGGAGCGTGGTTCGGGTGCGGGTGCAGGAGCCGCAGCGGCTGGTCCGCCACTGCCGAAGAAGAACGGCGGGGTCTGTCCGTCCACGGGAACTCGGCCCCCGATTCGCACGATGGCCAGCGGGCGTCCGTGCATTTCGGCGGCAGCGACGGCATTGTCTCCGGCAGGCACTGTGTGGGGACGTTCGCGTCGCAGCGGATCATCGGACGCTGCAGTCTGCGGTCGTTCCAGATAGATGACTCGAGTCACAAGTGCACCTGAGGCGGCCAGCCGCAGGTCGTCGGCGGTGAAGACGAACGGGATCGGATGCTGAAATTCCTGTCCGGCCGGCGGATGCAGTCGATCGAGCAGTTCGATGGTCGGGTAGAATTCGGCTGCGGGGAATTCCGGCAGCTCGCTCAGTCGCAGGCGGTACAGGTGTCCCATGCCGATGGCGAAGCTGGCCGGGGCGGCAGACTCAGCAGCGGGAGCAGGCTGGCCGGCGTGCAGTGCCACACTGCCTGTCGATGGCAGCTCGACGCGCATCGGCTGCAGCCACGTCGCATCTTCACTGCGGATTCGCTGCAGGATTGCGGCATTGTAGCCAGGAGGCAGACGATCATTCAGTGGCTGCCAGCCCGGGCCTGCGAGCGGCCCCTGAGCAGCGGCTGAACCACCGCTGACGGCCGTCAGCAGACTCAGCAGCAGAAGCGGAGCAGAGAATTTCATCAGAGGTCCCCGCGGAAGAAGAAGAGGGCACTGGCAGAGTCTGTCTGCAGAACAGGGGCGATGGAAGCTGCTGCTTCGATCGCCCCTGACTGAAGATCAACTGTCGGTAGTCTGACGGGGCGGTCTGCCGAACCGCCGGACGGGATCAGGGAACGAACACCGGAGCACGGCTGGCCGGGACAGAGACGTCGCCGGGAGCGTAGACCGGGTGAGTTTCCTTGTACTGAATGTGCTTGACAGGAGCCGGAACGCTATAGCCCGGGCTGTGTTCCACATCGATCAACATGTGGTCGACAGGCTCAGGAATGTTGTTCTTGCTCAGGTTACGTACCGTGTGAGACTTCAGGCCAGCAGGGCCTCCCAGCGGCAGATGCGGCGGGCCAGGCAGACCGATTGGAGTACCGGTCATGGGCATGCCCCAGGCTGGAGTCGGACCCATTCCGGATACCGGCATTTGAGCACCGGGAGTTCCCATCGCCGCCACCATGGCTCCGGGAACACCCTGCATGTGAGCAGGAATCAGACCGACCGGTGTCGGCGGAGCATACTGGCCTTCATCACCGCTGATCGTCTGGAACGAGACAGGGTGGACGCTGCCGTCAGGCTGCGGGGCCAGAGCCGGCTCTTCGAAGTTCATGTCCTTGCTGCCGACTCGCAGAACCAGCATGATGGTGCCCATTCGCTCGGCCTGCTGAATCGGATCGACGCCCGGGTCCAGAGTTGTGGAGACCAGAGTTTCCACTCCGGCAATCGCTCGTGACTGGAATTCCGGCGTTGGCAGGTAGATGACCTTGGTAACCATATTATTGCTGCGGACATGTTCCAGATCTTCTTCCGTCAGTTCCATGGGGACTGCATTGTGCTGCAGGTAGGCCATGGTGTTCGGGTGAGCCGAGCGGACTTCCAGAGTCGGGTACAGGCTGCGACCTTCCCAGCCTTCGCCCGGGATGTCAGCCAGCACCAGCTGGTAGATGGCTCCCTGACCGAAATCGGCGGTCCCCGGCACAATTTTCTGATTGCGGGCCAGAGTGTTGCCGGACAGCCAGCCGACCGACATGCCGTCTTGGCCAATGAACTTGATCTGAGTCGTCATGACCGGACCGGCCATCGCCGGACCGGGCTGAGCCAGCATCCCGAGAACCCCGGGGCCCGGACCGTCCACCATCGGACCCGGATGCGCCAGCATCGATGCCGGCGGGGCAACGTGCTGACTGGTTTTCACGACGGATGTCGTTCCGTCAATCCCGGCGCAGCCCATGCAGACCACCACGAGGGCGCTCAGGGCCAGAAAGTAATATCTCATTGCAACCCCTTCCTTGAGATGCTTCGTGAATCGAGGCATACCCAACTTCGATCCAACGGCAACCGGCAGATAACCGTATCCCTGAATACCGCAGTTGACTGGCTTGACCCGCCGCAGCGTTTGGCGTCGACCCCCACGGGGGCCGGTTGCTAAACTGACGGCTCGCAGCTGATACTCTCAGTTGCGTTCTGGCAGACAGACAGGTGACTCCTTCGGTTGACTCAGACGGCCGTAAAACGGCAACATGAGCACCCCGGGAAGTCGCCGAACCATCTTCCAATGGTCCATCTCTTCTTGTTTCGGGTCCGGAAGGCTCGATTCTTTGACAAATTCAGCAGATTCCGAACATGAATCACAAAGCTCAAAATCCTCCCAAACCCTCCGTTCTCTCCATTCTCTGTGGATTCCGAACTGCGGGTGTCGGGCTTTTACTTTCGGCAGCCGCGGTTCTTGCGGATGAGAAGGCTGCCTCGCAGGATCCCCCAGCGGCACCGGCTGTTGCGACTCCCGCTGCCCAGGAAGTTCCTGCCGCGGCCCCTGCCCTGCCCTCGGCGGATGAAGTTTTGAATCAGGCCCGGTCGCGGCTGGAGGAGTTAGAGAGTCTGACCTGCGAACTGCAGCAGACGGCCAGTCTGGCAGGGATCAAGCTGGTGGCCAAAGGCAACTACACGGAAGCGTTCGGAAACCGAGTGCATCTGGCGTATCAGATTTATCCGATGTCACCGATAAAGGCGGCTGATGCACCAGCAATGTCCCTCGAAGCACCAGCGCTCGAATTCAACCCCGAAGACACTCGCGGAGAGCTCCTGCAGGTGTCTGACGGCAACGCAGTTTACACTCAGTGGAAGAACGGTGACTCGATTCGCGTGAATCGTCGCAATCTGCGAGACATTCAGGCGGCAGCCGCCACGGTTCCCGGCTATGAGCCTGGCAGTGTCGCGATGGATCTCGGGGTGGGCGGGCTGCGTTCTTTGCTGTCGCGTCTGCAGGCTTCGATGACATTTGTGCCGGTCAAACTGGTGAAGGCCGGCGATCGTTCGCTGCTGGAAGTGACCGGCCGCTGGAGTGATCGAGTGCGGAAGGAAATTTTTCAGCTGCCTGAGGGTACCTTTGTAGACAGCCGTCCGCACGTACCGGAGTATGTGCGGGTGTATGTGGATCAGGAGACAATGCTGCTGCGTCGAATTCAGTTCCTGAAGCACAGCCTTGATCCGACTCAGAAATTAGCTCGCCCCCTGCTTACTCTGGATCTGCGGAACCTGAAGGTGAACCAGCCTGTCGATGCTGCGATGTTCAGCTATACGCCACCGGAAAAAACGCCGGCGGAGGACATTACGGAATCGGTGATCAGCGCGATCAAGGCCAGTCTGCAGGCCCCTGCACAGGCTCCGGCGACCCCGGGAACGCCTGCTGCTCCTCCGGCCGCCAAGGCTCCTTAATGGCGAGGACGCAACCAAAAACACGAGGCATGCTGCCACGAACGCCAAATTGCAGCACGGGCTTACCAGCCGCCTTGGACAAAAGTGCGAATATGCCATAAGACGGTACATTCGGATCAAAAATGGCCGTTTTTTGAGGCAGATCTCGGGCTGGAAACCCCGAGTTGCAGTTTGTCTCTCTCGTCGTTTCAGCCCGAGCACCGCGCTGATGACTTTCTCACTAACCCCTCATCAAACCGCCTTGTCTCACGGGGTGAAGGGAGGATTGTGTGTTTTTTGCTGTGTAAGAGCGCAACAGCACCCCTGGCCGCTGGCAAGGATAGAGGGGATGGAGCTGAGGGTTGAGGTCCCCTTGTCCGTCAACGCATGTGGTCCCTGCGGACTGTTGGCCTCACGCGAAGCCGCGAAGTGAAACGCAAAGGGCTTTCCAGTCTCTATTCTGTGGCATTGATCAGTTGGCGTTTTTGAACCGCTAATGGACTCCAACAGCCACACACAAGGTTGGGTTGAGGTTCGAGTCACTTGTGATTAGTCGTACTCGTGCTCGAATTTGTGCTCGAATCTGAATGCAGTGAAGCGTCCTGCTCCGTGTCTCCGTGAGAACCAAACAGAGCTATTGTCGCAGGCTGGATCTCTCATGGAGGCGGGCGTGTTACGCACCGGGTGGTTATTGCAAAAAAACGGGTGTCCGTTTTGCAGATCCCGTTTCTGTGACTTGCATTCGGATTGGTATTTTGTACGCGATCAGGCGGGCAGGATGCCTTTGGCTTCCAGGTACGCGATGACTTCGCGGGCGAGTGCTTCGATGCCTTTGTTGTCAGAATCGAGCACAATTTCGGGATTTTCCGGAGCTTCATAGGGAGCGCTGATGCCGGTGAATTCCTTGATTTCGCCGGCTCGGGCTTTCTTGTAGAGGCCTTTGGGGTCGCGGGATTCGCAGGTTTCCAGGCTGGCCTGAACCAGAATCTCGATGAATTCCCCGGCGGGCAGCAGGGCGCGGCACATATCGCGGTCGGCCTTGTAGGGCGAGATGAACGCGGTTGAGACCACGTGTGCGGCGTCGGAGAACAGCTTGGCAACTTCTCCGATGCGGCGGATGTTTTCCGTGCGATCAGCGGGAGAAAATCCGAGATTTTTGTTGAGACCCATGCGGATGTTGTCGCCGTCCAGCACATAGGTGTGGATGCCGCGTTCGTGCAGCAGTTGGTCGACAGCATTGGCGATGGTGCTTTTGCCGCAGCCGCTAAGGCCAGTAAACCACAGCACGGCACCGCGGTGGCCGTTCAACTTCTGACGGTCTTCGCGAGTGATGCGGTGGGCGTGCCAGGTGACATTGGTGGCTTTCTGTTCGGTCATTCCTCGATCTGCTCCTGCTGTTACCAGTAATTATTGGGTTTTGGTGCTGAAAATCCGGGGCCTCGATTCCGGTGTCGCGGCGGATGATAGAGCACCGTGGGGCTGCCGCAATACCCCGAAACTGTTCGGAATCGCCAGGTCGGCCGTTTTTTCGGAATTGGCGTAGTGGGCGGGATCGCCCGATTCCCGTGCTCGGCAGTTTTTCCCGGCAGGCTGCAAATTCGGCAGTGCAGCGTAGAATTTTCGTGGCGAATCACTCGTGTGCATCCGCCGCCGGGTTTTTACGTGTGCTTACTCTGTTAAAACAGGACCTGCCAGCGATGTCTGCAGACTCGTCGGAATCTCGACCGGTGCCTCCCGCCCAAGGCAGCTTTTCGTATGGCCGTCCGGAAGAACTGCCGCCGGTGAAACCGCCGTCAGCGGGATTTATTGTGCAGTTGTTTCTGATTCCGGCCCTGATCGTCATGGCAGTGGTGGCCGTGTGGGCACTGTTCGGACGGCTGGCTGATTCCGGAACAACGGACTGGGGCCAGCTGGTTGCCGAACTGGGCAGCGGGAACGAGCATCGTCGCTGGCGGGCTGCACAGGAGCTGGCTCAGCTGATTCGCAACGATCAGCTGCAGCCGCCGATTGATCGCGAGCCATTGTCTCAGAATCGGCAGGTCTGTGAAGCTCTGGTGAAACTGCTCAACGAATCGCTCGAGCAGACGACGCCTTCGCAGGACGACGTGCTGCATCAGGAGTTTCTGGCTCGCTGTATGGGATCCCTGCAGGACAATTCCCAGACACTGCCCGTGCTGGCTCAGGCGATGCGGCCGGAGCGAGACGTGGAAGTCCGTAAAAGTGCGCTGATGGCGGTGACGACAATCGCCGGCGAGAAGTTTGACAAGGCGATGGGTTTTACCGGAGACGGGTCGGAAGGTGACGACAATCTGCAGCGGAAACCGCTGTCGGAGCCCTGTCTGGCGGATGCGGCTGTGCTTGATCAGCTTCGTATGGCGGCTCAGGATACTGAGCCGGTTGTCAGGCATTTGGCAGCTTATGCGCTAGCCAATGTCAGCGGACCGGGCAGCATCGAGCAGCTGAAGGTGATGCTGCTGGACGGCGACCGGCGGACTCGCGCCAACGCCGTCATGGGATTGGCTCGCAACGGCGTTGCCGACGCGGTTCCTGAGTTGCAAAAGCTGTTGCAGGATGTGTCGCAGCCGACGATATCGGTCGACGTGGCGGTCGGCGACGAAACAGAGCGTCTGCTGCAGCAGCGGATGTGGCAGGCCGAGCAGCCAATTTTGGCGCGTAACAGTCTCCGTGCAGCGCGTGATCTTTGGGTAGTGGCCACGGCCGAGCAGCGTGTTGAGCTGCAGAAGTCGGTCGCAGCCATTGGTGCCGCTGATCTGTTTGCTGCGGATGTTCGCAATCAGGCTCGCGAACTGCTGCAATGGATGGAAAGATAGCGGAGTGGTCAGAAGGCGGTGGTCAGTCACGCGAAGCCGCGAACAAAATGTAGCTCGGGCGTTCCAGCCCGAGATCTGCCAGGCAGGATCGCTGCTGAAGCTCTTTGCGAATCAGTCTGTCCCGGCTGATGGTTTCCAGTGGCGGGGTCTGCGGGGTATGCTTGGCGGGCTTTGAATTTGGTCTGTTGCGCTGGCCGTTTTGTTTGCGGAGGGTGTGTGATATGTCGAAGCGGGTCTTGCTGTTGGCCGGTGATTTTGTGGAAGACTACGAAATCATGGTGCCGTATCAGACGTTGCTGACATTGGGTGTGCGGGTGGCTGCGGTGTGTCCGGGCAAGCGTGCGGGTGATCGCGTGCGGACGGCGGTGCATGATTTCGAGGGAGACCAGACTTACAGTGAAAAGCCGGGGCATAATTTCACGCTCAATGCTGATTTTGATACTGTGGATGCGGCGGATTACGACGCATTGCTGATCCCTGGCGGCAGGGCTCCTGAGTACCTGCGGCTGAATGCGGCCGTACTGCAACTGGTGCGGCAGTTTGATACGGCTTCGAAGCCGATTGCGGCGATTTGTCATGGAGTGCAGTTGCTGACGGCTGCGGGTGTGGTGGGTAAGCGGGGGCTTACGTGTTATCCGGCCTGCAGTCCTGAGATTGTGCTGGCTGGTGGCCGTTATGTAGAGACAGCGATTGACGGCGTGCATGTGGACGGTCATTTGATCACGTCTCCTGCCTGGCCGGCTCACCCGGCCTTTTGTCGTGCGCTGCTGCAGGCCCTGGGTGTGATCTGATCACTGGTTATTTGTGCGCGAACAGACGCGAAATACTCCCCCATCCAGCGTGGGGTTAGGTGTGTGTACTGGCTGGACACTGCACTGTCCGCCCTATCACACAATTTCTGTGCTGACGAGAATTTTCTGCAGAATCACAGTCATAATTTGGCTGCTGGTTCTGTCTTTGTGTGCACCGGGAGCAATGACGTCTGCGGCAATGTTTGCATCGGGTTCGCAGATGATTGCTCTCGTTTTTTTCGTGACGTGCTTCTAAGGGTGGGTAACCTTGACGGCTCGCCCGGAAACGCAATGCGTCTGCGGTGGTGTTTTAGACCAGCAGTGAGCCGCGGAACACGGTGACGGCCTGTCCTGTCAGTCGGACTCGGTCGCCCTGCAGATCCATGCGGACGTGTCCGCCGCGGCTGGAGGCCTGGAAGCCGAACAGGGTATTGCGACCGAACTGTGGCTGCCAGAAGGGGGCGAGGGCGCAGTGTGCTGAGCCGGTGACGGGATCTTCGGGGACGCCGCTGGCTGGTGCGAAGAATCTGGAGATGAAGTCGTGATCCGCGGTGTCTCCGAGCGCGGTGACGATCACCCCGCGGACCGGGATTTCGGCCAGCAGTCCGAGGTCGGGCTGCAGTGTTCGGATGGTGTGTGCGGAGTCGAGTCGCAGCAGCAGGTCGAAGCGGGACTGTCCGCACCAGAGAATTTGTGCGGGATGAATGTGAAGTGCTGCGGGCAGTTTTTCGGGCAAAGTGGCGGGAGCGGGGACGGTTGCGGGAAAGTCGAGGACGATTCCGCTGGCGGTAGCTTCGGCGGTGAGGATGCCGCTGCGGCTGTGGAACTGGATGCAGCTTTGCTGCCAGTGCGGAGCGATCCAGTGGGGCAACTCGCCGGCGGCGTGTAGTTCGCGGAGTACCTGCACGGTGGCGATGGTGGCATGTCCGCAGAGGTCAACTTCGGTGGTGGGAGTGAGCCAGCGCAGTCTGAGTCCGTTGGTTTCCGGTGTGAGGAAGGCGGTTTCAGCGAGGTTCATTTCGGCTGCGACCTGTTGCAGCCACTGGTCGGGGGCTGATTTTTCGAGCAGGCAAACGGCGGCGGGGTTCCCTCTGAAGGGGTGGGAGGTGAAGGCGTCGACCTGGAACAGGGGGATGGCGGTCATGGCAGATTTTCGTGTTTGGGGGGGGCCGTTTTTTCGACCGGAGGCTGTTTGTGCGTGACTTTCTATCAGTGGTGACTTCAGCGGCAACTGCGGAAAAAACAAGTTTTCGGCTGTCCGAACCATCGGAAATTCCGGATTTCGGCCCTGACTTTCTTTCTCCGTGTTGAACTTCGGGCGTCCTGCCGATACCTTTCCCGGTTCGGAATTCCCTGAAGATTTCGCGGAATTCTGCTTTCTCTGCACGCCTCCGCCAAGTCGCGGATGTGCCTGTCGAAGCCACTGGCCGGATTTTTCCGATCACCGGTGTGTTTGTTGCGGGCGGGGTTTTTCCCTGTTTAAGCAACCGAGGTGACGGTTTTCTGAGTGTTTCAGAAAATGGTGCAGAGTGTTGGTCACATACAGGAGTTTTCAGGGGAAATGGGTCGTTACACCGGGCCTAAGGGTCGCATCAATCGTCGTCTGGGAATGAACGTGTACGAATCTTCCGGCGCCATCAAGGCTGCTGAGCGGAAAGAGGGGCCTCCGGGCATGCACAAGCGCCGCAAGAAGGAAACCACCTACGGTGCGGCTCTGACGGAAAAGCAGAAGATCAAGTATTACTACGGTCTGCGTGACCGTCAGCTGTACCGGTATCTGGACATGGCCAAGCGTACGAAGGGCAACACGGGTGCGACACTGCTGGTATTATGCGAGCGACGTCTGGACAACGTTGTGCGTCGTTCCGGGCTGGCTCTGACTCGCCCGCAGGCTCGCCAGGGCATCGTGCACCGTCACTTTCAGGTGAATGGCCGTACGGTCAGCAAGCCGGGCATCATGGTCCGTCCTGGTGACGTCATCACGGTCCGCAACCGCCCCAACATCCGCAAGATGTACAATGCCGTGGGTGAATCTTCCAGCGGTCCAACCGCAGAGTGGCTGTCGGTTGACAAGGCCGCGATGAAGATCATTGTGACCACTTTGCCAACGGTGGACGATGTGATGCTGAAGGTGGACATCGGCCCGGTGGTCGTGTTCATGTCACGCTGATCCGTTCCGCTGCGGTCAGAAAACGGGCCGACGAATTCGTTCGTCGGCCTTTCATATGCGCTCTGCTTGCCGGTTTCGCCCCTGGAAACTCTTTTTGGCAGCCACTGCGATCTGTCCCCTTCCCCAGGGGTTGACTATGATTCGGCAGGCATCTCGACAGTTACGTGTGATCCAGTCAACTCTGTGGTGAAGTCCGTCGCATTATGGACCCGAAGTTCATCCGCAATTTCAGCATTGTGGCTCATATTGACCATGGCAAAAGCACGCTGGCTGATCAGTTGCTGCTGAAGAGCGGCACGATTACTCAGCGGGAATTCCGCGAGCAGATTCTGGACGATCTGGAAATCGAGCGGGCTCGCGGCATCACCGTGAAGGCGCGATCGGTCACCATCAACTGGAATCTGGACGGTCAGCATTACGAACTCAACCTGATCGATACTCCCGGACACGTCGACTTTCACTACGAAGTCAGTCGCAGTCTGGCGGCCTGCGAGGGTGCCCTGCTGTTGGTGGATGCTTTCCAGGGCGTTCAGGCGCAAACCGTTGCCAACGCCTACGCCGCCATCTCTGCCGGTCTCGAGATTATTCCGGTGGTCAACAAGATCGACCTTCCGGTGACTCGAGTGGAAGAAGTGCTGGAAGAAGTTGAGCAGGTGCTGGGGCTGGACGCATCGGATGCTTTGCGGGTCAGTGCCAAGGCCGGTATTAACATCGAATCGGTGTTTGAGGCCATCATTCGAGTCATCCCGGGGCCGAAGGGGACGGCCGAACGTCAATTGAAGGCTCTGGTGTTCGACAGCAAGTACGACAATTATCGGGGTGTGATCACCTACATCCGAATCTTTGAGGGCGAGGTTCGCAAGGGCGACAAGATTCGCTTTATGCGGGAAGAGATGGTCAGTGAAGTGCTGGAGATTGGCCAGTTCCGTCCGAATATGAAGCCCTGTGACATGCTGGGGCCAGGTCAGGTCGGTTATATCCTGACGGGCCTGAAAGAGCTCAGCAAGGTCACGGTGGGCGACACGGTGACTCAGTTTCACGCCCCTGCGGCGCAGCCATTGCCGGGTTATCAGAAGCCCAAGCAGATGGTGTTCTGCGGGATGTATCCGATTGATGCGACGGACTTCGAGAACCTGCGTGAAGAGTTGCAGAAGCTCTCCATGAACGATTCCAGCTTCTCGTTCCAGCCCGAGACCTCAGACGCTTTGGGGTTTGGTTTCCGCTGTGGTTTTCTGGGCATGCTGCACATGGAAATTGTGCAGCAGCGTCTGGAGGGCGAGCAGCACATGGATCTGATCCAGACTGCACCTAACGTCACCTACGAGATTCTGACTCGTGACGGCAATCTGATGGTGATCGACAATCCCCAGGAGGTACCGGACGCGGGGATCATCGAAGAGTTTCGCGAGCCGATTTCGAAGGTCAGCTTCATTGTGCCGTCGCAGCATGTGGGCACGATCATGCAGTTGTGTCAGGACCGTCGCGGGGTGTACCGCACAACTGAGTATCTGGGCACCAATCGGGCTCAGATTGTGTACGAGCTGCCGCTCAGTGAAATCGTCTACGACATGTACGACAAGCTGAAGAGCGTGACATCGGGTTACGGCACGATGGACTACGAGATCATTGGTTTTCAGCCGGCCGATCTGGTGAAGATGGACATTCTTGTAAAGGGCGTCAAAGTGGACGCCTTATCAACGATTGTGCATCGGTCGAATTCTGAGCGTCGTGGTCGAGCATTGGTGAAGCGACTGAAGCTGGAGATCACGAAGCATCAGTTTGAGATTGCCCTGCAGGCGGCGATCGGGACTCGCGTGATTGCTCGTGAAACAATCTCTGCCTTGCGGAAGAATGTGACGGCCAAGTGTTACGGCGGCGACATTACTCGCAAGCGCAAGCTGCTGGAGAAGCAGAAAGAGGGCAAGAAGCGAATGAAGCAGTTTGGTGAGGTCGAGATTCCGCAGAAGGCATTTCTGTCGGTGCTTGATACGACCAAGGAAGACTGATGGTAAGCGGCTGTCGTTGCGGGGCCGGTATGTGTGTGTGGACGGTTTTGTTGCTGCTGTTGGTTGTTGCCGGATGCGGGGGTTCCGGCAATGTATCGGCGGGGGCTGGTGGCACGTGTGAGAGCGTGGCTGGTGTGGTACCGGACAGTATTATTCAGCCTGCGCACCCCATTTTGCGTTATGTCTCGGCTAAGAAGTTGCCGCAGGATCTGGTGATTTTTGACAGTGTGTTTTGGGAGCCGGATGACACGTTGAGTCTGCGGCAGAGGATAGTTGCCGATTCGCGGCTGCGTGGGGCTGCTGTGCTGGAGGCAGGCACGGGGTTCGGAGTGATCTCTTTGTGTTGTCTGCAGAACGGTGCGGCTCGCGTGGTGGCCACGTATCTGATCCGGCGGCTGTCGAGAATGCTCGCGAGAACGGTCGTTTGCTGGGGTCTGAAGAGCGGCTGGCGGGGCGTCGGGTGCCGCGGCTCGATCTAGGTGCCTGGATGGTGCTGCGGCCGGATGAAATATTTGATTTGATCATTTCGAATCCGCCGTGGGAGGATCAGCGACCTGAGACGGTGGAGCAGTTTGGGCTGTGTGATTGTGGCTTTGCGCTGCTGGAGTCTTTGGTAAGTGGTGCGCGGCAGCGGCTGGGACCGGGCGGGAGAATGTGGCTGGCGTATGGCTGTGTGACTGCGATTTGGCGGATTTAAAAGGTAGCGAAGCGTGAGGGGCTGGAGTGTCGTTTGCTGGATGAGCGGCCACTTGAGGACCTGCCGGATTTGTTTTTGCCGGGGCTGCTGATTGAGATGTCGGTGCCGGCTGCTCCGTGGGATATGTTGTTCAAGTGCGATTTTTCTGTGGTTGGCCGGTGCTGGCCTCGGCCATGCTTCTGTGGCTTTACTGGTTTCCACTTTGCTGGCGTTGCTGATATCTTCCCCCGCTGACTGGCGGCGCGAAAGCCGTCCTGTCGCAGCGGCAGCGTGGAACGGGACAGATGCAGGCGCCACAGACAAGTGCACAATTCTTCGAGTTGCTGGAAAATAGTGGCCTGCTGAGCGGCGAGAACATTCGGCGTGCGGTAGAGAAGTTGCAACTGTCGGCCGATCTTGACGCCCGCTCCGTGGCGGCTCGTTTGTCATCCGAGCGAATATTGACCCCGTTTCAGTCTGAGCGGATTTTGGAGGGGCGTTATCGGGGACTGGTGATTGATGGCTATCGGGTGCGGGAGGTGCTGGGGTTTGGTGGCATGGGGTGTGTGTTCATTGCCGAAGAGCCTCGCAGTGATCGCAAGGTGGCGCTGAAGGTGTTATCGACCGAGCATGCTTTGGATAACGGAATGCTGGCACGGATGAAGCTGGAGGCTAAGGCGGGGATACGACTGAATCATCCCGGCATCATTCGGACTCATCGGCTGGCATCAACGGGGGCTGTGCATTATCTGGTGATGGACCTGGTGCGGGGCATTAGTCTGCACGAGATCGTGGCGTTGCGGGGGCCGTTAAAGTTTGGGATTGTCTGCGACATTGGCATGCAGGCAGCAACAGCTCTGCATGCTGCTCATCAGGCCGGGATTATTCATCGTGATATCAAGCCGGCCAATTTTCTGCTGGAGAATGACGGCACGGTGCGGGTGCTGGATTTTGGTCTGGCGATGATTGAGGATTCTGCAGAGGACGAGTTTTCGCTGTCGATGGTGTTTGGTCACGACTGTCTTGGGACGCCCGACTATATTTCGCCCGAACAGTCGTTGGACAGTCGTCGCGTGGATGCTCGAGCTGACGTCTACAGTCTTGGTGCCACCTTGTATGTGGCTTTTACGGCGCGGGTGCCATTTCCGGACAAGTCGAACAAGGCCAAGCTTGAGGCGCAGCGAACTCGTGAGCCGAAAAGCATTTACGAGTGGCGGCCTGAGATCCCTGCGGCCGTTGGGACTGTGATTCAGAAGATGATGGCCAAGGATCCGGCGGAGCGGTATCAGACGGCGGCTGAGGTGGCTGAGGCATTGCGACCGTTTGCGATGCGGAAGCCGATACCGTTTGATTTTCGCGAGCTGGTGACATTGCGGGCGAAGCAGGCAAAGGAAAAAACGGCGGCTTGTGAGAAAGGGCAGGCCAGTCGTCCAAAGACAGCAGCTCCGCGATCATCGATTACGAATGCGGCCGACTGGGTGACGGGGATGGACAGTCAGGCTGTTGGTGCGGACAGTTTTGCGGCGCCTTCGACACCGGCTGCTCGTGAGCATCATGCTGAGGTGTCACGGCGCGGGACGGGGACTGCCGCGTCTGGTTTGTCAGGTGGCGGGCAGTCAGGAGGCGGTAAGTCAGGAGGGGCTGCTGCATTTAGATCCGGTAATGAGGCGGGGCGTGTTGCTGTTTCCGGTCAGCCGGCGTTGCCGCCTTTGATGTCAGCGGTAGAGCTGCCTCGCGGCTGGGTGGTCGTGGTGTTGGGCAGTGCAGTGCGTCTGCCGTTGCAGAAGCCGCGGTTGTCGGTGGGCACGGCGGCCACGGCGGATGTCTGTCTTTCCGGAGCGGGAATTGACGGAGTGCAGGGCTGGCTGGAGTGTCGTGGCGGGCAGTGGCTGTATCGTCATGAGTCGCAGCGTTTTGGAACGGTGGTGCAGGGTCAGCCGGCGGCAGTGAGGCCGTTGCAGGCGGGTGATCGACTGGAATTCGGCAGCGGGGTCTCCTTGCAACTGCTGGGGCCGGGCGATCGAGCCGCTGCAGGTCGGCTGTCGTGGTGGCTGTGGCTGTGGCTGCTGCTGGGTGTTTTGCTGGGTGCGGCCGCGTGGCTTGTACAGCGACCGGTGTTGCCCGGCAATTAGCGGGGTATCGGTTGGCGGGGTATCGGACTTGCTGCCCGCCGGTTTTTACCGCGGGAAAAGGCAGGCGACTCAGCGAACGCCTTTTGAGCATTGGGTGTCAGCCGTCTGAGGGGTTGGAATTCCCGGCCCAGTCCGGTACACTGCATCGGCGAATCGTGCCCGGCAGTGCCGTGTATGCCTTCCAAGTCCTCGTAGCTCAGCAGGATAGAGCGTCGGTTTCCTAAACCGAAGGTCGCAGGTTCGAATCCCGCCGGGGACGTTCCATCGCCACAAGGGTTTACATCAGATCCTTGTGGCTTTTTTCGGTCAGCGTACCCACTCAATGTATCCATGAGCTTGTCAACGCTGCGTTTTTTGCCGCCCTAACAGCATCTCAGCGCCCCAACCTGCAGCGATTCACGCTGACCGATGCCCGGGTGATCGGTGCGGCAACACCCCAGACGATGCGGCGTGCGGTATCTTATGGTGGAGAGGCGTATCGGATAAAACCGACTTCTTCATATCCATTTTACTAAACATGATGAACGCCTGCTTTAACCGTACGGTTCAAGCATGGTTGCGAGCTCTAATCGGGGATATACGGAACCTCGTTCTCCCAGCCTTGTGCGGTGTAAAGAAGCGAGTATTCCCCGCCCTCGCAACAGTACACGGCTACACATGTCGGGGCGTCCTTCCCGGAGTAGTCCATCAAGTATTTGAATTTGTCGTACCCGACGTTGCTCGGGTGTGGTTCAACCTCAACGTATGTTTGGTTTACCCTGTGCGAGAAGCCGAGAATCGTGTACGTACCTTCCTGATTGTCCGGAAATTCCTCCTTTGAAATCGCGTCAATGTTCTTGCGAAGATAGTTTTCTCTATCCTTAAAATCGCTCTTCTCATCTGTTCCGCGCGCTCCGGCAGCGGAAATCTTCTTGCCGACTCCAACCCGTCGCTTGACGGCTTTTTTGCCCACCAAGCCCCACCCCTTGATGGCCGCAAAAACCAGCACAAACAACCCAATCAAGAAAAACAGCAACCCCATTACCGCGTTCATCCAGGAGATGCCAATTCCCTTGACCAACACGCTGACGTTGGGATTGGTCGGATCGTAAAATACCTGAACCTCCTTGCCTGGAGGGTAGCGCGAATGCTCTCTGCTGGCCGACCATTCATCTTTGTGACTCGCATAGCCGTATTGCAGTCTGTTGCCTTCAAGGTTCTGCCCGGCAGCCACGTAGGAGTATCGGATTGTGATACCATAGTGGGTATGCAATCGCGAATTGGAATCCTCCTGGGTGTAGGACTGGATTTTCGATTCGATAATCCTTCCGGGGGCTGCGGGCCAGTTCTTCGTTTTCAATCCCAACCAGCACTCGTTTCCCTCGGAAATCATAAAAAAGAGGCCGGCAGACATGAAAAACAGGGACCATGCCCAGACGAAGTACTTTTCAAACGAAAAATACTTTTTCTTTCGGGATGAATTCATAGGATAGTCTTTTGCGCACAGCTAATTGAGCAGCGCGTGGCCTAACTCGGCCGCCGATTGGTCGCTGGTCAATTCGGATGGTGACCAGAGTGTCTGCAAAAATGCGGCGCGTCAATCATGCGGGCTGCGAAAAGGCCAGAGTTCACCGACTTCCTCTCCAAAAGCGACGACAAAACCTGGAAAGGCGGCCTCGTGCTCGACGAACGCGTCGGCTGCTCCTAACCCGACATCCAGCACCCCCCCGACGTCACCCTCGACATGATCTGGGATTTCAGGCGATCCCGCGATCAGGCCATCCTCATGACGACCTTCCGTGAAGAAGACGTGCTCGCCGCCAATGGGGCCGAATCACCCGAAGCGTCCTTCGGGACTCTACAACTTCATGATTGCTCCCCTGCTGCAGTTTACCTGTAAAGGCTTGATCTGGTACCAGGGTGAGGCCAATACCAGCCGCGCTCTGCAATACCGGACGTTGTTTCCGACGCTGATTAATTCGTGGCGTCAGCAGTGGGGCGTCGGCGATTTTCCGTTTCTGTTTGTGCAGCTTGTCGCTTACCACAAGCATAATCCCGAGCCTGAGGACACGGGCTGGGCCCGGTTGCGGGAGGCCCAGACGCTGGCTTTGACGCTGCCCAACACCGGCATGGCAGTGGCGATTGACGCCGGTCATCAGACCAACGTTCATCCTCCTGACAAACCTTTGGTTGCCGCGCGGCTGACCGCAGCAGCGTTGCAGGTGGCTTATGGTCAAAATGTCATCGCTGCCGGGCCGACGTACAGGCGTCTCACGGTGACGGGCAATCAGGCTGTGCTGCAGTTTGACCATGTGGGGGGCGGATTGATCACGAGGGATGTGCACGCTGATGGCCACCGGGTCCCGGCAGATGTGTTGAAAGTTTTCTCTGTCTGCGGCGCTGACCAGACTTTTCACTGGGCGGATGCCGTGATTCAGGGAGACAAGGTTGTGGTGAGCAGTCCGAAAGTGGCCGGGCCGGTGGCTGTGCGTTATGCGTGGGCTGATTTTCCGCTGTGCAACCTTTACAACGAGGATGGGTTCCCGGCCGTGCCTTTCCGCACCGATCAGTTTCAGTCCACTGCCAGTGGCAGAACGAGCGGGGAAGTCGGCGGCATTGGCGTGGGCAAACCGTTCGTCTGCAATCAGCCCATCCTGAACGGACGCTACTGTGGCCTGACCGACGGCGACCTTCGGGACAACAACCAAACCGCCTGGGCGAGCAATGGCGAGGTGAAGTTTCCCAAACGCGTGACGGTAGATTTGCAAGGCAGATACAACGCGACCGATCTCCGTGTCTATAACTCTGCCCTGGGCGGCCCCAGAACCGTCGAGGTGCAGGTGTCGCGGGACGGCAAGGAGTTTACGACACTGGGGAGGACCGAGTTCAGAAACTACTCGGCGGATGTCTTTGAGCTGTCAAATGTGCGTGCACAGGGCGCGACGCATGTGCGGCTGGTTTTTCCGGACGTGCATGAGATTTCCTTCCGAAAGAAAGCCAACGGTTTTGTTTTCCTGCGTGTGCTGGAGGTTCAGGGAACGCTGGCACAATGAAGCCGTTGTCCGTGATTTTCCACGCGGCAGCCCGGCAACTGCAGCAGTCCGCTCAATTCCGGCTGGAACGGTCACAATTTCAAAGATCAATCTGAAACTGTGCATGCTCAGGCGTCACGATTTATTTCTGCAAAGGCAGCAAGGCTTCGGCAAATGCCTTACCCATCTGAGCGAAGATCTTCGCGCTGCCAAAATAGTGGTAACCGCCATCTGAGGCACCTTTGAGTGCTTCCCTGTCTTTCGGGGAGAGGACTTCTTCGAGGGCGAGGTCGAGTTTCTCTTTGTCGGCCCTGGTGATGCCCTCAATCCGCACATCGAGCGCGGAATAGTGCTGCGGGGAGTCGGGTGCATACTGGTCGTTGCCGCAGATCGCCAGCACATTCGTCCCTTTTCTCAGATGCCTGGTCTGTGATTCGTCGAGCACAATGGAGCGGTAGTACGGCTTGTCCTTCCACCAGATGTAGGTGTGTATTTTCTCTCCGTTCAAGTAGACATGAAATCCTTGCCTCGCGAGGACTGCCAGGCGACAGGACTCGAAGTTGAGGTCTTCCACTTTGAAGGTTGTGCGCATCAGCAGGAATTCGCCTGCTCCCCATTGTGCTGGAAAGCTATCCAGCCTGATCCCGCTGTGATCCCAGACTCCCTTTCCGACGGGGGCTTTGCCTGCGGTCCACTGCTGGTCATCGAAGTCGGGCTGATACCAGTCTTTCATGTCAGCAGGGAGTGTGATGTCACGGAAACGCCGGGCTTCATAGGTTTTCAGCCAGTCTTTCTCTTTCGTGGCATCGAGAGTCGCGAAGCGCCAGGTTCGTTCTTCGGGCAGAGGATCGCCCAGCGGCTTCCAGTAATGCTCCCATTTCCACGCGGAGTCCAAAGTTCCATCTGCTTTGAGCTCATGTGCGGTATCGACGATATTGTCGTACTGCTCGCGCTTCGGTTCGGCGGCGGCGATATCAGAATCCCAGAACGGAGCTGTCGCAACGGCAATCACATTGCCTTTGAATTCGGGCAAGTCGGCCGGAGCAGCCATGGCTTTGCGGAAGGCCTCATTCTCAGTTTCTCCTCCGACTCCGAGGACGCCGATTACGAATGGCAGCTGCGGGGCTGAAAGGTCTTTGCGGACGTCGCGAATGAAGTGAGACAGCAGACGCGAGTATTCGTCATAATTGCCGTCGGGATAGGTCTGTCCATCGACGAGGTCGTTAAAACCCTGCAGCCAGACAAACCCGGCCAACTCATAGCCTGCCTGCTCGTCGTATTGCGGACAGACCCGTTTGGGATCTGCCAGGACCTTCTTCGCGTGTTCGATCATCATCCGATAGAACACACCGGAGGCCGCATTTTTTTCATCCTGCCATTTTTTTCGATCTTCGAGTCTGGGGATCCCATGGGCACCCTCGGGATGCCGATCCCAGGCTTCCTGCGTCTCTCTGGGCAGTTTGTATTGACCGGCGCCTGGCGGACGAAATTCGGTGTTGAGTGATCTGCCGCCCCATGCGGTCTTAATAATCAGGATGGGTTGCTGAAGTTCTTTCTCCATGTAGATTCCGAACGTGAATTCGGGACCGATTTTACCGCCATCCGTGGTGGGATGATCTCCGCGTGCGCCGAAGCCGGCGGTCAGTTTCCCCAGTCCTTCACCATTGGCACTGCCATCATACGGCCCGGTTAGCCAGGACATCCAGACGTTTTCGCAGACCCGCGGCGTTCCATCCGAATTGCGCATTTCTCTGAGAATGGGTGCGGTACGAGGATCTTTGCCGATGTAGTCAAAAGTGCTGATGGCGGCATGGCCCTCCATGTTCGACTGGCCGGCAAGAATAAAGACCTTGAGCGGCTTTCCTTGCGCCGCGGCTGCAGGAGCCGCGAGGCAGCAGAGGGTGGCAAGCAAAGTCAGCATAATCAGAGGCCGTTGCTTTAACAGTGAGGCAGTCATGGACGTTTCCTGTAGCACCGTGGCCAACGGTGATCCTGGCCGGAAATGGATTTCGTGAGTTTTGTGTGTCAGCCTGCGAAGGAACAGCCGGCTGTTTTCCAGATCACAGACTGAGGCAATCAAGCAGAATGGCTGCCCGGGTCATGCTATCGTGAAACAGCATGTCGCTGCCAGTCCCGGCGGTAATTTTATCATCGAGGGTTCGATCCAGACGCCACCGATAACCATGTTGGCCACAAAAGTCAGGGCGCCTTCCAGTCCATGAGCAGAGCCGTCGGATGGGCAGGTGAGTACTGGCAGGTTGACCCCACCCAGTTCGCGATTGCCGCGCTCCTGAAAGTAGGCCTGGAAGTTCCAGCGATGGAAGAGCGAAACCTCGTCAAGATTTAGCAGCAGGTTGACGACCCAGTTGTGCCCGCCCTGTAAGTATCCGGTGCCGGAGTAAGTACCGGAGGCCGGTAGTCGGCCTTTATGAGTTTCGGCCGAGGAGACCGCAGCGAGTGCGATGTTTTTCAGGTTATTCAGGCCCTCGGTGTGGCCTACGGATTCGCGTGCTGACTGGATGGCGGTTAGCACAAGCAAGACGAGGATTGCGATGATGGCGATGACCACCAGCAGTTCGACCAGTGTAAAACCGTGGCGATATCGTGAGCGGGGGGACAGATGGCTGTGCGTTTGCATTATTGCGTCCCTGTTTTCCGAGACGTTTGAAGCATTCCCTGCCTGTGTCAGCGAGGCACTGTGATGGTGCTGGCGGACAAAGAGCCTGAGAAAGATGAAACGCAGATCGCAGCGGGAGTTCCGCAGAAAAAAGTGATCAGTGGTCGGTGTTCGGTGTTCGGTAAGGCGAGCCGTGGGCGGGAGCCCACGGGTGCGGGTACGGGGGGTGCCGATTACCAGACTGGTTTTTGCGGGCAGTAGGCGGGTTTCCAGGCGCGGTCGCGGAAGGGTTCCTGGTAGAGGACGGTGGCGGAGGAGGAAAACGGGGGCACGAGCCACATCCATTTGCCACAGGGCTCGCGTCCTGCCGACTGTTCATTGCGGCAGAATTGGAGGAATTCGTGACAGACCGTGTGGTGATCCGCAATTTTGACTCCGGCACGATCGAAGGAGTGCAGGACGGCTTCGTGCAGCATCAGCATGGCTCGGTCACGCCACAGTGTGCGTTCACTGGAGATGTCCAGTCCCATGCGTTCCGCGATTTCCGGCAGCAGGTTGTAGCGGTTGGTGTCAGTCAGATTGCGGGCGGCGATTTCGGTGTTGAGGTACCAGCCGTTGAAGGGGATCAGGCGATACAGGAAGCCACCGGCGTCGAGTGCCATGTCAGAGACGACGGGGATGGCATACCACTTGAGGGCTCGTTCCTGCAGCCAGTTGTGCTGTGGATGTGTTAGCCGGACTTCCGGTCGGCAGTCTGCGGGCAGTTCAAACATGTGCGGGCCATGTTCTGCGGTCTGGATGACCAGCGGCAGCAGTTGAAAGTCGGAGCCGTCAGGTTCCCAGCCCAGCTGTCTGATTTTTTCCGTGACGGCATTCTGCGCGGGGTCTCCGATCTGTTTTCCGGATCGCAGTCTGTATCCGGCGTACCGGAGCAGCTGGGGGTTCCAGAGGCGTGGTCCGGGGACGTCACGAGTTCCGGGTGAGAACACGGAGATGGCTGGTCGCAGATCGCCGCCGTTCCAGGCAAACCGCAGGTGTTCGAACATGGCTTCAGCCATTTGTGCCGGTTCGGTGAGGTGTCGGCAGTCGCGGAGGTGCAGTCCGTTCCAGTAGAGTCGTCCGACGCAGCGTTCAGCATTTCGCCAGGCAATTCTGGCGGCAAACCCCAGCTCGTCGGTGGTCATTTTCCAGACGCCGGTTTCGGCCAGTTCATCCTGGGCCTGCTGGATGCGTTCGTGGAGCTGGCAGCGTCCTGGTGATTCGGCGTCAAATTCGCGGAGGAACTGTTCGGCCTGTTGTGAAGCGGGGATTTTGGAGCCGCGCGGGATGGGTGGTCCGGCGGGGTAGCTGGGTGTAAAGTCGGGGCGACGCCAGCCACCGGGCTGCAGCAGGAGTCCTTCCCCGCGTTGCGGGTGATCGAAGCTGTCGGCTTTTAGCGTCAGTCCGGGCATTCCGGCGAGCGTTGACAGGACCATTCGGTTGAAATCTCCGGGACCGCAGACGATGACTTCAGCGGCACCAAGAGTTTCTGCAACGCGACGGACGGTCGGACCGTCCAGACGTCCCAGATCGGCGGTGCAGTGTCGCTGCAGACAAATCCGTCCGGCAGCGGCAGCGGCCTGCAGCTCATCAAGGCATGCGGCGGCGGTGGCCTCGCGATAACTGTAGAGCACATGAATGGGGCGACGGTCGGCCAGTTTGCGAACGCCGGCAACCGCCGGAGTGACTCCGATGCCCGCCACAACATACAGCAGGGGGCGGGGATCATCGGGGGTGGGGCAGACATCGCCCTGCGGCGGCAGGACTCGTACGAGGGTCCCTGCAGGGGCCGTATTGAGCCAGTTTGAAAAGAACCCGTTTTCCTCAAGTTTGACTCCCAGTTCATACGCGGTGTCTGAGGCATCTGTCAGCGTGTAGGGGCGTCCGACCCAGGAGCCGTCAACCAGTGCTTCGACGCGGATGAACTGTCCGGCTTTGGCAGCAGGCAGCGGTGTATTGTCGATTGCCTCAAGGCGAATTCTGATGGCTGATGCAGCAAGTGGTTCCCGCTGCAGTCTGCAGAGTGCGACTTCCATTTGTCCGAGGAACAGCGGCAGTCTTGCACGGCAGCCGCCGCAGATTCCGCCGGCACCTGTCAGTCGGGTGAGATCTTCGATGCAGCTGGCAGATCGTGCGACGGATCGCAGCATGGAAGCGGTGGCATTAGTGCAGGCACAGATAATTTCTGCGCCGGCCGGGGTGCGTGAGGCAGCATTTTCCAGCAGCAGGTCGCCGGTCGACTGAAAAGCGCGCTGCTGCCAGTCTACGAGGCTGCCTGCGCGGAGTACCAGCGACATAGCCAGGGGCAGCTGCTGCCATTCGCCGCGTACAGTCAGTCCTGTGAGGCAGCCGCCGGCCGTCAGGATCAGGAGTCGACTGCGATCGGGTGAGGCCAGCGTGATGGTGCCTGCGGCGGGTTCCTGACGAGTTGCCTCAAGCAGAGGCAGCTGAGGAAAGTAACGGACGCGGATACGGGTGCCGGCTGGCTGTGTGTAGTCGCTGACGATGCAGGGCTGCTGTTCAACCTGTGCTATATACCGATAAACGGTGCCCAGCTGAGGCAACTGATGGGCGGAAGTCAGGGCGGTCAGGATTGTGCCTAGTCGCCCTCCCTGCTGCTGGCAGGATCGCAGTACCTGTGCGTCAATACTGAGCACTTCGACAGTCGTCACGGCTGTGGCGTGTTCGCGCCGCGGGCAGCCTGCCAAAACGTCTGACTGTCCAAACAGCAGACCGGCTCGAATGGTTTCTGATGGCTGTGTACTGTCAGCCTGTGTGAGGGCAATTTCGCCGGCGAGCAGGAACCATGCGGTATCAGCAGACTGTCCTGCCCGGTAGAGCGTTGTGCCGGCTGGAAACTGTCGGACGGCCCCCTGCGGTGCTCGCTGCAGGTCGGCCTGCTGTGCCAGCTCTTCCGCGAGCACTCCGAGCTTATTCAAAGCGTAACGGATCGTCCTCGATGCGAGCTGATCGGCAGCTGCGGGGCTGGATTTGAGCACCTGGCGAAACTGCTGTCCGGGCAGTACTGCCACGGATGTCTGATCGAGTGCAATGACAGAAGCACTGCGAAACTGGCGACCTTCGAGAAACGCCTGAGCCCCGATCAGTTCACCCCGTTTGTCGACGGTTTCCATCAGTCGCAGACGCTGTTCGGCATCCTGAGTATAGAACCCGCAGCGACCTGCGAGCAGCACGAAGACCTCTGTTGCGGATTCCCATTCGGACATCAGGATTTCGCCGACCGTCAGGGAACGGAGGCGAGCACTTTGGCAGAGCAGGCTGACTTGTGAGGAAGAATCATTGCCGAACAGACTGGACAGTGACTGATGCAGGGTGCTAAGACTGTCCGGGTTGAGCATCGCGGTGGTATCGGGCAATGCTGAACCTGGGGAATTGTTCATAAAAAGTCCTAGTGCTGCAGCGGGTTGGAGAGACTGCCGAGGGGGTGTTATTTCAGCACGCGATCGATGAACTGCAGGTATTCGACGGTGGCCGGATCAGCGGGGGTGCCGAGGTCATCATTGAGCTGACCGTGATTGGTGTTGCCTTTGCCGAAAGCTTTGGCGGGGATGCCGGCGACTTCGAGTACTTCAGCGAGGCGGCGGGCCTGAGCGCCGGTGTCGGGGTTGCCGGAGAAATACAGCAGCAGAAAGGGAGGAATATGCTTGTCTTTGGCAACGTGAGTGACGGCGGAGAAGCTGACGTGTTTTTCGGGATCATTACCGAACTTCTGGCGATGTCCGAAGGTGTACATTTTGCCGCCGTAGAGCATCTGTCGATGTTCGGCAGTGGCAATGATTTTGGGAATGTCGTAGGTATCTCCATCGACAGGAATACAGCCCTTCAGTGACTTTAGCGGCACATCATATTTTGCCAGCCAGCGTTCGTCGGTGCAGAGGATGGCGGCCAACTGTGCGCCAGCAGAATGCCCACCGACAATGATGCGATCGGGATCACCGCCATGAGCAGCGATATTGCGACGCACCCAGCCCAGTGCCGCAGCCACATCGTCGATCAGTTCTTCCATTGAGACGTGGGGCAGCAGTCGATAATTTGGCGAAACGAATAGCAGGCCCTTTTCGGCAGCGACGGCGGGTTTCAGGCCGACATCACTTTTGTCCCCTGCCTGCCAGCCACCACCATGGATCCAGAAGATGACCGGTCTGGCTGCCGTTGCTTTTTGTTCAGGAAGATAGACATCCAGAACGTGACGTTCGTGCGGTTGTTCGCGGTACGGCAGGCCGGCCAGTTTTTGCTGAGCCAGAACTGGGGCGGTGACGGCGAGCAGCAGCAGGCTGGCGAGGGCAGCAATACGCATGGGTGTCTCCGGAATAATTTCGCGAGTATGGCTGAGGCCGGAGTGTATCGGGAAATTGCAGCTGATGCCAACACAGGCTGGTTTCGAATCCAGCTGTTTGTGGCAATCCGGTGTGACACACTCTACGCTGCAGGCGGTTGATTTTTCAGGATCCACGCGATTCTGAAGCGGAGCTGAACTGATGATGAAGATGCTGGGGAAATTGGGCCGGTGTATGTCAGCGGTGATTGTGTCAGCTGTTTTGACAGTCTTGTGGGGAGCACTGCTGTCGCTGCCGGCAGCAGCTTAGAAAAAAGCGTCCGGCTGTGAATCCGGAGCAGGAGATCGCGAAAAAGGGGAAGACACCCACTACACGCGCAAAAATATCAGTCCGCATGATGTGGTGGATGCCGCGTGGCCGCAGAAACCAAAAGGTTTTGAGTGAGCAGCGATGCCGGGTGTGGCTGTGGATGCGCAGGATCAGGTCTGGGTGTTTACTCGGTTTGTTCCGCCAATCCCGGTGTATTCGGCTGAGGGGCGTCTGGTGCATGCGTGGGGTGCAGATTCGATTGGATCTGCGCATCACATCAAAATTGACCGTGAGGGCAACATCTGGCTGGCGGATATCGGTCTGCATGTGGTGCGAAAGTACTCGCCGTACGGAGACATTCTGCTGACGATTGGAACTCCGGGAGAGCCTGGCAACGACAAGACTCATCTGGACAATCCCACGGACATGGCGATTGCGGCGAACGGCGATGTGTTTGTGTCGGACGGGTACGGCAACACCCGGGTGGTGATTTTTGATGCTGGCGGACGATTTGTGCGGGCGTGGGGACAGTTGGGGAATGGTCAGCAGGATTTCAGTCTGCTTTACGCGACAGCGATGGATTCTGCAGGTCGGCTGTATGTGGCTGACAAAACAGCTCGCGGGTGCAGACCTACAGTCAGGCGGGGGAGATGCTGGATTCGTGGTCTGATGTGATCATTCCGTGGGGATTCTGGGTGACAGCGAAGGATGAGATTTGGGTGTGCGGTGCATCGCCGATGCCGTGGCGTGAGGATCCTGCGTATCCGGGAGCCCCGCTGAGTTGTCCGCCGAAGGATCAGCTGCTGGTGCGTTTTGATGTGCATGGCAGGGCGCGACAGTTGTGGACCCTGCCGAAAGGCCGTGACGGTGAGGAGCAGCCGGGGGAAGTGAACTGGCTGCATGCGATGGCGCTGGATTCGCGGGGCAACATTTACGTGGGCGACATTATTGGCAAGCGAGCCCAGAAGCTGGTGCGTGTCGGGGATTAGAGTGCTGGTGATTTTTTGAACCGCGAATGGACCTGAATGAGGTGGGATTGCGATTCGTTGGCGGCTTGTGCCTGAATTTGAGTTCTTTGCAGCAAATCGTTGTCGCTGGTGGTGTCATTAGCATTCGAGTACCGTCCGCCAGGGGGACTGAGTACGAGTACGGGTTGGGCTTTCCCCTTCGAGGAGTTTTCTTGAAACGCGAAGAAGTTCGAATTGTGGAGGGAGTGATGTATGCAGAGTGATGAAGAGCAGATTCGGGGTGTGGTGGAGAGGTGGTTGTCGGCGACGGCGGCTGGTGATGCGGAGACGATTCTGAGTCTGATGACGGGGGACGTGGTGTTTTTGCTGCCTGGCAGGGGGCCGATGAGTCGCGAGGAGTTTGCTGCGATTGCTCGACAGCCGGCAGGAGCAGCTGTGCCGAGGTTTGAGAGCGTTTCGGAGATTCAGGAGGTTGTGGTGGCGGGGGATCTGGCGTATTTGTGGAACCGTCTGGCGATCGCGATTACTTTGCCGGGTGCAGACCGGCCGATTGAGCGTTCCGGGAATACTCTGTCTGTCTTTCGGCGAGTTGATGGCAGATGGCTGCTGAGTCGTGACGCGAATTTGATGGTGCAGCTGCGTTGATGCGTTGATGCATGGCGTGCGGCGGGTCAGAAGATGAGCAGCAGTCCAATTGCGGCGTAGACTGCAGCGATTTGATCATCAGCCATAATACCAAGTCCTCCGGGCAGTTTTTCAAACTGGCGGACGGGCCAGGGTTTGGCGATATCGAACAGTCGGAACAGCAGGAATCCGGTGATGAGGACAGGCCACGAGAAGTCGGTTGTGATCCAGACCAGCGGGAAGGCGGTAATTTCGTCCCAGACAACACTGCCGGGATCTTTGCGTTGTCGCAGGCGAGCGGCGTAGCTGCAGAGCCAGATCCCGGGCAGGAAGAGTGCCAGCCAGATCAGTCCGCGGAATGCAGGTGGCGTTTGAAAATGCCAGAACAGCCAGCCAATGGGCAGGCCCCACAGGCTGCCGAAGGTGCCGGGTGCTTTGGGAATTCTGCCCAGCCAGCAGCCTTCGGCCAGCCAGAGCACGAGGGTGTCGATGAGTTTTGGGGGGGCAGGTGCGGGGGGCATGATGGGGGCCGGGCAAATTCAGCGGGGACGGGGGTTGGGGAACATGGCAGTGGTCAGTGTGGTGACTGTCAGGGAGTGGGAGTGCGCAACGGCAGGACGGAGCGGCCTCGTTCGCCGCAATTTGGGGGCTGCTGTCGTGCTGGTGCGTGGATTGAGTTGCAACTCAGTCATGATAACGCAGGGCCCGTGTTCTGCACACCGGGGAACTGCCGCTGCGGTTCATCTTGCGGACAAGCTCACCCGCGAACAGTCTCCTGGGCTGGGAGATGGGGTTGAGGGGTGCGACGTACACGACGCTTCGTCGCATGGGCGTAGGCAGGCTATTGGTCTCACGCGAAGCCGCAAAGCCGCGAAACTGCCGAGGGAACCGCACGTGGCTTTTGAATATCTACGCTGCTGCATGGATCAGCTGGCGGTTTTTGAACCGCTCATGGACGGTCATTGACGCTGATGCGCGAACACCAATGCGAGCCTCGGACGTTAGTCTGCGGGCGGGCTTTTTGAAGCACTGCGGCAGGCGGCGGAATTTATAATGTATGCCTGTACACTTTCGTGCCCGACTTGCCTGATGGCAGTCGGGTGACGGGGGTTCAAAGTTGTGTGTCCCCGATCCAAGCAAAGTGGTGAAACGAAGTGGTGTGTCCCTGATCCAAACCAGATCCATGTGTCCCCAGATCCATTGATCAGGCTGTTGGTTTCTCGTGAACCTGCGAGGGGAAATGCAGTGGTTTGAGTTGGTTTGTGTGACGAAGTGGTCGTTTTTTTCTTGCCATGTTTTCGAGTCTGTATTCCATGGTATGGATGCTGTCGTTCGGTTACTTCTGACGTGTTGCCGGGCATGGGTACGAATGAGTGGCCGTTTTTTGCCTCGGTGAGCGCAGCTTTTCGCTGATAATCGCTGGGTTGTCATGGCGGTTTGTTGAGTTATTGATGTGTCCGGTCTGTTTTTCAGTGATGTGGCGGGGATGAGGGGTATTAATGTGAAGATTTTGTATTTGCATGGCTGGCGGTCGGTTCCGGGTGGTGTCAAGCCAGCCTGGTTGAGGTCTCGCGGGCATGATGTGAGCAATCCTGTGCTGGACGCTGATGATTTGCAGCGGGCGGTGCGGCAGGCGGAGGCGGCATTTTTGGAGCAGCGTCCGGACGTGATCGTCGGGGCATCTCGCGGTGCGGTAGTGGCTCAGAGTCTGGCCTGCCCCGTGACGCCTCGTGTGTTGTTGTGTCCGGCTTGGAAGCGATGGAGTCCACTGAGGCCGCTGACGGGTCGCGTGCTGATTCTGCACAGTCCGCAGGACGAGATTGTGCCGTGGCGTGATTCTGTGGAGTTGGCAGAGCTGTCGGGTTTATCGCGGGACGTGCTGATTTCCGTGGGCAGCGACCATCGTCTGGGTGACGAGGATTCTCTGGAGGTGCTGCATTGGGCGTGTGGAGTGCTGCTGGCGGATGAGCAGATACCGGTGGCTGAGGAAGAACCGGCTGGCAAGCCGCGAACTGCATCCTCGGCCGCTGAAGCCAGTTACATCTGTGATTCCTGTGGGGAGGAGATTGTAATTCCGGTGGATGTTTGCGAGGGCGACAGTCAGGTGCTGGTGGAGGATTGTCCGGTGTGTTGTCGAGCCAACACGATTTATCTGGCTTTGCATGCTGATGGCGGAATTGAATCGGACGCTGAGCATTGAAAAGTCAGGAGTGCCGCTGCTGTGTGGCAGGGGATCCGCCACGGCAATTCCTGTGCTGACTAAGGTCTAAGGGAGCCGTCGTGTTGCAGACGACGTAGCCACAGCCGCAGGATTGCCCGGACGTCTGATGGGCGACAGGGTACGCGAACATGGGCACACTGTTACCGCGACGACGGACGATCAATTCTCCATCGGGCAGCGAGTCTGCAAGCAGGTCGTAATATGCGACAAGATTTTGGAAGTCGGTCCACGTTTTGGCGACACCGTCATTGGTACCGGTGAACTGGATGTCGGCAGCCGTCAGAGCAACTCTTTTGACGACGATGAATCCCAGAACATCTTCATCGTGTGCTCCGCTGCCATTTCTCTGTTGCGACTGCACCACGATGAGTGTGTCGCCGTCGATGACTTCCAGTGATTTGAGGGATACAGTGTGTCCGCGAACCTGCAGTGTATCGCCCTGCTGGCGGCTGAAGTTATGAATTTGCACGTACCCGATGAATTCGGTCCAGTGATCGTGGACGTGCTGGTTTTCACCAGCGACTGTACCCCAGTTAATGGTGCCATCATTGTTGACGTGTTTTATGACGATGGTCGGTTTTCCTGAGATATACTTTTTGATGATGAACTTATCGGATCTCTGTCCACCGATCCTTGTTTTCAGGTGACCGTCGTATGTTTGTCCGGCGAAGAAGGTGCGAGTGGCAGCCCGAATAGGGGTCATCAGGGTCGTTTGCTCGCAGTGTTTCCCCGTTGGGGCCCGTGGCACCTGTGCCGGCTGCTGCGTAATCCAGGGCGATTTGAGGTTCTCCTTAGATCGCGTGAGCGCAGAGCGTGTCGACACCGCGAGTTCCGCGGATCAGTTCGCCGGCAGGTGATTCGTGGAAGGCAACAGCACCTCCGGCAATTCCCAGCATCACTCCTCCGGCCATGAATTCCTTGAAGATCCCTGGTGACTCCTGTGTCAGATGATGTCAGGCAGCAGGCGAGTTTCTGTCCGCGCGTATGGCGAACTCCATGAAAGCGGCGCTCCGCCAGCGTCAAAACCCGACTGCGGATTCTTGAGCGGGCGATTGATGACCGATCGATGAATGTCTCTGGATGGTGAAGGACAATCATCAGGGCTTGCCCGCCAGGGCCGACCGATTTTTTGCGATCAGTCTTCGACTGAAGCCGGCAGAGGCAAATCACGCTGTCGGGGAGGTGCGCTGCGGTCGGGCAGCCAGGGGCGCATGTGTGCGGCAATGGCGGCGACGACATCGACCACCACCGCGTTGCCGAACTGCTGGTAGGCCGAAGTATCGGCCACGGGGATTATGAAGGCTGCCGTGCGAGGCCTCTCAAATCCCATCAGTCGTGCGCATTCTCGGGGAGTGAGTCGGCGGGGATTGCGATTGTGCTGTCGGACCAGAATTTCAGAACCATCTTTGTGGTATCTGGCAGACAGGGTGCGAGCGATATCCGCGGGACCGACGAGTCCAAAGCCGAAGCCATTGCCTTTGTCTCTGTGCTTACTGGCGTAGTCCTGCAGGTACCTCCAGAGTTTGTCTGAGAGTGTGTATTTGGGGTTTACAATCCCCGCGGGGCCCTGCGTGTATGGTTCGTCGGGTGGTTCACTGCCATCTTCCGAATGCAGAATTGAACCGATTCGCGGGCCATCGGCTGGGTCAGGCACGGGCAGGTTGTCAAAGGAAAAACCGTTGGAATTCCGGAAGCCAGCCAGAAAGATACGTTCACGATTCTGGGGTACCCACGACTTGGCGTTCAGGATTCGCCAGTGCAGGTTTTGATATCCCAGTTCCTCACGCAGCGTTCGGACGATGACCTGAAATGTGCGGCCTTTGTCGTGGCTAGCCAGATTTTTGACGTTCTCAAGAAGGAAGGCGGCCGGCTGATGGTGTTCGATGATGCGGGCCACGTCGAAGAACAGCGTACCCTGGGCCTCATCACGGAAACCATGGGCTCGACCCAGCGAATTCTTCTTGCTGACGCCGGCGATGGAAAACGGCTGGCAGGGAAACCCGGCCAGCAGCACATCGTGTGCGGGGATCTGGCCGGCATCGACCTGCGTAATATCGCCGGCGAGCTTATGGCATTGATTGCTGCGGAAGTTGGCCGCATAGGTTTTCTGTGACTGAGTGTTCCATTCACTGGTGAACACGCAATCGCCGCCGACTCGTTCAAAACCCTGACGCAGACCGCCAATGCCGGCGAACAGGTCAATGAATTGAAAGGCCGGTCGAGACTTGCGCATGGAATTGGACGACCTAAAGGCCACCGCCCTGCCCTCGGACTACAGTAAGGTTCATTGGACTGAAATCTGGCTGTAAACCAGCGGACAGTCAAGCGGGCGGGGTTGAGGCGTGTGCTGTGCGACAGTTGGTCAGTGAGCGGGCGGCAGGCTGTTCTGGAAGGCGCGATTGCGGAACAGGAAGTCGATAATGTTGCCTTCGTGCGGCTGCAGCCAGTTCAATGCACAGGTCGGGATCGGGCCGACGTTCAGTCGATCGATATTGCGAGCGTCGACCAGTTCGGTGATCCATTTTTCATTGGCCGTGACGGCGGTGCCGATGAGTGTCTGGCCGATTTTTGACAGCATTTTGTCTTGCGGGCACTGGACGACTGATACAAACGGGAACATGTATTCCGTGTTGGCCATGGAATTGTCGCAGTCCGTGACGTGCAGCACAGTGGGTCTGAGGTAGTCACAGCGTTCCTGTTTGACGAGTCGTTCGCCGCCACGGTATTTGGCGGTGACATCCGTGACTACTCCGGGTTTCAGTCCGGCATCGATCTGATTGCTGGCTGCTTCGGCCACACCAGCGGTCGTGAAGGCGGCGATGGCTGCCTGCGGGTCAGTCGTGAGCAGCGGCACAATTGGACCGATCCGCTGGGCGATGGCATCAGCGATTTCAGCGGTGTGTCGTGAGGCCCAGATCCCGGAGCAGTTGATGCAGCCGCGTCCGCCGTTCATGATGACGCTTTTCACCATGACGTCCAGATAATCTTCCCAGCGGTCAACGAGGTCGTCACCGAGCAGAATTTTGCTGAAGCCTGGCCCGTGAGCCTGGACTTTGGGGTTGCCGTGATACTTGTCGACGGTCGCCTGGCCGCCGAAGATCATGGAGCGATTGCAGGTTTCGAGCACTTTGTTGCCCACGTCGTGAGGGCCGGGATACAGGCAGAAGGCTTCGCGAGGAACTCCGGCAGTCGCGAATGCTTCGTACATGCGATACGGTGTCCAGGGCTCAGACGAGCCTGGCTTAAGGACGAGTCCGATCTGGAGCGGGATGGCCGGCAGCCACAGTGTGTGGACGCCTGGCGAGTTTGAGGGCAGGACCAGTCCCAGCACCGGAGTGGTTGCCTGGAAGCTGACCATCACATTTCGGGATTCCATTCCGTAGCCGCGGGACAGGATATCGAACGGCAGCCCGCGGGTGAGTGCATCCAGCATATCGCCCATGTGTTTCAGCACGAAGGCATTCTTGTTCATGTTGGCCCGGCACATGTTCAGCGGCAGGCCGGTGGTGGCAGACTGGATTGAGCAGAATTGTTCGGGGGTCTGGGTGCCGTTGCCTAGAGGCAATTCGGCAGTCAGGTACAGTTCGGCAGCCTGCTTGCATTTTTCGATGAGTTCGGTGCAGGAGAACTGCCGCAGTGCTTCGCGGGCCTTTGTAGCCTTACGAGCGTCCATTTGGACGAGGCCGGCGTTGGCCTGGTGCATGCGAGCCATCACTTCGCCGGTCTCAAAATGCACGACTTCCGCCTTTTCGAGCGATTCGTAAGGCTTACCCCAGCGAATGACCGGAATCTCAACAACAGACATGACAGTGACCCTGATGGTGTGAAAGAGAAGACGCCGGGGGGGGGGAAATGCCACCCGGCGGGGCCATGGATCCAAAGGATTTCAGTAAACGCCGACGGTGGTAGTCTTGGCGAAAACGTGGTAGGGACGCACGCTGCTGACGCCGTCCCATGGATATTTGTCGTGCGGAACCTCGCGTTCGCCTTCATCGCGTTCGAGGAAACCAGGGACGAACAGTTCTTTGGTCATCGTGTAAAGTTTGACGCGCCCGGTGGCACCGAATTCGACCACTTTGTTGTGATCATCAAAGTCCACCACTTCGATGACAGCGCGGGGCTGAGGAGCGAAGTAGGTGATTTTGTAGTTGTCAGCCGGGTCGTGGGGCTTGCCGCAGGCCAGCCCCATTAGAGTGTTGCCGTAGGTGGGGGTGATATAGACGTTCGGGCCGAGTAGTTCTTCGCGAGCGAAACGATACCACTGCTGAGTGAACTCGGTGCCTCCGCAGAAGATGCCTTTGATTCCGGCTTCTTCAATGCTGCTGCCCTGGTCCATCAGCTTGAGCGCGAGTGCTTCGAGCAGTTTGGGGGTGGTGAACATGCACTGAATGTCGTTGTTGGCCGACAGGACGGTGAGGGCCTGATCGACGCAGTGAGCACTGTACTCTTTAGCTTCGTCAATCTTGCCTTTTTTGAGCAGTTTCACGACCCAGCGTGGGTCGAGGTCCACGCAAAAGCAGATGCCGTCACGGTGCTGGGCGAGATGTTCGATAGCCAGACGCAGGCGACGGGGGCCTGAGGGACCAAGCATCAGCCAGTTGGATCCGCGGGGGAACGATTCGTCCGGCAGCGTCTCGCTGAAGAGTTCATAGTCAATCCAGTGGTCTTCGACGACGACGCGGGATTTGGGAATGCCAGTGGTGCCGCCGGTTTCGAACACGTAGATGGGTTTGTTTTGCAGTGGCTGGGGCACCCAGCGTCGCATTGGTCCACCGCGGAGCCACTCGTCTTCGAAGAGCGGAAACTTTTTCAGGTCATCAAAGCAGTTGACATCTTTCAAAGGGTCGAAGTTGAACTCTTTTTTCTTGTCGAGCCAGAACTGGCAGCCGGTGTCATCGCTGAAATGCCATTTGACGATTTCGCGAGTGTGCTGATCGAGGAGTTCCTTTTGGGAACGGACTTTTGCGTCGATAGAGGCCACGCTGCACCCTTTTGATTGACTGAATTGTTTTGCTGAGCGGTGAGGGAGGAACGCGGCGGAGATGAGGGAAGAGGCCCCGTCTGATTCCCATGGGACTGGAGCAGGCAAGCTTTTCTGGCTGCGGTCCGACCAGTCTTCCGGAATTATGGTAGAGTCGTTCGTCCGGAATGCAAATGCAGAGGCCACGGCGTGGGAAAAGCAGGAATTTTTCCCGCCTGGCTGCGTTTTGACCCTGGCCAGTTGTCAGGAGGCGTCGGGGCGACGGAACTGGTAGTGAGAGACAAACCATTCGTCACCGCCGTGATAGCCAAACAGTTCTGCACAGGCCATGAAAAACATCCGCCAGCGGGACTCCCAGCGTTTCCAGTCTTTGCCGTAGGCTGAATTGAGGATACGTTCGACAGCGGGTTGCTGCTCGTCCATCCGCTGCAACCATGCGTTACTGGTTTTTTCGTAGTGTTTACCGTCCCAGAGCCACTGGTTGGTCAACTGCAGATGCTGCTGGCAGTGCAGCAGCAGGTTTTGGGAAGGCATGATGCCACCGGAGAAGAAGTAGCGGGCCATCCAGTCCGAGTCATCGCGGACTTCGAACGGATACGTGTACCGGTGGTGGCAGAAGATGTGCACGAACAGCAGTCCGGCAGGTTTGAGCCACGAGTGAATGTGGCTGAAGAGCAACTGGTGATTGCGGACGTGTTCAAACATTTCCACTGAGACGACTCGGTCAAACGCCCGAGTGGTGCGAAAGTCGTTGATGTCCGAGGTAATAATCTGTAGGTTTTGCAGTCCGCGACGAGCGGCTTCGGCCTGAATATATTCTCGTTGTGAGTGTGAGTTGGAGACCGCTGTGATTGAGGCACGGGGATAATTTTCAGCCATCCAGAGGCTGAGTGATCCCCAGCCGCAGCCCAGTTCGAGAATTTCCTGTCCGTCGGCGATTTGTGCATGTTCGCAGGTGATTCGCAAAGCGTGGTCTTCGGCCTGTTCGAGTGTGGTGGTGTTGCCATCCCACCAGCAGCAGCTGTATTTGCGGCGTGCACCCAGGACCAGCCCGAAGAATTCGGCAGGCACTTCGTAATGCTGCTCGTTGGCTTTTTCGGGCAAGACCGCAATCGGGCCACTCCATGACTTGCCGGCGAAACTGCGGAACTGCTGCATCTGCTGTTCCGGGGGGAGTGCCTGCAGTTCGGTGAGGCGAGCTTTGAGCAGTCGGCGAATGCCGGTGCGGACGAGCGGGTCGGGCAGTCGACCGGCTTCGGCCATACCGATCAGCGGAGTCATCAGGTGGAGCAGTGCCATGGCTGGGTTTCCGGGGAATCAGAGTGTGAGGAGTGTAGCGGTGGGGACGGGGAGTGTTTGTTCAGCAGGCGCTGCGCAGGGGCGATGCGGGTTTGGCCCAGAGCACCTGCACAAGTCCGATGGCTCGTTCGAGAAACGCGGCTTCACAGTAGCACAGGTAATACCGCCACATGCGAATGAAGCGTTCCGAGAACCCAAGCGCGCGGACGGCCTCCAGCTGTTCGTGGAAGCGTTCATTCCAGAGTCGCAGGGTGCGAGCGTAGTGCAGTCCGAAGTCGTCCATCGAGATCAGTCGCAGTGATGTTTCTTCGCAGACATGCTGCTGCATCATGGAGATCGAGGGCAGGAAGCCACCAGGGAAGATGTACTTCTGGATGAAATCGACAGAGTCTTCGTAGCCGGCGTATCGCTGTTCGGGTAGTGTGATGGCCTGAATCATCATGGCTCCGTCATCCTTCAGCAGTTCGCCGCACTTGCGGAAGTATCCGGGCAGGTACTTGCGACCTACGGCCTCGATCATTTCGATTGACACCAGTTTGTCGAACTGACCATCAAGATCGCGGTAATCGCGTTTCATGACGGTGACGCGTTCTGCCAGGCCCGCCTGTTCTACTCGCTCAGACGTCATGCGGAACTGTTCATCTGAAATGGTCGTGGTGGTGATACGGCAGCCATAGTGAGTAGCAGCATGCACAGCAAAGGCGCCCCAGCCGCTGCCGATTTCGATGACGTCGTCGTCCGGTCGCAGTTTGAGCATACGGCAGACTCGATCAATCTTCTCGACAGAGCCTTCCTCGAGGGAAGACTGATCACTGGGGAAGATGGCTGACGAGTAGAGCATGGTGGGATCGAGGAACAGGCGGAAAAAGTCATTTCCGAGGTCGTAGTGTTCCTGGATGTTGCGGCGGCTGCCGGATTTCGAGTTGCGGTTGCGGTAGTGCTGCCAGCGATGTCGCAGTTGGGACAATCGGGTGAGCGGGGAGGAGACTTTTGTGAGAACGTGCTCATTTTTCAGGAGGACTCGGAACAGGTCCGTCAGTTCCTCAGACACCCACTCCCCTTCCAGGTACGACTCAGCGGCTCCAAGTAACCCGTCGGCCAGCAGTCTGCGGTAGAACCGGGGGGAATTGAGCCGTACGTGTCCTGAGACTGCGGAGCGGGAGAGATCTCCGAAGCGTTCGCTGGACTGTTCGTGTTCCAGCACCAGTTGTCCGAACTGGAGTCCGGCGAGGCTGCTGCGGAGCATGCGGCGGGAGAAGCGTTCCGTCAGGCACAGCCAGCGGCGTTCGGTGCTGCTGGTTGCCGGTGCTGCTGGCTGAGGGGTGAGCGGGGCAGCCTGGTCGCCGGCTGTCGGTGCGCGGTCACAGGCGAAGGGGGACAATCGCGGCGATTGGGAGGACATGCAGACTCCTGTCAGCTCGGTAAAAAATCTGAAAACAGCGAGGATAAAGATCGAAAACAGTGGTGGTACTCAGCCAGCTGACAGCTCGGCTGTCGGCTGATATTTGGGGTGTGGCACAAACGGAACGCCCTTCCACCACAAACGCAGAGCCTGCCAGTAGATGCCCAGCAGAATCTTCCACGTCATGAGCGGGAACTGCAGCAGTGCCCGGCGGAGGGCTGCCGGGGTGATTTCGTGGCGAGTCATCTGCAGGGTGGCGGCAAACACCGGTTGCCCGGACTCGGAATCCAGCGGCGGAGTGGCCGGATCCCGCGAATAATTGGCGACATGAATGCTGAGTTGCTGTGCTGGTTCGCGAATCTGCCAGCGGTAGGTCATGGCCATCGGCATGAAGGGCGAGACGTGGAATACCTTTTCGTTTGAAAGTTCGCGAATGCGGCCGGTTTCTGAATCCCGCGGCGCCGACAGCACGTAACAGTGTCGCTCGCCCCACGGCGTGTTATGCACTTCGGCGAGCACCCACTGAACCTGACGGCCGTCATCATCGTAGCAGAAGAAGTAGCTGACGGGGTTAATGACGTAGCCGAGGCAGCGGAGGTTTGTCAGCAGTCGAATCGGGCCGGTCGGCCGTATACTGGTCTGGCGCTGCACTTCTGCACGCACGCATTCGTCGAGCGGAAGTGCGGGGTCTCCCAGATGGTCGTCGCGACGGAATCGCATCAATGCCGGTCGATGGGCCGACCAGAGCCACGAGCCGGAAAAAATCTGCTCGATTTCAGCCAAGTCCAGTAGTACCTGAAACATCCGGTAGCGGAAGTGATGTGCTACCGGGGTGAAACGCCGGTGCCCGACTTCTCCCACGTAAAGGCAGCTTTCCACGTCAGCCTCCTGCCACGGCGAGGGCCGCGTCCGAGGCTGGAGATGAGGCCGACTGCAGCCGCAGCGGTGCGGTCGGTGTCAAGCCGGCAATGCCGAACTGGCGGCACACGGCCAGTGCACTGCGAACCCCGTCTTCATGGAACCCGTTCCCCCACCAGGCACCGCAGAAGGACGTGCGGCTGGCACGAATCAGGCTGCTGTGCTGCTGCTGCAGTGCTGCCCGCTCAGTGGTGAAGATGGGATGTGAGAACCGGTGTCGTGAGATGATTTTCTCAGGCCGAATTCTGTCGGTATCGTTGAGGGTAACACAGAAGGTATGGGGAGACTGGATATGCTGAAGGATATTCATGTTGTAGGTGACTGTGGCACGGGCATTATCGCCACCGACGCGGTAGTTCCATGCGGACCACGCACGGCGGCTGCGCGGCAGAACCGATGCATCAGTGTGCAGCACAACATCATTGCTGCTGTAGGGGAAGCCGCTCAGGATCCGAATTTCGTCGGGAGTGGGCTGCTCCAGCAGGGCCAGGGCCTGGTCGCTGTGGCAGGCAATGACGACTTCGTCAAAGGAATGCTCAGAGGTGTCCGTAACAACGGTCACGGCATCTGCGGTACGGCGAATGCGACGTACGGGGGAATCTGCCAAGATGCGGTCGGCAAATGGCTGTATCAGTCGGCTGACGTAGTTGCGTGAGCCGCCAGGAATCGTGTACCACTGGGGGCGACTGGTCAGACTGAGAAGCCCGTGGTTGCGATAGAATTCAAGGATAAACTGGATGGGGAAATCGGTGAAAGTGCCCATCGGACAGGACCAGATGGCAGCGCCCATAGGCAGCAGGTAATGGTCTTTGAAGCCTTTGCCAAAGCCACGACGGCGCAGGTACTGACCGACAGTTTCGGTGGAACCAACGCAGTCTGCGTCGGTTGTTCCGAGGGAATTGAATCGCAGAATATCGAGCACCATGCGGATGAAGGAGGGACTGAACAGGCGGGATCGCTGGGCAAAAAGGCCGTTCAGGCTGGTCCCGCTGTATTCCACGCCGGTGAGATCGCAGCGCACCGCAAAACTCATTTCCGTGGGCACCCCCGGGACGCCCAGCAGACGCAGCAATTCCATGAACAGGGGGTAGGTACGGTCATTGTAAACGATAAAGCCGACGTCAATGGAGTAGTTTTGGCCGTCAAGGCTGAACTGAATTGTGCGACTGTGTCCGCCGGGTCGGGGTTCAGATTCAAAAACGGTAACGGAATGTTGCTGCGAAAGCATCCATGCGGCTGAAAGCCCTGAAATTCCGCCTCCTATCACAGCAATTTTCATGTCCGGGCCGGCTCCAACTGGCGGTTACCTGATTGAATTGAGCGATTAAATCGTTCAAATGATGCAAAGTTCTCGTGGTTTTAGGGCCTAAAGACTTGGGGTCAAGCAACCAAAACGACAAAACGGTCAAAACAGTCAGGCTGGATTCGAGGAATGTGGTCGGGTGGCGGAGTCGAGTGTGGTAAGGCGAGAGCTGCGGGTGCGTGCTGGTGATCGGCAGGAGTTGCCGGGGCCGGTGATTTGGCGGGGTTGATTTAGGTCAGGTGTGCTGGAATCTGGGGCCTCACCTTGACCGGGAGTCGCGTGTTTGCGACAACACAGCAGCGTGCGTGCCTGCGGAGCGATCGTTTTGCGGGTCAGGAAGCCCTCAACAGGATGAGGGTCAAAGTCTGGCGAAGGAGTGCCTTAATCGTGAGAAAACTTGCTGTTGCATTTGCGGCTGCGCTGGCCGTTGGAATTCAGTTGCCTGCCATGTCGCAGGAAGCGGCTCGCCCGGCTGCCAAGCCTGCAGCTGAAAAAGATCGTGCTCCCAGCCGTGTCGGTCTGATCGACATGGCGAAGGTGTTTGAGGGGTATGCCAAGTTCAAGGTGCTGCGTGACGAGTTGGCGGCTGAGATTGAGAAAAGCGATGCCGAAGCTCGGGTGATGGTTGAGAAGATGCAGGCCACGCAGAAGGAGCTGCAGGAGAGTGGTTTCCAGCCTGGCAGTGCTGAGTATGAGCGAGCAGAGAAGGGATTGCTGGAAGCTAAGGGTGAGTTTGAGGCGTTCCGTGCTGCGACTCAGCGAAAGCTGGCGCGTCGTGAATCTGAGATGTTCAAGGTGATCTATGCGGACACGACAGCGATGATCCAGAAGTATGCAGACTGGGCTGAGTACACGGTGGTGATCCGTTTCGACAGCAAGGACATTGAAGAGGATACTCCGCCGGCCGAGGCAGTGCAGCGGATGAACAAGCAGGTGGTGTTTTATCGTGGAGAGAACGACATCACGAACATTGTTCTGCAGTCGCTGAACAAGGCTTATCAGGGTGCGGCTGCCGGCACGAAGACTCCTGCGCGAGCCGCCAGTGCAGCAGCTCCGGCCGGGACCAAGTGATTCGGTTCTGTCTGGTGCAACGAGCATACTTGGGCGGGCGGCTGTTTTTGTGCGGCCGCCTGCCGGTGTGTTTGAGCGGTTTTTTTTGGGTGCAGCAGTGTTGTCGGGGCGGGGGCGGGAGTGATGTCAGGTCGACTTGGGGAAGCGGGTATGGCTGCAGCCGAGCGGTCGAAGCCTGAGCAGACGACTGTCTGCGGGCCTGCAATGATTCGCGGTGCCGGCTTATTTCACGGGCAGGTTGCGCGAGTGCGCCTGTTACCGGCTGAGGCGGGGACCGGCATTGTTTTTCGACGCGTGGATCTTGCGGGTTCGCCTGAGATTCCCGCGCGTGTGGAATATGTTCAGCCGGGTGCGAGGCGGACGATTCTGACTTCCGGCGAAGCTCGTGTTGAGACGACCGAGCATTTGCTGGCGGCTCTGTTCGGATTGCGTGTTGACAACTGTGTTGTCGAGCTGGATGGAGCAGAGGTGCCGGCGGTGGACGGTTCGGCCATGCCGTTCTGCGAAGCGATTTTGGGAGCCGGTATTTGTGGCCAGGGCGTTCTGCGGCGAGCGGGGCGAATTGCGGAGCTGCAGCGGATTTCGGAACCGGCGAGTGGTCAGTGGATTGAGTGTATTCCCGGCGGCAGCGATGATCTGGTGATTGATTATCGTCTGGACTATGGTGCTGAATCGCCGCTGCCATCGCAGTCATGGGCAGTAGAGGTGACGCCGGAGCTGTTTTTGCGTGAGATTGCTGCAGCGCGAACATTTGTGATGGCGGCCGAGGTGGAGGCGTTGCAGGCGGCTGGGTATGGTCGCCACCTGACTCGCCGTGAGCTGGTGGTATTTGAAGCTGACGGATCGGTGCAGGAGAATCAGGTGCGGTGGGACAATGAGCCTGTGCGGCACAAGGTTCTGGACTGTATTGGTGATCTGGCCCTGAGTGGTTTGACCTGCAGCGGCAGGATTGTGGCCTGTCGAAGTGGTCATAAATTGAATCACGTGATGGCGCGGGTGTTGTCGACGATAGTGAATATGGACGCTGGGAATACTGTAAGGCGTGCCGGTCGGGCTGCCTGAAGAGTATTTCGTTGGGACGATTTGAACTGTTTGTGCAGGATGATCAGCATGGAAACGCGAATTTCACCACTGGCCCATGTGGAATCCGGTGCGAGGATTGGCAACGGAGTTCAGGTTGGCCCGTTTTGCTTCGTGGGGCCGGAAGTTGAGATTGGTGATGGCTGCGTGCTGACCAGTCATGTAGTGCTGACAGGCCGAGCGAAGGTTGGTCAGGGCAATCGTTTTAGTTCGCACGTTGTGATTGGCGGGGATCCTCAGGACTTGAGCTGGACTGATGGCGACACAAGCGTGGAGATTGGTGACAACAACAGTTTCCGCGAGGGTGTGACGGTCAACCGCGGTGCTGAGAAAGAGGACGGTGTGACTCGGATTGGAAATGGCAGTCTGTTTATGGCCAACAGTCATGTAGCGCACAACTGTCGTATTTTCAACAATGTGATTCTGGTTAATGGTGTGTTGCTGGGTGGTCATGTGCACGTACATGACAACGCGATTGTGAGCGGAAACTCGGTGGTGCATCATTTTTCGACTTTGGGCCGTTTGAGTTTTGTGAGTGGTGGCTGTCGTGTGCCGCATGATATACCACCGTTCATGCTGGCGGCCGGCAGTGACGATCCGACGCTGAAAACCATCAACGTTGTGGGCATGAAGCGTGCGGGCATTGCGAATTCTACGATCGAAGTGATTAAGGAGGCGTTTCGTCTGCTGTACCGCCGCAATCGGCCACTGGAAGAAGTGAAGCGGCATTTCACGGAGACCCTGGAAGGCGTGATTCCGATGGAACTGGGGCAGTTGCTGACGTTCCTTGAGAATCAGAAGGCGGGTCGTCTGGGGCGTGCTCGGGAAGCTTTTCGCAACAAGCCGGCAGCGGACACGCAGTCGGGTGGAGAGGGGCATAAGGCGGCATGACACGAGTGAAACTGGCTGTCGTCGGCGTCGGGGCACTGGGGCAGCATCACGCTCGGATTTTGTCCGGAATGTCGGATGTGGAGTTGGTGGGTGTTGTGGATGCGCGTGAGGCTCAGGGGCGGCTGATTGCAGAAAAGCATGGTACCGCTTGGTTTGCCAGTGCTGCTGAGGTGCAGCCGCTGGCAGACGGTGTGATTGTGGCGGTGCCGACGGTGCTGCATGGGGAGGTGGCGAAGCCGTTTCTCGAGGCAGGTCAGGCGGTTCTGATTGAGAAGCCGCTCGCTCATGATCTGGATACAGCGTTGCGGCTGCATCGGTTGTCTCAGTTTCGCCGTGCTCTGCTGCAGGTGGGGCATGTGGAGCGTTTCAATCCGGCATTTGAGCTTTTACAGCAGCAGATCGGGCGTCCGCTTTACATTCGCTGCCTGCGTTTCAGTCCGTTCTCATTCCGTTCCATGGACATTGGTGTCGTACATGACCTGATGATTCACGATATTGATCTCGTGTTGTCGCTTACGGGCAGCGAGGTGGTGTCTGTGGATTCCTTTGGTGCAGTGGGGATTGGTCCGCGGGAGGACATGGCGTCTGCGCGGCTGCGGATGTCGTGCGGGGCAGTGGTTGAGCTGACGGCCAGCCGTCTGAATCCTGTGGCTGAGCGTACGATTCAGGTGTGGAGTGACCGTGGGTTTGCCGGTGCTGACCTGACAAGTCGGCAGGTCACCCGATGGTCTCCCTGTGCGGCCGTTGCGGCGACTCCGACGATGGTGCATGACGTCATAGCTGCGACTCCGAATCCGCTGACGCTGAAGGACGAGGTATTCGCCAAGTGGATTACTTGCGACGTGCAGCAGGCTCCGGCCGTGGATGCCCTGACGGCCGAGTTGCGGGATTTTGTGAGCAGTATTCGTGAGGGGCGTCGTCCGCGCGTGAGTGGTGCGGATGCCGTGGCGGCGATGGAGGTGGCGGATCGGGTGTTGTCTGGTTTGACCTGCTGGTCGTGGCAGAGCGGTGGTTGGCAGCCGCGAGCGGAGTGGGTGGCTTAGGCTGACGGAGCCCGAATTCGCAGGATTTTTCGCGCCGATTGCGTGTCATTTCCGGCTGTTCATGCGAAGATGCCAGCCGGTCGCCGCGGGCGACTGCAGCTTTTGTCCGCTGACTGGTCGGGGCTGTGACGAAATTCCAGGCCAACGGTCTGTATTGACGGTGCGGGCCATTGCGGATAGCAGCGATGTCCGACTTGCGTGTTCCTGAAGATCCACTGCAACTAGTGCAGTTTGGCAGTCTTGAGCTGATTGCGCGGCAGCTGGTGGAGGGTGCCATCATGGGTCGGCACCGCAGTCCGTGGAAGGGGGCGAGTGTCGAGTTTGTGGAGCACCGGGAATATCATCCGGGTGACGAGATTCGGCATATTGACTGGCGTGCGTTCGGCAAGACGGGGCGTTATTACGTCAAGGAATTTGAGGACGAGACAAATTTGCGGGCGCAGTTGCTGGTGGACGCCAGCGGCAGCATGGCGTGGGCGGGGCGGGGTGTGACCAAGTTTGCTTACGCGCGGATGATGGCTGCGGGGCTGGCATGGCTGCTGCTCAGTCAACGCGATGCTGTGGGTCTGACCCTGTTTGACACGGCGATACGTCAGACGCAGCGGCCAAGCAGTAATCGGGATGTTTTTCGTCAGCTGGCAGCTCAGCTTGAGTCGGCTCAGCCAGGCGGAGAGACCGGTCTGGCGGGGGTGCTGGAGTTGATTTTGCCGACGCTTTCGCGGCGCAGCCTGGTGATACTGATCAGCGACTGTTTTGACGATCTGGACAGGTTGTTTGGGGTATTGCAGCGTTATCGGCATGCGCGGCATGAATTGGCGATTCTCCGCGTGGTGGCTCCCGAGGAAGAGACCTTTCCTTTTGACCGTCCGACTCAGTTTCGTAGTCTGGAGCAATCGCAGCAGCGATTGCTGGTGGATCCTGCGCGACTGCGTCAGGAGTATTTGCGGCAGTATGCGGTGTTCAGCGAGCGGATGCAGCAGGAGTCTGGCTCGCTGGGGATCAGTTATCGGAAGCTGCTGACGGATCGACCGTTGCAGTCGGAGTTGGGGGCGTGGCTGGCGGAGCGGGGATAGTGGATAGTGGATAGTGGATAGAGAGGCGAGCCGTGGGCGGGACCCACGGGTGCCGGAGTGCTGAATTTTTTTGGGGGGCCTGGGGGCCTTCGCTGACGCTTTGGGCTCTTGGTATTTTCGCGGCCTGGGGGTCTCACGGAGAGGACGGAGGCACGGAGAGGAGTAAGAGGACGGGAGGCGGCGGGTTTTGCCGCCCGAGCATTGTGCTGGTGAGGAGTGATTAGGGAGGGCTATTGGGTGTGGTGCCTGGACGGTTGGCATGAGAGACAGGGGGGCGGGTGATGTCTGGTGTGTGGCGGGTGCTGCGTTGTGTGTTGTGTTTGTGGCTGAGCGGGTGTGTGTCGAGTTTGTGGGTGGTGTGTGGTGCGGATCGTCCGAACATTTTGTGGATCAGCTGTGAGGACATTAGTCCGTTGCTGGGGTGTTATGGGGAGTCTGGCGCGCGGACGCCGCGTCTGGACCTTCTGGCGTCTGAGGGTGTTTTGTGGACTCGGGCGTTTTCCTGTCATGGCGTGTGTGCTCCAAGTCGTACGGGCATTATTACAGCGCGTCATCCGATTTCGCTGGGTGCAAATCACATGCGTTCGCGGGTGGAGTTGCCTGCGGGTGTGAGGCTGTTTCCGGAGCTGTTGCGTGAGGCAGGCTATTACTGCACGAACAACAGCAAGACGGACTACAACGTGGTGCGGGATTTGAAGCTGGTGTGGGACGAATCATCGGGGCGTGCGCACTGGCGGAACCGGCGCGACTCTGGTCAGCCATTTTTTGCGGTGTTCAATCTCACGATGACTCATGAGAGCAAGGTCTGGCCGGAGGGCTGGCGTGATGTTGTGCAAGGCCTGGGTGCTGACGAGTTGCGGAGTGCGGATTCGGTGCTTGTTCCGCCTTTGTATCCGGATACGGCGGGTGTGCGCGGGGATTTTGCGAGGCTGTCGGATTTGATTTCGGTGATGGACCGGGAGGTGGGGCGATTGCTGGACGAACTGGAGGCAGCGGGTCTGGCTGATAGGACGATCGTGATGTTCTGGTCGGATCATGGGAACGGGCTGCCACGGGCCAAGCGATGGATGTATGACAGTGGAGTGCGTGTGCCCTTGATTGTGCGGATACCGCAGCGTTATCGGGAGTGGTCTGGCGGAGGTCTGGCGGGCAGTCGGGAGGATGGTCTGGTTTCGCTGCTGGATCTGGGGCCAACGGTGCTGTCTCTGGCGGGTGTACCGATTCCGAAGGGTCTGGCGGGGCAGCCGTTGCTGGGGCCGGATCGGAGTGTTGCGGGTCGTCGTTACATTCACGGTGCGCGGGATCGTCTGGACGAGCGGCAGGATCTGGTGCGTGCGGTGCGCACTGAGCGGTATCGGTATGTGCGGAATTTGATGCCGTGGTATCCGGCGCTGCAGGAAGTTTCTTATGGTGAGCGCAACGAGACTCTGCGGGAGTGGCGTCGAGTGGGTGTTGCTGGCGGTCTGACAGAGGCTCAGGCGCAGTGGCTGCGGCCGCGGCAGGCTGAAGAGCTCTATGATCTTGAGAGTGATCCGTGGGAGTTGCGGAATCTGGCAGGTGACGTGGGTTTGTTGCCAGTGCTGGAGGAGTTGCGGGGTGAGTGTGACCGCTGGCAGCTTGCGGAGCCGGATGTGCAGTTATTGCCGGAGGCGATGCTGGAGCGTGAGTCAACAGCTGCGGGGGTTCCGCGGGGAGAATTATTTGCGGGTGCGGCCGGGCGTGTTCGTCTGGAGCGGGTATTGCGGGCGGCGGAGGTTGCGTCGCGAGGGGCGGGGGTAAGTGTCGGGGACTGGCGTGCGGAACCGGATGCTGCGGTTCGGTGGTGGCGTCTGGAGGGGGTTGTGCGAAGACTGTCGGCGGGTGTGGTGGCGGACGCTGGTGTGTTGGAGCTATTAAGAGCGGCGGCGCAAGATGTGGACCCGGTGGTGCGGTTATCGGCTGCCGGCGGATTGGCGAGGCTGGGTGAGGCGAGTGTGGCCGCGGAGGTGTGTCGGGGTGTGTTGGGTGAGTCGGGCGGGGATGAAATACTGCTGACGGCGGTAATGCGTGTGGTTGATGAGTCAGGGTCGGAGTTGTTTGGTTTATTGCGTGAGGAAATGGCGGGGTATCGCGGAGGCGAGTATTTCGACCGATTGTTTCAGCATTCCAATCGTTGAGAACGGGAAAACTCGGTTCCCACGATCAAGAGCAGGTCGACGTGGTTGCGATTACCCCTCGCCAGCCTATAATCAACCGGAGCTTGCTCTTAAACTGATGTTCCTCAGGCGTCTTGGTTGGCGGCATTTTCGGTCGCACTGCACTGGTTTGGTGTGTTCAGTTCTGTTTGGCCGCGGCAATGTGGCTCCGGAGAGCGAATCAGATGTTCATGTGGTTTCGGAATGTCTGGATGTCGGTGGTGACGGTGCTGCAGGGCATGTCTGTCACCTTATTGACGATGTACAGAACGTATCAGCGACGAACATTCACAGAGGTTTACGAGTATCCGGAAGTGCCGGTGAAAGTGAAGTCTCGTTATCGCGGGTTTCATCGTTTTGATTTGACGACCTGTATTGGCTGCGAGAAGTGTGCTGCTGCCTGCCCGGTGGACTGTATCTATATCGATAAAGAGAAAAGTCCTGTCGGTAAGGGTTTCCGGATCAACGGATTCACGATTGACTACACGAAGTGCATGTTTTGTGCCTTGTGTGTTGAGCCTTGTCCGGTGGACTGCATTTTTATGGGGTCGAATTACGACCTGAGCTGCTACAGTCGTGATGGGTGCATTGTGGATTATGCGAAGCTGCCGTTGCAGATTGCGTGGGGCAAGGCGACTCTGAATCCTGCGGTTGTGGCGGAATCAAAAGTTCTGCATCAGCCTGTGTGGGTGAAGGGTGAGCCGAGTCCATTTGAATTTGCGGGCGCTGAGCACTGAGGCTTCGGGATGTGACCGGACTGCCGGTCGAATCACGGTCACTCGTATCGGGCTCTGGAACGGGATGCGAAGATGCTAAGTGTAAACGACGTGAATGCGCGTCTGCCGCTGGTGCGAAGCATTGTTCGTGACGTGATGGGTCTGCACAGGGACCTGAGTGAGCGTCGTGTGAGGCTGCGGGAATTGCGGGAGCGATATCCGGTGCCTCGACCTGCCAGCAGCGGTCGATCATCAGCGTCGCCGGTTTCCAACACAGCGGCGGGGGTTTCCGGTCGTGTTGGTCCTGCGGTGTACGAGCAGGAAGTGGTGCAGATGGAATCCGAGCTGGCCCGTGATGAAAGCCGTCTGGCCGAGTATGCCAGAGAGTTGTCCAGCATTGGTGGCAGTCTGGCTGACGCGGGGCTTGGTCAGGTGGATTTTGAAGGCTGTCTGGCCGGCGAGCAAGTGGTTTTGAGCTGGCAGTTTGATGAGCCTGAGGTGATGTATTGTCGGGCAGGGCGCCGTCAGGGTGGTGAGCGACGTTTGTTGATGCAGGCTGCCGGGGCTGGTGATTTGGGAACTGGCAGTGTTTCTGAGTTTGGGCAATCATGCTGACCGGTAAGTATCTGGTGTTAGCGAGTGTGGTGTTTGGCAATGGGTTAAGTGGTCTGGTCGAGGGGTTTTGGAATGTTTGATCTGGTCGGCCATTTTTTGATCTTTGGCGGTCTGGCAACGGCGTTTCTGATGGGGCCACTGATTGTTGGACGTCTGCTGCGTCCGAAGCTGCCGACACCTGAGAAGGATGCGATTTACGAGTGTGGCGAGCCGGCGATTGGTTCCAGCTACATTCAGTTTGACCTGCGTTTTTACGTGGTGGCACTGCTGTTCATCATATTCGACGTGGAAGTGGCTTTTTTCTTTCCGTGGGCTTCGGTTTATGGCAGTGTGATGCAGTTGGCGGACGTGCGTCTGGACGAGGCATCTCGGCAGGTGCTGAGTGGTCGTCTGTTGAGTTTGTCAGGTGATGCGGTGACACCGGCGCACACCATTTCGGCTGAGACAGCGCTACAACTGGGCTGGCTTGGGCTGGCTGATATCCTGGTGTTTTTCTGTGTGCTGCTGGTGGGGTTTGCGTACGTGTGGAGGCGTGGCGATCTGGACTGGATTCGAGCTTTGGCAAAGAAAAGTGCGCAGGCTACCGACCAGTCTGCAGCGCGAATCTGAGTTGCCGCGACGGTGGTCTGGTGTGATTGCTGTGAGCCGGTTCTTTTGGGCATTTCAGGTGGCGGCGAGATGGATATTCAGCAGATTCATGGTGTGTTGCTGGAACGATTTGGTGAGGCGGCTGTGGGGGCAGCGGTGCATCAGGCCACGGATGCGTGGGTGCAGGTTGCTCCTGAGGCTCTGGTCGCTGTGGCTCGCTTTCTTCACGATGATGCTCGCATGCTGTTCGATCATCTGAATGATTTGTGCGGTGTGGACTATCTGGAGCCAGATGCGAAGAAGGCTGCGAAGTTTGGGCATGAGCCACATGTGGAGGTGGTTTATCATCTCAGCAGCCTGAAGCTGCGTCAGCAACTGAAGCTGAAGGTCAGTGTGTCGCGCTGGAAGGACGACGTGCCGGGGCAACTGCCGGTGGTGCCATCGGTCAGTTCGATCTGGGGTATTGCGAATTGGCATGAGCGTGAGACGTACGATTTGGTTGGGATTTTGTTCGAGGGCCACCCGAATTTGCGGAGGATTCTGTGTCCGGAGGACTGGACTGGCCATGCGTTGCGGAAGGATTATGAGTTTCCGCTGGAGTATCACGGTGTTCGGGGTCGTTGATGTCGGCGTAGTTTTTTAAGTTTTTGGTTGGGCGACATTTTGAAACGCTGCGGAAGCGGGTGCTGACATGAGTCTGGTGATTGAAGATCCTCGAGTGGTCGAATTTGACGTTCAGACGGACGAGATGCTTGTGAACATGGGGCCTCAGCACCCCAGTACTCACGGAGTGCTTCGTCTGCTGCTGCGAACTGATGGTGAAATCGTCCACGAGTGTACTCCGCACATCGGCTACCTGCATCGCTGTGCTGAGAAGATTGGTGAGAACCTCAGTCCTCCGCAGTATATTCCTTACACCGACCGGATGGATTATCTGGCGGCGATGAATATGAATCTGGGTTTTTCGCTGGCGGTTGAGAAGCTGACGAAGACCAAAGTACCGGCTCGTGGCGTACACCTGCGTGTGCTGATTGCGGAGTTGGGGCGGATTGCCAGCCATTTGGTGGGGATGGGGGCCTATGGTCTTGACCTCGGGACATTCAGTCCATTTTTGTATGCATTCCGTGAGCGTGAGATCATTTTGGATCTCTTTGAGGAAGCCTGCGGTGCTCGTCTGACCTGCAGCTATCTGACTGTGGGCGGGGCGACTCATGATCTTCCCGAAGAAATTGAGATTCCTGACGGGCTGGCTTCTTTGACGGGGCGTCGTGCGGGCGAGCGTTATCCGTTTCTGGATGTGCTGGAGATGTTCCTGCAGTGGCTGGAGCCGCGGATCTGGGAATACCACACCCTGTTGACTCGCAATGCAATCTTCATCAAGCGAACTGCAGGTCTGGGAATTCTGACTCCCGAGATGGCGGTCAGTTATGGCTGTACGGGTCCGGTTCTGCGGGGCAGCGGAGTGGAGTTTGATCTGCGTCGTGACGGTGAGTCGATTTACACGGACATGTACAAGGGCTACGAGTACGCCATTCCGACAGCACCTTTTGCGGATGCTCCGCGGGAGGTCGTTGTGGGTGACAACTGGTGTCGTTTCTACGTGCGAATGATGGAAGTTGTGCAGTCGATCAGTCTGGTGCGTCAGGCGATCAAAAACTACGTGGCGACTCCGGGGCCCGTCCGTGAGAACTTCAAGCTGGGCGCGAAACTGCCGAAGGACGAGGTCTATTTGGAAACCGAATGTCCTCGAGGGCAGATGGGCTTCTACCTTGTTGGCAACGGCGATGGCAATCCGTTACGGTTGCGAGCGAAGAGCAGTTGTTTTTGTAATTTGTCTGTGACGGACAGAATCTGCGAGGGCGTGCCGCTGGCCGACGTGCCAGCGATTGTGGGTTCACTGGATATTGTGATGGGCGAAATAGATCGGTGATTTGTGTTTTCCAAGTGGTTGTCTGTCAGCGACTTGTGCATGTGACGGGATACCCCGCCTTTTCGGTGCGTCGTCAGCTTGGCAGTTTGCTTTAAACTGACCGCCCTGCTGACGCAGAAGGCTCGTCAGTTTTTTGTTGGCGTGCAGCCGTGTCTGATGGCCGCCAAGTCTTGTCGTTCACTTTTTGTGCTGTTTTCACTCAACGGTGAAATCATGGAAAAAGTGGAACCGGAGCCAAGGACGGCTTCTGTTACGGCTGCCGAATTGGTCTACCGAATGGCAGAGGCGACTACAACTGTTGAGATCGTCAACGCAGTCGCAAAGACTGCGGATCGTGCCGACCAGAGAAATGTGGGGTGGGGTGAGGGCATCATCCTGCCGGTGAAGCCAGATCAGCGGCAGTTTGATCTGCTCGTGCAGAGCGCGCAGCACCTGTGGCCAAACAAGGTCCTCGGCCTCTTCCAAAGACGCAACGTGGATCGCCTGTAGGGTGTGATTCTGCTCTGCGCCCCGTACATGTCGTCGCGAGGTATGGAGATATGTTGAGGCCAGTTCGCCAGTTATCTGGGCGGGGTGGAAAGCGATGGAAAACCATGGAAAGCCGCAATGCCGTGTGTGAAAATGGACCGGGTCGCACGCGTGCAGGCTAGCGACGGGGCTTATCAAGGCGTGGTCGGGCGGTTCACTTTTGCGTGTTGGTAATGGCCTGCTGAATCGCCTTCTGCACTCCCATTGGGCGAATTTGGAAGACCTCCAGAGCCTTCTTATCACGAACGACCGTGGGATTCTTCAGCCCCTCGATCAGGTGGCGACCGACTTCGTAAATGGCGGGCGTGACAAGGGCCAGCCAAAGTCCGGAGAGATAGGGAGTCAGAACAGGGACGGAGATTAGCCAGCGCCGCAGGCCGTTTTGTCGGGCATATTCTCGAATCAGGTCCCCGTAGGTGACAACATCCGGTCCACCGATCTCGAAGGTGCGGCTCTTGCCCGTGGGCAAATCCTTCGCTGCCAGCAAGTAGTCCAGCACGTCGTCAATGGCGATCGGTTGTGTTGCTGTGGCGAGCCAGCGGGGACAGAGCATGACCGGGAGGCGATCCGTCAGCGACTTCATCAACTGATAGGACGTGCTGCCCGCTCCGATAACCATCCCGGCCCGGAACTCGATGGTTTCCACACCTGAGTTTCGCAGAATTCTTCCGACTTCGTGACGGCTTTGCAGGTGCGGCGAGAGTTTTGGTTCTGAGTCGTCGCCGAGGCCACCAAGGTAAATGATTCGATTCACCCCAGCTTTTTTTGCGGCCCTCGCGAAGTTCGATGCTGCCTGCCGATCCTCTTTCTCGAAGTCTTTGGAGCCGAACATCAGATGCACGAGGTAATATGCGGTGTGGACACCTTCCAGCGCTTCATCCAATGATGTTGCGTCGAGAACATCTCCCTGCACGACCCTTCCAGGATCTGTTACAGATGCACGCAGTTTGTCGGGGTGCCGAGCCAGACATCGGAGAATTACGGGTTGTCGTTCGAGCAGCGAAATTAATCGACCGCCAACGTAGCCAGACGCCCCCGTCAACAGCACGACGGGTCCATTTGACGTTGCAGGAGTCTTGAGTTGTAGTGGCGTCATCGTATTTGTGGGGACTCGTGGTTGGTCAAAGAGTTCTGGGCGACTAGTATGACGGTGTAATGTTACCGATTGTCAAAGCAGAAAACAGGGTTCGGTGGTGTTGAAATCAAGGAATGGGATGTTGACGTGGCGAAAACAAACTGCTGAAACCATGCGACGCTTCCTTGCCAGGCAGGCGGTGCTGAACTTCACATGGTCGTCGGTCGGTAAAACCGCAAGGACGCCCCCTCCCGGGTCTATTATCGACCACACTCGGATTAAACTGAGGGAAGGTGAAACCGTGTTTAGTGCGGCGTCAGTGGCCTTGCAGCGATTGGAGCAATTTTATTTGGGCTTAATCGCGGCGTGGTCGCCGTTCACCCGAATTGCATCTGGTGAAGTTGCGGCAGTGATCGGGTGGGCCATCGGGATGTGGTGGTTAAGACCGGCCCGGATCATGGCTGTTGTCAATGAATCAGGGCCGATCAGCAGATTCGGCTTTGCTTACGGAACTTTGCCGGGCCGAACCACATCCGGACTCGGATTGTTTTTCCGCTGGTGTGCCGCACGGAGGAAAGATTCCTACAAGAATTAGCTGCGTCCGTGCTCAAGGCTGTGGGACCCAAGGGCAAAGGGATGATTCGTTGAAGAGTGTTGGATTAACGCATCAGGAGTAGGGAATGGTCAGTCAGAACAGTGCCTCGGCAGCTTTTATTTTTTTGGTCTTCGGATCGTTCGCCATGGCCGATGATACCTCACAGATCTTGTTTGGCGCGGGCGGAGCCGATTCTGCAAAGGACTGGCAGACGGTCAATGACGGCGTGATGGGCGGCGTCTCCGAGGGGCAGTTCAAGATTACCAACAGGCAGACGATGGAGTTCTTTGGCAATCTGTCTTTGGAGAATAACGGCGGATTCGCCTCGGTGCGTTCCAGGTCGAGGATTCTCAAACTGTCGAAAGGCGATTTGCTGGTTGCCAAAGTGCGAGGCGATGGCCGGGAGTATCTGCTGAACCTTTACCTCAATAAGCCGCGGATCGCCTTTTCGTATCGGGCGACGGTGCAAACGAAGAAGGGTGAATGGATCGAAGTTAAAGTCCCGCTCGATAAGTTCGAGGCCACTTCGTTCGGCAGGTCTGTTAAGAGCGCTGGTGCGGTGAATCCGGAAGAGATCAGCGCCGTGGGCTTTACGTTGAGCGACAAAAAGGCCGGGCCGTTCAGGCTTGAGATTGAGTCGATTAGGGTGGACCGGGTTCAGGCTCCATGAAACCGGCGGATGGTGGAGCATGCTGAGCAGATCCTTACCTGTAGCCAGTTGTTCAACTCATGCCCTGGATTGACTGGTACAACTCGCTTTTAAAACCCGACTGGACGCCAGCTCCGCGCGCCATTGGGCTGATCTGGAAGATTCTTTACCCGATCATCCTGGTGAGTTTTGGGTTCTTCTTTGTGCAGGCCTCGGGTAGAAGGGTGCCGGTGTTTGTGGGGTTGCCGTTCGCCATCAATTTGGTGGCGAATCTGACCTTTACTCCGATTCAGTTTGGGCTGCGAAACCTGCCGTGGGCTGCGGTGGATATTCTCGTGGTTTAGGTGACCATTATCTGGATGATGGTGGCTGCTTGGCGGCATTATCGGTGGGTGAGTCTGGTTCAGGTGCCGTACTTCAGCTGGGTGTCTCTGCAACGGTGCTGCAGTTGAGCATTACGGCAATGAACTGGGGCAGGTGATGTCAATTTTTCCGTGCAGGAGGCGGCCGGGGGATGCGGTTGGGCGTGTGAGAAGCGTTTAGCCGTCGTTTTTTTCAAGATTCCGGTAAGTGGTCATGTTCCGGAATCACCTATCCCTGGTTGTCTGTTGTGTCCGTCAGCGGTAGACTTGATGTGGCGGACAGGTTTTTGGCAGTCATGTTTTTCGACAGTACTGGCGGGTCCAGGGTATGGCAGTTCAGGCAATTGCGGGTGTCAGTTCCACGACAGAGGCTCGGATCATGACCGAGTTTCCTTCGGTGGCAGCCAGTTCTGCGGGCCGTTTGATTGGCCGGCTGATGTGCAGCATTCCGGTGCGGATTTCCGGCATTCCAGTTTCGTATCTGCTGTTTGGTCCGCTGATGGCACCGTTGGGTGCCCTGCTCTTTTTTGCTCGTCTGCTGGGTGCTCGTTACATTCTGACGAACCGTTCGATGCAGATTTGGTCCTCCCTGGGCAACCAGCGAACATCATCGGTTGATCTGAGTGACGTTGATTCGGTTGTGATCGACGAGTTGCCGGGGCAGAATTTTTACCGGGCTGCCGATATCCGGCTGAAGTCCGCTGGTGGTCAGACGCTGCTGCGCCTGTCGGGAGTGGCTGATGCTGCGGCCTTTTGCAATGTGATACAGCGTGCTGTTCAGGCTCGACGGATGGTTCAGTCTTCACTGGCTGTCATCAATGCTCGTCGGTGAGCACTTTGCCTTCTGACTGAGCGGGCAACTGCATGTATCTGTCGCTCGAACAACTGTTGCGTTTTCTGGTGGCTGCGTTTCTGATTACGGTTTCGCCTGGTCCGGACGTGCTGGCTACTCTGAGTCTGGGTTTATCGCGTGGCTGGCGTGCGGCAGTGGGTTTTGGGGTTGGGTGTGGCACCGGCTGTCTGTTGCATACTGCACTGGCTGTCCTTGGAGTGTCGGCACTGCTGCAGGCTTCGCCGGTGGCATTTCGTGTGTTAAGGCTGATGGGTGCTGGTTATCTGGTTTGGATTGGCTGGGGGGCCCTGCGCAGTAGTGGCGTGCTGCGATTACCGGACGTGGCGGCGTCTGAAATCGTGGGGTCGGCTGATTCTGGTCAGCAGCATGCTTCTGGCGGCTGGGCTTGGTTTTTGCGGGGACTGCTGGCGAATGCCGTAAATCCCAAGGTGGCTCTGTTTTTTCTGTCCTTTCTGCCTCAGTTTGTTGATGATCGGACTGGTGGTCGTGAGCAGCAGTTGGCGTTGTTGGGCGTGTTGTTCACGCTGAATGCAGTGCTGGTGTTCAGTCTAATTGGTTTTTTTTCAGGCCGTCTGGGTGTTTTTTTGCAGGGGCATGCGGGGCTGAGCAGGTGGCTGGACAGGCTCACGGGATCGCTGTTCTGGGCTCTGGCAGTTCGGCTGGTGTTTGTGCAGGGCTAATTTGTGCAGGGCTGTCAGTGTTGCGGCGGGCGTGATCGCTGCCGTTTTTACGGGAGGATTTCTGAAATGACGGGCACACTGGATTCAATGCATCACGTGGCGATTGAGGTGCGGGATATCGCCGAGTCTGTCGCGTGGTATTGTGGTGAATTTTGCTGCGAGGTGGTTTATCAGGATGCGACGTGGGCCTTCCTGAAATTCTCAAACATTCATCTGGCTTTGGTGTTGCCGGGGCATCATCCGCCGCACATTGCGTTTACGTCGGCAAAAGCAACGACTCATCCTGGCTTGAAGCCTCATCGCGACGGGACTCGATCGGTCTACATCAGCGACATTTCGGGCAATTCGGTTGAATTGATGGACCCAACAAGTCTGTAGCTGGCTTTATTTTCTGGATTGCATCGCCATTTTCCCGGATTTTTCGAATCCCAGAGGGGCATTTCGCTGTTTTCCGAGCATACCGTTCAGTTGTGGGACTCACACGGGAGTGTAGCGATGTTATTCAGGCAACTGGGTTTGTGTGCAGCGTTGATTCTGGCGGGTGAAAGCTGCATAGCTTCGTCGTTGACCGTTGTGGAGCAGCAGGACGGTGGTCCTCGAGATGGCGGTCCGCGTGACAGTGGCCCTCGTGATGGTGGCCCTCGTGATGGTGGCCCTCGTGATGGTGGCCCTCGTGATGGTGGCCCTCGAGATGGTGGTCCTCGAGATGGCGGTCCGCGTGACAGTGGCCCTCGTGATGGTGGCCCTC